>Ga0209379_10000044_pt1 | contig 206826 bp, 203 predicted proteins | sample tdDd001_FD_187124 | JGI IMG/M metagenome (GOLD analysis project Ga0209379, IMG submission 187124) | Marine sediment microbial communities from the Atlantic coast under amendment with organic carbon and nitrate - tdDd00.1 (SPAdes)... | ecosystem: Environmental > Aquatic > Marine > Coastal >...
GTATGCGTATTGTTATTGAATGTAAGCGTGATGCAGTGGGCGAAGTGGTTCTAAACAACCTATACGCACAAACTCAACTGCAAACGACTTTCGGCATCAACATGGTTGCACTGAACAATGGTCAGCCTCAGCTATTCAACCTAAAAGATATGTTGAAGTGCTTCGTTGATCACCGTCGTGAAGTTGTAACACGTCGTACTATCTTCGAACTTAAGAAAGCACGTGATCGTGCTCATATCCTTGAAGCACTTGCACTTGCTCTTGCGAACATTGACGAAATCATCGAACTGATTCGTAATGCAGCAACACCGGCTGAAGCAAAAGCTGGCTTAGTGGCTCGCGGCTGGGATCTTGGTAACGTTGCTGCAATGCTTGAAAGCGCAGGTACTGATGCAGCGCGTCCAGATTGGCTAGAAGACCAATACGGTATCCGTGATGGTCAATACTTCCTAACGGAAACTCAAGCACAAGCAATTCTTGATCTACGCCTACACAAACTGACGGGCCTAGAGCACGAGAAGATCCTAGACGAATACAAAGCGCTGTTAGACGAAATTAAAGAGCTGATGCATATTCTTGCAAGCACTGAGCGTCTAATGGAAGTGATCCGTGAAGAGCTAGAAACTGTTCGTGATGCATTTGGTGATGTTCGCCGTACTGAAATCACTGCAGCAAGCCATGATATCGACATGGAAGAGCTGATTGCGCGTGAAGACGTAGTTGTGACTCTTTCTCACGAAGGTTACGTTAAGTACCAAATCCTAAGCGATTACGAAGCACAGCGTCGTGGTGGTAAAGGTAAGAGTGCAACTAAGATGAAAGAAGAGGATTACATTGAGCGCTTGCTTGTTGCGAATACTCACGACAACATCTTATGTTTCTCTACACGTGGTAAGACTTACCGTCTGAAAGTGTATCAACTACCATTAGCGAGCCGTACTGCTCGTGGTAAGCCAATCGTTAATATTCTTCCACTAGAAGAAGGTGAGCGTATTACTGCGATCCTACCAGTTGATGAGTTCTCACCAGAGAAGTTCATCTTCATGGCTACAGGTGACGGTACCGTTAAGAAGACCTCTCTAGACCAGTTTGCGAACGTTCGTTCAAATGGTCTGATTGCAGTTAACCTACGTGATGATGATTCACTGATCGGCGTTGATATTACTAACGGCGACAGCGACATCATGCTGTTCTCTAAAGCGGGTAAAGTAGTTCGCTTTGCAGAAGATAAAGTTCGTCCTATGGGTCGTACTGCGGCAGGTGTTCGCGGTATGAAGCTAGCAGATGATGACCAAGTTGTGTCTCTAATCGTACCTTCAAACGAAGGTGACATTCTGACAGTGACACAAAATGGTTACGGTAAACGTACCGAGCTTGCAGAGTACCCGACTAAAGGTCGTGCGACACAGGGCGTTGTATCTATCAAGGTCTCTGATCGTAACGGTCCTGTTGTTGGCGCGGTACAAGTAGAAGAAGGCGACGAGATGATGATGATCACCGACGCTGGTACTCTAGTTCGTACCCGTGTAGCGGAAGTAAGCCAAGTGGGTCGTAACACCCAAGGTGTAACGCTAATCCGTACTGCTGAAGATGAAAATGTTGTTGGTCTACAGCGCATTGATGAAGTTGAAGAAGCTGAGCTAGTTGAAGGTGAAGAGTCGGAAGAAGTAGTGAATGCTTCTGAAGAATCTGAAGCTCCTGCGCAAAGTGATGAAGATTCTCAAGAATAATACTTCTCTATAATTTAGAAATGCCGAACTTTATGTTCGGCATTTTTTTTGACTAAATTTAATGGAGCATTTTTAGTACAACGCATTTCAGTTTGCATACGCATAACAAAGTAAATGGGATCATTATCTAGAAAACGATGTTCTGTAATGAGTGGTTTCGTATTATTATGGATTGAACGATGAGTTCGGAAGACAAGGTGAGCTATGCAGAAAAGGAAGGTGAGTGTGTCACAAGTGGCCAAGCGTCAAGCCATGACACATGTTTTGACAGGGGTCTATTTAGTTGCTGTCTATCTCATTTCCTATACGCTGATCACTGAACACCAAATAGTCAGTTGGTTCTACTTACTATTTCCTATTTCGATGCTTGTTGCTTACTTTTCTAACAACTCTCGCATTAAGCTTGGCGCATCAATTCTTTCTTTGATTGTCTTGTTTGGGGGAGGGATTGTTGAACCACTAGAACTTGATGCTATTGAAGAAGCCTTTATCGGCCTGCCACTATGTTACATCATACTTTTCCCTGGCTCTTTATGGCCAATTGCGATTGGTGCTGCGTTAATCGTGAGTTATTGGGTCGACTTACCTGCCGAAGAGTTTGATGAGTTTATAGAGGACGCTATCGAAGTTGCATTCATTACGGTGTTCGCAACGATCATGACGTACTTCCAACAAAAGTCTGAAAAGCAATCAAACCTATATAAAGAAGCAAGTCTGACGGACCACCTTACTAAACTGCCTAACAGGAAAGCCTTTTTTCATGTAGTGAATGAGTTACAAGCTTGCGAGTCTATTGATTATGCCGCGTTGCAAATAGGTCTCGATAACCTGAAAAAGGTCAATGATGAGCTTGGCTACGGTTATGGCGACGCACTATTACTCAATTTCTCTCACCAAATGAAGCGCCTACTGGGAGATCATACTCAATTGTACCGTTTGGGAGGAGATGATCTTATTGCACTCGTGCAGTGTGTAGATGGAAATCGAGATGAAATTAATCAGCTAATTAATGGTTTAGAGTCAAACTATGACAGTGTTTGTCAGATCCGAAACACATCTCATCGGTTAAGATATTACGCAGGCATTGCGATGCTGAGTGATGCGCAAAACAATACTGAGGTATGGGGTAAGAACGTCGATGTCGCTTTAGCTAAGAGTAAACGCAAAGGCGATGGCGTCATCCAATGGTATGACGATGAATTGATGAACGAAACTATTCATGATCATCAAGTGGAAACCGAGCTAAAAGGTGCGCTTGATAATCAACAGATGTACTTGGTCTATCAACCTAAAGTGGACATCAACACTCGTGAAATCGTGGGAGCAGAAGCATTGCTGCGTTGGGAGCACCCTGATTTAGGTTTTGTTCCGCCTTGTGACTTTATTGGTGTAGCAGAAAAAACAGCTCAGATTATTCCAATTGGCCGTTGGGTCATTGAACAAGCGATTAAGCAATCGAGTGAGTGGCGTGAGCAGGGCTATGAGATATGTATTTCGGTTAATGTCTCAAGTGTCCAATTTGCCCATGATGATATCTATCCGTTTATTGCTGAAACATTGAACAGATATCAACTTCCTTCTCGGTGTTTGCAAATTGAAATTACAGAAACAGCAATGATGGATAAGTATTCACACGTAGCTGATACTTGTAAAAAGCTACAAGACATCGGAGTGTCAATTGCAATAGACGATTTTGGTGTTGAGTACTCATCATTAAACTACCTTAAGCAGTTACCAATCGATACGATTAAGATTGATAAGTTATTTATTGATGACTGTGTGGCAGAGGCTACAGATCATATGATTGTTAGAACTATTATTCAGATGGCACACAACCTTGGTAAAACAGTTATCGCTGAAGGGGTAGAATATAGTGAGCAATTAGAGTTGTTAAACCGTGAAAACTGCCACCAATATCAAGGCTACCTATTTTCTAAACCAATCTTACCTTCAGATTTCGAACAGTTGTTTAGTCGATAATTCTCATTAATTCATCGTCACTTTTAGAGTGTGGCGATGAATTCATTCTTAGCAATAGTCAGGCTCTTGACGCCATAAAAATGCCACAAATACAAGCACCTATCAATTTTTTGAAAAACAGTCGATTTTTCGTGCGTAAGTGTTTTCTTACTTGTAAACTCACCGCTCCCTAACTGTTCCCAAACCTTTTATTGACACTATGAAACTTTCTTTAAAACAGAAGCTGATTGGCGCAAGCTTGTTAGCGGTAGTGCTAATGGCAAGCGCACTAACTTGGCTGTCTGCTGACCAACTTTTCCAACAAACACGTAATGGTGTTTACTCACGCGCGGAGAGCTTAGCGACCGCAGCATCGGAAGGTATTTCTGACTGGATCGAGATCCGCAAAGATATCGCAACCGCATTTAATGATTACAGCGAAGAGATGGATGTCGTTCCATTCCTTCAGCAAGCTCGTAAAGCGGGTGGTTTTGACGACATCTTCCTAGGCACTCCAGAAGGTGGTATGTACCGTTCTCACCCTGAGCGTAATCGCGCGGATTATGATCCACGCTTACGCCCTTGGTATATCGATGCAAATAAAGCGGGTAAGCAGATTGTAACGACGGCATATAAAGATGCGATTACTAATGCTCTACTAGTGACCATTGCTGAACCTGTACGTCGCAATGGCCAATTTGTTGGTGTTGTCGGCGCTGACGTATTGATCGACCAACTAATCAACGATGTGATCAGCCTAGACGCTGGCGACAATGCTTACGCAATGTTGATTGATACCCAAGATGGTACTTTCTTAGCACATCCTGATAAGGCGCTTTCGCTTAAGCCAGTAACGACTTTGTCGAAGAAGTTAAACCTAAATGCGATTGAAGATGCCGCAAACAGTGGCTCAATCGAAATCATTGAACGCGCTGGTAAAGAAAAGCTTTATTTCTTTAGTAAGATTGAAGGTACTGACTGGATCTTCGCGATTGAAATGGACCGCGCGACAGAAGAAGCGGCACACACTGAGCTTCTGCAAAGCCTAATTATTACAGCTATCGTAATTACGCTAATCGTTATCGCGGTTGTTTCTTGGTTGGTTAACTTCCTGTTCCGTGACTTAGTAAGAGTGTCTGACGCTCTAGAAGAGATTGCATCAGGTGAAGGCGATCTAACCCAACGTTTGGAACCGCGTAGTGATGACGAAGTGGGTCAATTGGCGACAAACTTCAATACCTTCGTTGGCAATATGCACGAGATGGTAACTAAGCTAAGTGTGGTTTCTGCCTCTTTGTCTGAGCAGTCAAAACAAACGGCTCAACAAGCAGAAGAGCGTAGTGCGCGCATTCGTCTGCAACAAGATGAAATCAATATGGTTGCTACTGCGATCAATGAGATGGCTGCTGCGACTCAAGAAATCGCGGGTAACGCAGATAACACGGCTCAGAACTCATCTGAAGCAGTGACTGCGTGTGTGCACGGTGGTGAGCAAGTGGTGCAAACTCAAAGCTCTATCCAAAACTTAGCGACGGAAGTGCAAGTGGCGACTGAAGTCATTCAAGAGCTGGAAGTTCACGGAAATAGTATCAACACTATTCTTTCTACGATCCAAGACATTGCAGAGCAAACGAACTTACTTGCACTTAATGCTGCAATCGAAGCGGCGCGTGCTGGTGAGCAAGGGCGTGGTTTTGCTGTTGTAGCAGATGAAGTACGTGTACTAAGTCAGCGCACTCATGCCTCTACGCAAGAGATTCAACAGATGATTGAAACTTTGCAGGGTACGACGGGTAAAGCGGTAAGCATCATGGGCGATAGCCGTCAGCTAGCAGATACCAGTGTCACTGACGCGGATTCAGCGGCTGTGAGCCTAACGCAAATCCAAACGGCTGTTGAACGCATTAGCGACATGGCGACTCAGATTGCATCTGCTGCAGAAGAACAAGCATCGGTGACATCTGAAATCACTCGTAACACAGTGGGTATTCGTGATGTTTCAAATGAGTTAGCTGACGAAGCGCATGACGCAGCGGATCAAGCTGCTAAATTGTCAGAGCTGTCTCATGAACTAGAGCAAGAGATCCAACGCTTTAAGCTATAATCAGCGTCAACTCGAATAAATAATAAGCCTCGAACTATCGGGGCTTTTTTATTGTATATATATTTCCAAAATGGAAATAGTAACTCAACATAATTTCAATAGTGGACATGGGTGACATTCGATAAAATCCTTAAAAACAATAAGGAATATTTCAATGTCTGATAGTCACATTGCTTTTCAACAGCGCGTATCAAAAATTGTTACTGATGCAACCTTATCCCCTAAACAGAAAAACCAATTTCTAGCGTTGGAAGCAGAAGCCAGCTTGCCTTACATGCAGGTTTCTACAGATGTCGCACAAGCGATGGAAGAGGGGGTGTTATGTGATATGTTTGAAGGACATGCTCCATTTAAACCTCGCTATGTTTTGCCTGATTACGCTAAGTTTTTGCAACAAGGCTCGGCGTACCTTGAACTGGATGCGGCGACAGATTTTGACGATGCACTAAACCTATTAACTATCATCTATCACCATGTTCCTTCAGTGACCAACATTCCTGTCTATTTGGGGCAATTAGATGATGTTCTATTACCCTATGTTGGCGACCTCGACGAACAGCAAATTTATATAAAGTTAAAGCGATTTTGGGTGATGCTTGATCGCACCTTGCCTGATGCGTTCATGCACGTGAATATTGGTCCAACGGACAACGTTATTTGCCGCACTATATTGCGCGTTGATGCTGAGCTCAAACAGATCGCACCAAACCTAACCTTTATGTACGACCCTGAAGTAACGCCTGACGATCTGTTAAGACAAGCGACGAGTAATATTTGTGAATGCAGTAAGCCTCATATTGCAAACTATCCGATGCACGCGATGTCGTATGGTGATAAACAGTTTGGTATTGTGAGTTGCTATAACTCACTACCTTTAGCGGGTGGCTCAAATACGCTTGTACGTATGAACCTTAAAAAGGTCGCGGCCCATGCCAAAGATAGCAATCATTTCTTAGACCACATTTTACCTCATTACAGTCAGTTAATGGCAGATCTGATGGACGCGCGCAGCACGCATTTGCACGAAGAGTCTAACTTCTTTAAAGGCTTCTTAACCACAGAAGGACTCATCGATGAGAGCCGTTTTGCGCCTATGTTTGGTATCTATGGGATGGCAGAAGCGGTCAATGTGTTACGAGAAAAAGAAGGCAAACCGGGTAAGTACGGGCACAGTGAAGAAGCGAATCGACTTGCGTTAGCTATTTCAGAAAAGCTTGCCCACTTGGTTGATACAACTCCAGTAAAATACGGCTTAGATGGTAAAGCGCTGCTTCATGCCCAAGGTGGAATTAGCCTAGATGAAGATGTGACTCCGGGTGTGCGTATACCTTACGGAACAGAGCCGGATCCAGTGACCTACGTACAAGCAACCGCTCAGCAGCACAAATACTACACCTCGGGAATCAGCGATATTCTGACCATCGATGAGACAGTGAAATCGAACCCGGAAGCGATGTTTAACTTGTGCAAAGGCGCGATCAATCTCGGTTATCGTGAGTTTACGGCGAACGTGGCATCGAACGATTTAGTCCGTGTAACGGGTTATATGATTAAACTCTCTGATATCAATAAGTTTCAACAAGAGGGTTCGCGTAAGAACACAACCTTCCTAGGTGCTGAAGCTGCAAAAAACACCGGTATTTTAGATCGAGCGCCCCGTGTAGTGAGCATGGAATCCTCACCGGTTTACGAATAGAAGTCGATGACGATGCAGCAAGAAAAACAGGCAAGAGTGAGTCGAATTCTCAACTTTTCCTGTGTAGATGGACCAGGCAATCGTCTGGTCATCTTCCTCCAAGGATGTAATTTTAACTGCCTGAATTGTCATAATCCTCATACGATCAATCACTGTAATCATTGCGGAGATTGTGTCGAGTCATGCCCAAGTAATGCACTAAGTATTAATAACAAGGGTGAGGTAACCTGGGATAAATTTGCCTGTACCAACTGCGATAAATGCATCGAGATATGCGGTTATAAATCGAGCCCTAAGATAAGCCAATATACGGTTGCTGAAATGGTTGAGGTGATAAAACGTCACAGCATGTTTATCAGCGGCATAACGGTTTCAGGCGGTGAGGCAACATTACAATTACCATTTATTATTCAACTGTTTGAAGCGATAAAGTCAGATAAAAGCCTTAAACACCTAACTTGCTTTATCGATAGTAATGGCGACTTATCTGCTACAGGTTGGGAACGAGTGAGTGATGTGCTTGATGGCGCGATGATCGATCTTAAATCTTGGCAGCGTGAGACTCACCAATGGCTGGTGGGTAAAGACAACCACCGCGTTATCGAATCGGTAAAACATCTCGCTAAGCTGGGCAAACTACACGAGCTGCGTTTATTGCACATTCCGGGGAGAAGCGATCTCGACAGTGAAGTGGTCAGCATCATTGAACTGATACAATCGCTACCAAAAGAGGTCGTGATTCGCTTAAATGCATTCCAACACCATGGGGTTGTTGGCGAAGCGCTCGAATGGGATAAGTGCTCAGAACAAGAGATGAACCGATTTTATGCTCTATTGGCAGAAGGGGTTGAGCACAAGATTCAATTGCCGACGATTTATACTTAATCCACCCACTGTTGATACAGCCATTTTAGTGCAGGATCGTTCAAGCTGGCTTGGTTCCACACTAGACTATAGCCGACTTTGCCATATTCAAAAGGCAGTGGTTTACTCGCCAATCCTTTCGCTTGTCTTGATTGCTCTGCCCATTTTTTAGAGCAAGTCAGCAGGTAATCACTTTGATGACACATCACCGCAGCAGCGCCAAAGTCAGCGACAGAAATCACCACGTTACGTGGACCGTGTTGTTGGGTGAGGTTCTGCTCGAAATAAGGCTCAGATAAGTCTTTGTCTAAAATACCAATATGCTGATAGGCGAGATAGCCTTCAATGGATAGTTGGCTATCAGCCAGTGGATGATCTGTGGCCATTAAACAGACCATTTCGTCGGAGATAACCTGCTTCCACATCAAATCTCTACTGCGAGTTGGAGGCTGGCTAATATCGTGAGGAAGCAACATAAAGTCAGCTTGCCCGCGTATGAGGGCGTCAAAGCTGGCTTGCTCCTTAGCGTAAACCTTAATCCCCCGTGACGCGCTAAGTTGCTGAGATATTTGGGCAATTTTGTCTGCAAACAGTTCAAAAGTACTTTCTCGCATTGAAAGAGAAATTTCGCCAGTGTAATCACTTGGTTGGAACTCACCTTGATGAAGAATGCCATTCATACTTGAAAGAATCTTATGTACCTCGGCGCCGATGCTAAGAGCAAAAGCGGTAGGGACTAATTGTCCGCCATCTCGATAAAAAAGTTCATCATTCATCTGCTCGCGTAACTGACCGAGTGTCTTACTAATGCTTGAAGGAGTTACACACAAAATACTGGCAGTAGTCGTCACACTATGAGTACTGAGCAAGACGTGGAATGCAGTTAAATGCTTCAAACTTATACGAGAAAGGGCGAGGTAATCCATAGAAGTCACGAGTGATGAGAAACTGGTTATTTATAACCTTATCACGCTCGGATTGGTAGGGGTTTGTTTGTGGCTAGCTAGCGAATTTACTGGGCTACACTATTAGTACGGACATGGAGGAGTTGTAATGAACAGATTAATGACACTTCTCGTTGCGGGCTTGGCGATGGTTACAGTGCAGAGCTCCGCGGAAGAAGAAGTTGACGAAGACAATAACCGAACCAAAACGCCACCGAGTATTGAGGAAATGGATACTGATGGTGATGGGCTCGTATCCGCTGAAGAGTTCGACGTGTTCCGCCTTGGCGTAGAAGGTGAGGTGGATGAAGAAGACGAGGAAGGCGGTGAAGAGAGAGAAACAGAAACGGAAAACGCCAGCGGGTTAAGTGCATTTGCATCCTTTGATAAGGATAAGGATGGTTTCGTGACCGAAGAAGAGCTGGCGGCGCATGCGAAATACTCTAATCCTGGCAACGGTACCGGTGAGTTAAAAACCAGTAAGCAAGAAGCTCGCGAAGCGAAAGCAGCAAGTCGTAACGAAAGTAGTAGCTCAAGCAGCCAAAGTAGCAGTAAAGGGAATAGTGGAAACAAAGGGAGTGGCGGTAACAAAGGAAACAGTGGCAATCGCGGCGGAGGGAACAGCGGCGGAAACAATAAAGGCGGCAAAGATAAATAGTTCAAGCAATAAAAAACGCGCTCTGTTTGATGGGAGCGCGTTTCTTGTATCACAGGGGGTTGATTAATCAATCAGTCCGTATTCTTTACTCAGAATATCTACAATTTCTTGCTTTGGATTGTCGCTCAACTTAATTGGTTGGCCGGTAATCTTCTCTGCAATACCGATGTAGGTGCGCGAGATATCTTGAAGCGCTTCCAGAGGTAGCGCATTGTCACGTGCTAGCGCTTCACGCTCATCCATACGTTCCTTATTTAGTAGGATATCTGGATCTGGGAAGTGGTTAAGTAAGAACTGACGGAATCCTTCTTTCGAGTTTTCTACAATATTGCCAGCGTCATATTCCTTTTCATCCCAAATACGTGATGAGTCCGGTGTGCCTACTTCATCCATATAAATCAGCTTTTCATTGCCTGCTGCGTCATGGACATAGCCGAATTCAAACTTAGTATCAACGAAGATCTGCTCGATTTCAGCCAGTGCGTTACTGATAACGACAAAGCCTTCTCGCAGCAGTTTCTCATACTGAGCAATATCTTCCGCCTTAGAGAAATTAAATGCGGCGAAATTGTCTTCAATGTTTTGGCGGGTGATGTTGACGTCGTCAGCTTCAGGTACACCAGGGATGTTTTTCAAAATGCCCTTTGTAGAAGGGGTCATTAATAGCTCTGGCAACGCCTTGTCTTTTTCAAGCCCTTCAGGCAACTGAATACCGCAGAAATCACGTTCACCTTTCTCGTATGCTCTCCACATTGAGCCAGTAATGTATTGGCGACAAATTGCTTCGATCATGATTGGTTTGGCTTTTTGGACAATCCAAACGAATGGATGAGGGATGTCTAGAATGTGGCTATCAGCAAGACCACTGTCTTTAAACAGCTTAAACCAGTGGTTAGAGATAGCGTTGAGTGCAGCACCTTTACCCGGTACGCCTTTTAAGCCACCTTCAGCATGCCAAATACAATCAAACGCAGAGATGCGATCGCTGATCACCATGATAGCAAGCGGGGCATCTGGCGCTACGTCGTAGCCTTTTTCTTTAATAAGGCGTTTGCTGTCTTCTTCTGTTAGCCAGTAAACAGAGCGAACTTTGCCACTGTGAACCGGTTTATCAGTACGAATTGGAAGATCATCATTTACGGCAAGAACTTGGTCAGCGAGACTCATCTAGACATTCCTATCTTAAAGCAACGTGGAAATTATCATTAGAGATAATGGATTTGAGTCGCATGATACCAGAACTATTTGTTGCTGCCAGAGAAAAAGCAAACGTTTGCTTAATTTTTTACTTATTGCCTAAAGTTCGCTTAATGATTAGCTAAAAAAGAAAACCCCCTCACAAGGAGGGGGCAAAAGGCAGTGACTATCGTTGAGCTTGTTAATGGTACTGGTTAACTCTGCCCTCAACGAAGAAGACTTCACACTGAAATTGTTCGGCTAAACTGCGTAGCAAACTTTGTTCAACAGCCGCGATATTGGTTGATGCGACTACAGCACTCGCATTACCTGATTGAATGGCTTTTTTGACAATCTCAAACTCACTCTGTGTATGAGAAGGTTTCATCTGAATGATCTTTTGGCAGCTAATATGCGACGCAGCAAACTGGTCGTAATTAGGGCGAGGGCACTCAGAGGTGAATAAAATCCACTGGCTCTGACCTGACAGTCCAGCGAGACGATGTAACGTAGAATGGTCAATGTTCATTGGCTGAGTCGGTTGAGCAAGAACATTAAACTTAGAGAATGCGCGAGCTGTGTGTTGTGCCTGAATCATAATAACTGTTCCTTTGTACATGCTGTATGCCTATACAGTAGTTATTTTTGGGTTTATGATCAAGTTTTTTTTGTCTGTTTTTTCATCGAAAAACCACGTTCGTGAATGTGGGTTTTCTGTAAGTATTTGAATTTTAATGGGTGATTTGAGGTTTTGTTTGGGTAGGAGAATTCAGGGGAAAACAAGAAATGTGATAAGGCGCACGTGATTTTATACAGTGTTATACAGTAGTCCTGTATAACGCTGTATGGAGAGGAAGGGTAAGGTGCTTAGAAGAAACGCTCTGGGTAATCGCTAAAAATTGCGTCTAGCCCGTGTTTATTTCGCAAAGAATTAGGGTTATTCACGGTATAACACCATACCTGATAGCCTTGCTGCTTTAGCTGTGAGATCTGTTTGGTGGTTGCCCATTGATAGTTAAGGTTACAGCTAAACGCAGAGACTTCCGCCAATAAATCTTTATCTGCACGTTTCAAGCGTTCACTGAGTACACCTAAACGGACCGAAGGTAGCATCTTATGCAAATGTCTGATGACGTCATGACTAAAACTAGATAGTACCAATTGATCTGCACTCATCGGGTATGACTCTAAAGTTTGCTTCAGCAATTGGCACACAGATTTGGCACAATGCTTATCGATTTTAATCTCGATGTTTAATTTTAATTGATTACTTATCGCAAATTGCAAAAGTTCGTCGAGGGTTAAGACTGTCTGGTGTTCGACGTCGTACTTGAAGCGGGCAGCAAAATTCAGTTGCTTGAGTTGCTCTAGAGTGAGTTCGTCAACTCTGCCTGCTCCATTACTGCAACGATCGACCGTATGGTCATGACATACCACTAAATGGTTGTCCAATGTCGGTTGAACGTCTACTTCAACCCATTCTAAGCCAAGTGTCACAGCTTCTTGGATACTGGCTAACGTGTTTTCGGGAAAGCGTCCTGCTACGCCTCGGTGCCCAACAATAATCATAGTGAAATTCGATAGAATAGTCGTGCTACATAGAGTACCCCTAAATGAGAATTTTGAGTAGATAAGTCGTAGCTATTCATTGATGAATCTGACACTATCGGCTCATAAATTATAAAATAATTACAATAAAGAGACTCGACTTTGAACGCTGAAAATAAAGCTGCTTGGATACTTGTTGCAACCACTGCATTGGCAGGATTTGGGTGGATTTTCTCAAAAGAAACTATTCAAGGGTTACCACCTTTTGGTTTCGTTGGGTTACGCTTTTTAGTGGCCTCAATCTGTTTGCTTCCCCTCTGTTTTAAGCAAATTCGTCAATTGACCCTTCAGTTGCTATCGCAAGCAGTCGGAGGAGGGATGATCCTTGCGTTTGCGTTACTTAGCTGGGTACATGCGATTTCTATAAGTGAAACCTTGGGTGAGGGGGCGTTTATTGTCAGCTTATCGATGATCATCGTGCCAATCATTGCTTGGGTGCTCTATAAAGAAAGACCTAAACGCGCGTTTTGGATCTCAATGCCTATCGCAGTCAGTGGCTTGGCGATGCTGTCTTTAACTGATGGCTGGAACAGTTCAGCAGGCCAAATATGGTTTTTGGCCAATGCTTGTCTACTTGCGCTGCATTTTAACGTGAATAGTAAACTGGCCCAAAAGATACCGGTTCTATTACTGACGGCGATTCAGCTATGTGTTACCGGCGTTATTGCCTTAATTGCCTCTGCAGTATTTGAGACCATACCCACACACGTTGAGACATCGATATGGGGTTGGTTTGCCCTGAGTGCTTTGCTCGCAACCAGTTTGAGGTATGTGATGCAAACGCTAGGACAGAAGGGGTGTAACCCAGGCAATGCTGCTCTTATTATGCTGCTTGAACCGATTTGGACCGTGATTTTAAGCATCCTATGGTATGGCGAGCAGCTTTCCAGAAATAAATTGATCGGCTGTAGCTTGATCTTGTTGGCGCTTATTTTTTACCGCACTGACGGTAAGCTACTGAAATTTGTTAAACGACCATCATCGCAATAAACCTTGTTCACATATTAGAGTGATTACTCTTTCTAAAGCAGTGTCACCTTGCTATCGTTTTTTGTAAATTAAATGTTAACAAGGTGAGCTGTGAAACTTCATGCCATTGACGGATATATCCAAACCATCTATTTAGCGGAATACTCCGACAAGCTGATGCTTCTTGATGGAGCTTCGCGAGCAGACATTTCATACATCAAACAATTCATCACCCATGAACTGCAGCGTCCATTTTCGGATCTATCCGTTGTGGTCGTTACTCACATGCATCCAGACCATGCAGGCGCAGCCCATAAGCTTAGAAGCTTAACGGGTTGTAAGATTGTCTCAGCGAAGCGAGATTCTCATTGGTATGGGGGAATCGATGGTTTTGTTATGCATTTAACTGACATAGCGCTCGCGCGCTGGGTTGCAAACAGAAAGAGAAAACCAACGCGAAATCTATGGTATTCACGTAAGCTACGCCCAGATATTCAGTTGTCTGATGGTCAATGTATTCCAGAGTTCGAAGATTGGAAAGTCCTAGAAACGCCGGGGCATACCGACCGCGATTTATCACTACATCATGAAAAGCAGAGTATCCTTTACGTCGCAGACCTGATGGTTGAGGTGAAAAAACAGTTGGTTTCGCCATTCCCAGTTTTCCATCCTAACCAGTATAAAGCATCAATTAAGCGTGTTTATAACCTTGAGCCTGATGTTTTGTTAGTTGCTCATGGTGGAAAAGTGCAGTTTACTAGTGAGGTGTTTCATCATTTACTCAGTACAGCACCACGCACGCCAACCACTCATTGGCGTACAACTAAAATTAAGCTACGTAGTCTGCTAGGAGCAGTGACGTGGCGAAAGCTTATGATCAAAAACAAATAACGGTTAGTTAGAAGGGAATTCGATAGTTTCTTTGATTGTGTTTATCATGCTTCAAGATTAGAATGCGAACCTTTTTCAATTGTACTGTTATTCTCATGTCTAGAGTGTTAGTTGTCGACGACGATATTGAGCTGTGTGAGTTACTCACTGATGTATTACAAGCCGAAGGCTATCAAGTAGATAGTGTCCATTGTGGCGAGAGTGCACTTCAGTTTATAGAAAGGACTTCTGTAGACTTGGTGTTGCTTGATGTGATGCTACCAAAACTGAATGGTATGCAAGTTGCGCGTAAAATATGTCAACGTTTTGCGACGCCAATCCTTATGCTGACTGCACTCAATGATGAAGCTTCAATATTAGATGGTTACCAGTCAGGTGCAGACCAATACATCGCTAAGCCGTTTAAAGTGCCGGAGCTACTGACCCGAATCAAAGCGATATTTCGTCGCGTAGGTCTAGAAAAACAAAGACATTCCTATCAGCTGGATAAAGATGGTATTGCCTCTCAAATACCAAGTTTACCCCTTACAGGCACAGAATCGGATTTACTTAGCTATCTAGTAAGCCGAGAAAACTTAGTGATTTCAAAAGCGGAGCTACAGATTGAAGTGTTAAAGAAGGAGTTGAGTCCCTTTGACCGCAATCTAGATATGCACATCAGTAATTTGCGCCGCAAGTTTATCGAGGCTGGCCTATCAAAACAGCACATTAAAACAGTGCGTGGTAAAGGCTATAGCTTTGTCGGTAGTGTAGGGCGTTAAGTCATGTTCCAGCTCTCTTGTCCATCCATGTTCGTGAAAAGGAAAGACTCTCTTTTCTTTCAACTGTTTAGTTACATGTCAGCGGTCATCGTTAGCATTGTGCTTTTGCAGGCGCTCGCAGAACAAGCGCTAGTTTCGGCTGTGCTAAAAGTGCCGCCGCAAGTGAAGCAGAAAATAGAATCGCTCGCCGAGCAAGCCAATGTGTTGATCGAAGAGGGCGATATGGATGAGCTCGCTGACTGGGGCAATGCGCAGCCATACTACTTATTTGTCCTTGATGCACATAACCAACCGCTTTCTCACCGCCAAATGCATCCGCATTTTGAGTTTAAGCTGCGTTTTCTTCGCGAACTTAATGGCCCATTGAATGACCGAGTAAGTAAGCCATTGATTGGCGTGAGGCTTGTGAAGGGAAATACACTCGTTGTTCAACTCCCTAGTGAGTTACATCCAGCGCATCGTTTTATCGTCTATTTCGCGATAAGCAAAGTGGTTATTGTGATCGCGATGTTGGCGCTATTTTCGCTGATACTCGCCCGAAAGCTGCAAAAGCCTTTAAACCGCCTGCGTGAGGCGAGTCGCCGTTTAGCATCGGGGGATTTTTCCGTAAATGTCGTCTCGGAACTAAATTCTAAGACCACCGAGTTTAATGATCTAGCGCGTGACTTTGACAATATGACTCAAGAAATTCACGCATTAGCAGAGCGACAAAAACAGCTGATTCGGGATGTTTCCCATGAGTTGAGAACGCCTCTAGCCAGACAGAATTTAGCGCTTCATCTATTACGCAGTAAAGCCTCTGATATCAGTTTGCCTTTGGTTGAGCGACTGGAAAAAGAAGTGGATGAAATGGATGGTCTGGTAGGCGAAATTCTCGAGTTTAGTCGCATCGAAAATGCCAGGTATGAATCAAACCTACGCCCTATCTGTTTAGAAGGTGTGATGACCAACCAGATCGAGCAAAGCAAGCTCCAGTTAGGGAAAACTCAGAAAATTGTTGCTCACTTAAGTGACGCTGTGCCAATGGTCACTACCGATGAGCGACTTGTCGTCCGTTGCCTAACTAACCTTATTTCGAATGCAATCAAGTATGCCGGACCAGAAGCCATCATCGAGGTGTCTTTATATCTATTGACGATCGAACTTGAGCAAAAGGTAGTGATTGAAGTTGTCGATAATGGTCCGGGCATTCCCCCTAACCAATTGAATGAGATTTTTAGACCATTTACGCGTCTAGAGTCTGCACGTGATAAACAGAGTGGGGGATATGGGCTTGGTCTCGCAATTGTCAAAGAATCCATGAAGTTAGTTGGCGGTGAGGTGAAGGCGTCCAATTGTACTCACGGTGGGCTAAGAATTGAGCTGCAATTTCCATGTGACAAGCTTAGAAAAAACGGAGCCAAGATCTAGTTATCAATTTAGTCAGTACCGGTAGATTGAACTATAGTTTATCTAGTGTAGGTGGCTTATTCGCTGAAATGGATGATTGCGGGGCAACTGACTCGTCTCTTTGATTGAATGACACTTTAGATATCTAGATACATTAGCTGAAATATTGGCTAAAGGGGGCTATGGACATGCGTCAGTACCCAAACCCACAATCTAAGCAGCAAGGCTTAACGTTAGCAGTCATATCAATGAGTCTGATTGCGTTTATTGGAATGGCCGCTCTTTCAATCGATGTAACGCATTTTGTCGTGAATAAGACACGCTTACAAAATGCTGTCGACACAATTGCATTAACGGGTGCTGCCGTTGCCAACCGCACAGAAGACTCTGATGCGACCCATTCCGCTATTGTTGAGTCTTACAAAGAAGTCATTCAAGCATCAGGAAATAGTGAGATTGAGCTCAGTGCAACGGGAGACGGTAGTAGCTTGAATTCGTTGACGGTTGAATATTCTGACTCGCCAAGCAGCGGCTTTTCAACAACATTTCCTGCCTCACCTGATATGGTTTATGTCAGAGTCGAAGTCTCTGACTTAGCGTTAAGTGAATTCTTCTTAGAACTCTTTGGTCTCAATAAATCGGTTTCAGCCAGTGCTGTTGCAGGGCCTGTGTACATAGATGGTACGGCAAATATATTACCAATTGGAATGTGTGAAGGGGACGAGGTTGGCCCATCAGGTTATTCGGTCGGTAAAACTTATGAAATAAAAACAGGCAGCCAATCAGATGACCCAGATGGATTGGGTGCTGGTAACTACCACTTGCTTGATGTCGGTAGTGGTAAGTCTGGTGTGAGTGACGCTTTGGTTGGTAAGAATACCGTCGTTGTTTCCGTTGGTGATGAAATTGATTCAGAAACGGGTAATGCTGTGGGTGCAACAGAAGACATTGATACACGTTTTGATGGTGGCACCGTTGATAGTGTGTATTACCCGCCGGATCTTGTGACCACCGAACCTGATCCTGCAATTACGACGGATAATATCGTAGACCACAACGATTCAAATGCGGTCGATAAATGGACGTATGATGAGTATGTGCAGCAAACGCAGCTGTGCTTAAAAGACTCAGACTGTAAATCAGCAGGGGGCTCGCCTTGGCGTCGCGTCCTGCCAGTTCCTATCTTGGACTGCGGTTCAGCCTCAAAGTCTGGCGGTAAAATTGAGTTTACTGTAACCAGTATTGGCTGCTTCTTCATGATACAACGTTATGACTCATCGCAAGAGCAAGGGAAAAAGGGTCAACAAAGTATTTTTGGTGAGTTTATCGAGAATTGTTCTGTTGTAGAAGGAGGTGCATCTGACAGTGATACAGGTGTAACTCGAATTGTTCTTTACAAAGATCCGTCTTCAGTCGGGGGAGGGTCTTAATGAAACGTCAGCAGGGCCTAGCTGCAGTAGAGCTCATCATAGGGTTACCGGTATTGATGTTATTTTTGGTCGCGGTGGTGGAGATAGCGCGTATCTACGTCGAAATGAATACGCTCAATAAGAGTGTTAGGATCGGCGCTCGCTATGCAATGAGCCAAAGTGAAGCTGCTGGTTGTGGACCAGTAATGGCTCAGCAGTCTGATATCAAGCACCTTGTGGTTTACGGCACTCATGCTAATGATGCGACAGCGTTACTGCCTGACTTATCGACGAGTGATATATCCGTAAGCTGCGAAAACAACCAATTTGTCACCGTAAGTGCCAGTCATACCTATCAACCCCTATTTAGATCCAGTATTCCATTTACCGAAATCGGCTTAGATCTACCAATGAATGCATCATCGGTCATGAGGTTAGATCCATGAAAAAACAAAACGGGATTACGGTTATCGAGTTTACATTAATGTCATCGTTTTTGATGTTGATTGTTTTAGCTATTGGCTCAATTGGATACTTCATGTTCTCTATGCAAGCAGTTAGTGATGCAGTTAGGAGTGCGGCGAGAATGGCCTCTGTGTGCCAGATTAATGACTCTGATATTAAGACATATATTGCCAACAATAGTTATATTTCATCGATTGGTACCGAAAACATTGAAATAGAATATTTGGACGGTGGCAGTAATGTATTAGCAACCCCAGATTCAGAAGACGTTCGGTTTGTGAGAGCGAGGGCGACGGGTATTGATTACCGATTTGTTGCTTTACTTTCTTTCCTTGGCGATAGCGGAGTCATGACTATGCCGAGCTTTGAGACCACCATTCCTAGTGAAAGCCTAGGTCAAGTTCCTAACGATACTAATACAGACTGCTAACCCCCTTAGGGCACACCTCTTTACTAACTAAATTCATACCAAAGTAAATTTTGTAAATTTAATGCAAATGATATTGGTTATCACTTATATTTCGTTTCGTTATAAATAACTAAGCAAAGCACACTCGCTTTGTATATAAAGAAACGGAGAGATTTATGTTCACTAAGAGTCAGTTAGCACTCGTAATTGGTGCTGTATTAGCGACTCCTGCAGTGGTTGCGGAAACGGTTAAAACAGATGAGCACATGGTTGTAGAGGGGCGTGATTACGGTTATAAAGCCGATACCAATGCCACAGCGATGCGAATGGAAGCGACTCAACTTGAAACCCCGGGACAAATTGCAGTTATCGATGAGCAGATCATTGATGAGCAGCGCGCAAGTACTCTTGGTGACGTGTTAAAAAATGATGCGAGTGTGAGTGCTGGTGGTACAAGCCGTAACCGTGAACGTTTCTCACTACGTGGCTTTGAAGTACAAAGCTCATCAGGTTTCCTACGCGACGGACATCAACATTGGTCCCACTACCGTCAGCCGGTAGAGCTTCTAGAACGTGTAGAAGTAGTGAAGGGGCCATCAGGTCTGCTTTACGGTGTGTCAGCGCCAGGTGGCCTTATCAATATGGTTACTAAAAAGCCAACTTACGAAACTCAAGTTAACGTTAGCCAAGATGTGGGTTCAAACGATCACTCGCGTACTATGGTTGATGTGAGTGGCGCGCTAAACGATGATGAAACGCTACGTGCTCGCACAATTATTTCGAAAGAGAGCTACAGCTCTTGGAGAACATACGGTGACGGTTCTAAGCCTCAAACTGAGCGACTTGTTGGTGGTTTGTTCGTTGATTACGATGTGACTGATGAGGTAACGGTATCGGTTCATTATGATAAAACTAATGACAAAGGCAGTGTGGATTCTGGTGCCGTTTATACACTTGATGGTCAATTAGTTGGTAACAAAGATCATATCTGGGATGCTCAGTGGTCTGAAATTGAGAATGACGTAGAGAACGTTGGTTTCAATGTAAACGCTCAGCTAACGGACGTTTGGTCTCTAAATACTGGCTTTAATTACCAAGACTTCGAGCGTATTGATGTAGAGAGCTACCCAAGCTTTGCCAATCTAAACCCTGATGGGACAGGCACGGTTACACAAGGCGGTAATTATCGTCATGACAAATGGCGCTTTAGAACGGGGTATTTGGATTTAGCTGCAGACACTAGCTTTGCTGGAATGGATCATAAGATCTTATTAGGTGGTAACTGGTTGGGTTACAGCTACGAGCGTGGTATGGATAGTTTCAATAAAGGTGAGTATGCGCCAAACGAAACTGTACCGGTTCAAGTACCAGGTGCGACTAGCCTTGCACCGAAAGGGCGCTACGATACTTGGGGCTTCTATGCACAAGATCTAATGACGATTAATGATCAGTGGCAACTGCTTGCTGGCTTGCGTTTCGATCGTAAAGTTCAAGACGGTGTTGCTGAAGAAAACCTTGCTCCAAAACTAGGTGTGATTTATCACCCTGCAGACAATGGTAGCGTTTACGTCTCTTACTCTGAGAGCTTCGAGCCTCAAGGCCAAGTAACAAGTGGTAGCCGCACTTATATTAATGAAGGCGAGCTGCTTGACGCTGCGATCGGTAAAGCATATGAAGTAGGAACAAAATGGGAATTGCTAGATAACCGCTTATTTGTTTCAGGTGCATTGTTCGACATTACGCAAGAAAACATTGAATTAGATGTAGAAGATGCAGCGTCGGGTGACTATGTTGTGACTCAGGGTGGTCAACAAGAACATCGCGGTGCGGAAATGTCGGCACAAGGTTTTGTGACAGAGAAATTCTCACTATCTGGTTCTGCTATGTATCTTGATGCGGAAATCACAAACCATGAAACTTACGCAGGCAATCGACCTGTTGATGTTCCGGAATTTGCCGCAAGCGTTTGGTCGACTTATGCGGCGACAAACGAAATGGATGTTAACCTTGGTGTAATCTACGAAGGTTCACGTTACGGAGACGAAGCGAATACCTTCAAGAAAGATGCATATACACGTGTCGACATGGGTCTGGCATACACATACAAATATGATGCAGATCTAGATATGGTTGCGCGTCTAACAGTAGAGAATTTGTTTGATACAGATTACCTAGCGGGCGGTGGTGCTACGTCTAGCAAGCACCAATACGCAGAAGATGTAGTAATTGGTGAAGGTCGTAATTACATGGCGACACTTCAAATCAAATACTAAAGAGCGTGTTAGTGTTCTAGAAACAAAAAAGGGAAAGACTTAGTCTTTCTCTTTTTTTGTATAATTTGTAAGTATGATTGCAATTTCTCGCAATCAGCTTATATTGTGCGACTAGAAATGAGATTGGTTCTCACTTGTATTTAGTAAGTAAGTAAATAATATCCAATATGAATATATTAAAATCCAGCATAGCATTGCTTGTTGCGACATACTCTTCAGGAGTATTAGCGACAAACTTAGATACGGCGCAACGCATTCAAAGCAAGACTAATTCGGCTTCTGCCTCAAGCCAGCAGCGTATTGACCAGAGTGCTGAAACTTCTCTTACGCTTAAAGCTGAGATTGAGCAACTTCAAGAAGAAGTGAAGAATCTTGAAGTCTATAAGAACCACTTATCTGCTTTAGTGACTAGCCAAGAGCAAGAGATGACGAGTTTTCGTGGTCAGATTGAAGAGATCAAACAAACACGTCAGGGTGTTGTGCCACTGATGTATCAAATGATTGATGGGTTGAAGGCGATAATCGCTGAAGATGCGCCAATTCGACTCATTCAACGTCAAGAGCGAATTGCAAAACTGGATAAGATGATGGTGCGCGCTGATATTAGTGATGCAGAAAAATATCGTCGCATTCTAGAAGCCTACCAGATCGAGTTGGATTACGGCACCAAGCTAGGTTTATACCAAGGCCAAATTGATGTCGCTGGTGAAACGCTAGAAACAGATATTTTGTATTTAGGTCGCTTGTCTTTAGTTGCGCGCAGTTTAAATGGTTCAACATTTTGGTCTTGGGACAAAGTACAAAATCAGTGGGTCAGTGTTGACCCATCAATGAAGTCTGAACTCGACAAAGCATTCAGTATTGCGGCTAAACAGGCAGCGCCTAGTCTCATTACTTTACCTGTTTCACTCACTGTTGCGGAGGCGAAATAATGAAACGCACATTTATTGCCTCACTTATCGTACTAGCGGCGACATCCTTTAATATTTCTGCCAATGAAATGGCTGTTAATGCTCAAGCTGACTCAAAAGCTCAGGCGCAGCATAACCAAGTACGCGAGTCTGGCTTTAAGCAGACAGAGAAGGAGCTAGCAACACTTAAAGCGGAGCTAGTGAAACAACGCCAAGCGCTTCAAGCTGCCAATGACAAGTTAGCGGCGCAATTTAGCACCAACGAAGATGAGCTTGCTCGCTTAGAAGAAAGCCTTCGATTAGAAACGGGCAGCCTGGGAGAAGTGTTTGGTGTAGTACGTCAAAATGCTAAAGAGCTAGAATCAGAACTTAAATATTCAGTGACAGCGGCTGGTGACCAAACATATACACAAGCTGTCGAAGAGATTGTAGCGGCGACTAAGCTACCATCAATGCCTCAGCTAACAGGTTTGTGGAAAGCACTTGAAGAGCAAATTAAAGCTTCAGGTGAATTTGTTCAGACGCAAATCCAACTCGTTGATGGTGATGGCAAGCAACGTTCAGAATCAGTGGCAAGACTCGGCTCATTTGGGTTAATCGGTGAGCAGGGCTACTTGAACTGGAATGGCGCGAAACAAACAGCAACGGCTTATCAAAAGCAGCCAGAACAAGGGCCAATAGTTACGGGGCTTGATGAGTTACGTACTGGTTCAATTCAAAATCTTGTTGTTGATCCTTCACGCGGCGTGATGCTTGAGCAATTGGCGCTTTCACCGACGTTAATGGATAGACTCCAAGCGGGTGGTGTTGTCGGCAAGATTATCCTCATATTATTGCTGATTGGCCTAATCATCGCTGTTGTACGTGGTGTTAGCTTATCTATCGCTCGTCAAAAGATACGTCGTCAACTGAAAACGCCAACGCAGCCAGGGGACAACCCACTTGGTCGAGTGTTAGCTGTGTACAGCAAAGAGAAGAAACAAAGTGTTGAAGCGTTAGAGTTAAGATTACTTGAGGCCGTGGTTGATGAACAAACCGGTCTAGAGAAAGGCTTATCAATGCTCAAACTTCTAGCCGCTCTTGCGCCAATGCTAGGTTTGTTAGGTACCGTTACGGGTATGATTGAAACCTTCCAAGTGATCACTCAGTTTGGCAATGGCGATCCTAAAGTGATGGCTGGTGGTATATCTATGGCTTTGGTAACGACAGTTCTCGGTCTTATCGCTGCGATGCCACTGCTTTTGGCTCATAACATCTTAAGCTCTCAAGCAGAGTCAATTCGTCATATCCTTGAAAAGCAGGGAATTGGACTGGTTGCAGAACAAGCTGAAAAAGAGATGGATGCCAAAGTGACAACTCTAGGGAATGCGGCGTAATGGAAGCAATATTCACACTGCTTCCCGAAGTGATAGCGTCCATGCCTTGGGTGCTGTCTCTTCAAGCGTTTATGCAGCAGGGTGGGCAGGTGCTTTGGTGGCTACTACTGGTGGTTTGTGTCTGCTGGGTACTCATCCTTGAACGCGTCGTGTATCTATGGGTTCAGTTTCCTAAACAGCGTAAGCAGTGGGTGGATGCATGGCTTAGCCGCCCAGATCAGCACTCATGGCACGCTCGCTCGATCAGAGAAGGTTGGCTATCTCAAGCCCATTTGTCGTTAACTCAGAACCTCAACATCATTAAGGTGTTGGTGGCGATTTGCCCAATGCTAGGCCTTCTAGGAACGGTAACCGGGATGATCTCTGTATTTGATGTGATGGCGAGCCAAGGTAGCAGCAATCCAAAATTAATGGCATCAGGCATCTCTTTGGCGACGCTGCCAACTATGGCAGGCATGGTTGCAGCACTCACAGGCATGTTTTTCCACGCACGCTTGGTCAAGGTGTGTCACAGACAAGAAATTAAACTAGAAAAATCATTAAGGAGTCAACGATGAGACTCGGTCGCAGCCAATCAAAACAAGAAGAAGCGCAAATTGACCTGACTTCAATGCTTGATATCGTCTTTATCATGCTGATTTTCTTTATTGTCACCAGTTCGTTTGTTCGAGAGTCTGGTGTTGAAGTCAATCGACCTACTGCCTCTAATGTTGTTAGCCAGAAAGAAGCAGGGATCTTTGTCGCAGTGACGTCAGCTAACGATATTTACATCGATAAACGTATGGTGGATGTAGAGCGCGTTCAGGCAACCTTAGAGCACCTGTTACTTGATAAGCCCGATGCGTCACTAGTGATTCAAGCTGATGAGCATGCGTATAGCGGCACTGTGGTTAAAGTTATGGATGCGGCGAAGGGAGCAGGGGTGAAAAATATTGCCCTAGCTGCGGAGAAGATCTAGTGAAGCGGTTGCTAATTGTTCTCCCCTTAGCATTTGTCTGTGCGGTATCGATCTTTACCTTTATGGCTTGGATGGTGGATGGTGGTCATCGGCGAGCGCCGCAGTCAACTGAGTCACTAAGCTTCAATATGGTGATGGTTGAAAATGAGCAGGATGTTCAAAGACGCCAGCGCACAGTGCCAGAGCAGCCAAAAGCGCCTGAAGTTCCAGAACAAATGCCCACTTCACAGACTGAAACAAAACTTACAGAAGTGTCGCCAATGTCTCAGCCATCTCTTGGGTTAAATACGGCAATTGATGGTTTGGCTATTAGCGCCCCGACGTTTGGTGATTTTGGTGTTAATCAGCAAGCTATGCCTTTGTATCGTGTCGAGCCTCGCTATCCTGCTAAGGCCTTAAAACGCGGCGCAGAAGGGTATGTGATTATGAGTTTTACTATCGATCCAACGGGTAAACCGACAAGTATTGAAGTGGTTGAAGCAAAGCCAAAACGCATGTTTGAGCGAGAAGCGATTCGGGCGCTCAAAAAATGGAAATATCAGCCGAAAGTCATTGATGGTGGGGCAATCGCTCAAGTTGGCCAAACGGTAAAATTGGAGTTTAAGTTAGCCCAATGATTAAGAGAGTAATCACATTATCCTGCTTACTTGTTTCTGTTTCTTCGATAGGGCAAGAGCTGAGTCAGTATACGGCGGTACGAGTGCAGAAGGCTCATGAGCTCGCGCAGGATGACAAAGTTAAACAGGCTATCGCTTCATTGAAAGAGATAGAGACCAATCGTCAGTACGATAGCGCTTTTGTCGCTCGAATGCTGGGGGTATTTTATTGGCAAGAAGGACAAATAAAACCCGCTATCAATCAGCTAAAAATAGCCGTATCGAGCGGCTTATTGCAAGATGAACAGGCATGGGTTACCGAGCGTATGCTTGCGGACCTTTACCTAAACGATCAGCAGTTTAAGCTAGCTCTTGTTCACTACTATGCCTTGATAAAATCAGTACCAGAAACGCAAAAAGCAGATGATTTGTGGCTGCGAGTCGCCCAATCCCATTACCAGCTAGAACAATGGAACAAGGTGATTCCTGCGACGAATAGTTATCTTAAAAACAGCCCTAAAGAACGTTTACAGCCGTTGTCTTTGAAGCTGGGGTCTCAACTGCAATTAGAGCGATGGAAACAAGCGATTCCTACCCTAGAGCAACTTATCGTATTACAGCCAGATAAACTAAATTGGTGGCGTCAGCTTGTCGGATTACAGCTTAGAGTAGGCAACAGTAAGGCAGCGCTTGATACGCTATCTTTGGCCAAATTAAATGGGCTAGAGCTCAGTCAAAAAGATCTCCACTTACTGGCACAGTTATACGCCAAGCGAGGGGTACCAGAGCGAGCTGCTGTTCAAATTGGTCAATTAGATAACGCAACCACGGATGTGAAGTTGCTATCTGAACAAGCGTCATACTGGCAAGTAGCAAAAGAGTGGGATAAAGCGATCAGCGTCTGGAAACTTGCTGCGCAAATGAATGCTAAGTACCACTGGAATGTCGCTCAACTTATGGTTCAGCAAGGTCACTATAAAGAGTCCTTAAGCGTATTGGATAAAGTTAAAGGCAAAGAGGCGGATGTCGCTTTAGCAAAAACGCGAGCGCTTTATAAGTTAAATCAGCTAGAGCAAGCGCTAATTGAGGCGAAAAAAGCCAACAATGCGGAGCCTTCTAGCCAAGCTGAGAGTTGGATTACTTATCTGACGCAACTTCGTCAAGCTCAGGCAGCCACAGGTTAACGAAAAAGAGGGAAGCATTTAGCTTCCCTCTTTGTTTTTTGCCAACGTTACTTTAAATCACAGCATATATATTCAGCCCGCCACAATAGCTTTTGCGAAGATTTCATGCTTGTAAGTAGCTCTTGCCCCGACATTTGGGGAAAAGCGTGCAGTACCGTGACTTCTTCACTTTCAGCCTGTTTTTGATAAGCCCTGACGTGTGTAAATGTGCTAGATAAATTGTTGGATAGCATAGACTTAGATAAGCAAATGCCAAATACGTCCCGTTTCATCGCCTTTCCCTTTCTATATTGGCGAGCACTTATATAGTCATTATTGTGTAAATGCTAACGCCAGTTTTTCCGTAAAACGATCTGCTTAATACGCTCAATAATTATACAAAACAAACGACGAGATCGCGCAAAAAATAACCTAAAATTCATGTGATCTAAATCAATTATTCCACTGGTTTTATATTGAATTTTCTCTATCAATCTAAATTGATGCATATGGTGAGACGCGAGGATCCGAATATTGATACTGAGAATGATTTATTTTTGTCGTCATCACAGTTTGAACCATGATAATTCATAGAAGTGTTAGCCAGGTGTTATCTTGTTGGCCTATCAAGGAGTTGTTATGAAATGGAGTCGTATCAGCTTTCGTAAACGAATGCTGATTATCATGACACTGTCTGGCCTAATAGAGCTTCTACTATTAGTCGCAGCTGGATTCGTCTATATCAAATATGCCCAAGAAGATGAAATGGGTCATAAAGCGCTTGGTGTTGCTTCCTTTCTGGCCAAGTCTCCTTATGTTATCGAGATGATTGAACATGGTGTCACAAAAGAGAGCCAACAGCGTTATCGTAACCTGACTACATTGATCGGTGCGGCGTTCATCGTAATTGGTGACCACGAAGGCATCCGACTTGTCCACCCACTCGATGAGCGTATCGGTAAGCCGATGAAGGGCGGTGATAACAATCGTGCATTAGTTGACGGTGAGGCCTATATCTCGATTGCTAAGGGCTCTTTAGGATATTCTGTACGAGGAAAGTCGGCGGTATTCAATGAACAAGGCGAGATCATTGGTGTGGTCTCTGTGGGTTATTTGATTGATCGCCTTCAGGATAGAATCGAACCGTTTTTAGCGTATTTAATTGCGATGGCGTTGCTGGTGGTGGCGGCTAATGCCCTTGTTTCTAGTTGGGCTTCACGGAAATTTCAACGTGCTATCTTAGGCTTTGAGCCAGAAGAGATCGGTCGTTTATATGTTGAGCTCGATGTCACCTTAGAAACCCTCAAAGAAGGGATCATTTCTATTGATGATAAAGGTAAGCTTCGTTCAATTAATAGGAGTGCTTGCCAGATTTTGGGTTTGGTCAAAGCGAATTGTATTGATAAACCTCTGAGCGAAATCCTTCCCGACAGTGATTTACAATTAGTGCTACAAACCGCTCGTACAGACCATGATATCAACCTCTATTTGAACAAAAAGCGCCTGATTGCCAACCGAAGCCCAATTATCGTAGAAGGTAAAGTCGTCGGTGCGGTATCAAGCTTCCGTCTTAGAGATGATCTGACCGAACTGACCGAGCAGTTGGCGAAAACTAAAGAGTATGCCGAGATGCTGCGCTCACAAACCCACGAGCATCGAAACAAGCTCAATACCATTAGCGGTATGGTGCAAATGGGTGAACTTGAAGCGGTGCAATATCTGATAGGTCAGGAAACAGCTCACTACCAAGCGTTAATTGAGTTTTTACGCGAAACGATCAAAGAGCCACTTATTGCGGGCATGCTGCTAGGTAAAACCGAGCGTGCGCGCGAACTCGGTTTAAGTTTGGTCGTGGAAGAGGGAGCACGATTAGAGCCTTTGCCGAGTCGAATTAACCCAGAAGACTTGGTGACAATTTTGGGCAACCTTATCGACAATGCGTTTGATGCAACACGCGATGCTTTGACTAAGGAGCCACTATTAGCGCCTCATCGCCGAACGATAGAAGTTTCAATCAGTGATTTTGGTAATGAAGTGATCTTGGAAGTGATAGACCAAGGTTGTGGGTTACCGGACGATATGAGTGTTGAATCTCTGGTAAGGCGAGGGGTATCGAGTAAAGACTCGGACACAAGAGGTGTCGGGCTATATTTAATTAATGAACTCGCGATTCGTTATCATGGTGAGTTAGAAATGGTAAACAACAAGGAACATGGGGCAAGGATGACAGTATACCTACCTAAGGAAGAGCTAAGATGAGTACCGTGACTCGAGTGATGATAATTGAGGACGATCTTGCCATTGCTCAGCTGCATCAGCGTTATCTAGAACAAGTGGGTGGTTATGAAGTTATCGGCATTGCCACGACTAAGTTAGAAGCAAAGCTTCAGCTCGAAGTGCTTGATCCGGACTTATTGCTGTTAGACGTGTATTTGCCCGATGGTACTGGCATTGAAATCCTCCATGACCTTCGTACAGAGCATCTGAGTTGTGATGTTATTTTGATTACGGCAGCACGTGATGTGGAAACCTTACAACAGGCCATGCGCGGTGGCGTGGTTGATTATCTATTAAAACCTGTCGTATTCCCCCGTTTAGAAGCAGCATTGAAAAAATATGTGTTACAAAAGCAGCAGCTTACTCATGCCGATGGATTAGACCAAAATATCGTCGATAAAATGCTTCAGGCTTCAACGCTCAACGAAACGCCAAAGAACAGGCTGCCGAAAGGAATTGATGCAGTGACTTTGGATAAGATCAAAGCGTTATTTGAAGAGTCGGTGCTGATGACTGCAGATGAAGCCGGTGAGTTAATTGGCGCGAGTCGCACAACAGCACGTCGTTATCTTGAGTACTTAATTAGTACGGGAGAACTTGAAGCCGACCTAAATTACGGGACAGTTGGCAGGCCTGAGCGCACTTATAAAAAGGCACATTAAAACGTCATGCTTTAGTGCTAGTTTCTAGACGTATATACAAACGACCTCTACATTATAATTAGGATCATAAGAGATTTCATAGAGGTCGTTTATGCGACTCGTTTTCTACATCATATTTAGTTTTTTCGTCATGGTAAGCCCAGTACGCAGCGCGCAAATAAATGAGCTTACCTATCTAACAGAGCAATATCCGCCTTATAACTTTGAGCAAGACGGTGCTCTACAAGGGATTGCCGTAGACCTGCTGCAGGCTGTGGGCAAGCAATCACAAAGCCCCATCACACTCCCACAAATTCAGTTACAGCCATGGCCTAGGGCCTATCGAACGACACTGATTAAGCCGAATACTGTCTTATTTTCAACCACACGAACGCCGCTACGTGAGCATATCTTCCAGTGGGCGGGACCAATCAGCCCTACAAGAATTGTGGTACTAGCGAAACGCTCTAGGGATATAAAGATAAATCATGCGATGGCATTGGCGCAGTATCGAATTGGGGTTATTCGGGATGATGTCGGCGAACAATTATTGCTCGAGCTCGGTGTTCCTCGTGATTCGATGGTCGAGAGCTCTGTACCTGATACCCTGGCAGACCAACTGACTAAAGAACGCATCGATCTATGGGCTTACGAGGAAAATGTCGCTAAATGGTGGATCAAAAAAGCGGGCTACGATACCGAAGAATATGAAGTGGTTTATGTTCTACGCGAAGGTGAGCTCTACTTTGCTTTTAACTTGGAAGTCGACAGCACACTAATACTTCACTTTCAGAATGCTCTGAACGAGTTGAAGCGTGCGCCTGAAAGTGGAACCAGTCTCTATCAGCAAATTCTCAACAAATACCGTTAAGGCATGAGTATGAAATTATGGATATACGTCGCTGTTGTTTTGTCGCTATCCTGGCAGAGTGTCGCCAAGGAATCATTAACGTTAACTTTGGCTTCTCAAATTGACGGTGGGCATCAGTTTTATCATGAGCTGTTGTATGAAGCCTTGACCAGAGCGGGGTACAAGGTACGCATTGAGATACCTAGTGAGCATATTCCTCAAAAACGGGTCATTAAGATGGTGCAAGGTGACAAATTAAGTATGACTTGGTTATTAAGCACACCAGAAAGGGACGACCGCTATGTTTCCGTTGATGTCCCTTTGACCAATGGATTAATTGGTAAAAGGGTGTTACTGATCCCGCCAGAGCTACAACCGAAATTTGATGCTATCGAGACCATAGATGAATTAAGGGATTCTAAATTAGTTGCTGGTATGGGGGTGAATTGGTTCGATGTCGATGTTTGGAACAATAATCAGCTCAGAGTATACCTAGAAGATGGTGAATGGCGTAGTTTGTACAACAAGCTCAGCGTCGATGGCGATGTTAATTATTTCCCCAGAGGGATTAATGAGGTTGGTGCGGAAGCGGCGATGAACAGCCACTTGGCAATTGAAAAACGCCTGCTATTGGTTTATGAAAAAGACTTTAAGTTTTACTTGTCTCCAAGTATGGCTCAACATAAAACGGAATTTGAGTCTGCTTTAAGACAAGCTAAGCGAGATGGGCTTATCGATCGACTCGTGGATAAGTATTGGGGAGCCAGTTACCAAACTCTCAACCCAACTGGGCGTGTTGTAATAAAATTGGCATTACCGAATCAAGAATCTCAAAAACACTAACATTATGTTGCTCTTCGCGTATAAACTCTAATAATCAGTATATGAGCTTGCTAAAGGGTTGATTTTACACAGATGGAAAGTGTTTTTATTGTCGTAGTGATTTTGGTGGTTTTCTTTTTCATCGTGCAAAAGCGCTACTTGAAACAAGATGAGCTGAAAGATAGCAGTTATAAAAAGAAAGGACCGTTACTCAATGGTCAGGAATCAGCGTTCTACAATGCACTCACGGCTGCGGTTGGCCAACATGGCGTCGTAATGACTAAGGTCAATTTGACCAGTGTACTTACTCCTCTGTCAACGGATAAGAAGCAATGGTTTATTGCTAACAACCGCATTGCTAAAAGCTACTTTGATTATGTTGTTTGTGATCCAAGAACATTAGAAGTTCGAGTGGCTATCGAACTCGACAATGGTAAAGAGCTAAGCAAAGGAAAGGTCGATCGTCAAAAGTTGCTTATTCATGTCTGTAAGTCAGCAGGTATCCCTTTAATTGGTACCAACATTAAGCACAGCTATCAAGTGAGCCGACTACGTAGGTTACTTGCGGCACATATCGATTTGATTGAGTCAGACAAAGAGGTGCGTTTTTGTAAACGCTGTGGTAGTCCCATGACGATTAAAGTGGCTAGTCAGGGCGAGCATAAAGGGCGTCGTTTCTTTACCTGTAGTCGACAACCACACTGTACTTATACAGAAAACTATAATGTCGTATTTGAGGAAGAGGGCTAAATGCCCTCTTTTGCTATTACAGGGGAGAGTTGAGCATCATATACATGCTGAACATTCATCTTGATTGCACACCATGACTTGATTTCGACCATTACTCTTCGCTTTATAAAGCTCTTTATCTGCTTCACGCAACACATCTTCTAAGCATTTATAATGATCACATTGATAGATACCAATGCTTGCAGTGAGTTTAATAGGGTTGTCTTTATCATTGAAGGTGTACTGCTCGATTCCAATCCTGATTATCTCAGCTTTATACATAGCGTGTTTTACTTCAGTGTTATGTAGCGCTATACAAAACTCTTCACCACCAATTCGATACACCAAATGTTCATCGCAAAAACTATCGATGAGCGCTGCTGTTTGTACTAAGACTCGATCACCTGCGTCGTGACCGTATTGATCGTTGACGCTTTTGAAATAATCCAAATCTAGAATTAATAGGGATAAGGGAACCTTAGCGCTTTCACTGCGATATCGTTCAAAGTTATGAATCAGTGCATGCCTGTTATAGACACCTGTCAGTGCATCTCGAGAGGCCAACTGGCCCAATGACGTCTCTGAGGTTTTTCTTTTCACTTCCAATATATGGGAAGCGAGCCAAATACACAGGTACGCGAGCGAGAAGTTAACCGATAACTCAGCGAAGTTTAGGGCGCCATTGTTGTACGTTTTATGCATAACAAGCATGGCGACAATCGTGAAGCCCACGCCAGAAGAAACAAAACCATATCTTCGACCTAGTATAAGGTAAAACAATACTGGGAACAGTAGGCTCCAAATAAAGCTGCCATGCTCGATAGGGTGGACAAAAGTCGCAAGAGCAACGACGCCGATGAGAATATAGACAAAACTATTGGCAATAGTCAGTGAGGTATCGCCTTTGTAACTGGTGTATGCGACGTACAAAGAGAATAGACAAGAAGCAACTTGTGTCGCTGCGAGTAAGTAGTACCCACCATGGAATGTGTTTAGATAAGCAATCACTAAGGCCAAAAATGCTAGCGCGATACTCAGCCAAAACAGCACAGCTCTGCGCAGTTGCCGAGTAGGGTTGAATATGTCTAGCTCCATGACGTGACCTTTGCAACCATATGCCTTAGTGTGAATATCAGACTATAGTATTATGTTCAGGTTTAGAATCAAGGCTATATCTGTACCAAGATCACATAACCAGCACCTGTAATGTACGTAAATGAGAATAGTCGTTTGCTAATCTTTAGGACAACGTTTACGTACCATCGCAGCACGTTTTCCCTTATTTAAAGTAGGGAATAGTAGGACGGAGGAAGGAGTTGGTACTAGACCAACTCCAACAGCTTGTTACTCGTAATCAGAAGCGTATGTGTCTTCATATGAGTGCGAGTAAAATTCAAACAAGTTACCAAACGGGTCTTCTAGATAAACCATTTGCGCTTGTTTTAGTTCATCTTCTGGGTGGTAACGATGAATATCCATGCGCACTTTACCGCCAAATTCTTCAACGCGCTTAATCGCGGTATCAAACTGCTCTTTTGGCAACTGAAGACAGAAGTGGAAAATGCCAAGGCGAGAGAAATCAACGTTGTGACGTTCTTCGCGATCAACCATCTCAAAAAGCTCAATACCGATGCCATCTGAAGTAACAAGGTGAGCGATGTTAAAGCCTTTGAAGCCTTCACCAAATACAGCAATACACATACGACCGATTGCAGACTCACGCTCTTCGATAACTTTGGTGTTATTCATTACGACGCGAAGGCCAAGCGCTTTAGTGTAAAACTCAACGGCTTTGTCCATATCGCCGACCATGATACCTACGTGATTCATTTTCATAACTCATTCCTCAAATCAGATTGTTGAATATTGTTCAATTCGATGAGGATAAGTATATGTAGATTTTCTTCTGGATAAAAATTATCGATAATTCTTATTATGATAATTTTTTGTTATTAATGAGGCGCTACTGTTGAGTAAGACACTATGGCGAATGATAAAAATGAGCTTAAAGATGACAAACTATATATAAAGAATTTGAAATGTGTCGTAAAAGCGGACTAATTTAATCATGGGTGTAATCAAGTTACAGGAATGGAGTGGTTATTTTGTGTTCATACCCCTTTAGGGTAGTTTAATTCTGTAATTGATTTACATCATGTATTAATTTTCTTTCATAATTAACAATTGGCTCAGATAAAAAACCTAACCCTTAGGAAGTACTATGAGCAAGTTGAAGCTGGTTGTTATCGGTAACGGTATGGTAGGTCGCTTCTCAATATGAGATCACTGTTTTCTGTGAAGAACCTCGTGTCGCTTATGACCGAGTCCACCTTTCGTCTTACTTTTCTCATCACACAGCTGATGAACTTTCTTTAGTTAAAGAGGGCTTCTACGAGAAACACGGCATCAACATGCTAATCGGTGAACGTGCCATCAACGTTAACCGTGACAAACACATTGTTTACTCAAGTTCTGGTCGCGAAATCAAATATGACAAACTGATCATGGCGACGGGTTCTTTCCCATTCGTTCCACCAATCAAAGGCCGCGAGAGCAAAGATTGCTTCGTCTACCGTACGATTGAAGATCTAAAAGCAATAGAAGCCTGTGCTAAAAAGAGCAAAGTAGGCGTGGTAATTGGTGGTGGTCTACTTGGTCTAGAAGCGGCTGGCGCACTGAAAGCGCTAGGCGTTGAAACGCACGTGATTGAGTTTGCACCAAAACTAATGGCTGAGCAGTTAGACCAGGCGGGTGGTAACCAGCTTCGTCAAAAAATCGAGAGCATGGGCGTAAAAGTTCATACTAGCAAAAACACGCTAGAAATCGCTCCTGAGGGCAAAAATGCACGTAACGTTATGCGTTTTGCTGACGGTACAGAGTTAGAAACTGACTTTATCGTTTTTTCTGCGGGTATTCGACCTCAAGACAAACTTGCTCGTGACATGAAGTTGGACGTGGCACCACGTGGTGGTATCGCAATCAACGATTTCTGTCAGACTTCAGATGAGAACATCTACGCAATCGGTGAGTGTGCATCGTGGAATGAAACGTTCTACGGCCTAGTGGCACCGGGTTACAAAATGGCGACAGTGGCTGTAGACCACATCGTTGGTAACGACAGCAAGTTTGAAGGCGCTGACATGTCAGCAAAACTTAAACTTCTTGGCGTAAAAGTAGGTTCTATTGGTGATGCTAACGGTCGCACTCCGGGTTGTAAGAGCTACGTTTACCAAAACGAAGAGCAAGAAGTTTACAAACGCCTAATCGTTTCTGAAGACAACAAGAAGCTTCTTGGCGCAGTAATGGTGGGTGATACTTCTGACTACGGCGACCTTCTACAGCTTATGCTGAACGAAATTGACCTACCAGAACATCCAGATGCACTTATTTTACCTGCGCACGCTGGTGGCGAAAAACCAACACTTGGCGCTGACTCTCTGCCTGAGTCTGCCGTTATCTGTTCATGTTTTGATGTAACCAAAGGCAAAATCGCAGAAGCGGTTGCACAAGGTCATCACACGATTGGTGACATCAAAGCAGTCACAGGTGCAGGCACTGGCTGTGGCGGCTGTATTCCACTTGTAACTTCAGTTCTCAATGCTGAACTTGAAAAAGCAGGTGTTGAAGTGAAGAACGACGTATGTGAGCACTTTGCTTACTCTCGTCAAGAGCTATTCCACCTAGTACGTATCGGTGAAATAAAGTCGTTCGAAGAGCTTCTAGAGAAACACGGTACTGGCTACGGTTGTGAAGTATGTAAGCCTCTAGCAGGTTCTATTCTTGCTTCATGCTGGGGTGACCACATCCTTAAACCATCACTAGTTAAGCTGCACGATACCAACGACAACTTCCTAGGTAACATGCAAAAAGATGGTACTTACTCAGTTATTCCTCGTATGGCGGGTGGTGAAGTAACGCCTCAGGCGCTGTCTGTTCTTGCTGACGTTGCGGCTGAATATAACCTATACACGAAGATCACTGGTGCACAGCGTATCGGTCTATTTGGTGCTCAAAAAGACGATCTTCCAGCAATTTGGAAGAAGCTCATTGCGGCAGGTTACGAAACTGGTCAAGCGTATGCGAAAGCACTACGTATGGCTAAGACTTGTGTGGGTTCGACTTGGTGTCGCTACGGCGTTCAAGACTCTGTTGGCCTAGGCGTCATGATCGAGAACCGCTACAAGGGTATTCGTACTCCTCATAAAATGAAGTTTGGTGTGTCTGGTTGTACTCGTGAATGTGCTGAAGCGCAGGGTAAAGATCTGGGTATTATCGCGACAGACGCCGGTTGGAACATGTACGTGTGTGGTAACGGCGGTATGAAGCCTCGTCACGCTGACCTACTTGCAGGTGACCTAGACCAAGAGACTCTTCTGAAATATATAGACCGCTTCATGATGTTCTACATCCGTACAGCAGCACCACTACAACGTACTTCTGTATGGTTTGAGAACCTTGAAGGTGGCATCGACTACCTACGTGAAGTGATTATTGAAGACAAGCTTGGCATCAACGAACAGCTAGAAGCAGATGTTGCGAAGCTAGTCGAAGAATACCGCTGTGAGTGGACAGACACAATCAACGACGAAACTCAGCTTAAGCGATTTGCGCACTTTGTTAACTCTGACGAGCGTGATGACAATGTCATGTTTGTGACTGATGGACGTGAGCAACATCGCCCAGCGACATTTACTGAAAAACATCCTGAAGCAAAAGGCGACATCCTTCACGTAGAAGTCGTGTAAGGGGAGAAGAGATTATGGCATTTACAACAGTTTGTAACATTGAAGACATCATCCCAGGCACAGGTGTAGTGGCTTTGGTCGACGGTGAGCAAGTAGCAATTTTCCGCCCACGTGCGACAGAAGAAGTGTTTGCGATTAACAACATGGACCCATTCTTCCAATCTAACGTGCTATCTCGTGGCCTGATCGTTGAGCATGATGAGCAGCTTTGGGTTGCAAGCCCACTTAAAAAGCAGCGCTTCAACCTGAAGACAGGGGTGTGCATGGAAAATGAGCAATTCAATGTGAAAGCTTATAAAGCGCGAGTGACTAAAGGCTCGGTAGAAATCGCGGCTTAATATTGCGTTAACTGAGATTTAATAGCTTAAAGGCTCGTCATCTCTTGGCGAAAAACAGAGAAATTCGCGAGCCTTTCACTATTCAATTTTAACTTTTTAACCTTCAAATTTTTGAATAAGGACACATTCATGTCTACAGACTTTAAACCCGCTGAATTCGTACAAACAATGATTAACGTTGGCGAAGCTAAAACAAAGACAAGTTCTCGTGACTTGCTTTTGCGCGGCACTATGGCAGGTATCATCTTATCTCTAGCGGTAGTAGTCGCGATTACGACAATCGTTCAGACAGGCATGGGCATTGTGGGTGCACTTGTCTTCCCAGTAGGTTTTGTGATTTTAAGTGTTATGGGTTATGACCTAGTAACAGGTGTATTTGGTCTTGCTCCATTAGCAAAATTTGAAGGTCGTCCTGGTATTACTTGGAACCGCATCTTCCGTTGTTGGGGCCTTGTTGGTCTTGGTAACCTTATCGGTTCTTTGATCGTTGCTTACCTAGTAGCCGTATCGCTAACGGGTAACTTCTCTCTAGAGTTAAACGCGGTTGCGAAGAAGTTCATTGCTGTTTCTACTGCACGTAGCTTAGGCTTTGAAAATATGGGTATGGACGGATGGATTACGTGTTTCGTGCGTGGCATCTTCTGTAACTTAATGGTTTGTCTTGGTGTTATTGGTAACATGACAGCGCGTACTGTAGCAGGTCGTGTAGCGATGATGTGGTTCCCAATCTTCATCTTCTTCGCACTAGTATTTGAGCACACAGTGGTAAACATGTTCCTATTCCCACTTGGCATGATCCTAGGTGCTGACTTTGGTATCGCGACTTGGTTGAACTTCAACCTAATCCCAACAATCCTAGGTAACATTGTTGGTGGTCTAATCATGACTTGTATCCCGCTATACCTAACTCACGCTAAAACAGCACCTTCAATTAAAACTGAAGAGACAGCTGAAGCACAAGTAGCATTTAACGCAAAATAATCTAATTTGGCCCCGTGCTTCGGGGCCATTTTTACTCTCAAACTTCAATTAAGTTTTAACGATTTGAATATAAAAAGTATTACTTCCGATTAAGCCAAGCGGGCGAGTTATACTTTTTATGTTCAAAGTTGCGGAAAAAAGCCACAGTCGTAACGGTGACAACCTAATTTGATTTATAGGCGTTGAAAAGATGACAGCGAATCTATCCCAAACCCCTTCATTTGGTTTTGTTTCTCTTGTGGGTGCAGGCCCGGGCGACCCAGATTTATTAACAGTAAAAGGCTACCGCGTAATCCAGCAAGCTGAAGTCGTGGTGTATGACCGTCTGGTTTCGCCAGAGATCTTAGCGTTAGCGGATGAGTCAGCAGAAATGATTTATGTAGGTAAAAGACTGGATTACCATTGTGTGCCGCAAGACCAGATCAATCAGCTATTGGTCGACAAAGCGAAGGAAGGCAAACGAGTGGTCCGTTTAAAAGGTGGAGACTCATTCATCTTTGGTCGCGGTGGAGAAGAGCTGGAAGAGTTAGCTGAGCATGGCGTTAGATTTGAAGTCGTACCAGGGATTACAGCCGCTGCCGGCGCTACTGCCTATGCTGGAATTCCATTGACCCACCGTGATCATGCGCAAAGCGTTCAGTTCATCACCGGACATGTACAAAAAGATGGCCGAGAGATTGAATGGCAATCATTAGCTCAATCAAACAATACGTTGGTGTTTTATATGGGCCTTAAGCAGTGTGAGTACATTACGGCTAAGCTACTTGAAAATGGGATTGATGCAGACATGTCATGTGCCATTATCGAAAACGGGACACGCCGAGAGCAACGCGTATTCACAGGCAACTTAAGTGACTTGGCGACTATGGCGAAAGAGGCGGTCAGCCCAGCTCTAATTGTCGTTGGCAGCGTGACGTCGCTGCACGAAAAGTTAAAGTGGTTTAACTAAACCAGAACAAATTCCAAGTAAACAGCGGCCAGTAAGCCGCTGTTTTTGTATCTAAGATAAAATGGCTCACAAATTTACGTGACGACGTAACTATTAGGTGGGGTGTTCAAAACGCAGCTGTAATGTTAGCTTTGTTTTGATAAAGTCAGCGCTCAATATGAAGAAGTAGGCAAAAAATGGAAACTGTTGCGATATTTGTTGATGTACAAAACATCTACTACACCACGCGAGAAAAATACCGAAGCAACTTTGATTACAACCAGTTTTGGTATATCGCGACTGAAGGGAAAAATGTCGTAGAAGCCAACGCTTATGCCATTGCTTCACACGATCCAAAGCAGCGTCAGTTTCATCACATTCTTCGTGGAATCGGATTTAATGTGAAGTTAAAGCCGTTTATCCAACGTATGGATGGCAGTGCGAAAGGGGATTGGGACGTTGGCATTGCATTAGACGTTTACGAAGCAGCAGCGAATGTTGACCGCGTTATCCTACTATCTGGAGATGGTGACTTTGAAGTTCTAGTTGAGCGTATTCAGCAAAGATTTAATACCAAAGTAGATGTGTATGGTGTTCCCGGCTTGACAGCTCAGTCCCTAATTGATGTTGCGAACAATTTTGTCCCAATCGACGACAACCTACTCATCACACGAAACTGACATTATCGTAAGTAATTTCGTTCAAAATGCTTACTTGTTTCAAACCGTTAGATATTTAGCTCTACTAACTGTTCGAAAACTGCACTGGCTATGGTAGAGTCCCCTCGTTAGGGAAGATAGCTTATTCGTTGTTTTAGTTAGGTTTTGCTGTATGTTAAATCGTGCTGATCAGGTCCAAATTAGTGTTTCAGAACAAACAATTGAAACATTGGATACGTTGTTAAAAACCATTGATACAGATATGGCGGTATCAATGTCATTTGTGCGACGAGCTCAAGGTATGTCGTTTCATGATTTGGAACAACGTACGACAGGGATCAATGGCTCAACTTTAAAACGTTATATGCAGCAAAGCTATCACTCGATTAGGCCAATCCATATGGTCGCTGCAATGTCATGGGTAATGATGGTGCCGATGACAAGCTTCTATTTCGCGCTCAAAATGAAAGAGCATTACCGTGGAATGGACGATAAGGCGATAGAGGCGTTATATTGTATTGGCCGATTACCAAGTGAGCAATTTGAACTCTACTTAGACCTCGTAAGCAATATGATGAGTGAAGAGGGCAAAGCTCACTTCCGAGCTTTTCGCGCTGAAATCGAATCACAGATCGACCCTGAGATTGTTTACAATGAACTGCTTCCTCCTCCCGTGCTCGATATCAATGCTTTTGCGATTGATTACTACCGCTCAGTCGCGATTACAGTAAAACGTTTCCGCTTAGAACATCGGATCCCCATTGATGTTATCGCGCGTGTATTGGGACTTTCAGAGTATCAATATCTTCAGCTTGAAGACGTTAACAAAGTAAGAGACTTTTCAGTGGCGATTGGCTTCAGGGTAAAGTTGGGTTTTGAGCTTAACTCCCATGTGAACTTCACCAGTGAAATGCGCTTGTTCCCACAATTCCACCAACTACGTCAAATCCAGCATCTTAGAGATGGACTGATTGTTGAAGCGTTACGCAACCTTAATGGCGAATGTAAGAAGCGAGCGGTAGAAATACTGACCACACTATCAAAGATCTACATAAAAAATGTGATCTGAATTCATTGAGTGGAAATAATCAACTCAATATACACATAGCCTTGAGTTGATTATATCTCACTAAAAAATAACAATATTAATCGTTTATTTAGGTTAGCGCTAACAGGGTTTCGTTAAGCGCCATCGCTGCATTAGCTTGAGCTAGCATGATGGCGGCTACCTTATCGGGATACTGTAAATGCACTAAATGGTCGGCATTTTTTATCACTACAAGACGTCCATTTTTAAGCTGACTTGCAAAAGCTTGAGCCGTTGCCATAGTGACATAAGGATCAAACTCGCCGACACAGACAGTACAAGGTACTGAGATATTGGCGATGTTAGATGGTGTATGAACCAACAATCTGACGGAGTTTTCAAAAAACACGTCGATGCGTTCTTGTGACATATTAGTGATGTTACGTACCGTTGCTTTGATGATGGCTTTGTTTCGTGGAATATCGCTGTTGTTGACTGTAAGCGACTCGGTAAATGATTTGGCAAAGCTACTTGGATTATCCATAGCTGCTGCAATCATTTTCTTGGTTGCGAGGCGTCCAGAAGCGGGGATACCAGGTACTCCGCCACAGATGGACATCGACAGGATATGCGGCCAAATGTCACATAACTCGACGGCGACAGCAGTAGCATAAGAGAAGCCAATAATATGGGCATTTCTTACACCTAAATATTCAATAAAATCGCGCAACATAATCGCTTGAGAACGAATACTTACTGTCGATTCAAGGTTTTCTGTATGACCGGTTCCAGGAACTTCAATAGTTATACAGTTCAATTTATTCGCAAAATGGGTAGAGAAGCTTTGGACACTTTCAATGTCCTGCAACGCACCCAATAAAAAAATAGCGAACTGATCAGAACCTTCACAGTGATGAAAAGAATAGCGGTAGTGATTGCCATTTAAGATCGTTTTTATAGTTTCCATAGTAATGCCTCTGGTTGAATAAGGAGTAAACTATAAACGATTGATTGATAACGTTATGGCTATGAAATCATGAATAATCACACACTTGAACAACACTTGGCAGAAGCTGATCAACCCGTAAAAGATTTTATGGCGGAGTTGTTGGAAACGCTGGGTAAGAAGATATCTGACAACCAAGATCCAAAGTTAGCGTTACGCTATTTTGGTGCTCAGTTAGAGATTAAATTGGTCAACTTTGAAGGTCAGTACGACCAACGACAACTCTAATTAAAAGTACAAGAATTAAAAAAGCCAGTCAGGGTAACTTGACTGGCTTTTTCGAAACTGGAAGTTAGTCTAGGCTTTCTTGCTCGCTCGCGACAGACTCTTGAGCAGTTTGAGACTCTTCATTTTTTGCGTTTGCCTCTTCTGCTTCAAGCTTCGCGCGTTCTGCTTTAGAAATGTAGCGAGGCTTATTGCTTTTATGAAGCTTAGCGTTCATCTTTTTTTGCTTAGCTTTTAAGATGCTATTGATCTTCTTTTTGCGGTTCATGGTATCGCTCGGTACTAAATTTGGCCGCAGATCCTATCAAAAAAAAGTGCACAAAGCACGAATATCCTATGGCAATAAAGCAATATTGAAACAAAGAAACTCCAGTATTTACCGTAGTTTCTGCGCTTAGGTTTTATTCTTTGAATCAGTGATATGCTCTGTTAAAGAGTAAACTGCAACCCGACAGTAAATGCCGTTTCTGCTTTCTTTCTTTTCGCGTATTCAAGTCCAGCGGTAAAGCCGAATACAGAGCCAAATTGGAACACGTTGTTCAAGCGATAGGTGTCTTTCGCGACATCGAGAAATGCGTGTTGATAAGAAGCATCGATGAGCCAATGTTTAGCAATCTGAGCTCTTGCGCCACCTTTGCAGTACATGGCATTTTCAGAGTATGACGGTGAGTAGTCGCTGTCTGCACGATAGTTGATAACGCCGCATGATAAAGGTAGTGCAACTAAAGGAGAGACAGGAACATTGAATCCACCGCCTGCTTGCCATGTGTCAATCTCAGAGCTAAAGCGCGTCACAAAGCTCGCGTTGCCTTCCAAAAACAGCGTTTCGGTCATACTCAATCCAAGGTCTACATACAGGCCACCATAGGTTTTTTCTACGTCGTTACTGTATTTATCGTTTAAGTAGGGATCCGCCGCTCCTGCATCAAGGCTGGCGTGTTTGTAGCCAAAACCAATATGTGACATTTCATAGACGATATTACTATCGGCGGTGGCTTTTACTGACGCTAATGAGAGAAGAGGGAGTAAAAAGAGAGATTTCTTGAACATAGCGAACTTCTTATATCGATTGTAAACAGAGCAACTTTAAACGCATAGTGGGGTGTAATCGATGGAAGTTTTGTAAGCCTGCGTAAGGGAAGATATGCGCGGAGAAAATAGTCCTAAGAGAGTCGGTTTTGAGGCACAAAAGAGTGATTTAACGGAAGTTTGCGAAGAGTTGAATTGGTTTAAGGACTAAAATCATAGGAGACGATAGCCAAGGAGGGAATATGTTACGCGTATTCATGGCGATAGCTTTATTATTGATGTCTATCAGCGTGCTTGCTTCGGTTAATGACCAGCAGCGATATGAAATTATTCTGGAAATCATAGCCTGCGCTGTTTACATATTTATTGTTTTTAGAGCGAGTGAGTTTTTGGCCAAATCAGCATGGATGATGGTTGGCATCTTACTCCTAATTCTATCAAGTTTGCTCGGCGTCACATTAGAATTTCATAAGACAACAGCCTTTTTCGGTCTTGGTACATCAGACTTTATGGTGACCATTGATGCTATGTATATTCTAGGCCTGTGTTCAGCTACGTTGGGTCTGCATAAAATTATTAATCACTATATGGAACACAGTTATTACGATGAACTTACTGGATTGAGCAACCGCCGGCGTTTGAAACAATTCGAATCGACTAGTGCTGATACTAGCTTGATCTATATTGACCTTGATGGTTTGAAAAAAGTGAATGACATTGAGGGCCATCATGCGGGAGATGAGCTAATTGTCGCTTTTGCAAATATTCTGAAAGCACTACCAGACACTATTGAACGTTTTCGAGTAGGCGGCGATGAGTTTATTCTACTGTGTAATACACAATCGTCCACTAGCGTACTCAAGCAGCTGGATATTTTAACCAAAGACAAAGCACTCCGCTTCTCATACGGTGAGGCGACTCTAAGCTCCGGGTTAGATGACGCAATATCCAGTGCGGACGACCGCATGTACCAAATGAAAAATCGAAATAAACGAGCCGACTCTCGATAGCTAACCAAAGTACCGCGTTGATTTACATTTTTTTCACATGTTCGAAGCGAAAATCCATCTAGAAATTTAATTAGGATCGAATATGGATAGAAATCGACGAAGCTTTCTTATCGGTAGTGCCGCAGTAGCAACGGCAAGTCTTGGTGGAATAGGCTATACGTTCAGCAACCAGTTGACCTCTTCCCGTGCTCTCACAAGTCATAGTCGCCTGCCTGTTCCGGAACTGTTGGAATCTAGTCAAGGAGAGGTGATCGTTACCGCACAAGATATGCAGCATGAGTTCTACACTGGCCTTAAGAGCAAAACAAAGGGTTTTAATAGTAGCTACCTTGGCCCAACCATTAGGCTGCATAAAGACAAGAAAGCCAGAGTAACGTTTAGAAACCAACTGAGTGAGCCGACAACTATTCATGGTCATGGACTCCATGTGGAGGGTCAATGGGATGGCGGACCTCAAAATATCATCAAACCTGGTGAGCAAGTTACTTACCAGTTTGACATCATCCAACAAGCAGGAACAAGTTGGTACCATCCTCATATGATGGGCAAAACCGCCGAGCAAGTCCACGCAGGTCTGGCAGGGTTTTACATTATAGAAGATCAACATAGCGCAAGTCTTAACCTACCTTCAGTGTATGGTGTTAACGATATACCATTAGCGGTTCAGGATAGAACATTTGTCAATGGCGTGATGCGTCCTTACTCAGTCACCATGGAACAAATCATGGAGGGGCTAAAGGAAGATACGCTGGTGGTTAATGGTTCAATTGCGCCATTTAAGGAAGTTCCACAGGGCTGGGTCAGATTGCGACTTCTCAATGGTTCCAATGCGCGTTATCACCGCTATCGTTTAGAAGACTCATCAAGCTTTTACAAGATTGCCACCGAAGGCGGATTACTGGAAAGGCCTGTACCGATGTCCGAACTGATAATGGCGCCGGGCGAACGCAACGAAATCATGATCGATATGAGCCAGATCGCCAGCCGACAACTGCTGTGCGACTTCATTGGCGGGGAAGATTTATGGTTGTCGCTGTTTGCGGCTAAGCCACAACTAGTGTTAGAGCTGAGAGCGACCCCACAATTAGAAGCTCAAGGTGAGTTACCAGAAAAGCTCAACCATATTCTTGGATATAAATTGACAGATGTAGCCGTAGAGCGAGATTTTGTGTTGCAAATGGATATGGAAGGCGAACAGCAAAGCGATTCAATGCATGCTAATCACAATATGTTTTCGATCAATGGTCGATCGATGAATATGAAACATATCAACCATAGCAGCAAATTGGGTCAACTAGAGTTGTGGCGAATTAGCGGCGAAGAAATGCGTCATCCTTTCCATATGCACGGTACTTCGTTCTTGATCCTATCTCAGAATGGTGTAGCACCAGCTGACGCTGACCGAGGTTGGAAAGATACGGTAGATGTGAACGAAGGAGTCACAGAAGTGTTACTCAAATTTGACGTTACGGCGGACAGACAATACCCGTTCATGTATCACTGCCACATCCTAGAGCATGAAGATGCTGGTATGATGGGCCAGTTTATGGTTGTATAATCAGCGAGTTAACGTAGCTAATTAAAAACAACAAAGCCCGCTAAAAAGCGGGCTTTGTGTTTGTTCACAAGGAACTGAATTTGGTGGGTCCGGGCGAACTCGAATCGCCGACCCCTACCATGTCAAGGTAGTACTCTAACCAACTGAGCTACGGACCCAAATTTAATGTTCGGCATACTTTGGTTTTAGTATGGCTTTAAGGAGTGGTGGGTCCGGGCGAACTCGAATCGCCGACCCCTACCATGTCAAGGTAGTACTCTAACCAACTGAGCTACGGACCCATTCCTTAAGAACGAGATGGATGTTACCGAGAGTTATTCAATCCTGCAAGGGCATTTTTAATGATTTGAAGCCGTTTGCTTTATAACTAATCGAATTGTTGCTGTTTTATCCGTCTCAATTGAGAAAATGTGCGTTAAATCACGCACATAGTAGGGGCCGTTTATTGTCCACGTCCGTCAAACATTACCACGATAGTACGAGTAATAATTGACAAGTCCATGCTAAGCCAGGATTTCATCGAACATAGAGATAGAGCATAACTATGGTCATAACCCACTTTACGGCGTACATCATCGATACAAGTGTCGTAACCTTGGTTGACTTGAGCAAGTCCAGTAATGCCAGGCATCACACCGTAGGTACGATCGGCAAAGTAAGGAATCGCATTTTCCAGTTTTTGATAAAAGCTTGGGCGTTCTGGACGAGGGCCAATCAATGACATATCGCCAAGTACGACATTAAAAAGCTGAGGTATTTCGTCAAGGCGGGTTTTACGCAAGAAGCGACCTACAGGAGTGATACGAGGATCGTTTTCTGTTGCCCAGACAGCACCAGTTCTCTGCTCTGCATCTTGGTACATGGTACGAAACTTAATGATTTCAAAGAACACCATTTTTTCTGGGGTCGATTTGCCTACTCTTAACTGCTTGTAAAACACAGGACCTGGCGAGCTAACTTTTATGGCTAAAGCGATGAAAGGAATAAATGGGGACAAGAGTAGCAAGCCAAATAGGGCACCGAATAAGTCAAACAGTCGTTTTGCTAACCAGATAGACATGTGATTTGAAACATTACTCATAATAAGCTCCTTATTGGTCTACACGAGACCACTTTCCTGATTCAAGTCCGAATAAATAACGTAAACCGCCAATGAAGTTCGCATAATGGCCAGCGACGACATAAAGGATCACTTTGCAACTCTTGTGGCAGAAAATGTAGGGCAAGTAGTAACTCAGCAAGGCGATAGAGTAGAGTGCTACTTGAGCAACAACCGCCGCTGAAAATAATGGGTGTTCAATCAACCAAACCGAGGAGATAAAACAGATAATCAACAAGTATGGAGTCAGCAATCGTAGACCTTTACCAGACATAAAGGCGAAGGCGATACCCCGATACTTTGGCAAAAACATATCGGCTAATCGAATTGCTTGCTGCATATTTCCCGCCGAAATTCGTAGTCTTCGGCGAAAGTCGTTTTCCTGATTGGTAGGCTCTAACTCTAAGGCCACCATGTCTGGTTCATAAATAGCCGAATAACCTTTTCTAACAATCGTCATAGGGATCATGAAGTCATCATTAATCGTATTGGCTTCCATTTCTTCAAACAGGTGGGTTCTGAATAAGTAGAAAGCGCCGTGAGCACCCAGTGTCGAGCCCAAGGTCGCTTCATTCATTTTCACTTTACTCTGATACTGCCAGTAACGGTTTTCACCTTCGTTATGGCTATTAAACAGTTGGTAGTGGCCATTGACGACGCCGACGTGCGGGTTTTGAAAGTGTTTGTTTGCGATCCAAAGTGCGTCGATAGAAATCAATGCTGAAACGTCACTCAAAGCGATAATGTCACTTGAGATGGTCTTAAGCTGTTGATTGACTAACGCCACTTTGCCCTGATTTTGGGTAAATGCGCGTATTTCAAAGTGTGTGTCCGCGCAGATCGCTTCTTGAATGGTTTGTTCGGCTATCGAGACGGTGTTGTCACTGCATCCATCACAAGCAATGATGACTTTGAGCTTGTTTCTCGGGTAGTCAAGAGAAGCAATATTACGGATTTTGTCTGCGATCCATTGCTCTTCATTGTAAGCCGGAATCAATATCGTAACCGTAAGGCAGCGACGATCACTTTTCACGGTTCGATAGCCGCGAATTTTGTGTTTTATTGACTTTAACGGGTGATGACGAGAATACCAGTTTAAGAAAATAGGGTAGCCAACATGGTGATAGACCACTAAAAGGCTACTTACTACAAATACGATTGAAAGCATCAAGTCCATCATGCGGTTTTCTCCTCAGCGAGTGAATGATATGCCTGAATCATCATCTTGATATCGTTATGTTTTAGGACGAAACTTCTTGGCGATACATCGAACTGCTCATTGATGTTACGTAGAATGCTAGTAGCAAGTGCTAAGGGGTTTTCACTAGGGACAGATGAACTGGTAACGGGACATAGTGTTTCTTCTGTCGCGCCAACCTTAGTCGCTACGGTGGGAATGCCACATGATTGTGCTTCAAGTGTTGAAAGTGGGAACCCTTCGCTTCTAGAAGGAAGACAAAATAGATCCAAGCTTTGGTAGAAGCGTGGCATGTCATTAACTAGCCCCATGAACGTTACTCTATCGGATAGCCCAAGTTCACTGACTAAAGCTTCGAGATTACCGCGCTCACTACCATCACCTGCAATGGCTAAATGGACATTATTTGGCAGAGAGCATATTGCATGGATGAGTACGTCATGTCCTTTAATTTGCTCTAAACGCCCGGCAGTCCCGATCAATAGGGTACCAACAGGAAGAGAAAGCGCTTGTCTCGCCAAGTGCTTAGAACCCGGCTTGAACGTCGCACAGTCGATGCCATTCTTTATTACTGTGACGCTATCAAGGTTAAGCTGCTTTTGTACTTGATCACGAACCAGTGCGGCATCTGCGACCAGTTTTGGTTTGGCGATACGAATTGCGAGGCTTTGTAGAGAGCGATGTTTTCGGCTAGAAAGGTGCCATGCATCGTGTTCAGTGTGAATTCTAATTTTAACATTGGCTAATCGAGCCGCGATCGAACCATACAGCACGGGGCCAATGTGATGGGTATGCACAACATTTGGCTTGAATGTTCGAAATAGTTTATACAGCTGGTAGAGTGTTTTAATGCTATAGCCTTTGGGCTTGTTCAAGAAAAGCAATTGATCTTGGAATTGGGCTAAGCGTGGCCAATTGGCGATCGATTCTTCTCTTGCTCCCTCCAAGCTAATAATTAGAACGTTATCTCGATTAGGAGAGTAGCTGAGCATATTTAGCGCCAGTGCCTCAAGTCCACCTGGGGCGAGGTGCTGAACGACGTGAATGGTTGTCGAACCTCTGTTCATAATAACTCCTCGTAACTGTCCTATAGAGAGATGCTATTGATGGTGTAAGTGAATCAATCATCATCAAAAGCAGGTGTCAATAATAGGAGGAGCATTATCTATGCCAAGTATATTGGTCTTTTTTATCAATGATTTAGGTTGGTTTCTCCTGTTTTGATATTGGGCATTTCAATTTGAATTGCGTTATGAATGATAAGGTTTGATTTTTGGAATCTGCGTTAATAGAGGTGCATTTGTAATCTGCTCGATATCTTCTTTTCTACGTACAGATGAATCAAATAGCTCGAGCAAAACGGCAATGCCGCAGCCTAAACCGATACCTGCAACAATACCTGCGATGACGAAGACCAGGATAGGTAGATTAGCTGGGCGGCTAGGCGTGTAGGGTAAATCGATAATCTTAACGCGCTTGTTTTGCTCGAAGATACCTAGTGAACCTGTGAGCTGAGCCATCTCATATCGTTGAATAAGTTCGTCATACAGCTGGCGCTTAACCTCTACGTTACGCACTAATCGATGCATTGCTTTTGCATTATCACCGAACCGATTTGCTTCTTGCTCTAGCTCGGTGATCATAGTTTCTAAACTTTTGGTCTCTTCAGTGAGAGACTCGTATCGGCCTCTTACTAGCTGCAAACTGTGCAGCTGAGTAACTAGAAGAGGTTGTATATCTCCCACTTCGCGTACTTTTGCGCTGCTGGCGATGTCCCATAGCTGTTCACTACTAATAGATGGCTGCTCTGTGTTGATTAAGAGCTTACGTTCGTTTTCAAGGCGGCGTAATTCTCGTTCTTTGCCCTGAACTGCACTGTGGCTGTCAGTGTATTTGGCTTTTAGCAACGTCAATTGGCTTCTTATATCGATGATTTGATCTTCAATTTTGCCGACCACAGGGTTGGTTTTCGAGAGTTGTTGATCTAGTGAACCTAAGCTTCTCTCAACCCCAGCGAGCTCAGCTTTCTTCTCGGCGTAACTTTGTTTTAGTGCAGCTAGTCGACTTAATGCTTGGTTTTGCATCTCTGGTGTGACCGAAGCGTAGCGGTTTTTAAAGTCCGCAAGTTCGTTTTCTGCTTGTTCTAAGGCAACGCGTCGTTTTTCAATATGAATGGCCAAGAACTCTGAGGAATCTTTGATAGACGATCGCTCCGGAGCAAGAAGCTGTTCGATGAAATGCTCACTGACTGACTCTAACATCTCTTTCATCCCGGCAGGAGAAGGCGCAGTCAAAGAGATCTTCAAGAAGTCTTTACCTGGTTGAGTGACGGATAAGCTATTTGATAGCACATTGATGACATAATCTTTTTCGGCCGGTTTCATCTGGTCATTGATCAACCCATGCTCGATGGCGACGGCAGTGAGTACGTGTCGGCTTTTCAATAAGGTACTCAATGCATTAAGGCGTTCTTTTAACATGGTAGAAACGGCAATGTCTTCGAGAAACGGATTCATTTTGGCCGTCTCTTGAATCAACATTGAAGTATGAGAAACATAATTGGTTGGCGCCATTTTACCGATAAAATAGCCAACAAATGGCAAGATAAGTATCGGTGTAACGATGATATAGCGCTGACGCCATGCTCCATTAAGGATGATGATGAATCGTGTTATAAGCTCGTTCATAGTGACTCCAACATTTGATGAACTAACTGGCTTCGCGCATTCCAACTGTTTTCGTCGATATCACTTAAGGTGACAGTAGGGCGGGTTTTCTCTAGAGACTGAAGAGCACTAGAAAAGGCTTTGGCGTCGGCAGCGACATCAACGTAATCAACATATGGCATAAGTGCTGGAAAAGGTGTGCTGATCACGCGACTTCTCGCTGCCAAGTATTCAAGAAGCTTAAGCGGGCTACATGAGGCAATTTGATCATTGGCAACAAACGGTAGCAGGCTGACATCCCAGTGTTGGCTATAGCTTGGTAATTCATGATGAGCTTTTGGACCTAGGTAATGAACATTGCTCAATTGCGGAAGTGGGTTGTAGTTGAGTTCAATCGGGCCAATAAAAACGAACTCCCAGCTCGGGTTATCAACGCAGACTTGATGAATCAATTGATAGTCTAACCAGTTTGACAGACTGCCATAAAAACCGGCGATCTTTTTCGTTGCACAAGGCATGTCTTTCGCTCGTGGTACGGGGTGGCGAAACAACTCGGTATCAACCCCGTGGGGTACATAACGTGTTTTATTCTGCGGAAACTTAGCAAGCAATTTGGCACTGGCGGCGAAAATTAGGTCGGCGTGATCGACAAGTTTAAGTTCGTGCTTGGCAACGACGTTATGATCAACGCCAGCCAGTGATGAAAAATCATCGCCACAATAATAGACCACGGAAGACTCACCCAAGCTTCCACACAGATCTGCAGCGGTGGGCAAAGAGCTCCATAGCACTGGCTTATTCAAACCTAGACGTTTTACGATAGGACGTAACTGAGCGCAGATAAGGGCTTTCGCCACATAGCGAGCAAATGCTGAATGAGGGGCGGGTATAGTACGCAGATTAACCACGGTGATGTTGTTAGGAGTTTCAAGGCTATTTCTATAACCGCTTTTCCCTTTGCCCATTAGCTTGAAAACAACTCGCTTAATGTCGTGCGAAGTAAGCTTAGGCTGACGTAAGCCTATAGAGTTCACCCAAAGTACTTTTCGCTGCTTCGCTAACCGAGTCACTAAATGTTGTGTGCTAGAAGGGAGGCCACCAAAGTCTTCACCGAATACAATCAAATCACGCATGATGACCTCCGTTCCTTTTAAGGTGCTTAACGATTTTGGCTGGGTTTCCTGCTGCGACAACAAAAGGTGGCAAACTCTTGGTGACGACACTGCCAGTACCAATGACGGTTCCTTCTCCAACTGTGACATTTGGGCAAATCGTAACATTGGTCCCTAACCAGACATCGTTTCCTAGGATGATATCGCCGACATCACAGTCTAGGTCACCTTGTCCTTGAGCACGTAGATCTGGGTCCATAGAGTGGCCAGAATAGCCGAATAGGAACGCTCTCCCAGCGATTCGAACATTGTCTCCGATGGTGACTTTGTTTCCGACAGCAATAGTGCTCTGCCAACCAATGTCAACGTTGTTACCAACAATCAGTTGAGGCTGCTTACTTTGAGGGCGAGCACTAAAAGTGGTTTGCCCGGAGATACGGCAATCATTACCTAAGGAGATGGTAAGGGGCCCAGAGACGAGTGGAACACCACCGAATAAATAGAGTCCACGTCCATGGCGCTGAAGTTTGCCTTTAAACGCGGGAGTGTTGATAAAGATACGCGTGGCACCATGAAGGATATTCCTCAAGCCGCCATACAATAACGCAATAACACGGTTAAGTAATTTGGGCGTGGGTAAATCACATGCGCGAATTGCTTTTAATGTATGAAAGACGCGACGAAAAGAGGGATTGTCGTGATTTTTGAGCCAGTCTTTAAGACCGTGAGCTTGCTGTACCAACATAACGTGCTCCTTTTTATCTATTTGAATAGAAGCTGTATCATGTTGCATGCCAAAATAATAATTCATAATAAACAGTGACTTATATTATTGGAATGTCCATCTTATTAAGATTTCTCAATTTGAGAATACTTTTGAGTAATTCGAGATAGGGAGATACAAAGCGCAGCTAGGATATAGATTGGCCAGGTAAAGCCTTGAGTCAGGAAGGTACCGGAAACAATGGTGCCAATAACGCCAGCATAAACTGCGAGCGCAGTAGCGGGCAGGTAAGGAGAGATAGATTGTCCTTGTCTATCTAATGCCGCTAGTGTCTCTCTACTGGTTTTGATGAGCGAGACAATAATCGCGATAAATATGATTAAGCCTAGGAAGCCAGTCTCAGCGAGTACACCAAACCAAGTACTGTGAACCGCATGATTTAAGCCATCCCAATGTGAGCTGTAGAAAAAATAATTGGCATAAAAGTTATTCAGTCCAACCCCTGTTAGTGGGTTATCCAACGCCATCTTAAAGGCGGCTTCCCATGCGTATAGTCGCCCCATTGCGGACGCATCAATCCCTTCTTCCGCAGCTCCCCCCGATTGTCTATCCGAGATACCAGCCATCGCGAAAAGTGCAAACAGGCCAATGGTTGCAATCACAAAGAGCAGTGTTTTGGATTTGATTAGGCGTAGGCCGAATATGCCAAAAACAGCAATGGATCCGAGCAGACCACCACGACTCTGGGTTGCAATAACCGCCGCCATGGCGAGTACAAGGCATACAACGCCGAGAAAACGAGAAAACCCAATCCCTTTCGTTACCGCAAAGCTTATTGCAAACGCGAGTGGAAACATAAGAACCAGAGATAAGTCGTTAGGATCACCGAGCACTGAACCTAAGTGGCGCCCGATGGTGACGCGGGAGCCTTCCACAATCCCAATTCCATTGATTGAGTTAAATAACGCGACGCAAGCAGTGAGTAAGCCGGCGAGAATGATTAAGGTGGAGATCTTTTTGACTGACTCTTCGCTGTTAACCAACCAAGCAATCGCCAACGTCATAATGATGATCTTCCAATAGATATTTTTGAAATAAGTAATCGCAAGACCGGGGTTGGAGGATAAAACCGACCCAATAACCACCAGTAGCCAAAATATAGCTAGCCACGTAAAGCTCGGGTGCCAATAGGTCTCAAGTTGACGGCTGACTATGCTATGCCATAACAAGGCTGCCAGCGCCCCCATCGAAAGTAGTAGAGGGATTTTTAGTGAGTAGAGGGCGGGAAGAGACTCATGAATGCGGAAGAAAGAAAAGAGTACAAATAGACTGACGAACCAAAAGGTTTGATTGAGTACAAAAAGAGCCGCCAATGGCGCAAAGCATATTGCAATGATTAACAATGGGTTAGGCGCAATCGCCCATACTGCGGCAAGCAGCATGCAGACGGCAGTCATTACAATAGTGGCTTTGGTTCTTTCTATGTCGGTCATTGCGCTTTACCCAAATAGGTTTGCAGCGCACTGTACGCAGACTTGAAAGAGGCCATATCGATGAGTTTTGTTCTAAGCGCATAGGCAAGCAAGGCAAGAGGTTGCAAGAATAGCATTAGCAAAGAAACCTCAACGTGTTGTTGATACCGACTGGTGACTAAAAACAGCGTGGTGAGAATAATTAAACCGCAAAGTGCTGGAGCCTGGTATTGAATTGGAGCCAGCACCTGACTGCGCCAATACGTCGCTAAAAAACGACACATCTGGCCAATAATTAACGCAAATAGAATCGCATCAATGCCGGCACCAATGGTGGCTAGGCATATCAAAAAAGCGGTCACTGTTGCGCCGATATTTATCATCAGAAGTTGAGTGGTTTTCTTGCGATACAACACGCCAAAATTAGTAAACTCAACCAGCTCTTTAAAGAGCATCATACAAATGGTCAAGCTGACATATGAGGCGGCTAACTTGTATGTATTAGGTAACGCAACCGAAATAAACACTTGGCTTAACCACGATACAACCACAGCGACCACACATAGCAACATGATGCCTTGTTGAGTAATTTGCGCAGTGTATTGAGTGCCAAGGCGTTCCATGGCTGAGAATCGTTTGGGCATCCACCACATATGAAATGGCTGAACTAAAATTCCCACACCAAGCGCGAATTTTGCTGCAATGGCGTACATACCAAGTGTTTCTAGGTCGGTGGTACCAGCAATAATCCAACGCTCGGCGCCACTTAAACCAAAAGCGACAACACCAGAGAGCATTAACGGGGCTGAATAACCAACATACCCTTTGAATTCCGAGTAACGTGGAAGGGAGAATTTGAATCCAAGTTTCTGATGCAGGAAGAGGAATTGACCAAATGTACACAGTACATTAAGTGCAAAGATAGCCGTTACGCTCGGAATAACGTTGAGTGCAATGATAAGTAAGCTGACTTGCAGTGTCACGGTGGCGATGCAGACTTTGAAAAACAGCGAGGCTTGATTTTTCAATCTTAACCACGCTAAACAAATCGCTAAGGGTGCTTCATAGCACAACACCAAAGCAACAAGGCCTATGATGTTGTTGGACATTGATTCTATTTCAACTGCAAACACCCAATAAGCTAAGAGTACGATGACGCTTAAGCAGAAAGAGAGACAAAGTGTCGCACTGTAAAGTTGACCAGCTTTCTGTTTTTGTTCGTCATCATCTTGCACAACACCAACAAATCGATAGAGGTTTTCATGCATCGCAAGGCCAATAACGAGGCTAAAAAACATCGTGGTGACGCCAATTAGTTCAAGTTGACCAAGCTGAGCCGGTGAGAAATAGTAAGCCATCAAGGGCAGCGTGATCAGAGAGATACCTTTCATTAAGATCACGCTACATGCGTATAGGCTGATGCTTTTAAGTTGTTTTTGACTCATCTGGCTTCTCCTATACTCCATTACTCGCAAATATGAATAACCGGGGTGACGGTGTCACTATTTATGTGTTGTGCAAGTCTTAAGTAGCGGCATTCTGCTTTGTATTGTTCGGCTGTCAGCAATGCGTTGGCTTGGCAGCGATTCAATACGTTTGCATCATTGGTCGCATAGAGAAGGGCGTTAACCAAAGACTGAGCGTCATCGGGTTGATATTTGATGCAGTCGTGGTCATGGGTGAGTTCGTTATCCCAGAACGCGCCATCTTTAGGAATGATCACACACATACCCGCGGCAAGCGCTTCAAGGATGGATAGCCCGAACGGCTCTTTTTGGCTGGTTGAAACAAATATGTTTGATTGAGCTCTAATCGTATCTAAGTCGACAGGGTCGTCATACCATTTGGTATGTCGAATATTGATTGGAGCATCTGAAATAGGTAAGCAAGTATCTTTGGGGCGGATAAAACAGATATTGGACGATACGGGTTTAAAGCGAGAACACTCCTTCAGCGCCTCAACAAAAAGATCGAGTCCTTTCCACTTAAGTAATGAGGCCGCCCAAAAGCAGATAGGAAGATCGCGTTGCGATTGGGTTGGCCAGCGAGCGCTTGGCAGTCCATTGATAAAGGACTGGTAATGGGAAGAGTTGAGATAATATTTAGCGAGAACGCGACTGTCAGTGACTCCTGTTGCGTGAGCTAGATAGCATTCAAGCGCCGAGAGTAAGCTTCGTTCTGTCGATGGCAAATAAAACACCGCTTCCGCTTTGGCAAGACAATACCCAATTGAACGAGAGCGCCCAACATTTCCGTGAACAAGTTGGGTGATACGATAAGTGAATAGGCGTCGCGCTAAATAGATTGGCATGTCGATACCAGGTCCAGAAGCCCCAACAACTTGATGGACATGGCTAAATCGTAATAGTGTGAAGAGTAGTTGTATCAGCAGTAAACCTTGATTCAGCCAATAGAGATAACCGTAGTGATGCTTCATTAGCCAAGTAATATGCCACAACTTGGTGATTCTAACATCGTTATGAGAGCACAGCTCCGTTGATTGCCAATATGATGGGTCGACGGTAAGAATGACAAATTCACAATTTTTACGGTCACACAAGTTTAACGCGTCACTGGTTGCTATCTTCGATCCCCCTTTAAATGGGATAGGATCGAAAACTAAAGTTTGGTTTCGATTATCCATGTTCACCTCCTAACGCTAAGCGGTTCGCGACAAATGTTTTCAGTGGCGAAAACGTATGCAAGATTGAACGAGCTTGCTGCTGAGGTTGAGATAATAATTGGCGATATAGCGCTTCAATTCGACGACATGAGTTATCAAGAGAGTGATTAAGCGAAATGTATTGGTGCGCTTGTTTGCCGAGTTTTTTACATAGGTTTGGGTTAGCGACTGCAATGCGCATTGCATTGGCGAGTGGGGCAATCTTGTAGTTAGGGTAGAGAATACCTGTCTTACCATGACGGATAAATTCAGGGATGCCACCTTCGAATGGAGCGACAATCGGCAGCTTCGCAAGAGCCGCCTCTGCGACAACCAGGCCAAACGCTTCGCTTCTCGCGCCACTGACGAATGCATCACAGCCTTTAAGCCAGCCTAAAACATTACTTTGCTCACCGACAAAGTGAATATTGTTAGTAAGGTGAAGGTAATCCGCTTGTGATTCCAGCTCATTGCGTAATGGGCCGTCACCAATCACGACAAGGTGCACATGCGGATACTCTAAGGTAACGTGTCGTAGAGCTGTGAGGATGCGATCAACCCCTTTGCGTTTAATTAGCGAGCCGACTGTTGCAAAAACAAAGCTATCTTCAGGAATCAATAGCTTGGTTTTAACGTCTACTTCTGGCTGAGACTCAAGGTTTTTTGTATCAATACCATTGTGAATAATTGATAGCTTCTCTTCAGGATAGCCGTCTTGAAGCAGCGATTTCGCAACATAGCGACTCACAGAAATGATGTGCGGAGATAAATGTAAGCCCGTCGTTAGTCGTTCGCGTGCTGGGTAAGGGCTATGCAGTTGGGTAACTAGTGGGATTTTCTTAGCGCGAGCAGCGGCTAGCATCCATTGACAAGGTGCAGCACTGTTAACATGGATCAGGTCGATCTCTCTTCGTTCAATGATGTCGCATGCTTTTTTGAACAGGCGATACCACTCACTAACGTCATATTTAGGCGCTTTCCACCCTAATAAAAGCGGGAAATCGCAAGTTTCACCAGGCACGAAGTCGCTATCTAGTGCGGCTAACAGCGCTTCATTGTTAGTCCAAACATACGGACGGTACTGACGGTTGTCTAAATAATGAATCAAGTCGAGTAAGCACTTCTCGCTACCACGAATCCAATTTTCACCGTAATGTACAAATAAGATTTTCTTAGCCATAACCCGTTCCTTTAATTCAAAATAGTATCGATACTGATGTCGACTACTATTGATAAGGCAAGGGGAGTGCCAATAATTTAATAAGACTAAGCTTTTGATTTTAAATAGATAAAACTATCTTTCGTAAATGTGAAAAGTCTATTTCTCAATTTGAAAGTCAGATTGATAGCTAGATGGAAAGTAAAGGCGGAGCATTTGTGGGATGACAGCTTTGGAAGAATAAGCCTGTTTTATCTTGTTAATTGCTGAGGTGCGCATCGTTAGTAATTTCGTATCATCAAAGGCAATAAACTCGGTTAAAGCGTTATTAAGTTCAGTCATTGAATCGGCGAGAAAGCCGTTGTCGTTATTAACAATTAGGTGGGAAAGGTTGCCAACATTGAGAGCAAGTACTGGGATACCTCGACCCATGGCTTCTAATGCGGTCATTGGCAAACCTTCATAGCGAGAACATATGATGAGCAATCCAATGTCGTTCCAAACCGAACTCATATCAGATTGGTGGCCATGAAAAGTGATATTTGGTGGCGCGACCTTTTTAAGCTGCTCCTCCATTGGCCCGCTACCATAAACTTCAAAGTTTAATGTCTTATTAAGCCGCGCTAGGTCAACGATTCGGTCTGGGCCTTTCTCTTCACTTAAACGGCCAACAAACGCAATCGATTTGCCTGTACTTGGAATGAGATGGCGGTCGTCGATAAAGTTATTGAATGAGAGCGTTTTGACTGGAACTTTTGCAGAAATTTTCTCGCTAACTGCGATTGAGTGACATGAGAGAAAGGCGCTAAATCGATCGATGAAATCATATAACCACACGAGTCCATTCGGGGTCTCACCTGCGTGATAAGTCGATATTTGGCGAACGCCGGTCACTACGCGCGCAAGCTTGCTGACGATACTGGCTTTGTATCCATGAGCGTGGATAAGTGCAGGCCGCTCAGATTTAATCTGTTTGAGCAAATAGGGGATGTAATGATTACTCGCTTGATCAAGATATTCAACTTCGATGTCAGTATCACGGAGTTTCGTTGCCAGTAGAGGCTCTGATTCATACCGACGAATAAGCCAGACTTTGACTCGTACTTGGTGTTGCTTGAGCCCATTAGCGAGCTCAAGCAAATGTGTTTCGATGCCACCAAAAGTGAAGCTATCGATAAGGAGCCATACCTGATTAGACGGTTTGGTGTTCATCCTCAGCTTCCCAAGCCTGTTTCTTACGGTAAACTGTTGAAGGGCTAAGCTCCAACAATACGGCTGCATTCAAGACGTTACCATCACAATAGTCGATAGCTTGTTGGATGGTTTCACGCTCGATTTGCCACATAGGGCGAATAGTGACTGGGCGCTCAGGTACGTTTTCAAAGGAAGGCTCAGCAGTCGGTACCACACTGGAATGAGTCGGCTCTTGTGGCGCAGGAGCGGAGACAATAGGTTGACTCACCGTAGTTTTTGTTTTTTGGCTTCGGGTAATTTGTTCTGGCAAATGAGACAAACGTAGGTGCGTGTCATCATTAAGGACCACAATATTGCGAACGATATTTTGTAGCTGTCGGACATTCCCTGGCCAGCTATAGCGTTTTAAGGTGGACTCAGCATCACGATGAATGGCAGCGAACTTTTTGCCATCTTCTTTAGCGTACAGTTTCAAAAAGTGCGTTGCTAGCGTTAGGATGTCATTACCACGTTCTCTTAGTGGCGGCATATCGACTGGAACCACATGCACACGATAATAAAGGTCTTCTCTGAAGCGACCTTCTTCAACTTCTAGCAATGGATCTCGGTTAGTTGCACAGATGATCCGTACATCCACCTTCATTTCCTTTGTTGCCCCAAGTGGTGTAAAAGTACCGGTTTGAAGGAAACGCAGCAGTTTTTTCTGCATCTCCAGTTCCATTTCACACAGCTCGTCTAAGAAAAGTGTACCTCCGTTGGCCATTGACGCTGCGCCTTTTCGGTCAGCCGTCGCGCCAGTGAATGCGCCTTTGACATGGCCAAAGATTTCGCTTTCCATCAGATCTTTCGGTATAGCGCCGCAATTTATAGCGATAAACGCTTTGTCTCGGCGTTTACTTTCTTGGTGAATAGCTTCTGCGCAGACTTCTTTACCTGTGCCACTTTCGCCAATTACAAATACGCTTGCGCTGGTGGGCGCAACGGAATCAATGATTTTATAGACCCCTTGCATAGGCAAACTTGAGCCGATAAATCCGTGGAAGCGATTTCGGTCAAACTTGTTCTCGATATCCTCTACAAGGTTGGCAAGCTTCACTTGTTGTAAGTGCAAGCCGATAGATGTTTTGAGACGATCAGCGTTGATTGGTTTTTCTAAGAAGTCTTTCGCTCCCTTTTGAACTAAGTTGACAGCCAAATCCACTGAACCATGGGCAGTTGCCACGACCACGGAAGTCGGAATTTGGCGATCATTGATCCAATCGAGTATTTCCTCCCCGTGCATGTCTGGGAGTTTGAGATCAAGAATCACCAGTTGGGGAATATTGCGTTCAATGAAGGCAATGGCTTCCTTACCGGTTTCAACATGGAAAAGATCGTAGGGTTCATCTTTTACATATTGTTTATACAAAATCGCCAAAGAGGTGGAATCCTCTATTAGTAATACTTTTGGTTTCATTCGCGATGTCCTATCTATTAAGCCTTATGACTTTGTTGGCTCACTAAATCCTTGTTGTTTACGCACCTCAAGTGCCTCAAGTGAGCTTTTAGCGACATGTATTAATTCATCTTTCAATTCGAAGGCATCACTTTGCTTATTATCAAGGCACAGATGCTCAATCTTTCTCGCTAAGTTCGATAACGTTCGATTACCCAAAGCGAGTGCTGAACTGCCCAACGTGTGTGCTTCAAATTCCAACACATCTTTATCGGAATCATCGATGGCCTGATAGATTTTTCGTAGTCTATCCTCAGACTCTTCAATGTAATGATCGATGAGGATCGGAATAACTTCAGCAGAAGTATCTTCAATCATTTGCCTTATCACTTGTTCATCTACGAGTTCCAATTGCGTTGTATCCTCATACTGTGTCTCTACAGGTATAACTTTAGTTTTATATGTAACTTCCTGCTTATTCAATGATGATGGTTGTAATTCTTGATCTACTTCTTCATCAGGGGCCTGATTTAAGAATAGATTAATTTTATCAACTAGTTGTGAAAGTCGTAGCGGTTTCGAGAGATAATCATCCATTCCTGATGCTAAAAACTTCTCTTTGTCACCAGCAAGGGAATGGGCGGTAAGGGCAATGATTGGGATGTTCGCGGTCGCGTCATCATCAAGCTCACGAATTGCGCGGCAAGCTGCCATACCGTCCATTTTGGGCATCGATATATCCATAAATATTAGGTCATATTGGTATTGCTTAACCATTTCAAGCGCTTCTAGGCCATTCTCAGCAATATCAATTTGGCTACCGACTCGTTTAAACATTTCTCGAATCACCAATTGATTTGCTCGATTGTCTTCAGCAACAAGAATACGGGCATCCTTGTTAATCAATTCACGTCGAGAGTGTGTGACAGGCGAAGCGATAAGTTCATCGGTGATTTCCAAACAAATATCAAAAACAAACGTACTACCGATATCGGGCTCACTCACCACACTCACTTCACCATCCATCAAATTACATAGGCGTCGACAGATAGCGAGGCCTAAACCAGAACCTTCTTTGCTTCTAGAGTAGGTCTGATCGACCATGGTAAATTCGTCAAATAGGTAGTCGATGGCGCTTTGGCTGATACCGATACCAGTATCTTGTATTTCAAATTTAATCTTGGCTTTGTTCTCTTCGAGTGTGGTTGCACCGACTTTAATGGTCACACTGCCTTCATGGGTAAACTTAATCGCATTTCCAATCAGGTTTAGTAAGATCTGTTTTACTCGATTTTCATCACCGTTGACTTTGCTTGGCACGTTACCTTCAATGTAGCAATGCAATATGAGGTTTTGGTTAGTTGCGGCTGGAGAAAAGGAGTCGACCACACTTTCGACACAGTGACGAAAATCAAACGGCTTGTGCTCCAAGATTAGCGTGTTGGATTCCATGCGAGTGAAATCGAGGATGTCATTGATAACCGATAATAGGAAATGACCAGATTCGGTGGCGGTACTAACCAGTTTCTGTTGTTCACTTGTGAGCTTGGTTTCTTCGAGAATATTTAGAATACCCAGGACCCCGTTCATAGGCGTGCGTATTTCATGAGACATGGAGGCAAGAAAACGGCTTTTTGAGTCACATGCTTGCTCGGCGCCTTCACGGGCTGCCGTCAAGGTTTGGTAATCTTTTTCGAGTTTGGCAGACATATCATCGAATGCTTTTGTCACTTCACCAAGCTCATCTTTAGAGTGTTCTTGCAGTTGAAAGCCTGGACCTCTTTGACCAACGGTATTTACTGCGCTGGTTAAACGAGTTAGTCCACGAGTCAGGTAGGTACCTAAAACGAAAGAGACAAAGGCAACGAGTATGACTTCTACAGTCGCGATACCAATGATTGACTTTTGAGCCTGAGCGAGCATGGCATTAATAGGACCTGTTTCGAAGCCAATATCAACGTACGCATAAGGTCTGCCACCATTCTCTATTGGGGTTCGCAGATCGAAAATTCCGTCGTCTACACTGCCCAGCGAGTCGTCACTAGACATTGCGCGAGCGAGGAGGTCTTTATCGCCAGCACACGCCATGTCTTTTTCGTTACGTAATACGCGAACGTAAGCGACATCTTCGAGTGTCATAAACTCGTTGACGAGATCGTCAAGCGTAGCAAGGTCGGTTGAAAGGACAGCATCTTTTGCAGCGTGCGCAAACATAGTCGCACTTGAGTTGGCACGCTGAATTAGCTGTTTCTCATTCGAGTCGGATAAAAAACTCATAGCACTAAATACTAGGACCATTAGAACAGTGATCTCGATAAGTGCTATGCCTAATACGGTTCTTGAACGTAAGGTCATGGTCAGCTCCTTTTAATCGAGTACGGTAATATCAAGCGCTCTGACGTCATCCCAGTCGCTGTCGTTAGCTTTGACAAAGCCTTTTATTCTGAGTTTTTTTAGCTGCGTTTTACCAGATGCATTGTTTTCTAAGTTTTGTAATGCCTGACGAATAGCACTGGCTTTAGAAGCCGATAAACGGGGGTGATAGGCGATAGCGTGGGGCGTGTAAGGTTTAGTTACCCACAGAGGCGTTAACTGATCGCGTAACTCATCAGGGATCGAATTAAAGGTTCTCATGACACCACCTCCAGCAGGATAGAACCCTTTAGCAACAGAGAGGTAAACCGAGTCATGTGATGAGACGTAGTCGGGCTCGAATTCAACTCCAGCTTGGTTTAAATCGCTCTGCGTTAAAATAGTGGCAGCGAATGCCGCCGGAGAAGGAAACGCGAGTTTTTGACTATCGAGCTGTTGTAGCGACTGAATATTTTGATCCTTACGTACCACAATAATCCCTTTAATACGCTTATCTTTTGCTTTTGCCATGGCTTTGTAGCCCGGCTTAGCGCTAAATACGGTGTAGTGATAAGGATTCATGTAAGCGATATCGTACTCACCATTGGCTAAGCGTTCTTCGAAGGTCGGAATATCGGCAGCGGTACCGAATTCGATTTTTTGACCAGTTTGCTCTGATAAGTAGTCCATGACAGGGCCCCATTGCTCAGCTAAGCGGCTTGCCGATTGCTGTGGAACAACACCAAAGGTTAGGGTATCTGCGGCAAAAGAGGCGCATGATGCACAAGTAATTAGGAGTAGAGTGAGTTTTTTCATAATGATTACCTATGCAGATTGAGCCAAAAATTCATTGCTAAGCACTCTTTGCGTGATATAAGCCCGCCACTTTTGTGGAAGGAATTTGCAGCGCTCGATTTCTCTAACAATTTCTTGCCCGAGTGTTGGTTGATCTCGCATGTTGAGCACTGTGCCTAATAGTTCAACTGAATCACTATCGAGGAATGACATTGCTCTTCTCAGCTGGCTAGAAGAGGTTTTTCCACCCAAAACGACTAAGGCTGTTTGGTCGCACGCACTGGCGACAACTTGAGCAGGAATGTTGCCGCGATTGACATGGAGTAGTGGTGAGGTATCGAATACCACACGATCGAAGTGTTGGAGCCATTTGTCGACGGTTCTTGTTAAGCAAGATGGGTCTTTGTACTCAAGTAATGAAGCTTGTGTTGTTGGTATCGTCAGTCCCGTGAACAACTGATGTGTATCAGAGTGGGAAATGAGCGAGCCTATTTGCTGTTCGGAAAGTGTTTGAGAAAAGTCGACGCCTTCAAACGCTGGATGATAGGTATTAAGATCAACGACCAGTGTCTTAAGGCCAGCAAACAAGTAACGCTCTGCCAATGCGGTTACGATTGATGTGACACCGTCACCGGATTGGCAAGCGGTTACACATAGTGAACGACATCCGCGCATTTCAGCCGCGAGATAAATCTGCTCGATTTCTGAGTGGGTTGCAGGAATAATCATTACAGCGCTCCTATTAGGACAATCGTAGTTGTGAGGCGAAGAATATCTTCTAAACCCACACGCGCTTTCTCTAGGAAGCTTTCACTTCGGTCTGGCACATAAATAGTGTCACCAGCTCTTAAAACGGGCAGTTTGTACATATTGGCTGTTTTACTGAAATCAATGAGGTCGAATACACGGGCTTGGCCTTGGCAGCAAGACATGTTGACGATCGATATTTTCTCAAGATATGCACGCTCTGAAGGACCACCAGCTTCTGCAAGTAAATCAAGTACGGTCATATTGTCATCAAAGACATAACGACCTGGGTTGTTTACAGCGCCTAGTACGCGGACAGTTGACTCTTTAGAGCGGTCTAACCAGATCTTATCTTTCTCAGGGATATAGATGGTGTCTCCCATGGTCACGTTAGGCAGTAAGCTTTCGTCACCGGTTTCAAAGTAAAGAGATAGATTGAGCTTGCTGACTTTTGAGTAGCTTTTATCGCGATGAGTGATGCGAATATTGTGGATGTCGGCATCTTTAGTCGGGCCATCTGCTGCTGACAGAATATCTAAGAAATGCATGTCTTTAGTAAATCGGTAGCGACCCGGCGCATTGACTTGGCCAAAGACATAAATCGATGCATCTGAACTTTGGCGTACCCATTGCGATTTATTGTCTGAAGGATCTTGGGGAAGATCGTGTACACGAATGATTGAGCCAGCACTGATGTTCGGTAACTCGCTACTTGGTGCACCGCTAATAATGAAGGCATCCAAATCAAAAATATGTAGCTGATTGCCTTGGGTAACCACTTCGATTTTAGATGTGTCGGCTCTAAGTGTAGGACCGCCGACATGAGCGAGAAGATCCATGAGATCCATTTCGTCTGACCACTCAATTCGGCCAGGGCGAACAACTTCACCAATCACGCTCACCGCACGGTTAGGCGCAATTTTTAGCCAAGACTTTTCGTTCATGTCGGTTTTTTCAGGGACGAAGATTGCATCACCGGGGCCAATAGAAGGTGGATTGCTGCGAGTTAAACCTTCAGTGAACGCGGTTAAATCGAACTTAACTACACGGCCATTGGCTTTGATAACGCGAATTTGGCGTGATTCTGCATAACGTGTAGGGCCGCCCGCATTAGCGAGTATGTCCATGAACGATGCATTGTTCTTACCTTCATAGGCACCTGGGTGAGCGACTTCACCCATGATGTAAACGACATTGGCGCCGGCTTTAATTTCTTCTTCCTGTTTAGGGACAAAGATGGTTGTACCTGGAGTAAGGGTTGGAAGTAGTGAAACATCACCGCTATCTAGATAAGCTTTTAAGTTAAACAGTTTCGGTGTGTTGTTTGAGATTACGCGGATTTGCTCGACAGAAGCATAACGAGTTACGCCGCCCGCACGCATAATGACATCAACGAGATCAGTATTCTCTTTATAGCTGAACGAACCCGGTGCATTCACCTCACCAAAGACTTTAATCGCAGTACGTCCGTCAGCGCTGTCACCAGCATTAGCGAGCTTATTAGCATCAAACTCTTGTTCAATATTACCCACTAGTGGCGAAGCAGGGACGAAGATAGTATCTAACGACTTAAGGGAAGGCAGTAGGGTTTCGTTACCGGTATCTAGGAACGACTTGTAGTTAAAAGTAACTTTTTCTGAGCCACGTTTGATGAACAGGTTATTAAGCTGCGCACCAGCACGAAGTCCACCTGCAGCATGAAGGGCCATTTGAATATCGGCACTTTTGGCCAGTGTATATTCACCAGGAGAGTTCACATACCCTTGTACTGAGACAAGAATCTGCTGTTCTGCGATATAAACAGTAGCTGATGAAAGGTCGCGATACACTTTCTCTAGTGCTTCTTTAACAGCCACATCCAGTTGCTGTTCGCTGTAACCAGCTACATAAAGAGCGCCCACCTCTGGTAGAGTAATTCGACCACGCTTATCAACTTGAAAGCCTTTGTTTAGCGTTGTTTCACCAGGTAGGTTTACTTGGATTAAGTCACCGATTTGCACGCGTTCTTCATTTGCGTAAGCACAAGTAAGCGTAATGGATAGTAACGCCGCGACGATATAGTTAGTCCATTTCATGGTAGCCTCCTTGCATACGCGTCGCCGCTTTCTCTTCGGTATCTATGACCTCAATGCTGACTCTTCGATTGGTTAAGCGAACCCCGTCAGAGTCACCTTCATACAAAGGAAGTGTGTCACCAACAGATTTTGTTTGAATTCGACTTGGTGAAAGGCCGAATATGGTGAGGTAGCGTTTTACTTGTTGTGCTCGGCCCATCGCAAGCTCTTGGTTGTAACTGACATCGCCAACGGAGTCGGCATGGCCTGTTACTGCTAAGTGAAACTGCGGGTGCTCTTTAAGAATGTTCGATGCTTGCGCGAGGTGACCCATATATTTCGGGTTTATTTCAGTCGAGTTGAAAGCGAACTGATTGTCGACGTTAAGCAAGTTGTATAACTCATCGATGGTCGCTAAGCGTCGTTGGAACGAGCGTTCATTGGTTGGTGGTAAACATTTCGATTGTGATGTGACGTAATCTAGTTGGAGCTCTAACTCATTCAGTCTATTTCTTTGAATTACTAAGTCGTTGGCTGCATCTAACAGTAATCCGCCTTCAAGCTCACGTGCAATACGGTTCTGCTTTTCTAGCGCTTGCACAACGGCTGCTGGAAAACACCAACGTGCACCTTCGCGAATTAAAGTATCTAATTGAAGCTTTGCCAGTTGCCAGTCAAAGCGTAGACCGTGTTCTGGCCCTAATGGCTCATCAGGCATCACCGGAGTGAAGGAGGACTGAATATAGTTTTCAGCGATGCCTCCTCGTCCTTCTTCCGGATAGCTACTACAACCAATCAGGCTTAGAGTGGTCGCAGCTAGGGCTATGTAGTGTGTAAATGTATTCATGCCAACGTCCTTTGTTAGTGCTTTAGTGTGCTAAAGCTTATTGTTTTAATGAGTGTGTGAGTTAACAGGAATTGCTTGGTCAATGCGTAGAAGATTCATAATTTCAAGCGGTTGACCCGAAACATTTTCAATGCGCATGTTGCGTTGACGTTCTACGAGACGTTTGTACAGATAAACAATCGCGCCAACACCTGATGAATCAAGAAACTGAACTTGGCTGAAATCGATTTCGATATCACGCTGAGCATCGTCTGCGATAATTTCATCAATGTGGGGCTGTGCGAAACGGCTGCCGTCTGCGTCTAGGTTACCGTTGATGATTAATGTAGTAATCGTGTCGTTTGCTTCGATTTTACGTAGTTCCATGATGCTATCTCCGTGTTGGGTTGAAGTAACTAGAGCAGATAGCGTGCCAAGGTTTAATTCCTTTAAATTCAATTGGTTACTTTTGTAATTGCTGGTGTTTTCAAAATGAGAAAGGTGTTTTCTCAATTTGACAATCAAAGTGTATAACCAGATTTATCGAAGCATGGCCATGTAACTCATAGTTTTGTCACTAAATACTGTTCAAGATATGTATCGGATGATTCGACTAGCAGTGTTGAGTTTCACATAGCTTCGGAAGGAAAATAGTCACATCAAATTTGTACAGGAACAGTAAATGGAATTACGCCTTTCAGCAGTAGCGATAGGGCTACTTGTTTCTACCTTGGCTGATGCGACCACAACTCAGGCTGCGGAATCATTTATCCCTGTAATGCTGGCGACGAGCTACGACAGTGATATTGTGATCGAAGAGTATTGGAAGAGTGAAAAGCTCGACGGCATTAGAGCGGTATGGGATGGTAAACAATTAAAAACTCGCAATGGTCATCCAATTCATGCACCGCGTTGGTTTACAGAGCCGCTGCCTAAATATGCATTGGAAGGAGAACTATGGGCAGGTAGAGGAAACTTTTCACTTGTTCAACAAACCGTACTCGATAAAACACCAAATGAGAAAGCATGGAAGCAGATCGAATACATGTTATTTGATATCCCACATTCTGCAGGTGATTATCAAAAACGATATTTTGGGTTAGTTCACCTTGTCCACACACTCCAAATCGATCACCTTAAATATGTCGAACATACGCCAATTTCTTCTCAAGCTGAGCTGTTTAGTTATCTAGATAGCATTGATGGTGCGAAAGGTGAAGGCCTAATGCTGCGCAAAATTACCAGCCGATACCAGGCGGGAAGAAGCAGCGACTTATTGAAGTTGAAAAAGCACCAAGATGCTGAGGCGATTGTTGTTGGCTATAAGGTCGGCAATGGTAAGTACAAGGGCATGATGGGGGCATTGTTAGTGCAGTTAGACAGTGGGCTTCAATTCTACATCGGCAGCGGCTTTTCTGATGAACTACGCAGAAATCCACCAGTGATTGGAACCAAGGTAACCTATAAGTATAACGGCTTTACCAGTAATGGGGTACCCAAATTTGCCCGCTATGTTCGCGAGCGTGTAGAACAATGAAGAATTAAAAAAGGGTCGAATAAATCGACCCTTTTGTTTATTTAGAAGCTAGCTCCAACTGTTCTTCGTCGCTGAGCTTATGCATCCAATGCAGGCGTAAGCCTAACATGATGGCGGCAGAGGATAGGCCGATAATAAACCCAAGCCAGAAACCTTGAGCACCCATTGGTTCGACGATCCAATCAGTCATCGCAAGAATATAGCCAAGTGGTAAGCCAAGTACCCAATAAGCGATGAATGTTCTATTGAAGATAGCAGCCATATCTTTGTAGCCACGCAATGCACCAGCGGCTACAACTTGTACCGCGTCAGTGATTTGGTAGATTGCGGCAAACAACAGTAGCTGCAATGCCATTTCAATAACCGCGCGGTTGTCCGTATAGAGCAAGGCAATTTGCTCTCTAAAGACAATGGTCAGTAATGCTGTCATCGAGGCTAAAACGACAGAAACGATTAGACCGACGTGTGACGCAATTCGTGCGCCTTCAACGTTTTCTTCACCGAGACGATGACCGACACGTATGCTTGTCGCGGCGCCGATACTCATCGGTAACATGAATACCAATGAAGAGAAGTTAATAGCAACTTGGTGAGCAGCCACAACCAGCGAGCCTAGTGGTGCAACAAGCAATGCCACTACGGCAAACAGCGTCACTTCAAAAAACATCGCCGCTGCAACAGGGAAGCCGAGTTTTAACAGTCTGAGCAAAGCGCCAGTATCAGGTTTGTGGAAGGTCTTAAATACTTCAACTTTCGCTAAACGCTCAGACGTTAGTACGTACAGTAGTAGCAAGGCAAACATTATCCAGTAAACAATCGCAGTCGCGACACCACAACCAACGCCGCCTAATGCCGGTGCACCGAATTTACCGTATACGAATATCCAGTTAAGAGGAATATTGATAAGTAAGCCGATAAAGCCAATCACCATTGCAGGCTTGGTTAATGACATCCCATCGGTCAAACTGCGTAAAGCTTGGAACAATAAGAAGGCAGGAACCGCGTAAATCACCGCATGCATGTAGCCGATGGTTTTATCCGCCATCAGTTGTTCTACATCCATCAATCCCAATATGAATTTTGTTTGTAGCAAAACTAAAGAGATTGGCATAGAAATAAGCAGGGCCATCGCAATGCCTTGTTGGATCTCGAAAGAGATCTTTTTCTGACGACCAGAGCCATTAAGTTGAGCGACGACTGGAACTAGTGCCATAAGCAAGCCAACGCCAAACAAAATTGAAGGAAGCCAAATGCTTGCTGCAATCGAAACTGCGGCCATATCGGTTGCGCTCACGCCACCCGCCATAACCGTATCGACAAAGCCCATGCCTGTCTGCGCGACAGATGCGATCAACACGGGTGTCGCGAGTTTAATCAAGGTATTTGCTTCAGTTTTATAACGATGCAAAGGAGAACTCCAAACTAGGTAATCGAGAATAAGGCTAGGGGGAAGAGACGAAAAGCCTTACTCTCATCAAAGAGAAAATGATTGTGTGCGATGATAAAGAAATGTCACACTAAGCGCTAATAAAAACTAACGGAAACGGACAATGTTTACTGGAATTGTGCAAGGAATGGCAGAAGTTGTTGCCATTAAGAAGAAAGATAAATTTCAAACCCATACAGTAAAGCTAACTGATGAACTGAGTCATGGTTTAGCTATTGGCGCTTCCGTTGCTCATAATGGTTGCTGTTTAACGGTAACCCGCATAGAAGATGATTTAATCGACTTCGATCTGATGCAAGCAACGTTGTCATTGACCAACCTTGGCTCTCTATCAGCAGGCGATTCTGTCAATATAGAAAGAGCGGCGAAGTTTGGTGATGAAATTGGCGGTCACTCTATGTCTGGGCATATCAGTTTAGTCGGTGAGGTTGTTGAAGTGATTGACTCGCCAAACAACCGAACGATCTGGTTTGAAGTTCCTGAAGATAAGATCAAATATGTATTAGCGAAAGGTTATATCGGCTTAGATGGTTGTTCTCTAACAATTGGTGAGGTCGAGCAAAATCGTTTTTCTGTTCACCTTATTCCTGAAACGTTAGAACGTACTCTTTTTGGTGTACGTAAAGTCGGCGATAAGATTAACGTTGAGTTTGACCCTCAAACCCAAGCGATTGTGGATACCGTCGAGCGTGTGTTAGCCAATAAAAACCTAGCTTAATACCGAAATAAAAATAGGTAGCTGTTTATGGTAGCTACCTATTGCTTGGTTGATAGAACACGTTCATTGTGCGTAATTGGCGATATGAAGTTGGCTAATTAGAAAATCTGTTCGTCATCGGCATCAATAAGAAGATCGATCTGATCCATTTGTTCATTGACTGTCATCGTTAAATGAATGGCATTACAACATGCAGGGCAATCGTCATAGAAATTTTGATTGCCATTGGATGCATCTAACGTGATACCTATAGTGTGTCCGCAATGAGGGCAGGAAACCATTTTTTCAGTGTAATTACGCATAACTCTCTTCCTTACATCTTTATACCATCTCTAGAGAAACCAGTTTTTGAGAAACTCCCTGTCGACTTTGTAATAATATGCTTAGAAGTTAGTGTTAGACCTGAATTAAGTGCAAAAGTTGATAGAGCTATAGAAATATTAATTTGGCCCATATGTAGGTCACCAAAGAACACGCTCCAGTTTGACAATTACCTGCTTCTAAACATCTAACTTATTGTAAGATAAGAAATATTTACAATTAATATAAAAGAATCTGGTTTATTAGTTTCTGTGATTGATCTAGGTAGTGACCACCAAACTGGTTGTAGTGGTTAAGCAGGTGGTAAAGGTTGTAGATGTCTTTACGCTCGCTGTAACCCAAGTCAAGTGGAGCGACACTTTCATAGCCCTGATAGAATTCAGCTTGGAATCCCTCAAACAGCTCCGTCATGGCGATATCACATTCACGGTCACCCCAGTAACAGGCGGGGTCATAACAAATAGCGCCGAATACTGAGTTGGCGACATTACCGTGCCATAAATCTCCGTGGAGCAGGGCGGGTTTGGGTTGGTGGTTGGCTAATCGGTTTTGCACCAATTGGGTGAACTCATTAATATCAACAAGATTTATGCCTTTCTCACGCAACAGTTGAAGCTGCCATCCGATACGCTGTTCAGCAAAAAATCGTCCCCATTTCCGGTCCCATTTATTAGGCTGTAAGGTAGCGCCTATATAGTTATCTTGATCGAGCCCATACTCTTTTTGTTCTCCCCATTGGTGGAGGCGAGCAAGTTGCTGACCAAAGGAAAAACTATTCTTACTGTCATCGAGCGGTTTAGTGGGTAGGTAATTTAGTACGATGAATGAGTGATCTTTCGATGTGCCAGTGAGGACAAGCTCTGGAACAAACACCGTCCGGCTATCGTGCAATAGACGGATATTTTCTGCTTCAATTTCGAACTTGGGTAAGAAGTCGCGTCTATTTACCTTAACAAAATAGCGCTGCTCACCATCCGAAATCATATAGCAGTCATTAATATCTCCCCCATGGACTTTCGTTTTTTCTTTAATTTCATAAGAAAATAATAAAACCTCAGATAACTGTTTAGAGATGGCTTGCCACATAACATATCCTGCGTCCGGTTCGATATAATTACAGTGTAGAATATGCTGATTGTGAATTCTGATTCATAGTGCAAAAAATTCAACCATTTACCGAATTTGTACAGCGCATTGGTGAAAGTGTGATTTATGTCAGGACATAAACTTGAATCGTTATTTATTGTTGCCTGACAGGTTTGTGTTGTTATCATCCTCAAATTAATATTTGAACTAACATTCGGTATATTGAATCGGGTGAAGAAATTATCAGCAACTGATTCGGTGTGAGTTGTGTATTCTTATTGATATGTCTTACTATTACTAGGATGGAACTCGCCGAGTTCGCAATTTTGGAGATAAACAGTGGTTGTAGAAACCGATGGTTACTTAGCTCTTATCGAGCACTTAGCTTTTAATCTAGACGTATTTGCTTCCGACGACGGAGATACGGGCTCAGAAAGTGTAGAAGATGTTGTAACCGACATGGTCGCAAGTAATATTATGGCCATATTCGAACAAAACCCAGAACTCCATTCGAGTGTCCGCTTTCAATTACTCAAAGAAGCAGACTCAGTTGTAGAAGATCTTGGAGAAGTATTAGCTGGTGTTTGGACGAAGCCTGCAACTAATGAGCAAATAGGGTTTCTCGATGAGTACATCGCCCTGTTAAAAAACCTATTTGATTCTGCTGTCGCTAAGTACGATTAATTTCGCTTTTGACTCAGTTTGCTTGTGGTGAATAAGCAACGCGTCGAACGTGCCAATATTTCGAAGCCCAGTAAGGGTTGTCTAACCTTGAAATAATCACACCTTTTGAGGTTGAGGCATGCATAAATTGTTTATTGCCTAGATAAACACCCACATGACGGGTTTTGGGGGCCGTTTTGAAAAAGACGAGATCCCCAATCTCTGCATCTTCATATTCTATTTCCTGACCGACCTCAACTTGGGCAAGTGTAGTGCGTGGAATCTTAAGCCCTAGCGCATTTTCATATGCCGTTTGTACAAACGCGGAACAGTCCACGCCATTAAGTGTCGTACCTCCTAGGCGATAAGGGGCACCTTGCCATACCTTATAAACATCCAAGAAAGAGTTCTTAACGTTTGCTTGCTCAACCGTAATAGGCTTTGCTTCTACTTGCGCATTCTCAAAGTCTGGGCTGCTTGAACAGCCAATCAAGAGGGAAGTGGTTAGTAGTAGTTTACCGGTGACCACAAATCGAAGTCGGTCCTGAATACCTAGTTCTGTGCAATTGAACTGTAACAAACGAGTCATAGTATCCCTTCTATCAAGTATTCGTATTAGGACTTTCTTCTGCATGGTAGCGTTGAAAAAAGGTAAGCTGTCGTTAGTACAAACGATTAGCGCTGTGTTTGTAGCCATTACAATAATGGTCATTTTGCTTGCTGTCACCAGTATTAAGGGTACAGAGCGCGTTGAACGTGAGTTTTCTCGTTTGTCAGACCAAGCATTACCATTAGCGATGACAAATGCAGACTTGATGCAAACCATATTGGAGCAATCAAAACAGCTTAGTTATAGCACTCAGGCGGCGACGTATCAGCAGCTTGACGCTTTGGTACCTCAAATTGAGCGCTTACAAGAACAAAACATCCAGTCATCTAACCAAGTGTTGCAGTTGTCTGCGCAATTCGGTCAAGCGATCTCCTCAACTGAATTAAAACAGCTTTCTCAGCAAGTGGTTTCATTAAACCAATTAACTAGCTCTGTTATCAATACTCAGCGAGATATTTTGTTGCTCAAGCAAGATATTGACTCAGAACTCGAAGCTTTCCGCTATGGGCTTGGATCTGCAGGACCTGAAATGAGCCGTATCAGTGCCTTTTTAGTCGGTGACAACCCTGAATCAGCCGATGCGGCGAATCGATTCATTGCTAATGTTAGTGCAATGGAAAGTGGTTTTGTTCAATTGCTAATGGAGCAAGACCGCGATCAAGCGATAAGAGAATATAAGCAACTAAAGAACCGACTTGCAGGGGTAGAGCTAGCGTACGATGACTTTAAACAGTGGCACCCAGATGTGACTGAGTTCAGTAGCTTGACTGCAGCATACGATATGGTTGTAGCAGGCTTTCAGCCAAATGCGATTGTTGACAAGGTTCTGCAAAAGCTAAAAATCGCGCACAAGCAAGGAGAGCAGGTTGCTCAAGTGGTGATTGCAGCTGATGCGACGGTTGAACAGCTCAACTCGATATCTGCAAGCGCGAAGGTGCTGATTGATAGCGGCCAAGGCATTGTAACGACAACAATTGAACGTATAACAACCACCTTATTCGCAAGCAGTGGCATGATGGTATTACTAGTACTGGTCGTTGGGGTCGTATTACGAGTTTGGATTAACCGCAGCCTAAATAATATCTTAACTTGCGTGACCAATATGACGGAGCACGACCTTACCTCGACTGCACAGTTGATTGGCCCGCGTGAATTACACGATGTTTCGATGAAGCTAAACAGCTTAGCGACTACGACTCGAGATTCGATTGCTCGCGTAACCAGTAATTGTGAAACGCTATATCAGGCAGCAGAAGTCAGTCATAGCGCTGCTTCTCAATCGAATCGTAGCCTTTCTCTGCAAAATGAATCACTAGCAACCATGGTTAACGCGGTTAATCAGTTGGATACCTCGATTAGTCAAATAGCCGAAGTGACTAACGAGTCATATCAAGATTCTGAATATGCTTCTCAGCACTCGACCAAGGGCGTTAAGGCCATGGAGCAAAACCAGATAAGGCTAAAAGCGTTAGCTGATTCTCTTAATGCCAACGAAGCGTCAATGTTGCAACTCGATAAGCGTGTAAACCAGATTAGTGAAATGGTCGATTTGATCTCTGGTATAGCTGAAAACACCAATTTACTTGCGCTTAACGCTGCGATAGAAGCCGCACGAGCCGGAGAGCAAGGACGAGGATTTGCCGTTGTCGCAGATGAAGTAAGAAAACTTGCTAGTGATACCTCAGCTCAAACGACCAATATACGCGGGAGGATGGATCAATTAGTGGCAGCTGCTCAAGCCTCGAAGAGTGCGGTCGAAGAGTCACGTTTAGAAATGACCAATGCGTTAACATCGAGTGAGATGGTGAAAGAAACGTTCGCTCATATTGAATCGTCAGTAGGGCATATTCGTGCTAGAGCCGAACAAGTTTCTATTGCAACGAAAGAACAACAAAGCGCAACGGCCAATGTAAGCGAAGCGATTGGTTTAGTCACTAAGCAAGGTAAGCAGACGCAAGAGCAACTAGAGTCAATGGTGGAAAGCTCTCAGCAGGTAGCCAGCATTGCAGAGCAGCAACAAGCGATGCTCCATAAGTACGTGGTCTAATCATTACGAAATGGTTGAGTAAGCATTTTGTCAATCCGCTGTTCCTGATTACGTTGAAATAGCGGTATTCCAATCACTACTTTATCGTGTCCTGCTATAGGCTGGGCACGATAAGTACCAAGCCATCTATCCCACACTGACAAAAAGAAACCAAAGTTAGAATGCGTTTCTTTAGCGATGACTGAGTGATGAACACGGTGCATGTCTGGTGTAACAACGATTTTTCTTAATATACGGTCGAGCTTTAGTGGGAGGTAAGCATTACTGTGGTTGAACATTGCGCTGGCGTTAAGCACGATTTCGAAGATGATAACCGCTAGCGGGGGAACACCTAATACGAGGATCAAACCGATCTTAATCCACATTGATAATACAATTTCGATGGGGTGGAAACGGCTCCCGGTAGTGACATCAATATCTTGATCGGCATGATGCATACGATGTAAGCGCCATAATAAGGGAACTCGATGAAACATCATATGTTGAAGGTAAATAGCAAAATCCAGCAGCAAAACGGACAGGGCAATGATCGCAGGATAAGAAACAAAATCGATAGAGTGAAATAGCCCAAATTGTTGCTGCTGCGCGTAAATAGCAGCCTCATAAGCGAGGATTGGCATAAGTATGGTTAAACATACTGAATTGAACGCCACTAAGCCGAGGTTATTGAGCCAACGATAGAGTTTGCTTTGCGTTAGAGTTTTTCTTGGCACAGCCCACTCCCAGATTGCGCATAAGCAAAGCACACCGATGAAAAAGCTTAAACGAATCAATTCTGGGTTCTGCATTCTTACTAATCCTTGCAACTAAAAAATGGGAGGGTACACTTGCTCCCCCTGTTTATTATCTACGATACGCCATGAGAATCCACGCCTTTCATCACTTGTATCAGCAACGCCTAGAGCGTTCAACTAAGCCATTCAACGCTCGTGGGAGTAAAGTCTCTCGTTGTCAATACTGCCAAGTCTCACAAAAAGATTGCCTTTGCCAGTATCAGCCTGACATTGAGAGTGATTTAGCTGTGATGTTGCTGATGTCGGAGAATGAAGTATTTAAGCCTAGCAATACTGGTCGATTGATTCTCGATACGGTTAAAGAAGGTTATGCATTTCAATGGAGTCGTACAGAGCCTGAACAGGAGATGTTGGATCTGATAGAAAATCCAGATTATCAACCGATTGTTGTCTTTCCTGACGAGTATGTTGAAGAGAAGAGTCGATTACTATTTAGCGAGCAAACACCGCTAGAGTCAGATAAAAAGCCGCTACTTATTTTCCTAGATGGAAGCTGGCGTGAAGCAAGACGTATATTCAAGAAGTCACCTTATTTAGATTCGTTGCCAGTACTTTCAATCAGCCCGACAGAAGTTTCTCAATATTTGATGAGACGCTCTGACAACGAGCAACACCTTGCCACAGCAGAAGTCGCGATCTTAGTGTTCAAAGAACTAGGGCAACTGGACGTTTCTGAGACATTATCGGGCTGGTTTAATGTTTTTAGAGAGTCGTACATGAACAGTAAAACGCGCCACAAACCCGATGAATCTCGACCAGCCCTGAAACAATTCTTAGCGCAATTCGGAAACGAGAAATCACTCTAATATTTGCGCTTTGGTTGGATAGAGAGTGTGCACTTAACTCTATCTCACAGCTAAACCGGTTCTAAATCACAGTTTGTAGGCGTAGCAATATGGATAATGATAAAATTAGAAATTTTATGAATATTGTCTGGGAGAGATGAAATGTACTACGGCTTTGACGTTGGTGGCACTAAGATTGAGTTTGGTGCGTTTAACGATAAGTTGGAAAGAGTCGCGACAGAGCGCACTCCAACACCAACCGAAGACTATGAGCAATTAGTCGAAACCATCGCTGGTTTAGTTAATAAGTATGACCAAGAGTTTGGTTGCGAAGGTAAAATTGGCTTAGGTCTACCAGGTATGGAAGATGCCGATGATGGTACAGTTCTGACGGTTAATGTTCCTGCTGCAAAAGGTAAGCCGTTACGCGCAGACCTGGAAGCGAAAATTGGCCGCAGTGTTAAAATTGAAAACGACGCTAACTGTTTCGCCCTATCTGAAGCTTGGGATGACGAGCTAAAAGATCAACCGTCTGTTATGGGTCTTATCCTTGGTACTGGCTTTGGTGGTGGCTTAATTTATGATGGCGCGGTTTTCTCTGGACGTAACCACGTTGCAGGTGAGATTGGCCATACGCGCTTACCGCTAGATGCATGGTTCCATTTAGGTGACAACGCACCTTTACTAGGTTGTGGCTGTGGTAAGAAGGGCTGTCTCGATAGCTACCTATCTGGTCGTGGTTTTGAGCTGATTTATTCTCATTACTTTGGTGAAGAGAAGAAAGCGATTGAAATTATCAACGCTTACCAAGCTGGTGAAGCCAAAGCGGTTGAACATGTTGAGCGTTTCATGGAGCTGCTGGCGATTTGTTTTGCTAATATCTTTACTGCTAATGACCCACATGTGGTTGCACTTGGTGGTGGCTTATCAAACTTCGAACTTATCTACGAAGAGATGCCAAAACGTATTCCTAAATACCTACTGTCAGTGGCTAAATGCCCTAAGATCGTCAAAGCGAAACATGGTGATTCAGGCGGTGTTCGTGGCGCGGCATTCTTGAATATCAAGTAATTGAAATAAAAAAGAGCTTGCTGCGGCAAGCTCTTTTTTTGCGGGGTTGATAACGTCAAGGTTAGCAGCTGTGCTCGCTGTATTTTTCTAACAGCGTCATTGCATTATCGAAAGGAACGGGTTTACTAATGTAGTAACCTTGGATATAGCGACAACCCATTGACTCAAGCAGCTCAAGTTGCTGTTTAGTTTCAACGCCTTCTGCAATCACATCTAACCCTAACTGACTCGCGAGCAAGTTGACTGACTCTACAAGTACAGCGTTGTTCTTATCGCTTTCAATATCACGAATAAACGACCGATCAATTTTTAATAGATCGACGGTATTCTTCATCAAATTAGAAAATGACGCAAAGCCAGTACCAAAGTCATCAAGTGCTAATTTAAGCCCACGTTTTCTCAAACTCGCCAATAACTCTTGTACCTGAGGCTTATCTTCAAGCGGTATTGACTCAGTGATTTCGATAATGACATCTTGGGCGGTTAAGCCTGATAGGTCTAACTGGTTGAGGATAGAGCAGTTATCGATATTCTCATTGAGTAGCTCTTCAATCGAGCGGTTGACTGATATCGCAATCGATTCAAACCCTAAACCTCTCATCAACACGATATCCTTACACACTTTCTTAAGGATCAAATTACCTAATTGAGAGATATAGCCGAGCTCTTCTGCAATTGGAATAAACTCAAAAGGCGAAATGCTTTGGTTGCCTTCAGTCCAGCGAGCGAGGGCTTCAAACTTAACAATCGTTCGAGTTTGTAAGTCATAGATAGGTTGATATTCAACGTGTAAGCGCTCTTCGTCTAACGCCTGTTTGAGCATGATGCCGAGCTGATGCTTACGCTCAACGCACTGCTCTAAGTAGTCCGAGTATCTCACTGTACTAGAGGTCAGTTGGGCTTTTGCTTCTTCAAGCGCGTAGTACGCTTTAGTCAATGGATGCGCATTGCTAGTGGATTCAATCGGAATGGAATAGCCCATATTAACGGCTAAGTTCATGCTCTTGCCATCAATAGAAAATTCTTCTTCTACCGTTGCTCGGATAGTCGAAATAAGCAGCTCTATATCGGGAACGTTTGCTAAATTGCATGCAAGAGCAAACTGATCTGCGCCATAGCGACAGATATTCACCTTTTCTGCATTGTAATTGGTGTAAAGAACCTGACCCACGTAGCTAAGCACCTTATTACCAAACTCTTCTCCATATAGGTTATTTATCTCAGAGAAGCGACTAATGTCGACCAGTAGCACCACAAGGTCTGGGTAGTCTTCGAGCATCTGAATAAACTTGGTACGTGTCATCAAGCCGGTGAAGTCTTGCTTGTTCCGATACTTGAGTAGTTCGTTCTCGAGCGACTTTTTATAACTTAGGTCATCAAAAATGGCGATGTAATTTTGAATGTCTCCTTTGCGCCCTCTAACTACATGAATAGAGAGCAGCTCCGGGTAAATAGCGCCTGATTTGGTTTTATTCCACACTTCACCAGACCAACGATCACTCGACTCAATTGACTGCCACATAGTCTTATAGAATTTGCGATCATGAATGTCAGAGCTGAAACTCGAAGGAGGTTGGTTATACATTTCTTGGAGAGTGTAACCAGTGATCTCCTCAGCTTTCGAGTTCATATTTATGATGAGATTGTTCGCATCGGTCAGGATAACGCCGCTGCTGGACAGCTCGATAACACGCTTGGCGATGAGGTGATCATTTACAAGCTCAGAGATATCCGAAATATTTCGAATGTTCCCTTCTATTCGGCTTAATGCTCCATTGGAGTGAAAATGCTTGCTGTAGGTGATCTCCAAATCAAGGTTAGACTTGGACTCTTCACTATGAATAATCGTCGTTGTCACTTGATCATGTTCGCAATCGTTCGACAAAAGCTTTTTGTATTGCTCACATGACTTAAATATGTAGTGATTGAAAAACTCGTAAAATGATAATTTGGTATCGACGGACAAGTTAAACATCGTATTTAAGTTGGAAGAGTATTTGAATTTGTCTTTCTCTACGTCCCAGCGCCAAGAACAAGATTGAGTAATCTGTTCTGAACGTTGCAATTGACGCAGAAGGGTGTTCTTTTGCCGAGCTAATCGGTGTTGTAGAATAGATTTTCCAACCAAGAAGCCAATCGTTAAAAGCCAATCTTCGTCGAAGGATTCGACTACGAGTTTATCATCAAACAACAGGGCTAGTACGCCAACGATAGTTCCATCCGTTGATTGTAATGGGATTCCAACATAACTTTCGGCATTTAAGTGCTGCAGTGCAATGTCTTCAGGAAAGCGTTGCTGGATCTGAGAAGGGTATGCACACATACCTTTATCATTCAGTACTTGTTCACATGGGCTTCCGATTAAGCTGTACGAGATGTTTTGCGCCTTTTCCCCATTAACCAAGTAATGGAGGGTGTTAGCCAACTTAGATTGTAAATCGTATTCGGCGATTAGGCAGTGCGTTGGTTGGTAACGTGAATAAACTTCTTTAAGGCAGCGGGCGTAAAGCTCTTCTTCATTGTGGGCGAAGATAACTTCCTTGATGAGGGAGTCCATCGAAAGCTAGTATCCTATTGTTCAATTATTATAAGTAAAGATTATGAATGTTTGTTAATAGGATATCAGTTTGATATTTAACGTGCGACGATCTCGATAACAATAATGAAACGATGAATACAAATGGATATTACAGGTTACTAACGAACAAACTAAATGGGCCAGTCACTAGTACTGGCCCATCTGATTTTATTTGTTTTTCTTACCGACGCCCAAGTTCTCTTTCTGAGCTAGGGTGATCTTACCGAATCCTAATTTTCTGAAGTGATTGTCGCGATAATTGCGCATGGATTTGGTATCCGATATTGCTTCAATCTGCTGCTCCATCTTTAGATATTCTGAAATATCAATACCTTCCGCTTCAGCCACCGCTTCATGAATATTGCGGTGTTGTTGGTAAGAAAACGTAAGCGTTTTATCTTCGTTTTTGTAGGTATAAAGAATTGTACGAGCCATAAGTGATTCCAAGTAAGTAAAACAAAAGGCCAGAAAACTGGCCTTATACTTTGAAGGTTAGATTCTGCCTTGAAGTGGGATGATTGTCACGCTTTCTCCAACCTTAACCGTGTCGACAGCAGGAGAAATTTCAATTAAGCAGTTTGCTTCACTCATAGAGCGAAGAATTCCCGAACCTTGTTTACCTGTGGTTCTTACGGTGAGCTGTCCACGAGAGTCAAGTTCGTATACACCACGACTGAATTCAGTACGCCCTTGGCGAGAGCGTAGGTTCTCTGTCGCAATAGCATTAACTTTAAGTGGTTGCCAATCGACTTCACCTTGCATCTTACGTAATGCTGGCTCAACGAAGTTGATGAAGGAAACCATTACAGCGACTGGGTTACCCGGTAGACCGAAAAACGGCTTATTGTTGATTTGACCAAAGGCAAGTGGGCGGCCTGGGCGCATGTTAATACGCCAAAAATCGATTTGCCCTAGCTTATCTAGTGCCAGTTTAATGTAGTCCGCATCACCGACTGAAACACCGCCTGAAGTCATCACTACATCAGCATTTTGTGAGGCTTCTTCGAGCGCTTGAATCATTAGCTCTTCGTTATCTTCGATAATGCCGTAATCGAGAATCTCACAGCCAAGTGCTTGTAACATCCCCATAATGGTAAAGCGGTTTGAATCGTAGATAGAATTTTCTTTTTGTTCGGTGCCCGGAGCTTGAACTTCATCGCCGGTAGAAAAGACCGCGACTTTCAATTTACGGAAAACTGTGCACTCACCAAAACCTAGTGACGCTAACATGCCCATTTCTGGAGAAGCAAGACGCTGACCTTGGTTAAAGACAGCAGCGCCTAGCGCTAAGTCTTCACCTGCTTGACGGACATTTTGTCCCACTTTGATATCGGCACTGAATGTGACAATGTCACCTTGCTGCGTTGATTGTTCACGCATGATTACCGTATCAGCGCCGACGGGAGTAGGAGCACCTGTCATAATCTTCACTGCTTGCCCTGGAAGTAGCGGCCCATTGTGTGCGTAACCCGCCATCACTTCACCAACGACTTGATACTCAGCAAGATCGATATCTTCACCGCGGATAGCATAGCCATCCATAGCAGAGTTGGTGTACTGGGGAACGTTCACTGGAGAGGTGATATCATTCGATAACACACGTCCTGACGCGTCGACCATCGAACATGTTTCTGTCCCTTCAACACGGTTTACCATTGAAAGGATCTTTTCCTGACCTTGCGTTACCGACAGAAAAGCAGGAGATAGGGTATCGCAGCATGCCGCTTCAGATTTAGTCTCTACAGGGTTTGCTTGGCGAGCGACATAATCCACAACGAAGGCACTGATCGCATCAAGATCATTAATGTTCATTTGTGGTAGCGCTGAACCTGTTACTTTGCTATCGGCTGCAATAGCAATGATGTTGTCGTCGCTAGGGTAGAGCCAAGGTTTCCCAACAACCTCTCTGTGCAATTCAATTTTAGGAAAGGCAATGTTCTTACAACCTTCAACCAGAATGACGTCGAGCTTGTCTGTATCAAATCTTGTTAGCAGGTATTCAAATTCCGATTCTGCCTCTGGCGTTTCTGTCATCAAAGCAAAGCGGTTGCGTGATGAAATTAGCATTTGCGAAGCACCAGCTTTTCTTAAGCGGTAGCTATCTTTGCCTTCTTTATCGACATCGAAATTATGGTGAGCATGCTTGAGCATACCAATGCGTAGGCCAGCTTCGGTTAGCTTTGGTAGTAATGCTTCTAAAAGGGTTGTTTTCCCGGTACCTGAATACGCGGCAAAACCTAAAATTGGGATAGGCAATTGAAAATTCATTAATTAATCGTACCAAATTGTGCCAACTCTTCTGGCGTGTTCAAGTTGACAAAGCATTGAGGAGAGTCGCTAAAATCGACGTATTTAGTATTACATTCGTTGTACAGTAAGATGATCTTACGATCGCCTCGCTCTAGGAATGCCGTCAATCTATCTAGCACAGATTTGTGGTAAAGGGTAAAAACTGGTTGCTGATGATCACCGTCATGAGCGACCAAAATTTCGGTCTCAGCGGTCACTTCACGACAAAAACGTTCGACGATGTCGTTATTGATAAGAGGGCTATCGCATGGAACAAAACCAACCCAGTCGGTTTTCGCGTTGATTAGCCCAGCATGTATGCCGCCCATTGGGCCTGGGAACTGTTCGAACTGATCACGAAACACTTCGCCATACTGTTGGTAGGTATCAAGGTTTCGATTGGCGTTGATCAGAATTTGGGATGTTTGAGATGAGAGGCGTTCAATAACATGCTCGATTAATGGCTTATCGTTTAGTTGAACGAGGCCTTTATCTTGGCCTCCCATTCGGCTTGCTTGCCCACCAGCTAAGATTACCCAGCTAGTTTGCTTTGGAAGAAGCATAAGTTTTATCTAACTCTTTGTCTGAAATTACTTGTAGCAGTGGAGACTCTATCAAAGTTGTCTCTTTTATCCACCATTGTTTACGGCATAAATCGGTTAATGCGTTCTGCTGATGACTCGTAATAACAAGACTAGAACCACGATCGAGAAGATCTTGGGCCATAATCACTAGACGTTCAATCGACTCTTGGTCGAGTGAAGCGCTAGGTTCATCCATCAGTAGAATCGAAGGCTTAAGAATCCAGGCACGAGCCATTGCTACTCTTTGTTTCTCGCCACCAGACAAAACAGAAATATGTTCATCCGCTAATGTTTCTAAGCCTACCATGCGAAGGGCAGTGATAACTTGAGCTCGCTTATCTTTTGCCTCTTCTTTTTGATAGCGAATACCATAAACGACGTTCTCATAAACCGTGCCGTCAAACAAATAAGGTGATTGATGTAGATAGATAACGTCCTTTCGGCCTGTGCGCGGAAATAGACGATGTAGCCAAGTGTCGTTTGGTGCGACGACGTTACCCGTAGTGGGTTTAATTAATCCGGATAGAATCTTAAGCAGAGTTGTTTTGCCTACACCGTTATCGCCTTTCAGATAGATTGCATCATTTGGCCCAATAGAAAGTGTTGGTATATGGAATAGCACGCGTTCTTTGAAACGCATAGAGAGTTGCTGTGCCGTTATTTTTATTGTCATACAGGGCCTAGTTCCTTAAGTAACCTTTACCACGCATACTGGTCAGCATGAAATTCAAAACCAGCGCGAGAGTAAGCAACACAATGCCGAGCGCGACACCTTGTGCAAATGCACCTTTATGGCTCTCCATTGCGATTGCAGTTGGAATGTTACGGGTGATCCCCATGATGTTACCGCCTACCATAGTAGAACAGCCGACTTCAGTAACAATACGAGAAAACGCAGCAATAGCGGCAGCAAGAAGAGGGAAGCGGGTTTCCCAAATCATGGTCGCTACAATGCGTGGGATAGATGCGCCCAGTGTTATTGACGTTTCAACAGCACGGCGATCGCTTGATTGCAGCGCACCGTGCATCATTGAAACTAACACGGGAAAGCCTATGAGCATTTGACCTACGATCATTGCCTTTTGCGTAAACAGCATCTGCCAGTCTCCAAGTGGGCCTGAGCGTGACAGCATCATGTACAGGAGAAGGCCGATAACAACTGTTGGTATCGCTTGCAAAGTATTCACCAGTGATAGAAGTAACCATTTGCCTCTAAAGTTGGTGTATGCGAGCACAAACGACAACAGAATCGCTGGAAGTAAAACAATCGATATTGCAGATAGTGACACACTAAAGGAGACCGCAACGATCTCCCAGAGCTCAGTATCAAAACTCACTAATAGAGTGAGTGCATCTAAGGTAGTTTGCCATAGGCTCATAAAGGGTTATTTCTCGTTCGCGTTTGCGACAAACAACTGCTTGCCGTTCAACTTGAACTTATTGATCAGGTCTTGACCGCGAGGGTTAACCAACCAATCACTGAACTCTTTTGCACCTTGGTAGTTGATGCTTGGATAACGTTCTGGATTAACAAGGATAACTTGGTATGGGTTAAACAATTGCTTGTCACCTTGGAATAAGATTTCTAGATCAAGCTTGTTGTTGTATGCCAGCCAAGTACCACGGTCAGTCATTGTGTAACCTTGCATTTCGTTCGCCATGTTTAGCGTTGGACCCATACCTTGACCAACGCTGCGGTAACCACCGAAGTTAGGTTCAATTTTGGTTTGTTCCCAAATGCCTTTTTCTTTTTTATGTGTACCAGAGTCGTCACCACGAGATACAAAAGTCACATTACTATTGGCGATACTCTTAAATACATGAGCAACGTCTTTCTGAGAAGTGACTTTTGCTGGATCATCATGCGGTCCAACGATAACAAAGTCGTTATACATTAGTTTTCTTGGCAGAACGCCGTAGCCTTTTTCAACAAAGTTGGCTTCTGCTTTCGGCGCGTGAGTCATCACAAGATCAACATCGCCATTTTGTCCCATCTTAAGAGATTTACCTGTACCAGCGGCGATTACATCCACCTTGTAACCAGTATCTTTTTCAAACTCAGGGAGAAGATAGTCTAAAAGGCCAGAGTGGTAGGTACTGGTCGTAGTAGCCAGTCGGACGTGTGTGTTGTCGCCTGCTGCTGAAGCGGAATAACTAACCAAGGCCAAAGACGCTGTCGCGAGAGTAAAAGTGATTGCTTTCATGTTGTTTTTATCCGTTTTTTTATTTGATTTCGGCTTTCCATTCTGAAATGTATAAAACCAATACCACCAGTCAGTGTTATAAACTGGCACGCATATAAAGCAATCTTAATGCCAAAACTTTGTGACTATTTTCAAATGTAATTTCAATGACTTAGCATGTTAAAATTTGATCTGGGACAAAATGTCTCACATTCGAAGAGTTGTTGCCGAATAAACTTGGTACACTCTGTCCCAATAACCTCATGAATAAGTATAAGACTATGCCTGTGTCACTTGACCCACTTAAAGCATCTCAATACCAAGCTTTCTCTGTTCTTGTTGTAGACGATGAAATCGGTATGCAGACCATTTTAAACAAAGCATTAAGCAAATGGTTTGCGAAAGTAGATTGTGCTGGGAGTATAGAAGAAGCTGAAGCGCTTCGTCTTACCAACCACTATGACCTGATCGTTTTGGATATTAACCTTCCAGGTCGTTCGGGGATTGAGTGGGAGGAGGCGTTCAATGATCAGGATAAGAAAGCCGATGTGATTTTCATGACTGGCTATGCCGATCTTGAAACCGCGATTTCTGCTTTAAAGCTGGGTGCGTCTGACTTTATTCTAAAACCGTTTAATCTAGATCAGATGCTACAAGCCGTACAACGTTGTATGGATAAGCGCTTGGAGCAAAGACATCAGCTTGCACTTAAGCACGAATTTAAACGTCACATCAAAACGGAAATTGTCGGTGGGTCTGAAAAAACCAAGCAGCTCAAGCAGTTAATCACTCAGTTTGCACCTTCTAGAGCGTCTGTGTTAGTTGAAGGCGAGTCGGGGACGGGGAAAGAGTTAGTTGCGCGCGGCGTTCATGAAGCAAGCGGAAGAAGTGGCCCATTTGTTCCAATTAACTGTGGTGCGATTGCACCAGAGCTTTTAGAAAGCGAGTTGTTCGGTCATACCGCAGGCGCATTTACCGGCGCCAAGAAAAGCCGTGAAGGCTTGTTCAGAGTCGCGAGTGGCGGCACTTTGTTCCTTGATGAGATTGGCGAAATGCCCTTAACCATGCAGTCTGCACTACTGCGTGTATTGGAGCAACGGACAATTAGACCTGTCGGTAGCGAGAAAGAAGTCACGGTCGATGTACGTGTCGTAGCCGCGACCAACCGAAATCTCCAGGAAGAAGTGAACAAAGGCAACTTTAGATCGGATCTTTATTACCGATTAAACGTGTTGAAAATTGATGTTGCTCCACTTAAAGAGCGTAAGGCCGATCTTATTGAGCTGGTGCCATTCTTTACCAAAATGCTGATTGCAGAGCTAGGCATGCCGGACCCTAAGTGGGCTCATGAAGATATTCATGCGATGAACGACTATGATTGGCCGGGTAACATCCGTGAACTTAAAAACCTCATTGAGCGCTGCATCTTACTCGGCAAGCCGCCTGCTCATTATTGGCGCGAAGTAAATGGCGAGCACCTTAAGCCTTCTATCACGATGACAGTATCGAGTGGCGCTGAACTTATTGAAATAAACGATGGTGTAACTTCATCCGGTTACCCAAACACTTGGGCATTGAAAGAGGTCGAAAGGGCGCACATCGAACAATTAGTCGACTTTCATGATGGCAATAAATCGGCCGCAGCAAGAGACTTAGGCGTTGCCCGCAAAACATTAGAGCGTAAATACAAAGAGTGGGACAGCGAGGGAACAAGCTATGCCGACTAGTACGACGTTGTGGGGGAAATGGCGATATCGATTCAAGACCATGGTTCGTTATCGACTTATGTTCCTGACGTCTGCGCCGATTTTCCTCACGCTCATTGCTTTAATTGGTATTACTGTTTACTGGTCGATTCATTACACATGGCAAAGTGCACTATTGGATGTTTCTGAGCGCTTAGGTGTTGCAGAAAACAGCATTGAGCTCATTCAAGAAAAGCAGGCTAATCATGTTAAAGCTTTCGCTGATTCCTATGAGTTCATTACCCATGTCAGGGGTAAGAAGCCCGACGAAGCAGAATTGCAACAATGGGTCGCTGAGCAGAGACATCGTTATAAGCTCGATTTTCTGCGCTTTCACCGCGTAGATACGATCGAAAATAAGTTTCGCTTCTTAGATCTGACGCGTAAAGAGTCGTTCTTTGATGTACTTACCGCCGACGAGCTTCAAGAGTTAAACCAAGATTTAACGATCCGTGCTCAAACCCCAATTCTAGATGGTGATAAAGTTGAAGGCCGAGGTTTAGTCAGCCGCACTGTCATCCCCATCTACAATCAAACCAATGATCTGATTGGTTTTTTAGACGGCGGGCTATTACTTAATAACAGCACAGTGCTGGTTGATACCATTCGAGACTTGATCTATCCATCAAAAAGGGACAGCTTGCGTCCAGTTGGCACGCTAACCGTGTTCTTAGATGATCTTCGCGTGAGTACTAACGTTCCACTTAATAGTGAAGTTAGACAAGGCCGCGCTATTGGTACGCGTGTGTCGCAAGAAGTAAAGCAGTCGGTTTTGGTTGAAGGAAAAGAGTGGGTAAACCTAGCATTCGTTTATGACGCTTGGTACATCACCGCGTATAAGCCGCTTTATGATCAGTACGATAACGTCATTGGTATGCTTTATACCGGCTATCTATTGTGGCCCTTTGTGACCACCTATATGACTAACATTGCCGAGATATCGGTTACGACACTTTTCTTATTGTTGATATCCAGCTTGTTGGTTTATCGCGGCTCTCGCGATCTATTTGTGCCGATTGAACATATTCACCGTGTGGTGAAGATGATTCAACTTGGTAAAGAGACGCGAATCGGTCCTCTGGGGTTAGATGAGAACCACGAGCTCGCGATGCTGGCGAAGCAGTTCGATAACATGCTTGACCTACTTAAACAGCGAAAAAATGAGCTACAGAAAGCAGCAGAAGGCCTGGAGTACAAGGTTCAAGACCGAACAGCTAGCTTAAAAGAGAAAACCGAAGAGCTTGAGCTTCATATCCAGTTGTTAAACCAGACCAGAGATAAACTTGTCATCAGTGAAAAACTCGCGGCGTTAGGGGAATTAACCGCTGGTATTGCTCATGAGATCAACAACCCTACAGCGGTGATCCTTGGTAACGTAGAGCTGATTCAATTTGAACTGGGCGATGACTCGAAAAGGGTGACAGAAGAAATTGAAGCGATTCATGCTCAGATTGACCGTATTCGAAATATCACTCGAAGCTTGCTCCAATACAGTCGTCAGGGCGGCGTGCAAGATGAGATTACTTGGCAGCACGTTAACCCAATAATTGAAGAAAGCGTGACCTTGGTAAAAACCGGTGCTAAGAAACGGGACATTAGCTTTGAAACCCAGCTTGATGCTCATACTTGTGTTGAGGTCAATCGCCATCAATTGCTGCAGATACTCGTTAACCTACAAATGAATGGTATTCATGCAATGCAAGGTAAAGGTCGATTACTCATTTCAAGCGAAGATTGGATTGAAGACGGTAAGAACCAAGGTGCTATCATCCATGTTCGAGACGAAGGGTGCGGGATTAAAGAAGAAAACCTTAAGCGTATTTTCTCTCCGTTTTATACCACTAAGCGAGAAGGTACCGGGCTTGGACTATCTGTTTCCCAAAGTATCTTGAGTCAATCAGGAGGAGAACTGAAGGTCTCTTCAGAGTGGGGGAAAGGAAGTGTATTCAGCATTTACTTGCCTGAGCGCAGTGAGAATGAGCTGAAGATAATGAACCTTTAAGCAAAGAATAGAGAAAACAAAAAAGCGGCTCAGAAATGGCCGCTTTTTGTTTTTGAAATCTTAGTGAGCGAGTACTGCAATCTTAGGTGGGCTAATGTTGTGTTTCTTAAACTCTTTCATAACCCTTAGCGTAATGTCCGTCTCGAACAGCTTCTCATAGGCCGTATCAACCACATAAGCCTTACACGTTAGCTGAATCGCTAGATAATTGTCAGTAATGGTCTGTTTAACCAACACGGTGACAGGCTTGGGTAAGTGAATATAGCGACTCGATGAAGCTGCTTCTTGGATTAAGTCTCGCGCAAGGGTGATGTCTTCATCCATTCCTACGTAAAACGGAATAACCACCTGCATATCAAGTGCGCCATAGTTACCACTGACGGTCACTTCACTTAAGAACTTGTTATTCGGAATAGTGATGATGTCGTCGTTAAGTGTACGCATTCGAACTGAGCGCAAACCGATAGCGATAATATCACCGTAGTTACCTTCAAACGTGACGCGGTCACCAACCTGGAACGGTCGATCAACCATTACCGTCATACCAGCAATGAAGGATGCCGCTAAGTCTTTCAATGCGAAACCTACCGATACAGCAAGCGTACCGCCAATCAAAGCTAGTATTTGATCGTTGATACGGAAACTCATCATAAACACCAGAATACCGGCACTCATGTAGATGAAGAACTGCATAAACGATTGAAGCTTTTGCAGCAGCATTCGGTACTGGGCAAACTGACTACCAATACTCTCAACCATAGAGCTGATAAACTTGAGCAGTAACCAAGTCGCCGCGATCACCAAGAAAGAGAAGAACACGCCACTCCAACGAATCAAACTGGCGATTTGAGTAATGTTATCGACATTGGCAATCTCTTCCGTTGCAAGCGCGGGAAGGACGATAAACGATGACAAAATAACGAGTAGAAAGCGAATCATATTATTTCACCAGTAAGTGTTGACGGTCGAGTACATTAGTAATGTGGCGGAACCAATGGTCAGAGATACGAGCTTTATCTTCTGACCACTCGATATAACCTCGGCTTTGGAAGTATCTTAACGTACCAGTAATCTCCGCAATGGTGAGCTGAGTACATTCTGATAGCACTTCCGGTGAAGCAATCTCCAACTGAACAATAGAGCGTAGAACCGCCAGCATTGGCTTAGGCATTTTTTCAAGCTCTTGTGACTCAGGCGCTTTAAACAAACGCACGTAAACTTGTTCAGTTTCCTTGTCTCTATTGAGTGAGAAGCGGAAGAAGCGCAACGCAACGGTTGGATTACCATCAGAGTAATGCCAAAGAATACGGTAGAAGCCTTGTTTTGCACGCTCTTCTTCTGTGCACTCTTCTTGGTCCCATTGCTTCGGTACCATTAATCCGTCAAACGAAAGGCGATAGTCGTCTGTTTGATTGATGCGCGTGTCGAGCAGTTGGCCAACTTGTTTCTCAGTCCAGCGAGGTAAGAAGCTGACTAAATCGAACAACAGGCGTTCACCACGAGCACGATCGACAAAGCGCCAGCTCGCTTTCTCAATACCAAACACTACGCGATGATTCTTACGTGAACGGCGCAGTAAATTGGTAATGCGGATAAGTTCGGCCAATCCACCGACCATCGGCTTAACCAGTCGCTGAGCATTATCAATCGCGATGAGGTAAGTGGTGTCACTTTTACGCAAATGAGCCAAGATTTGAATCTCGGTGGCATCTTCTTCTAGACCAATACTCACCGCAAGGTGAACCAATAGCTCTTTATAACCTGCATAAGGACAGCTCAAATAAATTGGCTCAGCATTCTTCACTCGGTTAAGCAAAGAGCGTAGGGCCGTTGTGGTACCGGCGCCACGTTCACCAGAAAGGACACAAACTGCAGGGCTGTCCGTTAACAGGTATTGAGATAGCTGTTTGATTTCATCAGTGGCGTAATCAATCAGTTCACTGTCTGCATTGCCAGGAAGCACATATTTAAATGTTGCATCACCGCGCACTCGAACCAGCTTTTCTTGATTGCTGTGGCTATTGGTCTGTTTGGCAACTTCTATTCTAAACAGGTACGCCAGTGCTTGACTGAAGAAGCTAAAGCTCGAAAGCGCAGCGACGATTTTATGCTTAAGAACATGTATCGTCAGCCAAGCGATCGTAATGGCCGTAGCAACGATATTTAAAAGGAATGTATCTTTACGGCTGATTGACCATTGAACCCAAACTGGGCGCTCAGGAATATGCGCAGCGGTTTCAAATACTTTTGTACGCCAAAGGCGCAGTACTGAAACAGTAACCAAGACAAACCAAAAGAACAGAGCGCTGTATATCCAATAATAGATAGTGCCTTTACCAAGGGTGCGCATTGAGATTTGCAAGATCACGCCAGCGACAATAATGCTCCATACGTAACGACGAATGGTTGAAAGGCGCAAGGCAATAACTTCTGGACTGGTAGTGCGGCTGTGGCGATAAGTCAGCTCTAGAATAAAACTGACGGCAATCGAACCACCAAGAATCCACCAGGTAAAAATCTCTAGGAATATCAGGTGTTGAAGACTTGGGATACCGGACAGCACGCGCAAGGAAAGCGTAATGCCGATTAGCCAAGCAATGGCACGGTTGGCACTGCTAATGTACCAAACGACACGAATCCAGAAAGGCGGCTTATTCGTGTTTTCAACAAATGACGATTTAAATAGAGCGATTAGGCGACGGTTGTTTGCCAACCACCAAGCCAATACAAAATAGATGAACAGGACTTTCAGCGCCGCCCAGATAACTGGCACAGGCGAAATCAGAAGGTCATTAATCAAAGATTTAAAGCTGCGAAGTTGGAAATGAAATAGGTATTCACCATTTAGCTTAGTTAGCTGCAGTTCGCGCTTAAATTGCGTCACACCATACGGACCAAAGCCGGTTAGTTTTTCGCGTATTGCATTGTCGGTTAGCTCAAGTAGGCGCTGCTTACTTTGAGCCAAGCTATTCAATGTCAGATAACTTGATTCAACTTCAAACCAAGTTTCGTCGTTGCCGGATTTGCGGTAAGAGGCTAAATGCTGATCAAACGAAACGCGCTGTTTGTCTTGCTCTTGCAAAACCGCATTTAACAACAGTGAAACCTTGCGGTTATCCTTTGAAGTCATAAACAGAGGATCAGGAATTTGGCTTACTTCATCTGCTATGTCACTGGCGACAGATTTAGCTTCTGGCACTGGCTGGAAGTCATAATCCCAGCTGGCATAAGAAAAACTAGAGATGAGTAGAGAAAAAATCACACATAAGCGTGTTATGGAACGCATAGAAATCTCTTAAATCTTATGAGGTTAGAGTTAGTTTAGCGACTTTCATACGAAAAGCGAACGATCGCTGGCAAAATATAAGCGCACAGCCTAATAGTCTTACACATAAGAATCGTCAGTGTAGTGTCATGAATCTATCGTAAAACAATGCTTGAAGTTAGGCGCGGTAAACAGTAGTGTGGCGCGGTTTTTCATATTAAATAGGTAACGACATTGATTTCCACTAACAACATCACACAACAATTTGGTGCTAAGCCACTGTTTGAAAACATTTCAGTTAAGTTTGGTGAAGGTAACCGTTACGGCCTGATCGGTGCGAACGGCTGTGGTAAATCTACGTTCATGAAAATTCTAAGCGGTGAGCTAGAGCCAACGGGTGGTAACGTAAGTTACGATCCTAATGAACGTGTCGCTAAGCTAAATCAGGATCAGTTTGCTTACGAAGAGTTCACGGTAATCGATACGGTTATCATGGGTTACAAAGAGCTATGGAAAGTTAAGCAAGAGCGTGACCGCATCTACTCACTACCTGAAATGAGTGAAGAAGAGGGCATGCTAGTTGCTGATCTAGAAGTTCAGTTCGCAGAAATGGACGGTTACATGGCTGATGCTAAGGCGGGAGAACTTCTTCTTGCTGTAGGTATCCCAGAAGAGCAACACTACGGCCTGATGAGCGAAGTGGCACCTGGTTGGAAACTGCGTGTTCTACTTGCTCAGGTGCTGTTTGCTGACCCGCACATCATGCTTCTTGACGAACCAACCAACAACTTGGATATGGATACTATCCGCTGGTTGGAAGAAACGTTGAACCAGCGTAACTGTACGATGATCATCATCTCGCACGACCGTCACTTCCTAAACTCAGTATGTACACACATGGCTGACTTAGACTACGGCGAGCTACGCGTGTACCACGGTAACTACGATGAGTACATGACAGCAGCATCACAAGCTCGTGAACGCCTACTGTCTGACAACGCGAAGAAGAAAGCACAAATCGCTGAACTGCAAACGTTCGTGGCGCGTTTCTCTGCAAACGCATCTAAAGCGAAACAAGCAACGTCTCGTGCTAAACAGATCGATAAGATCCAGCTTGATGAAGTTAAAGCGTCAAGCCGTCAAAACCCATTCATCCGTTTTGAACAATCTAAAGAGCTGTTCCGTAACGCTCTTGTGGTTGAAAACCTAAGCCAAGGCTTTGAAGACGATCTATTTAGCAAATTCGATGCTATCTTCGAAGTTGGTGAACGTGTCGCAATCATTGGTGAGAACGGTGTGGGTAAAACGACACTACTAAACACACTTGCAGGCGTTCTAGAGCCTCGTGCCGGTGAATACAAGTGGTCAGAAAACTCTAACATTGGCTACTACGCTCAAGACCATGCTCATGATTTTGAAGAAGACATGAACCTAATGGACTGGATGGGTCAATGGCGCCAAGAGGGTGACGATGAGCAAGTACTACGTAGCTTCTTAGGTCGTATGTTGTTCTCGCAAGATGACATCAAGAAGTCAGTGAAAGTTCTGTCTGGTGGTGAGCAAGGTCGTATGCTGCTTGGTAAGATCCAAATGCACAAGCCAAACATGCTGCTAATGGATGAACCAACTAACCACATGGATATGGAATCGATTGAGTCGCTAAACAACGCTCTTGAGCAATACAAAGGCACACTGTTCTTCGTTTCTCATGACCGTGTATTCGTAGACTCACTAGCTACTCGTATTCTAGAAATCAAAGATGGCCAGATTCACGACTTCCGCGGTACTTATGCAGAGTTCTTAAAAGCGCGTGGTATCGCAGGTTAATAGACTTGCAATCAATTGATATTAAAAAGAGCCTCCTAGTGAGGCTCTTTTTGTTTTTAGGCTCATCTAGTATTTAAACTGGGACACAATATTGGCCAGTTTATGGCTGACGCCAGAGACTTGTTCGCTACACCTTACTGAGCCGGATACGACTTCATAGGTGTCACCAGCAAGATGAGCGATTTGGGTAATGTTTCGGTCAATCTCGGCTGACACCATCGATTGCTCTTCAGATGCCGTTGCAATTTGAGTGTTCATATCAAACATCTCACTAATTTGGGCACTGATGCTTTCTATCGCTGTAACAACATTCTTGGTATGAGCATTAGTGCCTTGTGCTTGCGCTAAACTGTTAGACATCATTGTTACTGCTTCATTTACGCCGTTAGTTAACGCAGTGACGGTTGACTCAATTTGATGCGTTGATGTATTGGTCATTTGAGAAAGTTGTCTAACTTCGTCAGCCACCACAGCAAATCCGCGGCCACTTTCGCCTGCGCGCGCGGCCTCTATCGCGGCATTAAGAGCGAGTAGGTTGGTTTGCTCTGCAATCCCTTGAATGGTCGATACTACGTTGTGGATCTCTCTGCTTTGCACTTCAAGATGCTCAATTTGACTCTGTGATTTCTCTATCGATATGGATAGAGCAGAAATCTCATCTCTTGTTGAGTGCGTAATACCCAAAGCATTATTCGCCTCGTTTTTCATTCGCTCAGCATTTTGCGCAGCGGATTCAATGTTGGCGGTAATCTCGTTACTGGTCATAACCAGCTCATTGACGGCGGTTGCAACAGATTCAGACTCTGCCTTTTGCTGTTCTGCATTACTCATACTCTTCGTCGCTGCTTGTTCAGAGCTGCAAGAGCTTTCACTTAGAACGTTCATCACTTGAGCGAGATCTTTGATATGCACATGTAATTGGCTAATGAAACTATCAAAGGAGTGGGCAAGCTGAGCGAGTTCGTCGTTGCCTTTAGCATTCATGCGCACGGTTAAGTCACCATCGCCAGAGGCAATATCACTCATTAATACGTTGATTGCCTTAATCCGCTTAAGGATGCTTCTACCAATTAAAAACAGCAATAACGAGAGCAGAGCAACCATGGTAAGGCCGATGATTTGCAGCTGTTGCTTCACACTATCAGTAGCGCTAGCGACTTCACGCACTATTTCCCCTTGTAAGGCAGCGATTGACTCTTCTGTCTTGTGGACATTATTACGTAACTTCCCACGCAGTCCTTCATTCGGGGACAGGCCAAGAACAAGGTTCGCTTGTTTCAGCGCTTCTGCTTGTTGGCGGTAGGCTTGGAAATAATCACTAATCGTAGGGTGCTCAATCAACTGCAGCGAGAAGTTCACCAGAGCATTTTTAAAAGTTTCTTGGTTGTCAGTCGTTGGCTCACTTAAGTAGCGATAGTCAGCTTCCATCAGCTCAAACAAAGTGACTTTCAAAGGTAAGCTTTGCTGCTCGATCGTTTTAGCCTTTAATTCACTGCGAGCAGTGGCCAATAAGGAAACATAACTGTCGCTATTACCTTCAATGCGTTTAGTTTGCGCTACAAGGGCATGGAACTGTTGTTTATATTGCAGCAGTGTCTCTGCAATCTCGTTAGTCGATTGGGCGAACTCTAGTTCATGAGCGGCGAGCTGAGTCGAAAGGGTATTAAGTCGGTTTTCCAACTCATCAAATGTTTGATCGAAACGTTGGGTATATTTATCATCTTTCCGCGCAAGAAAATCTTTCTCATGCCTTCTAAGCATTAATAGATCGATACCACTCGATAGGTTATCTGAAGAAGCCTTCTCCAATGATTGTAATCTTTGCAAACTGAGATGTTCGTAGTACCCGTAAGCACCAACAAAAAGTAGTAATGCTAGATTAATGAGAAGCAGCTTTGTCCTTATCGATAAAGTAAAGCCATGCGTTTTTGTAGTGCTTGGATTTTCATCCATGAACACCTCCCTAGAAGCCAATGTCAACGTTGATAGTTGATGAGTGTGTCATTTATATGAATGTTATGTGACACATATAAAACTAATAGCATGTGAATGGAGCATTGCAAGCGGTTGAATAAAAAACGCACCGATAGCGGTGCGTTACGAGTGAATGATTGGGAGAGGGACTATTGGTTGCCCTTGACGTCAAATTCGATTTTTTCGGCGCCGGTAAATACTTGAAAGCGTAGGCCTTTGGCGCGAGCAATAGTGGTAATACCGAATTTCTCAGCGAGCTCTAACCCCATTTGAGTCACACCTGAACGAGATAAAAGCACGGGGATACCCATTTGCGCCACTTTGATCACCATCTCAGAGGTTAAGCGACCTGTGGTATAGAAAATCTTATCGTCGCCAGTCTGTTGGTTAAGCCACATTTCACCAGCCAGAGTATCAACCGCGTTGTGGCGGCCAACATCTTCAACAAAAGAGAGCACTTCATTGTCACGGCATACTGCGCAGCCATGCACCGCTCCCGCTTTTTTATAGGTATCGTTATAGTGGGTTAGGGCTTCAAGTGCGGAATAGATCTCAGACTGCTTTATCTGAATTTGCGGTACTTGGTAGTTTTCCAACTGCTTCATGACGTTGCCGTACATGGTGCCTTGTCCGCAGCCAGAAGTGACCGTTTTCTTCTTAAGCGCAGATTCAACTTGTTGAGTGTCTTCTTTCGTAATAACGGCGGCTGAATGAGTTTCCCAGTCGATAATGACCGACTCTAAAGAATCAGGATCTGAGATAAAGCTTTGGTTTTTCAAATAACCTAAAACCAGTGACTCAGGACGAGAGCCTAAAGTCATCAAGGTTACCACTTCTTTCCAGTTTAGCATCACGGTTAAAGGGCGCTCACAGGCGATCTGCTTGGTCAGCTTTTCCCCATATTCGTCGAAGACAACTACTTCGAGTGTCTGTAGAGGGTTTTCACTGGTTTTGATTATGTTTGGTTTAACCACGACGTATCCTATTCGATCTATCAGTATTATTTTTGCTACACGTTTCTTGCAAGTAACGTTCCTATTATGGGAAAGCTCTAAGTTTAACTATCTCTTGTCACAAAGTAGACGAACATGCACTAAGTTGAAATTAGGCAAAGGCTTAGTGTTTGGGTACAAATATTGCTTTGTGGTGTGAATTATTTGCGAGAACTCGATAAGCCAAACAACTTAATATCAAATTTCAAGCTGGTGAACCATGTCGAAACAAGAAACTGTGAGCCCAAAACTACACAAATCAGAAGAACTTTGGTCCATTGATTGTCAATTAGTCTCTCATGAGATTGCGACAGGGCTATGGACAACAACTCAATGGCAACTAACGGGCTTTGAATTACAGCCTGTAGAACAAAATGAATCGGTCGCGCTATTGCAATTACATCGAGATGAGCGAACTGACTATCGTTTCAACCTCAGTTCTGCTCAGCCTAAGTTGTTCTTAGTTTTAGACAATGTTGAAAGTGATGAGCGACCAAACATCGTAACCTTGACTGCATCGCAAAGTGTTGCTGGACAGTATATGGATGGTGATTACTTAGTGCTTTCTAATGACATGCCCTTGGCTGTACAAGCTTGGATGGAAGCCTTTATCGGTCGCCACGGGGAGCTACTAGAACAGAGACGTAAAAAGAGAAAAGGTGCGGGGCGCGCAAGTGGCAACTAGTTTTTTAAGCCGTTGGTCGAAAAGAAAGCTTGAAGGTGAAGAAGCTGAACAACCAAGTGAGAGCGTAGAGCCAACTATTACCGCTGATGTTCCAGAAAGCACTGAAGACGACTCTCCAGTTGTAGAGTCAACAGAGAACACTGTAGTAACTGAAAGCACTGAAGCAACGGAGTCTGAAGGCGGTGTTGCGGGATTACTTGCGTCAGAAGCGGAATCCGCGGTTAAGAAGGCTGCGTTACGAAAATTGTTTCTCTCGGGTGAGTTTAGCGCGGTTGATGGCCTCAATGATTATGATCATGATTATAAAGCCGTTAAGAGTTTATCAACTGAAGTGGCAAGTAAGCTGCGTGACTGGATGAATGCAGATGAAGAACAAGAAGGACAGGTAATTGAAGAGTCCTTGGATAAGAATGAAGAGGACGTTGTGGCTGAAATCGAACAAACACCGATTGCTAGCGATGATGCGAACAATGAGCAAAATGACCAAGTGGGACAAAATATACCACACAAAAAATAGGTACATTTTGACTAATCAATCAACTAACGGGGTGGGACAATTTGTCTCACCCCGTTTTTTTGTCCCATAGAACTTTTAAATTTTTCACTAAGGCACTGATTTTATTCGCATAAAAAGTTGGTACAGCATTTGCTAATACTCGCCTAAGTGAATATTCCGTTTCTAACTGGAACTGAGCAATGCTAAAACAACTATTACAACAATCTGATTCTGTAAATGGTAAAGCTCGTCTTTACGCATTTGAGAATACCGTTGAGCTGACAAATCTCATCCCTCCAACCGTAAGCTACGAAAGTGGTGGTAATACGTTAATCGTTGGGCCTACTTCAATTATTGAAAGTGCAGCGCATCAATTAGAACAAATGAAAAGTGTCACGCTGCTTTCTACTGATGGAGAGAAAGGCGAGCATAGCAATTTGTACTACGCGAGCTCAGTTCAAGTATCTGGCTTTCTAGGTACGTTTACCGTGATTACAGGTAACAATGGCGTAGAGAGCAATCTCGCTAAGGTTGCGCTGAATCATGACTGTTTCGATATTGTTTTAGATTTGTGTCTTAACAGCTGCATGAATGAAGAAGTGCCTGTTCCTGGTTACTACCCAGTAGGGCGTGGATATCCAAAACTTGCAGAAGCGCTTGAAGAAATTCCCACTTTAATGGGCACGTTTGATAAACCAAAGTTCTTCCGACTTGATACCGACTTATGTGCACATAGCTCACGTGGTGTGAAAGGTTGTGATCGTTGTGTTGATGCCTGTCCGGCTGGCGCACTATCAAGTGAAGGTAGCGCTAAAACAGGACATAGAATCGAGATTAATCCATATCTATGCCAAGGCGTTGGTACCTGTGCAACGGCTTGTCCTACTGAAGCGATTCATTACGCACTCCCAAACCCACAAGACACGCAAAAGTTCATCGAACGTACGCTAGCGAATTACGAAGCTGAAGGTGGTGTTAATCCTATCGTTCTGATCTGTAGCTCACGCCACGAGCAATACAATGTTATGGCACTTAAAGCGTTGCCTGATAACGTCATTCCACTTGTGGTAGAAGAACTTCCGTCGGTTGGGATTGATTCTTGGTTTGCTGCTTTAGCGAATGGCGCAACACAAGTGCTATTTGCAGCTAGTCGATTTATGCCTCAAACCATTCAACGAGTCCTTAATAGCGAAGTCGCGGTTGCTCAAGAGCTTCTGACTCAATTGGGTATCGCAAAAGAAACTATCGATATTCTATACCTGGAATCGCTACGTGAAGGTGCGCCTACGCTGTGTACCGAATCGTTTGATTTAGCACTTGGTGATTTAGAGGGTAACAAACGCCAACGTCTGTTCACGTCGCTTGATGCACTAGCTCAATCACGTATTCCAGTTGAGAACATTGTGGAGCTTCCGACTAATGCGCCATACGGCACTATTAGCTGTGAAAGCAAAGACTGTACGTTATGTATGAGTTGTGTGGCGGTATGTCCTACACGTGCTCTACATACTGATGGAACTTCTCCTTCACTTCAGTTTATCGAACAAGATTGTATTCAATGTGGTCTTTGTACTAAGGCTTGTCCGGAACAAGTTCTTAGCATGACACCACGTATGAACTGGGATAAAGCCAGTCGCCAACAAGCACAAGTGATCCACCAAGAAAAAGCGGCGGAGTGCGTTCGTTGCCATAAGCCATTCGCTCCACAGTCGATGATTGACATGCTGCAAGATAAGTTACGCGGTCACTCTCATTTCGCTGATGAATCGGCGTTAAATCGTATCGCTATGTGTGAAGACTGTCGTGTGGTCGACATGTTTGAGTCAATGGCAGAAGACCCAACGAAACAACTGAATTACTAAGGCGAACTATCAATGGACAATCAACAACAAACCATTCGCGCTGACATTTACTTGCTGCTTTCGACACTGTTTCGTCAGCAACCAACCAATGAGTTGATCGCGTTTCTATCAGAACTAGAAACCGAGCAGAGTGAAAGTGCAATGCAGCAGGCTTGGAACGAGCTTAAGCAAGCGGCTATTGAGAGCCAGCCAGAAGCACTTTCCGATGAATATCAAGAGCTCTTCATCGGTATTGGCCGTGGAGAAGTGGTGCCATTTGCCTCTTGGCATTTAACGGGTTCGTTAATGGAAAAGCCTCTCGCATCTATCCGTCATGATCTTGCACTACTTGGTTTAGAGCGCGAAGAGCAAGTTAAAGAGCCAGAAGATCATTTCTCGGCGCTATGTGAAGTGATGTCGGTTCTAACAGGAGAAGAAGAGGAACTACAGCAAGTTTTCTTCAATAAACACCTTGGCACTTGGTTTGAGTCTTTAACCAAACAAGTGAAGAACGCGGAAAATGCAAACTTCTACCGAGCGGTTGCTGAACTAGCACAAGCATTTATGACACTAGAGCAGGTACGTTTCAGCGCAAATACTGCAAGCAGCAAAAGCAAATTAAAAATTGATGTGAAAAATGTCACTGAGTACGAGCAAGCTCAGAAATAGCATCTCACGTCGATAGCAATACCTACTAAAAGGGTAAGGAAGCAATAATGAAAGATAATAAAGAGTTAAACCAAAGCCGTAGGGACCTTCTCAAAGGCTTGACGACTGCAGCAGTTGCTGGAGCCGTAGTCGCTGGAACAACAAAAGTGGCTAGCGCTTCAGAGTCTGTAGCACCGAAACAAGACGAAAAGAAAACGGGTTACCACGAAACTCAACACATTCGTGACTACTACGAAACGCTATAGGAGCTAACCGATGAAATTAGTCAAACGCTCCGATAACGTGAGCAAGGAACAAAATCAATTAGGTGTATCACGCCGTGCATTCATGAAAAACAGCTCGCTTGCTGCTGGTGGTGCTGTGGTTGGCGCCAGTCTTTTCGCACCGGGGATGATCAAAAAAGCGGAAGCTAAGTCTATTGATCGAAACGCGAAAACTGAGATCAAACGCACCATCTGTTCTCACTGTTCAGTGGGCTGTGGTATTTATGCAGAGGTACAAAACGGTGTTTGGACTGGTCAGGAACCTGCATTCGACCACCCATTCAATGCTGGTGGCCACTGTGCAAAAGGTGCAGCACTGCGTGAGCACGGTCATGGCGAACGCCGCTTAAAATACCCAATGAAGCTTGAAAACGGTAAGTGGAAGAAACTATCGTGGGATCAAGCGATCGAAGAGATTGGTAATAAGACGCTAGAGATTCGCAAAGAGTCTGGCCCAGATTCAGTCTACTGGCTGGGTAGTGCGAAGCACAATAACGAACAAGCGTACATGTTCCGCAAAATGGCGTCACTTTGGGGCACCAATAACGTTGACCACCAAGCGCGTATCTGTCACTCAACTACGGTTGCAGGTGTAGCAAACACTTGGGGCTACGGTGCGATGACTAACTCGTTCAATGACATGCACAACTGTAAGTCGATGTTGTTCATTGGTTCAAACCCTGCTGAAGCTCACCCAGTGGCGATGCAGCACATCCTAATCGCAAAAGAGAAAAACAACTGTAAAATCGTTGTTGCCGATCCTCGCCGTACTCGTACAGCTGCGAAATCTGATCACTATGTGTCACTTCGTCCGGGTTCAGACGTTGCTTTCATCTGGGGTATTCTATGGCATGTATTTGCTAACCAGTGGGAAGACAAAGAGTTCATTCGCCAACGTGTATTCGGCATGGATGAAATTCGTGAAGAAGTCGCTAAGTGGAACCCAGCTGAAGTTGAACGCGTAACGGGTGTGACTGAAGCAGAAGTGTACCAAACTGCGAAGCTACTATCTGAAAACCGTCCAGGCTGTGTTGTTTGGTGTATGGGTGGTACTCAACACACCACTGGTAACAACAACACTCGTGCTTACTGTGTGCTTGAGCTAGCTCTAGGCAACATGGGTAAATCAGGCGGCGGTGCTAATATTTTCCGCGGCCACGATAACGTTCAAGGCGCAACTGACCTTGGTGTACTGTCTCATACACTTCCTGGTTACTACGGTCTTTCAGACGGTGCGTGGAAGCACTGGTCAAAAGTTTGGGATCTTGACCACGCGTGGGTTCAGAACCGCTTTGATCAAAACGAATACCGCGGTAAGAAACCAATGAACAACATGGGCATCCCTGTGTCTCGTTGGATTGATGGTGTATTAGAAAACAAAGACAACATCGAACAGAACGACAACATCCGCGCTATGTTCTACTGGGGTCACGCGGTTAACTCCCAGACTCGTGGCGTTGAGATGAAGAAGGCGATGCAGAAGCTGGATATGATGGTTATTGTTGACCCATACCCAACAGTTGCAGCGGTAATGAACGATCGTACTGACGGCGTTTACCTTCTACCAGCAACAACTCAGTTCGAAACTTACGGTAGTGTGACAGCGTCAAACCGCTCAATTCAGTGGCGTGACAAAGTTGTTGATCCACTGTTTGAGTCTAAGCCTGACCACGAAATCATGTACCTTCTAACCAAGAAACTTGGCTTTGCAGATCAGCTATTCAAAAACGTGAAAGTTGAGAACAACCAACCACTAATCGAAGACATTACTCGCGAATTCAACAAAGGTATGTGGACGATCGGTTACACAGGTCAAAGCCCTGAGCGTCTAAAAGCTCACCAACAAAACTGGCATACCTTCCACAAAACGTCTCTAGAAGCAGAAGGTGGCGTTGTTCATGGTGAGACCTACGGTCTGCCTTGGCCATGTTGGGGTACACCTGAAATGAAGCACCCTGGTACGCATATCCTTTACGATACCTCTAAGCCTGTTGCACTAGGTGGTGGTAACTTCCGTGCGCGCTTCGGTGTTGAGTACGAAGGAACCAGCATTCTTGCAGAAGATAGCTACTCGAAAGGTTGTGAGCTTGAAGATGGCTACCCGGAGTTCAGTGATAAGTTGCTGAAATCTCTAGGTTGGTGGGACGATCTAACCGCTGAAGAAAAAGCGGCTGCAGAAGGCAAGAACTGGAAAACTGACCTGTCTGGCGGTATCCAGCGTGTCGCAATCAAACATGGTTGTATTCCTTTCGGTAATGCAAAAGCGCGTGCAGTTGTTTGGACATTCCCAGACCGTGTGCCACTTCACCGTGAGCCTCTGTACACACCTCGTCGTGATCTTGTTGCTGATTACCCAACGTGGGATGACAGCGAGTCTATCTACCGTCTACCAACCATGTATAAGTCAATCCAAGATAAAGATGTGTCGGGCGAATACCCAATTATCTTAACGTCTGGTCGTTTAGTTGAGTACGAAGGTGGTGGTGAAGAGACACGTTCTAACCCTTGGCTAGCAGAGCTTCAACAAGAGATGTTCGTTGAAGTGAACCCTAAAGATGCCAACGATCTTGGTTTCAAAGACGGCGATATGGTTTGGGTTGAAGGTGCAGAGAAAGGCCGTATTCACGTTAAAGCGATGGTGACACGCCGTGTGAAACCAGGGCTAGCGTTTATTCCGTTCCACTTTGGCGGCAAGTTCCAAGGTGAGGATCTACGTGACAAATACCCTGAAGGTTGTGACCCATACGTGATTGGTGAATCAGCTAACATCGCAACGACTTACGGCTACGACCCTGTGACACAAATGCAGGAAACCAAAGTCACCCTATGTAACATTCGCAAAGCTTAAGGAGTCAACAGATGGCTAGAATGAAATTCCTTTGTGACACTAAGCGCTGTATTGAATGTAACGGCTGTGTCACTGCATGTAAGAACGAAAACGATGATGCGCTAGAGTGGGGTATTCAACGTCGCCGCGTAGTGACATTGAACGATGGTGAACCGGGTGAGAACTCGATCTCTGTTGCTTGTATGCACTGTACGGACGCGCCATGTATGGCAGTTTGTCCTGCAGATTGTTTTGAGCACACAGAAGACGGCATCGTACTTCACAATAAAGATCTTTGTATCGGTTGTGGTTACTGTCTGTTTGCTTGTCCGTTTGGTGCGCCTCAGTTCCCTAAACAAGAAGCGTTTGGTGAACGTGGCAAAATGGACAAATGTACCTTCTGTGCGGGCGGTCCTGAAACAGAGCCTGGTTCTGTAGAAGAGCGCCAGAAGTATGGTGCAAACCGTATTGCTGAAGGCAAGCTACCTATGTGTGCCTCTCTATGTTCCACAAAAGCACTCTTAGCGGGTGATGCAGAGAAAGTTTCTGATATCTTCCGTCAGCGTGTTGTTGAACGTGGTGCTAAAGGTGCAGGTTGGACTGACGGAAACGATCTGTCTTACGACGCAACGAAAAGCTAAGACTGGAGAGATACATGTTTTCAATGTTTAAACGTGCATCTCTTGTAATGCTGTCTATGATGGCAGCATTACTGTTTGCTTTGTCGTTGCCTGCGCATGCTGAGCAAAAAGAGTCTGAAGTTGCACAACGTGAAATGACCCAATTGGCTGGTGCCGATTTTTGGCGTCAAGTTCGTGATGGTGAAGTAGGCTACACAACATCTCAGTCCCCAGAGCACGGAATGCTGATTAGTACCCCGGGTCAAACCTGGTACATTTTGAAAGAAAAATGGATGTCGCCAGCGGGAGCTGTGGCAATTTTCGGTAGTATTGCCTTTGTGACGTTAATGTATATCGTCATTGGCCCACTAATGCTAAGTGCCCCTAGAACGGGTAAGAAGATTAAACGTTGGTCTCGACTTGACCGAGCACTCCACTGGAGCATGGCGTTTACCTTCTTAACATTAGCGTTTAGTGGCTTGATGTTGGTTTATGGTAAGCATTTCCTAAAACCTTACATCCCGTCTGAGTTATGGGGCTTCATCATTATGTTGGCGAAGCAGTACCATAACTACATTGGCCCAATCTTCTACGTTTTACTGCTATGCGTGCTTGTGAAGTGGTGGCGTAAGTCGATCTTTAAGAAGGTTGATATCGCTTGGTTCATGAAACTTGGCGGCATGGTGGGTAAGCACAAGGGTTCGCACCCTTCGGCTGAGTTCTCTAACGCCGGTGAAAAAGCGCTGTTTTGGCTACTCATCGTCGTTGGTACCGTGGTGGCACTCAGCGGCTTAGTATTAGATTTCCCTATTTTCGGCCAAACTCGCCGTGATATGGAGTTTTCTAACCTTGTTCACATGCTCGCAGCTCTGATCCTAATCTGTGGCTTTGTGTTCCATATCTATATCGGTTTGTTTGGTATGGAAGGCGCACTGGAAGGTATGGTTACCGGTGAAGTCGATGAGACTTGGGCGAAAGAGCACCATGACTTATGGTACGAAGAAGTGATGGCGAAAGAGCGTGAAGAGCAGGGTATTGCTGCTGTTAAAGAAGTGAAAGGAGCGCAAACAAATGAGCAAGCCTAACAAAGGTATTTGGGTCGCGTATATTCTTAGTTTCTTTACACCATTCACTTGTTTGATCTCTGGTGTGGTAGCAATTATTTACGCTGGGTACCGATTAGATAAAGGTGAAGACGGCGAAATTATCGACTCTCACTACTACGGTCTAATTCGTTCATTCTTCTTGAACCTAACTTACTTTGTCGTACTGATCATTACGGTCGCTACATCAAATGGTGTGTTGGTTGGCCTTAACGATTATTGGTATAAGAGCCACATCATCGATGAGATCGCTTACTACATTCCATACGTTGGAATGGTGTTTGGCATGATCGCTATCGTGTTTTGGTTATTGCGAATGATCCAAGGTATGAAAAAGCTACAAGCTAATGAGCCATTCAGTTTTTCTAAAGGGCCTAACCTTTAAGAAAATGCGATACTCAAAGTTTTAAACTCAAGCCCTGACATTGTCAGGGCTTTTTATTTTGCACCACAAGCAATTGCATTGTTCTGGTGCATTCTCCCCAAATCTGTGCGAATTAATATATAGATTTCTTGAATGGCGTTATGGCAACCAATTGTGTTTGTGCATAAATTCTAGTTAATTCAATAATTTGCTTGGAATCTATAAAATCATCAGTTAATGGCATGCAACTTGCCACACCCGGTCTACTAGCGAGCTCACCACAATGGTGAGCTCGATTATTTGATGCACAGGTAAAGTGCGCAACAACAGAATGGAGACATATACGGATGAGCGTCACAGCCAGTCAGGTTCACGGAGCGGTTCAAACTCTGACTCAAAGTTCAGACACACTATTTCTTTTGCTCGGAGCGATCATGGTGTTCTTAATGCATGCCGGCTTTGCTTTCCTTGAAGTAGGGACAGTGCGACATAAGAACCAGGTCAATGCGTTGGTCAAGATTCTTGCTGACTTCGGTATCTCAGCACTCGCTTATTTCTTTATCGGATATTGGGTGGCCTATGGAGCGAACTTTTTTGCTGATGCTCAAACGCTATCACAAGGAAATGGCTATGAACTGGTTAAATTCTTTTTCCTACTTACCTTTGCCGCAGCCATTCCCGCGATAGTATCTGGAGGCATTGCGGAACGTGCACGTTTTTACCCTGTACTGATTGCAACGTTCTTTACTGTCGGATTGGTATACCCAGTATTTGAGGGCATGATTTGGAACGGTAACTTTGGTTTACAAGCATGGTTTGAGTCACAGTTCGGCTACGGCTTTCATGACTTCGCCGGATCAGTGGTGGTGCATGGCGTTGGGGGCTGGATTGCCTTAGTTGCTGTTATCTTCCTAGGTATGCGTAAAGGTCGTATTCGCGCAGGTAAACATACAAACTTCGCGCCTTCAAATATTCCATTTTTAGCATTAGGTGCATGGATCCTTTGTGTTGGTTGGTTTGGTTTCAACGTGATGTCGGCGCAGACGCTTAATGGGATCAGTGGCTTGGTCGCAATGAACTCTCTAATGGCTATGGTTGGCGGTATTGTCGCAGCGTTAATCGTAGGTAAAAATGACCCAGGCTTTATTCATAATGGTCCTTTAGCGGGGTTAGTTGCGATCTGTGCAGGCTCAGATTTAATGCACCCAATTGGCGCCCTGATTACTGGTGCTATTGCTGGAGCCATGTTTGTCTACCTGTTCACCTACTTACAAAACAGAACCAAGATTGACGATGTACTCGGTGTGTGGCCACTGCATGGAGTTTGTGGTGCCTGGGGCGGTGTTGCTGCAGGTATCTTTGGTCAAACGGCTTTCGGTGGGCTAGGAGGGGTGAGCTTCACTGTTCAGGTACTTGGAACCGTGACTGGTATTGCGGTAGCTGTGTTTGGCGCGCTAATTGTCTACGGAATTATCGACAAGCTATCAGGACTGCGTCTTTCTGAAGAGGATGAATTCAATGGTGCTGACCTAGCGATTCATAAAATATCCTCGACGAATGAAGACTAATCATTTATCAAATCAAACAATTGAGGCAGCTATGATGGCTGCCTTTTGTTTAACCTCACAAAAACTAGGTTAAAAATCGCGAGTTCGACTATGGTCTAACTTCGAATACTAGGGAAGATAAACATACGATGCTAAGCTAACCTCATGAACACTAATAAGGATGTAGTATGAACTTCCCATATCGTAATGTCGTTGTATTGACGGGTGCAGGAATCTCAGCGGAATCGGGGATTCAAACATTTCGAGCTCAGGATGGTCTTTGGGAAAATCACCGAATTGAAGACGTCGCAACACCTGAAGGGTTTGAACGTAACCCTGATCTTGTTCAAGACTTTTATAACCAGCGTAGACTTGGGCTGCAAAATCCATCGATTGAACCCAATGCAGCGCATATCGCGTTAGGTGAACTTGAAAAACAGTTGGATGGTAGCGTTACCATCATTACACAAAACATCGATAACCTGCACGAACGCGGTGGGAGCGAAAACGTTATTCATATGCATGGCGAGCTGCTAAAAGCGCGTTGTAGCGAATCTAACCAAGTGATCGAAGAGAAAGGCGAGATTAACACTGGCGACCTTTGCCATTGTTGTCAAATACCATCACAAATGCGCCCACATGTGGTCTGGTTTGGTGAAATGCCGCTGAGAATGGGCGATATCTATTCCTCGTTAGAAGAAGCTGACCTTTTCATTTCCATCGGTACATCTGGCGTAGTATATCCAGCTGCTGGATTTGTCCATGATGCGAAAATGCATGGTGCTCATACGATTGAAATCAACCTAGAGCCAAGTGCGGTTGAGAGTGAGTTTGAAGAAAAGCGCTACGGTAAAGCGAGTATTGAAGTTCCAAGGTTGGTCAAAGAGATCCTCAGCTTACAAGAGCCCGACGTTAAACACGCCTAACCCCGTTAGTTCTAAACTCTCAGCCATTTCGCTGGGAGTTTTTCATTTTGTACATAGCCTGATCGGTTTTTTCGAGTGCCTCTCCCAACTCTTTAATGTTAGTCGCTTCTATACCGTAACTAAAGCTTATGTTTTCTCCGTTTAGTTCCTCTTCCAATTTGTCGACAAACTTCCGCCCCTCCGAAGGTTTAGCCACGATGACAAACTCGTCTCCACCAACTCTGAACGCTTGCTCGTGTCGATCAATAATCTGATTAATGACTTGGGCAAAACGGATAATCATTAAGTCTCCAACGGCATGTCCCTTAGTATCATTTACTTTCTTGAGACCATCGAGATCCAAATAGATTAAGTCAAAGGATGCCATTCTTATGTCGGGCAGCTTTTTACGATTGTATAAGCCTGTCAATTCATCCACACAGGCCTCATCATTGATTTGCTTGATAAGCTTAGTGAAACCGAAAGCAATTAATAGGTAGGCTATTTGTAACGTGCCATCTTCAATCATTGTGTCGACAAGATCGTACTTGTCTGAAATAGCGTCAAGGTAATTAATCTCAGTCAAGACATCATATGCTTGATTAAAGATCAGAAGGAGAAAGCCATACTTGATATAGCTATTGTCTAAGATGGTATTTTGGGAGATTACGAATATAAAGATAAGAACAAAGAGGGTGTTACTTTCAAACCACACATCGTTGCGTGATTCTATGTAATCGCTGTGGGTCAAAAAAGCGATCAGCGTAGAAATGGCAAACAGTAAGCACAATATTATCAGTATGATTTTATACCTCATTTTCATAGCTCATCCTTAGCTAGCTTTAAGAGGTTTCCCCAAATACAAACAGAGCGGCATATTGCCGCTCTTTAAGTATATAACTGATTTTTAAAGTATGTGATTAGTTATTAACTTTTAGCTTTTGGAAGTACTCGTCATAAAGCACGCTTGCTTCACCAACTTCATCTTGCCAAGTACCGCTGTCCATCACTTCTTGAGGAGGGAAAATGCTCGTATCATTAGCAAATTCTTCTGGAAGAAGTTTATGAGCTGTAGCAACTGGAGTTGGGTAGCCAATCTCTAGAGCAATTTTTGCAGCATTCTCTGGACGAAGAAGGAAGTCGATCATCTTATGCGCTGCATCGACGTTTTTAGCTTCAGCAGGGATAGCTAAGCTGTCCATCCAAAATACTGTGCCTTTTTCTGGCCAAATGATATCAATTGAAGCGCCTTCTTGACGCGCCATGTATGCGCTACCGTTCCAAAGCATACCCAGTGAAACTTCACCCGCTAGGTATGGGTTAGCAGGGAAGTCAGAGTTAAATACCAATACATTTGGCATTAGCTTTTTAAGCTCTTCGTAAGCGGCTTTAATTTCATCTGGATTGGTAGTATTTGGTGAGTAACCAAGTTTAGTCAGTGCGATATGGAAAACTTCGCGAGAGTCATCCATTAGCATAAGTTGGCCTTCCCACTTGCTATCCCAGAAGTCATCCCACTTAGTCACAGATGATGCATCTAGCATGTCAGAGTTAATACCAATACCCGTAGCACCCCAGATGTAAGGGATTGAGTAGTTGTTACTTGGATCAAAAGGTTTGTTTAGGAAATTAGTGTCCAAGTCAGCAAAGTGAGACAGTTTGTTCTTATCGATCTTTTGAAGCATGCCTTCTTTACGCATCTTAGAAACGAAATATGTAGACGGTACTACTAAATCGTATCCTGAACCTTGCGTTTTAAGCTTTGCATACATGCTTTCGTTTGACTCGTAAGTCGAGTAAATGACCTTGATGCCTGTCTCTTTTGTAAAGTCTTCAAGAACTTCACTTGGAATGTATTCAGACCAGTTGTAGAAATAAAGTTCTTGGTCAGCAGCCATTGCTGGCGAAGCGATTAGAGTCGCTGCACAAAGTGCGCTTGCGTAGAATTTACTTTTCATTCTTTTTCCGTTTTATTTTGTCTTATAGGCGGCGATCTTCACAGATATCTGCGCTGATAAAACCATCGTATCAAACTTACTTATCTTCATGACAAGTTTAGCAGGGCGTAAGTATATCAGTGAAAACGAAAATAGGCAGCCGAGGCTGCCTATTTTTACAAAACCGCTAGCTATTACTGACCAGCTTTTAGTTTTAAGAAGTACTCTTCGTACTTAACTGTCATATCACCAACAGCGTCTTGCCACTCTACGCGGTTGAGATCTTCTTGTGACGGGAACAGAGGAGCGACATCTTTAAACTTAGCGTTAGATGCTTCAACTGCTGTTAAGTAGCCAGTGTCGCGAGAGATCTGCTCAGCGATTTCAGGGCGTAGAAGGAAGTCGATCATCTTATGTGCCGCTTCTACGTTTTTTGCACCTGAAGAAATTGCAAAGTTATCAACCCAGCCGATACCACCTTCTTTTGGGAATACCAGTTTAAGGTTCATGCCTTCGTTTTGCGCTGCTGCCGCACTACCATTCCAAAGCATACCAACGCCAACTTCACCTGACATGTATGGTGCACCAGGGTTGTCAGAGTTAAATACAAGAACGTTTGGCATCAGCTTCTGCAGTTCTGCGTACGCTTCATCAATCTGTTTAGGATCTTTAGAGTTACCTGAGTAGCCAAGCTTACGCAGAGCAATGTGGAACACCTCGCGAGTGTCATCCATCATCATTAGCTGACCTTCAAGCTCAGGGTTCCATAGATCCGCCCAGCTAGTGAAGTCATTTGGATCGTACATATCTGCATTTACTGCAAGACCTGTAATAGCAACAACGTGTGGAATAGAGTAGTCGTTGTTTGGATCGTAAGGCTTATCTAAGTAGTTCTTATCTAGATTAGAGAAGTTGCTTAGCTTTGACTTATCAATCTTTTGTAGCATACCTTCATCGCGCATTTTAGCCACGAAGTAAGTCGAAGGTACAACTAGGTCATAACCTTGGTTATGGGTTTTTAGCTTTGCATACAAGGTTTCGTTTGACTCGTAAGTCGAGTAAATAACCTTGATACCAGTTTCTTCAGTAAATTGTTCTAGGATATTACTGTTGATGTAAGGACCCCAGTTCATAAATACGAGTTCTTTGTTTTCGTCCGCTGCAACTGCACCTGAGAACAGGGAAAGCGCACATGCACTACCAGCTAATAGAGTAGCCCATTTTTTCATTTACGTTAGCTCCAAACCAAACGTTGCCACATCACAAGTTGATGTATTTACGGTAGTAGATAGAAAAACAGAATGACAAAATGCCATTCTGTTTCGTTAAAGTGAAAGCGATTCTACTTCACTTTCTCTCTTGCTAGCAACTGAGAAGTTACCACAAGAATTAAAGAAACAATCAACATGACTGTTGCTAAGGCATTCACTTCTGGTGAAATGCCAACTTTCACCATCGAATAAATCTTCAACGGTAGAATTTCGTATGTTGGGCCTGTCACAAATGAGCTGATAATTACGTCATCTAAAGACAGGGTAAAGCTTAACAGCCAACCCGCCGCAACCGCAGGTTTAGCAAGTGGCAGAATAATCTGTTTTAAAATAACCCATTCACTCGCACCAAGATCTTTTGCTGCTTCCAGCATCTTGACATCAAAACCATTCAATCGGCTGTATACCGTTACTACAACGAACGGTAGGCAGAAGGTAATGTGCGCGATCAATAAGGTTAAGAAACCAAGTTGAGCCCCCATAACTAAGAACAGTGCCAACAGTGATATTGCCATTACGATATCAGGCGACATCATCACAACAAACAGCATCCCATTGACGATTCCTTTACCTTTAAAAGAGTAACGGAATAGGGCAACCGCCGTTAAACTACCAATGATGGTCGCTGCAGTTGCAGAGAACACAGCGACATTCAACGAGTGCCACGCGGCTTGCATCAAGCTGTCGTTATTAACTAAGGTTTCGTACCACTTAGTGGTGAAGCCTCCCCATTTCATACCAAATTTGTTGGCATTGAATGAGTTGACGATTAATACAATGATTGGCAAATACAGGAATGCATACACCAATGTCATAAAGCTAAATCTAACTGTACGTCCCATCAGTCTAGCTCCACTTTCTTATTCAATAGCTTACCCGCTCTATAGTAGGCATATAGCATCACAGCCATCGCAATGGTTAGGGCAATACTGGTTGCCGCACCAAATGGCCAGTCACGTGCATTAAGAACTTGGCTCTTAATCACATTACCAATCAGTAGGTTCTTCGCACCGCCCAGAAGATCTGAAATGTAGAACATTCCAAGCGCAGGCAGTAGAACAAGTAAACAGCCGCCGATAATGCCAGGCATCGTCAGAGGTAAAGTCACCTTAGTAAAGATCTGGAACTTGTTCGCGCCTAAGTCTTTCGCTGCTTCTACATAGGTATCGTCAAGTTTTTCGATAGCAGAGTAGAGCGGAAGAATCATAAACGGTAGCAAGATATACACTAAACCGATCATTACTGCCGTTTCTGTGTACATCAGTCTCATTGGCTTATCGATGATCTCCATCGCCATCAGAGACTTATTCAAGATACCTTGTGTACCCAATACGATTTTCAGACCGTAAGTACGAATTAGTGAGTTAGTCCAAAATGGAACAATCACTAAGAACAACATAATTGGACGCCATTTCTCTGGCATCTTCGCCACGATATATGCGAATGGATAACCAATCACCAAACACAGCAGTGTCGCAACAATCGCCATGTAGAAAGAGTGGAGTAGTACCTTAGCGTATAACGGATCCATCAAGCGTAGATAATTATCTAGCGTGAAGGTCATCTCAATTAAGTTTGCTTCATCACGAGTCAGGAAGCTGGTACCAATAATCATTAGGTTTGGCACCAAAACGAAAAGCGTTAGCCAACCTACGATAAGCGTGATGATCGCGTTTTGAAGATTAAGCTTCTTGCTTATCATTTAACACCACCTCCCAGCTCTCTACCCAAGTGATAGCAACCTTTTGTCCAAGAGAGTGGTCAACGTCAGGATCATCTTCGTTGAAGAACTCGCTTACCATTACACGCATACCAGACTCAAGTTCGATCACAGAGTCTAAAGTCATACCTTTATAAGTACGCTCAGTAACGTGGCCAACGATGCCTTTTTGTTCAGACTCTTTGATCTCTTCGATACGTAAGTCTTCTGGGCGAAGCAGTACTTGTAGTTTGTCGCCAGCGGCTGCATCTTTATCGTAGTAAACGACTGATTCAACACCTTCGATCTCTGCGCGGATGCGTTTTTCATCGATACGCTCAATCATGCTTGCGTTGAACACGTTGATTTCGCCGATAAAGCGAGCAACAAATAGGTTCTTCGGCTCTTCGTAAATCTCACGAGGAGAACCATCTTGTTCAATGACGCCATCACGCATAACAATAATGCGGTCTGACATCGACAATGCTTCTTCTTGATCGTGCGTTACAAAGATAAACGTAATGCCTAACTGACGCTGAAGCTGCTTAAGCTCAATCTGCATCTGTTTACGCAGTTTGTAGTCAAGCGCTGATAGCGATTCGTCAAGTAGCAGTACTTTTGGTTTGTTTACTACTGCGCGAGCAATAGCGATACGTTGCTGCTGACCACCAGAAAGCTGATGTGGTTTACGCTGCGCCATTTTCTCTAGGCGTACCATACGTAATGCTTCCATCACGCGTGGTTCAATGTCTGCTGATGGTACTTTTTGCATGCGTAGACCGAAGGCTACGTTCTCAAATACCGTCATATGAGGGAAGAGTGCGTAACTTTGGAATACAGTGTTGACGTGCCTTTGTTCAGCAGGGACTGATGTAACATTCTGATTATCTAGAATGATGTCACCATTATCAGCGGTTTCGAAACCAGCAATCATCCTTAACACGGTTGTTTTACCGCAGCCAGATGGACCAAGTATCGTAAGGAACTCACCATGGTTAACATCTAGATTAAGATTACCGATGATTTCCTTACCATCAAAACTTTTACTGATACCAGTCAAACGAATAACTGGTTGTTCTGCTTTTTGTTTAGCGTTCAACGTCTGTTTTTCTCCCACCTTGGTCATTTGTAAATCATTTAAGAAAATGACCTGTCGTTACACAAATTAGAGGCGCGCATCATAATCACCAAAAGTGTGAAATCAAAGCATTTTCTTATCTTGAAACAGAAAAAATTTTGCAGGTAAAAGTAAACATTCCTTACCATACTCTCAGTACGCCTATTAAACAGGGTATAAAGAGGATAATTTCCGTAGTGTCACTCGTGATTAAGGCATTGATGCGATGCGTTTAATGGTTAATTATCAACCAAATAGTGAAGAAAGCAAGTGACAAGCTGAGATCTGATTTTAGACTTTGCTTGCTTGCAGTATAATGAATGCAATTTTCTATCAACAAGTTAGCTTGGTTGTCGCAAAACTAAGCACTAGGTTCAAGAATGAATAATGACATTGAAAAAGACTTCAATTTAGGCGGTAGCGTAGAACGTGCTCTGTCAGGTGACTACGAACTTAAAGCAGGGGACGTAATAAAAGAGGCATGGCAACATACCATTAAGAACTTTTTGTCTTTCTCCCCGTCTATTATCATCTTAATTGCTTTGCAGTTAGCGATTTTTTATATCGCATTAAAGCTTCAACTTGGCAACCCAGGGATCATTCTTGAGGCTTTTACCAACCCTGACGCGTTTGACCCAAGTATCTTCAATGCCATTATGGTTGCTAACTTTAGTTATGAAGTTATCAGCGCACCAATTTATGCTGGTATCAGCTTGATGGCGATGAGTCATGCTGCAGGACTAACAACTAAACCGCGTCATATCGGTAAGGGCTTGCAATATACAATGCCAGTTATTCTTGCGACTTTATTTAGCCTATTGCTTCAAGGTATTGCAGGAATGATCTTCCCGTTCCTTTCTCTATACCTATCTCTAGCATTCAGTAATGCAATCCTGCTGATTTGTGAGAAGCAAATTCCGCCGATGCAATCTTTGTTGCTGTCTCTACGAGCGGTGAATAAGAAGATCATCGTATTAGCGGGTATCTACTCATTAGTGACGCTCATGTTTGTCGCAGGCATGATGTTCTACGGGCTAGGGTTAATCTTCGTTTTACCTTTCTTCTTCCACGTGAAAGGTATTGTTTACCGCAATATGTTTGGCATTAAACTGAAAATTATTGCCTCCGATCGACCAAAAGATGAAGACGATAACGATGACAACGATCCACAAGTGTTCAATGCGTAAGAGCGAATTCATTGCTATCGCTGCAGCTGGTGTTATTGCCGGCTGTAGTTTTTATGGCTATGAGCAAACGCAGCCACGAGTGTCAGAAACTCGTGTAGAAGAACGCAAACAAAGCAGAACTTCCGAATCGCAAATCGCTGGAAAGTCTGTTGGCGGCGCGCCAGATTTTTCATCCATCAAAGATACTAAACAGAAAAAACAAGCATTCTTTGATTATCTAAGACCTGGTATCGCCCTAGAAAACCAACGAATTGTCAAAGAAAGAACTCGACTTGAGAAACTAAAAGAGCACTTTGATAACCAATCGATTGAACAGTCAGATCAAAGCTATGCGATTAAGTTAGGCAAACTATACAAAGTAGAAGTGCCTGCTGAGGGTATCACTGAGCAGTGGTTAGATCTGATGCTTCACCGAGTTGACGTTATACCTGAGGCGTTGGTTTTAGTGCAAGGTGCAAATGAATCAGCATGGGGAACATCTCGTTTCGCCACTCAAGCAAATAATTATTTTGGTCAGTGGTGTTACAGCAAGGGGTGTGGGGTCGTACCACTTCAACGTGGTGAAGGTATGAGTCATGAAGTTGCTAAATTCAGCTCTGTTCAGCAATCCATACATGGTTACTTCATGAATGTGAATCGTAATCGTGCGTATGAAGAGCTGAGAGAAATACGTTACCAGCGCCACCTTGCAGGGCAAAGCCTAACGGATACACAAGCAGCGATTGCATTAAGTAATGGTTTACTCAAATACTCTGAGCGAGGTGAGGCATACGTCAACGATTTGCAGAGTATGATCAGGCACAATGTGCAGTTCTGGGAATCACCCTTAGCAAATCAATAAATAGCTAAATCAAAAAGAAAACAATCAATGAAAAAAGTATCGTTAGCGATTTTAGCAGCAGCGTTAAGCAGCGCTGTTGCTTTACCTATTCAAGCTCAAGAATACATGTTTACCTACTCTAAGCTGTACTCTCATATGAAGCAGAATGCGAAAGAGGGACATGATGATGTGAAGGTTGGTTTCTTCTTCCTAAATGCTGACACCAAAAAGCTGTGTAACATTGAAAAAGCGTGGATGGAAAAAGAAGAACATTATGAAGAGCTAACTATTTCTCCTTATAACGAAGTGTTAGTGCCACTAGACAATAACCTGCGTTCAGCAAACCCACTGGTATTCGTTCATACACCAATGGATACACGCTGTGACTTTTCTATGGTAGTAATGACGAAAGAGCCAATGTCTGGCGAGATTAGCTACGACCAAGTAGAAGTCCTGTTACCACAGATGCAGGTTATTCTTGAGCAACTAGGAGGAATGTTTGCGAGCTACTTTACTCCCGATGTAGAGGGCGTGACGCTAGAGTTTCCAAATAACTTAAACTCTACAATCAAGTTCTCTAATGGCTCAACGAAAAAGATCGTTAATGGTAAAGCGCAAGTTGCACTTTCTGAAATAGGTAAGGGCGGCACAATGACGCTTCCCGCCGAGACAGCGAGAGTCTTGCCTTACTTGCCAAAAGCAAACTAAAAACAAAGTAAAGGTCGCACAAGCGGCCTTTATTATTATTGGCGTATGACAAAGTTAACTTGTATCAGTATTCGTCCACTTTTATCTGCCTATAGCGACACAGGCATTTAATCCTCAGCAAAAAGCTCGTATAATCCACGCCCCAAGAAAACACGTTAGGAAGTCCTACTGTCGATTTTTCGGCAATATGAGAGCTCGCAATGAACGAAAAAGATACAAGAAAAGAAACCCTAGAATTCAACAAACTTCAGAAGCGTCTGAGAAGAAACGTTGGAAATGCCATTACTGACTACAACATGATCGAAGAAGGTGATGTGGTTATGGCATGTATTAGTGGTGGTAAAGATTCATTTGCGATGCTGGATATCCTGTTGAATCTACAAAAAGCTGCACCAATCAAGTTTGAAGTTGTGGCTGTTAACTTAGATCAGAAGCAACCTGGCTTCCCTGAGCATATCCTGCCAGATTACTTCGAAACACTGAACATCCCTTACTACATCGTCGATAAAGATACATACTCAGTAGTAAAAGAGAAAGTGCCAGAAGGTAAGACAACGTGTGGCCTATGTTCTCGTCTACGTCGTGGCACGCTTTACTCATTCGCTGAGAAAATTGGTGCGACAAAACTAGCTCTTGGACACCACTTAGATGACATCGTAGAAACAATGTTCCTAAACATGTTCCACGGTTCACGCTTGAAGGCAATGCCACCAAAGCTACGTTCAGATGATGGCCGTAACGTGGTTATTCGCCCATTAACATACTGTCGTGAGAAAGATCTGATTAAGTACGCTGAACATAAAGAGTTCCCGATCATTCCATGTAACCTATGTGGCTCGCAGGAAAACCTTCAGCGCCAATCAATCAAAGCAATGCTTATTGATTGGGATAAGAAGACGCCAGGGCGTGTTGAAGCGATCTTTAAGTCAATCCAAAACGTTAGTCCAAGCCAGCTTGCAGATAAAAATCTATTCGATTTTGAAAACCTTCCACTTGATCGCGAAGGCAGCCGTGAAGAGTATGAGTTTAGCGAAGCGATTGTCTCTTCTACCAACATTGATGAGTCGATGTTTATCGATGTAACTAACATCTAAGCAAGACCACAGATACAAAAAAGGAAGATAGTCGCTATCTTCCTTTTTTATTTGTCTAAATCACGTTAGATGGCGGTCTTAGGGTCGAGAGGACTAATATAACCTTCCGGCTTCAGTGCCAACACATCGCAATTAATTTTATCGATAACATGTTCTGCCGTATTACCGATAAAGACTGCGGATAGCCCTGTTCGGCCAGTTGTACCGACGATTACCATCGCAGCATTGAGTTTCTCGGCAGCTTCAGGAATGACATCTTCAGGTAACCCTTGCTCCACAATTGTCTGCTCTTCATCGTAACCATGTTTCTGGCGTAGTGCTTTCATCGCAGTTAAGTGATGGCCGCGCACCGCATCAGTATAGGTTGTAGGATCAAACTCAGGCAGTTCGATAGTGATATTTGCTGGAGTAACAGGGTAGGCGTTGACTAAATAAGGCTTGGCATCAAGACGTTCAGTCAAGCTGTTAAGCTGCTCTACCATAGAATCATTCAGGCCTAGGTGAGTATCGTTTTCAGAGCCCACATGTACTGATGCGAGAATACTTGAGTTTTCAGGCCATTCTGCGTTTTTGATCAGTAATACAGGGCAAGGACATTTGCGTAGCAAGTGCCAATCGGTAGGGGTGAAAATAACCGATTCTAAAACGTCGTGCTTACGCGTTCCTTTGATAACGATATCGTGGCTGCCAGCAAAAACTTCAGCGATAATCGCTTCATAAGGTCTGTTATGCCAGACGACTCGTACTTCAAATTCAACACCCTCTAGAACGTAATCTTTGGCGATTTTTTGCATCCATTGCTCGCGTTGGTGAATAACACCGCGACGCATGGCATCTCTTTCGTCGATCGACAGCATAGATGTCATATCGTAAGAGAAGTCGTAGATAGAGAGGAAGAATGTCACTCGACTAGGAGAACGGCTTTTCGAAGCAAGCTGCATAGCACGAGCCAGCGCAGGCTGTTCATCTTTGTTGATATCTGCAACAACTAGGATTTTATTGTAGATGCTCATATAAAACTCCTTAAAGGCGAGGAGGGGTATATGATTAATGTAGCTTAGTTCGAAGGAGAGTTTTAGAAAAATATTGAGGAATTTGAAAGAATTATGATGTAGCTCATTATCGTAATGAATAGTGAGCTACATCATTGAAAGGTCTTATGATTCTGTTGAAACGCCAGCGAGTTCCATCAAAGCATCGTGATCTAAGATAGTGATGTATTTACCTTTAACGCTTAAGATTTCTGACTTTTGGAAGCGACCAAGTAGACGAGAAATCGTTTCAACGGTTAAACCTAGGTAGTTACCAATATCACCACGTGTCATGGTTAGACGGAATTCACGAGGGCTAAATCCGCGTTGCGAAAAACGCGTTGAAAGGTTGTAAAGGAATGCCGCTAAACGCTCTTCTGCATTCTTTTTAGAAAGCAGTAGAATCATTTCTTGGTCACCTTTAATCTCGTTACTCATCAAACGCATGATTTGCTGACGGAGCTTAGGCATCTTACCAGACAAGTCATCAAGGATTTCGTATGGAATTTCACACACCATGGATGTTTCTAGTGCCTGAGCGAAACTAGGGTGAAGGTCGCCAGTGATAGCATCGAAACCTACAAGATCACCTGCTAAGTGGAAGGCAGTAATTTGCTCATCACCTTGCTCAGTAATCGTATAGCTTTTGATCGTGCCTGAACGGATTGCGTAAAGAGACTTTAGTTCATCTCCCGCTTTGAACAGCTCCTGACCTTTTTGAATTGGCTTTTTGCGTTCAATGATTTGGTCAAGCTGATCGAGCTCTGATTCATTTAACGTAAATGGAATACAAAGTTGGCTAATACTACAATCTTGGCAATGAATCGCACAACCACCAGACTGAATGCGCTTTGTTGCAGGCTTTTCAGAAATCATAACAACCTTTCACTATTTGATATACATCAATATTTTAGCACTCATTACCTACAAAGGGTAGTGAAAAAAGGTAGGGAAAAACAGCAATCTATCAACTTATTGATAATAAAATTATTGCGCCATAGCCTGTGTATAGGCCATAAGTTAATAAAATTAGAGCGCCGAGGTTACGGAAAATTTGTGATTGTTGCAGCTTATGTAAATATGTAGCGCCGAAGCCCATCAGTAACATCGCAGGAAGTGTGCCTAGGCCAAACGCGACCATAATTAGAGCGCCGTTCAATGCACTACCGGACACGGCCGACCAAGTTAATGTCGAGTAAACTAAGCCGCAAGGTAGCCAACCCCAAATAAATCCGAAAGGGATAGCGTGAATAGGAGATTTTAACGGCAGAAGTGATTTCCCCGCAGGAGAGATAAAACGCCATAGTGTCTGACCGAGCTTTTCAACCGCTAGTAACCCCTGCCACCATCGACCGATATAGCATGCTAACAGCACCATAAACACCGCTGCTGCAAGCCTTAACCAAGTTAGCGCATTGTTGAGGGAGCTAACCTCGCTGATTGAAGCGACAGCACCACCAACAATAGCACCAATAAAAGCATAACTTAGTAGGCGGCCGGAATTGTAAAAGAGCGGAATCGTTTTAGATGGTTGTGACTGGCCGATGGTTAGCATGGAGGCAATACCTCCACACATTCCCATACAATGACCTGCACCAATTAAACCAATTAAGAAAGCGCCAATCCAATCAGGACTCATTTAGGTGGATTCTCTTTACGCTCGTCTTCATCAAACAAGATGTTATGCCCTTGACGTTCAAGGTCTTCAAACTGTTCGCTTTTTACAGCCCACAAGAAGATCGCTACAGCGACACAAACCAGCACTATAGCGATGGGGATCAGTATATAAAGGCTTTCCATCTATCTACCTTTTTCTTTAAGCAAACGAAGAGAGTTAGATATTACAATAATTGAGCTGGCAGACATACCGACTACCGCAAAATATGGTGCAACAAAACCCGCAACGGCTAAAGGAAGTATTAGCAAGTTGTAGCCAAGTGACCACGCCAAGTTCTCTTTAATGATTCGACGCGTTTGCTGTGCAAGCTCTCTCGCTTCAAGAATTCTATCAAGGCAATCGCCTAAGAGAACCATATCAGCAGAAGCTTTAGCGACGTCGGCACCACCACCCATTGCGACAGAAAGGTGTGCACCCGCAAGTGTTGGCGCATCATTGATCCCGTCACCAATCATCATGGTGATATCGTCTTCATCCGTCCCCTTAAGGTATGCGAGTTTGTCTTGCGGCTTAGCTTCGGCAATAACATCTTCTATGCCGATTTGTGAAGCAACGATTTCCGCGTTTTCTTTGGTATCACCAGTAAGGAGCGTGACCTTTACACTTGATTGCTGGAACTTTTCAATAAACTCTTTCGTTTCAGATCGGATAGGATCTCGGTAAACAAAGTTAGCGACGTGAACGCCGTCTACAGATAAGTAAACTGTATTCGCTTGTGCAGATTGGTTATCGCCCAATACATAACTTGCGCTACCAATCTTAACTGTTTTTGAATCGAGAGAGCCAAATATGCCTGAGCCGATAACATTCTCTACATCATCAACTTTAACTGTACGATCTACGTAAGGCTTAAAAGCACGGGCAATAGGGTGGTTTGCGTGAGATTCTAGTGATGCAGCAATGGCCAAAACCTGTTGCTCGGATAAATCACCAAACAGTTGGACTTGATCAATTTCAATATCACCATGAGTCAGCGTCCCTGTCTTATCTACAATAAGGTGATTGACCTTACACAGTGTTTCAAAAACATGACTCTTACGTAGAAGAATACCTAGGTTACCCATTCGAGAGGTGGCACATGTTAGCGCTGTTGGTGTCGCTAATGAAAGGGCACAAGGACATGTCGCGACCAGTACGGACAGCATAATCCAAAATGCGTCGTCTGGGCGACTTGAATGCCAGTAGAACCAGGTACCAGCAGCAACAATAAGTATCACCGCGACGAAGTATCGAGCTACGACATCAGCGATTTCCGCAATTTTCGGTTTAGAGAGCTGCGCTTCATCTTGCAAGCGGACAATGTTCGAGATCATTGAGTCTGCTTTAGAAGAGGTAACCTCTAGTTCAAACGATTCTTCACCGTTAAGAGTACCAGCAAACACGTAATCATCGACTTGTTTTACCACCGGTAAAGATTCACCCGTAAGCATGGATTCATCAATATGAACTCGGCCTGACAGAATCTTGCCGTCTGCAGGGATATGCTCACCCGGCAGAACACGGATTTGGTCACCAACTTTTAGCGTCTTAACAGGCACCTGATCACCGTTTAGCTTGTTAGCTATAGCGGGAATCAGCTTTAGCAAGTTACCACTCGCGGCAGCGGCTTTACGACGCGCTCGCATTTCTAAGAAACGACCAACCAGCAAGAAGAAGGCGAACATCGAGATCGATTCAAAAAACACTTCGCCTTGTTCAGTCACTGTCGCAACGAGACTTGCGAAATAAGCGAAGATCATTGCAATAGAGACGGGCACATCCATACCCAATGTTCGACTGCGGAGACTACGCCATGCGTTGATATAAAAAGGAAGAGCAGAGTAAAGCATAACCGGGGTGGCGAAAATCAAGCTTACCCAGCGGAAATAGTTTTTAAATTCAGGTTCGAGGTCACCAAACACCTCTAGGTAAAGCGCAACCGCAAGCATCATAACTTGCATTGTTGCTAGGCCTGCAATACCCAATCGATAGAGATATTGCTTCATTTGCTCGTGGTAAGCGGCTTCTTGTTTATCAGCTTCAAATGGCGCGGCCTTATAGCCGAGACGATGAATCGAAGCCAGCAGTTCACTTAAGCGAGTCTCAGTTTTGTCCCATGCAAGAAGGGCGCGATTGGTGGTCGTGTTAACGCGTATAGACAACACGCCTTTATTAGCCGCGACTTGTTTTTCAATCAACCACGCACAAGCGGCACACGAGACACCTTCAAGTGACAATGTCACTTCAGAGCAATCTTCGCTATTACGTACAAACTCGGCTTGGACGTCATCATTGTCATAATGAATTAGGGCTTGTAGTTGTTCTGGGACAAGATCGGCTTTTTCAGCCGGGGCAGTTCGATATTGATAGTAAGAGACCAAACCGCTGTCAACGATAGTCTGAGCTACCGTCTCACAGCCTGGGCAACACATATCTCTAAGGTCGCCCAAAATTTCCACTTTGAAATCCGTGTTGGCTGGTACATCTTCACCACAGTGATAACAGGATTTACACATAGACGTTTCTTAATTGGATAGTTGTACTGCTGACGAAGTTGGGAACTCAACACGACCTTGGATTAACCATTTTTCGTCATGTGGAGTCAGTTCGATAAACCATGGCCCCTGAAGCTCGTTATCAAGCTTGAATCGGTAGGTACCGCGAGCGTCAGATGTAATAAGTCTAGAGAAGTCATGATCAGGGAGAGTACGGTGAGCGAACATAGCGGTGATCGCAGGATAGTGATCTAGCTGGCCTTTAGTAAATTGAATCACTACAGTGTCGCCTTCAGCGCGAATAGTAGCATCAAGACCTAACTCTTTAGCAACGTTGATTCGGGATATGTCGACGTTAATCCCTTTACCTTTTTTATAGTAATCCTCAGTCACCAGGTGAACTGAGTGGTTTGTAAGTATCGCGACTCGAACCAAAGTTAATATAGACACCCCGACCGTTAGGGAGAGTATAAACCACGGCCAAAACTGCTTATACCAAGGCTTTTCCATAATAGTTCTCGATAAAAAATTGAAATAAATTAGGGCTTTAACTGTAAAGGAAAGACAGCCCCATTACCATCTATAGAGAGTAAGGGGCTGTTATTGAAATGTAACTTATTGTTCCGAGTTGCTTAGGCTCCAAACATAAGCAGAAACAAGCTGAACTTTGTCTTCACCTAGAATATCTTTCCAAGCTGGCATTACGCCTGAACGACCGTTCATTACTGTTTCAGTTACGTCAGCACGTGAACCACCAAATAGCCAGTCTTGGTCAGTTAGGTCAGGTGCACCCACTGCTGGGTTACCTTTACCATCTGTACCGTGACACGCTGCACACACTACGAAACGAGCTTTACCAGCCTCAGCTTCTTTAGCGTTAACAGAACGACCAGATAGGCTTAGCGTGTAGCTCACAACTTCTTTCACGCCTTGCTCACCTAGTGCATCTTTCCATGCTGGCATTTGACCGATTCGGCCCTGCATTACTGTTGTAACGATAGCTTCTGGCTCACCGCCGTATAGCCACGCGTCATCAGTAAGGTTAGGGAAACCTTTCAGACCACGTGCATCAGAACCGTGACACTGAGAACAGTTCTGTAGGAACAAACGCTGACCAACCTTAACCGCTTCGTTATCCGCTGCAATTTCAGGGATAGGGCGCAGTTCGGTTGAACCATCTACGTAAGCAAGCTTCTTGAATGCTTCACCAAAGTAGGAGTCTGCATCGTCAAGCTCTTTAGCGTATTGCACGAGTTGTTTGTTCTGCTGAGCAGCCGCAATCGACGCTTTCGATTCTTCAATCGAGCGAACAGTTTGGTCAGAGCTCTGCCAACCTAGAACGCCCTTAAAGTTACCTAGACCTGGGTAAAGTGTTAGGTAAATCGCAGCGAAGATAAACGTACCAACAAATAGGTAAGTCCACCATTTCGGTAGTGGGTTGTTAAGCTCACGAATACCATCGTATTCGTGGCCCATGTCTGCACCTTCTTCGACGCCCATCTTATCCTTAAGGCACCAATAAAGGATCACAGCACAGCCAACTAACGTACCGACTGTAATGATGATTATCCAAAGACTCCAAAATGTAGTCATTGCTTAGTCACTCCTTGTTCTTTTGAAGGTGCTTGCTCTTCATCAGCGAATACAAGGTTTGCGGCTTCGTCGAAACGAGACTTACGGCTCTTACCATAAGCCCACCAAACAACGCCTATAAAGCTTACGAAAAGCACTATGGTCCAAATACTGTGAATAGTACCGATATCCATAATCACCCCTTATTATTTCATTGCGTGACCAAGAGACTGAAGGTAAGCGATGATGGCATCCATCTCAGTTTTACCTTCTACATCTTTAGACGCGTTTGCAATTTGCTCATCAGTGTATGGAACACCAAACTGATCACGGAAGATAGTTAGCTTCTTCTGAGTGTCCTTACCATCAAGAACGTTCTCTTCAAGCCATGGGAAACCTGGCATGTTTGACTCAGGAACCAACTCACGTGGATCAATTAGGTGAACGCGGTGCCACTCATCAGAGTAACGACCACCAACGCGTGCTAGGTCAGGACCTGTACGCTTAGAACCCCAAAGGAATGGGTGCTCATATACACTTTCACCAGCAACAGAGTAGTGACCGTAACGCTCTGTTTCAGAACGGAATGGACGAATCATCTGGCTGTGACATACGTTACAACCTTCACGGATGTATACGTCACGACCTTCCATTTCAAGGGCTGTATAAGGACGTAAGTTCTCAACAGGCTCTGTTGTTTGCTTTTGGAAAATCAGAGGAGTGATCTCTACAAGAGCACCCAAACTGATTGCAAAAACGATAAGAATCGCTAGTAAACCGACATTGCGTTCAACAATTTCGTGGCGATTGTTAGAATTTGAACTCATTCTTTAATCTCCTTATGCCGGTTGTGGGATAGCTTTTAGGCTATCTTTTGGCGCGCTTACTGTCTTATACGTGTTGTACGCCATTAAGAACATTCCTGCTAGGAAGATGAAACCACCTAGGAAACGTACAAAGTAGAATGGGTAAGACGCTTGTACAGATTCAACGAAGCTGTAAGTCAATGTACCGTCAGAGTTTACTGCACGCCACATCAGACCTTGCATTACACCAGAGATCCACATAGCAACGATGTACAGAACTGTACCGATAGTTGCTAGCCAGAAGTGCGTGTTAACCATGCTTACAGAGTACATACGCTCTTGGCCAAATAGCTTAGGAACAAGGTGGTATACCGAACCGATAGATACCATTGCAACCCAACCTAAAGCGCCAGAGTGAACGTGGCCGATTGTCCAGTCAGTGTAGTGAGACAGTGCGTTAACTGTCTTAATAGACATCATAGGACCTTCGAACGTAGACATACCGTAGAACGATAGGGACACGATTAGGAAACGAAGAATTGGATCATAACGTAGTTTGTGCCAAGCACCTGATAGCGTCATGATACCGTTGATCATACCACCCCAAGAAGGAGCAAATAGTACCAGTGACATCACCATACCTAGTGACTGCGTCCAATCAGGAAGAGCAGTGTAGTGTAGGTGGTGTGGGCCAGCCCAAATGTATAGAGAGATAAGTGCCCAGAAGTGAACGATAGACAAACGGTATGAATAAACAGGACGTTCAGCTTGCTTAGGTACAAAGTAGTACATCATACCTAGGAAACCAGCTGTCAGTAGGAAACCTACCGCATTGTGTCCGTACCACCACTGAACCATTGCGTCTACTGCACCGGAATAAATCGAGTATGATTTACCCATAGATACAGGAATCGCCATACTGTTTACGATGTGTAATACAGCAACAGTGATAATAAAGGCACCGAAGAACCAGTTTGCTACGTAGATGTGAGAGGTTCTACGAGTGATCAATGTTCCAAAGAACACAATCGCGTAAGAAACCCAGACAACTGCGATGGCAATGTCGATTGGCCATTCTAGTTCAGCGTATTCCTTACCGGAGGTAAAACCTAACGGTAGAGTAATAGCTGCTGCTAAAATAATGGCTTGCCAACCCCAGAAGGTAAAGGCGACAAGAGGGCCACCAAATAAACGTTGCTGACAGGTACGCTGAACAACGTAATAAGACGTTGCGAATAGGGCACTTGTACCGAACGCGAAAATAACCGCATTAGTATGCAGAGGACGTAAGCGACTATACGTCAACCACGGCGTATCAAAGTTTAGCTGTGGCCAAACTAATTGAGCGGCAATCAAAACACCAACAGCCATGCCGACAATACCCCAGAGAATGGTCACTAAGGTAAACTGACGAACGACTGTATAGTTGTAGTTTTGTTCAAGCTGCTTTTCTTGGCTCATTTGCATGCTTCCAATTTCTAATTAACTACACTTTACTTCCAACACGACACATGTCGTAATGCCACCCAAACCATAAAGAAAAACAATCTGAAACAATCAGTTAATTATTCTTGCTGATTTTAAGAAAAAGTGGCATTTTCAGCCGCCAACTATACTGCATTTAACAATTCAATGACAGAGTAGTAACCTTACAGTCGGTCTGGTTTTGGCCTTTTATTTTAAAACTTTGAAGTTTGTTACACGGAGAACACCGCAGAATGGCTGCCGAAAAACTTACGCGAGGGCGTTTTGTTCAAATAATCATCATGTTAACCCTGCTAGTTACAGTGTTTATTTGGCGCACAATAACATTCACAGAACCACAAATTCTTGAGTGTAATTTGAAACCAAACTGTGCATTTAGTGTTAAAAACGAGCGATTCAACGCACAAAAACTCGAAGATAGGGTTGTGATACAAAAACCATCAAATAACTGGATAATTGAGCCTAAAAATAGCACGTTAAAAATCATCGAAAACGACTCAAATTGGGAAGTTTATCCAGAGTCAATTTCTGAATTCGAAATCTCTTTTTCGGACCTTGAACAAACCAACCTAACGGGAGTTAAATTCAGAATTTAACTCAAGCATTTCGTTACCACGTAACTTAAAGTGAATGGCGGACTCTAGTCTGCCTTCTACTCATCAGACCAAATTACTTGGCACAGATCTAATTATCATTCGGTCCTCATCCATAACTCGCTTTAATCCCCTATAGCAATTGATAAACTAAATTTATAAAACTAAAAACTCCTATTAAAGAGATAGATAGGTCAGCATTTTAAGTTTGGTAATTAAATTCTTGTGGACTACATTCTTAATACCGCCTTATCAAATCAAATCTATCACGCTTTACTAACGTACTTCATAGTGAGGGATAATCATGACCACAGTGACTGTATTTTTTAGTGGTACAGGTGCAACGTCTGAAAACCATGTTCATAAAGCCTATGCAGCAGGAGAACTCGTTTCTGTACTCGCAAAAAACGTCATTGGTCGAGACAATATCGACTATATACAGGTTGATGGAGTAGGTAGCGGCAATTTAAGTGAATGGAAAAAACAAACTAAAGACGACAAATATTGGCAAGTCACTGGGCAACTTGCAGGTAGAGGTGTAGCTAGCAATATTCAACACGTCATTAACTTACTTGCAGGAAAAAAACCGTCAGGCCTAGCTGACTTCAAAGATAGAGCCAGTGACATTTTAAGTGCTCAAAAACCGTTTAACAGAATAAGTTCAGCCTTCTCAAAATGGCAATCAGAGCGGGATGAGCTCGCTTTGGACCTGAAGTCTGGCCTCGATTTCCAGATGCAGATGATCGCTGCAGAGCGCCAAAAAAATCCAATCACTCAACTCAATCTTATCGGCTGGAGTCGCGGAGGTGTAACGTGTTTCGAGCTCGCGAACGCACTTTTGAAAGTCCCAGCTTTAGCCAACATAAAGGTCAATATTTTCGCATTAGATCCCGTTCCAGGCGGAATGAATGCTTTCAAGGACTACAAAACATTGGGGCCGAACGTTAAACAGATTGTTTGTGTCTTTGCACAGGATGAGCGTTCATTATTCTTCAAAGCGCGCATGCCAAATTTGCACAAGGGCACGAAATTCTATACCACACTGATGCCAGGTCGACACGCCACGTTAGTCGGAGCATCAAGAACCAGTGGCGGCGGTAAAGGAGAGCATTTATTATTGGGGCCTGGCTTTGTTACTCGTGATTTTGCAGAGAAAGTGCTATGTAGCTGGGGAACCAGTTTCAAACAGAAATCAATGCTGGAGTTATCCAAAGAACAGATCTTAGAGCTTTACGGAAAAATGGATAAAAACAAAGCCTTGTATAAAAAGATGCATAGTAAGGTATACACAGCGAAAAACCTCATTGTTACGACGACATCAAATCGCATCGCTGCACATTCACATTTCCCAGGAATAAAGCAACAGTTTGATAATGCAGTGAATCGCCATCATTTTGATGTGCTGAACAATAATGCGTTTGCCATTAAAGGCAATTCAGCGGTGTTGGTCTAATCTAAACAAGTTTACTAATAATCAGTATTAGAATCGTAAGATTATAAATACTGATTATTAGGTATTTTATGGTAAATCAATTATGTTGAATCGAAATGACCTATATGTAAGAGGAGGAGCTATAAAGAACCTTGGAAAACGAATCTAACAAACACTATTTAACATAAGATACATAATGCGCACTTAGGTGTCGTTATTTCTACCAATCTCCATCTCTTGCCAATTACCGGCTTTTCTGGGAATTTCCTTTCAATAACTTGCTGTTTCTCTTCAACTTTAAACATAATTTATGCGATTAATGAGCCTGTTGAATTGTCTACTGAGCTATTGAGTTAATAAATACAAAAAGCAATTTTTGTCTCTCAGCCCGTTATTGATTGTCGCTGTCTATCAATAACGAAAATAAAAAAGGAATTAACCATCGTTACGCAACGACTTTATGGAGAAAAATCCCATGCTCACACCCAACTTTCGTCAACTCGTTCATCAGGAATTTATGGATCTACGCGAAGCCGCCGCCTTTTTTCATGTCGAGCCTGTGACGGTCAGACGCTGGATCTTAGGCTCCACACCGGTCAATCCAATGGCCGAAAAACTGCTCAATATCAAAGCGCGTGGCTATTTACCCCTAGATCCACGTTGGGACGGTTTTCGTATCCACGAACAACGTGCCACCTTACTGACGCCTGAACGGCGTGAATTCAGCCCCAAAGAGCTGGCCAACTTTGTTTACTGGCGCGATGAGCATCGGCAATTGGTCAAACTCTACGGACGCATCAAAGATCCGAATCCCACACCACCGAAGCCGAACTTGCCACCATTTCGCGGCGGTCGGCGCCTAGAACTTAAGCCTTGGGTACCAACTAAGTTTAAATAGAAAAAAGCCCGCACATTGGCGGGCTTTTTAACATTGATTTCCTGTTAAGGCTTGTGCGCTTCTAACGAAATATCAAGCGCGGTTAGCTGCTCACCATCGTCTGCCCAAACAAGGTTGGTAAATTGGTAAATATTGCCTTTGACGGAGACTGTAAATGACGTGTCACTAAGCACGTTAAACTCGAGTTGTTCGCTGTCAGTCACTAAGAACGGTTTTTGCCTTTCGTCATTTACATCCCTGATAAAGTAATAATATTGAAAGCCCACAGTCGCGCCACCGCTGTTGTTTCGAAAGCCTTCAATAGAAACCGTCTCGGAGATTGGGAGCTCAATAACTTGCTTATCCAACTTAAGAGCTGGTTGAAGAAAGTTGCTTGCTAAGATAGCCATTACCGCACCTAATCCAACTAAGCTAATAGCCTTTATTTTTTGCATAATCAATCCCTAGTTTGATAAATTGCTGGTCTTCCGGGTCATCACCATACGGCTCCGAGTTCCAACAACGGCCCCAACGCTCTAATGACGTCCCTGCTCTCATTTGAGCGCAACCGGCAGCGCGCAACAAGACGGATTCGGGTATCCCACCGGCGTAACCAACTGCACCATAGTGGAAGTTGCCAAACTCCTCAAATGCGCCTTGCTGCTTGAAATCCCAAGGTCCCTTGTTCTTCACTTGCTCGTAAAACCAGTGATAATCAACAGGTCCGACAATCACACCAAACTCTCGACGAATATAGGCCATATTCGCATCGACTGAGACTCCCTTTGGGCTGGTTGGATAACCTGGCATAAGCACCTTCCTTGTGTATCTCACCTTTGAGGAAGTTATCTTATCAGCGTCTTACCCTAGGTAAAAACTTGCCCAGATAATGAGGTGTGACGTTCTCTGTTACACGGTTTCTCTGTGCTGATTTCGAGCCGGTTCAATTGTGATTGACGTATCCAGTGAGTAAGCTAAATACGTCAGTCACTTAGGTGTTGTGTTATGGATAAACCGCATTCTCTTTATTGTGTGTCGAATTGGCATGAATACTCGCTCATTGAAGCCGCATCACCACATGCGGCTATTGAGGCTCAGTATGGCCGCCAGTTTCGATTATTGAAAAGTGACAACATCACATTTGATTCTGTTGTACATGCCATGTGCTGTGAATACCGCGGTTACGTTGAAACCATTTTGGAGCGAATGCACAATGATATCGACCGTGTACTGTGGCTTGATGAGTATCAGGGTACCTTACGATTTCAATTGGTTTCCGAATCTAAGATTATTAGGACTGCTGTATCGTATCAATATTGAACTATAGCATTATTTACCACTACTTGAGTTTAATTTATTTCTTCTTAATATGAGTTCTTACACATATTCATTGGTCTTGATTTTGGTAAAATATCACTAGAAATGAAGTAGGAGTTAGTATGTTAGTTTATGTGAATAACTTTCATTTGAAAGGAAATAGCGCTCTTGAAAAGGCGCTTCAGTGTATATGTGGTTGGGTAAAATATAAAACCAACGAAAAATTTACATTAGATATGCTTAGATCTGGGAATGACTACAAATATGGTTCTATAAGAGTTAGTACATTCTGCGCTACAGCAAAAGCACCTTTTATGTATGCAATTTTATTGAGTCACCCAGATAACGATATTAGCGGCCGCTTTTGGGATACAGAAATAGGGATTGCTGAGGATGATGGCAATGTAAAGCTATCAATATTATTGAAGGTCAATGACATCAGCACTCAAGTTCGGGGAGAAATCGTTACTACACGCCCTCTTCTAGTTAAATATCTCCTTCAGAACAGCTTAATAAAAGACGAAACAATTGGTCTAAAAGTTAATACGTTAAAATCTACTTCACATGACTTAAGAGGTTTTAATTTTGAGATATTCCGACCAGAGAGAAATTATCCAATTCTATTGGTTAGCCATAATCGTAAGGTACATATAAAAAGGCTTCAGGAACAGCTCATAGGACTTGCTCAAGTTGTTGAAATTTCGAGAGATATGGACGACGGCCTAATGGAATCTGAGCTTAGTCGAAGGTATTCAGCTTGGGATGGTGCAATAAACATTATTTATCCAATTAATGAAGCCGATACCCCAAGGAACAAGCTTGTTCTAAGTGAAACTATCGATTCTTGGCACAGTGACAAAGTAAATATTCTACATGAGTTACTTTCTCTAATCACTCATACTACTAATGGTCGAAATAGAAAGGAGCACTTTTCGCCCACAGACGTTAGAGCAAAGCGACAAAAAGATCAAAGAGTATCTTTATTGCAAAAAATTTCCGGTATGAGCGAAGGTGGTGACTATAAACCTGCACTAGATGAAGCCTTGTCAGAACTACAAATATTTCAAGAAGTGGCAAATGAACAGATTGAACATTTAAGAAGCAACCTTTCGGATACTGAAAGTATGTATTACGAAGCAGAAGCTTCGAAAGCGGACTTAGAAAACAAGAAAATAATGCTTGAAGCTCAACTTGAACGTTTACAGGAGCAATTAAATAAACCGAGTACGTCGTTGCCAGCTCTAACTCGAGGTTCTGAATCAGATCTATATGATGGGGAAATAGAAGGGATTCTAATCGATATAATTCGACCAGCTTATAACAGTGCTAAGCAACACAGCCGCCGAAAACATATACTAAAAGATATATTAGATTCCAACTCAGAATCGCAGGCTAAGGCTAGTATGCTAGATGAACTGAAGGTTGAGCTCAAAGATTACCGAAGTTTAAGCACAAAACTTAGAGAAATATTCTCACAGGTAAACATTGAAGTAATAACCGATGGCTCGCATAACAAGGCGAAATTCATTCAAGATGAACGGTACAGTTTCTCTTTTGCTAAAAGTGCTAGCGATGTAAATGCAGGAAGAAACAACTATGCTTCAATAAAAGATACTTTCTTCTAAATGAGTGGCCCTTGACCAAAAAAATCAAGGGCTATTTTTTATTAGATAGTTAAACAGTCAATAAATATTCTTCTCTTACTGGTAGCTTTCCTTGGCTACCGAGCTTTAACTGACCGTGAACTCTACACATAAGGCGATAATTGGTAGGAGCATCTTTTGAAATAGCCTCTACAGTTACTTTTAAGTACTCCGAATGCTCTAGCAACATGCCAATATCTTTAGCAAAATACCTTGGGCAATAACCAACAATCTCCGCGGGTTGGTCTGCTCTAACAATTACTGCCTCTGAGTCATATACGTTTTGGCAATCAAGACACAAAAAAAGCATCTCTCCACTTTTTAAAGACTCTACTCGTTTCTGAGCCGATTTTGGTAAATGGCTTAATCCATGTAAAAAGAAAAAGTGTTCAAAAGAGCCGTCTTCGCGAACTTCAATTCTACGAAACATTTGCAATTGATCAGTCCCTCTTAGAGCTCCGGATCTAGCCAAAATATTAATAGGATTTGCTTCTTCTTCAGTCAAGCCAAGCCATTTAATGAAACTAGGATATTCAGGTCTTCGGCTTGAGAGCAACCTGTTATGGAAAAGTGGGAAAAGTTGTTCCGATACGTAGGACATATCTAGGTTATCCATTCCACTGAATGGAATAAAGTTCTTCGCCTTTTTGGCCCCTTTAGTATAGTGAAACTCATAACCTCTATCAGTTTCACTTAAAGCACCAACGACATGCCAGTCCCTTGTCTCCGGCGACTGCCAAGCTAAGTAAACCGGATTATGCTCTGTCATCTGCCAATAACCTTTTTTTATTCTCTAAAACCATTTGTAATGCGAACTCTCGCGCAACATCTGAGATAACTTCATTTGGGATACTGTTAAATATATCATTTATATGTTCATCTGAAAGAGCCTTAAGTCGACCAAGCCACTCTTTTTTCGCTCCGTCTCGCTTTTCAACTGCGCTAAAAAAAGCATCTATGGTCGAAAGTGGTTTTTTATCAGTTTTCAGTTTGAACAACTCAGATCTAGCTCTTTGAACAAACTTACTCACTGCACGATTCTTATCTTTAGTAGTAAGTCTTTCTTCTCTTTCTTTATCAAGCAGTTCTCTTCCCAAACATGCCGCGTGATCGTAGGTTTCACATAAATACTTTACTGGTGAATCAGCACTATTAACTATAGCCCAATTCTCATGATGTCGGTCTTGATTGCTAACCAAAGCGTCTAACATCAAATACCCACAAAAAACATCTCCTGCATTTAGACCTTCAACTGTTTTCCAGTTAGGAGGCAAAACCCCTGAAATATCTAAACAACCTAGTACACGACTAACTGTATGTTCTTTAACACGAACAAACTGCTGATTTTGTTCAACTGGTTCCGGGTATGTTGATGGGCTATCTTTGTGTAGTACCTCATTCCCCATAACCATTCTACAAGACTCGGGTATGATATTTGGGCTTACAACCCCCATCCGTCCATTCATTACAGCCATTTCATAAGAAACATGCGGAATACCAAGAGCTTGACATAGCGCTTCTGCTGCTTTTTCTGACCAATGCTCACCCGTATTCTCGCGTGAATACTTGAATAGCCACTTTACGTTGCCACCCTTGAACCTAAACCAAAATTTTTCTTTGGTCCCTAACCACTCTAAGTCATCAGGACTTACATTTATATGTTTAATTTGAAAAGGCATAGATTTAATTACGATTGAGACAGTTTATTCAAGAGCCGAAAGAATACTTACTGGTAATACCAGCTGAACTAGGGTTTGATTTTAACCTAGTTTCATATACTTAACCATTATAAACTGCCGAACAGGGGTAATATTATGATTTCGGTCATAATCTTAACATTAGCGTGAAGGACACTAGTCATATCAAATTTGAACATCCTTTTCTTAAGCATGACCATTTGATGATGGGTAGTTGGTTGGAGCAATTAGTACCCCAGCAATGAGTTGGCTCTTTGTAGTGCAATATGTTCTACATCTTTAAGTGTGTATCGTTGCTCTAAAAAATAAGCATTTTCATAGTTTGGTGCGGGTTGATGTGTCATGACTGAATAACCATGTTCTAATAAAAGCTTTTGCAAGATTGGACTTTGCTCTCCGGTAATTGAGCCAGTCCAGTAGATGCCATACTCGCTAATATCTTCTAACGCTGCTTTTAAGAAGTGCTTACGTACATTCTCTTCTAAAGTCATTTAAAGTCTCCGAGAGTTAAGTATAAAACTACAGTTCTCGAACAACCTTCAATATTTCAGAGCATTAGTCAACAAATTGAGCATAGTTTGTATCAAAAATGCTCCCATAAAACAAAGATAACATCCCTTTTGAGCGGTTTCTTTTCGCGTCAGCGTTTGGTTTTTCGTCGCTTTTTCGTAGCGGCTGCTTTCACCACCCGTCCACCTCTTAGCGTGTAACCTTTTTTGAGTTGACCATTTTGTTTTCGGCCTTTGCACTTACAGCATCGTCTAGCCATGATTGTCCTCCAGTTTTCGTATTCGTTGCTCTTGGTCTTGCTGTACTTTCTTGATCCAGTTAATGTCTGTTTTGAGTGCCGCAATTGTTCCAGCGCTCGAGACAATTCCGGTAATAAGTGAAATCAGCATCGCTTCCATCAATCCCATTACCGCCCCCGAAACCTGTCTGAGAAGAGCTCCAGCAGATAGCGAACCATCGCACGCATGCCAAGCGTGTCGATGACGACGGCACCAACGACATACCAATATGGCTCGGGAATATTCTGCAGTACTTGGAAGCCTTGCTCGATGTAAGGGGCGTAATTAGGGATAAAGGAAAGGATCAGCGGTATGAACACTGCTAATAGAATAAATTCATCTTTCAAGCCACGCTCTTTGATACTCACTTCATCAAGACTACTGGCCTGCTCTTCGCCGCTTTGCAGTCTGCGTACCCTAGCCTGATGTTTCTCTTGGTCGAGCTCATCCTTGCGCTTCAAGGCTTCCGCTTTATTGCGGTTATACTGTCTATAGGTATCAAGTCCACCATTGAATAAACTGACGATGGCGCCAATCATGAGTACACCTGACGGTTCAGTTCAATGTGTGGGCCATCTTTAAATGACGCCCAATCACCGCCCCAGTTAATGGGTACGCCAAGCTCTCTGGCCGCTTGTTTAAACGCCCAGCTCACTTGTTCGTAATAACTAAAACCCCACGTGACTTTGCCTCGTTCGTCATACACCACGTAATCAATCGCGTGACCGGTTTGGTGGCGGCTGATGCGTGAGAAACCATCGAGCTGACTTGCTCCTTCTTTGAAGAGCGCATTTTGCTCCTTAGCCGAGCGTTTGCCCGAAGTGATGCCAAAGTCGAACGGACTGAGCTCGAGCGCACGTCTCACCACTGCTTTTAAATCAGGATGGACCCCAATCAGTTTGGTTTCACTGCGCACCGACAGCGCAAAACTACTTACGGCTTTATCGAGGGTTTTCTTGTTCATCAGATACACTCCCAGGCTAACCATAAATAAGATCGGGAAGACCCACCGCATCGGGCACCTCCTGTTTGAAGATAAGCCGCGATTCCACTCGTGTGCTGAGAATTAACGTACTGCTCATTTGTATCTCGTCCACGTCTTTTGGCTTTAGCAGCATCAGCGGGTAATGATTGTCAACGTCCGCCGCAAAACGAAAAGAGAACGTGCGCGTTTTGACCACTTGGCCCTGCTTAAGAAAGGAGACCGTGACGGTACATTGAAGGGACGCAGGACCATTGCGTCCAAGGCTCGAGCGTTGCAATGTTATGTAGAGCAATTCCACGTAGTCGGTAAAATGATAGACGGCCGCCGTGCCGGTACTGCCGCGTGTTCGCGTCTCGATTTCAATACCGGCTTTGGGCTTGCGAGGTGGGTTATAGAGCATCAACATCAACGCATCTCCCCGACTCTGACGGTTTCGCCGTCTTTACCTTTAATGGTCACCGCTTGATTGGTATTGAGTGGCAGATGACCTCCGGGGTTGATGGTCAGAAAACGTTGCACCAGGACTGGCTCGGTATTCTCATCTGGCACCTGTATAAACAGCGCTTTGCGCTCCACATCGTCTTCAATGACTTGTTCATTGCCATCGAGCTGAAATAGACCTTCCTCTAGAGCAACGTAAGTATAAAGCGGTGTGCTCGGTTTGACGTTCAGTGACTCGTTATCTATGCGAACCTTGAGCAACTCGTTCTGAATTTCGGTTTTAACCACGCGCTGAATGTCGACCACACTCACAGGTCTTTGTACTTCGTGAACGACCACCGCATTGGTCACGTCTACCTTTTGCGCCTGAGTTAAGATCGGCACATCACTGATTTGATACTCAAAGGTCGCCGCCTGGTCGTGCTGATTTTCAAGCGTCAGCTCGTCGAACGCAGTGACATCAATGGTATCGCCGCGCTGGATTTCGGTGGGACGTAACGCGTCACCGCGCAGCAGTAAATCATGGGTCGATTCACGCAGGATAAGAAACTTACCCGCTTGTCCGGCGTTAAAGCTCAGGGTTTGGTTTGGCTCAAGGGTGTGCACCTGTTTCATGACTTGCTCCCTTTGTAGAGCACCGCGATGGTGATGATGGTGCCGGCAATCCCAACAATCAGTGATATGTTCTTAAGCAACGCGTTGTCGGAATCTAGACCACCGGTTTGTTCGCGAGATTTGGCGCCGCTGGCCATAGTAATGGCCGCTTTGGTGGTTTCGGTTTGTTGACCGGCCATCGATTTGATGGAATCAATGGCGTATTGGCTGACTTCGGAGGTTTCTTCAAGGGCTGAGGTGCCAAAGTTAAAAGCCTCGTCCACGGTGTTATTGACTGTGTTGAGTGACCCTGTCACTACGCGTTCATTTGATTTCAGGGTTTGCTGGCCAAAGTCGAGGGCTTCCTCGGCGAGATTACCGGCAACGGTCATCGCACCGTGGTCGGTCATGCTCAAATTGATGTCGGAGTCATTAACACCGGCGACCATGATACCGTAGTTATCTCGCCCCGCCGCCGCACTACCACTGGTATTGGTGGTGGTCGTGATGTTGCTTTGTCGACTTTGTGAAGAGCTTCTGCCACCCATATCTGCAAACCTTATTCTTAACACTCGCTCGTCGCCGTGACGCTCGATTTCCTGTACTGGCAACCCCAATTTGTTGCGGATAAACCGCTCGGCACCTTGGCGAAAGAAATGTGCCCGTATCGAATCAAAACCGTGTGCTCTGGCATGATTCAAGGCGCCCAAAGTACCTGACGCCATGTCACCGACCAGTGCCACGACCACTAACTCCAACGTGTTATCACGCAGTCGCTCACTTCGCAGCAGCATCACCGTTTCGCCAAGACGAAAGACCTGTTCGGCGCCCTTTTCAACAGCGCGCTTTGCGCCCTTCCAGTAGTCTCTTAGTGCGGACTTAAGTGTCTCTTCAACTCGCGCCCATTGCTCAGGCTGTAAACTACTTTTTAAGGACCACATACATGGCAAACAGCACCACTAACACGATGAACCACCATTGCGAGCTGGTGCCGCCAAGGCTAATGGCACCACCGGTGAAACCACTGTTGTTGGTGGTGTTGCCCGAAGTGCCAGAGACGGCAGGCCCAGAAGCGCCGCCCTGTAATCCACCGCCTCCGGTTAACGAGGTTAATGATCCAAGCATTAGAGACCTCCTTTGGAGAGATACAGTGCCGCTGCAATCCCCCCAACGATCAGCAACAGTTTGTTCAAGCCTTTGCTGGCACTTAAACCCAACACGCTGCCGACGCTAAAGCCGCCGAGTGCCCAAAATAAAAGTGGCATGTGCTCCTCCTACTTCTTAAACGCCAAAACACCCAATAACACCACACTGGTCAACGCCAATGCTCCGCCCACATACCAGACCATCGGATCGGCACTCGATTGGGCTCCCATCGGACGTGTGACCACATTGCCCGCATCGTCCACGCGTGGATGATTGGGTTGTTGGGTTTTGTTTGGGTTGGAAGTTTGATCTTTGGCATCAAAGAGCCAGTCAGCGTGCTCACCGACCGAATCCAAGGCACCGGCACCAAACTCCAATAAATCATCAAAAAAGCTTTTCATAGGCGCTCCTTAGGCCGCGCCACCTTGCAGCTTTTCCGGTCGCTCTAGTCGCACCGATTCAACCAAAATAGGGATAGAGCCTGGTACGTCTTCTGTCGTCACGGAGAACTTGAGGTTTGAGCTGTGTTGGGTTGGAAACAGTTCGTCAATCGAGAAGCCGCGCACAATCGGATCAAAATGGAAATATCCGGCTTGTGGCGTACGCTCATTGCGTTTGGCGTTCGCTTCTGAAATGAACTTGTTGGCTTCGTACTCTTTGACAAAGTCACGCTCAATCTCAAGCTTGCTGATCTTGTCGTGCATAAAGTGCATGCGACGAATGCTGATCAGCGGACTGGCAATCAGGTTAGTGAACTCATTCACGCCTGCCGCATTCGCTGGCATGGTTTCACGTTTCATCAATGGCACGACAACGCGCATCGCTTGGGCATTACTGACCCACGCATGCACCTGAATGGACAGCGGATCGGCATCGGCGCGTTTGTTTCGAAATTGAATATCAAGGTGGATATTGTCACCGAGTTCGGTCACTAAGCCGGTGTAACGCACCCCGTTTTTGGTTCTGGCCACCACATCGCTGAACGGAATGATGTAATGACCAGAGGTCGCATCACGGCGCTTATAACGCTCAAGCATGACCAGCTCATCACCGGTTAATATATAGATTTCTTCCGCATTGAGCGTAATAGAAATACGCTTCATGTCTTGAGGTTCGGCGTTGGTCTCAAGCACCAGCTCATGATAGGTCGGGCCATTGGGAACCGGCAGTGTGCCTTTTTGTCCCCATGCCGCCCCAACCATGGAATTGAGTTTGATTGGTTTCACTGACATGGTGCCCCCTTAGAACCAACCGGATCGGCCAAGGAGCTTCTCTAAACCACCAACCTTATTGTTGACGGCAAAGATGATCGCCCCTGCGGTCACTGCTGATACGCCAGCAATGATGGCCACGTTACGAGTACTGAGTCGCATACTGACATCCTCATTTGAATGGATGCCCTGACCGTAGGACGGCTTAAGGCAAGCGACCAGAGGGTAAAACCTATTAGCTAATCGCTTTAACCTAATAGGTTCACCCTTACCGTATTGGGTAGATTTTTCCCTGTCGATGGTTGCCAATGCCCGGACTTTTGAGGATGTAGTCGGCGTACTTACCGCGGCCAAGGTGCTCCCGCTCATGACAGCCTTTGAGCGCCAAAATCGACTCATAAGGCACATCAAAGTAATCCGCAATATAGCGTGCATTGCGTTTGGAACTGACCGCACCAATGTAAATGTGCTTCGACTCATCCAGCACCGTTTTCGGGACTTCCTGACCGCGTTGAAACGTGGCGTGCATCACCAGACCAAAACCCCGCCCACCGGTCCACAATTCACCGGCCGTGCCATCGAGTTTGGCGGTGTTGTTGGTGCACTTGGCCAACTCTTCAATCACGCAATGCAGCTCACACCCATGCTGGCCGTTACCCAGTGACCACACGATCTGAGCAAAACGTTCGAGGTTATCCCGACTGCGCACTTGATTGACCAAGGCCAAACGAAACGGCTTACGCTGCTTTCGGGCGAACCAGGCTCGTTCAAAAAATGATGAGAATGAATCACACGGCACCACCTTTAACCCTTCCAGCCGCTGTTCGGAATGCTCTGCGTACGGATCGAACATCACCACTTGGGCCGACTTGGGGATCAACTTGAGTTTACGAATGGCGGTGGTTTTGCAGCTGCCTGTCGTGCCCATGTAACACACGTGCTGCGCATTGAGTGCGTTATTCTTGTTCACTGGACTCGGCAGCTTCATCACTCGCTCCTTTTGCTTCATCCGCTTCTTTGGCGCCTTTGGCGTCCAACAGGGCTTTTTCTTGTCGTAAACGGCGCACCTGCAGCGTACATCCGCCCACCAACGAGCACGAGGCCATGGCGAACATCAACTCGTGCTGGTACTTACCAAACCACGCCAACCCAGCGGGACCGTATTTCTGCAGCATGGGGGTGGCTGCGTCTAACCACTTGTTGCCCGCTTGCTCATCGATTTCAAACGGCACATCACACACCGCCCCAACACTGAATTCAATGATCCCCAATCCATACGACAGCATGTCGCGTGAAGTGTCCGCATCGAGCGTCTCGACTTCATCGCTAGTATCGGTTGGGTTTTCTTCTTCAGCCACCACCTGCTCTTCTTGCTGCATGACATCGATGGCCGCTTGGGCCGTGACATCGCGTTCATCGAATAGCGTGTGCGCTGCCGTCTCCGTCTCATTGTGTTCGCTCATCGCTTTTTCCCTTCTTAGCCAGTAGAACAAACAGCAGCGCACAGCCACCGATGAAGGCTAACGCCCCAGCAATGGTTCGTTTGGTTAGCTTAGGCGGTTGGCTTTCAGTCAGTTCGGCCTGCTCTAACTCTTCATCTTCCTTGGTTTCAAGCGGTTTATTGTCGGCTGATGAGTGCGCTTTTTGTGGGGTACTGGTTATATAACCAGTGTCAACTTCATCACGGGTCGATTTCATGTGGTTGGTTAACCACTCCTGAAACGGTTTACCGGCACTTTGGTTGGCTTTGCAGTTGGGGCATATCGTGTAGAGCTGGCCCAAACGGCGCTTGTTCTTCGGTGGATCGCCGCCCTCAAGCACACGATGTTCCCCCACGGCATGAACGGTGCACACTTCGCCGCATCCTTCGGTCGGACAGGCAATATACCCTTTGATTGGATTCTTACTGGCCATGCTGCGCCTCCTCTACCTCGATGAGTCGCTGATGGAAATTCAGGATCACGGCTTTGAGAATGGTGACGGTGGCGTCAATGTGGGTTTTGGCTTGCTCCGCGGTTTGAATCGCAACCAACGGTTTTTTAAACGCGGGGACGCGCGACCAGTCGGGCGCAGATCCGCTGATCTCGTGTTCGATGTCGGTGAGCTTGGCCATCAATTGGTCAAACTCCTGTTGTCTTGTTGTCATACTGACCTCTGTCTCACGACGTTGGTGAATGGTTATGCCCCTGTCTCACGACGTTAGCTCTTTGAGTATGACGATTAATCATTCATTTTCAATAGTTATAATCGATTCATTTTAACCGCTTTGCTGAAGGTCTCACCGCGCGGCCTAGGCGCCAGCTCGCTTGCGAGCAAGATGCGCCGCTTCCTTACGTTATCCCCGTTTTTCAGGGGGTAACACTTATCATCACTTCTCTATTTCGATAGAAAGAGCACTAGTCGTAGACTATGGATCTAACCGTTATGATCTAACCTCATGGAGCAGTTAATATGACAAACCACGCCTTAATCACCGGCTTATCCACAGAAACGGTGGATGACTTTAACCAAATGGCAAAATAGTGGTTTTTTACGGGTAATTATGGCGTGATTTCTGTGTTCTAGCGGTCGTAAGACGGATCAATGCTGGGCAAAAGGATCAACGATTTGGTAGAGAGGATTGATGACGACGCGCGAATTTACGCAATAAGGTGATGGGTGTCAGCAGATAGCGAACATGAACCCCTGTCTGGCTCGACATGCGCTTGATAGACTCGCTCGCCGCCGCCTTAGCTTTTTGCATCGCCACCAGCAGCCCCAAGTCTTGAAAATAACGCTCAGTGACGCGTTTGATGGACGCCAAGCCGTACCACTGGCCGTTTTCGTTATGCCTTGGTTGGGTTGAAGTCAGCCAGTTACGCTCCTTAGCGAAGGTAATACACTGTTTGACGCGCCATTCAGGCAAGCCGGTCCCTTCGGCCACATTGGCCCACGTACGCAGGAGGAAACCTCGGCAAGTGGCGACACCGACTTTACCGGTACGAAACTCCAGCTCACTGATCAAATAATCCATCACAACGGCGATATCGCGCAGGAATTGGCGCTGAGTGGCTTTACCGGATTGAGATAGCAAATAGCCATGCTTAGACGGATCACGTAACAACGATTGCCATCGTTCGCGGTGTATTGCAGCTAAAGGCCTCTCTCGGCGTGTGAAACGATGTTGGGTCACTGCAAACTCCGTGACAATGTCACTAAATTGTCCGGTTTGTCGGAATCGAGGAGCTGCGTGATGTAAGACTCAAGTTGCGCGGTTTGCTCTTGCATAGCTTGATGAGAGGCACTTTGGATCGGCGCAAGGATGGTACTGTAACCCATAGCAAATCGAGCGAGTTCCGTCCCCACAGAGTGATAACGGGCTGAACTCGTCAAAATATCACTGCTTAGGATCAGCAACGGGGTCAGCATGGCCGACTCAACGAATTGATCCTCTGTAACCGCTTCAATATCTCGGGCTGTGTTGATGGCCGCAATGAGGTGCGCTAGACACACCTCCATGATGTTACGCTCTTCCACGACAATCACTTAGGTAAGGTCGGCCATGGGCTGCCGTTATTCATGATGTAGTAGATAGCTTGCTTGCTTGTTCACTTCGTCATCGAGCGAGTCACTATAGAGTCCCCAATAGCGTTTGACCCTTTCCGTTTTGCCGTTGTGCCCCAAGTCGAGGCATTGAATGAACGCAAACCCTTGGCCGTGTGTTCTGGCGAAGTGAATCTGGCATTTAGGGTGTGCGCTGTCGTAAAGAAGATTATTTTCGGTCTGGACTTTCATCGTGCTGACTCCTTACGTGAGGGATTTCCATGTGGATGAGGCCGTTCCATCGCTCGGCGTGTTCGTGGCCAACGGCGCGCGCGTATCGCATACCGCCGAATACGTGGCTTATTGCTGACGTCGAGCATCGTTCATACGCTCCTCAAGCAACACAAGCATCTCTTTGATTGACACCACTAGCAGACGCGCGCTAGTGTCGTTTTGTCCCCGCTTGGCTTCTTTTTCCGCTTCATCCAAGACAGACACAATTTGCTGTTTGTTGGCCATACCCGCTCCTTAACGATCACGAACTGGATGTGTATCACTTTATTGAAAAGTAATTCATACCGCCAATGCGTTATCGGGATTGCCATATGCAAATTTTGGTAGCTAGAATGGATTCAAAGGAGTCACCTTATGCCTGTTTTCAACTATACAAATGCACTTTTGAATCGTGTGAAAGCCAAATATGGTCTAACAACAGAATATCAGTTAGCGAAAAAGCTGGATATTTACGAGAGTCGCTTGCGAAAATGGCGTAAAGGTGTGTGTGGAATGGATTGGGAGATCGCTTTCAGAATAGCCGACATGCTTGGCGAAAGCGATCAAAATGTTGTGCTCGGACTCCTGCCCAACAAACAGAAAAATGAAAGAGTTATCAAGGTATTAGACAGTATGACCCCTGACTAACTAGTGGCTTACCCACAGATACATAATGCGCACTTAAGTTGTAAGAGCAATTTAGTAATGTCCGGTTTTAGCCACTTTAAAATGTCCTCCTAAGATTAACAATATTGTTTGCTTTTGAGGCTTTAACCGATGTTAATTACGATGTTGCTCCAACTAGCTATGTAATCTGCAAAATACCAATCGATTAGCTTCGTTACGGTAAAATCTTGAGTATTCAGCCTCGTTAACTTATTCAGATTTTACGTAGCGCGCCAATTATCTATCGATTCTTTAACTGCTGTTTTGTAAAACTGTTCATCTAATCTCTTAATGCAGTGTTCGAAATACGATTCGCAGAGTTATGCTCTTGTCTAAACACAGCAGATGACCATTCGTTGATTGGAGTTTTCACGCTGTGGCTATTTTTCTTATATCGATACTAGAATTCTGAGTTAAGTTGTTCACAGATGCTGTGTTTCACTCGTTAGTGAAATTTATAGCTATTTAATTTCCTTTAGTTATAGTGCCCTTTGACTCTTGATCTCACACAAAAGTGAAGACGCTGATTAGCTGATTAACCGTAATCCTTTCTTTTTCATGTAGAATTACACTGTCACAAAACCCCCTTTGACGACTTAACACACCATCAACGTCAGACTGATCGAGTAAGTACTTTAAACTGACTAGCCATTTGGCATGACGCTCTCTAGTTAAGATAGAGATTTTGCGTGCATGGTCTACAGCTTCTTGGTTGTAATTCTTATTAGTAGTAAGAGAGCTATGCATAACCATACTTTTGTTAGACAACATTAGCGCGAATATAGTGTGACATTCTCTAATTTTCAATGTGTAGACGAATGTATTTCTCTGTAAGACTGTAATTGTATCGGTGCCCTTTGCGGACAATCTTCTTGCTTGCCTTACATAGCTGATAATCTCCCGTTGATGTAACTCGTTTAATAACGGCAAAATTTTCTTTGTGTGCCATTTCTATAAACAAGTCACAATACCCTGAAAGGTTATGTTTGGAGAGCTGTTTATCTATTTTAGATTTAATCTTGCTTGCGAGTGGATTGACCTCTGTGTCATCTGCGTAGACACTAAAGCTCATCAGTGTTGATAAAATCAGTAAGTTTCTAGTCATCATGGTTACCTCTGACGACAAGATAACAAACATGATGACATTCAAACTTTCTAACGTTTAACTTCTAGAAACTTAAAAGAGAAATGTGAAACTAACAAGTTTCTCAGTTAGCCTTTTTATTGCCCTTAGAGCGGAAACCTTGAAACGGGAATACATTACGGATTCGTTGTTGGACAGATCTGTTGATCTCTTTAGACATCACTAGCTTTGTGCCCGAGCGTTGCTGATAAACTTTTAACTCGCCACTAAATGGAGTCCTATGCGCTATTTCTAACACGTTATGACGGAAACTCGGAGGAAAATGCCCTTTCTCACTAACAATTTTGCCGTCTGAAAAGGTCACTTTCATAATGGGTCTATCAACAGCGACAAGCCAAAATACGATAATTGCGGCTATCAAAATTACATAAAGCATCCTGGGGCCCCTTTGCGCTAATCAAGCAATTTACTAAGGTCTTCTTTCAAGCTATTTACCGCTTTACTCGCCTTCTCGCTTCTCGACGCTTCAGACAGCAAATATTCAATTGCATCTGAGAGCGTACAACCTAACTCATTTGCGCGGTGTGACAGCTTTTCCCAGACACGATAATCGAGATCAATCGATTTCTTTTTGGTATGTATCTGCTCCGCATTGAAATGGCGCTTACGCTTTGCACGAATCGCTTGCTTGAGTTTGTTATCTAGCTCAGGAGCCATGTGATTCTCGATCCATTCAAGAACTCGTGTCGGCTCATGCTCGATTTTTCTTAGTTCAGCGACGGCAGTATCAGCCTCACTCGTATCAATATGGCAAGTAATAGATTCACCAGCTTTCCATTTATTGATTAAGTAAGTCCATTTCCAACCACATTCAAGATTTTCAAGCTGCTGATATTTCATTTCGAGGCCATTTAATAAACGTTAGAGTGACAGCGTAACTGTAAGTGACATAACTTACAATCCCTATTGTATTCGAAAAGAGATCAAGATCATTAGATAAATTATCTATATATACTACTTCAGTTTTTCTATATACTTTGCGTCCAATTAAAGCACATGATTTGATTCAATGAACCAAGAAAGCTGGCACGCGGTCACTCCTCAATATTCTCGCTATGATGCGAAAATCCAACGATTTTCTGAGCTAAGCCTAGTCAATTTTTTCGATATTCAGCCTCGCCTGAAACAATCTTTAGATACATTCACAAAACTCGCTGGATACAGCCGCCTACTGGTTATAAATTCTATCGATAATGCCTTCTATAGAAACCTAATCAAAGATGGCTTGACGACTCTTGATTCAGCCCAGCCATGTGTAACAACGGAATCCTTAAATATCGCAACCCTTCTTGGGTCTTACACATGTAACGACTCAGGTGACGTTGTAACTAGGGTGCCTGGACTATTTGATAAAGCAAATGGCGGTTACTTAGTTATCCCTGTGACATTACTGCTCGCTAACCCTGCAAGTTGGCAGGTGTTAAGGTCAGTGTTACTAGGACAGAGTGTTAATCCTGTTAACGCTAATACAAAGTCCATTGCACTCGATGAACCATCATCTAAATACGATATTAAAGTCGTGCTGGTTGGCGATAGACACCAAATTGCTGACTTCGAGTACCTTGAGCCTGAACTCTACACTGGATTGGCTCTGTTTACAGAAATAGAAACCGAGCTTGCACTTGATCATAATAGCATCGAGCATTACTTAGGTTTCATTTCTTGGATTGTTCAGCAGTACAAACTGCCCCAGCCTACTTTTGGTGCCATTCACCGCCTGATGAACGCTGGAGCTCGATATACTGAAGATCAGCACTACATGCCTATTGAAGTACTGTGGTACTTGGCTCTTTTTGAAGAAGCACGCCTCACCTCCAATCAGCAGTTCATATCAGAACTCGACTTAGACCAAGCACTAGAGAACAAGTATCAGCGTGAAGCTTACCTACCCGAGCGCGCGTTGGCGGATATTACCGATGGCCAAGTCATCATTGAGACTAAAGGTGAATGCATTGGCCAAGTCAACGGCCTAACAGTTATTGATGTACCTGGTCACCCAATGTCATATGGTGAGCCTGCACGTATTTCATGTGTCATCCACTTCGGTGACGGTGACATTTCTGATGTTGAACGAAAAGCTGAGCTTGGTGGTAATTTGCATGCAAAAGGCATGATGATTATGCAAGCATTCGTCAGTAGTGCCCTTCAACTTGATGAACCCTTACCTTACTCTGCTTCAGTTGTGTTCGAACAATCATACAGCGAAGTCGATGGCGATAGCGCAACCTTAGCCGAACTGTGCTCTTTCGTTAGCGCATTGTCCGAATACCCAATCAATCAACAAATCGCAGTTACCGGCGCTGTGGACCAGTTTGGTCGAGTGCAGGCCGTCGGTGGCTTGAATGAAAAAATTGAAGGTTTCTACCACGTATGTAAACACCAAGGCTTTACGGGTGAACAAGGCGTAATCTTGCCTAAAACAAACCTCAAACATTTGGCTCTTCATAAAGATGTCGTTGAAAGCATCAAAAAGAATGAATTCCATATCTGGTCGGTATCAACGGTTGATGAAGCAATTCCAATCATTATGGGTAAGCCTTTTAGAGGTGATGATGAAGAAAGTGTGATTAGTAAAATTGCTCAACGTATTGAAAACTTTGAAAGACATGAACACCCTCCGGGTTTTGTGGAACGAATCAAAAACTGGTTCATGTAAGACTTAAATCATTAAAAAATGGACTGATCGGAGTTGTTTAGCGTACACGTGTTCACTAACATGCTCCTATCAAAATTTGGAGTAATTGATAATGCAAAACAAACGTGATTCTTATAACCGTGAAGATCTTCTAGCATCTAGCCAAGGTGAACTGTTCGGCCCGGGTTACCCTCAACTACCAGCGCCAAACATGCTAATGATGGATCGCATCAGTAAGATGTCAGAAACAGAAGGTGATTACGGCAAGGGTCTTATCTTAGCTGAACTAGATATTACTCCAGACTTATGGTTCTTTGACTGTCACTTCCCTGGTGACCCAGTAATGCCAGGTTGTCTTGGTCTTGACGCAATGTGGCAACTTGTTGGTTTCTACCTTGGCTGGGTTGGCGGAAAAGGTAAAGGTCGCGCACTAGGTGTTGGCGAAGTTAAGTTCACAGGCCAAATTCTACCTACTGCGAAAAAAGTGACTTATGAAATTCACATGAAGCGCGTTGTTAACCGCAGACTGGTAATGGGTCTTGCTGATGGCCGTGTTCTTGTAGACGGTAAAGAAATCTACGTAGCGAAAGATCTTAAAGTTGGTCTTTTCCAAGATACGTCAGCGTTTTAAGTATTGAATATACAAAAAGCGACTAATTTTAGTCGCTTTTTTAATTAAACTACATTTAGTTATAGTGCATTAATCATCTATTTAAAAGCCCCTTTCGGGGCTAGATCCTTTAAAAGTATGTGGATTGAGTGTTATTTGTAGAGACCAGAGTGTTTATCTTCTCTGGCATCGCGCCAACCACCAAGCCAATAAGATCGAGCATCCATCTGCTGGTATGGACATGCCTCCATTGAGCGGCCATTAAGGCCCGCTTTGTATCCTTGAGATTGAGCTCTTTCTAAGCGGTCACGCTTTTGTCTCTTCATAGTGTCGTCCTCATACATAAAATGTTTTCTTAACGTACTACTTAAATCCATCACTCCACCAGCAATCTAATTGCTCGCCTTTACGTGACAGACATGAAGCTTTTATGGCTTCTAGATTAAGATTCGATCAAAATCTGGCTTTATTCAAGATAAAAAAAAGGCACAGATTCAAAATTGTGAACCTGTGCCCTTGTTGAATATTTAACCTATTTTCTACGGAACCCTAGTAGGCCTAGTAGTGTCAGAGCGAAGAAACCTAACGTACCACCCTGGCGTTCAACTGTAGAAGTTTCCACAGGACGCTTTGTAATTGAAGTACTACCACTGATAGGTACAAGCTTCACCGCGACTAACTTAGATGAACCGTTACAAGATGCATCAATAGCGTCACTCGCGTAGCCACCATCACAATAGTAGGCAGTTGCAGCAATCACTCCTGCATCGTTAATGTCACCCGCTTGAATAATGCGGTAATCATTGTTCGAAGCTAGCGCGTCACCACCATATGTAAGGTCATCAAGGTACCATGCTTTACCTTGAAGTGGTGCCTGAGCTTTGCTGGTTAGCTGAGTAATGAAACCTCTTTGTGCACGTGGCTGACCATCAACTTCACGGTGAGTTTCAAAATCAACCGCGCCCACAACTTCGTCGTACTTATTAATGCCACCGATTAAGCCATTTGCACCAGTAAAGAAGATATCACCAGAAAACACTTTCGCTGCTGGGTTAGCTACATCTGTTACGTAGAAAAGTCCATTACTATATGCTCCGTTACTAACTACGTCTCTAAGCTTGTACGTACCAACAGCGACACCATTTTCACTTACCGCTGTGAGTGATGAGTTCAGGTAGTTATCTAAATCACGGTCACCACCATCAAACCCGCTAACAAATGTTGATGTCCATGTATTGCCATCAGCAGAAGAGAACACACTTGCACGCAGGCGCTCATCACCATCACTGTTATAACCAACGGCGTAGAATTTATTAGATACTTTAGCAATATCACGAGCGCTACCTTGCGGCATTACACGATCGCGAACAGCTGCGCTTGACCAAGATAGTTGATTTGGAACGCCATCTTTCCAAATCGTCGCTTTCGATGTGTAATCGCTACCATTCCAGTTAGTCGCTGGGCTACCAGTGAGATGTTTAGTCGATACACTACCAACAGTATAAGTTGAACCACCATCAACAAGCTGCGTCCATGCACGAGAACGATCACCGTCGGTAAATGTATCAGAACCAGCGTAAGCGACGTTGCGTACCTCAACTGACTCTTGGTAGTTACCAACTGCACTGCCCACAGCATTAATACTGTTTACAATCACATTCCCCTTAGTACTCTGAATATCAGCGTTTTCAAGGAATGATTTTGAATTGTTTATATCGCTATTTTCAAACTCATTCGCGTAGCCATTTGTATACTGACTATCTGCCCAGTTCTCACACAGTGAGTCGGTGTAACCAAGATAGTTATAGCAGTACGAACGGAAGTTATCGTATACGTTATCGCCTTGATCAATGTAATCAAAACCGAAATTGACTAAGAACGGTGATTCATCGCGGTACTGAAAACCTTCTTGGTATCGCTTACCTTCATAAGCAATTGCTGATGTTTGCTGATCACAACTATCACTAAAACAGTTAGTTTGGCCTGAATCAGTCACTGGCGAAATCGCAACACCGTATGTCTGCACTGCAGAGCTGTCGTCATACTTATAAACATTGTATAACGCCGCGTTAGCTGCAAAAGAAGCTGCGACTGTTGCCGCAACTGCTGAAATCTTAAAAATTTTACTACTCATTTGATCTTAACTTTCCTGTTGCATTGCCTCTAGCTCTTCCCAGCGTTCAAAGGCAATTTCAAGTTCCTGCTCAGTAGCAGCTAACTTATCTAATATTGGTTGCGTCTGATCAACGGGCTTTGAAAAGAAATCACCGCTGTTCACTTGTTCTTGCATACTCTCTATCGCTACTTCTAGGTCTTCGAGTTTTTGAGGTAACGCTTCTAACTCTCGCTGCAGTTTATAAGATAATTTCTTAGGCTTGGCCTTAACCGCTACAGTTTTGGGAGTTTCCTCAACCTGTTTAGCACTTTTCGATGATTTTTCACCCGATCGTGCTTGATGGCTTTGTAGGCGTTGTTGCTGAGCGTCGTGATAACCACCGACAAATTCCTCAATAACACCTTCGCCTTCGAAAATCCAACTCGTCGTCACTGTATTGTCCACGAACTGACGATCGTGACTAACAAGTAGCAACGTACCCTGATAGTTGGCAAGCAAATCTTCTAAAAGTTCCAAAGTTTCTATATCAAGATCGTTAGTTGGTTCATCTAGCACCAACAAGTTATTTGATCTGAGGAAAATTCGAGCAAGCAACAAGCGGTTCTTTTCACCACCAGACAACGCTTTAACCGGTGTACGTGCACGTTTTGGTGCAAATAAGAAGTCTTGCAGGTAGCTTAAAGCATGGCGCTGACGTCCACCGACCATAACCTCTTGTTTACCATCCGCTAAGTTATCAATAACGGACTTCTCTGGATCTAAGATCTCACGATATTGGTCAAAATAAGCGACTTCTAACTTGGTACCGCAATGTAGCTTACCGGACTGCGGTTCAAGATCGTTAAGGAGAAGTTTGAGCAGTGTACTCTTACCACAGCCATTAGGGCCAATCAGAGCAATACGATCGCCGCGCATGATATTGAACGAGAAGTCCTTAACAATCGACTTACCATCAATACTATAATTGATATTCTTAGCTTCAAATACGATCTTGCCAGAGCGCGCTGCATCATCAATTTGAATATTGGCTTTACCTTGAACTTCACGACGGTCACTACGTTCTTCACGAAGCTTTTTAAGTGCTCTCACACGCCCTTCGTTACGAGTACGGCGCGCTTTAATACCCTGACGAATCCAAACTTCTTCTTGAGCAAGCTTTTTGTCGAATTCAGCGTTTTGCATTTCCTCGACACGTAGCGCCTCTTCCTTCTCTACCAGATAGTTCTCATAGTCACCTGGGAATGAAGCAAGCTTGCCACGGTCTAAGTCAACAATGCGCGTCGCCATCGATTTAATGAACGCGCGATCGTGGGAGATGAAAATAATTGACCCGCGAAAATCTTTAAGGAAGTTCTCTAACCATTCAATTGTTGTGACATCAAGGTGGTTAGTTGGCTCATCAAGTAGCAATACGTCTGGATCGCGCACCAAAGCACGAGCAAGGGCTGCTTTACGCTGCCAACCGCCTGATAAATCCGTCAGCTTTGTATGACCATCTAGCTTTAAAGCAGCAAGAACGTTCTTGATGCGGTCTTCAAAACGCCAAGCACCATTCGTTTCTAGCTCTTCTTGGATACGCGCTAACTTATTAATGTTTTGTTCAGACGCATCTACTGCAATCAGATCTAGCTGATCTTGATAGATCTTAAGCTTTTCACCAATTTCAGCCAAACCACCAGCAACATAGTCGAAAACTGTGCCTTCTTGATTACGAGGGGGATCTTGTTCAAGTCGCGAAACGACAACATCTTGAGTAACAGTAAGCTTACCGTCATCAAGAATCACCTCGCCGGCCAACACCTTCATTAAGGTCGATTTACCAGCGCCGTTACGACCCACTAAACAAACACGTTCATTTTCTTGAAGTGCGAAGTCCGAATGGTCAAGTAAAGGATGATCACCGTAAGCCAGTAATCCGTTATTAATTGTTAGCAATGCCATTGTTATCTAACCAAGCTTGTAGTTGTTCCAAATCAAAAGGCCAATTGAGCTCATTTCCATGATAATTCAGCACGGGAATTGTTACCCCGTAACGGACAAATAGCTCATCATCAAATGCGATATCTACAATTTCGACCTGATCTGAAATTTTGAGTTGTTGAGTTAACTGAAATGCCATCTCACAAAGATGGCACCCTTCTGTACTGTACAAAGTGATCACGATACTTAACTAGTCCTTGTGTTTTAGTACCCAACAGTTGTGAATGTGTTTGTTACGCGAAAAGTCTAATGGAAGCGTTTGACTAGAGATATTCTTAGCTTCCAGTCCTAACTCTTGCAGAGACTCTAAGTCCATTTTGAAATGACGCTTGTTATTTGAGAACACGATAGTGCCTTCAGGACGAAGCAGACGTTTTAAGTTTTTCATCAACTGAATATGATCACGTTGAATATCGAAGCTCTGCTCCATGCGTTTAGAGTTCGAGAATGTTGGCGGGTCAATGAAAATCAAATCAAACTGACCGGTTGCCTTCTCTAACCACTGTAAGCAGTCAGCTTGCTCAAAACGATGCTGGCGACCCACTTGGCCATTAAGCTTCATGTTGTCTTTCGCCCACTCTAGGTAAGTGTTAGACATATCTACAGTTGTAGTAGATTTTGCACCACCACACGCTGCATGAACAGTCGCAGAACCCGTGTAAGCAAACAGATTTAAGAAATCTTTGCCTGCAGCCATTTCGCCCAGTTTACGGCGAGTGATCTTATGATCTAAGAACAAGCCAGTATCAAGGTAGTCATGCAAATTAACGATGAGCTTAACGCCGTATTCGTTCACCTCTAGCTTTTCAGATTCCTGAGATAGCTTTTGGTATTGAGAGCGGCCTTTCTGCTTCTCTCTCACTTTAAGAACGACTTTGTTCGCTTCTGTCCCTGTCACTTGTATCGCTGCGCGGATAATGTCAGTTAAACGTCGTTTCGCAGTCTCTTCAGGGATGTTCTTCGGCGCTGCGTACTCTTGAATCACGAGTTGATCCAGATATACGTCGATTGCTACGTTGTAGTCCGGCAAATCAGCATCGTAAATACGGTAGCAATCTAATTGCTCTTTACGTGCCCACTTACCGATTTTGCCAATATTTTTCTTAAGACGGTTTGAGAAATCCGGAGCGATCACTTGCTCCGTGACATTGTCACCTTTATTTTCAGACTGACGTGCACTGATTGAATAATTCTTTTGCTGACAAGGCAGTGCACCGTTATTGAGCTTGAATTGCTTATCCGCGCGCATACGTAGGCAGCTTAATAGCTCATCAGAACTAGAGAAGATCGAAGCTTGGCAACCACCAAACTGAGCCTTTAGCTGTGCACCGAATGCCGTGTATAGAGCGATTAGACCAGGATGCGTACCAAGGCGCTCACCATATGGCGGGTTAGATACGATAACACCCTCTTCAAAGCCTTCAGGGCGTAATACCTGAGCCGCATCACCTTCTTTAAATTCAATCAGTGAATCAACACCAGCACGTCGAGCGTTATCACGAGCAGTTTGTATTACGCGTGCATCATTGTCGAAACCGTAGAATTTAGTGTCAATTTTATTGACGCCACGTCGAGCTTGTACTGACGCCTCAGATTTAACCTCGGCCCAAAGATCCGGTTCGAAGTCTTCTAGTGATTCAAAGCCCCACTTTTCGCGCTTAACACCAGGAGCCATGTTGGCCGCCATCATTGCAGCTTCGATAAGCAAAGTACCTGAACCACACATAGGGTCTAATAGCGGCTTGTCGGCACTCCAACCACTACGCAAGATAATTGCTGCTGCTAATGTCTCACGCAAAGGTGCCTTGCCCGAAGCAGGACGGTAGCCACGCTGATGAAGACCACCACCGACCATATCGACACCCAAGATAGCTTTATCGCGGTGTAGACGAACGTGAATACGAAGATCTGCATGATCTTTACTGATCGACGGTCTTGGTAAGCTCTTCTTCTCGAAGCAATCCACTACTGCATCTTTAACCTTCATCGCACCATATTGGCTGTTTCTGATTTCACGATTAGTACCATTGAAATCAACAACAAACTTTTTAGAGCTATGGAATTGGTTGACCCAATTTACTGACGATGTCGCTAGGTATAAGTCCATGTCGTCGTTACAAGTGAACTCCGATAACACACGAACAAAACGCGATGCCAGACGGCTCCACAAACAACAACGATAAATCTGTTCATTAGAAGCTTTAAAGCGAACGCCCGCTTGCACAGGTTTAGCATTCGAAATGCCAAGCTTTGTAAGCTCCTCAACCAGAAGGTTTTCGAGGCCATTGGAAGTAACCGCAAGATATTGATGCATAGTGATCTTTTTATTCTGTAGAAAATGACCCCCCATTATACCTGACATCAACATATATCGTTAGCCGAATAGCGACTTTCCTCACGTTTAATTCTTAATTGAATACTCATTAGCCACTTTCACCTTGAGTAATCCAATTCCAGTTCTCGTTCCCGAAAGTTTTCACTTTTGACGAAATAATAGGGCCTGTAGGCGAAGTGAATACTTATTCGCATCAATTTTGGTCTATACCAGGCGGGAATTTATGTGTAATTAACTTTCAAAAACACCATAAATGGGGAACTTATTGCCGATTTAACGGAAAAGAATCGTAAATGAGTGAAGATTTTTTGAATGTTAATTGGTTAAAAATCGAACCAAGCTCACAGTTGTACCCTGCCGAATAGACGTTTAACTTATTGTATTAGCGGAAATTTGGGCAAAAAAAAGCCAGCTAAGTAGCTGGCGGGAAATGAAACAAAAGGAACGATAATTGGTGTTAGCTCACCATTCTGATGGGCTGAACGGTGAAAAAGTGATTCACAATTGCGATGCGGTCATGCATAACTTTAATTGCTTCACCGAACTTAAGACTTTTGGAGCCGCTTAATGCGAACTCTTCTAAGCAGACCGAGGCACATAAGCTTGCACTCTCTCCTACTTCTAGAACAATGAAATAGCCTTCGTTATGGCTGTTTGACAAACGAATCAAATCCCCCTCTTCAGGGCTGATTGAACCATCGGCCACTGAATCAAAGAACCAACTTTTCGGTTGGACCGGTTTGTGGAAACGTTTTGCAGCTACGCAATACAAAGCTAACTCAGCTTGTCTTGGTTCACTTAAATCAAGATGAGCAATTTGCTCCTTGTAACCTTGATAAGCAGACGCATCATCCACAGAGAATTCGTTAATACCAATTGCATAATCGACAATCAGTTTACGAGGTAGATTGGTTTTAAATAGCATTTCGTTTCCCAGGTCGAGCATTAAATGCCCTTCTGAGTCTTCGTAATACCAAGTCCATTTGTCACTAGGTTTAAGCATCGTTCCATCTCTGGTTAGTTTTTTACATTATTAGGTAAAACGCTTAATTACCTTCCAAATAATATTGAAATTCTATTCCCTATCTCGCAAAAAAAAAGAGGAAATGACTATGCATTTCCTCTCGTTTCACGTCAGCTTTTTTGTCACTAACTCAAAGTGACATTGTCACTACATCGTTAATGGTATTACAATGCAGACTATAGATTCTTAACGATATCTCGTACTAACGCTGGGCCGTGGTAAATAAAGCCAGAGTAAACTTGAACCAGTTGCGCACCAGCCATCATTTTCTCTTTAGCAGCAACATAAGAGTCAATACCACCTACCCCAATTACAGGGATCTGGTCATTTAACTCTTCGTGTAAACGGCGAACAACTTCTGTACTGCGTGATTGAACCGGACGACCACTCAAGCCACCCGCTTCATTACCATGCTTCATACCTTCAACAATACTACGATCCAACGTTGTGTTTGTTGCGATAACAGCATCGATTTTATTTTTGATCAGAGACGCACAAATCTGAGAGATTTCATCATCACTTAGATCCGGCGCGATCTTTAATGCTAGAGGAACGTACTTGCCAAATTTCTCAGCCAATTCCGATTGCTTAGCTTTCAACTCAGCAAGAAGCTCATCTAAAGCTTCACCGTATTGTAGTGAGCGCAGTCCTGGCGTGTTTGGTGAAGAGATATTTACCGCGATGTAGCCAGCATACTCATAAACCTTCTCCATACAAATCAGGTAATCTTCCGCACCCTTCTCAATCGGAGTATCTTTATTTTTACCGATGTTAATGCCAAGAACACAGTCGAACTTTGCTTTCTTAACATTTTCAATTAGGTTATCAACACCTAGGTTATTAAAGCCCATACGGTTAATGATACCTTCCGCTTCAACCAAACGGAAAAGACGCGGCTTGTCATTACCCGATTGAGGACGAGGTGTCACTGTACCTACCTCAACAAAGCCAAAGCCCATCGCGTCGAATGCTTCAATACACTCGCCATTTTTATCTAGGCCAGCAGCCAAACCAACAGGGTTACGGAATGTTAGCCCCATGCACTCTACTGGGCGATGAGGAAGCTGTTGACGATAAAGAAGATCAAGTGGCGTGCCGGTGAAACGTTTGAAGTTTTGAATTGCAAGATCATGTGCCTTTTCGGCATCAAGTTGGAAAAAGCCAGTTCTGGCTAGACGGTAAAGCATTGTGCCTCCGAAAGAAAAAAGCCCCGTGTAAACGGGGCTGTATTATTTACTGTTTTACCGAATTATTCAATGAATTATCGCAATCGTTTACTCATTCGCTGAACAATTAAGGTTTAGAAGCATCAGTTCACGTAAAGCAACCGAGAATTTAGCAAATTCATGGACAGAACCTACTTTGAATTCATTAAGGATATTCTCCCAACGATGCAAGGATACTTCGTTTGTTTCAATCCAGTCATCAAGCGCTTTCATAACATCAAGCTCTTCTGGTGAACAACCGCAGCTAAGTACCTGACCTGTCAACTGGCGTTGCTGCCAATCTAGATCTTCACGGAATGCAGCTCTCGCCAGTGCTTGCCAGTTGTTATCGACAGCTTGGCCATTGATTTGCTTCAAGAACCAGTGAAGTGATAGTCGGTCGCCTAGGTTATAGTAAAGTTTGGCTGTTTGTTCAACAGTTTTACCTTTTTCACGGGATACTGTGGAAATATCCAGTACTGAGTACAAGCTAGACAAACGCGCAACGTAGTTGGCCACTTCACCATTAATGCCCTGCTCAATCCACGCCTGAGCCATTTCTTTATGCTCTTCAACCTCAGACGGAACAAGCATGTCATCAAGATGTATTTTGATCGTATCAACATCACCTTGATACAGCTCAATCAGTTCATTCACTGACTGGCGACCAGTGCGGTTGCGTAGTAACCAACGAGACAAACGACGTAGTGTGCGACGAACATAGAAAATCATATCGTACTGAGCATCGGTCGAAGCTTCGTTATCTTGCGCTCTAATCTCATCAAGCACTTTGCCTAGGCCAAAGATTTCGCGTGTCGCTGCATATGCATTAGCGATATCAACAACGTTAGCGCCAGTTTCTTCTTGCAGACGAGTAACGAAGTTACAGCCCATTTCATTAACCATTTGGTTGGCTAGCGCTGTCGCTATGATTTCAGCACGTAGCGGATGGTTATCCATTTGGTCAGAATAGTTACGGCGTAACTCAGTTGGGAAGTAGTTCACTAGTTGCTGTGCATGGAATGCATCTTTAGCAATGTCTTCGTGTACCAATTCTTCTTTAAGAACCATTTTTCCGTAAGCAACAAGCACTGAAAGTTCAGGACGAGATAACGCCATACCCTGCTTTTCACGCTCTAGAAGCGTTTCGTCGTCAGGGATGTACTCTAGTGCGCGATCCAAGTGGCCTGCTTTTTCCATAGTATGGATAAAGCGAATTTGCTCTTTAACTAGAGAGGTACCTTGACGCTCTGTTACCGAGATAGATTCAGATTGGCAATACGCATCATCAAGCACGATTTCGCCAACTTCATCTTCCATGGACTCAAGGATCTTATTACGTTGCTTAACAGTAAGATCCCCATTGGTCACAAGGCCATTTAGGAAGATCTTAATGTTCACTTCGTTATCTGAACAATCTACACCACCAACGTTATCAACGAAGTCAGTATTAACACGGCCACCAGTAAGCGCGTACTCGATACGACCAAGTTGGGTCATACCTAAGTTACCACCTTCACCAACCACTTTGGCTTTTAGGTCGCGGCCATCAATACGAAGAACATCGTTGGCACGGTCACCAACATCAGTATGAGTCTCTGTAGATGCTTTCACATAGGTACCGATACCACCATTCCATAGAAGGTCAACTTCCATAGATAAGATCATTTTAATCAGATCATTCGGTGCCATCGACGCCTTTTTAGTACCCAGCATCTTCTGAATTTCTGGTGTAAGCGAAATTGATTTCGCGCGGCGAGAGAAGATACCACCACCTTGCGAGATTAGGTCAGTATTGTAATCTTCCCAACTTGAACGCGGTAAGTTAAATAGGCGATTACGTTCTTCCCAACTACTTGCCGACTCAGGATTCGGATCAATAAAGATGTGCATATGGTTGAATGCAGCTTGTAGGCGAATGTGCTTAGATAGCAGCATACCGTTACCAAACACGTCCCCTGCCATATCACCCACACCAATCGCGGTGAAGTCGGTTGTTTGACAGTTGATTCCCATTTCACGGAAGTGGCGTTTAACAGATTCCCAACCACCTTTAGCAGTGATACCCATCGCTTTGTGGTCGTAACCATTCGAACCACCTGATGCAAACGCGTCACCTAACCAGAAGTTGTATTCTTCAGAGACTGAGTTAGCAAGGTCAGAGAATGTTGCAGTACCTTTATCCGCGGCAACAACCAAATACGGATCATCTTCATCATGACGAACGACACTCTTAGGATGCGCAACTTCGCCATCAATAATGTTGTCTGATACGTCTAGAAGCGCACGAATGAAACGTTTGTAGCAGCGTTGGCCTTCTGCGAAGATTTCATCACGGCCACTTAGCGTCGGTTGACGTTTACAAACAAAGCCACCTTTTGCACCCACCGGTACAATTACGGTGTTCTTAACTTGCTGGGCTTTCACCAGACCAAGGATCTCTGTACGGAAATCTTCTTGACGGTCTGACCAACGAAGACCACCACGCGCAACTTTACCACCACGTAGGTGAACACCCTCAATGTCTGGTGCGTAAACGAAAATTTCGAATGCTGGCACTGGTTGAGGAATTTCAGGAATATCACTTGGCTTCATTTTCAGCGATAACCAAGGCTTCGCTTGCTTGTTGTCATCCAGTTGATAGTAGTTAGTACGAAGTGTCGCGGTGATCATCTCCATGTAACGACGGATGATACGATCATCATCGAGACTTTCTACATGATCGAGTTGCTCAGTAATTTTCGCAATCAGATCGTTTTGACCTTTCTGACTACCTTTGAATTTCGGCTCAAAACGTTTTGTAAATAGCTCTACCAAACCTTTCGCAAGCTCTGGGTAATGGCTTAGCGTCTCTTCAATGTAGTGCTGGCTGAATGGGAAACCAACTTGACGCATGTAACGGGCGTAAGCACGCAGTATTGAAATTTCACGTCCAGTAAGTGATGCGCCAAGAACTAAGCGGTTAAAGCCATCGCTTTCAAGTTCACCCGCCCAGATAGCAGCAAATGCCTGTTGGAAACGATCTCTCGCTTCACGAAGATCCACCGTCTTATCGCTCTTATGAAGCATAGAGAAATCTAGGATCCAGTACACCTGACCATTTGACTTACGCACTTCATAAGGTGACTCACCAATAACACGTAGACCAAGGTTTTCCAGCATTGGCATTACGTCAGACAAGTGAATTGGCTCATCACGGTGGTAAAGCTTAAGTTTTACGGCTTTAGAATCGGAAGCCAGTTCTTGTGGACGGTAGAACAGCATGCCAAGCTTGTTGTCATCACTTAAGCTTTCAAGGCGTTCAATATCGGCCACGGCAGAACCTGGCATTACATCTTCTTTGTATGAACGTGGGAATGCGCGTAGGTAGTCTTTTGATAAAGGTAGACCTTTACTCTCACCGAAGTTTGCCACGATCGCTTCTGATAAACGATCATCCCATGTAGAAGATGCTTCCATTAAGTTTTGCTCAATCGTTTTAACGTCGACATCCATGTTGTTGTTATCAACACGAACGATGTAATGAGTGCGCGCTAGTGGGCTTTCAGAGAAGTAAGTTGTAAATTCAACTTCCTGCTCACAGCCAAAGTATTGTTGAAGTATGCGTTGAGTTTGTCGACGCAACTCTGTGTTGTAACGATCTTTAGTCACATACACCATGCAACTGAAGAAACGACCAAACGGGTCTTTACGTACAAACAGACGAAGCATGTCACGATCTTGCATCTGAACAACGCCCATACCGACTTCTAATAACTCTTCTTCTTTTGCTTGAAGTAGTTCGTCGCGTGGGTAGTTTTCTAGAATATTGTGCAGTGCTTTATAAGAGTATGAACCTTCGCGGTAACCACTTGCATCAAGAATACGCTCAACTTTCTCTCTGATAAGTGGGATACCCGCTACGCTTTGGTTGTATACCGCTGACGTATATAGACCAGTGAATCGGTGCTCACCGATTACTTTGCCATTCTTATCGAATTTCTTAATGCCGATATAGTCTGTGTACGCCGGACGGTGAATACGAGATGCGCGGTTACCTTTGGTGACGATCAGAAGAAATGGTTTTTTCGCTTCTAATCGCGCTGAATCTGGAAAATCTGAAAGTTTCACGGTACGGACACGTTCACTATTCGCGAACAGACCTAAACCTTTGTCTGCTGTTGGGCGAAGTTCTGTATCACCGTCAACGGATACGAGGTCGTACTCTTTGTAACCCATGAAGGTAAAATTGTGTTTACCCAACCAACGCAAGAACTGAATAGATTCATCATAACGATCGCGTTGGATCTCTATCTTTCCTTGCTGAGACTCGACCTGAGCCGTTACCTGTTCTAGTTTTTCAACCATTAGTAACCAGTCTTGAACAACTAATCCCGTGTCGTTCAAAATGCTGAGAAGTTCTGCTTTCAAAGAAGCCATTTCTTCTTTTTGACTTAGACGGTCAACCTCAATGTGGAATAGAGATTGAAGAACGCCCTCGCCTTCATTAATACCGGTAATTTCACCTTTACCAGTACGAGCTACCTGTGTAGGTCCATGTAGCATTAAGTGTGATGAAAGATCCAAACGGCTCAGTGCCATCTTGACCGAGTCAACCAAAAACGGACCATCAGGCACCACGATTTCTACGATCGTGTGTGTTGACTGCCATCCTTGACGGCTTACGGTTGGATTAAAAACTCGAACAGAAATATCGTCGGCTTTTTTCTCGTTAATATGATGCCAAAGTGAGACAACAGCACCATATAAATCAGATTCATTGCGTTCGACTAGATCGTCTTGAGAGATGTTGCTAAACAGGTGTTGAGCAAGTTGGGTGACTAAAGGTTGATGAGCAAGCTCGAGTTTGTCTTGAATAAGTTTATATACTTTTTCAAGCAGAACCGGCATCAATGTTTCACGCGCGGTCATAATCACACTCCACAATTAGAATTGTATGTATTTTTGAGGGTTTTTGTAAGCATAGTGCTTAACACGGGTAATGCCGCTTTATTGTAAAAGCTTTATTGATAAATGGTTAATTGTTTTGGAAGTGGTAGGAGGTGAAATGTCCGAGAATGTGACTAAGGTTCTATTTAAACTTCTATAAAATCAGTTGCTCACAGAGGTTCTAACTTCATAAACTTGTTATTTTGGTCAGTTGTTAATCTGAACCGCCCTTTTAGCCCTATTTGACTAAGAAAAGGCCTGAAACGAGATGCAGGCAATTGTAAGCGCAAGCCCTTGTCAGTAACGACTAAAACGTTACTCGCAGCACCGTTATAATGAGCTAAGAAAGTTTGATATGAGATGTTTAAAGTAAAGTAATAGTGGTTCATAAATTGGTTAAAAAAGTAACGTTTTTATCATTGCGACAAAGAAACTGTATAAATGAACAGTAGCACATAAAGTGCTACTGTTTTATCCATGTGGTTAAGACTCAAGCGCCTTGGTCACTTTTTCAAACAGATCTTTGGCAAGATTATCCATAGATTTCAACGCCTCCAGCTCTGCTTTAATTAGAGCTTGGCGGTGTTCATCATACTTACGGAATTTTAACAAAGGATCAATCAAACGAGACGCAACCTGAGGATTACTGCTGTTTAGTTCACGTAAAATTTCTCCTGCGAACTTATAACCTTCTCCACTCTTGGCATGGAAACGAACTGGGTTCATGTTTAAGAACGAACCAACTAAGCTGCGCGTACGGTTAGGATTCTTCAAGCTAAAGGCTTCATGACCCATCGTCTGCTTAATTACATCAAGTACGTTCTCAGCAGGATTAGTACCTTGCAACGCAAACCACTTATCCATCACCAAACCGTCATGCTTCCACTTGTCACTGTAATCTTGCATTAGTGATTCACGGCACTCAAGTTGCGCACTGTTCGCTGCACTCATTGCTGCGATTGTATCTGTCATGTTGTTCGCGTCTGCGTATTGGTCTTTTGCTAGCTCATTGCCTTGCTCAGTGTAAGCCAAGAAGCTAAGCGCTGTATTACGTAGAGCACGTTGACCAATCGCCGAGTGGTCGATGGAATACACTGCTTGTTTAGAGCTATGGTAAATCGCACTTAGCTCATCATTCAATTGCGTAGCAAGAATCACTTTGACTGCTTTTAGCACTTTAGCAACAGCATCAACATCGACTTGTTTATACCAACCAGACACTTCATTAAAGCTTGGCAGAGAAAGCACTTCCGCAATAAATGCTGGCTCTAGATCTTTTGAAAGTAGAACACCACGGAATGCATCTACAACCGCATCGGACAGTTCAACCTCTTGCCCTGTTTGGACGTTAGCAACGTTCGCGCGAATGTACTTAGCAAGAAGCATTTGACCCGCATCCCAACGAGCAAATTCGTTGCGAGCATGAACCATTAAGAAAATTAGCTCTTCATCGCTGTAATCGTACTCAAGTTTCACTGGCGCAGAAAACTCACGCAACAATGACGGTACTGGTTGCTCTGCCACGTTTTCAAAAACAAAAGTTTGCTTAGCTTGAGTTACGTTCAGCACATTATTTACTGGCTCGTTGTTACAGCGTAACTCAACCACACTGCCATTTTGAGTATATAGTTCTACATCAAACGGGATGTGTAACGCTTGCTTATCAGCCTGATCTTGAGTTGGCTCTGTCGACTGCTCTACCGTTAATGAGTAAGTTTGCTCTGCAGCATTGTAGTCACTTGATACTTTTACTGTCGGTGTACCCGATTGGCTATACCATAGACGGAACTGTTTAAGGTCGATGCCCGATGCGTCTTCCATTGCCGCGACAAAATCTTCACAGGTTGCCGCTGTACCATCGTGGCGCTCGAAGTAAAGCTTCATACCCGCTTGGAAACCCTCTTCACCCAGTAGTGTATGCATCATACGAATAACTTCACTGCCTTTCTCGTAAACAGTCAGCGTGTAGAAGTTGTTCATTTCGATCACTTTGTCAGGTCGAATTGGGTGAGACATTGGGCTAGCATCTTCCGCAAATTGAGGACCACGGATGATGCGCACATTGTTGATGCGGTTAACCGCTCGTGAACCTAAATCCGACGAAAACTCTTGATCGCGGAATACCGTTAGACCTTCTTTCAAACTAAGTTGGAACCAGTCGCGGCACGTTACTCGGTTACCCGTCCAGTTATGGAAATATTCATGACCAATTACTGCTTCAATGCCTAGATAATCCGTGTCTGTCGCCGTTTTCTCGTTGGCCAGTACAAACTTAGAGTTAAAGATGTTCAGACCTTTATTCTCCATGGCGCCCATATTGAAGAAATCTACGGCTACAATCATGTAGATATCAAGATCGTACTCTAGGCCAAAACGCTCTTCATCCCACTTCATTGAGTTAATCAGAGACGTCATTGCATGTGGCGCGCGATCCAAGTTGCCTTTATCAACAAAGATTTCGAGCTCTACATTGCGACCCGACTGAGTCACAAACTTATCGCGCAGTACATCAAAATCACCAGCCACTAGCGCAAACAAGTACGCTGGCTTCGGGTGTGGGTCTTGCCATTGAACCCAGTGACGACCACCGTCTAAATCACCTTCATCAATGCGGTTACCGTTACTTAATAGGAATGGGTATTGACCTTTATCTGCGATAACTTTGGTCGTGTATTTCGCCAATACGTCTGGGCGATCCATGTAATACGTGATGCGACGGAAGCCTTCAGCTTCACATTGAGTACAGAAAGCGCCACCCGACTTATATAAACCTTCAAGTGCAGTATTTGCTTCAGGATCAATCAATGTCTCAATGGTCAGTTCGCATTCAGCAGGTAATTGGTGAATTTCTAATACACCTTCCAGCTCTTCGAACGCAGTCCAAGCTTCTCCATTAACATGAATACTCTTAAGCTTGAGGTCTTCACCTTCTAGACGCAGCGTCGTGCTCTCTTTAAGCTGTTTTACTTTTGACGTTGCGACAACCGTTGTATCGTTATCATAGAGATCAAACGTAAGGTCGATATCTGTGATCGTATGAGACGGTGACTGGTAATCTTTGCGATATTTGGCTTGAGGAGTCTGAGCCATGTCTAAATCCTTCTGACTAATTTCATTGAAGTGCTCACCAAGGAGGCTTGATGATAATGAATTGTGTATGGAGAATAGCAGATAACAACTGCCTTCATTAGTTGCGTGTTAGCTTACAACTCTAAATAGAAAAAAACGAGGCTCTCTACAGAAATACCTCGTTTTTTGTCTATTGTTGACGCAAGACTCAAACTATTTGTCTATATTGTCATCAAACCTCACACTATTGCGCCAAGCAATGATTAGCGAATTCTGTTCAATACTGCGTACATCGCCCCTTGTTCCATTTCTAAGGTTAAGGTATCGCTATTTAACGTGTATTTGGTCTCATGCTCGCCATTTTCATACAGCAAAACTAAGTGCTCGCCTTCGGTATAATAGACACCGCGATGGATAGCTTCTGCGCCTTCGTCATTACTCACACGGAACATAAATACGAAATCTGGCTGCAGAATTAAATCCAGCTGGTGGACTTCATTTGCCGATAGATCATCACCACCGATTCTGGCGCTTGACCACATACCTGCCAACGAGTTCGATAGTGCTTTAGTAAATACGACTCCATTGAGATTCAATAAGTTGTGATTAGCTGAATACTCATAAATTTGTGGTTCTGGAGTATTTAAGCCAAGAATGAGAGTGTCATCGTTCGCGGTATAGAACCCTTCCCAATGGTCGACAGAATAATCCCTTTTCTGAATGTCTATTTTAAAACTATAGTTAGAATCCAGAGTGAGCTTAATCGCCAAGAAGTTTTCTTGGGACTCTTCGGGGTTAGGATTAACGAGGTACCAGTCGCCTAGCAAGAATGGTTGATCAAACTGCGTCAAATCGCTGTTGTCACGAGTTTCATTACCGAATACAGAAAAACACATAATCAGTGATATCAATCCAATTAATCTCATCGCTCGCCCCTCACTCTTTTCTTTAAGCTTAGGCATAGGCTGAATAATTAGCGAAAAATTCGATCTAAATCACATAAAATATATGCACAAAAAAAGCGAGCTTAAGTAGCTCGCTTTCTATCTTATTAATTTAATTAAGATTTAATCATGTCGACCATGATGGCCACTGATTCATCTAAATAAGCATCTGGTGCCTCGTAGTCCTTAGGTACATCATCCAATGTGCTAAAGGCCTCTTCGCCAAGCGCTTTTTGTCGCTGATTGATTCGATCTAGACGTTTCTTATCCGCTTTATCACTTTCAGCTTTACGAGTTTTCTCGTTTAATGACAAAGTATTATCATCTTTTTCAGCTTTGTATTTTTCAATATCTTCTGCAATAAAACGGAACTCAAGATCTTTCGCGATACGAACTTGGTGTTTAGCCGTCAGCTTGCCAATTGAAGCCTCGTTACGCTGTAACACCTGGTATTTAGCTTTATCGATACTATCCCAAGGTAGAGCATTATCCTCGACGCTTTCGCCCGTTTCACTTGGGTCGACAGCTGTTGGGAATGCAATATCCGGAGCAACACCTTTATTCTGTGTACTACCGCCATCAATACGGTAGAATTTTTGAATAGTGTATTGAACGTAACCTAATTCTTTATCGAAGAGATCATAGATATGATTCAATGAGCGATGCTGTTGAACAGTACCTTTACCAAACGAGTTTTCACCTAGGACAATCGCCCTGCCATAATCTTGCATGGCTGCGGCAAAGATCTCTGATGCAGATGCACTGTATCGATTAACCAAAACAGTTAAAGGACCTTTATAGCTAATCTGCCCATCGGTATCACTGTTAACATTGACGCGGCCGTAACTATCACGCACTTGCACTACTGGCCCACTTGTAATGAACAAGCCAGACAATGCCGTCGCTTCAGTTAACGCACCACCACCGTTGTTACGTAAATCAACGATGATGCCATCAACACCCTTCTCTTTAAGCTCGCTGATCAGTTTATCTGTATCTTTCGCTAAGCCTACGTAGAAGCTTGGTACTTCTAATACGCCAATCTTTTTGCCATCTTTTTCAATAACTTCAGATTTAACCGCTCGATCTTCTAGACGAATCTTATCTCGAACGATGGTAATGACTTCAGCTTTAACATCCTTACCTTCAGGCAAGATTTGCAGATTAACCTTGGTTCCTTTCGGTCCCTTGATCAATTGAACAACGTCATCTAAACGCCAACCAATAACATCAACGATCTCTTCACCATCTTGACCAACACCAATGATACGGTCGCCTTCCGCTAACTGTTTACTATTGGACGCTGGTCCACCAGCAACAAGGGAGCGAATCACCGTGTAGTCATCAGTCATTTGTAGAACCGCACCAATACCTTCGAGAGATAGATTCATCTCTGTTTGGAATTGGTCTGCACTACGAGGAGAAAGGTAGCTAGTATGAGGATCAACTTCTCGTGCAAACGCATTCATGTATAGCTGGAAAGCATCTTCATTATGCGTTTGGCTTAGACGCTTAAGGGCATTGTTATAACGCTTGCCTAAGACCTCTTTAATCTCATCCCAATCTTTGCCCGTCAGCTTTAGGTTCAGCGCATCGTATTTCACACGTTTACGCCATAACTCATCAAGATCAGCTGTAGTTTGTGGCCAAGCAGCTTCACTTCGATCTAATTCAATAGTTTCATCACTATCAAAAGTCATCTCTTTATCGAGCAAGCCTAGCGCATACTGGAAGCGCTCATAACGACGCTTGATAGAAAGATTGTAAACATCAAAAGCGATCTGGTTGTCACCGGACTTCAATTGGTCATCAATTCCCGCTGACCAACTATTAAATGAGTCGATATCTGCTTGAGTAAAGATATTGCGATTGAAATCAAGCATTTCGATGTAACGTTCGAAAATAGCCTGAGAAAACTGATCGTTTAACGAGAAGTGTTTGTAGTGAGAGCGAGTAAAGCGAGACGTGACACGTTTGCTTGCTGTCTCATGCTGAACTTCAGGAGCAAGGACTGGTAAGTCCTCAAGAGTGATATTTGCTTCTAGAGCATGGGCTGAAGAAGCTGCTAGCCAGAGGCTAGCAGCAATCAGCGACAATTTTGAACGGCATTTCATGCGTAGGAGTATCTCCTTTATGCGCGTAAATGCTCCGCTTTTACAACCATTTGTAGGCCGTTAGTCAGCTGAACACGCACATCTTCCTTATTGATTTCAACGATAGTCGCAGCCATATTTCCTTTGCCCATATTTACGTTTACTTGATTACCGACTTTTACTTCGTCAGCAGTCAGAGCGCGCGTCTCTACTGGCTTGCTGGCCTTTTGTACTTTGTTCTGTTGCGGACGACGAGCCTGAGGCTTCTTCGCCGCTGGTTTCGCTTTCGCTTTACCTTCTTCGCGAGCTTTCTGTGCTTGCTCTTTACGACGAGCTTGCACTTTAGCTTTGCTTTCAGCTAGTGCAGTTTTTGCGTGTTCTACGTGTTCTTCATCAAGCTCACCTGCTGGGTTGCCGTCTAAATCTACACGTACTGCACCAGGCTTAACACCGTGAAGGTAACGCCATGATGAAGTGTACTGTCTTAACGCTGCACGAAGTTGAGTCTTGCTTACTTTCGGGTCGTCAGTTAGACGCTCCGCAAGATCTTGAAAAATACCAATTTTAAGTGGCTTAGCTTCACCTTCTAAAGTAAAGCACTTAGGGAAACATTCAGCAATATATGCGATAACTTCTTTGCTGTTTTTTAACTTTTCAGTGTTTTCCATGTGGATTCCTGGTTATTGCGGCATGTCCGCGAGCATTAAGTATAAATATTTGAGGTATTATAGTGACCTGCAAGCGAAAAACCACACTCAATAATCAATTTATGCCTTGATAGCGTGTGAATTAAGCAGCTTTTCTACTTCGCTCATCAAAAAAGTCAGTCCTTGCTCGTCAGTTTCGCTGAATCGTCCTACTTTTGGACTATCAATATCCAAAACGCCAGCAACTTGACCATTGATTGAAAATGGAATCACTATCTCAGAGTTACTTTCCGCATCACAAGCGATATGACCTTCAAACTCATGGACATCATAAACACGCTGAACACGATTTTCAGCCACTGCGGTTCCACAAACGCCTCGCCCTACCGGAATTCGCACACAAGCAGGTTTACCTTGGAATGGTCCCAATACCAGCTCATCACCCTTCATTAAGTAGAAACCAACCCAGTTTAACTCTTCAAGTTCCATATTCAGTAGTGAGCTGATATTCGATAAGTTAGCAATTAGATCCGTTTCCGATTCAATAAGTGCGACCGCTTGCTTGGTTAAGCGGTGGAAATGTTCTATTTTCATAAGGTCTATACGTCCTACTATTCCATTTGAAAATTAGAGACTTCTAGCATGAATCTGCGTACAATCGCCGCAAACCATAAATAGTAAGCATTCTCATTATAATGATAGATAATCCCAACACTATTAGCCGTTCTTGGTTGATAACACAAGTAAAAAAGCACAAATCAAAGCTAATATTTGCCAACGTCATTGCTCTATTAGCCACTTTGATTAGCGTGCCGATTCCTCTTCTTATGCCTTTAATGGTTGATGAGGTACTTCTGGATCAGCCGGGAACAGGACTAGCCGTGATGGATATGGTTCTGCCTTCTTCAATGCAAACGCCGACAGGCTACATTTTTCTCACCTTACTACTTGTCGTCATCATGCGCAGTGCCAGCCAAGCGTTAAGTATTGTACAAAGCCGGCAGTTCACCCTAGTTTCAAAGACCATTACCTATCAGATGCGTAGCAAAATGATTGATAAGCTTGGTCGCATCAGTATCCGTCAATATGAGACGCGCGGAAGCGGTGGTATTAATGCCCACTTAATTACCGATATAGAGACCATTGACCAGTTCATTGGTTCAACCTTAAGTAAGTTTCTCATCAGTCTACTCACTGTTATCGGTACCGCGGGCGTTCTTTTATGGCTCGACTGGCGTCTGGGTCTGTTTATTTTATTAGTAAACCCTATCGTCATTTATTTCTCTCGTAAATTAGGTAGCAAAGTTAAGCACCTTAAAAAGAGAGAAAATCAATCGTTCGAACGTTTTCAAAACCGCTTGGTTGAGACATTGGATGGTATCTATCAACTTCGTGCGGCCAACCGAGAGCGAGAGTTCCTTAATGAGCTGAAAGGCCAAGCGGATCAAATACGTCATGATGCAGACAAATATGCCTGGCAGTCAGAAGCTGCTGGACGCGTCTCTTTCTTACTATTTCTGTTAGGCTTTGAGCTATTCAGAGCGGTAGCCATGCTGATGGTACTGTTTAGCGACCTCACCATCGGCCAAATCTTCGCGGTGTTCGGCTATCTATGGTTTATGCTCTCACCGGTGCAGGAGCTATTAGGTATTCAATTTTCTTGGTACAGCGCAAAAGCCGCGCTAAAACGTATCAATGCCCTATTAGATCTTGAAGAAGAGCATCGACCTGTAAGTCAGGTGAACCCATTTACTGATGATCGTGAAGTCGACATTGAAATTCAAAACGTAAACTTCTCATACAATGAAGAAGCAAAAGTCTTATCTGACCTAAGCTTAACCATCCCCGCAGGCAAAAAAGTCGCTTTAGTGGGTGCCAGTGGCGGAGGCAAATCGACGCTCATTCAACTGCTCATTGGCGTCTATCAACAAGACTCTGGTTTCATTAAGTTTAATGGTCACACCACTGACGAAATTAGTTTTGACATAATTAGAGAACAAATAGCCGTTGTATTACAACAGCCTATACTTTTTAATGACACTTTAAGGCATAATCTGACGCTAGGTTCAGATTATGATGACTTGCAGCTTTGGCGCGCTCTTGAGATCGCTCAAATGCAAGATGTTATCAATCAATTGAGCGATGGGCTAGAAACGCAAATTGGCCGTAGCGGCATACGTTTGTCTGGTGGACAAAGACAACGTTTAGCTATTGCTCGAATGGTATTGAGTAACCCTAAATTTGTCATTCTTGATGAAGCAACATCAGCGCTTGATACGGCTACTGAAGCGGCACTGCACAAAGCGCTAACTGAATTTTTAAAAGGTCGTACAACCTTGATCGTCGCGCATCGATTATCTGCTGTTAAACAAGCAGACTTAATTTATGTCCTTGAAGATGGTCAAGTCGCGCAAGTGGGTACGCATGGAGAGTTGGTTGAACAACAAGGCTTATATCAAACCTTATATGGGAACGTGCAAACGCACGCTTAACCCAAACAATCTACATCTATTAGGAGAGAAGCGATGAGCTCCTCTTCTAAGCTTCATGCACACTCTAGCAAACTCACTTCAGTCAGGTTATGTCACGGCTGTGAGCTGCCTGTCGATCTTGTCGAGGTCGAAAGAGGCAAAAGCGCACACTGTCCACGTTGCAACACGCATCTATATAGAGGAGGAAGCCCTTCTCTATCTGGTAACCTAGCGGTTGCGGTGGCATGTCTTCTTCTATTTATACCTTCTCACTTTTTCGACTTTATTAGTATTCGACTATTCGGGATGATGATCCCTGCAACGCTACCTTCAGGGGTCATGAGTCTGTTTAATGAAGGGTTTGTTCTACTCTCTATTTTAATTATATTTTGTAGCTCGATTGCGCCGCTACTGGTCTGTAGCTCAGTCGTCACCGCACATATCGCACTTAAATATCGTGCATTTAAACTGCTGAAATACTCGCTTTCTATTATTCAACACCTAAAAACCTGGGTAATGATAGATGTATTTCTCGTCAGCATTGCCATTTCTTGTTTTAAGCTCCAAGACTATTCTGATATCTATGTTGGACCTGGTCTCATCGGTTTGATTCTGCTGCAAGTCGCAACCATCTTATTGATTACTCGCGTTAGCGTTCGTCGCTATTGGGAAGCATTTCAACCAGAAGATAACTACCACCTGCCAGAGAAAACGCTACACTGTCACCAATGTCACCTATCTCAGCCTGAAGGTGAGTTCTGCGTACGTTGTCATAGCCCTATTCACCACCGCAAACCCAATTCAATTCAGAAAACTTGGGCCTATTTAATCGCTGCAAGTATCGCAATATTTCCTGCTAACCTGATTCCGATATCGATACTGCTTACCAATGGTAAACGACTAGAAGACACCATTTTTTCCGGTGTCGCATCGCTTGTAAACAGCGGCATGATTGGTATTGCTGTGATCATATTTGTCGCCAGTATCGTTGTTCCCGTCGCCAAAATCATCGGTCTCTCATATTTGTTACTGGCAATACAATTCAAAAGAAAGATCTATCACAAACACAGAATGTTTATCTATTTTGTGATTAAGTGGATTGGACGTTGGTCGATGATGGACCTGTTTGTTATTTCGATCATGATGACCTTAGTCGATCGTGGTCAGGTTCTAGATTTTACGCCCGGCTACGGTGCAGTCGCATTTGGCTTGGTGGTTGTTTTGACCATGCTAGCCGCAGAAAGTATGGATCCAAGATTAATTTGGGATAACTACCCTGATGAAGTTAAACAGAAAGAGTCTATAAATGAGTAATTCTTCTCCCACTCAAAACTCGTATTCACCGCATATAAAGCGCAATAAAGGGATATCGCCACTCTGGCTGCTACCAATAATCACAATGGTGCTGGCGGGTTGGTTGGTGTTTAAAGCGGTTCAAGATGCAGGGCAGCGAGTGCAGATCTATTTTTCTGATGCTCAGGGCTTAATCGCCGGGCGAACGACCATACGATACCAAGGCCTTGAAGTGGGTATGGTCAAAGACATCAGCTTGGCAGAAGATCTTCAAAGTATTTATGTTGATGCGGATATTTACCCAGAAGCAACCAAGCTGTTAACTAAAGAGACGCGCTTTTGGATGGTTAAACCGACCGCGAGTCTTTCCGGTGTATCTGGCCTAGATGCGCTTGTATCTGGTAACTACATTGCAATTTCACCGGGTAACAACCCTTCTGAACCAGAGACAGAATTTACTGCTTTGGAAAGAGCGCCATCAGATCTACTGGCTGAAGCTGGCCTCAATATTTCGCTCAAATCACGCGATCTCGGTGGTATTTCAGTAGGTTCTCAAATCGTTTACCGCAAAATACCTATTGGTGAGGTTTACAGTTACCAGCTCGATTCCGAGTCCAAAAACGTCATCATTCAAGCTTCAATCCAAGACGAATATCGCCATATCATTACTGACGACAGTCGTTTCTGGAATGTCAGCGGTATTGGCGCAAACATTGGCTTTGAGGGTGTAGACGTACGCTTAGAAAGCTTAAGCGCACTTATTGGCGGCTCCATCGCGGTTGATTCACCGGATGGTGGTGAGCCTGTCGCTGATAATACTCAATTTAGGCTTTATAAAGACATTAAGACTGCAGGTCGCGGTATTGCAATTAAAGTCACCCTGCCCGATGGCAACAATATCAGCGCTTCAGGTGCCCCTATTATGTATAGAGGTTTAGAAGTTGGCCAAATCACTGATCTGCAATTAAGCGAAGGCCGCGAAGAAATCGTTGCCTCTGCCGCTATTCAACCTGCATTCAGTGACATGCTGACGACTGGAAGCCGCTTTATACTTGAAGAAGCAAAGGTATCACTGTCTGGTGTTGAGAATATCGCCAACATCGTGAAGGGTAACTTCTTAACTATCGTTCCCGGTGACGGTGCTCGTTCGCGAGCCTTTAGCGCCGTTCGTAAAGATGACTTCAACCGCCAGCAAGCGCGTTCGGTTTCATTACAGCTTGTGGCAGACAATTCTTTTGGTCTTGATAAAGGCGCAAACATTCTTTATCGCGGAATTAGCATCGGCTCTGTCACTCAAGTCAGCCTAGCGAAAGATAAGGTTCACTTCGATATACTAATCGACAGTGCATACTCTTCGCTAATCAAATCTCAAAACCGATTTTTTGTGACCGGTAGCGCAAGCGCGGAACTCACCGAGTCCGGCTTAAACATTACGGTTCCACCAGCAAAACAGCTCTTAACTGGATCTATTAGCTTCGTCAGTGAAGGAAAAGAGACACCGCTTGATGAATACAAGCTCTATCCAAGTAAGTCACTAGCAGAGCTAGCTAAATACAACATGTCAGGCTCTACTCAACTGACACTGTTTGCTAATGAGCTACCGCCAATTAGTAAAGGCAGTCCACTGCTTTATCGCAACTTACAAGTCGGCAGTATCTCAGATTTTTACTTGGTCGACGGTGGCGTCATCATCACAGCAAGTATCGAAAATCAATACAAACACCTAGTGACCAACCAAACCGTATTTTGGAACCGTTCTGGTGTTGAAATCGATGCTAGCTTAGCGGGCGTAAGCGTCAAAGCCGCGCCACTAAAATCACTTATCCAAGGTGGTATTGCATTTGACTCACTTCCTGGTGTCGACAACAAACAAAATGGCAAATGGCTACTTTATGATGATTTCAAAACCGCTCGTAAATTTGGTCAAGTGATCACGTTAAACTTTGAAGGGGAAAATACCCTATCTAAAGGCACAGTGATCAATTACAACGGAATTAAAGTGGGTGAAGTAACGCTCGTCGTACCTAACTTTAAACACCACACTGTCGAGGTAAAGGCGCGCATTCTGCCAGAGTATACCAACGCGATCGCTGCTGAAGGCTCGTACTTCTGGCTACCTAAAGCTGAAGTTGGCTTACGTGGTGTAAAAAACATTCAGAACTTACTGTCACAATCGATCAGCGTTCAACCGGGGCAAGGTAAGGCTCAGAATACCTTTACCCTGCATAATATTAAGAAAGCAACCCAAGGCGTTCTATTTACCCTCCAAAGTGAATCTAGAGGCTCGATCGCTATCGGTACTCCAATTCTTTATCGAGATATCGAAGTTGGTGAAGTGACGCACGTATCTCTTGGGGAGTTCGCTGATCGCATCGTATCTAAAATCGTCATTGAGCCTGAATACGCCTATTTAGTTCGACAGAACAGTGTATTTTGGAATGCATCTGGCGTTGATGTCTCTATCGGTCTTACTGGAGCGAACATCAAAGCAGGAACATTCGATAGCCTTGTCCGTGGTGGCATATCCTTCTCAACCCCAGAGCAGAGTCAATTAGAGCCTATCGCTAAACACGGCCATACCTTCTACCTCAACGCCAAAGCTGAGGAAAGCTGGAAGGCTTGGAGAACCGCCATCCCTAAGCCATAATCACAAAGAAAAACGCAGCCTAATCGCTGCGTTTTTTCTATTAATTGGCTATAATCATCGCCCTTTCAAGCTTGTAGAGACAGAACCTTGCACCAGAACGTATATCTCCCAGCCGAATTCCTCAGAGAAATTGAAGCGATTCTTCCATCTCAACTTAACATGGAAGACTTTATCGCCGCTTGCCAACGTCCATTACGTAAAAGTATTCGTGTTAACACGTTAAAGATTTCGATTGATGCATTCCTAGCACGCGCTAAAAGCAAAGGCTGGCAATTGGAACCCGTTCCATGGTGTGAAGAAGGCTTTTGGATTGAAGCAGATGAGTCAGAAGTACCATTAGGTAACACAGCAGAGCACATGTCGGGTCTGTTCTATATTCAAGAAGCCAGCTCGATGATGCCAGTGTCCGCACTGTTTAATGACAAGGATGAAGAGTTTAGCGCTGTACTTGATATGGCGGCGGCTCCTGGCTCTAAAACCACTCAAATCGCTGCGCAAATGGGTAATGCTGGTGTGTTGGTAGCGAATGAGTTTTCTGCCAGCCGCGTGAAAGTTCTGCACGCTAATATTGAACGTTGTGGCGTTCGAAATGCAGCCCTATCTAACTATGATGGCCGCGTATTTGGTGGTTGGTTACCAGAACAGTTTGATGCGGTACTGATTGATGCACCTTGCTCTGGTGAAGGTACTGTTCGTAAAGACGCTGATGCAATGAAAAACTGGACGAAAAAGTCCGTTATCTCTATTTCTGAAACGCAGAAAGATCTTATCGAAAGTGCTTTCCATGCACTAAAACCAAACGGCGTGATGGTGTATTCGACTTGTACTCTTAGCATTGAAGAAAACCAACAGGTTTGTCTTCACCTAAAAGAGACTTTTGGTGATTTAGTTGAGTTTGAAAGCCTAGCAGATCTATTTGCTAACGCCGATAAATCACTGACAGATGAAGGCTTCTTGCACATCTTCCCACAGGTATACGATTGTGAAGGTTTCTTTGTCGCGAGAATACGTAAAAAAGGTTCGGTTGAAGCGCCAAAAGTTAAAAAGCGTTTAGGAAAGTTTCCATTTGAGAAAGCAAGCGCAAAGGTACAAAACGACATTACTAAGCAACTTAAACAGACACTGGATATTTCACTACCCGATGACGCATCTGTATGGTTACGTGACAATGATGTTTGGCTGTTCCCGAACGCTTTAGAACCTATGCTTGGAGAGTTCCGCTTTTCACGTATGGGAATCAAAATCGCAGAAGCTCATAAGAAAGGTTACCGTTGGCAGCACCAAGTCGCCACTACCCTTGCGACGGGCGAAGAGTCAATGTGTGTAGCACTTTCTATTGAGGATGCTCGTGAATGGTTCATGGGACGCGATGTTCGCCCAACAGACCTTTCAGGCAAAGGTGAAGTGTTCGTTAAATTTGATAACGATGTGATTGGCTTAGGAAAATGGGTTGGCAATCGAATCAAGAATGGTTTACCAAGAGAACTAGTAAGAGATAAAAACCTATTCTAAACCGTAAAACATTAGTATGAAATTCTACATTAGCCGCGCGAACTCCAGATATTGTACTAGAATTAAATTATTGATTTGAAATATCAACCAATTAGCGCAGGCTCAATGTGAGCCCTTCCCCAGGCCCATAGCAGGATCAGCTTTGGGCCACTTTTTTTAAGCCGCCCAACTCAGCGGCTTAAAAGTGTCGAGATAAACGTTAAGCTAGACGAATACCGTCTTTATCGATAACAATCTTACCTTGTTTGTAGAGGCCACCGATGGTCTTTTTGAATGTGCCTTTACTGGTTCTAAATGCAGCAAAGATCGCTTCTGGCGAAGACTTATCATTGAGCGGAAGGAAGCCACCTTTTTTCTCTAGTAGATCCATCACTTTTTGGCTCAAGTCGTCCATCTTCTCTACACCAATCTTTTGTAGCGATAGGTCAATTTTGCCATCTTCACGAATGTTCTTGATGTAGCCCTTCAGTTGTTTACCAATGAACAGCTTACCAAACACATCTGACTTAAAGATCATGCCCCAATGTTCACCTTCAACAATCGCCTTAAAGCCTAAGTCGCTGCGTTCAGCAATGATAAGGTCAACTTGTTGGTTACGCGTATAATTTGCCGGTGTTTTGTCTAATAGCTTATTAAACTTAGTCGTACCAACGATACGACCTGAGGCTTTGTCTGTATAAACGTAGACTAATACGTTTTGGCCTTCAGAGAAGCGAGCACGCTGCTCACTGAATGGGATAAGCAGGTCTTTACCTTTAATGCCCCAGTCCGCAAATGCGCCAGTCGCATTTACGCCTTCGATCTTCATAAGACCCCATTCGCCCACTTGAGCAATTGGAGTTTCAGTTGTGGCGACTAACTGACTGTCAGAATCAAAGTATAAAAACGCATCAACGAAACCACCCACTTGTGTACCCTCAGGAACAAAACGGTTTGGTAATAAGGTTGTGCCATAATCCCCTGCATCAAGGAATACGCCAAAATCGGCTGTTTTTACTACTTCTAAGTGGTTAATCTGACCAACTTTAATCATTTCAACTGTCTCTTGTTAAATTTGCGGTGATTATAGCGAATCTCTGTTATGCTTGCGCCAGATATTTAGTACTTTTTTTAGGAGCTTTATTTGTTAACCGTTGATAAGCAGGACGGCATAACTCTCAAAATTTCACATGCTATGGCAGCAACCAAAAAGTCAGACCTCGACTTGTATTTTTTCGTCCCTGGCGAACTTGGGCTGTCCCCTGACGTTATCAAAGAGAGTGAGTTCTATTACGAGTCTATTACTCAAAAACGCGCTTACTACAGTGACAAAACGCTCTTGCCTTTGGTCCACAGTCGACTCGCTAAACGAGGCCGACTTTCTACAACTCAATACCGCGTAAGTTTGAGCCTCTTCGCCTATCAATACGTCATCGCGTTAGATAAAGCGGTTAACGAGCTCAATAAGCACAATAAAGAAAGCGTCACGACAGATGAAGTTGACGAAGTTATCAAGCTCTCACTCGACATCCTAAAAAAACTACGCCGTGGTATCCCTTACGAAGAAAGCTTAAAGCGCTACTATGCCAATATCGATAATTACTTGTCTTGGTATACTGGCCAACGCCTAATGTCGCTGGTTGCGCACATGCCTCGTGATAGCGAATATAAAAGCTTGAAAGAAAGCTTATTGGCGATCGTCGAAAAAGAAGCCGCCCATAGAAAGCTAAATAACTACAACTCGAAGAGCGTACGTGACGACGTAACGCGATTAAGTAACAAAATGCGCTTACTACGCCGATTGATTGAACACCCTGTCGTTCTACAGGAAAAAACTCAATCACTGGGTAAAAACATGAAGCGTGTTGTTAAAGGCGGAGCAACTGGCTTCGTCATGGTGTTCGTTACCATCACCGCAATTCTTGCGCGCGACTACTGGGGTGAAATCACCGCTTCGTTTATTGTTTTAATGTCGTTCGTTTATGCATTGCGCGAAATCTTTAAAGATGACCTTCGCGACGTTATGTGGCGATGGATACGTAAAGGTCGTCCTAAATGGCGCAAATTGTACTTAGACCCAACAACGAAAAAAGCCGTTGGACAAAAGCTTGAATGGCTAGATTACAAGGTTCTCGATAAGTTACCTGACCGCATTAAGTCAATCCGCAAAAAACGTGTAGTTCAAAGAGAAGAACAGATTCTTCACTACAGCTCGAAAACTGAGATGTCGACGTCAAAGTTCATGAGTGGTTATGAGGAAACACGCGAATCAATATTGGTCAGTATGCGTGAGCTTACCCGCTTGATGGACAAAGGCTCGAACAAAGTCTACACGCATAACAACGGTCAGGTCAGTCGCGAGTCTGTAGAGAAACGACACCTAATCAACCTCATTGCCAAAGAAAACAATCACAACGGCCAAATAAAATACTACCGTTGGAAAATTGTTTTAAATCGAAGCAAAATCGTCGCTGTCGAGCAAATGGAAGTCGAAGAGGTTAATCACCCTTTCGCTTCAGTGACAGAGTAAGATAAAACTCCGCCATTGGCTCATCGCCATGAAGTGATGGGCAGATGGCGGTGATTTTTACCGCTTCATTCACTCTTTCTCCAGTATCAAACGTTCGCTTAAGCATTTGATCGATCTGTTTGCCATCTTCACATATGAAATGAACGTCCGCTTCTGGGCGCTTTAAAAACTGCCCCTCTACTGCTTTAAACGCTAATGATACTTTTCGACCGCTATCTTGAGCTTTGCTCATTGCCATAAAGCCACCAGCAACATCAGCACCAACGGCTAAAACACCAAAATACATGCTGTTTAAATGGTTCTTGGTGCGTCGTCTGATCGGAATCTTAACTTCGACCCGCTCGTCATCAAGATGAAGAATCTTTGGTCTTGCTAACCATATAAAGGGAACTTTGAAAAAACCAAAGAAGTTTAGGTATAAGTTTGCTTTAGTAAGCGGAGATAACATGCGACTAGTCCGACCAGTGAATATGTGACTAGTTGATAATGAAAAAAGGCCAATGTCAACAATTTGTTAACATTGGCCTTGTAAAATAGTGACCATCTTAAACATACAAAGTTACGGCGTCACAACTACATCTACATTGTCATATTCAGCTACTGTCTCTTGAATGCGAGCATACTGCTCTAGTGCATTGCTGCAAAGAACAACGGGTTTATTGCTGCTATGAGCCGACTTAACCACTTGCTCTATCAGTTGGATAACCGCATCACTTTGAGGATCAAAAAGGTATTCAAGCTCTTCACTTAGGCGGTCGATGCCAAGTGTAAATTGTGCGAGATTTTCTAGGTTAATTGCGACACCATCAAAGTAATGCAGCAATTTTTCTGAAAGTAGCGCTCCTGCTGGCACATCAACGGTATAAAGCACCTTGAACCCGTTCAAACCGCGAGGAAGCCCCTGCTCGGCAAGTAAATCAATGATTTTCGCTGCATCAGAGAGCCCGCGAACAAAAGGAACCACGACCTCTACATTGTAATCTTGCGCCTGCAATGCCTTAATCACTTTACATTCGAGTGCAAACTGATGATTAAATGGCTGCGCCGCAAATCGAGAGACACCTCTAACACCAAGAGCTGGGTTAGTTTCTTTGAGCTCTACTTTGCCCCCAAGCAGTGAGCTAAAGCTGTAGCTATCCGCACCACTTAAACTCACACGAACGGCTGCATGATTAGGCTTAATTGCTGAAAGGATCTGGTTTGTTAGGGTTGATACAAAGTGCGTCTCAACGTCTAAGTCACCTAAAATAGCGTTGATTGAGGCAGCTTCCGTCTCACCCAATGGCTCTTTCGAATCACTGTAAGTTGGGTGATAAAAAACATGCTCTAGAATCAATTCAGATAAAGATACAAACAAATGAGAGCCCTCAGATTCCGTATCTAATGTTGGGAGTGACTCACCTATGTTTAAGGAAGGATGCAAACTGCTCGAACTATTTTGACTCATTACTGCTCCGTGCAAACATTTTGTTGTGTTTATAGCCTTCAACATACCGCTCGACTTACTCTAACACAAGGGTAGATCAGCATTTTTACTTTACCTAAGTGCATAATTTTTCAGATTTACACCCTGATAGAGATAAGATTAACGATAAGTGGTTTATTCCTAGGTTGGTTTCCGCTATCTTTACCGCTTCGCAATAGAAATACAGGCTGTGGTATGCCACTTAAAACCGATGAATTAAGAACCCAACCACTGGGTCCAATGCCAACTCCGGCAGAACTAGGAAGCGCACATCCGATTACGGACGAGGTCGCCGAGCGCATTGCACAGTCACGTCGTCAAATTGAAAACATTCTTTCAGGGGAAGACCAACGCCTATTGGTGATCGTCGGCCCTTGTTCAGTGCATGATACGGAAGCTGCTATTGATTACGCTGAGCGTCTGGCGGCCATTCAAGAGCAATACAAAGATGAACTTTTCGTCGTTATGCGTACTTACTTTGAAAAGCCACGCACTGTTGTTGGTTGGAAAGGTCTGATTACCGACCCTAACCTTGATGGTTCTTACGCTCTTGAAGCTGGCTTAAACAAAGCGCGCAAATTGCTTTTAGATATCAACAAACTCGGCCTAGCGACTGCCACCGAGTTCCTAGATATGATTACAGGTCAGTACATTGCTGATCTAATCACTTGGGGCGCGATTGGCGCTCGTACGACAGAGTCACAAATCCACCGTGAGATGGCTTCTGCGCTTTCTTGCCCTGTTGGATTTAAAAACGGTACGAACGGCAACATCAAAATCGCTATTGATGCGATTCGCGCGTCTCAGGCATCTCACTACTTCTACTCGCCAGACAAAAATGGTCGCATGACTGTTTATCGCACAAGTGGTAACCCGTTTGGTCACGTAATCTTACGTGGTGGTGAAACAGGTCCTAACTTCGATGCTGAATCTGTTGATGCGGCATGTAAGCAACTTGGCGAGTTCGGTTTACCTGAGCGTTTGGTTGTTGATTTCAGCCACGCTAACTGTCAAAAGCAACACCGTAAGCAATTGGATGTAGCCAAAGACATTTGTGAGCAAATCAAGTCAGGTAAGAACCAGGTCGCTGGTATTATGGCAGAAAGCTTCATTCTTGAAGGCAATCAGCCAATGAATGACCTAGACAACCTTACTTACGGACAGTCTATTACCGACCCATGTTTAGGTTGGGAAGATACAAGTACCATGCTTGAAATGTTAGCTAACGCAGTTAAAGCCCGTTCATAATTAAAAGGATTCCAACATGCCATCATTTGATATTGTATCTGAAGTCGATTCAGTAGAACTTCGTAATGCAGTCGATAATGCTTCACGTGAACTTTCAACTCGTTTTGATTTCCGTGGTGTTGAAGCATCTTTTGAAATGCAGAAAGACGAGTCAGTCAGATTAAACGCTGAAGGTGACTTCCAGCTTAAGCAAATGCGTGACATCTTACGTGGTAACTTAGCGAAACGCGGTGTTGATGCAAATTCAATGGATGCGAAAAGCGAAGAAGCAACAGGCAAAAACTGGCACCAAATTGTTCTCTTTAAACAAGGTATCGAAACGCCAATGGCGAAAAAGATCGTTAAGTTAATTAAAGATAACAAAATGAAAGTTCAGGCTTCAATTCAAGGCGAGAAAGTACGCGTAACGGGTAAAAAACGTGATGACCTACAAGCGGTTATCGCACTTATCCGCGATGCAGAGCTTGGTCAACCGTTCCAATACGAGAACTTCCGCGACTAACTCAAGCGACTTCAAAAAAAGGCCAGATACGTTTTCGTATCTGGCCTTTTTTATTTTTGGCTACCCAGTGAGATAATCTTGTCTGAACCTTGTATAAAGGTAACGTTTGTCGACTGAGGCGCAAGCAACACCACTACCCGCTTATCTTCGTTCTTGGCGGCTTCTATCTGGGTGGATAAATCGGCTTGATTGGTAAACTCTAGACGCTCTGCATCTCGTCTAACTAAATCTACAAACGCAAATGGGCATTGACTATCAAACAGAACGATTTCCGCTTGCTGCATCAATCGCAATGCTTTTAACGTCAGTAGCTCTACGTCATTGCCATGCTCAATCCAGGTCACCGATCCTTTTCGGCTAAAACCAACCTCTAACGCATTTTGATACGCTGCTTCTAACATAGCATTGGTACTGGCATTATCGACATCTGTACGTGCGAAGAACATTTCCCAAAACTTGCGACGCTCATCGACCGTAGGTAATTTTTCTTTTATATCATTACGCTTGGACGAGGCAAAATCTGCCTGCAACGATAAGTTTTGAGGTAGTACCGCTTCTATCTTCTCGCGCATATTACGTATCAGTACAGGAGCAGCACCGCCACTGGAAATCGCGAGCTGAATTCGGCCTCTGTTAATCATCGAGGGGGTAATGAAATCACAATAGGGTAAATCGTCAACGACATTGACTAAAATCCCTTTGCGCTTCGCATCACGGTGTACCTGATGGTTCAAACTCGGATTATCTGTTGTCGCCCAAACCTGTACGTATGACGTTTCAAGCAACTCTTCAGAATAAAAACCTTGAATCCACTGACACTCGCCTTTATCAATCAATTGACTCAAATAATCTTCTACTTGAGGGGAGACGATCGTCACACTCGCTCCTGCCCTCACTAGGCTATCCACTTTACGACTCGCAACTTCACCACCGCCAACAACTAAGACGGGTTTATTGTTCAAATTCACGAATAGAGGAAAATACTGCATTTCATTCCTTGATGTGTATAAGGGGCTGTTCTACTGATACTACCAAAAACAAGCGATAACGTAGATGCCCTTTCTTTCACCTGACCAACATATAACCAAATTTTCATCGATCTTTAGTTAGATATTCCAGATCTATATGGTTTGTATAATTATCAAACCTAAAATCATTGATAATTTTATCACACCAGTCTGTCATTTCTATTTTGTGAACTTATACACTGTTTACATTGTCATAACATTTCGCCATTCTAATGTCTGTCAGGAAATGTGAGTTCATTCAAAAATCTTTTTAAATTATAGAGTTGTGAAAACACAATTCCTTTCCTACGCTTATAACTGGTTGATTTAACAAAGACTCAATAAAGAGCACTGCAACCAAACAAATAATGAAACACAACAGAGCTTAATCGTTGCATCGAGAAATCTCGATTTAACACGGATCATACAGGAAGGATACAAATGGCACATAAACTAACACTTCTTGCTTCAGTTGTAGCAGCATCTACTGCACTGATGTCTACTAGCGCTTCTGCAGCAGATAGCACGCTTGATAAAGTAACTAAACAAGGCTTCTTAACTTGTGGTGTAAGTACTGGCTTGCCAGGCTTCTCTAACCCGAACTCTAAAGGCGAATGGGAAGGCATCGACGTAGAATACTGTCAAGGTCTTGCAGCTGCCGTTTTGGGCGATAAGACAAAAGTTAAATACGTACCTCTAACAGCAAAAGAACGCTTCACTGCCCTACAATCTGGTGAAATCGACGTTCTTTCTCGTAACACAACATGGACGCTACACCGTGATACAGCACTTGGTCTTAACTTCGTTGGTGTAAACTACTACGATGGTCAAGGCTTCATGGTTAAGAAAGATCTTGGTCTTACTAGTGCTAAAGAGCTAGATGGCGCTTCTGTTTGTGTTCAGTCAGGTACAACGACTGAGCTTAACCTAGCAGACTACTTCCGTAATAGCGGTATGTCTTACAAGCCAGTTGTATTTGATACAGCAGCTCAAACATCTAAAGGTTTCGATGCTGGCCGTTGTGATGTACTGACAACTGACCAATCAGGTCTTTACGCTCTTCGTCTAAACCTTCAAGACCCATCTTCAGCGCAAGTACTACCAGAAATCATTTCTAAGGAGCCACTAGGCCCAGTAGTACGCCAAGGTGATGACCAGTGGTTTAACATCGCTAAGTGGACACTTGCTGCAATGGTGAACGCAGAAGAGTACGGTATTTCATCTAAGAATGCTGACGAAATGCTGAAGTCTAAAGATCCAAACATCAAACGTATCCTAGGTGTAGATGGCCCTAAAGGTAAAGGCCTAGGTATTCGTGATGACTGGGGTTACCAAGTGATTAAGCAAGTAGGTAACTACGGTGAGAGCTTCGAGCGCACAGTTGGTGAAGGTTCACCTCTGCAAATCTCTCGTGGCGTGAACGCTTTGTGGAATGCAGGCGGCTTCATGTACGCTCCACCAATCCGTTAACTTCTAAAGTTACAACACAAAATGGGCGGTTTTGGCCGCCCTTTTTAATAAAAATGGATTTGAGGTTATAGTTGTATGAAACCTACTAATATGGCGTCTAGCGCGGATAACGGACCGGCTAAGAACGCTAACCTTATATACAATCCCACCTTTCGAGCAGTTGTATTCCAGATCATCGCGATTGCAGCGCTTGTTTTCTTCTTTTACACCATTGTCAATAATGCACTTACCAACTTAGAAGCTCGCGGCATCGCTACGGGTTTTGATTTCCTCGATCAAGAAGCCGGCTTTGGGATTGGCCTAACGCTGATTGAATACGATGAAACTTACTCTTATGGCCGAACTTTCATCATCGGTCTACTAAACACCGCTTTAGTTTCCTTTTTCGGTATTATTCTCGCCACTGTGATTGGTTTTATCATGGGTATCGCACGTTTATCATCTAACTGGTTGGTTAGTCGATTAGCTGCGGTTTACATCGAGATATTCCGTAACGTTCCGTTACTACTGCAAATTTTCTTTTGGTACTTTGCAGTACTACAAGCTCTACCATCAGCGAGACAAAGTCTAAGCTTAGGTGAGGCGATCTTCCTCAATGTACGGGGCTTGTACTTCCCTGCTCCGATTTTTGAAGAAGGCTCGTCATTCGTTGTCGCTGCGTTTATCGCAGGTGTCATCGCATCGATTGTCATTGGTATTTGGGCGAAGAACAAACAGAAGTTAACGGGTCAACAAACTCCTATGGGTCGTATTGTCCTTGGGCTTTGTATCGTACTTCCTACCATTGTTTACTTTTTGATGGGCTCTCCTATATCAGCGGAGCTTCCTGAATTGAAAGGGTTCAACTTCCGTGGCGGTATCAGCATCATTCCTGAGCTCGCGGCACTGTTACTCGCATTAAGTATCTATACGGCCTCTTTCATCGCGGAAATTGTTCGTTCTGGTATCAATGCAGTTAACCATGGTCAAACCGAAGCAGCGATGTCCCTTGGATTACCGCGCTCACGTACCTTAAAGCTTGTTGTTATTCCTCAGGCATTAAGAATCATAATCCCACCACTAACAAGTCAGTACTTGAACTTAACCAAAAACTCATCCCTTGCGATGGCAATTGGCTACCCTGACTTAGTATCGGTTTTCGCAGGAACAACACTCAACCAAACGGGTCAAGCGATCGAAATCATCGCCATGACAATGGGTGTCTACCTGACTCTCAGCTTGCTGACATCAGCACTGATGAACATTTATAACCGTAAAGTAGCGCTAGTGGAGAGATAGCATGAGTATTCATCAATTTCAGCCTGACCTTCCGCCACCAGCTAATACCGTAGGTGTTGTAGGTTGGCTGCGTAAAAATCTATTTAACGGTCCAGTTAACTCTGTCGTTACTGTTATCCTTGGTTATCTTGCGTTCATGCTGCTTTGGAACACCTTTGACTGGGCATTTTTGAACGCAGACTGGGTTGGCACAACTCGTGATGCATGTAGCCGAGACGGAGCGTGTTGGGTATTTATCAGCGTGCGCTGGGAACAGTTCATGTATGGTTTCTACCCACAAGAAGAACTGTGGCGCCCTCGCCTATTCTACATCACTTTGGCAATTTTCACGGTTCTGCTTGCTTATGAAAAAACGCCAAAGCGCATGTGGATCTGGCTATTTTTCGTCAACATCTACCCGTTCATCATTGCAGCGTTGCTATACGGTGGTGTATTTGGCTTAGAGGTTGTTGACACGCACAAGTGGGGTGGCTTACTTGTCACGCTCATTATTGCATTAGTCGGTATTGTAGTCTCACTACCAATTGGTGTGGCTCTTGCGCTAGGTCGACGCTCCGAAATGCCAATTATTCGCAGTATGTGTACCGTATACATCGAAGTATGGCGCGGCGTACCACTGATCACCGTTCTATTCATGGCATCAGTAATGCTTCCGCTATTCCTGGCCGAAGGTTCTGAAACAGATAAGCTGATTCGAGCTTTGGTTGGCGTAGTCATGTTCAGTGCTGCCTACATGGCAGAGGTCGTTCGTGGTGGCCTGCAGGCGATACCAAAAGGTCAATATGAAGCAGCTGATGCACTCGGTCTAACTTACTGGAAGAAGATGGGGCTGATCATTTTGCCACAAGCACTTAAGATCACCATTCCTTCAATTGTGAACACCTTCATCGGTCTATTTAAAGATACCAGTCTTGTACTTATCATCGGTATGTTTGATGTACTCGGTATCGGTCAGGCAGCAAACACCGACCCAGAGTGGTTAGGCTTTGCAACTGAAAGTTATATATTTGTCGCGTTAGTGTTCTGGGTATTTTGTTTCGGCATGTCGAGATATTCGATCTGGCTTGAAAACAAACTCCACACCGGTCACAAACGATAATTAGCTCAAGGACGTATTATGACGCAACAACAAGATTACATGATCCAGCTAAAGGATATGAACAAGTGGTACGGTGAATTTCACGTACTAAAGAACATCAACCTTGACGTTAAGAAAGGCGAAAAGATCGTTATTTGTGGCCCTTCAGGCTCAGGTAAGTCAACGATGATTCGTTGTATTAACCGCCTTGAAGAGCACCAGAAAGGTCACATCTTCGTTTCTGGTAACGAACTGACTGAAGATTTGAAAAACATTGAAGCAGTTAGACGTGAAGTGGGTATGTGTTTCCAGCACTTCAATCTATTTCCTCACCTAACGGTGTTAGAGAACTGTACTCTAGCACCAATTTGGGTGAAGAAGATGCCAAAAGAAGAAGCTGAAGCGATTGCAATGAAATACCTAGAGCGCGTTAAGATCCCAGATCAAGCAGACAAGTACCCAGGTCAGCTATCAGGTGGTCAGCAACAGCGTGTAGCTATCGCCCGCTCTCTATGTATGAGCCCGCAAGTTATGCTATTTGACGAACCAACATCAGCTCTCGACCCAGAGATGGTACGTGAGGTACTTGATGTAATGGTCGAACTTGCAGAAGAAGGCATGACGATGCTTTGTGTAACTCACGAGATGGGTTTTGCTAAAGAGGTCGCAGATCGGGTTATCTTTATGGATGCTGGTGAGATTATCGAAGAGAACAACCCTGTTGATTTCTTTGAAAACCCTCAGTCAGACCGTACTCAAAACTTCTTGGCGCAGATTCTGCACCATTAATTGTCGATAAACGATGTAACAAAGGGTGGCTTCGGCCACCCTTTTTCGTTGTTAAAGCTTGTTCAAACCACTATATCTAGCACCGCAAACAGCTCTAAATCTTTTGTTATGTTCTTGCACTACAGGTACAATCGCGACGCTTTCAATACGGACTAACAGCGATGCTATTCAACAACGATATCGACGAAATGATTAACTATTTAGAACGTTTCTGCAAAGAACCGCATGTAAAGGCGCTCGATAACGTTTCAGACGATCAGATTAACCTACTTCTCGACTTTTTAACGCTCGCCCACCGATTGAACTGTGATATATATGCGACTAAAAATCTGAAAAGTTCGCACTTTATCGGTATTGGTGCGTTCGCGTTAACCCAAGACAGAGCGCCGCAAGGAAACCTATTTCTGAAGATGGAACGCGATCGTATTTACCTAACATTCGAATTAGATGATTGTAACGAAGATAACTTGTTAACCCCTATTCGCGTCATTGATGCTCTCGTCTATCTAACGGAATACACAGGCCACGCGCTGTTACCAGAAAACTACAAGTAGTGGGTATTACGTTAAACTATGTGTGGCGCTAATAGGCGTTCATCATAGCTCTATACACTTCAGCGCGAAATCAAACCTCAGTACGTTTTATCGCAACCACCGAATAAGTATGCCAGTGCTTCATTCTACCCAATGAGGTTTTTGCCGTCTCATCGCGCTCGAAGAATCTAACAATTTCAAAGCCTGAAAATAGAGCCTCAACCTCTAACTTCGATAACGGTGTTGTTGAACTGCGATAGTTATTAGCCCAGCTGTCTTTCAACCCCATAAAATCACCGACAAAGACACCACCAACCTCAATCGATGATTTGATGTTACTCCAAGTAGACTCAAACTGACCAGGTTCAGCAAAAAACAAACTTGAATTCGCTAACACGACCCCTGCCTTTGGGTAGTCAAAAGACTCGAATGATGATTCTGATATTTCCACCAATGAATTGGCTCGAAAACGATCCTGACAAATCGCCACGGAGTCAGAGTTAATGTCAAAGCCATGAACCTGATAACCTAATTGCTCTAAATATCGGATATCGCTACCAGTCCCACAGCCGCAATCAGTTGCAACGTTTAGAGTCGATTCATTCAGTTTAGCAGCGAACTCAGTGCGTTTTAGGTGCGGGCGAGATAAAGCCTTTTCATAGTACTTACGCCAGATTTCATTATTTTCATCCATAAACTTAAGCTTCCTTGTAAACACCATTGCAATATGGCGCTCTCTACTACCTGTTATTTGGTTAATCTAATGTTCCACATTTAACGGGTGCGCAACCTCAACAAACTGACTAATGTTAGTAGCACGTCTAACTCACCGGAGCGTGAACCTATGAAAGTACTCATTCAGTACACCCAAGCAGGAAAATACAAAGACCAAGCTTGGGAAGCGTTAGTAAACAGACAAAAAGGTGAAATTCAAACCGTCACACCATCTTATGCTGCACAACTCATTGAGCAAGGAAAGGCTAGCCTTCTAACCACAGAAGATGGACAACTCATTACCCACTCTTAAACTAACTTTATGAGCTCTGAAACATGAGCTCATTCTTTGCCAAATACAGCAAACACCAAGTGTTTACACGCTCTAAAACGCGCTGTTAAGAGGTATTGTCCTGTTGTTAAAGATAAACTCTTCTTGGTTTACACCCTTATACCTGAGACAATCGGACTGCAACTTACACTAGGCAAAATATTATGAAACTTTTAGTCCGCAATCTAGCTCGTACTACAACAGAACACGAAGTTCGAGTTCTCTTTTCTGCTCACGGCACTGTTACCCAATGTGATTTAGTTCTAGATCAGGAAACAGGTCAATCTAAGGGCTTCGCTTTCCTGGAGATGCCTGATGAAACTGAAGCAAAAACTGCATTGAATAGCTTAAACCTGACTAACGTAGCTAAGAGCAAGATTCGCGTTAAATTCGCTCAAAACTAAACGTCCAAATAGGGAGCTAACCAATCCTAAGCTCCCTTTCATGTCACCCACGTTAATTCTCTTTAAAGCACTTAATTGGTTGCCTAGAAAGACAGACCCAGTGCTTTCAGTTCTTCTTCACATTGAGCCGCGCTCTCAAATTGGATCCCTGCGATACCAACTCCTCTCGCACCGTCCACATTGTGTGGCATATCATCGATAAATACAGTTTCTGACGCAGCTAGTTTATGTTGGGTAAGTAGTGCTTGATAGATTTCAGCTTGTGGTTTGAGGAGACCAAGTTCCGCCGATACCGTCGCGCCATCAAACAAAGGCCAGAATGAATATTCTGATTTTAGGTAAGCTACGATTTCGTGGACATTATCCGTTAACGCATAAACGTTGTAGCCGGATGACTTAACGCGTTTAAGAAGGTCGACTGAACCATAAATAAGGATCTGAGTTCGCTTAACGTAGTAAAATAGACGCTCACATTCCAAGTCAGACAAGTCTAATAGTTGCTTGTACTGCGCCTTGGCATCATCTTCAGAAATGAAACCTTTATTGAGGTCTAACCAAGTTTCAGACTGAAAAATACGTTTCGCCAGCTCCTCGGAACCCTTAATTTCACCGAATGTTAGCTTTACTATTTCCAAAGGTGCCCAACGTACCATCACGTTGCCAATATCAAAGACTACATTTTTAATATTTTCTGAACTCATCATTCCCCCCTGTTTACATAACGTCCAATGCTCAAAGCTTTTCGCTGAACATTGTAAACATGTTGATTAGTTTATTGCTGGCGGCTTAGTAACAAGCTTGCTCCTGACATCGCTAAAAAGGTAGCGCAACCTCGATTGAAACGCTTTGCCATTTTTGGCTTTGTGAACCATTGCCTCAAATACATTCCAAACATGGCATAGATCGATATCGCCCCCATTTCCAGTATTAGGAACGTAGAACCCAGAACGAAAAACTGCTCATTAACGCTTGCAGACACATCAACAAACTGAGGAAGAAACGCGGTAAAGATCAAGATAGCCTTTGGATTACCAGCGGCTAATAGAAACTCTTGTTTCGCTAAACCTAACTGGTTACGACCGTTATCTAATTCACGAACAGGGCTAGCTTCTGAGCGCCACAGGTTGAAAGCTATCCACAATAAATAGGTAGCGCCAATGACTTTGATAGTGAGGAATAAAGTCTCAGATGCATAGAGAACAACAGCCAAACCGGAAGCCGCTAATGCTATCATTACAGAAAAGGCCGCTATACGGCCTAAGCCCGCGATCAAAGCAGATTTAAAACCGTAGCAACGTGCATTGTTCATAGATAATAGGTTATTGGGACCAGGCGTCATGTTAAGTGCAAAACACACAGGTATAAAGAGCATTAACTTCCAAATTTCCACACTATTTCCTCTATAAGACTAACGCCCAATCAGTGCTTGTTAAAGTTGCTTGTAGAGCCTCAGCATATCTTGATGCTGAATTCCATTTTCAAAAATTGGGTCGGGGTAATTAAGTAAGAAGTAATCTTTGACTACGGAGTCCACTCGAAAACCAAGGCGCTGATAATAGGTAAGTTGGTGACCGAATGTACCTGTGCCAAGCTCGACACGACTAATTCCCTTTCTAGACAATTGAGAAAGCGCGAACACGAGCAGTTCAGAGCCAATACGTTTTCCTTGATACTCTGGATATACCGAAACGTTAACTATTTCAGCAAGGTTACTATTTTGGGCCTTCACCACACAAGCCGCTAAGATACGCCCATTATCTAATGCCGCAAAGCACCATGAATCAGAGAGATATGATGAAATACTCTCTTCCGATGGGTCGGCTTCAAGCAGCAAATCGAGAGAAACCTGGTTACTGTCGACTTCAATAAATTCCATTGTTCCTCCAAGCGTATAACATCCACTTGTCTTGACGAATCAATCCAATGTGCTGGTCATAACCGCTTTTCCATTAACAAAAGATCCCAAGGTTCACCACCAAAAGCTCGTGTACCAGATTGATGCGAAGTCACCTGAAAACCCAACGATTCGTAGCAATTTTTAGCCACGGTATTACGCTCAAAGACCGCTAGCGACAGCACTTGAGCGTTATGATCTATTCGAGCTAATTCGATTAATTGTTTAAGCATAGGTTTTGCGATGCCCTGACCACGAAAATCATTTGAGACAAACACACGGCAAATCCGTAATCTTGACTCCGAGAGTTTGAATAACTCTACGTAACCAGCGCTAATGCCCTTATGAGTATAAAAAAACGGAATGACTTCTGGCTTAGCACAATGTTCATCAAGCTGTTTGCAATCTAAAGGGAAGTCGAAATTTGGTCCACCCCATTGATAATTGAGTTCTTCTGAATCAATCCAGCGAACTAACAAGTCATAGTCTGTTTTTTCAAACGCTCTAAGTCCCATTCACCCTTCCCTCTAAAGCCCAATCCACATACAAATCCAAGAAACGCAGAGACGTTAAAATAAGTCACGTCTATAAGAACTTTTCAATGAGGACTTCGTCTACATATTCTCCGCGAACTTTCGCATGTTTCTTCGCTGTACCCACTATTTCAAAACCTTGCTTGAGGTAGGCTGCTAAAGCGCGTTCGTTGTCGCTCCGTACATACGCAAACAGCTTTTCGTAGCCCTTTTGCTTTGCAACGTCGAACGTTGAATTAAAAAGCTGCTTAGCGACACCTTTACCGCGCGCACTTTCACACACAAACGTCCCGATTATGCCTACATGGTCAAAAGCTTTTGTGTATTGTGCGAACGGCTCGATATTTTGGAAGCCAATCACCTTTGAGTCATTCTCGGATAAAGCGACGGTAAATACACCACGTTTAGGAAAATGCGCAATGAACTCTTTTTCTTCTTCAGGCGTAAAGGTCGTGTCTAATACAGTGTATAAACCTTCAACAATGATCGGGTTGAGGACATTCGTAATGCCTTCAGCATCGTCTAAAAACACCTGACGTACAACTAAACTCATGCAACTTAACTCCTATTCTTTTTAGAGCTGTTTGTACATGAGTTTAAGATGTTCAGCAACAGCTAACGGCCGATTAACCCGTCTTCAAGTATAATAACTATAACTATAACTATAACTATAACTACGCCATGTTACCGCGATCACTAAAGGTTATGAGCTAAACGCGCTGAGGCTTACAGAATCCTTTAGCAAATTCGTCAGAGGTAAGAAAAGCGGTTCAGGAAGCTCGTCCAATTCGAACCATTTCCACTGCTTACATTTATGTGGTTCCGTCACCTGAGGTTCACCACTAAGACATGTAGCGACAACGAACAGCGTTACATAATGTTTATCTTCTTTTTCGAAGATATCATTGGTGAAGGTTAGTTTTTCAAACGAGTCTACAGTTAATCCTGTCTCTTCAAATGTTTCCCGCATTGCGCATTGTTCAATACTTTCACCTAATTCAAGATGCCCACCTGGAGTCGCCCAAGTGTGCGCACCATGGGAGCCAATACGCTCTCCAAGTAAAACACGCCCTTCACGTAGAATGACTGCCGCCACACCTACTCGTACTTCCTTAGTCATTCTTTACTCCTTTTCAAACACGACCTGTCAAACGTTACAAATCTGACAAGCTTGATTGTTAGTTTGATTTGTAACTCTTTATGACATTCAAGCGTTATATGAATAACTCACTAACCAAAACAACGAGATAACCTTCACAAAACTTCCCTAAAACCACGCATAGTCCTCACCAAATTGTCACTATGAATACCTAAATATTTCTTTCCAAGACCATAGATATTTAGAATCAAATGCGCAATTGATCTCATACGCATAGCTAGCTATTTTATTCACAGCTCCCTAAATGAAGGTAAATTGCCATGGATAAATTATTTAAGTCAGCTATCAAAAGCAGTAAAAGAACGCCTGTAACAACTCTATTCGTACAGAATGGTTTTAAGATCGCCATGACGGACTTTGATGATGTTGTATTCGAAAAAGATGATATAAAGGTCAATGCTCATTTTGACTTAAACTCGAACTTAAAGTCGGTGATGATTTTGCCAAAATAGATAAGGAAAGACATTGATATAGCTGGCTTGTAAGTTATAAGCCAGCTAACTGCAAATTAGAATAAAAATAATACCGCTATCTCGCGGAATCCATTACATCTTTGATAACACAACTGATTCAAACTGAGAATGCCAAGCGTTAGGATCTCCTACTCATGGATGTTATGTACGGAGCTTAACGGCTGTACCAAACACGAGAATTTCTGATGCACCATCAGTTACAGAGCTAGTCGTAAACCGTATTCCTACTATCGCATCTGCATTTAACTTTTCAGCGTCTTCGATCAATCGTTCTACCGCGATATTGCGAGCTTCCATCAACATCTCGGTATAGCCTTTTAGTTCGCCTCCGACAATACCTTTCAAACCGGCCATGATATCTCGCCCAACATGTTTTGACTGGACCACATTTCCATTAACAATGCCTAATACCGCTTCGATTTCTTTGCCAGGAACGGTTTCCGTTGTCGTATAAATCATAATTTATCCCTAGAGCTTAACGCTCAACAAAGTAGTAAGTTACGCTACCAACCTACCTAATCCATTGTGCCACAAACACAAAACCAAACTAGAAGTGAACGCGCTAAACGTTGCGAATCACTGTGAAATGAACTGTTCTAAGACAAATTCTAACGAACTAGACTTAGTACCTGCCTAAACTCAGAGGCTCTACAGTCCTTTACAAGTTCGTAAAGACACATTTCTAATCCTGAGATTTCAACACCACTATCCTTTAACCTATTAATACCTAGTTGGGCATTTGATTGTGTACGAGAAGAAACGCAGTCACTCACTAACTCTACATTAAAACCCAATTCAGCTAACCCTTTTGCTGTTTGATACACGCATATATGGGCCTCAATACCACAAACGAGCCAAGAATCGACACTCATGTCGTTAAGGATTTTGAGAAAGTCGGGAGATTCACACGCATTGAAAGTAAACTTTGTAATTGGCTTGATTTCATCAAGATGAAATCTTAGTTCCTCTACAGTACCACCTAACTTCTCCGGGTTTTGTTCAAGCAAAACTATGGGTAATCCAAGAGCTTTAGCCCCCAGTATCAATTTCTCACAATTAGAAATTAGCGTTTTACTATCATGGACTAAGCGAGCCAGCTTACCCTGTACATCGACAACGACAAGCCCCGTTTTATCTCGTGACAACATTGTACCATCCTTAGTTTTTGAGCTTGGGAAAAGCCGTATATGGAACATCGAACTCAAGCTTTCCTTGTTCGGAAAACAGTGGCAGCACATCGTGAACTGACACCTCGCTAACAAGATTAGTAACTGCAGCTAAATCAGCCATTTCGGCCTTTTGAATTTCCATACCCCCTCCAAACACTGGTAGCCTATACAAAGTTGGAAATCTTGTTATAAGGCAGCGTAAAGTTCACTCAATGTAGGAAAGTCAGAACAATTCCAATTATTTGGAAGCTTTATTTCTTCACACGACTTAACCAGTTTAAGCGCTGTTGAACTATCTGAAGAACGGCTGACTGCTGCTAATTCATCAAGTAAACGCAGCTCACGTTCCCCTGAAATTGGGCTTATAAAATGAGGCAAGATACCCCAGCCTGTATCCCATGTATGCATTTCAAATTTAGACAATGCGAAAAGATCTCGGATAAGGCTCCCTTTGATAAACGGCAATCCTTTGAAATCCCGGAAACCAAAACCATCAGCAGACTCCATATTGTCACGACACAACTGCCAAGCTTGACCTGCTACGATGAAGTTTGATGGTGGTACATCGCAAGGGTCAAAATCAAATTTCAAGATACGCTGATGCACGTCATCAAGCTGAGCGTCTACAGCGACCCACCTTCCATTGCTATCCCAATACTCACAAATCCAGTGGTCTTCAAAATGATTTTGCGCCAAATAAGTGGCAAACCCACTTCTCAACCGAGCAGGGATTCCTTTTAACCGCAGAATCGAACAAACCAGTAATGAGAAATCCCTACAGATACTGACAACCCTATGTTTAGGGGCCTTAAATACATGAGCAGGCTCACCCGATTTCTGCATCGCTAACGACACTAACTCTTGGGCTGAGCGTATCTGCATTTCCGTCAACTTGATGGTAGAGTCCACTTCAACGCCATAGTGTTCAAGCCAATACGAGTGAATCAGATTCCCTTGAACAAATTTACAGATGCCCGAAATATCATCAGGTACTTCATTAATATCTAATAGGTGATTAGCGAGTTCTGTAAACTCCGAATTGTCGATGTAGCTGTTAACATCCATTTATTTATAACCTTACGTTCTTCCAATTTAAGCTTTATCATTTTAATACGATACGTATAATCCCAGCTCATTTTCTTACACACCAAGTAAAGAGTATCAGCATGTCTAAGCTGTTTTTTAAAGGTCGAATCGAAACTCGACAAAACCACGTAATGTCAGGCTACAACGTTAATCGCGACGTCAAAGCTGGTACGGAAGAAGCTCCGATCAATATCGTAGTTCCGACTGAATTACGTAAGCAAGAAGTCGAAGAGATAGCTCAAGAACATTCGATTGTCGCAAACATCACTGTCGATGAAAACCAAGGCGAAAACACGATTGAGCTAGATACGCTGCTGAACAAAACCAAAACAACAGTATTTGAGAAAAAACCAAACAGAAACGACCCTTGCAGCTGTGGTAGCGGCAAGAAATATAAGAAGTGCTGCGCTTAGCTTTCTAATACAATACCGCCCTCACACGGCGGTATAACTCCAAGTCACGATGTAAAGCGCTTCTAAGTTTCTTGGATTCAACTCCCTCAGCACAAACGTCGAACTTACCTAATACGCCATAAACACTCAAGCCGATATCAGATATAATGCCAACTGTTGCTTATCAATTCGGCTTTCTTGCTATGTACCAAGCACACAGGTACGCACCCAGTACCTTGCCAACAGATTGGGAAATACCTTTCCTTGAACAATATTTTCAAGCTGACCACCATTAGCTTCAATAACTTTACGTGACGCATAATTATCTTCGTCTGCCGTGATTAAAGCTTTCTCAATGCCCAGTCTTTTTGCTATAGGTAAGGCCAGTTTAAGCATGAGCTTGCCATACCCCCGACCACGAAATGATGGCGCAATATCATACCCAATATGACCTGCTTCCAACGATAAAAACTCATTACTAATATTATGGCGAACTCTAATGACACCTAGAATGTTTTGCTGAGAGTCTACAAGCCAAAAGTGACTGCAAGGAACATAGCCTTCTCGTAAATTCACGCCTTCTGCTTCTTCGTTCAAGCGCAGAACATAAGAGGAAAAACCCGCCAAAGAGTCACTGTAATATTCTGAATTTTCAGCATCATTGTCCGCGAAATCTTTATACATAACGAGAAAAGCGGACTCTAAATCCAGTGTTGGTGAAACTAATTCCATCGAGTTTTCTCCTTGTTGTATAGCATCCAATTAAGGTGTGGGCACCAGAAACACAAAATTAGAGTGAAGTGAAAGCACCCAGATTTGTATGTCACCTCTCAACTCGCCCTAGTTCTAACTTAGAAAATGTCTACCACATAGGAGGACAGAAGTGTTTTACGCCATACGTTTACCACTACGTTTATGAGAGATGACAAAAAGCTCGTATGTTGTTCTCTGATATCAATTTTCTCAACATATCCAACTTAGCTATAATTAATCAATCCCAAATGTTCAATAACTTAAGGATTGGAATGTTGCTCACCCCGTAATATAAGGTTACACATTTCAAAATACTTAAGTTTTTATTTCTATTATTATTTTATCTACTACAACGTGAATTGGGGCTTGATTTTTTGGCCATTCAACCTCATAAATGTAGATATAAACATAAAACCTTACGAGGAAGATCATGAACAGCCCTATGTTTACTCGTTCTACAAGTGCTCCTAGTACACTTGAGATCAACAAAACACTTAAGAATACTTACTTCTTGCTATCGATGACGTTAGTAACAAGTGCAGTAGCAGCAATGGCAACAATGGCGATTGGTATTTCACCAATGATGGCGCTTGTTATGCAAATTGCAGCTATCGGTATTCTTTTCTTTGCACTACCAAAAAGCATTAACTCATCTATGGGTATTGTATGGACTTTCGTGTTCACAACTCTAATGGGTGGCGCTCTAGGTCCAATGCTGACTTACTACGCGTCAATTGCTAACGGCCCATCTATCATTGCTCAAGCTCTTGGTTTGACAGGTATGGTATTCTTAGGTCTATCGGCTTACACAATCAGCAGCAAGAAAGACTTCTCTTTCATGCGAAACTTCCTGATTGCTGGCCTTATCATTGTTATCGTTGCAGCTATCATCAACATCTTTGTTGGTTCTACAATCGGTCAACTAGCAATTAGCAGCATGTCTGCACTTGTGTTCTCTGGCTTTATTCTATACGACACAAGCCGCATCGTACGTGGTGAAGAAACAAACTACGTAAGTGCAACTATCTCTATGTACCTAAACATCCTTAACCTATTCACGAGCTTGTTAAGCATTCTAGGTATTATGAACGACGACTAATCGTTCATTAGATTGATACCCAAAAGCCCGGCAGATAACCCTGCCGGGCTTTTTCGTACTTGCGATATTGTTTAATCACGGTATGCTGCGCTACCCTATTGAATATCTATGTTATTAGGATCGTAAGATGTTTGAGTACAACGGTAAACAAATCGAAACTGACGCACAGGGCTATCTATTGGATCATACCCAATGGGAAGAAGGAATGATTGGTATCCTAGCCGAGCAAGAAGGTATTGAATTGACTGATGCACACTTAGAAGTCGTCCATTTTGTTCGTGATTTCTATGTGGAATTTAATACATCGCCAGCAGTCAGAATGTTGGTAAAAGCGATGGAAAAGGCGCACGGGCCAGAAAAAGGCAACAGTAAGTACCTATTCAAGCTATTCAAGCAAGGTCCTGCAAAACAAGCGACAAAGCTCGCGGGCCTACCAAAACCAGCTAAATGCTTATAATGATAAAGATGATTCTGTAGTTTCCCACTACAGAATCTTAAACCCTTTAAACGGTTTGAATGGAATCACCTCTCTTGCAACACTATCCACTCTTGATGTCTTAGGGCCGTGCTCAAGCCACTGAGCCATTGCCTCAATTTGCTCCGGCAAACCACACACTACAACCTCTACACCGCCATTGTATAAGTTCTTAGCATAACCTGTAACACCTTGCCTTTGGCCTTCATAAGATGTCGAATATCTAAAGCCAACACCTTGAACAAGCCCCGATACCGTGAACCTCTCACAACTTTCTTGCATTCTAAGTACCTCTATTCATTGCTCAGTGATATATTTAGACGGTTTTAATTATCACCCATAATGGACATATGGGTTTTCTCACTGGATATAATAATTATGAAAGAAATACCATTTCGTTGGATTGACAAATATCTCATTCATCTCAAAATTCAAGAAAAGTTCTACCTTCTTTTCCTCCTCCCCTTGATTGCATTAGTCGTTCTTACGCTCGTTTTGGATAACACTGCAGATCAAATGCTCAACCATCTCTATCAAGATGAGCTGGTTCTAATGCGCGATTTAATCGAAGCAGGTGACCTATCGCAAAGCCAAGTTGCTTCAATCATAAACAACTCAGAAACGATCACCTTCGGTTCAGGGCAAGGCTCTATTGCCATTAATGGCGGTGAGTTAAGTATCGCTGCAACACATGACCAAAACCTTTGGTCTTCAATGTCCGCAACGCATATCACTATCGTACTTGTTACACTGTCGCTTATTGCGTTAGGTGTTTACTACATTATGACCTTCATTGGCGGCGCAATGTTTACGATGAACAAAGCATTAAGCACGCTAGCGAGCGGTGATTTAACTAGCCGTATGAACTTCTTCAAAGTACGAGATGAGTTTAGTGAAATCGCGATCACAATCGACCAAGTAGCCGAGCGCGAGCAAAACTTGGTTATTTCTATTCAAGAGTCAATCGCGTTAATGCAGCAAATCAGCTCTGATTTGAATCAATCGAACATTCAAAGTGCCGATGTGTCTGGAACGCAGCAAGAACACTTGAACTCCCTTGCAAGTGCAACTGAGCAGATGGCTTCGACGATTCGCGAAGTGGCTAATCTTGCCCATGACTCAAGCACACAGACTGAAGATGCGCGCAGCGTTGCAACTCAAGGTCAACAAAAAGTGGGCCATACACTTAACTCAATTTCACAACTGTCAAATGAGATTCGCTCTGCTTCAGAAGCCGTTGCTGAGCTCGATGCAAACGCAGCTCAAATTGATGAAGTCGTGACGACAATCAATGGTATTTCTGAGCAAACTAACCTACTCGCACTTAACGCAGCGATTGAGGCCGCTCGTGCCGGTGAACAAGGCCGAGGCTTTGCGGTTGTTGCTGACGAAGTCCGCGCCCTAGCAGGCCGCACACAGCAAGCGACCGTTGAGATCCAAACCATGATTGAAGCGCTGCAACGCAATAGCCAGTCTCTGACTCAGTTAATGGAAACCACGGTTACTAACGCTTCTGAAGGTCAACAACTGATGTCTGAGGTTGACGTTGAGATTGGTTCACTCGCAGAGAAAAACCAATCGATTTCCGACAGCAGCATTCAAATCGCAACTGCAGCTGAAGAGCAAGGCGTAGTTGCTGACAACATTGCGGCAAGCGTTGAAGAGATTCGCATCCAATCAGATAACGTCTGCAGCATGATTAATGCGACTAACTCCAACATTGAACAGTTGAGAAATCAAAGTGACCAAATGGAAGCCCTGCTTACTGGTCTAAAAGCATAACAATAAGAGCCGCCACGAGGCGGCTCTTTTATTTGCAATTCCTATACACATCCTAGAAAATACCCCTCCTTTAAAAACAACCTATTGAGTAACCCAATGACTCCAGCTATCTATCTAGTCAAAGGCCGAGACAAATCCCTTCGCCGCAAGCACCCTTGGGTGTTTTCTCGTGGCATTCACCGAGTAGAAGGTGAACCAAAGCTAGGCGAAACTGTGGATGTTTTCTCACACGATGGAAAGTGGCTGGCAAAAGCGGCTTATTCACCTAACTCGCAGATCCGCGCACGTGTTTGGAGCTTCAATAAAGAAGAGATTAACAAATCATTCTTCGTTAAACGCATCCAAGACGCTCAACTGTTACGTGAAGATATCATCAAGCGTGACGGTCTGACGGGTTACCGCCTAATTGCTGCTGAATCTGATGGTTTACCTGGCGTCACCATTGATAAGTTTCAAAACTACCTTGTTTGCCAACTTCTAAGTGCCGGTGCTGAGTTCAATAAGCAAGTACTTGTTGAAGCCCTTCTAGAGGTATTCCCTGAATGTAATATTTACGAACGCTCAGACGTTGCGGTACGTAAAAAAGAAGGCCTAGAGCAAACTACTGGTGTTCTGCATGGTGAAGAGCCACCGAAATCAGTGGTTATTGAAGAAAACGGCGTCAAGATCAGTGTCGATATCATCGGTGGCCACAAAACAGGCTTCTACCTTGACCAACGTGACAGCCGTCTCCAGTCAATGAAGTACGTAAAAGACAAAGAGGTGCTTAACTGCTTCTCTTACACTGGCGGTTTTGGTCTTTACGCTTTAAAAGGCGGTGCTAAGCGCGTGATCAACGCAGATGTATCTCAACCTGCATTAGATACTGCTAAGTACAACGCGGAGCTAAATGAGTTTGATATTTCAAAGAAACGTGCTGTATTCCTTAACGCCGATGTATTCAAACTGCTTCGTGAATACCGTGACCAAGGTACTAAGTTTGACGTCGTTATTATGGACCCACCAAAGTTCGTATCAAGCAAGAACAACCTCACGTCAGGTGCAAATGGCTATAAAGATATCAACATGCTAGCAATGCAGATCTTAAAGCCTGGCGGCACACTACTGACCTACTCTTGCTCTGGCCTAATGAGCGCAGACTTGTTCCAAAAAGTTATCGCAGACGCAGCCGTAGACTCCGGCCGTCAAGTGAAGTTTGTTGAACGCTTTGAACAGGCTGCTGACCACCCTACTGACAGTGCTTATCCTGAAGGTTTCTACCTTAAGGGGTTTGCTTGTAAGGTGTTGTAATCGCAATATTTATAATCAAACAAAAAGCCACCTAGATATAGGTGGCTTTTTAATAGACGTAAAAAATCAGCCAGAGTTATTTCTAACTCCGGCTGTTTTTATTTTAGTGCTTTAAATGTTCTAAGCTATCTACCAAGCTATTGGTGATATCAGTAGCAGATGCACCATCAAAATCAATAGTCAGAGTGTTACTACCCTTCTCTATCTTAACTGTTGATGTTCCACTATCTTCTGTCACGGAAACTTTAACACTAGCCGTGTCACCCACATGCTCAGAAGCTGCAAGCTCTCCTAATAGTTCGGTGATCTCTTCTTTCGATACATCACTGAACAGATCTGCTAAATCTAGCTTATCGTTCTCAGACGTATCAAAGTCAGTCACGCGGTCATATTCTGTTGCCATGTCCACCCACTTAAAGATGTCAGCATCTTCACCGCCAGTTAGGATATCATTCCCTAGGCCGCCGATAAGAGTATCTTCACCACCTTGGCCGTAAAGAATGTCATCTCCTTCGCCACCATTTAAGGTGTCGTCACCGCCACGAGTATCACCATCAACATTAAGGCTTTCGTGATTAGCTTTGATGTAATCGTAAACCTCTGAATTTGAAGGAGCTGAACCGTTTTTAAGCTCAAGGAACTTAGTCAAAGCGTCCATTCCAGCGCCTTCACCCAAATCAGATGGTTTGGCTGGATTACCATCAACACCCCAAGGGAGGTTGTCAGTGTTAATACTGTCACCAAACAGAATATCTGAATCACGTCCACCCAATAGAGTGTCTCCACCCATATCTGCAACAACATTTTCAGTTTGCCCCGTTTGCAGAGCTAACCCAAGCTCATCAGGCGTAGAAGCTATTTGAGCCTGACCTGCTAATGCATAAGTTTCATGAACGACATGGATATCACCAACCTCAGCATATGTATGACTGTGTTTCTTACTCGCATCATGCTGCACCACTAGGTAGTACCTACCTTGGTCAAGGTCGTCAATAGAAACCGTCTGCTTGCCATTGTTATTACTCAATGTTTCTTGAGCTTGCACTTGACCATTTTCGTCAAGAAGTTTCCAAGTAAAGTTACTATGTTTAAGTTCAAGGTCAAATTCTATAGCGCTAGATGCTTGGGAAACCGAAATCCACCCACTTTGCCAATCTGCAGTCTTAGAGTTGCCGTTTGAATCGTAATCATAAAGCTCAATTTCGTCTCCGCTTTTGTAGACGGACCCATCACTTCCAGTGTTCACAACAAAAGCATTTGACACATCTATCGCTTTAGTTTTTGTTTCCATTCCCGGTACGGCTTCAAGTTGCTGAACAGACGTATTGTCGAAGAACTTCAATAAAGAATCGTCGATATCGTTACCCATTCCGACTGCCATTACTTTTGCATTATGTGTATTAACTAGCTCGTTGTATTCAGATAGTCCATTAGTTAGCGTACCATTGTTTGGCTCACCGTCCGTCAAGAACAGCGCCATATTTTCATAACCATTAGAATTAATAGGTGAGCTAGAGTACCAGTCATTAGCTTCTTTAAAGCCAACTCCGTAATCTGTACCACCTCCAACTGGCAGATTATTCTCAATCTGACTTAGCAATTCAGCTACAACATCTGAGCTATTGGTTATGTTAAGAGCTTCGAAACTAACATCAATGTTGTCATCGAAACCAATTAACTTGATGTTAACTGAGCCATCATGTGTCACGAGAGATTCAACAAGATTAGTCAGTGCTTCCTGCATCATATCCATACGGGTCATTGCTGAACCATCTGGATTAAGCATTACCGTACCATCAGTATTGTATACGTAGTCACCCATACTTCCCGATGCATCAACGACTAGAGCAATGTTGTAGCTCACGCCTGGTGTAACGTTAGTCTTGTACCCGCCTTGGTCTCCGATGAGAATATCGTTACCACCATGACCTTCTAGCGTATTGTCGACATTGTTACCAACTACCAAATCAGAGCCCGATAATGTAACTGGTTCTGATACTGTCGTAGTTTCTGTGTCGGCTCCAACTTTTTCTTCACTAGTAGCTGCCACCGACAAGTCAAAGTCTAGGCTGCCGTCATAGTCAGACGGTGCAACAAGCTCAGCATTAACAATTCCAGAAAGACCGTCCGCTGCAACATCTAATACTACGGTATAAGTGCCATCCTCATTTGGAGTTTGTAAAACACCATCGATAACCAACTGAACACCTTCAGGAACGCCCGCTACTATTACAGAATCTCCTTGAATGATTTCACTACCGTCTATGTCATCTAAAGATACGGCTATATCGACTGTAACGACGGTTTCAGTTTGTTCTTGCTTAACGACTTCACCGTTGTCTACCAGATATATACCATCTGCGAATATAAGCTTCTCGATGCTGTACAACGTGTCACCGACCTCAAATGTGTCTAAGCCATCGTTAACATCTCCGGTCCAGCCAGCACTTTCATCATATCGAGTATCGCGTACATTTAATCCAACATTACCTCCCGAACTAACCTTCGTGAATACATAGTCACTAAAGTTACCGGAGTAGATAACTGTATCTATACCGTCAGTTGGGTCTTGCTCTCCTGATGGATTACCACCAAATATTGAGTCGTCACCTTCACCACTAACGAAAACATCATTACCGTTATAACCTGTGAGTGAGTCACTCAACCCCTTACCATCAATAAAGTCATCTTTATTATCAGTTCCGTGTAAATCATCAACTTGGTTGTCGTAACTCTTGTCTCCGACAATCTGATTATTTGTAGAATCTTTGGCGTCTTTTACGGCTTTATCGTAATCAAAATCCACTTCACGCTGAGTAGGACCACCCACCGTTACAGTCACAAGGGGTGCATCAGCCACAGGAGTTACATCAACATTTAACTGATAGTTACCTTGGCTATAGTCAGTGCCATCACTAACCTCGAAACCAATAGACGCATAATCTACACCTGATTCATTGGTATCAGGAACAAAACGAACCTTATGGCCTTCCAGATCTGCTACTGAAAGTTCCTGACCAACCGTTATACTTACCCACTCGCCAGAACTATTCTTATACTCAAGCTGACCTTCTACTGGCAGCGAAGTAATTTTAATAGAAACTAGAGTGTCCGATTCGACATCAGAGTAATTACCAAAATCTGAAACAGTCAGTACGTGAGGGGTATCTTCATCAGTTACTACATTCACGATATCACTAACTGTCGGCGCATCGTTTACAGGGTTGATAACAATACTTACAGTAGCATCGTTACTCGTAAGGTCGCCGTCAGTGATATTGTATTCGAAGCTTACTTTTCCATAATAGTTTTCAGGTAGCGTAACTACTACATTCTCACCTACTACCTCGAAGCTTGCGCCTGCAATCGGATTACCATCCCCATCGACTAGGTTAAATGTGTCATTAATCGCTAACTTCGAGTGCGCTGTATCAACATCGCTATCGTTGCTTAGAAGTTCCGAAACAGGAATCGAAATGACATCATCTTCATTGAAAGCAAATATACCTTCTGAACTAACCTCTAGGCCTTCTAGGAAGTAATCTGAAGAATCTCCCTTACCTTGATCACCACCAGTAAACTCGGTTGCTTCAAACACTATCTCGTCAAATGCAAAACCGTTGGTATCAATATCAAACTCACCAACATGTCCGTCTGTGTTAGCAAATAACCCGCTGGCAATTGCTACACCGTTTAGATATGCCGTCCACTTGCCTTGTTCACTTGAGCCACCTTCAACAGCATATAAATGGCTTACTTTGAACTTACCTTCTGTAGCAGGTTCGTCGAACTTAATGCTTAACTTCTCAGATTCACCTGAATCGCGGTCATATTGAATCTGTGTCGCTGGACCATTATTGACATCACTATCAACTCCAATACCAACACTGTTTGAGTCACTATTCTGAGAAACACCTTCGCTGACGCCATTAAAGGAAGCATCAACGCTAGCAACACCTTGGTTATCCCACGCACCATTTTCAGTATCAAAAGAACCTAGAGACAAAACGAAACCTTGTGGGTCGTCTAGTGCTATTGGTGCGTCGTTTGCACCATTAATCGTGATGGTGATGATTTGCGTGTCTTTGCCATCCGCCGTCGACACTTCGTACTCTTGTACGATGCTTTCACCCTCTTTCAGGCCTTGCACGAACGCATTGTTGTTATCAACGGTAAAGGTCCAGTTGCCATCGGCATCAATGGTTAAG
>Ga0209379_10000045_pt1 | contig 196252 bp, 123 predicted proteins | sample tdDd001_FD_187124 | JGI IMG/M metagenome (GOLD analysis project Ga0209379, IMG submission 187124) | Marine sediment microbial communities from the Atlantic coast under amendment with organic carbon and nitrate - tdDd00.1 (SPAdes)... | ecosystem: Environmental > Aquatic > Marine > Coastal >...
GAATTGGTGTTCGTTTGGCTCCGCTTCCTGAAATTGAAACGAATGAGGAAGATGCTAAAGTAGAAAATGGTGAGAAAAAGAAGAATTCAATTATGGCATTCCCTCACCTTATTTTGGGAGTTCTTGCGTTGTTCTTTTATGTAGGAGCCGAGGTTATTGCTGGTGATACAATTATTAACTATGGACTTTCATTAGGTATCGAATTGGATACGGCAAAAGCATTTACATCATACACTATGGTAACAATGGTTGTTGGTTATTTGTTGGGTGTAACACTTATACCTAAAGTAATTGATCAGCGTTTTGCTCTTAAAGTATCTGCTGTTTTAGGTATTTTATTTGCATTTGGAGCAATATTCACTTCAGGAATAACTTCTGTGATTTTTGTAGCTATGTTCGGATTGGCAAACGCTTTGGTTTGGCCTGCAATTTGGCCTCTTGCTCTATCTGGCTTAGGTAGTTTTATCAATACAGGTTCAGCCTTATTGGTAATGGCAATTTCGGGTGGTGCAATTTTACCATTAATATGGGGTCGCTTATCTGATGTATTTAACACACAACAAGCTTATTGGGTTGTTGTTCCATGTTACTTGTTTATCTTTTTCTATGCCGTTAAAGGATATAAAATACGCTCATGGAAACTAGGTAGTGTGAATAGTAATGAAACAAGTACAGAACTAGGAAAATAAAGAATACAATTCTGCAATTGTAATGTTGATAATTGTGTTGGAATTGCAGAATTCTTCTTTGGTCACATCCAGAATTATAAAGATCAAATGAACAAAAACTTATATACAATAGTATCGAAGTTTAAGACTGAGGGAACGGTTGACACCATACAACCATTGGGAGAGGGATTCATCAATGATACTTTTTTGGTGAAGACGAAGGCTCAAGACGATCCTGATTATCTTTTTCAGAGAAAGAATAAAAATATTTTCAAGGATGTTCCTGGAATGATGAGGAATATCCAAAAAGTATCGGCTCATCTTAAATCAAAAATTGAAATTGCTGGAGGGGATCCAAGTCGTGAGGCAATGACAATTATTGAAGTGGAGAATGGTAACCCATACTTCCAGGATGAGAAGGGAGATTTTTGGACACTTTGCCTATTTATAAAGGACAATATCACCTACGAATCAGCAGATAGTCCGGAATTGGCTTATGCAGGTGGAAAAGGAATAGGGAAATTTCAGGCAATGTTAGCTGATATGAAAGAACCTTTGGTAGATATTCTACCGGGTTTTCACAACATCCGATTTCGCTTTGAACAATGGGATGAGATTTTAGAATCTGATCCTGTGAACAGAAAGGAAGGTTTAGCCAAAGAGATTTCCTGGATTGAGGAGAGAAGAGCTGAAATGCTTGAGTTTTGGGAGTTGGTTGAGGATGGAAGAATTCCTTCAAGAGTAACTCATAATGATACCAAAATCAACAATATTCTTTTCGATAAGGATGGCAACGATTTATGCGTAATCGATCTGGATACTGTATTGAATAGTACCGTACTAAACGATTATGGCGATGCTATGAGATCATACACAAATACAGGTTTAGAAGATGATGAGAATCTGGAAAATGTAAGTATGGATATGGAAATATTCAAAGCTTATACAAAAGGATATTTGGAGGAAACGGTCTCATTTTTAACCAAAACGGAGTTGGAGTATCTGGCATTTTCTGCAAGGTACATCACCTTTGAACAAGTTCTTCGATTTTTGATGGATTACATCAACGGAGATCAATATTATAAAATTAAATCGCCACAGCACAATTTGATTAGAACTCATGCTCAATACAAACTTTTACGGAGTATGGAGGATCAGTTCAAGCAAATGAAGCAAGTGGTTATTGAATATAGCAAAGAATTGTCAGTGTAATTAGAATTTTATTTCTGATACCAGACCCGGTATTTAATCGTGTGGTAGCGAATTTTAAAACAGGTAGTTTTTTTAAGCTGCAGGTTTTAAACGAGTAAGGTTTAGAGATTATAGAAATAAAAAAGAAAATGGGAACATTATTTACATCAAAAGTAGAGCAAGCATTTCATGATTTATCAGGAGTGCCGGAAATTACAACTCAAATACCTTATGTAACAGTTGATAATTTCCCAAAGTTGGGTTTAATGACTTCACTTCGATTTTTGGAGTGGGCAGAGCAAAATCCTCAGGGAGTAATCAGTTTGCCAACAGGTAAAACGCCTGAGTATTTTATCAAGTACACGCAGTATCTTTTAGAGAACTGGAACAATGCCAAAGGTATGGATATCCGTGGACAATACGGATTAGGGAACATGGCTAAGCCTGATTTAAGAGGATTGCAGTTTGTTCAGATCGATGAGTTTTACCCAATTGATCCACGTCAGCACAATAGTTTCTACAACTATGTGATGAAATACTACATTGATGGTTTTGGCTTGGAGAAATCCAATTCATTGCTTATTAATTCTGAGGAAATTCCATTGGTGGATAACAAACACTTTTTGGAAGTTTTCCCTGATTATAATATTGACTTATCATTACGTTATCGCGAGGCGACAAGTGTTGTAGAAGAAATGCAGCAAAAATCAATTTTCATGATTGACAATTGGTGTACTTCTTACGAACAGCAAATTCGCGATAAGGGAGGAATTGGATTCTTCCTTGGAGGAATTGGACCTGATGGTCACATTGCATTTAACACACGTGGCTCTGATCACTATTCAACAACACGATTAACCAAGACTAACTTCGAAACACAGGCTGTAGCTGCAGGTGATTTAGGTGGAATTGAGGTATCAAGAAATCGTTTGGTAATTACCATTGGATTGGATACGATTACTCATGATCCTGATGCTGTTTCAATTATTTTTGCAGCAGGTGAAGCTAAAGCAGATATTGTAAAAGGTTCGTTGGAAAGTAAGCCAGATGCAGTGTATCCTGCTTCGGTTTTACAACGTCAGAAAAATAGTCGTTTCTATCTAACTACAGGAGCTGCTTGTAAGTTAACTGATAGTGTCGATCAGTTCTACAAAAAAGGAGATTGGTCTCATGCCAAGTCAGAAAGATCGGTAATCGATCTATGCCAGAAAATTAATAAATATGGTCACCATTTAACAATGGAAGATCTAAAAGCCGATCCATATACCAGCCAAATTCCAAATTTGAATGAAGGAACTGTTCAAACGGTTATCGATTCAATTAAAGGAAAGTTGGAAAAAGGGATGAAACCTGATACCGATGAAGTAATTTATCATACAGGTCCTCACCACGATGATATCATGTTAGGAATAATGCCTTACACAAATCGTCAAATGCGTTCGGCAAGTAACGATATTCACTTTTCTGTACTTACTTCTGGATTTACTGCGGTTACCAACGGTTTTGTAATTGGAGTTTTAAAAGAGTGTCAGAATTTTATTGCTCAGGGTGATGTTCAAATGTTGGATTACGCCGATTTCTTTGAAGTTGGATACAACAAGAAATGGGACAAGGATGTTTATCACTTCTTGAATTCTGTTGCTGCAAGAAATGCGAATGGAAAGAGAAGAGGTCTTTGTCACAGAGTGATTCGTGCGATTGTTGGAACCTGGGAAGTTAAAAACAAAGAGCACCTGAATGAAACAATTGCTTTCATCATTAATGATTTGGAGAGCAGTTACGATGGAGGAAAGAATTCTCCTGAAGTTCAGAAAATGAAAGGAATGATTCGTGAGTTTGAAGAGGAGTTGGTTTGGGCTCACTTTGGTACTCCGGTTAAAAATATTCACCATTTACGTCTTGGTTTTTATAAAGGTGATGTATTTACAGAATTGCCTGAAAAGAATAGAGATATGCTTCCTGTATTGGAAGAATTCAGAAAACACAAACCAACTGTTATTAGTTTGGCAATGGATCCTGAAGGAAGTGGTCCTGATACTCACTACAAGGTGTTGCAAGCAATTGCAGGAGCTGTTAAGGAGTGGAAAGAAGAAGAAGATTTGTCGAAATTACGAATTGTTGGTTATCGTAATGTTTGGTTTAAGTATCATCCGGCCGAAGCCGATACCATTGTACCAGTATCGTTAAATGCATTAGATGTATTGGAAAATTCGTTTACCGAAAGTTATATGAGTCAGGTAAATGCATCTTTCCCAAGTTACGAGTACGATGGCAAATTTAATGAGTTGACTCAAAAGGTTTGGGTTCAACAATTAAAGCAAATTCAATTGCTATTAGGTAAGAATTTCTTTTACGAAAACAATCACCCATTGGTAAGAGCTACTCATGGTTTGGTTTACATGAAAGAGATGACTGCCGACGAGTTTGTTGCTATGGCACAAGACTTGGAAAAAGCAGTTGAAGAAAATCCGTTTTAAGTACCACACATAAATACCTCTGGGTCGGAGGATTCATATCCTTCGGCCCTTTTTTTTCTTAGTTGATGAAGGAATATATCGTAAAAAGAATTAAGACTGATATCTTGGAAATATCTGGAGATAAAATGCATCCGGTTTGGGATATGGCTGTTGTAAATACTGATTTTATTTATCCCTGGGAAGAGGCGAAAGCTCCGCTCACATCTTTCCGAGCTTTACATGACGATAAGAAATTTTATTTTAGATTCGATGTAGAAGATAAAAATGTACTTACATTTGTTGATCAAAACCATAAAATGGAAGTGGTTGACTCGGATCGTGTGGAAATATTTTTCAGAAAAGATGAGAAGTTAATTCCCTATTACTGTTTGGAGATGGATGCCCATGCAAGAGTGCTGGATTACAAAGCGAATTATTATCGGGATTTTGATTTTAATTGGGAATGGCCAGCCGAAAACATGGAGGTAAAAGCATCGAAGAATGGGAAAGGATATGTAGTAGAAGGCTTTATCAAACTATCCTCATTAGAGAATTTAGGTTTGTTAAAAGACAATCTATTGGAAGCAGGCTTGTATAGAGGCTATTGTATGAATTTGCCAGCTGATCAGAAAGAAGCTGAATTGAGGTGGATTTCGTGGGTGAATCCTGATGTTCCAGAGCCCGATTTTCATATACCATCATCCTTTGGTAAACTGATTTTAGAATAAATAGCCTTATTAAGAATTTAGCTATTGTTCTGAAGTGTTGAACAAAAGTGAGAAAAGACATTAAGAAAATAATGATTGAAATTGCATTAGGAATAGATATAGGAGGTACAAATACCGTTTTCGGATGTATCGACAGTAGTGGAAATTCATTATCTGGGGGAAGTATTCCTACTCAAACCAGAGAAACATTTGAAGATTATATCACCGATTTACTGACTGAAATTGGAGAGGCATTGAAGAAGATAAATGAACCTGTTCAATTAATTGGTGTAGGAGTTGGTGCTCCAAATGCAAACTACAGAACAGGAACAATTGAAGATGCTGCGAATCTGCGTTGGAAGGGGAGTCTGCCAATTGCTAAAATGTTAACAGATGCTTTGAATGTTCCGGTTAAAGTAACCAACGATGCCAATGCTGCAGCTTTGGGCGAAAGAATGTTTGGGGGTGCAAAAGACATGAGTGATTTCATGGTTATTACACTTGGAACAGGTCTGGGAAGTGGTATTGTTGTGAATGGCGATCTTCTTTATGGTCACGATGGATTTGCCGGTGAGGTTGGACACATTATCATGCGTCCGGGAGGAAGAGAATGTGGATGTGGAAGAAGAGGATGTTTGGAAACTTATGTATCCGCCACAGGAGTCAAGCGAACAGCATATAAAATGTTGGCAAAGCACATGGGAAATAGTTCTTTACGAGATGTGCCATACAATCAGTTAACAGCAAAAATGGTTGCGGATGCAGCAAACGAGGGTGATTTGTTAGCCATGGAAATTTTTGCCTACACGGGAAAAATGTTAGGTGAAGCTTTAGCCAATGTCGCATCGGTAACCAGTCCGAGGGCAATTTTCTTTTTTGGTGGTTTAGCGAAAGCCGGAGATTTATTATTCGATCCGGTTCGTGAGGCGATGGAAAAGAACATCTTATTTCTTTACAAAGATAAGATCGATTTATTACCTTCTCAATTGGGTGAAGATGCTGCAATTTTAGGATCGGCTGCATTAATTTGGAACGATCAGTTAACTTTGTAATAAAAGGAATTTAATACGATTAAGTTTTATAATATTCGATATAAAAGCAGAAGAATAATGGCAAAACAGATACTTGTTACAGGAGGTACAGGATTTATTGGCTCTCATACAGTTGTAGAGTTACAGAACAATGGATACGAAGTTGTAATTGTAGATAACCTTTCCAATTCTAAGATTGAGGTTTTAGATCAAATAGAAGAGATTACAGGCAAGCGCCCAAAGTTTGAAGAATTTGATTTAACGGATAAAAATAAAGTGAAAGCTTTCTTCAATGAATATTCTAACCTAGATGCTATCATTCATTTTGCGGCATCAAAAGCCGTTGGAGAATCGGTTGAGAAACCTCTAATGTATTACAGTAACAATTTGAATTCACTAATGAACATCATGGAATGCATGAGCGAATTCAATGTTAAAAATCTGGTTTTCTCATCGTCATGTACTGTTTATGGTCAGCCTGATCAACTTCCAGTAACTGAGCAAACACCTCGTAAGGAAGCTGAATCACCTTATGGAAATACTAAAAGTATTTGTGAAGATATCATTCGTGATACAGTAGCTGCAAATAATGAATTAAAAGGAATTGCCTTAAGATATTTCAATCCAATTGGAGCTCATGCTACAGCTAAAATTGGAGAATTGCCATTAGGAGTGCCTAACAATCTAATTCCATTTTTAACACAAACAGTTGCTGGTATCAGACCAGAGCTTAGTGTTTTTGGTGATGATTACAATACACCTGACGGTTCAGCCATTCGCGATTACATTCATGTAGTTGATTTAGCAAAAGCCCATGTGGTTGCAATCGAAAGATTGTTAAACGATAAAAACAAAGCGAACTACGAGTATTTTAATGTTGGAACTGGAAACGGAGTTTCAGTACTTGAAATTATTGAATCATTCGAGAGAGCAACAGGAGAGAAAGTTCCTCATAAGATAGTTGATCGGCGAGCAGGTGATATCGAGCAGATATATGCCGATACATCTTTTGCAAACGAGGAGTTAGGATGGACAGCTCAAAGTACGCTGGACGAAACACTCTCTTCTGCCTGGAAATGGCAAACGAACATTATGGAGACTGAAAAATAGAATATATACAATCGTGGTAAGGCTTGCTTTACTGCGATTTTTTTTGCGCATTTGGTTCATTAAATAGTCTAGTTTTTTAATTCCAAGTACTAGTATAATTCTTCGAAACTGAATAAAAACCAAAATACGATACCATGAGTAAAACTTTACAAATAGGAATAGTAGCTCTTAGCCTTATGCTATTTTCCTGTACAAAACCTATCCCCAAAGATTTGAGCAAAGAAAACTTAATCCCAAAACCAGTTAGCCTTACAGCAACCGGAAGTTCATTTGAATGGACAAAAAACACTCAAATCTTGGTTCAAACAGGAAACGAGGAACTTAAGCAAATTGCTAATTACCTTGCTGAATTAATTGAACCTTCTACAGGATTTAAAGCAAAAATCAAAGAATTAAAGAAACCGGTAGGTAGCAGAGGAATTGCTTTAGTTATCAACCCGGATAAGAAAGATTTAGGTGCAGAAGGTTACAATCTAAGTATCGATTCAAGAAAGATAACTTTAGAGGCATTTCAAGCGGCAGGTATCTTTCGTGGTGTGCAAACCATCCGTCAGTTATTGCCAGCTAAAATCGAAGCGGATAAACTTCAGAAAGGTCCTTGGTTAATTGCCAGTGGAACCATTCATGATGCACCGCAATATGGATATCGCGGTGCCATGCTAGATGTGGTTCGTCACTTTTTTAGTGTTGAAGATGTGAAGCAATACATCGACTATTTGGCTGCCTATAAAATGAATGTTCTGCATTTGCACCTTACCGATGATCAAGGATGGAGAATTGAAATTAAATCCTGGCCTAAGCTTACCGAAATTGGAGGAAGCACTCAAGTAGGTGGTGGTAAAGGTGGATTTTACACTCAGGAAGAATACAAGGAGATTGTAAAATATGCTCAGGATCGTTTTATCACCATTATTCCTGAAATTGATATGCCAGGTCATACCAACGCTGCATTGGCTTCTTACGCCGAATTAAATGCCAATGGCAAAGCTACCGAATTGTACACTGGCACAAGGGTTGGTTTTAGTACTTTGGCTACCGATAAAGAGATTACCTACAAATTTATTGATGATGTAATTCGTGAATTGGCTGCCTTAACCCCTGGAGAGTACATTCATATTGGTGGCGACGAATCGCATGTAACCAATAAAAAGGATTACATCAAGTTTGTGAATAAGGTGCAGAAGATTGTTCAATCGCACAACAAAAAAATGATGGGTTGGGCCGATGTGGCTGCCGCTACTCTCGACGAAAGCTCTGTAGCACAGTTTTGGCAAACCAAACCAAAAAATGCATTAAAGGCAGTGAAGCAAAATGTAAAGGTTTTAATGTCGCCTGCAACACGTGCCTATTTAGATATGCAGTACGATTCCATTTCCCCTCTTGGATTGCACTGGGCAGGATACCTTGAGGTAGATAAGGCATACAACTGGACATTGGAAAGCAATGTGGAAGGAATTGCCAAAGAAGATATTATTGGTATTGAAGCGCCACTTTGGGCAGAAACGATCGAAACTATGGACGACATAGAATACCTTGTTTTCCCTCGTCTGTTGGGGTATGCAGAATTGGGCTGGTCGCCAGATGAGAACAACTCATGGGACGAATATAAAGTTCGTTTGGGCAAACAACAGGAACGATTCGAAATTCTAAACATCAACTACTACCAATCGAAATTGGTACCTTGGAGTAAGGAGAAACTAGAAGAAGTAAAAGAATAATATTTCAATTAGTTGATTAGTATTACTTGCTAAGCAAGTTTTGAAAATATAAAGGGCATCCATGTGGGTGCCTTTTTTTGTTATTTTGGTCGAATTGTTGAGAATCAGAAATGACAAATAAACATTTGAAATGAAGGCTTTTAGGTATTTGAGTATTGTGAAAAATGAAAATGCTTTGGATGTATTCTTATTGTATAGTTCAAAAAAAGAAGTTTAGCATTTATACCTGTACAATTGGTCTTCGAAATAGATATATCGATCAACTTGGAAATTCATGTCATTCTTAAAATAGAAAAAGATTTTTAAATTTGACTGCAAGAAAAAAAGTCAATGACTGATCTAAACAACCAATTGTATACAAAACTAAAGGCTGGAGATAAAAATGCTTTTCAAGAATTGTTTGAAGAGTATTACACTTCGATGTATTTCTATGCCTGTAAATTTGTAGATGATGATTTGGCAAGAGATTTAGTTCACGACGTTTTTATGATATTTTGGCAGAACAAAGAAAACATCACGATCAAATCCTCTCTATCTGCCTACCTCTTTAGAATGGTTCGTAACAAATGTCTTCAGGAAATCGAGAGACAAAAAGTTAGAAACAATTATAGCACAGAAGCATTAAATCTTGATGAGCTCGCCTATTATAACGATGGAATAAAAAGTATAATTGAACTAGAGTTAGAAGAAAAACTGAAAGAAGCTATGGATAAGATGCCAGATGCTTGCCGTAAGGTGTTTATCATGAGTCGTTTTAATGGCTTAAAGAATAAGGAAATTGCAGAACAGTTGGGAATTTCTTTAAAAGCAGTTGAAAAACAAATAACTAAAGCTCTTAAAATTCTTAGGCTTGAGCTTAAAGAATATCTTCCTCTTTTAATGTATTTGTACTTTAATGGATCCGATTTTTTATAAGGTCATGCGATTAAATTAAGTTGTGATTTAAAAATACTCCTTTCGTATTTATTCATACAATAAACTGACCACCTTATATTACTGTAACATTATAAAAATGTAAAAAAATAAAAATTGGAGGTAGGGTAAAATCTATTTTTCCGATCATGTAGTATAGTAACCGATAATTAACGATGGATAATAAGGATAAAATAGTACAATTCCTTCAGAGACAGCTTAGTGAAGAAGAACAGGTTCAGTTTCTCGATTGGGTTTATTCAAATGCAGAGAATAAAAAGGAGTATTTCCAGCAAAAAGATATCTGGGATTCCTATAAAATGCATTCTGAAAAAGGAAATATAAATCTAAAGAAAGAATGGAAGGTTCTATCCAATCGTATTAACCTGATAAAAATACCAAAAACCTTTACCTTAAAGAGGAATTTTACTTTGTGGATGAGGATTGCCGCAATAATTATAGTAGTGTTTGGCTTGGGTTGGGGTTCTAATATGATTTTAGATTCTTTTAATGTTCCAAAGCAGCTTGTTCATAAACTCGAGGTGCCAAAAGGACAAAGATCTAAGCTGGCTTTGGCTGATGGAACAGAAGTATGGTTAAATTCTGATTCTAAATTGGATTTTTCGTTTGATGATGATAAAAAACAGAGAGTTGTAACCTTAAGTGGTGAAGCTTTTTTTAATGTTAGCCGAGATGAGGAAAAACCTTTTATTGTGAATGTGAAAGGACAAAGTTTAAAGGTACTTGGGACTGTTTTTAATGTGAGATCCTACGAAAATGAGGAGAATGTTTACACAACATTAGAAGAAGGTAGTGTTGAAGTAAAAGCTGCCGGGAGAACAGTTGTTATAGAGCCCAATCAGCAATTGATTTATAGTCGGATTAGTAATAGGTTATCTCTGAAAAAAGTAGAAACGAGTTACTATACTGTATGGCGTGATGGTCGCTACATATTCGATAATGAGGACTTTGAAACATTGATGGCAATGGTGGAACGCTGGTATGATGTTGAATTTATCTACCCAAAAAAGTTTTTCCAAAATATACATTATTCTGGCGTAATTAAGAGAACAAAACCTGTTGATCATGTTCTAAAATTAATTAATCATACTACACCTATTAGTTATCAGATAGATGGTGATAAGATAATAATCAAACCTTTATAATTTCATGTGTTAAAGTATTATAGAGGATGTAATTTGTCATAAAAACTAAATCGATTTAGTATGTTGAGATCAGAGACAAAAAAAAGTGTAATATATAATATTTTAACCCTTAAAATGTATAATGCCAATGATGTAATAATTAACCAAAAACAAAACGGGAAATGCGCTAACATTCCCCGAGTAAACGATGTTTGTGAAGAAACATCGAGTCATTAATTATAACCTTTCAAATTTATGAAAAAAAAATCGTTTTTAGTGCCTTCTTTCTGGAAGGAAAGTTGGAAACAAATTACAATTGTTTTCTTGCTAAGTTTAATGTTGACTGGCGTTACCAGTGCGAGTGCAACGAATGGAAATCAGGAAAATAAAATCTCAGTTAGTTTAAAGAACGCTCGAATTACAGAGGTATTCAAATTAATTCAAGCTAAATCGGATTTTGATTTCTTTTATAGGAATGAGCAAATACCTCAAAATAAGAGAGTGGATGTTGATATGCAAAATGTATCAATTAAAGAGGTGCTTGATTTTGTGTTTAAAAATACCGGATTAAGTTATAAGATTGTTGATAAGGATATTGTAATTGCTCCACAGGAACAAAAAAATGGAGATCGTACAATAAAAGGAATCGTAGTTGATCAACAAGGTTTAGGGTTGCCAGGAGTAACCGTGGTTGTTGAAGGAACTACCTTGGGAACTGTAACAGATATTGATGGGAATTACTCCATTGATGTGAAAGAGGAAAATCAAAATTTGGTTTTTTCTTTTGTTGGCATGCTTACACAATCGATTTCGATTGATGGAATTTCGAAATTAGAGGTTGAAATGAAAGAGGATGCCATTGGTTTGGCTGAGGTGATAGCTGTGGGGTATGGAATCCAGAAAAAAACAGAAATTACAAGCTCTATTGCCAATGTTTCAAGTGATGATTTTAATAAAGGTTTTGCGACTAATGCTTTACAATCGATTGAAGGTAAGGTTGCAGGACTGCAGATTGTACGTACCGCAGGTACTGATCCTAATGCTTCACCAAGAATTAGATTAAGAGGGACTTCATCTTTAAATGCATCAAGTGATCCGTTGATTATTGTAGATGGAATTACAGGTGTTGATATTAGTTCGGTTGCACCAGAAGATATTGAAAGTATGGATGTGTTGCGAGATGGATCTGCAGCAGCAATTTATGGTACAAGAGGAACCAATGGTGTTATTATTATTACAACAAAACAAGGTTCAACTGGTGAATTAAAAGTAGAATACTCTGGATATGTATCTACTGAAGACGCAACAGCTTTACCAGATGTACTTTCAGCTGATGAATATCGTGCTTACGGAGATGTGAAAGGGATTGCTTATGTTGACGGTGGTGCTAATACGAATTGGTCAGAGGAGATTATTAGAAAGAATATCTCACATGTTCATAACTTATCATTTTCAGGAGGAAAAGATAACTTAACCTATCGTGCATCTTTAAATTATCGTAATCTGGAAGGAATTGTTCTTAATACGGGACAAGAATATTTGAATGGACGTGTTAATTTAACTCATACAGGTTATAACGATCGTTTGAAGCTTCAGTTTAATATGTCTTCTACTTTAATGGAGAAAGATTATACTTCTTATTCAGCATTTGATATGGCTGCGATTCTTAATCCTACAATGCCTGTTAGGAATGAGGATGGTACTTATTGGCAGCCAAATGGTTATGGTGAATTTAATCCTGTGGCAAATTTAAATCAGGAACGCAGAGGTGGTAAGGAGAAAAACAATCAGATTAGTCTGCGAGCAGATTTTGATTTGATAGAGGGTTTAAAAATAGGAGCTTTTGGAGCTATTGATGTACGTGATCTTTTGGAACATGAATATGATGATATTGATTCAAAAAGTTCCGATAGAGATGGTTATAAGGGAAGAGCTAAACAGAAAACCTGGCATAGATATAAAAAGATGTTTGAAACCACTGTTAATTATAAAAAGGTTTTAGATAATCATGCTTTCACCGTGTTAGGTGGATACAGTTATGAAGATAAATCATATGAGGATTTTTGGGCAGAAAACAAAGATTTTGTAAGTGACGCTCAACAGTATCATGATTTAGGTTCAGGTGCGGGTTTGGCTGATGGAAAGGCAGATATGGATAGTTATAAAAAAACTGAGAAATTAATTTCATTTTTTGGACGTGTAACTTATTCGTATGAAAGTAAATATTTGTTTTCGGCAACAGTAAGAAGAGAAGGATCTTCAAAATTTGGAGACAATAACAAATGGGCTACTTTTCCAGCAGCTTCTTTAGGTTGGAGATTAACTGAAGAAGACTTTATGTCTGATGTGAGTTGGGTAAACGACCTAAAATTACGAATTGGCTATGGTGTTACTGGAAACATTGTTGATGAGCCGTATGAATCAATTCCTAGAATGGGTTCAGGAGGATTGTGGATATTAAATGATCAATATCTTAAATCGTATGGTTCAACAACAAATCCAAATGAAAATTTAAAATGGGAAACTAAAAAAGAGACCAACCTAGGTTTAGACTTTGGAGTTTTTAATAATAAACTAAGTGGATCTGTTGATGTTTACCAACGAAAAACCAAAGACTTACTATGGAAATTGGTTGCTCAGGTTCCATCAATGATTCATGGTGAAGTATTGTCTAATATTGGAGAAATAACAAATCAAGGTGTTGAAATAGCTCTAAATGCCAATATTGTTGATAATGAGACATGGAAAATTGGGGTAGATGCTACTTTTTCCTATAATGAAAACGAATTGGTAAGCTTATCTAATGAAACATTTAAATTTCAGGCGGTAAACTATGAAGATCTTCCAGCGCCGGGTCAATTAGGAACCATTTTTAGATATGAAGAAGGACATTCGATTGGATCTTTTTATGGTTATAAATATAAAGGGCTTACTGCTGATGGTGAATGGATTTTCGAAGATTTAGATGGAGAAGAGGGTATTACTGATGCAGATAGGACATTCATTGGAAATGGAAATCCTAAATATAATATTTCTTTTAGTCCGCACATTTCTGTTAAAGGGTTTGATTTTACAATGAATTTTAGAGGTGCATTCGGTTTTGATGTATTGAATGTAAATAAAATGTACTATGGAAACCCGCAATGGTATTCTGGAAATATGTTGAAATCCGCAGTTAATTCTCCGGTGAATGCAGATCCGCAATATTCGGATTATTACTTGGAAGATGGAAGTTATCTTAAACTCGACAACATTACATTGGGATACACCATACCTAAAGAAAAACTGTTTGGACTTGATTATGCAAGAATCTATTTCTCTGCCTTGAATGTTGCAACATTTACAGGTTACTCAGGATTGGATCCGGAACTTGATTTGGGAGCTAAAGCAGGTGTAGATCAGAGAGGTTTTTATCCACGAACAACTACCTATACTTTAGGTGTAAATGTTAAATTCTAATTGCAATAAAAATGATGAAGAATAAAATATATACAGGTATTTCAGTCGTATTCTTATTATTAGGACTAGTGGGGTGTACTAATCTTGATGAAGAAGTATATTCTGAAATAACCACTCAAACTTTTTATAAGTCGGGTGAGGAAGTAACAGCTAATTACTTAAAACCATATACTCGTTTGTATGTAACGACTACTTTGGCTCATTGGATTTGTGGTGAATTAAGTGGTGATTGTGCCGCATGGCCTCAAAAAGGAAAGCATGGATATGATGGGGGGAAATGGCAACAGTTACACTGGCACAATTGGACTCCTGAGCATCACGAAATAAAAGGTGCATGGAATAATACCTATCAGGCAATTGGTTACTGTAATGAGTTTCTGACAAATACAGAAGGAATAGATGTTTCGAATATGCAATTATCTGTTTCATTAGATCAAATGAGAGCTGAAATGCGTGCTATGCGTGCTTACCATTACTATTTATTGATGGATAATTTTAGAAACGTACCTATTGTAACTAAGGTTGGAGAACCTACTTCTCCTGCACCTGTACCAGCTTCTGAAGTTATTGAATTCATAGAGCAGGAGATTACGGAAATTATTGATGATTTGCCTACAAAAGGTGAGCCTTCGGCATATGGACATTTTACCCAGGCTGCAGCACATATGCTGTTAGCAAAAGTTTATTTAAACAGTAAAGTCTATACAGGACAAGATCGTTGGCAAGAATGTATCAATGAAATTGATAAAATTACAGGATATACTTTGGCAGACAAATGGCAAGAACCATTCTTAGCAAGAAATGAAAATTGTGATGAGAATATTTTTGTTATTCCTTTTGAAGAAAACAAAATTGGAGGTTTTTATCACCACGCGTTTATGTTGCATTATAGTCATCAGCAAGGTTTTAATTTGCAATATGGTCCCTGGAATGGAATTGTTGTTCAACCAGATCATTATCGGGTATTTGATGCAGAAGATACTCGTTTGAATCAATTTCTTGTTGGACCTCAATTCGATCAGGATGGTAATCCTTTGTTGGGTGTGGAAGAAGCTAAAGATGAACCTCTGGTTTTAACTGTTGATATTAAAAATATGGCAGAATCAAGAGAAGATGAAGGTGCTAGGAGTGTTAAGTACGAGGTGGTTGTTGGTGAAGCATGGGGACTGAATAATGATTTTGTTATTTGGCGATATACCGATGCTTTAATGATGAAAGCAGAAGCATTGGTTCGTTTAGGTAAAACAGCAGAAGCTTTACCTTTTGTAAACACTATCAGAGAGCGTGCATTTGAAAGTGTAGATCACAACTATAATGGATCTTCATTAACATTAGATGAGTTAATTAATGAACGTGCTCGAGAGTTTTCATTTGAAGGTCACCGACGTCAGGATTTAATCCGTTTCGGTAAGTTTGGCGGAACCTGGTGGGATAAGCAAACATCAGCACAGGATCGTGAGATATTCCCATATCCTCTTTCTGCAACTGATAACAATCCAAATTTAAAAAATTAAATTTTACATCCGAGCTGAATGAATGTTCAGCTCGGATACTTTATCTTTTAATCGCAGATGTTTAAATCAAATGTAATTAGCAAGATTACTCTTGTTATAGTGTTTTCGTGCACTTGTCTGAATTTGTTTTCGCAAATTAATAAAGCTGATTTTAAGGAACCTAGGGTTGATTTTATGAACTTAGATTCAACTTCCAAAGGGACTTTATATGTTGATATTACCAAGAATCCAGAGGATTTAATCAAGAAAACAAGTTTCAAGGTTTGTCAGGTTTTGTATAGAAATGTAGAAGAAATCCCAAATGTAGAAATGGTTAAATATACCGTTTCGGATTATAATGGGATATCTGCTAAAGGCGGTATTCCACCAGTTATTAATATTTCGTTTAGCTCAGGATATTTAGAAAAAAAATACAATGTAACAAATCGAGATACATTGCAGCTTTTGAATGAGATTGTTGGAGTTTTATCTCACGAATTAACTCATGCCTACCAGTGGGATGATGGTGACAGATATAGTGAAATTGGAGGAGTAATTGAAGGAATTGCAGATGCAGTTCGAACTCTTTTAGGCTATAAAGATTACAATTCTAAAAAACCTGGTGGAAGTTATAAGGATGCTTATTCTACTTCTGCATTCTTTTTTGTTTGGATCGAAAGAAATATTCAGAAAGATTTTATTTACAAGTTGAACCAAAGTATGCTTCCTGATGATGGAGTAAAATGGACATGGAAGCAAGTTGAGATTATTACTGGTACTCCGGTAGAAAAACTATGGGAGCAATATCAAAATGAAATGCACTTAGATCTAATTTAAATGTGGATGTATTTTCCTTAAAATGACAATAGAATGAACTTATTACTCAATAAAATCAGCCTTTTAATCCTTGTTTTTCTAACTCTATTTGCTTGTTCTACAAAAACTAAAACAGATACAAGCATACAAAAAGATTATTGCCAATATGTAAACCCTTTGGTTGGAACATTGGGTGAAGGAAATACTTATCCAGGACCACAAGTTCCATTTGGAATGGTTCAACTTAGTCCAGATACAGAAAAGTGGAATTGGGGAGCAGCTTCTGGTTATGAATACTCAGATAGCACTATTTATGGATTCTCAATGACTCATTTGCATGGAACAGGTATCCCTGATATGGGGGATATTCTATTCATGCCTACAGTAGGAAAACTTCATATTAGAAGTGGGGAGAAAGATCTTAGCGAAGAAGGCTATCTTTCAAGTTTTTCACACGATAATGAAATTTCCGAGGTGAATTATTATTCTGTTCTTCTTGATGATTATGATGTAAAAGCTGAACTTACTGCAGCGAATCGTGCAGGACTTATGCGATATACTTTCCCAAAAACAGATAGTGCCCATATTGTATTGGATCTAAGTCATGTATTAAGACACAAAGTAATATGGTCTAATGTTCGAGTTGAAGACGAGGTAACCATTACCGGCATGCACCAGGTAAAAGGATGGGCAAAAGAAAGGTATGTATATTTTGCAGCTAAATTTTCTCGCCCTTTCGATAATACCAGAATTTTCTCGAATGGTAAAGAGGAAAAGTATGATTCCTATAAAACTTACCGATTTAGAAGTAGTATTGAAAGCGCTGGACCAGATATACAATTTGTGGCAGATTACCAAACGAAAGACTCTGAGCAGATTATGGTGAAAGTTGGTATATCTGCAATTAGTACCTCCAATGCAATGGAAAATTTAAATGCAGAAATTCCAAATTGGAATTTTGAAAACATTAAAAACAAAGGAAAAACGCTTTGGAATAAGGAATTGGCAAAATTTGAAGTGGAAGGATCTAAAGAACAAAAAGAAACTTTTTACACTGCAGCTTATCATGCATTTATGTCGCCTACAAATTATTTTGATGTTGACAGAACCTATCGAGGCTTAGATCAAAATATTCATACTGCGGAAGATTTTGATAACTATACGGTTTTCTCTTTGTGGGATACATATAGAGCAACACACCCTTTATTTTGTTTAACTCAGGCAGATAGAAACGCAAATATGATTCAATCGATGTTGAAACATTATGAGCAAAGTCCGGATAACTTATTACCAATTTGGTCATTTTGGAACAACGAAACCTGGTGTATGATTGGTTATCATGCAGTTCCTGTGATTGTAGATGCTTACTTTAAGGGTGTACAGGGTATTGATTGGGAACTGGCTTATCAAGCTTGTATTCATTCAGCTACACACCCCGAGTATGATGCAACTCAAGAATATGAGAATTTAGGATACGTTCCTTATGATCTTGAGAACGAATCGGTATCAAAGACATTGGAATATGCTTACGACGACTATTGCATTGCGCGTATGGCAAAGGCAATGGGAAAAATAGAAGATTATCATAGATTCTCAAAAAGAGCAATGGCATATCAAAATCTATTCGATTCTGAAATTGGTTGGATGAGACCTAAGGATAGTAAAGGTGAGTGGTTGCCGGATTTTGAGCCTCACTTTTTTAAGCACATGGGAGCTTTTACTGAAGGAACCACTTGGCAGTATACCTGGACAGTTCCACATGATGTTCAGGGATTAATAAATCTTTATGGAGGGAACGAGAATTTTACGAATAAGTTAGATGCTGTTTTTGCAAATAAAAAAGGCAAAGATTACCTGGGTGTAGATGATATTCATGGAAGAATAGGTGATTATTGGCATGGTAACGAACCAAGTCACCATATTAGTTATTTGTATTCTTATGCTGGACAGGCATGGAAAACTCAGGAGTTGACACGTAAGATTATTGAAACGCAATATGGTAACCAGCCAGGTTCTCTATGTGGAAATGATGATTGTGGGCAGATGTCGGCATGGTATATTTTTAATGCAATGGGATTTTATCCAGTTTGTCCAGGTAGCGATCAATATGTCCTTACATCACCTGCCGTTCCATATGTTAAAATGAATATGAGTAATGGCAATTCTCTTGAAGTTATTGCAAAAAATTATTCAAAAGAAAATGTTTACATCCAATCTGTTAAAATTAATGGTGTCGATTGGAATAAAAGTTGGTTCAATTATACGGACATAGTGAATGGAGGGACAATCGAGTTTGTCTTAGGAGATGTTATTAATAAAGGCTTTGCATCAACTGATTCGACTCGTCCTCCTTCTTTTTCAGATATTAATTAAAAAATGAAAATTTAATTTGCTATAGATAAAAATCACTTAATTTTAGTTGTTAGCAAATCATTAAAATACAGACATATGAGATCTTTAATTTTTGCCTTTTATACTTGTTGTTGTAGCATTGTTTTTGCCTCTGCAGGTTTTGCTCAGGAGAAAGACCTGACTCAATATGTAGATCCGTTTATTGGAACAGAAGAAATGGGACATACTTTTCCTGGAGCATGTTCTCCATTTGGAATGGTTCAGTTAAGCCCGGATACAGATAGTGTGCAATTTATTCATGAGGGAAAGTACAATAAAGAAGTTTATCGGTATTGTGCCGGATATCAATACAAGGACAAATCTATTGTCGGATTTAGTCATACTCACTTAAGCGGAACAGGACATTCTGATTTGGGAGATTTTTTAATCATGCCAACAGTGGGGAAAGTACATTACAATCCGGGTACAATTGACGACACTTCTAAAGGGTATCGTTCAATGTTCCGAAAAGAAACGGAAAAAGCGGAACCCGGATATTACACTGTTGAATTGGACGACTACAAGGTGAAAGCGGAACTAACAGCTACACAACGTGTAGGTTTTCATCAGTATACTTTTCCATCTTCTGATGAGTCTCATATTGTTTTAGATCTAACTCATGGTATTTATAATTATGATGGTAAGGTATTATGGTCGACTATTCGTGTGGAAAATGATACATTAGTAACTGGTTATAGAATTACACGAGGCTGGGCAAGATCTAACTATCAGTACTTTGCTATGAGTTTTTCCAAACCTATCGAAAGTTATGCCTGTAGAAACAATGAAAAGGTTGTTTATAATGGCTTTTGGCGCAAGTTTGATGAAACAAAGAATTTTCCTGAAATGGCAGGAAAGGCTTTAACTGCTAACTTTAATTTTACTACGAAAGAGAAGGAGAAAATTAAAGTGAAATTTGCTCTTTCGGCTGTGAGTACCGAAGGTGCTTTGAAAAATCTGAAAGCCGAAGTTCCTCACTTTAATTTCGAGCAGATACGACAAGAAACAAAAGCAAAGTGGAACAAGGAGTTAAACAGAATTAAAATAGCTGCATCAGAAGAGAAAAAAACAACCTTTTATACCTCTATGTATCATTCATTCATCAACCCAATCGAATATATGGATGTAGATGGAAAGTATAGAGGTTTGGATCATAATATTCATCAGGCAGAAGGTTTTACAAACTATACAGTTTTCTCACTTTGGGATACTTATCGTGCGCAGCACCCTTTACTCTCTCTTATTCAGCCTAAAAGATCTGCCGATATGATCAATTCCATGTTGGCACATTACGAGCAAAGCGTTCACAAAATCTTACCAATTTGGAGTCATTTTGGCAATGAAAACTGGTGCATGATTGGATATCACGCAGTGCCAGTAATTGCGGATGCTTTGGTTAACGGATTGGAAGGAGTCGATAAAGAAAAGGCTTTGGAGGCTTGCATTGCCAGTGCCAATTACGAAAAGTATGACGGAATAGGCGATTATTTGAAATATGCTTATGTGCCACACGAAACAAGCAAAGTAGGAGCTTCTATTACTTTAGAGTATTCTTACGATGACTGGACCATAGCTCAATTGGCTAAAAGCATGGGAAAATCAGATTTGGAAAAAGAATATTTGAAACGATCGGAGAATTGGAGAAATCTATTCGATGATAAAACAGGTTACGTAAGAGCAAAATATAAAAATGGAGAGTGGGTATCACCGTTTGATCCGCTAGATACTCATGCAGCTGGGTTTATTGAAGGAAATTCATGGAACTACTCTTTGTATGTTCCACAGAATGTTAGTGGTTTGGTTGGTAATATGGGTGGTGAAGAGCGATTTTCAGAACATTTGGATTCGCTTTTTACCATGCATATTCCTGATAAATATTTTGCTCATAATGAAGATATTACTCGAGAGGGAATTATGGGTGGATATGTTCATGGAAATGAACCAAGTCATCATGTTGCATATATGTATAACTGGGCAAATAAACCATGGAAAACTCAGGAACGCATCAATCAAATAATGACTACCAAATATTTGAACAAGCCAGATGGTCTGTGCGGAAATGATGATTGTGGACAAATGTCTGCATGGTATATTTTTTCCTCTTTAGGATTTTACCCAGTCTGTCCAGGTTCTGGTCAGTATGCAATTGGAGTACCATCAATTAACGAAGCAGTTCTTAATTTGGAGAATGGAAAGACATTTACAATTAAGACAGAAAACTACTCAGCTAAAAATACCTACATTAAATCAGTAATGATAAATGGTGAAAAATGGAATAAAAGTTTCATAAATCATAGCGACATTGTAAATGGTGGTGAACTGATATTTAAGATGAGTAAATACCCAAATAAAAAGTGGGCAACAGGGCCTGAATCAAAGCCAAAATCTACTACCCATAATTAGATCAATAAAAGACCTGGTCAATGATCAGGTCTTTTATCGTCACCATTTCTACCACTTTAAATAATTATAACATGAAGCTTATAAATAAAGGAATACTGTTAATATTCTTAGCACAGATTTTCATATGCAGTTGCAGTAAAGATGAGAAATTTGATATCTCGAAATTAGAAGCAGAAATAAATGCTGATTTTTCGTCAGATAAAGAAGTTGTGTACTTAAACGATCTGGTACAATTCACAAATTCATCGAAGGGAGCTACCTCTTATATTTGGACATTTGAAGGAGGTAATCCCGAGTCAAGCACCGAAGAAAATCCTGTTGTACGATTTGCTCACAAAGGAAAATATAAAGTTAGTCTTAAAGCTTTTAATGATAAAGATGAAACTAATGAAGTAGTAAAAAGTGATTACATTACAGTATATTCAAAGGAAAGTTGGAGTCAATTTGTTTATCCAACTATTGATTTTAAGAATACAAGTTTAAGTGGTAATGGAGCATTATATGCTCAATTGGTTCCAAAGCCTGAAGAATTGATTCGATCAGTATGTTTTGATGTATGTAACTGGTTGTTTATGGATGTGGAAGAAATTGATGTATTGGATAAAATTACCTATACAATTGAGGATACAGATGGTATCTCAGCCAAAGGCGGACAACCTCCTCATATTAGTATCTTTTTTAGTTCGAGATATTTAGAAACCAAACAAAAAGAAGGTTTATCAGATGAAGAATTACTGAAAGAAATTAAAGGCGTCTTGTTTCATGAAATTACTCATGGATATCAATATTCTCCATTAGGAGCTGGATCATATGAAAGCGGTACCGATTTTTATGGTTTTATTGAAGGAATGGCAGATTATGTACGATATGTGAGTGGTTATTTTACTACTGAAAGTCGTAGTATCGGAGGCAATTGGAAAGATGGATACAGGACTTCAGGTTTCTTTATAGATTGGTTGCACTCCAAAGATTCTAATTTTTTGCACAAGTTTAATCAAACGGCGAAAACAATCAATCCATGGTCTTGGGAAGCAGCAACTCAGGAAATATTACAAGTTTCCGTTTCTTCTCTTTGGCAAGAATATCAAAATGACTTGAAAAGTGGAAAGATTGATCAAATTGATCAGCAGTTGAAAGAACAAAGAAATTAAGGTTAACTAATTTCAGAATTACATATGAAAGCGAGATATATAATAGTATTTCTTACGATTCTAATAACGATTTCTTCGTGTAATGAATCTAAAGATAATGCGCAGTACGTTGATCCATTTATAGGAACAGGAGCTCATGGTCATACTTATCCGGGAGCACAAGTGCCATTTGGAATGGTGCAATTAAGCCCAGATACCCGCAATGACGAATCGTGGGATGGATGCGGAGGTTATCATTATTCCGACTCATCCATTATAGGTTTTAGCCATACACATTTATCTGGAACTGGTGTGTCAGATTATGGTGATGTTCTATTGATGCCAATTACAGGAAAAGTAAATCTTAATTCAGGTACAAGTAAAAATCCTGACGCAGGTTATCGTTCCCGTTTTTTTCATGACACGGAAAGAGCAGAACCTGGATATTATTCTGTTTATTTGGATGATTACAAGGTGAAAGTGGAATTAACCTCTGGAAACAGAGTAGGATATCACAAATATACTTTCGATGAAGCAGGTCAAGTTAAGCTATTATTGGATTTAATTCACCGAGATCCGGTTATTGAATCTGAAATTAGAATTGTAGATAATAATCGAATTGAGGGGAAAAGAAGATCTAAATATTGGGCTGGCGATCAGCAATTGTTTTTTGCAATGGAAATTTCTAAACCTTTTGATTCGGTTAAAATTTTCGAAAATAAAAAGGAAATTGTAGCAAAGAAGCAAGCCGAAGGAACTCAACTTCAAACTATAGCATTTATTAATGTTCTTGAAGGTGAACCTATAGAAATTAAAGTTGCTCTATCGAATGTTAGTATCGAAGGAGCACGTAAAAATTTAGAAACGGAAGCAAAAGGAATTGATTTTGAAAAGGCAAGAATTTCTGCAAAAGAGAGATGGAGTAAAAGCTTGGGGAAAATTGAGGTTGAAGGTGGGAGCATTGAGGAAAAACGCAATTTCTATACTGCACTTTATCACACTTTATTAACACCGAATGTTTCGCAGGATGTTGATGGTTTGTATAGAGGTATGGATGGAAAAGTTCATAAGGCAGAGGGTTTTACGAATTACACAGTTTTTTCTTTATGGGATACTTTTAGAGCATTACACCCATTATTAACCATTATCGAGCCAGAGCGATCTGGTGATTTTGCACAATGTTTGGTACAAAAGAGTAAAGAGTTTGGTGAATACCCAATGTGGGAATTGGCTTCTAACGATACACGTTGTATGATTGGTTATCATGCCGTTTCCTTAATTGCAGATGCGTATGCAAAAGGGATTACAAATTTTAATTTGGAGGATGCTTACATTGAAATGGAGCGTACGGCAATGCTCGATAAAAGGGGATTAAAAGCTTACAGAACTTTAGGATATGTTCCCTCGAATAAAAGTAGTCAGGCTGTTTCCAAGACATTGGAATATGCCTATAACGATTGGTGTATCGCACAAGTTGCAAAAGCTTTAAATAAGAAGGATAGATATAATTACTATATGAATCGTGCAAGCAATTATCGTAATATTTACGATTTAAGTGTTGGTTTCATGCGCGGAAAAACCGATAATCATACTTGGGTTAAAGATTTTGATCCAACTGCTGTAGGTTACAATTATACTGAAGGAAATTCTTATCAATATAGCTTATTTGTTCCTCATGATATTCCAGGTGTAATCGAATTATTAGAAGGGAAAAAAGAATTGGAAAATTGGTTGGATAATCTTTTTACAACTGAGATGCAACATGAATTGGGTGATGATACCGATGTAAGTGGTTTAATCGGACAATATGCACATGGCAATGAACCAAGTCACCATATGGCTTATCTGTATAATTATTCAGGAGCAGCATGGAAAACTCAACAAATGGTTCGTAAAATAATGTCGACACAATATCATGATACTCCAGATGGGCTTTGTGGTAATGAAGATTGTGGTCAGATGTCTGCCTGGTATGTGCTTAGTGCTATGGGATTTTATTCTGATTGTCCAGGCAAAGCTGTTTATTCAATTGGTTCTCCAATATTCTCAAATGTTAAAATCCATTTGGATAATGGAAAAACTTTTACTCTTACGGCAAATAACAATAGTGAGGCAAACAAGTACATACAATCGGCTATGCTGAATGGAAAATCTTTAAACAAAAGTTCATTATTGCATGCTGATATTATAAATGGTAGTAGTCTTGTGTTGGAAATGGGAAGTGCTCCAAATAAAGAATGGGCAGCAAACATTGACTTGAAAAAAGAATATAATGCAGCTCCAATTGCATATCTAACAGAATCATCAGATGTATTTATTGAGAGATTTTTGGTCGATATTAAAAGCGATGACCCTGATGTGAAAATCTATTATACGCTTGATGGAAGTGAACCAAACAAAGAAGGTAATCAGTTTCTAAAACCTTTTGAAATCGATAAAAGTGTAGATTTAAGTTTTCGAACATATAAAGAAGATTGTGAACCCGGAATTGTTGTAAAGCGTAATTTGACAAAGCAAAAGGCATTAGCTTATACCCTTAGTGCTGTAAAAAGTGGATTGCGGTATTCTTATTTTGAGGGAATTTATCGTTCAGTTTATGATTATGAACTAGATATCCCCGCTAAAACTGGAATAGTTGCAATTCCGACTCTTGATATTTGTGATCGAATGGAATGGATTGGAATTGATTTTAAAGGATTGATTGATATTCCAAAATCAGGAGAATACACTTTTTATATGTCTTCAAACGATGGGTGTAAGTTGAGTATTGACGGGGAAGAATTGTTTGAAAGTGATGGAAGAAAGTCTGTTTCGTTTGGTCAGCAAGCGAGTTTGCAACTAGAGAAAGGATTGCATCAAATACGGATGGGATTCTATCAATGTTCAGATAATATTGATTTGGTCGTTGAGTGGGAAGGTCCTGGTGTTGAACGACAAAAAATTCCGAAGAGAGTATTTAAACACATAGATTATTAATCCTGAATAATTAAAAAAAAGTGCCTGATTCATATGAATTATGCACTTTTTTATCTTAGGAGCTACCAGGAGTTATAGCTTAATAGTAAGTGCTCAAACTAAATAGATTTTTAGTCATTTGAAGTATGAAACAATTCATATTTTATAATTTGAATAGAACTGTTTTAAGTATAAGATTTAATGGGGAATTGATTAATGAATTGGAATTGTTTTTTCAGTATTTAAGCAAAAAGTGTAATAGACTGGTTTCAGGATCTAAATCAAGTTTTTTTCTTAATCTATATCGACTTACTTCTACACTACGATGAGCAATGTTGAGATAAGTTGCAATTTCTTTAGAACTTAAATTCATTTTTAGGAGTGCACAAAGTCGCAAATCGGTTGTGGTAAGCTTTGGGAAATCTTGTTTTAATTTGTCATAGAATCTGTTTTGGGAGGCCATAAAATATTGCTCAAAGTTCGACCGATCTTTTTCGCTATTCACCATTTGCAACTCGATGGTTTCAAGTATTTTTTTATAGTTTTTTTGAGGGAATCTTCCTCTTAAATCTGCATATGCTTTTGTTAGTTCATTTTTAATGGCTCCAATTGCTTCATCTCTTTTAAGAATCTCATTAGTGGATATGGTCAATTTGTTTTCCAGATTTTCAAGTTCCTTTCTTTTTACCTCTTCTTTAAGTACCTCTACCAAATGTTCTTTTTTCTTTAATTGTTTGTTATGTTTTACCTTAATTTTGCTTGTTCTTTTCTTGTAGGTTGCAACGGATATTAAGGTTATTGATAGAACAATTAGGACTAATCCAATTGGAATATAGGTGTAAGACAGTAATAATGGTAAAACGGTGAATCGATAGCTAATTTCATCTGAGTATTCACCCGATTCGTTCATAAATCGTATATACAGTTTATAGTTACCCGTTTCTAATTGTTGAAAACTAAGTGTGTTGCCCTGCTTTAAATCTATCCATTGGTTTTGTTCAGGTGTTAGTTTGTACTGAAATATCGGTTTATAGGTTTTTATAAATTTCGTGTTGAATGAGAAGGTGATATTGCTTCTGTTCTTTTTAAGGTTAATTTTTGATTTAGGTTGAAGTGGTAATAAGACAGGATTTTTATAAGGTGATTGTTGAATTTCAACTTTGGTGAAGAACAATTCATCTTTTATTTCACTTCGATGATAATCCTTATTAATCATTGCAAATCCATTGTCGAGGCAGAAATAAGTATTGCTACCACCAGTTGTTAAGCTTTGGAACTTATCCGTTAAGCTAAAATGCTCTTCGATAGTATAATTTTGCTTAATATATACACTGTCGATATCACTTTTAATCAAGGAGATTTTTCTGTCACCCACTACCCATAAATGGTTATTATCATCCGACATGATATTATTGATTCTTTCAGAAGGAGACAATATTCGGTTTAGTTTTGCAAATGGTACTATTTTGTTGTGTATGTGATCAAATGTATATAAACCATTATCTGTTGAAATTACAATGTGCTGATTTGCATTAAAAATATCTAAATGATAGTTGCTTGGTAATCCATCTTTAATTCCAAAAGATTTTGAGGATAGGATTTTTTTAAATGATTCGTCGAGCTTAAGTCGAGTCAATCCTTTCACTTCATGACTTAACCAAACAAAATCATAATTGTCAATTTCGATTAAGCGACAAGTGCCTGAAAAACCTTCAATGCTATGTTTAAACTGCCATTTGTTGTTGTTCAGTAGAAATACATACAAGTCATTATAAGTTGAAGCTATTAGATATTTTTTTTCCTTGTGTCTGGTTAACGAGAAATCAGTTACTCCTGATTTGCCAGATATACTAATTGCTTTATTATTCCTGATTACATATAATCCATTGTTACTACCACAGAGCAATTCACCTTCGATTACATCCAGTTTCCAAATGTGTTCATTAAATTCGGGCATTAATTTAAGATCGCTAAAATTTAAATGTTTAGCACTTTCGGCTTTGGCGTAAAGTAAGCCAGTGTTAGTGGCCAAATAGCAATAACCTTGATGTTCGATAACTGAGTAAATAGAATAGGGAATGTTCTTTTTATCGACCCGATAATGTAGAGGAGAGTTGATAATTATATGGGCTATTCCATTATCAAGACCTAACCATAGATTCTCTTGGTGATCTTTGGTGATGCTAAGTACTGTATTGTTTTCGAGACCATTGTGTTGGTTGATTTGGTATAAAATATTCCCATTATTATCAAGCATGAATAAACCACCGGAGATTGAACCAATTGCATAGTTTCCATTTTTTAGCCTAACACCACAGTTAATATTTTGAGTTTTTAATAAATCATTTGATGTCGGATTCCATTCTTTTAGCTTTTTGTCCTTTAAAAGATATAGACCATGTTCTGCACTTCCAACAATTACTCCATCCTGATGATCAAGATAAAAGCGCAATGTTGAACTGCTTATTGAGTCCTTTAAATTGAGTGCATCAAATGATTCATTTTGAATCTTGATAATTCCCAATCCGCCCGATTTGGAATATATTTTTTCATTGACCTTTCCTAAAAACAGTAAAGCTCCGTGGTGTGTAATTAGTTTACTTTTGTTCGAAGATTCATTGTAGGAAAGTATGGCAGAAAAAGACTGAAAATACACAATGGAATCTTGTTTGGTAATTGACCAGAAGCTATTGTCAGTCAAATATTCCTGTTTAATTTTATCTCTCAGGCTAGTGTAGCCAAGATTTCCATAAATGTCTCTTTCCCAATAGCCAACTTCCTCGTAGTGTCCCGAATAGATTCGATCATTTTCGGCGTCGTAATAAAGTGATCTTGTATTAACTGTATTAGGGTGCTTGTGCATTTTCCAGTTGAATCCATCATATTCCAGTAGTCCATCATTATTGCCAAAGTATATGTTACCCTTCTTATCGGAAACAACACTCCAATTCTGACTTTTGGAATGGTATTCATTTCTAGGGTAATAGATAATTACGGGACTGTAATCTTTAGCAAGGCTTAATATCGGCATCAGGAGATACAGGAGAAAGATTAGGATTTTATTGGAAGATTTATAGCTCAAAATATTGAGAATTGAATTTCATGAATAAGGAATTGGACGTAAAATTTTAGCATCCCATAGTTTTACAAGCGAGTCAAATATAAAATATTCATATAATAGCGACAAGTAATTTTGATATTAAATTAGAAAATATCTCAAATGTGTTTTTTGTAAGTGGTTGAAAATAAATAATAATGTGATATGTGTTGTAGTGTTGTAGTGGTGCTTGTAGGAGGTGTATGGTTCGTGTGTCAGGGATTCTTTGGCTACCAATTACATCGGCTTTATTTTTACTAAAAATTATTTCAGGCAGCTGAAATTTACTAACCCAAACCAACTATGAATAAACCTTACTGCATAATATTGCTTTTACTAATAAGCTTTAGTACTTATTCTCAAAATTCTAAAGGGGATGCTGATTTTCTTGATTCTCTTTTACAAGAAATGACACTACTGGAAAAGATTGGTCAATTGAACTTATCAGGTGGAGCAGCAGGAATACCAGTAATAGGAAAAGGCGACGCTCGTGAAGATTACATCAGACAAGGCTTAATAGGTTGCTCAGGTGGAATTAAAAGTCAGCGTATTGCAGTTAATGAATCTCGCTTGGGAATTCCGCTTATAGCAGGAAGAGATATCATACACGGACATACTACAATTTTCCCTATTCCATTAGCAAGTGCATGTTCCTGGAACTTACCATTGATTGAGAAAAGTGCCAGAATTGCAGCAATTGAATCAACTGTAAGTGGAACCTGCTGGAATTATTCACCTATGGTAGATATAAGCAGAGATCCACGATGGGGACGTATTGCTGAATGTGCTGGTGAAGATCCATGGTATGGAGCACAAATTGCAAAGGCTATGGTAAGAGGTTATCAGGGTGATGATCTTTCTGCATCAAATACAATGATGGCATGTATGAAGCATTTTGCTTTGTATGGTGCTTCGGAAGCAGGTCGCGATTACAACACTGTTGACATGAGTCGGGTGAGTATGTTTAATGAATATATGTTACCCTATAAAGCAGCTGTTGACGCAGGTGTTGGTTCGGTGATGACATCATTCAATTTGGTGGAGGGAATTCCAGCAACGGGAAATTCATGGTTAATGAACGACCTATTGAGAGATAGGTGGAACTTTGATGGGTTTGTTGTTACTGATTATACTGCAATTAATGAAATGATACACCATGGTATTGGCGATTTGACTATGGTAGTAAAAAAGGCATTAAAAGCCGGTGTAGATATGGATATGGTTGGAGAGGGTTACATGAAAGAAATTCCAAAGCTTTTGGAAAAGAATCAGGTTACAATCGACCAGGTAAATATAGCTTGTAGAAGAATATTGGAAGCCAAACAAAAATTAGGCTTGTTCAATGATCCTTTTAAGTATTTCCAGCCGGAATTGGCAAAAAAAGTTGTATTATGTCAGGCACATTTGGATGCTTCTTTGGAACTCGCTCAACAATCGATTGTGTTGTTGAAAAATCAGAATGAAATACTTCCATTAAAGAAACGTGGAACCATTGGGGTGATTGGTCCTCTTGCATTTACCAAAAGTGATTTACTTGGCATGTGGTGTGCCCACAATGAAACCGATCACCTAAAAACAATTTATACAGCGATAAAGGAAGCAGCTGCTGGCAAAGCAAAGGTATTAGGTGCTGAAGGAACTTTATTTACTACCGATGAATATTTGCTCAATCGAAATAAAGAAGAAAAGGATCACATTAATATAGATACTCAGCAGCTGGAAAAGATGAAAAAGGAAGCTTTGCAGGTTGCCGATAAATCCGACGTTATCCTTGCTGTTATGGGCGAATCTCGCGATTGGAGTGGAGAAGCTGCCAGTCGCGCTGATATCTCTCTTCCAGAATGTCAACAAGATTTATTAAAAGACTTATTGGCTTTAAATAAGCCAGTAGTACTGGTGCTTGCCAACGGACGTCCATTGGCATTGAAATGGGAAAATGATAATGTGGATGCTATTGTAGAGGCATGGCACGGAGGAACTAGAGCAGCAGAAGCATTAGCTGATGTATTGTTTGGAGAGGTGAATCCTTCTGCTAAACTTACTGTTTCATTTCCAGTTTCGGTGGGACAAATTCCGGTCTATTACAATCAGAAAAGAACAGGTAGACCGTATGATGAGACTTACAAATTCACTTCCAAATATCTGGATATTCCTAACGAACCTTTATTTCCTTTCGGATATGGTTTAAGTTATACACGGTTTGAGTATGGAACTATACAAATTGATAAAAAGAATGTGATTCCAGGTGAATTGCTAACAGTTTCTGTAGAACTTAAAAATACAGGAGATGTTGATGGAGTCGAGGTAGTACAGCTTTATATCAATGATCCGGTAGCAGAGATATCCAGACCAGTTAAAGAATTAAAAAACTTCCAAAAAGTCAATCTAAAGGCTGGAGAGTCGAAAGTGTTACATTTTGTAATTACAACAGATGATCTGAAGTATTATCACTCTGATTTAAGTTACGATTATGATTTTGGAAAGTTCAATATATACGTAGGTGGCAATTCAAGAGATGTGCAAGAAATAAGCTTTGAATTGAAAGGTAGATAATTGTATAAGAAAAGATGAAGAAAAGAATGGATATGAAGTTGATTTCTAGAAAAATTCTGAGCGTTATAGTTTTCGCATTGTTATTAGTTAACTATGGCTATTCACAATCCTATGAGTTGTACTCTCCGGATGAAAATGTGTTGATGACCTTTTATATCAAGGATGGTAAACCAGCTTATCAATTGTCCTTTGGACAAAAGTTTGTGATTAATGAATCATTTCTTGGATTTGAATTGGTAGATAATCAAATTAATACAAGTCATATGGATGTTAAATCCGGCGAAAATAGGGGTACTTCATCTTTATGTGAAGGCTTTCAAATCAAAGATGAGCCAGTGTATTCGGCACATGATGATTTTTGGGAACCTGTATTGGGTGAATGGAAAAGTATTCGCAATCAATACAATGAAATGATTATCCAATTGTACCAGGAAAATTCAGGTCGACAAATGAATGTACATTTTCGTGTGTTTAACGACGGATTAGGATTTCGTTACGAGTTTCCACAGCAGCAGAATCTGCAACATTTCATTATAAAAGAAGAATGTACAGAGTTTGCTATGGCTGGTGATCATACGGCATGGTGGATACCTGGAGATTACGATACGCAAGAATACAAGTATACAGAGAGTAAACTGTCCGAAATCAAGGAATACATTTCAACAGCAGTTACATCAAATGCATCACAACAAATTTTTTCAGAGACTGGAGTACAGACATCATTGATGATGCGTACTGAAGATGGCTTGTATATTAACCTGCACGAAGCTGCACTTATTGAATATTCTACAATGCATCTGGATTGGAAGAATGAAACACAAAAGTTCATCTCGCATCTTACTCCGGATGCTCTTGGAAATAAAGCTTATTTACAAACACCTTGCAAATCGCCATGGCGAACGATTATTGTAGGTGATGAGGCTGCTGATATTCTAAGGTCAAATATGACACTTAACCTCAATGAACCATGTGAATTTGAGCATACAGATTGGATTCAGCCGGTAAAATATATTGGTATTTGGTGGGAAATGATAACAGGTAAATCAACTTGGTCATATTCCAATTTGGCTAGTGTAAAATTAGGTGTAACAGATTATTCATCAGTTACACCTAATGGACTACATGCTGCTAATAATGTACATGTTCGCGAATATATTGATTTTGCTGCAGAGCATGGATTTGATGCTGTGTTGGTAGAAGGTTGGAATCAGGGATGGGAAGATTGGTTTGATAAATCCAAGGATTATGTGTTTGATTTTATGACTGCTTATCCTGATTTTGATGTGAAAGCCTTGAATGAATATGCTGAGTCTAAAAACGTTAGATTGATGATGCATCATGAAACTTCCGGATCGGTAAGAAATTACGAACGTCATATGGATGAGGCATATCAATTTATGGTGGATAATGGTTATAACTCGGTAAAAAGTGGATATGTTGGAAATATTATTCCACGAGGAGAACATCATTATGGACAATGGATGGTGAATCATTATTTACATGCAGTGCGTAAAGCTGCTGATTATAAAATTATGGTGAACGCACATGAAGCCGTGAGACCAACGGGTTTGTGTAGATCATTTCCTAATATGATTGGCAATGAATCTGCCCGAGGTACCGAGTTTTATGCTTTTGGCGGAAACAACCCGGATCATACCACTATTTTACCTTTTACAAGGTTAGTGGGAGGACCTATGGATTTTACTCCAGGAATTTTCCAGATGGATTTAACAAAGTTGAATCCAAACAATCACTCAAGGGTCAACAGTACAATTGCCAAACAGTTGGCTTTATATGTTACCATGTATAGCCCATTGCAAATGGCAGCCGATGTGATTGAACACTACAAAGAACATTTGGATGCATTTCAGTTTATAAAAGATGTGGCTTTAGACTGGGATGATACAAGAGTTCTGGAAGCAGAACCAGGCGATTATATCACTTATGCACGAAAAGAAAAGGGTTCAGATAATTGGTTTGTAGGAAGAACGAATGATGAGTTTGAGCGCTATTCAGAAATTAGCTTTGATTTTCTAGATAATGATAAGAAATACGTTGCAATAATTTATGCTGATGGTAAAGACGCTCATTTTAAACAAAATCCTGCATCATATACCATTAATAAGTTCAAAGTCAATTCAAAATCAAAACTAAGACAGTTTTGTGCCCCAGGTGGAGGATATGCAATTAGCATTATTTGTTCACATGATAAAGCAGAAACAAAAGGATTGAAAAAATTATAATACAGATTTAGTAAAAAGGAATAATGAAGAAAAAGTTTATTTATAGTGCAATAATTGCCGGAATGTCATTGTTTGGATGCCAATCCAATAATGGTACGGTGAACAGTGGATGGAAAAGTTATAGTCAGGATCCTGTGATTGAACACAAAGTGGATTCTTTATTATCACTGATGACCCTTGAGGAGAAGATTGGGCAAATGGCTCAATTCTCGGGACACACTAACCTAACAGGACCTGCTACAGGTGATGACTTTCGCGAGTATGTTGACAAGGGTTTGGTTGGTAGTATATTCAATGTGTTTTCGGTAGATGCTTTAAGAAAAATTCAAGAATATGCTGTTGAAAAGTCACGTTTGAATATTCCTGTGCTTTTTGCAGCTGATGTAATTCATGGATATAAAACAACCTTTCCTATTCCTTTGGCGGAGTCTTGTTCCTGGGATCTGGAATTGATGGAACAAAGTGCCAGAACTGCGGCAATAGAAGCTACAGCTGATGGGATTAACTGGAATTTTGCACCAATGGTAGATATTGCTCGTGATCCGCGATGGGGACGTGTTATGGAAGGAGCAGGAGAAGATCCTTATTTAGGAAGTCTGGTGGCAAGTGCTCGTGTCAAAGGATTTCAGGGAATTAGTAGTTACAAGGATTTGGCAAAAACCAATACATTGATTGCATGTGCCAAACATTTTGCAGCCTATGGTGCCGCAGAGGCAGGACGTGATTACAATACTGTGGATATTTCGGATCATCGTTTACGTGAGACTTATTTCCCTCCTTTTGAAGCGGCTATTGATGCAGGTGTAGCTTCTTTTATGACTGCCTTTAATGAAATTGCGGGAGTTCCATGTACAGGAAGTAAATATTTATATACTGATGTTCTTAGGGATGAATGGGATTTTAGGGGAATGGTTGTAACCGATTATACAGCTATTGAGGAAATGATAGATCATGGTTCTGCCAAAGACTTGAAAGAAGCTGGTATGCAATCGGTGAATGCTGGTATCGATATGGATATGAAGAGTATGGCTTTTACTAAGCACCTGGAAGAGTTGGTAAAGGAAGGAAAAGTAGCTGAATCAACAATTGACAGAGCAGCTGCAAGAATTCTGGAAATGAAGTTCATGCTTGGACTTTTTGAAGATCCATTCAAGTACTTTAATGAAGAAAGAGCAAAAGAAATGGTGGGAAATCCAGCACATCTTGATCAGGCTTTGGAGGTGACTCAGCGTTCTATTGTATTATTGAAAAATAAGGATCAGGTGTTACCGGTAAATCCACAAAATAAAAAACGTGTGGCTTTAATCGGACCAATGGTTAAAGAACGAAATAGCTTAAACGGTGAATGGGCTATTAGAGGTGATCGTAATGAAAGTATCACTCTTTATGAAGGACTAATGGATCGTTATGCAAAAAGTAGTGTCTCCTTTTCCTATGCCAAAGGGTGTGGTCTTGATGAAGAGGATGATATGAAAGGATTAAATGAGGCAATGCGTGTAGCTACTAGCAGTGATGTTATAGTTTTAGCGCTAGGAGAAGACTACAACTGGTCTGGTGAAGCTGCTTGTCGAACCAATTTGAAACTTCCGAAACCTCAATTAAGATTAATGAAGGCATTAAAGAAGACCAATAAACCAATTGTGCTTGTTCTCTTTAATGGACGTCCTTTAGATCTTTCCTGGGAAGATGAAAATGTAGATGCAATTGTTGAGGCATGGTACCCGGGAACTATGGCTGGGTTAGCTGTTGCCGATGTTCTTTCAGGAGCATATAATCCTTCGGCTAAGCTAACGCTAACATTTCCTCGAAATATTGGACAAATACCAATTTATTACAATCATAAGAATACCGGTAGACCATATATTGACGGTAGTGGTGCTGACTATCTTTCATCGTACAGAGATGTACCTAACTCTCCTTTGTATCCTTTTGGATATGGACTAAGTTATACCAATTTCGAGTATAAGTCTTTAAAGTTGAGTGCTACCTCATTGAATGAAGATGGTAAGATAGAGGTTACTGCTGAGGTGGAGAATACTGGTCATTATGCAGGAGAGGAAATTGTACAATTATATATTCAGGACGTTTCAGCATCTGTTACCAGACCGGTTAAAGAACTAAAAGGATTTGAGAAAATACATCTTGAAATGGGAGAGTCACAAATTGTGAATTTCACAATTGATAGAAGCACAATTGAATTTTTGGGCTTGAATAAACAGTCAATAGTTGAACCTGGTAAGTTTCGACTTTGGATTGGATCACATTCAGCTGATGAAGTTTTAAGTGCTGAATTTGAACTAATAATGGAGTGATAAAAGTGTAAAGTATAGCATGCTACAGATAAAATAAATAGTCTGTAGTATGTTATAATGGATTGAAATTACCTAAATTCTAATCATAAAAAGTAATTCTATGTTAAGAGAAATTCTAAAGAGCGTTTTTGCACAATTGTTCAAATCAATTGGAACAATAGGCGCAATCAAGAAAAATTATGCCAGGATGTTGGTTGTGATTTTAATGCTGTTAGTTCCTTTCAACGTTCTAATAGCTCAGAATCATGCTGTGAATGGCATTGTTACTGATGCTAGTGGTGAACCACTAATTGGTGTAACTGTTATTGTTGAAGGTACAACTAATGGAACTTCGACAGCAATTGATGGTTCATATACCTTATCTGATGTGCCTGTAGATGGAACTTTGGTTTATTCATTTATCGGGATGATTCCACAATCCTATCCATTAAACGGACAAACAACTATTAATGTAGTCTTGCAACAAGATAGTGAGCTTGTGGGAGAAGTTATTGTTGTTGGTTATGGAAAAATGAATGTAAAAGATTTGACTTCATCAATCACAACAGTTAAATCTGAAGACTTAATGAAAACTCCTTCCGGACAAGCGATACAAGCTTTGCAGGGAAAAGTAGCCGGTGTACAAATTGTTAGCGCTGGTTCTCCTGGTGATTCCCCAACCATGCGTGTTAGAGGTATTGGTTCTTACCCGGGAAACAATAGCGAGAATCCATTATTTGTAGTGGATGGTGTATTATACGACAATATAGACTTTCTGAATTCTTCTGATATCGAGTCAATGTCAGTGTTAAAAGATGCTTCTGCTTCTGCAATTTATGGTGTTCGAGCTGCTAATGGTGTTGTTTTGATCGAGACCAAGAGTGGTAGAAAAAATCAAAAAGCCACAATTACATATGATGGATACTATGGTGTTCAGGTTGCGGCTGATGTTTTAAAAATGGCGAATGCAGAACAATATACACAAATGATCATGGAATCTGGATCTAGTGCCGATATCGCAAAGGTTTACGAATCGATGCAACAATTTGGTAGAAGCCATGATAACCCAAATATTCCTGCAACAAACACAAACTGGTACGACGAAGTGATGCGAACAGCTTCAATACAAAACCATAGTTTGAATGTTGCTGGTGGGTCAGACAAAGCTATTTATGCTTTAGGTTTTAGTTATTTTGATCAGGAAGGTATTTTAGATATGAAGAATGATTACAACCGTCTTAACCTGAGAGCAAAGATAGATTACGATGTAAATGAAGTGCTAAAAGTTGGAGGTAATGTAATTTTTAGTGATGCAGATAAAAATGCACCTGAATCAGGAGCTTGGAGGGAAGCATATTTTGCTGTGCCAATAATGCCAGTATATGATGGTGATAATTTGGCGAACGCTAAATCGATGGGCTATAGAGGATCTCAAAATCCGTTTGTTGCTATGAATTATAGCCGCAATGAATTAAATATTCAAAAAACATTGGCAAGCTTTTATGCGCAAATCAATATTATACCTAATAAGCTTAATTTCAAGACATCATATAGCAAGAATGTTTCAAATCTTACAGAGCGTTACGTGCGCCTTCCTTATGATATTGGTTATCAGACTCAACGTTTACCTGAGGAAGCTTCTATTAAGCGTGTTGACAAGAACTATAAGAATGAAACAATTGATAATGTTTTAACTTATACAGACTCTTTCGACAAGCATAATTTAACGGTAATGGCAGGTCATTCATATCGCGATGATAGTTTTGTTGGTTTTGAAGCAAAAGGACTTGATTTTCCTTATCAGGATGAAAAATCTTGGTACTTAAGTCAAGCTAAAACTATTGAAGAAGGATCTGTTATTGATTATGGATCGAGATATTATGGGATCTCATATTTTGGTCGTGTATCATATAATTACGATAGTAAGTATTTAATTTATGGTACATTTAGAGCTGATGGTAGTTCTAAATACCAGGAAAAGTGGGGTTATTTCCCTACAATTGGTGCAGGTTGGGTTCTTTCTGAAGAAGACTTTATGAAAGATGTTTTATTTGTAGATTTCTTAAAAGTAAGAGCTAGTTGGGGTGAACTTGGTAATAACAATGTTCAGGCAAATGATGGTACTTCTACTGCTAATGTTGTAGATGCTGCTCTTGGAGATAACAAAATCCCAGGTACGGTAACTCAGAATATATACTCTTTCCTAAAATGGGAGGTGAGTACAGAGACTAACTTTGGAATCACTTCTACACTTCTAAATTCAAGACTTTCATTGGATGCAGATTACTATGTACGTGATACAGATAATGCAGCCATTAGTGTAAAAGAACCTTTCACAAGCTTTTCTACCTTAAGAAATGTTGGAGTTATTCGTAATTCAGGTTTCGAATTGGCGGTAAATTGGAATGATAGTTTTGCCAAAGACTGGAGTTATAGTGTTGGATTTAATGTGTCAACATTGAAAAATGAAGTAAGAGATTTGAATGGTCAACCATATATTGATGCAGGACAGGCTGAATTTCGCCAGCGAAGTGCAGTAGGTGAGCCATTGATGTCCTTCTATGGTTGGAAGACCGATGGGATTTACCAAAATCATGCGGAAATTGATGCTGATCCTATTGCTGTTGCCAATGGTTTGGAACCAGGGGATTACCGCTATGTAAATCAAAATGGCGATGATGTTATTGATGATAAAGATCGTGTATTTCTTGGATCATATTTTCCTGATTTAACTTATGGATTTGATTTTTCAGTGAATTATAAGAATTGGAATCTATCGGCTAGTTTCTACGGACAAAAAGGGAATAAAATCTTAAACCGTAAGCGTGGTGAAATTCTTTGGACTGCAGATGGTAATATGGATGCTGATTTAGCTTCTAACCTTTGGAGAGGAGAAGGTACTTCTAATAAATATGTTTCTTCTGCAGGATTGCGTAAAGGGTGGAATCAAAAAATGAGTAATTATTTTGTTGAAGATGGTTCATTCTTTAGAATCCAAAATATTCAGCTATCCTATTTATTCTCTAAAAAATCTTTATGGGGTGTAAACATGCCTGATACTAAAATAATATTGACAGCCGATCGTCCTGTAACATTTACAGATTACAATGGATTTGATCCTGAGATAGCTAATGGTATTGATACACAAACGTATCCAATTCCTGCTTCTTATACTTTAGGGCTAAATATTAATTTTTAAGCAATCAGATTGCATTATTAAAAAGGATAACATATAAAAATATGATAATGAAAACAACATATAAAACAATGATAGTGACACTATTATTTGCTATGAGTATAGCCTTTACATCGTGTCACGACGATCTTGATGAGTTGCCTGAAAACAGAACTTTTGTTGAGGAGATTGATTATACGAATGAAGCGAATATGTATGGTGCTCTTGTTGGTGTTTATGCCGAGTTCTCTTCAAGAGGATGGGAAGATATTCCAACAATAGCTGTTCGTGGTGACGATGTAAATCATGGTGGAGAAGGTGACCAGCAGGGATTTGCTGATATTGATGACTTTAAATATGATAATGGATATTGGATGATCAATTCGGTTTGGAAAAATTTCTATGGCGATATTTTTAAATTCAATGCTGCTATCGAAGAGTTCGAGAAATATAGAGAAGCTGGTATTAGTTCGAACACAGTTGATCAATACATTGCAGAAGCAAAAGTTTTGCGTTCTTTTTGTTTGTTGCAGATCTCTCGTTCTTTCGGTACGATAATGACACCTGAGACATCTCAACCTAGTGAGTTGTATAGTTTGGGATTAAAGTCGAAGGCTGAAGTAATGCAGTATATCGTTGATCAAATTTCTGAAGTAAAAAGTAGTTTGGTAAAAACTCATCCTGCCGATCGTAGCGATATCCCTGGTGGTGTAAATCTATATACAGCCCTTTCTATTGAAGCAATTGCTCAGTTAGAGTTGAAGAACTATCAAGGTGTAGCAGATGCAACATCTGAAATTATTTCAAGTGGTGCTTATCAATTGGAAGATAATTATTACGAGTTATTCAAAATTCCTGGGAAACTAAGCTCTGAGAATATATTAGAATTACAATATTCTGATTTTGGCGAAGGTACTGGTGATCAGATTAGTCACTTATTTGCGTTTTACGGACCACAAAACTGGACCCCTGCGGTTGATGGAGCTGAATCTGGTTGGGGATTTTATGAGCCAAGTTTAAAATTTGTCAAGTTTATGCTTGACAGAGGTGAGACTGTTCGTTTAGAAACTAGCGTTTTGTTTACGGACAGAGGAATTGCTGAAATTCAAAAAGATGGAGAATACCCTAATTTGCCATCATTTGTATCAAATACCACTAGAGATGGAGATGTAATTAATGATTATGCACGTGCATTTTTCGCAAGTGGTAAGCATTATTTGCCTTCCGATCAATTGATTTCTGGAAGAACCTCATACGGTTCAAATAAAAACTATACTGTAATTCGTTACGCCGAAATATTACTGATGCATGCAGAAGCTCTAGCAGGAGGTGCTACCGGTTCTGCAATATCAGCAGATCAGGCGGTTAATGCCTTGAGAACAAGAGCAGGATTAGGGAATTTATCTGGCGTTACTCTAGATCAGGTAATGGATGAAAAATTTGCAGAATTGGCTATGGAGTGGGGAATTCGTTTTTATGATATGGTACGTTTGGGCAAATATGATGAGTTAAGTTATGAAGGTAGAACCTTTACCGCTGATAAGGCATTTATGCCATATCCATTGGAACAGTCGGATGCCTTACCAATTCTTAAGGATGCGATTCAAGAATAAAAATCTGGTGTAGGAGATTGACTTTTACATGCTTTTATAAATAATATCAATAATTATGAAACGAACATGATTAAAATAATTAGTAACAAACACGGTAATAATTATTTTGATCTTGCGACTTCCATCTGACAAATACATATAAATTATAAACAGATGAAACATATATATAAATTATTAGTTGGAGTATTGATGTTTGTTGCATTTGCGTGCGACAATGATCTGGATTCTATTACTCATGCTCCAAAGGGTATTGACGAAAATGCTCCGATGGTCACTATAAATTATCCTCAAGAAGGTGAATTGGTACAGGATTCTCTTGAGATTGCTCCTGTTACCTTTAAAATTACAGTTGAAGATGATGTTGAAATGAAACAGGTGGTTGTAGAGCTTGATGGACAGGAAATTGAAAATTATACATCATTTACCGATTATATGGTGGTGAAAAAAGAGATTATTTATCCTACACTTGAAGTAGGAGCACATACTCTTACTGTTACAGCTACTGACTTGACTGATAAAACAACAACATCAACGGTAAATTTTTTGCGTGTAACTGATTTTGGAATGGTTGGACCGCTACCTGATGAAAGTTTCTACATGCCGTTTGATGGTGATGATATTAATCGTTTTGCTTATCGTAAGGATAATGTATCGGTTTTTGGTTCACCATTATTCAATGATTCAGGATGGCAGAAAGAGGCATATGAAGGTGCAGAGGATGCTTATCTTACAGTTCCGGTAAATGGATTAACTTCCGAAGAGTTCTCAGCAGCATTCTGGTATAAAGTGAATGCTACACCTGATAGAGCAGGTATTCTTGTAATTGGAGCTCCAGATGAGGGCAAAGCTGCAGATGCTCAAAATAATCGTAACTACGGATTCCGCTTGTTCCGTGAAGGAAGTGCTGAAAAGCAAAGAATTAAACTGAATGTAGGAAATGGAGAAAGTGATGCTTGGAATGATGGAGGAGAGATTGATGTAAACGACGAATGGGTTCATGTTGCATTTACAATTTCAGCTACCAATTCCGTGATTTATATTAATGGTGTAGCTGTTAATCAGAATGATATAACAGGTGTGAGCTGGGATAATTGTGAAATTATGTCGATTATGTCAGGAGATCCTAATTTTAATGAATGGGGACATAAATCAGACGGAAGCTTAATGGATGAATTAAGATTGTTTAATAAGGCTCTTACAACAGAAGAGGTAAGTGCTATTATGGCTGATGTTCCGGATGTTTTGGAAAGTGAGTCCTTCTATTTGTCGTTTAATGGAACTTATTTACCAGAACAGGTCGCATCTACAATTGGATTGCCATCTTATACTGAAGACAGTTATTCACGTGAAGCATATTTGGGAGCTGAGGATGCATATTTAACTGTTCCTGCTGTAGGATTCCTAAGTGATGAAATTTCTGCAACTTTCTGGTATAAGGTGAATGGTACGCCTGATCGCTCGGGTATTCTTGTAGTAGGTGCTCCTGATGAAGGAAAAGCTATAGATGCACAAAATAATCGTAAATACGGATTCCGTTTGTTCCGTGAAGGTACTGACGAAAAGCAAAGAATTAAGTTGAATGTAGGAAATGGAGAAGGTGATGCCTGGAATGACGGAGGTGAGATTGATGTAAATGGCGAATGGGTTCATATTGCATTTACCATTTCGGCAACAAATTCGGTAATTTATATCAATGGCGAATCAGTTAATCAAAATGATATAACAGGAATAAGCTGGGAGAATTGTGAAATCATGTCGATCATGTCAGGTGATCCTTATTTCAATGAATGGGGACATAAGTCTGATGCAAGTATCATGGATGAGCTTCGCTTCTATAATAAAGCATTAACTCAAGCTGAAGTAATGGCAACTATGCAATAAAAATGATTGTGAATTTTAAATAAGCATATTGTTATGAATGATGAAGGCTACTTAAGAACTCTTTTGAGTAGCCTTCATTTCTTAAAATACAGTCGAATTAAATATGATTTGTATTAAAAATTAGAGCTGTATGTCGAACTTTATTCGATAGCTCATTGAAAAATAGTTGGGTTGTTAGATGAGCCTGAATCAAGCACAGTAGAATAAGGAATTGTATGATGAGAAATTTACTAATAATAATAATAGGTCTGTTATCAAGCTTTTTGGCAAAAGCACAGGTTGTCTTTTTTGACGAAGGTACCACTTCATCCTACTACGATCAGGGAATCGTTGATATTAATAATCTGGGGAATAGCCAATTTGAGCACACCTATCCTCCGGGCAATCCACAATGGAATGATAAGATTCCATGTGTAACAAGTTCCTACAAAGGAAGTACTGCTCTAAAATTTAACTACACTTCTTCTTCTGATGGAAATTGGAAAGTAACGGTCTATAAAAAATCATGGAGTACAGCTGATATTACATCCAGCGATTCGCTTTCCTTTTATTTGTATTGTGAGGAAGATTTTCCAGCAGAAGCCCTTCCAAAAATTGCCATAAAAGCGAACCTGAAAAGTGGTTCCGGCGATCAAACTACAGCCTTATATACATTAAGCGATTACAACGAAAGCGCACTTGCCGGACAATGGATACAAATCCGTTTCCCTCTCGGAAATATTCTGAACGACAGTCAGAACTCAGACTTGGATTTTACCCAAAGTAAAGGAATTATTTTTAACCAATCGGAAAGCGATAATAGCAGCCGATTGATATATATTGATGAAATTACCACTTATGAATATATGGAATTTGTACCGGAAGTTACAGATTTTAAGACTACAGGTTACGATTCGCATGTGGAATTGGAATGGGAGACTCCACAGGAAGATTTAAACTACAGAATTGAAGCATCATTTGATGGTGGTAATAACTATGAATTAAGAGCTGAAACGGCAGATAATTATTTACTTGATTTTATTCCTCAAAAAGCTCGCAATACTTCCATCCAATATCGAATTTACACTATAGCTGGCGGCAATAAATCGGCAGCGGTTACAAATCAAGCCAGTGTTCGAGACTACTCAGATGATGAATTGATGAATATGGTTCAAGAGTATACCTTTCGTTATTTCTGGGAAGGAGCGGACCCGAACTCTGGCATGACCAAGGAAAGGACATCAGGGACAGCTGTTGCATCAGGCGCTTCAGGAATGGGATTAATGGCTATGATTGTGGCTTATGAAAGAAGTTATCGTCCCCAGAGTGAGGTAAAAGATCGTATACTGCAGATGCTTAATTTTCTAAAAACCTGCGATAGACACCATGGAGCTTGGTCGCATTGGTACCATGGGAATTCAGGAGTTACAAAACCTTTTAGTACTAAAGATGATGGAGGCGATATGGTTGAAACATCTTTTGTTGCATCAGCCTTGATTGCTTTAAAGAATTATTTCATTTCGAATGACAATCAATCTATTCAGATCAGAGAAATGGCAGATGAACTTTGGCGGGAAATAGAATGGGATTGGTATCAGAATAATGGAGAAGATCAGCTTTATTGGCACTGGTCGCCAAATTACGATTTTGAAATGAATATGAGGATCAGGGGATGGAACGAAAGTTTGATTACCTATATTATGGCTGCTTCGTCACCTACATATGGTATTTCAAAAGAGGTATATGATAATGGCTGGGCTAATAATGGAGGGATGGTCAATTCGCGTTCCTTTTATGGATATGATATTAGCTTAGCTCCAGATTACGGGGGACCTCTTTTCTGGATTCATTACACACATTTAGGTATCAATCCACATAATCTATACGATGCTTATGCTGACTACTGGGAGGAGCATGTAAATACAGTGAAAATTCATCATACCTATGCAGTCAATAATCCCAAAGGACATAAAAATTATAGTGATAAATGTTGGGGATTAACCTCAAGCGATGATCCTGATAAAGGATATTCTTCTCATAAACCTTTATATGAAGATAATGGCACTATCGCTCCAACTGCTGCCTTGGCATCTATGCCTTATGCACCCGAAGAATCGATGAAAGCAATAAAATATTTCTATCGCGAACGGGGCAGTGACTTATTTGGACGATATGGTTTTTATGATGCTTTCAATGACAATCAGAATTGGGTAAAACAGGATTATCTGGGAATTGATCAGGGACCAATCCTAATCATGTTGGAAAATTATAGAACTGGTCTACTTTGGGAATCTGTGATGAACGATAGCGATGTGCAGGAAGGTCTTTCCACACTTGGTTTTAACCAAATTACTTCTGTACCCGATTGGGAAACTAAATCAGACTTGGCAATTTATCCTAATCCAAGCGAAGGACAATTTAAGTTATCGTTTCCTGAAATAGCATCAAAGGGCATAAGTATTAGGATATATAATTTACAAGGACAACAGGTTTATTATGAGGAGACATACTCTTTATCTTCTGAACTTGAAGTAAATGCTTCGAACCTAAGTGCAGGTTGTTATGTATTTGTGCTTCAGGTTAACGACCAATCTTTTACTACAAAACTAATTATCAAATAATACAGCATTACAATGCGAATCAAAATACTACTTTATTTACTTACGATTATAACACTGCATGCCTGTGTTGTTTCATCAAAAAAATCAAAAACTTCGAATTCTGCCAATAAATCTGCTTTAAGCGATGAGCAATTACTCGATACTGTGCAATATCAAACCTTTCAATATTTCTGGGAAGGAGCCGAAGAAAATTCGGGTATGGCTTGTGAGCGAATCCATTTGGATGGAGATTATCCTCACAAGGATCAGAATGTTGTTACAATAGGTGGCTCCGGGTTTGGACTTATGGCTATTTTAGTTGGAGTTGAGAGGGGATTTGTAAGCAGGGAAGAGGCATTTATACGCTTTCAAAAGATTGTGAATTTTCTAAGTACTGCAGATCGATTTCATGGAGCATGGCCACATTGGCTAGAAGGCGATACAGGTAATGTAAAACCATTTGGTCGTAAAGATAATGGGGGCGATTTGGTTGAAACTGCTTTTATGATTCAGGGATTGTTGACAGTGGCAGAGTATTATCGAGATGGTAGTGAAGAGGAACAGCAACTGGTTAAAGACATTGAGGAATTGTGGCAGGAGGTAGAGTGGGATTGGTATACAAAGGGAGAAAATGTTTTGTATTGGCATTGGTCGCCAAATTTTGGCTGGGATATGAATTTTCCAGTGGGTGGATACAATGAGTGTCTGATCATGTACATTCTCGCTTCATCATCACCTACACATTCGGTTAAACCAAAAGTTTACCATCAGGGCTGGACTTGTAATGGAAACATTAGCAAGGATACCGTTTTTTATAACCTGCCAACCATTCTTAATTATTATGAACATAGCGATGATCCGATTGGTCCTCTGTTTTGGGCACATTATTCCTACTTAGGATTAAATCCGAATGGATTAAAGGACAGATATGCTGATTATGGAGAATTGACAAGAAATCATGCGAAAATACACTATAGATATTGTGTAGATAACCCCAAAGGCTATAAAGGTTATGGAGAAAAACAATGGGGATTGACCTCGAGTTATTCCATGAAAGGATATTCTGGTCATCATCCTGGAGAAAGTGATCTGGGAGTTATTTCACCTACAGCTGCTTTAAGCTCATTTCCTTACACTCCAAAAGAATCTATGCAATTTCTTAGATACCTATACACTGAAGCGGATTCTTTGGTAGGAAAATTTGGTCCATATGATGCGTATAGCCATTCTAATGAATGGTATATGCCGAGATATCTTGCCATCGATCAAGGACCAATTCCTGTGATGATAGAAAATTACAGGACCGGATTATTGTGGAATCTTTTTATGAGGAACAAAGATGTTCAAGAGGGATTGAAGAAATTGGATTTTAGTGTTCAAAAGAGTTCTCTTAAAGAAATGGTAGGGGATGATAAATAAGAGTATATACAAGGGGATTGCAGTTTTCATTTTTTTTATGGGAGCAATAACTTGTGTGGCACAAAAAGGAGGTACATTTCAAAAATCTTTATTTGTCCAAGATGGAGATACTTTGAAATATCAAATTATGTATCCGATTAATTATGACGAATCAAAGCAGTATCCGCTTATTCTTTTTTTGCATGGAGCAGGCGAGCGGGGAAATGATAATGAACGTCAGATGAAATTGGGTTCGCATATTTTCAAAGATAAGGAGAATCAAAAAGATTATCCAGCCATTGTACTTTTTCCGCAGTGTTCAAAAGATGTGATGTGGACTAATCGCAGAAAATTTAAAAAGCCAGATCGTATAGTATTTGAGTTTCCCGTAAGCGCCCCTGCACCTCGCCCATCTCAATTGGTGAATGCCTTGGTAGAGCAATTTGTGGCAAATAAAAAGGTAAATGCTGATAGGATGTATGTGATGGGAATATCGATGGGAGGAATAGGAGCATTGGAATACTTGTACCGTTGGTCCGACAAGTATGCTGCAGCCTATATTGTGTGTGGTGGACATAATGATGATTTAGCCAGGTATTATGCTAATGTTCCAATATGGTTTGCACATGGCGATAAGGATCAAGTGGTACCCATTGATTATTCTCGATCAGTATATGAAAAATTATCTCCATTGAATCAGAATACTCGTTTTAAGATTTATCCCGGTATGGGACATAGTATTTGGACACCAGCCTTCGAAGAAAAAGACTTGTTGTACTGGCTGTTCCAATTCTCGAAATCAGTAAATTGAAAGATAAATATCAAAAATACAAAGCAAATGCAGGCAATAAAAAGCATTTTTTTAGTGATTGGTTTATGCCTTTCGGCGATGAGTAATGCCCAGGAAATTATACCTCAAACTTATTGTAATCCTTTGGATATCGACTATACCTATATGGTATACAATTCAAGCAGGAACATTTCATATCGATCGGGTGCGGATCCTGCTGTGGTAGAATTTCGTGATGAATACTATATGTTTGTTACTCGTTCGTTTGGTTACTGGCACTCGCGTGATTTGGTCAACTGGGATTTTATCAAGCCGCAGCAATGGTTTTTCGAAGGTTGTAATGCACCTACTGCCTATAACTATAAGGATTCACTACTATATTTTGCTGGTGATCCGGCTGGGTATGGCAGTATATTATATACCGATGATCCGAAAAGTGGCAAATGGACTCCTACTGCTTCTATCACCAATGGTATTCAGGATTCAGAATTGTTTATTGATGATGATGGTAAAGCTTATTTGTATTGGGGATCATCGAATGTTTATCCAATAAAAGTTAAGCAGTTGAATAAAGATGATAGAATGCTGGTTGTTGGAGATACAAAAGAATTGATAAACCTTGTTGAAGAAGAGCATGGGTGGGAACGATTCGGGGAAAATAATTTTCATCCCACTTTAAAGGAAGGTTATATGGAAGGTGCATCCATGACCAAATACAATGGCAAATATTATCTGCAATATGCAGCTCCTGGAACACAATTCAATGTATATGCCGACGGGGTTTATGTTGGGGATTCACCTCTTGGACCCTTTACCTATATGAAAGGTAATCCTATGAGTTTTAAGCCTGGTGGTTTTACTAATGGGGCTGGGCATGGCATTACCATGCAACAAACTAACGGTCAGTACTGGCATTTTGCTACAATGGCTTTGGCCTCGAACTCACATTGGGAGCGTCGTTTGTGTATGTTCCCAACTTATTTTGATGGTGATGATTTGATGTATTCTAAAACTCATTATGGGGATTACCCGCGTTATGCTCCCAGCCATCCTAATAAAGCAGGAGAACATTGTGGATGGATGCTTTTATCCTATAAAGGAAAAACAACAGTATCATCTTCAAAAACACAGATTAGGAAAAGTACCTCTACTGACGATGAGTTTGTAATTAACGAAATGCCTTTCCTAAAAAATGGTGAGGGAGAGATTTTATCAGAAGTCTTGACAGATGAAAGTCCAAAATCATTTTGGGTGGCTGATGAAAATAATGATAAGCAATGGATAAAAATAGAAATGCAGAAGCCAGGTAAAATCTATGCAATTCAATTGAATTATCATGATTATGAAACAGGTATCTATACACGTACCGAAGGTTTACGACATCGCTTCACAATTGAGGTTTCTAAGGATAACACAAACTGGCAGACTGTAGTGGATCGTAGCAGATCCTACAAAGATTCACCAAACGCATACATTGTGTTAAAACAACCAATTACTGCGAAGTATGTAAGGTATAAAAACATAGAGGTTCCTGGTGCAAATTTAGCTATGTCTGAAATTAGGGTATTTGGTATCGGAGAAGGGAAAAAACCTTCAACAGTAAAAGGATTCACAATTGGAAGAGAAGACGACAGGCGAGATATTAGTTTTTCCTGGAAAGAGGTAAAGGGTGCTCAGGGATACAATATTCGCTGGGGAATTGCTCCGGATAAGATGTATCAATCGTGGTTAATTTATAATGTAAATGATCACTTTATGCGCTGTTTGGATTGTGATACGCCTTACTATTTTTCCATAGAAGCCTTTAACGAAAATGGAATTTCGGAAAGGACTAAACCTATATTGGTAAAATAACTTATAAATAAATTAAGATCTATTTTAATATAGAAAGCATGAGAAGAACTATTCTGATATTACTCTTACTTGTTTTTAATTATCATTTGGGGATTGCAAATAATACCTATACCATAAATGAAAATTGGCAATTTGCTTTGGAGGGAAAGTCTTGGCAAAGAGTAAATTTGCCGCATACCTGGAATGTAAAAGATGCATTTGATGATGAGCCTTATTATCGTGGAACAGGTATTTATAAGAAAGAACTTCATATTCATGCATCACAGCTTCAAAAGGAATTGTTTATTCAATTCGATGGTGTTAATGCTTTCGCAGATTTATTCATCAATGATCAATTTGTTGGTCAGCATAAAGGTGGTTACACTGCATTTAGGTTTGATATATCAGATTTTGTACACGAAGGAGTGAATCATATCCGAATGATTGTAAATAATGAATTTAATACTGATTATCCTCCTTTGGATGGAGATTTTACCATGTTTGGAGGTATTTATCGGGATGTTCAGATTATTGAGGCTAATAAATTGCATATAGATTTGGATAATCTGGCATCATCAGGCGTTTTTATTAATCAGAAAAATGTTAATGAGAAAAGTGCTGATATTATCATTAAAACCAAGGTGGTTAATAAAAGTCAACTAGCTCATGTAGTCGAATTAAGAGCCAGAATATTAGATGTCAATAACAATGTAGTATCCTCTTTTTTAAAAAAGACCAAAGTAAAGGCTAATGAGAAGATCGATATCAAAGGCAAATTTCCTTCGTTGAAAAATCCTAAGCTATGGTCACCCGATCATCCTTATTTGTACAAAGTAGTTGTTGAAATTTTCGATGAGGAAAATCATGAACTAGATAGTAGAATTGAACCCCTCGGAGTTCGCTGGTTTTCGGTCAATTCTGAAAATGGTTTCTATTTAAACGGAAAACCATTAAAATTGATTGGTGTGAATCGTCATCAGGATTTCTCAGGTTATGGAAATGCTGTACCCGATGCAGCACACCTGAAAGATTTACAACTGATAAAAGATATGGGGAGTAATTTTTTACGTATTGCTCATTATCCACAGGACAGAATTGTTCTTGAGGAGTGCGACAGGTTGGGTTTGCTGTGTTGTGTAGAGGTTCCTTTAAACAATAGGAATAATGTATTCTCAGACGAATATTGGAGTAATACAATGTTACGTCAGAGGGAGATGGTACGTCAGTCTTTCAATCATCCATCCATAGTAATATGGGCTATGCTAAACGAATGTTTGCTGCGTACCAAACTGAGACCTCCATTCGATCCAGAAAATGCCTATCTAAAAAAAACGGGAGAATTTGCAGCAGCTATTAATACTTTACTAAAAGAGGAAGATCCCGATCGCTTGACTATGATTGTGAATAGTGAAAAACCAGCTATTCATCTTGCAGCAGGAACCGGACTTACCCCTGATATTATTGGTTGGAACTTGTATCACTGTTGGTATGGAGAAGAAAAGTTTGATTATTCATTGAATAAATTTATTACTCGAATGCATCAGGAGTTCCCTGGCAAAGGATTGATGATCACAGAATATGGAGCTGGAGCAGATCCACGAATTAGTTGCGAAGATCCGCATCGATGGGATTTTAGCCGCGAGTATCAGATAAATGTGCATAAACATTTTATGGAGACCATTCTAAAAAGAGAGGATGTGATGGGTGGAGCAGTATGGAATTTTGCAGATTTTGCCTCGGGTGTTCGCCAGGATACCGATCCTAACTTCAACTCAAAAGGCTTGATGACCAATAACAGAATTGCTAAGGATGCCTATCATTACTACCGTGTGCTATTGTCTGATGAGCCTATTGTTCGTATTGCTTCGCGTGAGTTTAAAAAACGAATAGGTATTGAGAATAATTCCGGGGCTGAGGTATGTAATCAAGAGATTGAAGTGTTTGGGAAAGGCGGGGAGATTACCCTCTTTAATAATGATCAGAAGATTGGTGTTAAATCGCCAGATGAACATCATTCAGCTATATTTCAGGTTCCTTTTGTTAATGGATCGAACAGCTTGGTTGCTAAATGTGGAAATAAATCTGATGAAGTTGAGATTCAATTTAATCTAATACCAATCGATGCAGATAGGTTTAGAGGCAAGCTGAATATTTCTCTTGGAGATCATCGTCAGTTTATATCCAGGGAACCGGCTGGTGAATGTTATGTGCCTGAAAAGAAATATACCCCAGGAAGTTGGGGGTATATTGGAGGAGAGGCCATTATCAAAAATGGATTGCCTTCAATTGGTACGGCCTTAAACATATTTCACACACAAGAAGATCCGGTTTATCAGAGTCATAGAGAAGGAATAGAAGAATTCCGTTTTGATGTGCAAGATGGATGTTTTGAAGTGAGTCTTCTGTTTATGGAACCAAATACCAGGTTAAAAAGACAGCCATTGGTATATGAACTGACTAAAGGAATTAGTAACGAAAACACCAATGAAAAAAGAGTTTTTAACTTGTTGGTAAATGGAAAAATCGTACTAAAGGATTTTAATATTTTGGAGAATGCCGGAGCTCGATCAGCAATTGAAAAAAAGATAGTTGTTGAAGTAAAAGATAATAAAGGTATTACAGTGAAATTTATACCTATTGAAGGGACAACAATATTGAGTGGAATAAGTTTAAGAAAAATCAGATAATTAAAAGATTCATTATATGAGATATTTTATTTGCATTGTTATATTGGTTTTATTTCTTTCCTGTGAAGAAAAAATTAAAGATAAACGTCCGAATATTCTGTTTATCATGTCAGATGATCATGCATATCAGGCTATTAGTGCATACAGTTCAGATCTTACGAAGACTCCAAATATTGATCGTATTGCATCCGAAGGAATTCGATTTACAAATGCATGTGTAACCAATTCAATATGCGCTCCATCGAGAGCTGTTATTCTGACAGGGAAACACAGTCATTTAAATGGAAAAATTGATAATCAGGTCCCATTTGACACGACACAGGTAACCTTTCCACAAATATTACAAAATGCAGGTTACCAAACTGCTATGTTCGGGAAGTTACATTTTGGAAACAATCCTAAAGGATTCGATCAGTTCAGAATTCTTGATGATCAGGGTAGCTATTATGCTCCTGATTTTTTCACAGCTCATGAAGGGAAAATTAATGTTACAGGTTATACTACCGATTTAATAACTGATATGACCATTGATTGGCTTGAAAAAGATCGTGATGACACTAAGCCTTTTTTATTAATGTATTTGCATAAAGCACCTCATAGGGAATGGTTTCCAGCTCCAAGACACCAGGCTGAGTATACATCAAAGACATTTAAGGAGCCTGAGACTTTATTTGATCAGTTTGATAATCGCGGAACTGCCGCTCGAACTGCCGAGATGAATCTAGTAAAGCATATGAATTATGCCGGAGACTCTAAGATATATCCGGAAGTCATGGATGAGTTGGGTATTTCTGAATACATGAAATGGGATAAATCAGCCTTTCTAAAAGAGTACAATCGAATGACTGATGCGGAGAGAGAATCATGGGATAAGCATTATGGTCCAATTAATGAGAGATTTAAGAAAGAGTATCCGAATATGGATGAAACTTCCTTAATGCATTGGAGATACCAGCGATATATGCAAGATTACCTCGGATGTATTGCTGCTGTTGATGAAGGAGTGGGACGTGTATTGGATTATCTAGAGGAGAATAAATTGGATGAAAATACAATTGTTGTTTATACATCCGATCAAGGATTTTACTTGGGAGAACACGGATGGTTTGATAAGCGTTTTGCTTATAATGAATCCTTTAAAACACCATTACTAATAAAATGGCCAAATGTGATAAAATCGGGAATCACAAATACGCAAATGGTGCAGAATTTGGACTTTGCACAAACTTTTCTTGAGGCTGCAGGAATTACACCTCCAGAAGATATGCAAGGAGAAAGTTTGTTGCCATTATTCAAAGGTCAATCAGAAGGATTTAGAGATGCAGTTTATTATCATTACTATGAATATCCATCAATTCACATGGTGAAACGTCATTATGCTATTGTTACTGAGGGATATAAATTAATACATTTCTATAATGATGTTGATGAATGGGAGCTATATGACAGGGAAAAAGATCCTAATGAAATTCATAATGTGTTTGATGATCCCGCTTATGAAGATGTTGTTAAGAACATGAAAAAGAGATTAATTGAGATTCAAAAATATTATAAAGATTTTGAAGGTTTGAAATATTCTGAACAATAAGTAATAGTAATTTGAAATAATATTACGAAAAGCCCTTAAGTTGTTGACTTAAGGGCTTTTTATGTCATGTAGAACTACTGTAAATCATAGTTCGGTAGTAATGAGTTGAAAATCAAATAGAAGAATTGGTTGGTGTCCGAATAAGTATCTTGATTCTTAGATGATGATTTAAACATCTATATTTTTATATGAAAGAATGGCAAATAGGTGAAACTTAAAGTTGTCAATTTTGCAAATCTTCTATTTGTTGTATATTTGAGCATCAAAAATCCCCCACTTGATGACACTACAATTATTACAACCCAAGTACTATTTAACTTTATTACTACTGTTTTTTTCTACTGTATTACCTGCACAGTACAACTTTACTCAAATTACTAAAGAGCACGGGTTACCACACAATAACATTGAGTGTATTCTGCAAACCGAAGCAGGTTTTATGTGGTTTGGAACCCGAGATGGTTTGTGTCGTTTCGATGGATACGAAATCAAAGTGTTTAGAAATACATCCGATCCCAAATCAATATCAGGAAACAGAATTTTGTCGCTTGAAGAAGACGATAATGGTTTTATTTGGGTGGGAACCTATAAAAATGGATTAAATCGATTCGACCCAAGAACAAATGAATTTATTAGATACGGAAAGGAAGATGCAATTGGTGAACAGGTTTATACTTTAGAAAAATTAAATGATGGTACAATTTGTATAGGCAGTAGCTACGGATTGGCCTTGTATAATGAGGCTGAGGATAATTTCAAAGTATTTGTACCCAATAATACTCGCGAAGGAATTAATTCTTACCTGATAAATGATATTCTCGAAACTAAAAATGGGGAATTGTATATTGCTACATGGGAAAATGATATTCAGAAGTTCGAGCTTGAAAAAGGTATTTTTACATCAATAGAATACATTCAAGGTGGCGAATCAAGTAATTACCGAAAAAGATTATTGGAAGATCAGTTGGGGAATATCTGGATATCGGCAAGTCAACATGGATTGTATAAATACAATAGAAATACCAAAGAAACAATTCTATATACCGAAAAAAATAGTGGGCTGAGTACTGATATCCTAAATGGTGAAATGGTATTAAATTCTGATGGTAAAATATGGATTTCCACCGATGGAGATGGCATAAATATTCTCAATCCTAATGACGATTCTTTTGAATACATTAAAGCAGGCACGGAAGAATCTGATCTTTCAAGCAATCAGGTTTACTCATTAACAAAAGATAAAACAGGAAGAATATGGGTGGGAACATTTGATAAAGGTGTTGCTTATTACGATCCGTTTTTGAAGAAGTTTACCAATCAGAAACTCTCTAAAAATATTCAATCCTTTTTCGAAGGTAAATCTGTTTTATGCTTTTTACAGGATTCGAAAAAAAACATTTGGATAGGAACCGATGGTTCGGGTTTGCATCATGTAGATCAAAACAATAAACTCACACATTTTTATAATGAGGGCAATAATGATAAGAGTGTTTCAGGAAATGTTATTACAAGTTTAGAAGAGGATCAGTATGGTAACATACTAATAGGGACATACAACGCAGGTTTAAATATTTACGATAACAAAACCAACTCATTCCGACATTATCATCAGAATCAGGAAAACAATAAAACCATTCATTCCGAAAATGTATGGACTATACTTTCCGATAGCAAAGGGACGAACTGGTTAGGCTTGCTGGGTGGTGGTGTTGATATTTTTAATACGACTACCGAGAGTTTTAAAAATATTGGTCCTGGATCAAATGAACTGATTAAAATTGGACATGCAAATGTAATGTCGATATTGGAAGATTCGGATGGTGACATTTGGTTTGGTACCGAAGGTTTAGGAGTATTTATTTACGATAGACAAGTGGCAAGAGTACTTCGCATTTCTTCAAAGAACTCATTTTCAACAAAAGGAATTATTAAGGCATTGTATCAGGATAAATGGGGAAAGGTTTGGATAGGAACTGAAGGCAATGGCTTGTACCAATACGATAAAAAGGAAAAGGAATTTAAACAATTCACTACAGAAAATGGTTTGCCTGGCATGATTGTGCTTGGTATTTTGGAAGACAATCAAGAAGGTATTTGGGTAACTACTTACGATGGAATAGCTCATTTAAAAAAAGGTGAAGAAGATTTTTTGTCCTTTAATAGTTCCGATGGCTTATCGTCAAATGAATTTAATGCAGAGGCCTTTATTCAATTGGAAGATGGATCGTTTTTAGCTGGTTCAACAAATGGTCTGGATCGTTTTAATCCCTTAAGCCTTACTTTTAATAAGGAAGTACCCTCTGTTTATTTTACTCAGCTTAAAATTTTGAATCAAGAAGTTTTGCCTGGCGATACCATTAATAGAAGAGTAAAACTTAATAAGGACATTTCTTATACCGATGAAATTGAACTGAATTATTCAGATAAGGTATTTTCATTGGAATTTGCAGCCTTGAATTATACTCATCCACAAAAGTGTCAGTATCAATACAAATTGGAAGGATTTGATGACAATTGGTATTTTACAGATTCTGATCAGCGTTTTGTTTCTTATACAAACCTTAAGAACGGAACATACACTTTTAAAGTGAAAGCTTCGAATAACGATAAACTTTTTGGAGATAATATTGCAGAGCTTAGAATAAAGATATTGCCTCCTTACTGGAAAACATGGTGGTTTATAAGTTGTATTATTGTACTAATTGCTAGTCTTATTTATGCAGTGTATGCTTATAGAATGAGACTGTTGAGAAGTAAATTCTTAGGTGAGCAGGCATTAAATCAGAAGAAGATTGCCGAATTGGAGAAAGACAAGGCGGAATCAGAACTACAGAAGTTAACCTTCCACACAATCAACCGTAATAGGGTTTTGCTTGAGTATAAAACCAAAATACTTGCCCTTGCCACCAAAGCAATGCCTGCAGTTAAAAAGGGTTTGCAATTTGTAATCGATGAAATCGACAAGGAAATAAACGACGACAAAGAGTGGAAATACCTAGAGCCTCGTTTAGATAAAATGTACAATGAGTTCATTACTAAGTTACGTGAGAAACATCCTTCGCTTAGTCTTTCGGAGGTTAAAGTTGCTTCTTACGTGCGAATGAATCTTACTTCGAAAGAAATTGCCGAGTTTATGCACAAAACCACGCGTGCAATTGAAAATGATCGATACCGATTAAGAAAAAAATTGGAACTCGATTCTAATGTTTCTCTACAGAAATATTTAATGGATTTGTAAAAAAGAGACACTAATATAAGCTCTTTTCTCTCATTTTAAACAAAAATAGTCAACTCTGTAAAGATCTCATATTCAATCTCGAGTAGTGTTTTGAGTGGTTTTGAGTAGTGCCTGAAATCGTTTGAGGAGTATTTGAGTGGATGCAATCTCATGTTTGGGTTGTAGGCGCATATATATTTGCGTTAAACCTAAACTATAATTAAACATGTCCACATCATTTTTCAAACAAGTGTTCACCACTGCACTTTTTCTGACTTTGCTTTTTTTATCTCCTTCGATAACATTAAAAGCACAAGGATATCTTCATGTCGATGGAAAAAGCATAGTAGATGGCAATGGTGAGAACTTTATTATTAAAAGTATTGGTACTGGTAACTGGATGCTGCAGGAAGGTTATATGATGCAAAGTGCTGATGTGGCCGGTACTCAACACGAATTCAGACAAAAATTAGAAGAAACCATAGGAGAAACCAGAACTGAAGAGTTTTATGAAGCTTGGTTAGCTAATCACTTCAGAAAAATTGATGTTGATTCAATGGCTGCATGGGGCTTTAATTCGGTTAGAGTCGCCATGCACTACAAGTGGTTTTCTCCTCCAATTGAAGAAGAGCCAGTTCAGGGTGAAATTACCTGGAAAGATAAAGGATTTACAATGATAGATGATCTTTTGTCGTGGTGCGAAGCGAATCAAATGTACCTAATTCTGGACCTTCATGGCGCTCCTGGAGGACAAGGTGCCAATGCCGATATTTCTGACTATGATGACACAAAACCATCACTATGGGAGAGTGATTTAAATAAGGATAAAACGGTAGCACTTTGGCGTAAACTTGCCGAGCGATATGCCGATTCTCAATGGATAGGTGGCTACGATTTAATTAACGAGATCAACTGGACTTTTCCTGAAGGTAACAACTCACAAATAAGAGAATTGTATGGAAGAATTACCGATACCATTAGAGCTGTAGATCCAAATCACATCATATTTATCGAAGGTAACTCATGGGCAAATGACTTTTCTGGTTTAACACCAGCATGGGACGATAATATGGCATACAGTTTTCACAAATATTGGAATTACAACGATGTAAATGCATTGAAATGGATAACTGATTTTAGAGAGGAGCACAATCGTCCGATCTGGTTAGGAGAGACAGGTGAAAATTCGAATACTTGGTTTGCGAATTTAGCTGCTCTGTCGGAAGACAATAATGTCGGCTGGTCGTGGTGGCCAGTAAAAAAATCTGGTATCAACAATGTTCTTAAGGTTACAACCAACGAGGATTATACCAGATTGATTGAAATGTGGAAAGGCAATGGAAGCATGACAGCTGATGAGGCTTACAATGCAGTAATGACCTTTTCAGATAATCATAAATTTGAGAATTGTAACATTCAGAGAGATGTGATTGATGCTTTAATACGCCAGCCACATACCACAGAAACACTTCCTTTTAAAGAGCATTCAACTGGAGAAAAGATTTTTGCCGTTGATTACGATTTAGGAAGAAACAATTACGCCTATTTCGATATTGACACAGCTAATTACCACCTGAATACGAATGAATTCAAAGCTTGGAATATTGGATGGGAATACCGAAATGATGGTGTTGATATTGAAAAATGTAGTGATACCAAGGTTAATAATGGATACAATGTTGGTTGGGTAGAAAAAGGAGAGTGGTTGCAGTATACGATTCAATCTCAATCTCACGCTACCTATAAACTTGAATTGCGCACAGCAAGCGAAAGTAATGCAAACATGCACATTGAAGTGAATGGAAAACGAGTATCCGATGTATTTGAAGTGCCATCTACAGGAGGATGGAAAGCGTTTCAAACGATAACTATTGAGAATATCATTTTGCCTGAAGAGGAAATAAAAGTGAGATTGGTTTTTGATGGTGGTACGCTAAATGTAAATTACTTCTCTTTTATTGAGACAGGCAGTGTGTCTGATGTACCATTTGAGCTTCTTAAAGCTGGATCTGCAACAATTGATAATGAAATTTATATTGACTTTAATAAGCCAATTACATCTCAGGAAAATGATATCAACCTTAATGAATTTGAGTTAAAAGTTGATGGTACTACTATTGATATTTCTGATTTGTACCTTAACGATACGAACAACCAACAAATTATTTTAACTACTGCTGACAATTTGTTTTATAACAACACTATAACACTTTCTTATAATGGGAACACTGTAAAATCGGACGCACAAGAGCTGGAGATTTTTTCTGATGTGAGTGTTAAAAATAACTTTTATCGCCATAACGAGATTCCTGGAAAAATTCAAGCAGAGGACTTCATAACTAACAAGGGATTCGAATTAGAAAACTGCACGGATACTGGAGGGGGTAAAAATACTGCTTATGCTTCCGATGGAGATTATTTAGAGTATCTGCTCTTTGTTCCTGAAGCTGGAACTTTTAATATGGAGTTTAGAGTTGCTACTGAAAAAAGTGCTGAAATTCAAATCATGAATTCCGATGATGGTGAAATGGTGAATAATGAAAGTATATCATTCGGAAGCACTAATGGTTGGCAGTCTTGGCAAACGAAATCAATAAGTGTTGATTTGCCAGAGGGGAAAACCATTCTAAGACTTGTCTCAGAATCAGGAGAACACAATTTAAATTGGATATCATTCGATGTGCCAACCGGAATCGCGGATGAAATTCTTAATATGAAAATGAGAGTTTATCCGAACCCGACTTCCGACTTTCTAAAAATTGACTTCGAAGATTTTTCACAAAAAGAAATAAAGCTGTTCAATATGGGTGGGACACAATTGGTATCAGAATCAGTTTCCTCTCAAAGTACAGCTATAGATGTAAAGCGATTTCCATCTGGCACTTACTTGCTAAATATCAGAAGTGATGAGACAAGTGAAACCATCAAAGTGATGATTGTAAGATAGTCCCAAACCATTTAAATAAAGCATTTATGAAACTTAAGAATACAATTTTATTCCTAGTGGGATTGCTATACCTAACCGCTTGTGGAGGTGGAAGCAGCGATGGTGAAAAAGTAGATGATGTTGACAAGCAAAAACCAACAGTAAGTATTGTTGCACCTGCTTTACATTCATCTTTTAATGCAGGAAGTGATCTTACAATTGAGATAAATGCCTCTGATGATATTGAGCTGAATAATTATGTGATAACAATTCAAATGTCTGGGACTAAATCTGTCAAAACTGTCGAAGAATTCAGTTTTAATAGTCAATCGGATACTGATAAAAACGGAAATGAATTGCCTGCGATTAAGGGAGAGAAATCTACAAAACTAAACTTCGAGATTTCGATTAATGAATTTGCTGAAGCTGGTGTTTACACATTAACATGCAAGGTTTTCGATGCTGCAGGAAATAAAGAAGAAAAGGAAACCGAATTTACAATAGAGAGAATCTAACACTGGGTTTGTAACTCAAATACAAATCATATTCTATAAATCTTAACTAATAATCTATGAAAAAAACAGTCTTGTTTTTAATTCTGGCGATGTTTTGTCTGCAAACATTTGCACAGAAACATTCCGTGAATGGTATTGTGCGATCTTCGGATGATGGCGTGGCATTACCTTTTGCATCGGTAGTGATAAAAGGCACTACTATTGGTACTTCTACAGATTTTGATGGGAAATTTACCATTGAAGCATCTAATGAGGATGTGTTGATATTTTCCCTTATTGGTTTTTCTACTCAGGAAGTTTTAGTGGGTAATAAAACTGAAATTAATGTAATTCTTGAAACTGAAACCACAGGTTTAGATGAAGTTGTGGTTGTAGGTTATGGTGTTCAGAAAAAAAGTGTGGTAACCGCTTCAATTGCGAAAGTATCTTCTGAAGATCTGGAAAATATTGCACCTGTTCGTATCGACAATGCACTGAAAGGATTGGCATCAGGCGTTACAGTTACTTCAACTTCTGGACAACCTGGAGCTTCTGCACAAGTACGAATTCGTGGTATTGGTACAATTAACAATAGTGATCCACTATATATTGTAGATGGGATGCCTATTGGCGGAGGGATTGATTATCTAAATCCTAGTGATATAAAATCTGTTGAGGTTTTGAAAGATGCTGCTTCAGGAGCAGTATATGGAGCTCGTGCTGCCAATGGTGTTATTCTGATAACAACAAAAAATGGTAGTAATGGCAAATTATCTGTAACCTATGATTTTTCAAAAGGTTGGCAAAGTAAGTGGAACAAAAGAGATGTATTAAATGCTCAGCAATATGCTTTGTTGATTAATGAAGGATTGGTTAATTCAGGAGAAGAGAAGAGATATGACGATCCTTATGCTTTGGGTAAAGGAACAGATTGGCAAGATTTGGTTTTTTATGACAATGCTCCTGTTGAAAATCATCAGGTAAGTGTAAGTGGAGGTGGTGATAAAGTTCTTTACTATTTTTCTGGAGGATATTACAAGCAGGATGGTATTGTTGGCGGTAATTTTGACCGTTCCAATTATGAGAGAATTTCATTAAGAACAAATACTACCTATAACCTTTTGGATAATAAGGATCGTAACTTTTTAAATAAATTCTCAGCGGGGATTAATATTGCCTACACAAGAATTAATTCTAAAGGAATTGGTACAAATTCAGAGTATGGTTCGGCACTTGGTGGTGCAATTTCATTTTCTCCATTGTTAGGTTTGTATGAAGAAGATCAAGCTGCAGCTGCTGCCCTACATCCAACGGCAGTTCGTGATCCTAAAAATGGATTGATTTACACAATTGCAGGTGACGATTATAATGAAATTACTAACCCTGTAGCTCAGCTTGCTTTACCAGGAGCTGAGGATACTTCAGATAAATTTGTATCTACGTTTTGGGGTGAATTAAACATCTGGGATAATTTAAAGATTAGATCATCATTTGGTACTGATTTAGCATATTGGGGGAATGATGGTTGGACTCCTGAATATTATTTGGGTAAATCTTCTTATTCTGATGATTCAAAAGTTTGGTCGAGTATGAATCGTGGATATACTTGGCAGGTAGAAAACATTTTATCATACGAGAAGAGTATAAATGACAAGCATAATTTCAACATCATGTTGGGACAATCTGCTAAAAAAACTACCGGTCGTAGCTTAAGTGGTAGTAACAAGTATATGGTTGAAGAAAATGGCGATAAAGCCAATATCGATTTTACAACCGGAACTGCTGCTAATGGCGATCAAACTGCTGGAGGTGGCGCTTGGAGTCCACATACTTTATCGTCTGTTTTTGCTCGATTAAGCTATAACTTTTCAGAGAAATACATGTTCCAGGCTACAATTCGTAGAGATGGTTCATCGAACTTTGGTCCAGGTAAAAAGTACGGTACTTTCCCATCGGTTTCTTTCGGATGGAATATTACAAAAGAAGCGTTCATGGACTCTCGTCCAGAGTGGTTTACATCTACCAAGTTAAGAGCTTCATGGGGTAAGAATGGTAATGAAAATATTGGTGCTTTTGGATACACTGCTCTTACTTCTACTGGAAATAATTATGCATTCGGACCTGGTGATGGTGTATTGGTTAATGGAACAAAAGCATCTGGATTAGCGAATACATTATTGGCGTGGGAAGAATCAGAGCAAACAGACATTGGTCTTGATTTTGGTTTCCTAGATAATGCATTGACTTTTACAGTTGATTATTATGAGAAAAAAACCAACGGAATGTTGATGACTATGGCTATCCCTTCTTATGTTGGTGAATCAAAACCAACGGGTAATGTTGGAGATATGAAAAATTGGGGTGTTGAATTCGATTTAGGATATAAATTCAAAGTTGGTGATTTCAACTTTAACATTCGTGGTAATGTTTCATATTTGGAAAATGAATTGGTTAATTTAGGTAATGCAGATGGTTTTGCAAACTATGACGGTTATGCGAATGTAGGAACAATTTCAAGAGCTGAAAATGGAATGCCATTCCCATATTTCTATGGATATAAAACAGATGGTATTTTCCAAAATTCCTCAGAGGTTAATGCGCATGTTAACAATGAAGGAGGTTTAATACAAGCAGATGCAGTCCCTGGAGATGTAAGGTTTGTGGATATTAATGGTGATGGTACCATTAATGATGAAGATCGTACTAAGATTGGTAAAGGTATGCCGGATTGGACCTATGGTTTAAATATTGGTATTGATTACAAAGGGTTTGATTTTAGCATGATGTTGCAAGGTACAATTGGAAACGATATTTACGATGCTACAAGACGTACAGACTTGCGTTACATCAATTTACCTGCCTACATGTTAGACCGTTGGACAGGTGAAGGAACATCTAATACAATTCCACGTTTTTCATTCTCAGATAATAATGGAAATTGGTTGTCATCTGATCTATACGTTAAAGAAGGTGATTACATGCGTGTTAAAAATGTAACCTTAGGTTATACTTTACCAAAAAATCTTGTTAACAAAGCATTTGTGAAAAGTTTACGTTTATACGTTTCTGCTGAAAATCTTTTCACTTTCACAAAATATGAAGGTTTTGATCCTGAAATCTCTTCAGGAGGTACGTCTCTTGGAATTGATCGTGGTATATACCCACAGGCAAGAACATATACAGTTGGTGTAAATCTGGCTTTTTAACGACTAAAAACATAAAGAAATGAAGAATAAATATATTTTAATTTTTACCGTTCTTTTTTCTATCCTTTTGGGATCTTGTAAAGAGGAGTTTCTAGAAGTAGATGCTGCAAGCAGTGTTTTGATAGATGATTATTATAATACCGAGGAGCGTATTTTTGAAGCTCTTGTGGCTGCATATGATCCACTGTCGTGGACCGATTATGCATGGGGACAATTTGTGCAATTGAATTTGGTGTCGGATGTAATGTCTGATGATGTTTATGTTGGTGGTAACGATCAAGGTGACCAGGCTGTTCTGCATAAAATGTTTAATTACGATGCAACTCCTGAAATTGTTTGTAGCGATTTATGGACAACATTGTATTCTGGAGTAAAGCGTGCCAATGCTGTTTCTGAATATATGGATGATGTTCAGGATATTACTGAACCAACAAAAGCACTTTACTTAGCGGAAGCAAAAGTGTTACGATCATACTACTATATGTGGTTGTGGAAGTTATGGGGTAATTTACCTTATTATGAAACGAATCTGGATTTTCCATATACAGCAGGTCAGTTAAGTGCTACTGAAGTTTATGAGGGTATCGTTACAACTTTAGAAGATGCAATTAACAATGGTGGTTTGCCAATGAAAACAACTTCTGAAAATACAGGACGTGTTTCTTTGGCAATGGCATACATGATTTATGCTGAGGTGGTAATGTACCAAAATGACGAAAGTCGTTATGCTACAGCATTAGTTTATATGAACGAAATTATTTCAAGCCAGAATTATAATTTAAATAGTGATTTCGCAAATATTTGGGAAGCAAGTGGTGAGTGGACTGATGAATCAATATTTGAAGTTAATTACTTTAGTAATAATGGAGGAAAAGATTGGGGATATGCCATTGGTGATGGAGGTACAGTTTATCCTAAACTGATTGGAATTAATAGTTTGTCAGGAAGTAGTGATTTTGATGGTGGTTGGGGATTTGAACCCGTTCGCCAGGAAGTATATGATTTGTACGATGATACTGATCAACGCAAAAATGCTGGAATTTTAAACTTTGCAACTTATGCTGCTCAAACCGGTGCAACTTACGAAGGACGTTATCAGGACACAGGTAATTTCTTAAAAAAATATCTTCCAAGAGCTAACGGCAACGAAGGTGCTTCAGCTTCTCCTGATATGAACTATAATAATAACCTTAGAGTTTATAGATATTCTGAAACATTATTAAATGCGGCAGAATTGCTGGCAAGAGGAGTTTCGGGATCGGGAAGTGCTCAATCTTATTTAGATGAGGTTCGAAATAGAGCTGGTGTTGGCAATGTTACAGCTACGGTTGATAATATTATTCAGGAACGTCGCCTGGAGTTTGTAGGAGAAGGTAAGCGTTATTGGGATTTAGTTCGCACAGGAATGGCTGCCACAACGCTTGTGCCAAACGAGTACAGAACAAATACATGGTCTGAGAATAAAAAATATCTACCAATTCCGCAATCAGAGATGGATTCAGATAGCGGTTTAACTCAAAATTCTTATTAAAGATCAAAAAAATAATAATATGAAACGTATTAAAACGATATACATAGGCTTATTCGTCATGTTAGTTTCTTTAGCAATGGTTTCCTGCACTCAGGATACTTACGACGATCAAGAACCTGTAACAGTACAAATGTTAGACGCAACATTTTCAGTAGAGGAAATATCTGCAAATAAATATCAAATAACGGCTAATAGTAACGTAAATGTTATTAGTAATTATTGGGATTTAGGAGCAGGAACAGGTTTTTCTACTGGTAGTAATTCATTTGAATTGTTCTTACCTGATGCAGGAGAATATGAAATAAAGCATAAAGTTGTTGGAGCAGGTGGAATTTTTAGTGGCGAATCATCCACATTGGTGAATGTTGAAACTTCAGATCCAATTGCCGGAAATCTTGTTAAAGGCGGTAAATTTTCTTCTGATGATGATATTGCACAGTGGACTATTGGTGGCACAGGAGCTGGCAATGGGACTTGGGATTTTAGCGAGTGTAATGCTAATTTAACTGCTCCAGGTTGGGGAGGTAACGGTATTTACCAAGCAATAGAGGTTGTTGAAGATCGTACCTACCAGATTGATATGTTTGTAGGTTCAACTACAGGAGTCTCTGATACTTGGTTTGAGGTTTATTGTGGTTACAGCGATCCGGCAAGCGTATCAGGCGATTACAATGAAGGCGGAATTTTACTGAAAATTAATACTTGGGAAGGAACTGGAAATGCACCATTTGGCGGTAAATTTACTAGTGTAGGAAGTTCAACTGAATCTAATGGAACTTTTACCGCAACAGCAAGCGGAACTGTATACCTTTTAATTAGAGGTGGAGGTGGTGATATGAAGGAAGGAATTTATATAGATAATGTAGAATTTCGTTCCGTTCAATAAAACCAAATGATTTAAAAAGCCTGACTGACTATTGTAGTCAGGCTTTTTAAATGACTCGAATTAACTGATACATAAAAGAAATTTTATGTGTAAAATTTAGCGATTTATAAATACAAGAGGCATTTATAATTTATTACAATCAAATTACTATTGATATAAAGCCTTTTATTTTGTCCACTATGGTGGATGTAAAATAATAATAAGATGAAACGAACATGATTATTTTAATCTTGTGACTTCCATCTGATAACTGAGAGAAAAATATAAACAGATGAATATTAGATTATATTTCTTTATCGTAAGCTTAGTTTTTTTACAAGCATGCGGTCATACCAATAAAGAATCAGATCCAAAGGTTGAAGATTTATTGGCTAAAATGACCATTGAGGAGAAGATTGGACAAATGGCTCAAATCAATGGTTTCGGTGGCGATATTCCAAGTGAGCTAAAAGAGAACATTAAAGCTGGTAGAGTTGGTTCTATACTTAATGAGGTTAATGTAAAAACATTAAACGAAATTCAGAGAATAGCAATTGAAGAAAGTCGTTTAGGCATTCCTTTGCTTATAGGTAGAGACGTTGTTCATGGGTTTAAAACAGCCTTTCCTATACCTTTGGGTTTAGCAGCAACCTGGAATCCTGAAATTGTTAAGAAAGGATCGGAAATTGCAGCGGCTGAAGCTTCTTCTTCTGGTGTTAACTGGACATTTGCTCCTATGATTGACATTTCGAGAGATTCGCGTTGGGGAAGAATTGCAGAAAGTTTTGGAGAAGATCCTTACTTGGTATCACAAATGGCAATTGCAAGTACCCAAGGGTTTCAAGGAGTAGAAAATACAAAATTCTCAGATGGTAAAATTGCAGCTTGTGCGAAGCACTTTGTTGGATATGGTGCGGCTGAAGGAGGTAGAGATTACAATACAACATTGATTCCTGAAAGAGAATTAAGAGATGTTTACCTCCCACCTTTTAAGGCGGCTGTTGATGCAGGTATCATGACATTCATGACTGGATTTAATGATTTAAATGGAATTCCAGCTTCTGGAAATCAGTTTTTGTTTAAAGATATTTTAAGAGAAGAGTGGCAATTTAATGGAATGGTTGTAAGTGATTGGGCATCTATCTCTGAAATGATTGCACATGGTTTTGCTGCCGACGAAAAAGATGCTGCTATGAAAGCAATTAATGCAGGAGTAGACATGGAAATGGCTACAAGGTGTTATGCTGAAAACCTTAAGGATTTGATTAATAGTGGTGCAATTGATGAAAGCCTTTTGGATAATGCTGTGCGAAACATATTACAAATCAAATTCAAATTGGGTTTGTTTGATAATCCATACGTGCCAGAGGAGAAGCAAAATATTTTTGGAGAAGAAGAGAGTTTGGAAGCTGCATTAAAAGCTGCCGAACAGAGTGTCGTTCTTCTAAAGAATGAGAATCAATTATTACCATTATCGAAAGATATTAATTCAGTAGCTGTAATTGGTCCAATGTCACATGAAAAATATGAACAAGGTGGTACCTGGAATTTTGACGGTGATAGTCTTTACTCTGTAACTCCACTTGAGGGAATTAAAGAGATACTGGGTGATAGAAAAGTGAAATACGTTAAAGGGCTTAACTATTCAAGAGATAATTCTAAATCAGGATTTGATGTGGCGATTAAGGCAGCTAAAAATTCTGATGTTGTAGTTTTATGTCTTGGAGAGGAAGCTATTATTTCTGGTGAAGCACATTGCAGAGCTCATATTGATTTGCCTGGAGCACAAACAGAGCTAGTAAATGAGATTGCAAAACTGAATAAGCCTGTAGTAATGATTGTTATGGCAGGTAGAGCACTTTGTATTGGTGAGGAAGTAAGTAAATCTAATGCGGTATTGTATGCTTGGCATCCTGGATGTATGGGTGGAAAAGCATTAGCTAGCCTTATTTTTGGAGATGCAGTTCCTTCTGGTAAGCTGCCAATTACATTTCCTAAGTCAGTAGGACAAATTCCTATGCATTACAATCATAAACCATGTGGTCGTCCGGTAGATCCTGCAAATTGGTTATCAATAGATGATATTCCAGTAAAAACATATCAGACTTCTTTAGGTAATACATCACATTATCTTGATGAAGGATTTACTCCATTATTTCCATTTGGTTATGGATTATCTTATACGACTTTTGAGTATTCAAATTTAATAATAGAAACTCCTTTGCTTAGTGCCAATGAGGAAGTAAAACTATCATTTACTCTTAAAAATTCAGGTAAAATTGAAGCTGAAGAAGTAGCTCAGATATACATTCGTGATGTTGTAGGAAATGTAACTCGTCCGGTGCGTGAACTAAAAGCATTTAGGAGAGTGAAACTAACTCCAAATCAGGAAAAACAAATTAGTATTACCATTCCAGCAAGCGAATTGGCTTTTTACAATCAGGCAATCGAAAAAGTTGTAGAAGCAGGATTATTCAAAGTATGGGTTGGTGGAGATTCTAATGCCAATCTGGAAAATTCATTTGAAATAAAATAGTTCATTTTTCATAAATTAGTTTTATAAATTAGATGATTACCTCTTCTCATAATTTGAGAGGAGGTTTTTATTATAGAGTGATTCAGATACCTATAATCCATTAAATGATAGGAGTTCAATAGATAACTACTATGGATTAAAACAGAGTGAGTACAATGCAAACAACACCATTAAATCTTTGATTTAATGGTGTTGTTATGTTGAGTGGAGCTGCAGGGTCTCCTTATTTCCGCTTATAATATCATTGTTTTTCTGTGTTTTAGAGTAATCAATGTAAATCAATTGTGAAACAATATATGTTGTGATATATCATATTTAAATATACATTATCAATTTTTCAAGTGTATGGTTTATAGATTATAGCTTAAAAAACTTAATATTTCCTGAGGTTTAGGTTTAGCATTCCGATCTAAATAATTGTATAATTGAAAAAAATCAGCTTTTGAAAAATCGTTAGAAAATTTAACTAGTGAAGATGTTCTGTTTTCTACATTTTTAGATGTGAAAGTGTTACATACCCAGATTATTTCATGTGTTTCAAGATTGGCTAAAAATTTACTTTTTACCTTGTTGAAAATTGATTCAACAAAATGCTCTACGTAAAGTCTGTCTTTAGGTAAATTTGATGCTATAACAATTGGTTTATTATTTTTTAATCCCAATATGGAAATATGTACATTGGCAATTGGAACTCCAGTTTCTACACTCATTTCCTCAAAATATTCAATATCTTCACTTGAGTCATAGTCAAGATTAAAATCTGGGAGTTGTGATATTATATTGTAAATATCGATTTGGACTTGTGTAATAGCTTGAAAGTATTCCGATAGCAGTCTTGAGTTATCAATCCTACTTTTATGAATGAGGTAAGTTGATAACTTATCTTCGAATTCATCTTTGTCAGATAGAAATAACTCAAAAGGAATACCAGTTGAATTTGAGAAAAAATTTACTTGCTTAAATGTGATATTTCCATCTTCAAGGATGGAATTAATATCGTTTAACGGCATACCAATAATATCTGCTAATCTGCTGTCTTCTATATTTAAATTCTCTTTAGCTAATCTAACATTATAAGATGCTTCTTCAGATCTAAATAATAGAATATTTTCAGCTTCCTGGAATCTTACATCTAATGCTCTAATAATCTTTGTGATAGTTGAGAATTTTGCTTTTTCTGGAGATTCAAGTAACCTATATAATGCAAGCCTTGAGACTTTTATAACTTTTGCAAAATTGGTTTTCGAAATTCCTTTTAATGCGAGTTTGTTTTCAATAAATTCAGAAAATTCATTCATCGTAATACTTAAAATTTACAGTCAGTACTTGCATAAAATTAAATAAAATTTACCTTTGTATCTAAAATGATACATGGTGTATCAAAAAGTATCACAAAAAGAATAAAATGTTATTTAATTGAACTAATTTGTTTCTATATGATTCAAATTTATAAAAAATACAGAAATGAATGATAAAGAATTTAAACTAATACAGGTTACTCCAATTGAGCTTGAAAATCTTATTCTTAATAGTTTAGAAAAGCATGAGCGAATTAAGTTAGTGAAAGAAAAAAATATTACCGGTTTGACTAAAAAAGAAGTTCAGAGAAGATTGGAAATTAGTTACAACACTCTTCAAAGACTTATTAATAAGGGGTTGATAAAAGTTAGACCAGATGGTAAAATAACCGAAAAGGCTTTAAATGATTATTTAAATCTATAGTAACTGGTTTTAATCAGGATTGAACTACCGTAATAAGAATATAGTTTAAATCTAATATGTGTTGCTACTAACTTTTTGAGTTGGCCATTGATTGGAAAGGATGTATGTCCTTTAATTGTATAAATCAAAAAAGGTGGAATTGCCCTTCCACCTAATACTTAAAATTAAATTTTTATAATGAAAAAAGATAATCTTAGTTCTGTACAATGCGAAGATAATGAAAATCTTATCGATGAAAAAAAAACTCATTGTCAATATTTAAAGAGTATCAGTTTTTTTAAACGGCCGATCAATAATGTTCTACCAGATTCAACGGTGGATATTGTTGATATTTATAATCTAATAAGAGGAGATGAGTATAAAGATATTACCCATCAATTAAGATCTATTGAAGATAAAAATGAGGCACGTGAGTTTAAGGCTAAGAAATTCGACTATGTTTGCTTTGCTGGTGTTTTTGAGAAAAGGTCAAGCGGATGTTTAACACGAAATTCTGAATTAATAGTTATTGATCTTGATGATTTGAATGATGTTCAGATCACAAAAGAACTGTTGAGGAATGATCCAAAATTAGAAACGGTTTTATTGTTTACCTCACCATCTGGGAATGGATTAAAATGGGTTGTATCAATTAATTTAGCTGAAGCGACTCATTTGGAATATTTTATTGGGATACAAAATTATTTAAATCGAACCTATGGGATTGAGGTAGATAGTAGTGGTAAAGATATTGCTAGAGCTTGTTTTTTGTCTCATGATAGCGAAGTTGTTATTAATAGAGGAAAGCAGAAACCAGAAAAAGAGTTCAATCCGCTTATATGGCAGAATGAGAAAAATAAATTATTACCACATTATAATCTAAATTGCCAAGAAGAGGATGTTGATAAATTGATTGAAATAATTGAAGCATCAAAAATAGATATCACTCAAGGATATGAAAATTGGATGAAAATTGGTTATGCATTAGTAGACCTACTAGGAGAAGGTGGGAGAACTTTTTTTCATAGAATTAGCCAGTTTAATAGTAAGTACGATGGTCAGGAATGTAATGATTTTTATGATAGAATGTTGAAATCAAATGGTTCAGGAATTACTATTAATTCATTGTTTTGGTTGGCAAAAGAGAATGGTATTGTAATTAATAGTTCAATGAATAATGGGAACAAATCAACGAAAAAACCATACTTAAAAGAAAATTCTCCAAGTAAAACCTTTCCTGTTAATATTTTTCCAAGTACGATAGCAGAATTTGTAAAAAAGTCTGCAGAAGCAATAAATTGTCCTGAAGAATTTATTGCAGTGCCAATGTTATCTTGTTTTGCTATGGCGATGTCAAATAAGCGTGTAGTAGAAATAAAAAAGGATTGGAGAGAGTTTGCTATTCTCTATGCAGCAATAGTTTCAAGACCAGGAACGAAAAAATCTCCTGCTATGAATAAGGCCATATTGCCATTAAAAAGATTACAAAATGAGTTTTTAGCAACATATTCAAAGGAAAAAGGAATTTATGAAAATGCTTGTCATGAATTCGAAAGTGAGTTTAAAAGATGGAAATCTTTAAATAAAACAGAGCGCTTAAATGCAGAAATGCCTATAAAACCTAAAGCTCCAATTATGAAGCAATTTATTACTTCTGATGCAACTATGGAGGCCATTAATGAATTGATGATTAATAATAGTTCTGGCGTATTGTGTTATATGGATGAATTGGCAGGTTGGATCAAAGGAATGAATCAATATAAGTCAGGAGGGGGTAATGAACTTGAAGTTTGGTTGAAATTATGGAGTGCAATTCTACAAATCATAAATAGAAAAGGGAAAGAGCCAATTTTTGCTAATAATCCATTTGTGAATGTTTTTGGAGGTATTCAACCTGAGGTTTTAGATGTTTTTTCAGGTAAAGACAATGGTTTAATTGATAGAATTCTTTTTGCTTTTCCTGAGGAAATAGCTCCAATGATTACAGACCTAGAAGTTTCTGAGGATTTAGATGATAAATTAATCTCGGTTTTTAACAGATTGTATAAAGCTCACTTTAGAGAGGATGTTCAAGTTGATGAACCTGAAGTTACGAAGTTTTCATTTGAAGCTTACAAGCAATTTAAAGATTACGTAAATAATAAACTTTATAAAGAAATGGTATCGTATCAGATGCCATATTATTTAAGAGGGGCATGGGCTAAGTTTCCAGGTTATATCGCCAGGTTTGCATTGATTATTCAGGGAATGAATTTTGGGGAGAATAGAAAAAAACTTAATGAAATTGATTTAGATAGTTTGAATAAAGCCATTGAACTTACTGAGTATTTTATGGATAATGCAAAAAAAGTTTATGCAAGGCTTAATGCGAGTAAAGTTGATCGTAAGGTGGAGTTAGCGGAAAGGTGGATTAATCGAAATGGAGGCAAGGCAAGTTTAAGAGAGATTTATACTCATAAAGTGGCAGGATGTAAAAATACCAAACAAGCAAAATCTTTATTTGAAGAAATGACTTCTCGTGAACTAGGAACAATGAGTGAATATTATCCAGAAGGAGGAGGTAGAGCAACTTTTGTTTTTGAACTAGATGATAAAGTCTGCAATCCCAAAGAATCAAGCTATAATTTTGACTGAATCAATTAGTTATTGATTTCTAAACTTGTCAGCAAACGAGTCTGCATTCGCTTCTTAAAGTTTGAAAGTAAAAACGATTGCTGACTCGTTTGCTGAAAGTAATAGTTTCTTTTATTTCTCTATAATAGAGTGTGATATGGCACGTTCATAGTCGGTTGCAGATTATTTACTTCATTCAATTAATATTTTAACTGTAAGTCGAGTGTTTATGAAAATCGAGAAATGGAAATGTTGAAAGTTAAGAGAGCAAGTAGAAACGGGACAAAGTTCTGTTTTGATACTTGTACATTCTGTAAAGAGTTGGTTTTCATTGACATGAAAAGTTTGAATGTATTATAGTGTGCAGAGTTTGATATTAATGTCTTTCTAACAGTCAGTAAATCAGTAATAAATTTAATGTGAGAATATATTATGAGTTCATTAACTACAACTAATATTGGATTACCACAGAGAGATACGCTTAAAAAGTTAGCCAAGAAAAATGGAGTCTCGCAAGTAGATTTTATCAACGCTTGTATTGAATATTTTTCTAAGTCAGGTGTAAGTCCACTTGAGCCATATCTATCTCCTTCCGAAGAAATAAAGAAACTTACTAAACGAGTTGACCAGGTAGTCCGTTTTATGAGAACACACGAGGAGAAAAAACTGGATCCAATTTTAAATGATATGATAATTCTGGAGCGCAGACTTGGAGATATGATTGGGCAATCATTAAGTCGAAAAGATTACCATAAAGCCTATGTTGAACTAGGAGAAAAATTAAGTGGGGTAATAAATAGTCTTCGAGAAGGTGTTAATAAACAATTGCAATTTTCTATTAACCGAAAAAAAATTGAAGACCAAGAAAGAAAGAATACTGAAGAAAAATTAGAGAAGTTGTCGATTGTGGTCATGGCAATTTCTTTGTTAATTATGAATCGAGGTACAGTGTCGTATAGAAAAGAGGATATGGAGCATTGTCAACAAATAATTGAGAAATATGGCAGTTATTAAATTTGATAGCCCCAGTGGATCGGCGACAAACACTTCTAGTTGCTCTCCAATGGTTACTTACCTGGAAAAAGAAGATCAAGATAAAGGGATAGATAAAGAGTTCTTTTTTAATCAACGGAACGATATGGTACCTGGTCATGTTGTCAAAACAGAAATTGATTCTCGTAAAAAAAATCTTGGAAAAAATGATGCTAAATTTTACTCGGGGTCGATTAATTTCTCACAAGAAGAACTGGCTTTTCTTAATAACGATAAAGCAAAAATTAAGAATTACGTCTGTGAAGTATTTAGGCTTTATGCAGCAAATTTTAATCGGGAAGGTTTAAATATTGATAATATCAATTGGTTTGGCAAATTGGAAGACAATAGATATTACAAAGGAACAGATCAGGAGGTGATTGAGGGGAAAAATAAAGTTGGTGATATTAAACCTGAACTGAATACTCATGTGCATTTTATAGTGGGGAGAAAATCGGTGGATAATCAACTGAAATTATCACCGAAAACTAATCATCGATCGACAAAATCGGGTGCAGTGAAAGGTGGATTTGATAGAGAGCGATTTATTATTGGCTGTGAAAAATTGTTCGATGAAATGTTTCAATATAATCGTCCTGAAGAGCATACTTATAAATATCAAAACGAAATTAAAAATGGAGATTCTGATGTAAAATACAATAATATTGCGACATCAGAATCTAAAAGAATTTCTAATAAAAAGTACTATCAGCTAACTGATGCTGAAAAAGAGAAAAAGTTATTAAAGCTGATCAATTTTATTCAATTTGGTTATAAAGAAGAAAGGTATCCTCTTGATAAGAATCAAATTTTGGATAAAGCAAAGCAGCTCAATTGGAACGGAGATATTCACAGGTCTCTTTTAAATCTAAATCAAAGAATAAAACAGGGAAGAGCACTTGAAAGAGATGTAACCGGTTTTGTTCTTAATTACGTTGATTTTTTAAATAAGCCTTACAAAGAATTACCAAATTCTATAAAGGAGGACAGGTTGTTAAACTACGTACAAATGTTGAATTCTAAAAAGCCAGAAAGATACATTAGACTTGATCCATTGAAATTAATAGATGCTGCGAAGCAAAGAGGTTTTAATGGTAGTGTCCTAAGAGGTTTAAACCGATTAAATTATTCACTAAAACAAGGAATAGATATTGGCGAAGATCTAAACTTATTTGTTCTCCAGTTAGATGGTGCTGATAATAGAGAGCCTGTTTATTCTTCATTTTCACAAAGCGATTTTATAACGCCAGTATTTAATTCCATAAAAGGAATATTGGGAAGTGTTAATGAATCTCCATCTGATGATGATGACCTATTCTTTAAGAAGAAGAAAAAACGAAAAAGATTATACAGCTAATCTTATGTGAGTAAATAATATCGGATTAATCGAGAATATAAGTAATATAAAAAATACATGTAATATGATTATTGCTATTTCAAATCATAAAGGAGGTGTCTCTAAGACCACTACAACAGTTAATTTAGGAGCAGCTTTGGCTATCCAAAACAAAAAGGTTCTCTTGTGTGATTTAGATCCTCAGGCTAACCTAACTCAATCTTTAGGAGTAAGTGAATTTAAAGTGTCAATTTATGATGCCTTAAGAGGAAATGCCAAACTTGAGTTGATTCAAGTAAAAGAGAATTTGTATGTCATTCCAGCTTGTGTTGATTTGGCTGCTGTAGATTTAGAGCTCGCCTCAGAACCTGGTCGAGAATTTATTCTGAAGGAACTGCTTTCTAAAATTGCAGATGAATTTGATTTTGTTCTACTTGACTGTCCACCATCAATGGGATTGCTAACCATTAATGCTTTAGTAGCAGCGGATGAATACTTAATTCCATTGCAAGCTCATTTTTTGGCACTGAAAGGTGTTGGGAAACTGATAGAAGTGGAAAAGAAAATAACATCAAGATTGAATCCAAATCTAAAATTATGCGGTGTCTTGCTGACTCAATTTGATAATCGGAAAATATTGAATCGAGATGTAAAAGAGACAATAAGTGAACATTTTGGTGCAAAGCTTTTTAAAACGCAGATAAGAAATAATATTGCTTTGGCCGAAGCTCCAATTCATGGACAGGATATATTCACATACAGTCCTGAATCAAATGGTGCTTCTGATTATTTGGATCTGTCAAAAGAACTGATTTTGTGAATACGATTAGTATTATTTAATAATATTTTATTTCTCTTATTATCCGGTAATATCATATTATCGGGTAACTAAAAATTATAGTAATATGGCAAAGGATTTAAGATCGGGCCTGGATGGGATTTTAGGAGGTCAAAAAAATATAAAAGAACCTATTTCAAAACAATTGACTGAAAGTCATAGAGCAACATTTGTAATTGATAAGAAGCAACATGAAAAACTTAAAGCTATCGCCTGGTGGGAAAGAAAGCAAATTAAAGAGGTTTTGAAGAATGCATTAGAATTGTATTATACTTCAAGGTCGAAAGAAGAATTGGAAATGATTTTGGATAAATACACGGATTTCAATAAAAATAAGGAATAGAGCTAAATTGAATTTTTTGTTGAAAACTTATTTGAGAAAACGGTTGGAGTTCCATAATAAGATGTAAAATTTGTATAAACCAAACTTTCAAAATATGAGCAATTATCAATTCAATGACTATCAAAGTGAAGAATTACAAGAACGATTCAATACTTTAGGATTTACATATGTTGAGCAATCAAATGCTAACTATCCAACTCAGGTTAAGTTCTATCGAATTTTAAAAGATTTAAATCCAGATTGCGATTACGAATTGGTAATATTCTTTGAAAGGTCTGATGATTCCTTCTTTTACAATGGATCTTATCTCCAAATTATTGAAGTAGATCTTTATCAAAAGAGGGAAAATAATAGTTTTTTACTTTCAGAATCGGCTGCAGGTTTTATCGATGATAGAGTATTATACAGAAAAACATTAAATATTACATCATTTGAGTCTTTGCAGAGCATGTTAGAGATGGTTGATTTTGTTGATACAAGAGAGCTCTTGCAGCTTTAAATGCTACTTTACTTCTTCAATTGGATCTCCGTTATTAATTTCCTTGTGAGTATTATCCCCTTTTACATGAGAGGAGGTATTTGCACCATCACAGAGAATATTCTTAGAACCATATTCTTGAGTTTTGTGAAATGATTTCCACCTCTCATAGTCTAATTTATAACAGCAATTCATAGAATTAATTCCCTCTTCTTCAATTATAGGTCTGGTCTTTCCCCAAAGCCATTTCTGAAATGGTTCCTGATCCTCATTGGGAATTTCAGGAATCAAAATATAATCTTTTCCTTTTTTCATTTTCAGTTGTTTGTTTTATTGTACAATTTTATTCAATGGGAAAATGAATTTCTTCATATTCAACAACTATGTCACACACCTTATCCATTTCTACTACTAGAGGATGATCTAGTGGCATTTCTTCATTTATTAATGGAAGTAATTCTTCAATTCTTTCCAGCGCATTTTCGTATTCCTGTTTGGTTATCATGATGGTCATATTAATCTAATACTAGTCTGTAATTTGATAATTTGTAGGGCATTCGTAAAATCCGGATTTGTCAATCTTTAAGAACAAGTTAAAGAAAATATCACTAAATGTAGAACGTTCTGTATTTCTATTGTATTTCCGGATTTCCCAACCGTTATTAATTGCACTTTCAGCTTGATTTAATGTGTAAACTACGCTTTTGTGTAATGTTTCTCGGTTACTCCAGCGGTTCTTAATTTGGTTATATGTTGCTGACTTTAAACAACTGTAATACATGCAGTAAAATTGACTTACTGAAAAATTACGTAGAATTTCTTCAATGTGCTCAAGATGTTTTTCTGTGAACCAATAATTAATATTGATATCTTCAACCATGGTAATTACGTACTCCAGGCATTCATGTTTTGCAATATTCATCCATATTTTCCTCAGAGTTTCTTTTGGAACATTATTCTGTTTTGGATAATAAAATGATTTAAAAATTTCATCTTTATCAATTTGTTCGTCGGTGATATTTAATGAATAATGACAAGCAAATAAATCCAATTTATCTAAATCGGAATCTGTTTTAATTATTTCATTGTAATGCTGTGGTAGGGATACCATAAATATTAATGAAGCATCAATGAGAAACTGAATAATTTGATTATCAAAAAAACGATTTGGAGATAACTTAAATGAGCAGTTGTGAAAGCTGATGTTAGTATATTTACTTTCGGTATCTGCAGCTCTTACAAAGCATGATAAATAAATTAATTCTTTATCATTTAATTCAGAAAATGAGCGCTTGTTTTCACCACTTCCAAACCTGTTTTTTATTAATTGAAAGATATTTTGAGCTCTTTTTTCTTGTTGTAATCTCTTGGCTTCGGTGCAATTGTCGCAAGTACAATACCTTGTGTTATTATGGCCACATTCATAACAAAAGGCTACGTTGGCATAAGAATTAGGTTTGCATCTTTGTGCCCACAATGGTTTCTTACAATAAATGCACTCTTCTTTTGTAATTTTTAAAGGTAAAAGCTTATTTAACCCAGAAACATAAATGTCAATATTATACTCTTTGATTAAGCTTTTATTTGTTTCACCAGTTTCATATCGTCGACAAAGTTCTTCGATTTGTTCTTCAGTTAGGTGAGATAGTTTCTCGTGGATTCTTGCAGGGTTTAATTTCATAGGTGGTAGCCATTACATACGCTACCCAAAAAAAAAAGAGGCATGTCCTCTATTCCATTACACTTGAGATAGGTACCGCCAAGCACCTCGAGTAAGCATAACGAAACAAGAGAACACACCATATCCTGGTGCGTTCACTCGTCCATTTCTCTTACTCTTAAAATTGGCGGTTTTATCTCAAGAGAAATTTCAGCAACGCAATATTATTTCTTATCTATTTTCTAATGTAAAGATATCTAAAATTGAATTATTTCCAATGTGCATATACTTACAATGCCTGAAATTACTGATATTTTTAATGTTAACGTGATTACTGATATTACCTATATTGTCAAGTAATATTTAATGAATTTGTAATACAAGAAATATTAAGCATTTCTTTTAGCTTCTTCATAAGCTGATTTCATAGCTTTTGAGTTTTGCTTTACTTGTGTGCTTTTATAAAACTTTGCCAATTTCTTTTTGTTAATCATCCCGGTATTTTCATCAACATCGTAATCCAGGTAATAAACTTCTTCATACGAGAATTCAATGCCATTAAAGTTGGTTGTTTTAATGGCTTTCAGCTCTTCAGTAAAGCTGTTGTCTCGTCTTTGTATTTTGGTTTGAGTCATTTAAGGTGAATTTCTAAGATTTTAATAAAAATACAATTTAAAACACAAAAAAACCTCCCTTTTCGAGAGGCTTCTTACAACTAATGTACATACGTGATTATAAATTATTACGATAATAAATATAAAGATTTGGAATCGTAAATCCAATGGATCGTTAAGGATATTTTAAGTCGAAATTAGAATAAGAGTTTTTTAATTTATTTCTGCCAGAATATCATCATAATACCTTTAGAGAGTGATGGGGTAATACTAGGAATACATTGTTGTTTGGTAATAAAAGTAATACTGGTAATATAAAAATGCCACTTGTAATATGCAGTAGGTCAGATCATTGTGTTTTGAAGGTTAGGAGAGGAGATTAAAATATATGCTAAATTCAACAAAATTGGCAGAGTTGACAGCCTGAATTTTTCTTCATTTTTACTACATTGCATACCATATTTAGGGATGGCCATCATAATATTTTTATTAAAGACTATATTTCACAATGTGAAATGTTTTCATAGTATTAATAAAGATTAAGTGTGTCATCTCAACTTCTCCCCTTTCTCCAGAGATTATAAGTAGAGAAGGTCATCAATACGATTGTATTAATTTATTGAATTGACTGGAATGAAAAAAACGAAATATTTACAGATATTTAATTACTTACTCGAATTCTCTAAAATACGTACTAAGCCAGTTAGAGATATTGAATCAAATGAAACTCAATATCCAGAGAGGGTTTGGTTAAATGATATTCCTATTTCGGAATATTTTCAAAATATTTTAAATCTTGATACTGTACTGGATGAAGAATGTTGGCTGGAAATAAAAAAACCAAAGGAACCGAGTAAGCCTACATTTAAAGGTCTGCCTAAAAAAATAAGTGGTTGGCTTGTTCAAGATTCTTGGTTGAATGAAGAGTTAGGTCCAGAATTACACGATGAGATTCAAGATGAGGGAACATCTAAGATTCTATTGGATTTTCCTGAGATTATTAAGTCGTGTGAGAAGTATAAAAATGATCAATGGATTGATGATCTTCTTGAATATAGGGGGAAATTAGTCATTTATAATGAAGAGTATTTAGAATATGAAAAACTAGAAAAGGTTTATAAACAATTTTTTAAAATTTATAATAAAGTTCAACAATTTGGGGAGGAGTATGAACTAGTTATTGGTGTTGGGTTACTTGCGGCAAAAAGAGATTTTAATAAATCTAAATTATTTCGTCATGTATTAACCCAAAAAGTAGATATAGCTTTTAATCATGATGGAATTGATTCAAGTATTCAAGTAACTCCTAATATTGGTTCGTCATATCAATTTGAAACGGACTTCCTGATAGATCAATCTGATAGTTTTGATGTTGATAGTGTTGTTAGTGCTGAAAAGATTGCAAGTGAATACCTGGAAAAGAACGAAGTTGCATATATTTTGAATGATGATTCGGTAGATAGTGCCTTGTCTCAATTTGCTGATCGTTTCCATGTTTCTGGTAGTTTTAATAGTAAAAAAGAAAAAATAAAACAGCTTACTGAGAAGCCTGTTATTCAATTTGCTCCAGCATTATTGTTTCGTAAAAGGAATACAAGAAACTTCACTTCTTTTTATGAAGAAATACTTAAAAATTTAGACGAAGAAAACGATGATGCAAATATTCCATTAATTAATGATTTTATAGGTGTTGAAGAGGAGGGGTACAATGGTGACGAGATTACTAATGAGTCTTTAAATTCTACTCACAATCAAAATAATACGATTTACTTCCCCAAAGAGTCGAATGAAGAACAATTTAAAATTATAGAAAAATCCAGAATTGGGAATAAAGTTTTGGTTCAAGGCCCTCCAGGAACAGGTAAGTCGCATACAATAGCAAACTTAATTTGTCACTTACTTGCTAATGGGAAAAAAGTACTAATTACAGCTTATACTAAAAGAGCACTTGAAGTTTTAAAAGATAAACTTCCTGATCAGTTCAAGTCTTTAACTGTTAATTTACTGAGTGGTGATTCTTCATCTCATAATGAGCTGCAAGAAAGTGTCAATGCAATTAATGAAGAAATGGCCTCGGCAGTTATTGAGGATTATAAAGCTGATATTGAAAAGTTAGAAACTGAATTAAGCCATATTCGACAGAAAATTAGTTCAGCAATATCTGAATCTTTAAAAGTAAAAGAAAAGAACACTCGCTCTATTGATATTAATTCCAATTATCATGGAACTCTCACAGAAATAGCAGAAAAAATATATGAGGAATCTGCAAAATTTGAGTGGTATCTTGATACTTTCTGTGATGTTTATAATAATGATATTTCTGTAGAATTGAAGACTTTTGTTGAATTGACTAGTAAATATAAAGATGTTGAGGAATCAGCATTTAACTATCAATTTCCTAAGTTAGAAATTTTTCCTGAGGTCGAAGGATTAACCCAGTATAAGAATACCTTACAGATTTTATCTGAGCGGTTTAGTTCTAGTGAAAGTTACTCTATTTACAACATTTCGGATTATGAAAGGCTCACTTCGGAATTAGATTGCTTATTAAATTTTTATGAGCAAGGAAATGAAATAATACTTGACTTTAAGGAGGAGTTAATTGTAGCTCTTGGTAAAGGAATAGGTAATGAATGGAGACAAAAATTAATCGATTCTACAAAGTTGGTTGAACAATTAAACTCATTCGATTTACAGAAAATTGATGGAGATATTGAGATTACATACAACTCTACTTTTAGTTTGAAACAATTACGTAGTGATGCGCTAGTTTTGTTAAATTATACTAATGATGGAAAGTCTCTTTCCGGAGTAGGTTTTAATATTAAAAAACGTTTTTTACCAAAAGATATAAAAGAAAGATTATATTTTATTGATGCCGTAAGGTGCAATGGTAGTGCATGTGACACGAAGGAAGAATTAGAGAATGTTATAGCTGATCTTAAAATTCAACAAATATTAACTGAGTTAGTTGAGGTATGGGATATTTCTAAAAAAATGCCAAATTCCTACTCTCGTCAGATGTTATTTTTTGATGAGCTAAACAGGGGGGTGTTGAATTTAATAAAATTGTTTGATGTTTCTGAAGTTGTTAGAAAGAAATTGCTCTTATTGATTGATGCAGAGATAACACCGTTTGATTTGAATGCTTTGAAGGATATTTGCAAGGCTGTTGAGTATAATCAGATACTTCAGAAGAGAAAGGATTTTGAAAATTCATTAACAGAATTTAAAGGAGTAGTTGATAAAGAGGGAGTGCATCCATTAATCTTTGAAATATTGGAGAATATCAAAGATCTAAATATCATTAGCTACGAAGATACTTTACATAGGTATGGGCAAGAGTTGAATGCATATAATAATTATCAAGATTATTTAGCTCAAGGGGAATTGCTTCGAGAAGAGATTCCATTGCTTATTAAACAATTTTTAAATGGAGAGTTATCTGAAATAGAATTAGAAAATTTCCCTGAGGCGCTTTTGCATAAAAATGCTAAAAAGGAAGTAGAAAAATTGCTTGATGGAGATTATGAAAGACAATTAATTCAATTATTGTCTAATTTAAAGGATAAAGAAAAGGAATTAATTGCTCAACTATCTTCTACTCTTGCCTGGTATCATTTAATATGTAGATTAAAAACGAATGGGCAACTGAGGCAGCATCTTGAAGCGTGGGTAATGGCGGTGAAACGTATACCTAAGACTGGGAAAGGGAAAAGAGCAACTAAATTTAAAAGGATAGCGCAGAGGGAAATGGAAGGATGTAAAGATTCTATTCCTTGTTGGGTAATGCCTCTTTATAAAGTTGCTGAAACCATACGGCCACAGCAAAATATGTTTGATTATATGATTGTAGATGAGGCAAGTCAGTTGGGACCTGATGCAACGTTCTTATTATACCTTGCTAAAAAAATTATAATTGTTGGTGATGATAAACAAACCTCACCAGAATACGTTGGAGTAGATGGAAATGTGACAGCCCCGTTTATAAAGAAATATTTGGGCGATTTTAAATTTGGTGATTATTTGGGTACTGAATTTAGTTTTTTCGATCAGGCGAAACTTTTCTGCAATGGGAATATGATTGTTTTGAGAGAGCATTTCAGATGTATGCCGGAGATAATTGAATTTAGTAACAAACATTTTTATGCTCCAGAAGGTAATTCACTTTATCCTTTGAAACAATATTCAGAAGATCGTTTGCCACCTTTAGTGGCAAAGTTTTGTGAAAATGGATATGTTGAAAATAAGGGGGCAAAAATTATTAATAGGCCCGAAGCGAATAAAATAGTAGAGTTAATTCAGGATATCATTGTTGACTCTAATTATATCAATAAAACAATAGGAATAATTACGTTGCAAGGTACGCAGCAAGCACAAATTATTGAAAATCTTCTTCTTCAAGAAATTGGTGAAGCAGAATTTTACAAAAGAAAAATAATTTGTGGTAATTCAGCTTCCTTTCAGGGGGATGAGCGAGATGTTATTATTTTAAGTTTAGTTACAGCACAAAATCATAATCGTTCAGCACTTGTTAAACCTGAAGATCAAAGACGTTTTAATGTTGCTATGAGTAGGGCTGTAGAACAGGTATTTTTGTTCCATTCTGTTCAAATTGAGGATTTATCCAATACAAATGATTTACGCTATAAATTACTTTTCTATTTTAAAAACTATAAAATAACACAGCCAATCCAAAGCGAAACTATTGCGAGAAATATAGGAACACAACCCGATCCCTTTGATAGTTGGTTTGAGGTAGATGTTTATAATGATATAGTTCGTAAGGGATTTCAAGTTATACCACAATACAAAGTAGCAGGAGGAAGATTTAGAATTGATTTGGTTGCATTAAGAAGTGATGGAACCAAGCTTGCTATAGAATGTGATGGAGATAAGTGGCATGGTCCGGAGCAGTATCAAAATGATATGATGCGTCAGAATGTATTGGAGAGATGTGGCTGGCAATTCTTTAGGGTTAGAGGAAGTGAGTATTATCTTTCTAAAGAAAAATCATTGAAACCTTTATGGAAATTGCTCGAGCCCACTTGTTCAGATGCAATGGATACAGAATGTGAAGATTTAAAAACTGAAGGTTCATATCGACACGAAAAGATTAATAATGATTCTGAAGGTGAAATTGATCTACGTATGGATATGCAAGAAATCCTTATAGGGCAAACTAATGATGCAGAGGGGGTTGGATTTGGTAATGGAGAGATGATAAGTAGGAGTTATAATCTTGAGAAGATCAAATTCAGTGAGCATTTTAGGCTAAATACGATCTGTGATGTTCTAATCTTCACTACTGAGTTCAATGTTTATAAACTTCAAAATAAACGAATTATTAGCCAGGAAGATATACTATCACAAATTGAATTAGAGGAAGGAGAAGTTCCAATATTTGTTACTGGAACTGTGGACTATGCTGGATATGTATTGTTTGCATTTGAAAATGGAAAAATGGCAAAGATTTCAATGTCTGGCTATAAAACACAAACGAATAGAAGGCGATTAAAAAATGCCTTTAACGATTCTTGCCAGTTAGTATATGTAGATCATATTAATGCGGATATTGATTTAATAGCAATTGCATCAAATGACAAAGTTCTTCTATTTAATACCGCTGATATAAATGCGGTAAAAAGTACAAGCTCAAATGGAGTGCAAGTGCTAAGGTTAAAAAGTAATAGTTTTTTAAAAGAAATTAGACCGAGTAATTTGGTTGGCTTTACCGATGTGGAATATTATCGAAAAAATATTCCCGCAACAGGATACTATATGACTCCTGGTGATAAGTTAATTAAAGAATGATACTTAACCTTAGATAGAAAAATAACTCGTAATGAATTTTTTCAAACAGATAATAAATAGGATAAAACCTTTTTTCTTAAAGAAAGAATCAAAAAGAAATTTAGAGAAAGAAAGTTATATCCCAAGAGGTGAGATTTCAACCTCCGAAACTTTTGAAGAGAAGGGTGATTTTGGAAGTGATGTTTTAGCGGCAGAGGAGGTTATTAATGAGATCGAGTGCAATAATGAACAGGAAATTAATCAACCAACACTCAAGGCTCTGAATAGAATTCTGAAGTATAATACAAATCAAATTTTTAGAATTCTTAATAGTGTTGCACAAATCCAATTAAGTAAACAGGTTTCTTTTTATCACGAGAAGAATCAAATTAATAGAGATGAACTTGATAGTTCTCCATTTAAATTTAGAGCTGAAGAACTTCATGAAGAAATAGATTTAATAAAACTTCCTCAGATTAATACTTCCAATTTTCTTGATAGTTGCAGAGACTTGAAAAGAATTCAAGAAATTGATCTTAAGGAAGAAAAAAAACGCTCGAAGGAAAGACTTGAAGAGTTTTTGTCATTTGGATTATGTGCAGTTGAAAGTGAACGAATTAGGAAACACGAAGAGGATGAGAAACTAAAACAGGAAAAGTTACTTAATGAGAAATTTGATGATTTGTTAGAGCAAGCAAGGAAACGATCAGGTTTAAAAGACTATTCAGAAGCATTTTCAAAAATTAACGAAGCTAAAAGTATAGTTTATAGCAGAACTGAAGAATGTGATTTGTTGTTTCGTAGGATTAATCATGAGAAAAATACATGGGAGAAAAAACAAAGGAAATTTGCCCAGTATTTTAATTTGGGAGATGATTACATGGCTAAAGAGGAGTGGAGCGATGCCATTGATTCTTTTTTATCTGCAAAAAAATATTGTTCAGAGCATGAGGTTATTAACGAGAGAATAAAACTGTGTCGATTTAGATTGGACGAAGAGCTACGTAGAAAAAAAGAAGAAGAGGAAAAAAGAAAACAGGAAGCACTTCGAAAAGTAATAATAAAGAAACAAGAAGAACGTAGACTTCAGTTAATTCAAGAACAGAAAGAGCTATACGCTGCAGAACAAAGAAGAAAAGAACAGCAACTTAAAGAGGAAGCTGAAAAATATAAATCAGAAAAAGAAGAAATTCTTCAAACTTTAAAGCAGCAGGGATTTAATCAGCTTTATCATTTTACAGATAGTACAAATATTCCAATGATTAAAGCTCATGGTGGACTTTATTCGTGGAAAGCATGTGAGGAATTAAAGATTGCTATTCCTAATCCTGGAGGAGATTCACTTTCCAGAGGTTTAGACCGTCGATATGGACTTGAAGATTATGTCAGATTTTCATTTCATAGACACAATCCAATGTTATATATAGCAAGAGATGATGGAAGAATTAACAAAGAAGAGTGGTTGGACGTTGATCTGGAAGTTGCGGCTTTTAGAGAGACTCAATATTCCGATATGAATGCAACGAAAACAGGACATAAAGTAGGGGATGATTTAATCTTTTTGGAGGAGAATATTCGCTATGATTTATTAAAGAAGAAAAATCAATTTGATATTGAAGAGTCGCAAAGGCAATATTATCAGGCTGAAGTGATGGTGAAGCGTCATGTGCCATTAGAATATATAAAGAACTTATAAAACAAAAGAAAAATGGGAATTGCTATAGAGATTATAATACTGGGTTTGATAATACTTACTCAGTTTTTTGCATTGCATAAAGTCTTTGAAAGAAGTAAATGTTTAAAATTTCTTTTTCCACATGTTTCAAATTTGAAAATTATTCAACGAAAAGTCTCATTGGATAATACAGAGGAAATTGACATAGAGAAAATTGTAAAGGGAGAAAGTGAATTTTCTCCGAATGCAGTTGATGTCGATTTAATCTCTCATGTAGGAAACAAAAAGTGCTCAAGTGGCTTTCAAAAGATTCTTAACTCAACCAATCTTTATTTAGTGAAAAATAAAGGAAATGCTGCAGATTTTAGAATTCTAAAAGAGGTTGCGGAGAATGAAATAGAGAAAACAGATTCAAGTATTCAATCAATTTTAAATGTTCCGCTTTACTTAGGATTGGCAGGTACTTTTACAGGTGTCATAATTGGTGTTTTAGGAATTGGATTCGAAGAGGTTCAAGCCTTAAATGGTACCGACACGATGTTAATGGTTAGTACTGAAGGTATCAAGCAATTGTTGAATAATGTTGGAATTGCTATGTTTACCAGTGCTATTGGACTTGGTTTAACATTAATAAATAATATTTTTCTATATCGAAAAGCAGTAATTGGAAATGAAGATGGTCGAACGGATTATTTTGAATTTATTCAAAGAGAATTATTGCCATTATTGTCTCGAGATATGGCTGATAGTCTGAATACTTTAAAATCAAGTTTGGATGTTTTTAATATCAAATTTAGTGCAAACTTAGATGGTTATCGTGATAATTTGGGCTTAATTAATGATAATTTAGGAAAGCAAAAGCAATTTTTAGATGCTGTTCAGGATGTTGGATTAGTACGATTATCTAATTCAATTGTAAGTACATTCGAGAAAGTTAATTCCGCAAGTAACGATTTTGAAAGCTTTAGAGGATATCAGGAAGGCTTGAATACGGTTGTTGCATCATCCGTAGGATTGTTAGACAATTATAATAAGGCCATTGGTGAATTTGAGGAGTTTAATCACAACTTAAATCTTGTATCTTCTCATATAAATGAATCTTCAGAATTCTACAATCAGTTCAAAAAATTCCTTGAATCTCACTTCTCGGAAGTGGAAGCTCGAAGAGATATTTTCACAAACAGTATTGAATTAATCGATGGAGCTTTTGCTTCTAAAATTGAAGAGTTTTCCAAACACTCCATGGATGAGTTTGGAAATTATAATAAATTCTGGAGGGAATCTGTTGATGTTTTAAACAAAGATATTGTTGATGTATATTCAAAATTGAAGAACTTCATAGAGGCAGAAACTCAAGGAATAAAGCAATATGTTTCTATGGAACAAGAAAACTTATCGATGATACTTCAAGAGAATAAGCAATTTTTCAACGATTTCAGATATGTAGAACAGATTTTTCAGTTAATGAAATCTTCTACAAAAGAAACGGTAGATTATCATGATGATGTGAGGGATGAATTAAGAAGAATAACTACTATGCTTGCTGGAGATACTGGCTTGGCCGAAGTCAATACCAATTTGGTAGAAATAAGAAAGGCTCTTGAAAAATTGAGTGTAACAGTATTACAATAACAAGAAGTAGATCATGGCAAAGAAAAAAGAAGACTCATTTTGGGTGAGTTATTCAGATATGATGACCAGTCTGTTTTTTATAATGCTGGTATTGTTTGTGTTAGTGTTTTCATATATGCGATATCAACATCAGCAGTTACAAATTCAATTGGAAGAGTATAAAAAAATAGAAGAGCTAAAAAAGGCACTCCATAATTTGGAAGGAGAGTTTTTTAAGTACGATAAAGTGAATAAAAGGCACGAATTAATTGTTCCCATTAAGTTTAAACCAGGAAATCCAGAAATTCCTAATGATGCTTTGCTTCGAGCTAGTCTTTTAAAGGCAGGTAGACACTTAAAGTCAGTCCTTAAGGGAGTTAAAAAAGAAGATGACGTAAAGTATTTACTTATTATTGAAGGTATGGCCGCAAAATATCTACCATACTCGGATAAGAGAAACAGTGATTTGGGAAATATTGATGATACTTATGCTTTAAGTTATAATAGAGCTAAGTCTCTGTTCTATTTTTGGAAAAAAAATGGAATTACTTTCGATGAAGATATTGTAGAGGTTCAATTAGCTGGTAGTGGATGGTTCGGTACTGGTAGATTTATGAATGGAGAAGAGGGGAAGAATAAACGATTTTTAATCCAGGTTATACCAAAAGTTGGTGAAATTGAAAGACATTAAAATGTTGGAATTAAAAGAGAGATATAAAGCAAGTGTATTGCTTAGTGCCATTGGTGATGCATTAGGTTGGATGACAGAATTCGTGAGAACTTCACAAGATTTGGAGGCACGTTTTGGAGTGAAAAGGATAGAAAGATATTATGAATGGGAGAAGCCTGTTGGTGGTCGTTTTCATGGATATATTGACAAGGTAAACGCTGGAGATTATTCAGATGACACTCAGCTTTTACTAGCTGTAGCTCGAAGTATAAAAAAGGATGGGTTTATAGATCAGGCTCACTTTTCTAAAATTGAATTTCCACAATGGTTACTTTATGCGCGTGGTGCAGGAAGAACCATTAAGAATGCAGCAAGAAAAATTCAACGTAAATCTGCAAGCTGGAATAACAATTTTTTCTCTTTTAAGATTAAAGAACAACTTGTAGAGTATCAGGATTGTGGTGCCAATGGAGCAGCAATGAGAATTTTGCCAATTGTTTTGGCGAACCACACAAATTGGGATAAGATTAAGAGAGAGGTTTTTGCGAATAGCATTATTTCGCATGGACACCCACGAGCAATTCTTGGGGCACTTGTTTATGCCTATTTAATCGATCAATTTTTAGGTGTAGATAAGACAGCGTTTAACCCAAAGGAATTCATAGTTAGATTAGGGCAAGAGTTTGAAAAGAATTTTACGCTTGATTTCATGGAACAGGATGATTTTAAAGCCTGGCATGACAAATGGAATGAAAATCAGGACAAGGAATTTGAGACTGTTTACCAAGAGGTGATCAAGGAGACAATTGTTTACTTAAGAGTTCTTTACAAAGGATTGGAGAATAATGAAATACCATTTGAAGTACTGAAAAAGTTGGGTTGTTTGGCTCCGCAAACGAAAGGCTCAGGAACTTCAACTGTTTTAGGAGGATTGTATTTGTCTCTACGTTTTTTTAAAGATCCATCTGCAGGGGTATTGGAAGCGGTTAATACAATTGGTTCGGATACGGATAGTGTAGCTGCTTTTACGGGAGGTTTGCTTGGAGCAATTTATGGAACTTCTATGATTCCAAATGAGTGGAGAGGTGTTCAGGATGCCAATTATTTAGCACAGGTTGCAGATGATTTATTTCAAATATATTCTGGGACATCAAATAAGGGAATAGAGGATGATTTTTTAATGGGTGGCGAATCAATCGATAAAATTGAATCTCCTAAATATAAAAAAGGGAATAGAGTTCGCTTTACACCATTGGGAATGGGTGAGATTACTGATGTTGATTTTCAAAAACCATTAACAAAAGGAAAATATAACTTGATTCTTTCGGTTTCATTTGAATCAGGACAGACTTGCATTTTTCATGCCCTTTTGAATGGTGAGATGCCAAAAGCAGAAGTAAAGTCGCATGATGAAGATCTTTTTTCAGAAATAAGAGAGCTTTCAGAATTGAACTTGAATGAGAGTTTAAAAGCCAAAGTGTATCATTATTTGGGAGATAAACCAGACGAAAGAGCTCTGGAAATAATTAAAGGTATTTTGCAAGAGTCTTTTGATGTGAAAAAGTAAATAAAGCCTTTTGTTTAACAGTAATATGTTGTGGATTTTATCCTAAATTAGTCCTTTCAATTCAGGGAAAACTTGGATTGCTTGAAGATAATTATAGAGAACAAAGAATCAGATAGATAAGATGACGAACGTTAAAGAATCAGCAAATTTTATATGGTCTATTGCGGACCTATTAAGAGGAGATTATAAGCAGAGTGATTACGGAAAAGTGATTTTACCCTTTACCGTACTAAGAAGATTGGATTGTGTGTTGGAGAAATCAAAAGCTGATGTTCTTAAAAAGAATGAACAAGTCAAATCTATGGAAATTCAGAATCTCGACCCGATTTTAAATAAGGTGGCGGGATATAATTTTCACAACAGTAGTTTGTTTGATTTTGATAAGCTGATTGCAGATCCAAATAATATAGCCGCTAACCTGAGAAACTATATCAATGGTTTTTCAGAGGATGCCAGAGAGATTATTGAACAATTCGAGTTCGATAACCAAATTACCAAGTTGGAAGATGCCAATTTGTTGTTTATGGTCTTGAAACGATTCCAGGAGGTTGATTTGCATCCTGAAAAAATCTCTAGTTTAGAGATGGGATATATGTTCGAGGAACTCATTCGCAAATTTGCCGAAATATCTAACGAAACAGCTGGGGAGCACTTTACCCCTCGTGAGGTTATTCGTTTAATGGTGAACCTACTTTTCATGAACGATCGTGATATCCTAACACAGAAAGGAATTGTAAAAACAATTTTCGATTGTTGTTCAGGTACTGGTGGGATGCTTTCTGTTGCGGAAGAGTATTTGTATGAATTAAATCCCGATGCCCGTTTAGAGGTATTCGGTCAGGAATTAAACCCAGAATCCTATGCCATCTGTAAATCGGATATGCTGATCAAGGGACAAAACCCATCCAATATTGCCAAGGGCAACAGCCTTAAAAATACCGATGGAGCAAAACAAAAAGCCGATCAGTTCATCAATAAGAAATTCGATTACCTGATTACTAATCCGCCCTTTGGTGTAAAATGGGACAAGGTATTTTCGGAAGTAAAAGAAGAGCATGAATCGTTGGGACATGGCGGTAGATTTGGAGCAGGATTACCCTCAAAAAGTGATGGCTCATTCCTGTTTCTGATGAGTTTGATATCCAAGATGAAGCCAGAAGGATCTCGATTGGCAATTGTTTTTAATGGTTCTCCCCTTTTCTCAGGTTCCCCATCCGCAAAAAAGAACGAGAGTTCAATCCGTCAATGGATCATCGAAAACGACTTGTTGGAATCCATTATAGCACTCCCAAACCAATTGTTCTACAACACGGGTATCAGCACTTACATTTGGTTGCTGAACAACAAAAAAGCGGATGAGCGAAAAGGCAAGGTGCAGTTGATTAATGCGGTGAGTTTCTTCAAGAAAATGAGTAAATCATTGGGAGACAAACGCAACGAGCTTAGCGAACAACACATTGTAGACATTACCAAGATATATGGTGACTTCACTGAAAATGACTACTGCAAAATATTCGACAATACAGATTTTGGCTACTCAAAGGTAGTAGTGGAGAGACCACTGGTTGAGAATGGTGAAATTGTTCGCACGAAAAAGGGTGCAAAGCCTGATGCCAAATTGCGAGACAGCGAAAACATTCCCCTAAAAGAAGACATAACCGAATACATGCAACGCGAGGTACTGCCACATGTACCCGACGCTTGGATAGATGAAAGCAAAACCAAGGTGGGTTACGAAATCAACTTCACCAAATACTTCTACCAATATCAAAAGTTGAGAAGCTTGGAGGAAATTCGTGCAGATATCTTGGCTCTGGAAGAAGCAAGCGATGGTCTAACCCAAAAAGTAATGGCATAGATCATGAAGAAATACGAGAACTATAAGGATTCAGGAATTGAATGGATTGGGGAGATTCCTGAGCATTGGAAAGTGACAAGGCTAAAATTTTTGGCAGATCATGTTAGGACGGGATCAACTCCACCATCAGAAAATAAAAAATATTATTCAAATGGAGATATTGATTGGTATGGACCTGGAGATTTTAAACAATTAGTTTTAGGTGAATCAAAAAGAAAAATAACTCAGATTGCAATAGAAGAGGGTAAATGTAAATTGATTGAAGAAAATTCAATACTACTAGTGGGTATTGGTGCAACAGTTGGTAAGATTGGAATTGTGCGAAATGTATGTGCTTCAAATCAACAAATTAATGCGATTAAATTTAATTCAAACCGTATAAACTCTGATTATGCTGTATATTATTTGAGTTCGATTAAACAAATAATTGTTGGAGAAGCTGATTCTGCAACACTTCCAATTTTTAATCAAACTCAAACTAAAGAGTTAATTATCACATTACCTCCTTTCCAAGAGCAAACTCAAATCGCCAACTACCTTGACCACAAAACCACCCAAATAAACGAGCTCATCAGTAAAAAAGAGCGTTTAATTGACTTATTGCAAGAGGAGCTCACAGCGGTCATCAACCAGGCAGTTACGAAAGGATTGGACTCAACAGTGCCAATGAAAGATTCGGGTGTTGAATGGTTGGGGGAAATTCCTGCGCATTGGGAAGCATGTCATTTTAAAAGAATTACTAAAAGAATTGAAGTTGGTATTGCTGAAGCAGCTACACAGGCTTATGTAGAAGAAGGTGGTGTTCCTATTTTAAGATCAACCAATATAAAAGATGGAGAAATAGAAGGTAATATTCTTCAGATTAATGAAGCATTTGCTGAAAAGAATAAATCGAAAACAATTTTTAAAAATGATTTAGTAACTGTTAGAACTGGTTATCCTGGAGTTACCGCCTTAGTGAAAGAGAATCTTCATGGTTGTCAGTGTTTTACAATGTTAATTACAACACTTGAAGATAATACAGAACCAAGATTCTATAATTATCTATTAAACTCTTATGTTGGTAAATCATATTTTAAATTAACAGCATGGGGTTCCGCTCAGAAAAATATTAGTGTTCCAATATTAAGTTTTGCGCCAATTGTTAAGTTATCATTTGATGAACAAATCTTAATATCTGATTTTCTTGATAATAAGGTGTTTGAATTTGATTTAAAGAAACAAAAAGTAGAACAGGAAGTAAATCTCCTAAAAGAATATAAAACTGCATTGATTTCAGAGGTCGTAACGGGTAAGGTAGATGTGAGAGATGAAATTTTAAACTAGATATGGAAGCATTAGTTGATAGGCTTAGAAGATTAATAGACGATTGTTGGGATAGTTTCTCAGCGAAAGTTGGTGGTGAATTAATTAGCATCAACAAGGAAGCTTCCATGCAATTGCAATTTGCATACATCTTAAAATATGCAGTTGATCTCATTATTCATCATCAGGATGAATCAGTTGAGATAGAGTTGGAAACTGGAATTCCGACTAATGGCAGAATGCGTGAGTGTGATATTGTAATTTATATTACAAAGGGAACACGGAAAGCTTATTTGCCCATAGAGATGAAATGCTACAAGGAGTATGCTGCCAGTGGTGGTAAGCGGGGAGCTACTGATATTTTCTTTAAAGATGTGTATGTTGATTTGGAATTGCTGGAGTCCTATGCAAAAAATGAAAATTACATACAGGGCATTCAATTGGTAATGACCGATTTTGAACGTATCCCATTTCCTGAAGTACGTATTGGTAAATATTGGGATTACGATATTTCAGATGCCAAATCGATTACTGATGGCATTCATCTGACGACACCAATAGGAGGCAAGGATGTTGATGTCAAACTGCAAGGAAGCTACGAGTTCAAATGGATAACATCTGGGACTTATTACTTTTTAAAACTGGAAAATAAGGAATCGTAAATTGTGGGATTTATCAAAAAGACGATTGATTCAATTTAAAATTATAAATAATGAGTGCAGAGCAAATTCTAAACGAAATTAATGAATGCATCTACAATTCTGATGTAAATAGTTTAGCGAATAATATTGATATCATTACAGAATTGCTTTCCGATGAGGAAGTAAGCAAGGAATTGTCGATGCTTTTGTTTCAAAATTATACGAGTTTTAAAGCAGATGCACTAGCCAAAATGATGGAGATCATTATTCGTAAACGTCCTGAATTAGCTTTGCTTAAACATCCTGAAAATTTCCTGTTTAGAGTGGCAATTATTAAAGGCTCTTTTGAATTGTACGAATGTTATATTGAAGAAGCAGTGGAGCCTTTCCTTGCAAACCAAGATGCCGATGAGCAAGAAATGTATTATTTAGATCTAATGACTACTACGGAATCTTTATCGGAAGCCTTTTTCCCTCAATATGAATCTTGTAAAAAAGGTTTACACTACAATGGTGCTTTTGGTACAGCTGAAGATAATCCGAATGTTCTGTTGATTAATCGCGACAATTACGAGGTAATGGAAGATGTGATGGAAAAATACAATACGATTGTTGGTCGTCGAGATATTATTCAAGACTTAAATAAAAGAGCAGGCTTACTAGATTAAAGAAAGAATAAGGATAATATGTGTAAAGATCAAAATACCATCTCAGTTGGAACAGCTTCCTTTAAGTCATTTCTTTCCTTATGTGAAGAAAATACGATGGAGATTCCGGAATATCAACGTCCATATGTGTGGAGTCAGGAGAAGGTTGATGCACTTTTAGGTGATATTAAAGATTTTTATTACGATGATCATATGGTAAAAAGGGAAGCTAATTCTAATTACTATATGGGAGCTCTTCTATTGCATCAGAAAGAAGATAATCGATTACAGATAATTGATGGACAACAAAGAATAACTACTCTACTGCTACTCGATCATGCTCTAAATGCAGAAGAGAGTGTCTTGAGTCAAGCCAATGGGAATTTAAAGCTGAATTTTAATTCCCCTTTATCTAAAAAAAATATTCTATCCAATTATGCTTTTGTGCAGAATGACAAGAGCTTCTTAAAAAAAGAGGATTATAAGAATTTATTAGATCATTTAGTTTTTACCATCATTATTAGTACTTCAGAGGATGAGGCTTTTACATTCTTTGAGACTCAAAATAATCGTGGCGTTAAACTAAGTCCAGTAGATTATTTGAAATCTTACCATTTACGTGAATTAAAATCAGACGAGGATAAGCAAAAAGTTTTTGCAAAACAATGGGATAAGGACAACCAAAATCAATTTTTGAATTTACTTTTTACAAAATTTGTATGGCGTGCTCGTAAATGGAGGGGTAAAAGCTTATTCTACGAAAATCAGGATTTAATTTTAAATGAGTTTCAGAAAGAAACGCATTCAATGAATGGTTCTGTTCAGCTTTATCCTAATCGTATTAATAGTTTGGCGAAATCATTAAGTTATTCGGTAGAGAATGGCATGGCAGTCCACACTTCCCCAATATCTATTCAAGCCAATCCCGAAAATTATCCGTTTTCAATTCGTCAACCTATAGAGAAAGGGCTAGCTTTTTTTCTGTTCACACAGAAATACGCAGCTGTTTATAAATACATATTCAAACAAGAGCATCCTCACGATAAAGAATTGAATGATGCACTACATTTTTATCGAGAAGTGTATTATAGACTTTCAATATACCTCAAAGAGTTATTCAAGCTTTGTTTGGTGATGTACTACGACAAATTTGGTTCTCATCAGATTAATGATTTTGCTCTTTGGTTGGATTATTTATTGGGATCGTATAGAATACATCAAAAAAGTATTGTAGCACAAACGCCAATAAAAATGTTGAGGGATGATATGCCTGAAAATTTATTGGATGTTATCGATAGGGCTTACCTGCCTCAGGAGGTGTATGTATTTTTAAAGAGTGTGACAGATTCTACAAAATATACAGAGTTAAATTTCAAGAGTGAAAATGGGGTGCAGGCTCAGTATAAGAATCAGTTACTTGCTTATTTTAAGCCAGATGATAAGGATAAAGATTTGTCGAACAAAATAAATTGGATAAATGATTTTATCACAAATAGAAAATAAACCACTGGATATAAAATCAGAATTGGTAACGCTTCGAACTTATACGGAGAGGAACTTGTTCTTTAATATCCCAATTTATCAGCGTTTGTATGTTTGGAATGAGGTACAGATTAACACTCTATTGTGGGATTTGAACAATGCCAAAGATGAAAAATCATACTACTTGGGTGGTATCATGCTCTCGAAAAACACGAATAATTACGATTTAATTGATGGACAGCAGCGTTTTACAACCTTATGGCTGATAGGTTATGTCTTAAAAAATGCATTAAGCGATTTTCTCTATACAAAAGAGAATGAAAAGAAAAGAGGGCGAATTACTTTCTCCATTAGGGATTTTGCTAATGAGTATTTCCAAAATCCTACTCAACAAGTATTTTCAGATAAAGATGCAGAGCAGGAATTGCAACCAGTAACCGAAGCATTAAAAACAATTACTCGTTTTTTCGAAGAGAATAACATTTCTGCAGAGGAAAAACTGAAGCTTTCAGAATTCATTTTTAATAAAGTACAACTTATTGCAACAACAATACCACCATCGACTGATGAGAATCGTCTTTTTGAGGTGATGAACAATCGTGGTGTTCAATTGCAACATCACGAAATATTGAAAGGCGAGCTGTTAAATGAAATTAAATTTGATGAAGATTATTTTGTGTACGCACAACTGTGGGAGGCTTGCTCTCTCATTGATGAATACATCGAAAAAAACATAAAGGAAGTTGTCGGATTAAGTTGGAAGGAACTAACTTTTTCTTCAGACGAGGAAGAGAGAGAGGTTGGCTTACCTAAGGATATTAAATCCATTATTAGAACAAAGTTATCCTATAATAATGACAATAACGCAGATTGTTCTGGCTTGTTGGATATTCTTACAGAAAACAAATGGGAAGAACTTGATGAAAAAGAAGATGATTATGGATATGATTCAGGTCAGGTAAGAAGTATTATTTCTTTTCCAATGTTTCTACTTCATTCTTTGAGAGTATATTTTTTTCAAAAGCAACAGGCTGGTTTTGATGTCCCTAATGTGGAAATTAAAGAAAAGAAGTTACTTCAAATATTCCATGAAAGCTTTTTTGGATTCATTAATTCGAATGAAGTATCTCGAGCAGAAATAGTAAAGGAGTTTTTAGATCTTTTATGGGATGTGAGAGTTCAATTCGATAAACAGGTTATTAAGTGGGTGCAAAAGGAAGACTCAGAAAGGCATTCTATTAAACGACTATATTTAAATAAGGATGCTCTTCAAAGAAGAGAGCTTGACAGGAATGAAGATTTCGCTCTCTTGCAAAGTATGTTGTATCACTCTCAACAAATAATAACGCACTATTGGTTAACTCCTTTTCTTTACCATTTAATAAAAAATAATGGAACAAAAGAAAATTATAATTATTTGCGAAAACTCGATAATGCAATGTTTTGTTCGAAGATGGATGGCGATTTGCGAGAAAGAAGTTGGGAGTTGATAGGGAAAGATTTGAATGATATAGAGTATAATATTGATGTCTTGGATGAGCATAAAGGTACAGGTTATTGGAGTTATTGGTTTTACAAGTTGGAATTTATTTTGTGGTACTATCGAAGAGAAATTCTAACATCAAATACATTAGTTGAAACCACTGAAGTCAATTGGGAAGAATACAGAATGACTGCAAAAAATTCGGTGGAACATATTTCTCCCCAACATCCGAAAGAGTATGATGATAATTTGGTTTGGAGTAAAGAGGATTCAGAAGAGTATAAGTTTAGAAAAATAAATGATTTTGGAAATTTGGTCTTATTGGCTAAGAACATTAATTCAGAATACTCCAATAAAATTTTCACAACCAAGAGTAGTGAGTTTATCGCCAAAGCAAAGAATAATAGAATTGATTCATTAAAATCAGCATTGATTTTTGAACATAGAACCTGGGATTGGGAAAAGTGTCAAGATCATAGAGATGAAATGAAAAAAATATTCAATAAGTATTTATTGGAAACAAAAAGCTCAAATATTAACTTAAATCAGGAACAATGGCAACAGGAATACATACCGAATTAACATTCGAGGCAGCTATCGAGGCTTCTTTACTGGAAAAAGGTGGGTATATCAAAGGACACTCAAGCGATTTTGATGTCGAAATGGGATTGTTTCCAGTTTATGTAATTGAGTTTATAAAGGCATCTCAACCTAAAGAGTGGGATAAAATTAATAACATCCATAAAACAGATGTTGAGAAAAAGCTTATTCAACGTTTAATTAAGGAACTGGATTTACGTGGTACTTTAGATGTTATACGAAATGGTTTTATTGATTATGGGGTGAAATTCAAGATGGCTTTCTTTCGACCAGAGAGTTCTTTGAATCCTGAAACTGAAATTCTTTATCGAAAGAATCACCTATCGGTTACCAGGCAGCTGTATTACGAACGACAAGGTAATAATTCATTGGATATGGTATTGTCCTTAAACGGCCTACCAATTGCAACTGTTGAGCTTAAAAATCAATTTTCGGGGCAAAATGTAAGCAATGCGAAAAAGCAATACGCTTACGATAGAGAACCTAAAGAACCGATCTTCCAATTTAAAAAGCGCTCTTTGGTTCATTTTGCTGTTGATACTGATGAATGCTTTATGACAACTCGTTTGTCCGGAAAAAAAACACGATATCTTCCTTTCAATTTAGGATATAAAAATGGTGCAGGTAATCCTCCTAACAAAGAGGGATATCGTACATCTTATCTTTGGGAGTATGTTTTTGCCAAGGATAGTTTTATGGACATCATTGGGAAGTTTCTTCACCTTAAAATTGAGGCATACGAATTGAATGGTGTGAAGAAGAAGAAAGAGACTATGATATTCCCTCGCTTTCATCAAATGGAAGTAGTTCGAAAATTAACCAGAGATGCAAGAGAAAACGGAGCTGGTACCAATTATCTAATTCAACATTCTGCAGGTTCTGGAAAATCAAATTCAATTGCTTGGTTATCTTATCGCTTGTCAAGTTTACACAATTCAGATAATGAAAGAGTTTTCGATTCGGTGATTGTTATAACCGATAGAAGAGTATTGGATGATCAATTGCAGAAAACAATCTACCAATTTGAACACAAAGATGGGGTAGTACAAAAAATAGATAAAGATTCTCAGCAATTGGCAGATGCCATCGAAGACGGATCCAACATTATTATTACCACTCTTCAGAAATTTCCATTTATTCTGGATAAAGTAGGAGAATTACCATCTCGAAAATATGCTGTAATTATTGATGAGGCTCACTCTTCACAGGGAGGTGAGGCCAGTAAAAAGTTAAAGGAAGTACTGTCTGCCAAATCTCTTGAAGAAGCTGCAAAAGAAGAATTATATTCAGGTCTGGAGCAGGATGCTGAAGATGAAATTAGAAAGTCGATGGAAGCCCGTGGTAAGCAAAATAACCTTAGTTTTTTTGCTTTTACTGCCACGCCAAAAGCTAAAACTGTTGAAGTGTTTGGAACACCAAATATAGAAGGTTTGCCCCAGCCATTTCATTTGTATAGCATGAAACAAGCAATTGAGGAAGGCTTTATTTTGGATGTACTTAAAAATTACACCACTTATAAAACTTACTTTAAGCTATCCAAAGAGATTGAAGATGATCCTAATGTAAATAAGAAACAAGCAGCAAAGGCTATTGGGCGATTTTTATCATTGCACCCTCATAATTTGGCGCAAAAAACGGAGGTAATGGTTGAACATTTTCGTCAGGTTGTGTCGAAAAAGATTGGTGGTAAGGCAAAAGCAATGCTCGTTACAGGGTCTCGATTGCACGCGGTTAGATACAAAGAAGAGTTTGATAAGTACATCAAAGCCAAAGGGTATAACGATATTAAAACGCTGGTTGCATTTTCCGGAAAAGTGATTTACGACAATTATCCGGATGGAGTAACTGAAGTGGAACTGAATGGTTTTAAGGAAAAAGAATTGCCGAAAAAGTTTAGTTCTAATGAATACCAGTTGCTTCTAGTCGCAGATAAATATCAAACTGGATTCGACCAACCATTATTGCATACAATGTACGTTGATAAGGTGTTGTCAGGTGTAAAATGTGTACAAACCTTATCTAGGTTGAATCGAATGTGTGAAGGTAAGGAAGATACCTTTATACTAGATTTTACTAATGAAACAGAAGTTATATTAGCTTCTTTTCAACCTTATTTTGAGTTAACCAATGTAAAGGAAACCACTGATCCCAATCACCTTTATGATTTAAAGGGTGAAATTGATAAAGCACAGATTATTTGGCAATCGGAAATTGATAATTTATGTAATGTATTTTTCAAATCCGCAAAGGTTCTTTCTGTTAAAGAGCAGGGCAGACTGAATGCTTTTATTGATCCTGCAGTGGAACGATTTAAGCAATTGCCAGAGGAGAATTCAAAGGAGGATGTTATTGGTACAGAAATTACACAGGAAAACTTCAAGCATGCATTACAATCATTCACTCGTCTTTATGCATTCCTAACTCAAATTATGCCGTTTTCCGATGTTGATTTAGAGAAGCTTTTTACTTATGCCAAATTTCTTTTGAAGAAGTTGCCACGGAAAAATCAAGCAGATCGTTTTAAGTTAGGTGATGAGGTGGCCCTTGAGTATTATCGTTTACAAAGAATAGCCGAGCAGAATATTGTTATGGAAAGTCAGGGTGAATATGGCCTAGATGGTGGGAATGAGGCTGGTATTCGAATTGGAAATAAAGAAGAAGAAGCTGCTCTTTCAGAAATTATCGATCTCCTAAACAAACGCTTTAGTACTGAGTTTGCAGAAGCAGATAAATTGTTTTTCGATCAGATTGAGGCAGAACTAGTTGCTGATGAAAAACTTTCAGAGCAAGCTAGAAGTAATACGAAAGAAAATTTCAAATACGGATTTAATGAGATTTTTATGGATAAGCTTATTGAGCGTATGGAGCAAAATCAGGATATTTTCTCAAAAATGATGGACGATAAAGAGTTTGGTGGACTTGTGAAAAATTATATGCTTGAGAAAGTTTTCAATAAACTAAATTTAAATCCATAACGATTTTTGAGACAGTCAATAAAAATATTAAATAAGAAAAACTAAATGAATAGATTAAGAATTATAAGATAAATGCATTTTACAAAGGAAAGTCACGACGTTTTGAAAAATTCACACAGTTATTTGATTTTTAGGTAGTTTGGATGATTTTCAAGCCATAACTGATGAATTTTTGAAGAAGGGTAAAAAGCTTTCTATAGTAAAAAAAGAACTTTCAACCAGAAAAGAATATTTTGTTGAACATGTGAATTTGACTGACATGTAGGTGGGAATAGTTGTTTTATATTTTAAAGTGATAATATGAAGAGAGATATTTCTCCATTTTTAAAAGATTATAGAGAGCCTGATGGAATGATTGATGATATTCTTGAGTGGGATTCTATAAAAACAATACCAAATAGACCTGGTGTTTATATTATTGTGAGCCCCTCTCAAAGGTTTATTTATCCTAATGGAGAATCCTGTGTCATTTACATTGGGATGAGTGTTTCTTTAGCATCTAGACTTCAACAGTATCACCGAAGGATTAATGAAATAAAGCAACTAAAAAAAACAGATCGTAATAAGGATTGGTATTATGGCAGGTATCAATACATTAATACCTTTGGCGGTAAAATCTATTATTTTACGACTCGTGGAACTCAAGACGAAAAGAATCTAGAAGAGAAAATCCTTGCGAAATTCTATGATAGGTTTTTATCACTTCCGGTTGGTAATGGAGCCTTTTCTTTTGGGAGATAATAAAACCTATCCGTTTTGTCATTTTATCTCCTAACCAATGAAGTATGAACGTTATTTTTCTATTTCTAAATAAAACTATTTTTGTTTTTATTACTTATTTGAACTTAATGAAAGTAATAAAGACAGAATTTTCGATCTAATATGAATTGATGAATATATATGCTTAAGCTATGAGAAAATTAAGCACAGCTTCCCAATCAGGAAACTCATCAGATCCAAAATTGATGAGTTTTCCTTCAAACTGATCTTGTCCCTTTCCTTCAGTATAATCATCAATCAAATAATCTCCTTTAAGCAATGCTTTATTGGGTGAAAGAATCAATTTGTTCACCGCTTCATATCCCAGGTGATTTTCCACCCAAATTCTTTTTTCCATATAGGAAAGTGGGTTTTTCTCAGATGGTGCACTTAAAATATATATTTCAGAGTTAGGTTGTTTATTGAGTTTTTGAAAAGCTTCGATAGCTCCTTTAATTGGCTTAAGATTTCTAAAGAAATCAACTTGGGCCTGTGGGTATTTCATTTCTGGACAATTTTGAATATGCTCATGGTAAGCTCCCATAAAGTCACAAAGGACATCGTCCATGTCGATATAAATGATTGTGTTTTTCATAGGTGCAATAATTAAATTACTAATTGAATCTAGCTATTTTATTTCTTCTTAGGAAAAAAGTTTAGACTTCATTTGTACTACTTTTAGCCTGGGTTAAAGAGCAGGTATACAGGTGAGTAGCTTGTGTCAGGCTAAAAGTTTAGTAATTTTTGAGGTAAAAAAGTTTTAATATTACATATTAGCTAACTTATCAGTCTCATCAAAGAGTACATCTTTTAAAATCTTCACATAGATACCGGTTGTTTTGGTTTCTGAATGCCCAAGCAATTGACTGACATATGGGAGAGACATGTTGGCTGCTATTGCATTAGTTGCAAATGAGTGTCTCGCACAATGAAATGAAATACCACCTTTCTTTCTTATTTCAGCTAATCTCATAATCTCTTTCAGATTTTGATTTGTTTTTTGATTAGATAAGACTTTAAATACCTTACAGTAAGGGTACTTATCTTTATTTTTTATAAGAGCTTGAGCTTGTGGAATAAGCGGAATATTTACCAAACGTTTAGTTTTGTGCATTTCCAGGGTGATCATTTTTCTATTAATAGATTTCTTGGTTTCAATATTGTAGAAGGGATATTCAAAAATATCTCCATGGGTTAGATTTTTAATGTCAGTGTATCTTAATCCGGTATAACAACTGAATAAGAAATATTTTAGCACTTCTTTTCTTGCAGGACTCAGTTTCTTAGAGTGTAATAATTTTTCTAGGCTATTTATTTCAGTAAAACTTAAAAATTCTCTATTACCAGAAACCTTCTTTAATTTAATTTTTGCAAAAACAGAATCTTGAACTATTGAGTGTTTTATGGCCTCATTTAGTATTGTTCTGATAAAAGCCAGCGATTTATAAATGGTGTTGGTTTTATTTTTGAGTTCATCAATCATATAGTTTTCGTAATCCCTAATGAAATCAAGGTTGTTAATCTCACTTAATGAAATTTTACCAATATGATATTTTTTCAGTTTCGTTATTTGAGATTTATAAGTTCGTACAGCTTCTTTCGATAGGTTTTTATTCGTATTGATATAGTTTAGTGCAAAGTCGTAAAAATCTTTTGAGTTGTAATTTGATTTAAATTTGAGACTAAATTCTGTGAAGGTCGGTGTTTTTTCGAATCTTATAAAGTCGTTAAGTATTTGTTGAGCTTTTACCATGGTTTGGTTTAGCTTCATGTTATTTATGGCAGAATTTTTAATTGATGTTTTAAATTGGAATTTGTCTTTTAGTAGATCTCCTTCTTGTGCACTAATACCAATTGGGTAGTATCTGGATTTTCGATTTATTGTCAGGCGTAGGAAGATAGAATTTGAACCATCTTTTCTTTTGAAATCTTTACGAAGGATTAATTTAAGAGTAGCATTCATATTTTTCATTTTTTTGTGTAAAACAATTGTGAAACAAAAATGAAAAACAATGGAATTATAGAGGGGAAGAAAATATAAAAGAATTTCTCTAAATAATTGAAAATGAAACAAATTGAAATAAAAGGTTTCAACTTGTTTCATTTATGTGTGGAGCTGCAGGCTTCTATGGTGTTTTATCTAAGGGGCTGTAGATGAGTTGAATGTAAGTATTGTAAAAGGGAAATTCACCTGAGAGCTCAACTACCTAAGTAAATTTTATCATTTATTGCTATTTGATTTTGTTTAGTGTTTGGTTTGTACACTCTTATTGGGCATTTTTATTAAGTGAAGTAGGGGTTAAGTGCTCTCAATTTCAGCGGGATGAGTGTTTTTCTTTATTTGAAAATATCAATTAAGAGCATTTAAATGCAATTTTAAGAGGGACTATAAAAAGATTACTCCTATATTTTACTTTTTTAGTCCCTTATGATTTAACTGATAGTATTTTTAGTGTTGGTTGATAAATTTAGGTTATTGAGTCATTTTCCATATTTATTCTTTTTAACTTTGAATCCATTCAATTTTAACCTAACTATATTATGCTTGTAATTATTAAGAAAATATTTGTTCTATCCTTATTGGTATTAATATATTCATCATCTTTTGGAGATAATGAAACAAACTCACTTCTCAAGCAATTAGATAATATGCTGGATCAAAGGATTCAGTTCGATCAAAAAAAAGAATCAAGACTTAAAGAACTCAAATCGTTTATTGCAGATCCCAATATATCCTCTGATGAGAAATATCATTTTCAAAATAAACTTATCGGTGAATATGAAGCTTATAAATTTGATTCTGTAATTTATTATATCAGTCAGAACAAAGTGCTTGCCCAAGAGTTACAAAATAACACAATGCTGAATAAAACCAGAATACAATTATCCAGAATACTTGCAGGTTCGGGCAGATACAAAGAGTCTTTTGATGTTTTAGCTGAGATTAACAGAAATATACTTACGAAAGATTTACTTAAAGATTACTTTAGTGCTTTTGTCTTAACATACAACGAGTTAATCTATCATTCGCAAGTGTTAGAATATACGAAACAATATGAAAATCTTTACACAAACTATGTGGATTCTTTATTATCTACTTTACAAGCAGAGTCGGATGAATACTTATCTATAGTTGAGGAACAAAAGCTTTATGAGGGAAATCCTGAAGCTTGTCTGGAAATTAATACCAAACGGCTAAAGAATGCCAAATTGGGCGATCGTAATTATTCAATAATTACTTTCCAACGCGCCTTAGCTTATGAATATTTAGGAAAGCTGGAACATGCAAAGAAATTTTTTATCTTATCGGCAATTTCCGATATACAGGGTTCGATAAAAGATAACGCGTCTTTAGCCAAACTTGCATTGTTACTTTTTAATGAAGGGGATATCAATAGAGCATACAGGTATATTAATATCTCATTCGAAGATGCTGATTTTTTCAATTCAAAATTACGATTGATTAATATATCTAATATTCTTCCAGTGATTAATGCAGCCTTTCAAAATGAGAGTGAAAAACAAAAATCGAGACTTCGTATTTATTTAATCATAATTAGCATTCTATTTGTAGGCCTTGCTTCATCCTTTTTGTTTATTTATAAACAGATGAAGAAACTAAGTTTGGCTCGGAGTGAACTTCAAGGGGTTAACAGACAGTTAAAAAGTCTAAATAACGAATTGCTGGGAACCAATAAACAACTTATCGCATTGAACAATGAACTTTCTGAGACCAATCATGTAAAAGAACAATATATCGGTAATTTTCTAAATATTTGTTCTAATTATATTGACAAACTAGAGAATTTCAGAAAAACTGTAAATAAAAAGCTTGCAAATAAAAAGTATATTGAATTGTATGAAATGACAAAATCAAAGCAGATAGTGGATCTTGAGATAGAAGAGTTTTATACTAATTTTGACAATACTTTTCTACATATCTATCCCGATTTTGTTGAGGAGTTAAATGCATTATTAAAAAAAGATGAGGTCATTATTCTAAAGAAAGACGAAGTACTAAATACGGAGCTAAGAATATATGCACTAATACGACTTGGAATAACCGACAGTTCAAAAATTGCTGAACTACTTCGTTACTCTGTAAATACCATATACAATTATAGAGTTAAAATTAAAAATAAAGCAGCAATCGCTCGTGATGAATTTGAAGATCACATTAAAAAAATAGGCTCCTTTTCAAAATAAAGTGGTTCTATAATCTTTTCCATTTACCTCCTCTTGAAGATATAAAGGGATTAAGATATTTTATTTTTTCGGTCTCCATGTATTCAGATCAGATAAAATATTCATCTCTTTATACTATTTGTTTTTGAGTTTTACTTCCTATAAACCTCAAAACAATCTACTTTTTACACTCTACTCTTAAAATCTTATGATCTTAAAGTCAGTAAGTTAAGAAAGGTGTAAGTTTGGTATCATCTACTTTTTCACTACTTGGCGTTGAATTCTGCTTATGTGCTTAATACTTTAGCATCGCAATATTGTAAGTGTTATTTATACACTAATGCTAAATGTTAAAGTTGAAATGCAAAACAAAACAAGTCACACAAGAAAACTAAACGACTATATTTCGGTTGACTGTGTAATATTTGGATATAACGACAAAGAACTTCAGGTTCTACTTGTAGATAGAACACTTACCAACGAAAGCACTGGTGAAATCGAATTTTCGGATCTGACATTAACGGGAAATCACGTTTATGAAGATGAAACCATTGAAGAGGCTGCTTATCGTGTGCTTTTCGATTTAACGGGATTGAAAGATGTTTTTCTTGATCAGTTCAAGGCCTTTGCTCACCCCGACCGTTTAAAAAAGGAAAATGACCGAAAATGGTTATTACATGACGGTAGAGATCCAGACAAAAGAATTGTATCCATTGGATTCTTTGCACTCTTGGCAACACAGAATGTTACATTGGAATGGAAGGGTAGAAATGTAAAATGGGTCCCTTTATCAGAAGTTGGTGAATTGGCATTCGACCATAGTCAAATTGTGGAAGAAGCTTTGAAGGCTTTACGAAGCAAAATCAAACACGAACCAATCGGATTCGAACTACTTCTTGAGAAATTCAGTCTTACTGATGTGCAGAATGTTTATGAGCTAATACTAGGAACAGAGTTAGACAAGAGAAATTTTAGAAAGAAAATTGGTCGTATGAAGTACCTAATTCCTTTGGATGAAAAGCAAAAGGGAGTAGCACATAAGCCTGCCAGACTTTACATGTTTAGCCGCGATGTGTATGAAAAAACCAGAAAAGAATTGTTTGATTTTACAGTGTAAGGAAAATGAGCTTGACTACTAAAATATCTATAAAAGAGAAGATTGGATATGCCCTGGGAGACGGAGCTGCAAATATAGCCTGGAGAGGGGTAACAACTTTTCTGTTCATTTTCTACACCGATGTATTTGGATTGAATCCTGCTGCGGTTGGCTTACTCATGCTTGTTGCTCGTTCATCCGACGGAATTAGTGATGTTTTAATGGGGATTGCAGGTGACAGAACGAAAAGCAAATATGGCAAATTCAGACCATGGATCTTATTTACAGCCATTCCTCTTGGTGTAATCCTGTCTCTGTTATTTACTGCCCCTGACTTATCTCCAACCGGAAAAATAATTTACGCCTACTCAACCTATATTATTTTCACACTGGTTTACACTGCCAATAATATTCCATACGGAGCCCTAATGGCGGTAATGACAGGTGACGATAAAGAAAGAACAAGCATAGGTTCATACCGAATGGTAGGAGCATTTGCTGGTGGAATGCTGGTACAAGGCGCACTATTGTTCCTGGTTGCTAATTTTGGAAATATCAACCCTAATATCCAGATAAAAGAGCAAGCCTTCGATCAATATTTGGTGACAGTTTCAGCTCCCACAGATGTTGAAAATGTTAATATTAAAACCAAAGATGGTATCGCAAAATTTAGCTGGGCGAATGATCTCGATTCAGACAATACTCCAACCCAAAGCAAGAGTTTTAGCATAGAAGCCAATCAAGAATATTCCTTCATAGTAAAAGGGGAAGAAAGTTTACATCAGGATAAAGTAATTGTAATCGATCAGAAGAGTGGCTATTCCAACTCTATGTATTTGATGTCGGCTTTTTTAGCTCTGTTCATGTTAATTACATTTTGGAGTACCAGAGAGCGAATTCAACCACCAAAAGAACAAGAGAACAACCTTTTAAAAGATTTGAAAGATTTGGTTCAGAATAAACCTTGGTTAGTATTGCTTACAATTGGATTGCTATTTAGTATTTACAACTCCATTAAACAGGGAATTGTTGTAATCTATTTTACGCATTATTTGCACAATCAGCTTTTGGCAGCATCATTTATGGTGGCCTTAATGTTTGCATCAATTGCTGGTGCCATGATTACGGCTCCTCTCAGCAAAAAATTTGGTAAGAAAAAGCTATTTATTTATGCTCTCATTTTTTCAGGTGCCACCAATGCATCAATCATTTTTTGTGGTCCAAATGATACCTCAGCAATATTTGTTTTAGGCATTGTATCGGAGTTTGCAGCAGCAATCTTCCCTACCCTGTTTTTCGCCATGCTTGGCGATGCTGCCGATTATTCTGAATTTAAAAATGGCCGCAGAGCAACAGGTTTGGTGTACTCAGCAGGTTCTTTTGCCACCAAGTTTGGAGGTGGTGTTGCTGGAGCAATCATTGGATTTGTATTGGCTGCCTTCCATTACAATGGACAAGATCATATTGCCATTCAAGGAGCAATACCCGGCATCAAGATGCTCATGAGTTGGATACCGGCAATCATTGCCATTCTGGGAGCTTTGTTTATGGGTATATATCCTTTGAATCAGGATAAAATGAATGAAATAACTACTGAATTAAGTAGAAGACGAGTTGAAGATAGATTGTAAGACAGTAACATTTAAACAGAATATTATGAAGTACGGTTTCTTTGATGATGCCAATAGGGAGTACGTTATTACCTTACCCAAAACACCATTTCCATGGATCAATTATCTAGGGAACAAGGACTTTTTTGGGTTGATTTCGAATACAGCGGGAGGATATACATTTTACAAAGATGCCAAGTTCCGTAGATTGACCAGATATCGCTACAACAATGTTCCTGTTGATACAGGCGGGCGTTACTACTATATTAAAGATGAAAATACAGTTTGGAATCCAGGATTTAAACCTTGCCAAACTGAATTGGATCATTACGAATGTCGCCATGGTTTAGGATACACACGATTCATCAGTAAAAAGAATCAAATTTCATCCGATTTACTCTGCTTTATTCCTTTGGATTATATGGGTGAAGTTCACCTTTTAAAACTGAAGAACGATTCAAATCAAGCTAAAAAAATAAAGTTATTCTCTTTTGCAGAATGGTGCCTTTGGAATGCCGAAGATGATATGACCAACTTCCAACGTAATCTGTCAACTGGTGAAGTTGAAGTTGAAGGATCTACCATCTATCACAAAACAGAATACAAAGAACGCAGGAATCATTTTGCATTTTTCTCTGCCAATACCAAAATTGATGGATTTGATACAGATCGTGAATCTTTCATTGGAATGCACAATGGCTTCAATAATCCTGAAGTAATTGAGGAAGGAAAAGCCAAAAACAGCATTGCACATGGTTGGTCACCGATAGGTTCTCATTTCATCGAAATTGAATTAAAAGCCAATGAAGAAAAAGAATTTGTCTTCATTTTGGGATATGTCGAAAACGATGTAAAAGATAAATGGAGTTCAAAAGGCATCATTAACAAGACGAAAGCAAAGGAAATGATGAATCAATTTGATTCTTCCGATAAAGTTTTGGATGCATTCACAAAATTAGGGAATTACTGGAGCAATTTACTGGACACATTTCAACTTGAAAGTGAGGAAACAAAGCTGAATCGAATGGTGAACATCTGGAATCAATACCAATGTATGGTGACTTTCAATATGTCAAGAAGTGCCAGTTTCTTTGAAAGTGGTATTGGCCGCGGAATGGGATTTAGAGATTCTAACCAGGATTTGATTGGTTTTGTACACCAAATACCAGAATTAGCTCGCGAAAGAATATTAGACATTGCAGCCACTCAATTCGAGGATGGTGGGTGTTATCACCAATATCAGCCATTAACTAAAATGGGGAATCATGCATTAGGTGGCGATTTTAATGATGATCCATTGTGGTTGATTCTTTCAGTAACCGCCTACATTAAAGAAACTGGAGATTTTGGAATTTTAGAAGAGCAAGTTCCTTTTGATAACGATGAGAGTAAAGCTAAAAGTTTATTTGAGCATTTACATGCCTCATTTTATCATGTGGTTAACAATTTAGGCCCTCATCAACTACCGTTAATTGGTCGTGCCGATTGGAATGATTGCTTAAACCTGAATTGCTTTTCTGATAATCCCAATGAATCATTTCAAACCACAGGAAACAAAAAAGGAAGAACTGCGGAATCATTAATGATTGCCGGACTGTTTGTAGTTTATGGCAATGAGTATGTGAAGCTTTGCAATAGAATTGGCAAAGATGACGATGCGATTAAGGCCCAAGTGCACGTGAACAACATGACCGAAGCTGTTAAGACAAGTGGATGGGATGGTGATTGGTACCTACGAGCCTATGACTATTTTGGCAATAAGGTAGGATCGAATGAAAATGAGGAAGGTAAAATCTTTATCGAATCGCAAGGCTGGTGTACCATGGCCGAAATTGGTACTGAAGAAGAAATGCCTGAAAAAGCACTGAATAGCGTTAAAGAAATGCTGGACACACCCTATGGTATTGTTCTGAACAATCCAGCTTTTACCGAATACAAAATTGAGTATGGTGAAATCTCTACCTATCCTGCGGGATATAAAGAAAATGCAGGAATATTCTGTCACAACAATCCCTGGATTGTTATTGGTGAAACACTAATAGGCAGAGGTGACCAGGCCTGGGATTATTTCAAAAAAATATGCCCTGCATACCTTGAGGAAATAAGCGAATTGCACAAAGTTGAACCCTATGTATACTGCCAAATGGTAGCCGGGAAAGATGCATTTAAACCGGGTGAAGGAAAAAACAGTTGGCTAACGGGAACTGCATCATGGAATTTCTATGCAATAACTCAATACATTTTAGGTATTCAACCAGATTATGATGGGCTTAAAATTGATCCTTGCATTCCTTCAGATTGGACAGATTTCACTGTTACTCGTCAATTTCGTGGAGCAACTTATAACATTCAAGTTTTGAACCCAACTGGAATTAACAAAGGAGTAAAATCTATGGAAATTGATGGAAAATTAGTCGATGGAAATACGATTCCATTGTTAGAACCAGGTACACATCAAGTAAAAATTACTTTAGACTAAACATATTAAAGAGATGAAAATCAAATACTATAATATATCGCTTTTGTTTTTTATTAGTTTGCTAACAGCATTGGTTTGTTCTTGTGAAAAAAGTACAGTGCCAATTACTGAGAACGAACAATTAATTCTGATTAATCAGGTTGGGTATGAAAACGGCGCAATTAAAAAAGCAATGCTTCGATCAAGTGCCGATTTGTTTCAAATTAAAAACAGCCAAGGTAAAATCCTACTTGAAAAAGCTACTGGTTCAAAACAGTATTGTTCATTGTCAGGAGACACAATTCAATCTATTGATTTTTCGGAGTTAACAGACAAGGGAACATATTATATTGTAGTTAATGATAGCATCATCTCAAATAAAATAATCATAACAGAAAGACCTTATGCGAAACTTGCAAAAGCTTCGCTTAAGTCTTTCTACCTGAATCGCTCGGGGATAGAAATTGACAGTTTACATGGTGGCAAATGGGCACGCCCAGCTGGACATCCAGATACAATTGTCTATTATCATTCTTCGGCAGCAGATAAAAATCATCCTGAAAACAGTATTATTTCATCTCCAAAAGGTTGGTATGATGCCGGCGATTACAATAAATACATTGTAAACAGCAGCATTTCAACTTACACAATGCTTTTGTCTTATCATTTATTTTCGGAATACTTCGATGAAACAAACTTGAACATTCCGGAATCTAACAATGCAGTTCCTGATATTCTAGACGAAGCCTTGTACAATTTGAGATGGATGATGACAATGCAAGATTCTTTTGATGGTGGAGTTTATCACAAACTAACGACCAAAACATTCGAAGATTTTGTAATGCCACATAAGGCGATAAACAAGAGGTATTTGGTTCAAAAAAGCACAACAGCAACTCTCGATTTTGCAGCTACTATGAGCTATGCCTCTCGTGTATTAAGTGATTTTAAAACTCAATTACCTGGATTAGCCGATTCTTGTTTGATCCAATCAAAAAAAGCATGGAACTGGGCAATCGAAAATCCAAATGAAATTTACAAACAGGACGCAGATATTTCAACTGGCGCTTATGATGATATCAATTTAAAAGATGAATGGTTTTGGGCTGCTTCCGAAATGTATTTAACAACAGAAGAAAAGAGCTACTTGAAGCATCTCAATTCATCAAAGTTAGAAATTTCAACACCTGGTTGGAGAGACGTTGCAACATTGGGCATTTTCTCCTTGCTAACATCTGATAAAAGAGAAGAGTTTAAAACAATCGAAACTCAATTTCTTGCACATACAGATGAGTTAATTCTGAAAGAAAAAAAGTCTCCTTACCATATCGCCATTAGCAAATACGAATGGGGAAGCAATTCTGAATTTGCCAATCAAGGCGTAATGAAATTACTTGCACACCAAATAACTAAGAATTCCAAATACTTGAACTCAGCAAGAGAAAATTTAAATTATTTGCTTGGCCGAAATGCAACAGCTTATTGCTTTGTGACAGGTTTTGGTTCTTTATCACCGATGAACATCCATCACCGACCATCCGCAGTCGATGCCGTTGTTGAACCAGTACCAGGATTTCTTGTAGGTGGACCAAACCTAATTGTTCCCGATGATTGTGGACCTGATATCATCAGATCTACTTACCCTGCAAAAGCATATATTGATGAGCAATGTAGTTATTCAACCAACGAAATTGCGATCAATTGGAATGCGCCACTAGTTTTCTTAACCTCTGGAATTGATGCCTATGATAAAAAATAATAATGCCGAAAAGAAAAGTTGGTACTCACCCTTCGGCAAATAACTCATTTGTTAATATGCTAATTAATCACCAGAACTTTATTAATTCGGATTTTAATAATTATAATAAATAATATTCATACTATAATTAAGTACTTATAATATGAAAATAAAATGACCTAAAACCTAAATTAATGTAGAAAGACGTAAGGATGTGTTGGTCCTTTCCTTACGGAAAATAAATTGTAACCATAATACGCTAATGAATCAATTTAATTTTATGAAAAAAACTAAAAACTTAAATGCTCCCTTACATTGCAGTAAGTCAAGGAAGCAAAAAAAGAGTAATTGGCTTCTTAAGTCATCAATATTACTACTGATGGTATTTTGCAATGTAGCCATCATATTTGGTCAAAATCCAAATGTTGAAATCACTGGTAAAATAACCGATTCCTCAGGGGTTGGAATACCTGGTGTAAACATCACTTTAAAAGGAACAACGGTTGGAACAGTTTCTGATATTGATGGAAATTATTTTATTTCAGCCAATTCCGAAAACGTTATCGTATTCAGCTTCATTGGATACACTACACAAGAAATATTAGTTGGCACTCAATCAACAATAAACGTTGTTATGATGGAAGATGCATTAAGTGTAGAAGAAGTTGTTGTTATTGGTTACGGTAGTATCAAAAAGAGTGATTTAACAGGTTCAGTAGCTGGTGTAGATGTAGAACAGATGGAATCCAAAAACGTGATCTCATTAAATGAAGGATTACAAGGTTTGGCTGCTGGTGTGCAGGTTCAGAAAACTTCAGGGCAACCTGGAGCTGCATCTCAAGTTACCATTCGTGGTGTAGCTACAGTCAATAACTCTACTTCGCCATTGTATGTAGTCGACGGTGTTATAGTTGGAGAAAATGCAGATTTTATCAACCCGAACGACGTGGAGTCAATTGAAGTATTAAAAGATGCTTCGGCCACAGCTATTTATGGATCACTTGGTGCCAATGGTGTTATCCTTATAAAAACAAAAAGAGGAAAAAAAGGTAAAACAACTTTAAATGTAAAGGCGGAATTTGGTTTGCAGACTCCAGGACGTACTATTGATGTGGCCGATATGGATGGTTTTATTAATGTTGCCAATCAAATTGCTACGAATGATGGAAAAAACATTAATCCAGCCTGGACTGATCCTTCTCAACTACACTATATTGATTGGCAGGATGAAATGTCTAAAAGTACTGTTCGTGAGCAGTATTATCTTTCTGCCAATGGAGGATCAGAAGATTTGCAGGCGTCCATGTCACTGGGTTTCCTAAAAGACAAAGGTGTTATTAGAGGCACAGAGTTCAAACGTCTGACTACACGTGTTAATGTAGATTATAAAGTTAATAATTTTATTAAAACAGGTATCAACCTAGCTTATACACGTGAAGATGGTCATGGTGGTGGAAACCTTTATCAATATGCGATTACTCCTCCAACGATGGATTATTATGATAACGGTTCTATTATTCATGTACCTGTTCGAAATGCAGATGGTACATGGGGCGAATTTAAGAACAGTTCAGATATGGATAATACCTATATCCAAAGGGATACAGACAATCCTGTTGCCATAGCGGAAAATGCAGAAAGTCCATGGTTCAACAATCGGGTTGTAGGTAGTGCATATATGGAGATCCAATTAGCTAAAGGATTAACATTCAAAACCGTGAATGGGATCAACTATTCAGGTAATGGAGGACATTACTACAATGAACGACATACCAGAACCTTAACAGCTGATGGAGTGGATCAATTTGGATTGAATCTATATTCTTCTTTACAATATCTGACTGAAAACTACTTTACTTATAATGCATCCTTAGGTAGTAGTAATCTAACACTTTTGGCTGGTTATTCTGCTAATAAGAAAGAAGATCAGTGGGTTGATGCCAGTGCAAGAGACTTTGCAACCTCCAACATACGTAACGTTGATATGACACAAGATGCTTCATCTCGTTTTGGTAACGGTTCTTTAGGACTTACAAATAAAATGGAATCCTATTTTGGACGTGTGAACTATTCACTTATGGATCGTTATGTTCTTACAGCTACCATTCGTCGCGATGGATCATCCAACTTTGGTAGTGATAATAAATATGGTACTTTCCCATCGGCTGCCTTTGCATGGCGAATGATTGAAGAAGGATTTATGCAGGACAATAAAATTTTTAGTAATCTAAAATTACGTGCCGGATGGGGACAAACAGGTAACGCCGGTTACGCAACAAATCGTTACAAAAATCAGCTGACTTCTCAATTGGTTAGATATTACTTCTACGATTATAACAATCCGGGACAACATATGCCACAAGCCGGATTAGCTCAAGCCATTGAAGTTGATTCTAACCTAAAATGGGAAACCAATGAGCAGGTTAATGTTGGTTTGGATTTTGGTTTTTTGAAAAATAGTCTTAGCCTGACCTTTGATTATTTCCAACGCGATGCGAAGGATTTGTTATTGTACAAAAAAGTTCGTCCATCTACTGGTTTTGAAGATGTTTACACCAATAGTGGTCACATTCGAAACAAAGGTTATGAATTTTCGATTGCCTATAAAAAGAAATTTGGAGACTGGAATATAAACCTCACCATGAACGGATCGCATGTAAAAGGTGAAGCTATTGATGTAGGAGATCCTATTTTCTTCGGTCAGGCAGGAGACAATTACAATGACATTGAAGCAGGTGTTTTATGGGAAAATTATTCCGTTACACGCAACGGAGGACCTGTTGGTGCTTACTTTGGTTATAAAACAGATGGTATCTTACAAAGTCAAGCTGAAATTGATGCATTAAATGCCAATTCACCAAATGGGGAGTATCAACCAGGAGCTCAAGCTGGAGATTACAAGTATGTAGATATTAATGGGGATGGTGAAATCAACAGTGATGACCGTGATGTGATTGGTGATGGTTATGCGGATTTAGTATACGGATTTAATCTGGGTGTAAGCTATAAGAATTTTGATTTTACGATGAACGGGCATGGAGTAATGGGAGTAGATATCCTTTCATATGCCTATATGAACTTGTATCGTGGTGTGAATCCGATTGGTGGTGGAGTACGTAATGTATCATCTGAGTATGCGAATAATTTCTGGAACGGTGAAGGGTCGACAAATTTATTTCCACGACCAACTGAAAATGATCCTAATCGTAATACAAAAGTTTCAGATGCTTTTGTACGTAAGGGTGATTTCTTTAAAATTCAAAGTATTCAAATCGGTTATAATCTTCCTAAAAGTTTGTTGTCATCGGTGAAGATGAATTCTGCCCGTGTATACTTTAATGTCAATAACGTAGCTACTTTTAGCAAGTACAATAAGATCGGAGATCCAGAAGTTGGTAACACACATGCATTAGCAAATGGATTTGATGGTGGTAGATATCCATTCCCTCGAATCTACACATTAGGTGTTAGTGTTGGTTTTTAATAAACGAGACCTGAGAAAATTAGAAATCTTAAAAAAAAAGAAAAATGAAACGAATTATATATTTAAGTAAAATAGTGGCTACGTTTGTCGTACTACTTGTTACAAGTTCCTGTGGGAAGGAATATTTAGAAGTGGATCACTATGATATTACTGATCCAGAGGTGATGTTTCAATCAGAGGAAGGAATAAACAAAGGTCTTTTTGGTTGTTACGATGCATTATATGGAATTCAGCAAGGTGGAAAAGGTGGTACCGACTGGCACTTTAAACCCCATATTCAGACAGCCAATATGCCAACGCTCGACTGTCAAGCCGGTGGTTGGGATGCCAATTTTAGTCGTTTTGGATGGAAAGCTGATGATACTTTTTTCCTGAGTTTGTGGAGTCAGTGTTACACTGCTATTGACCGAGTAAACCGTTTCCTTGGCCAACTGGATGCAGTAGATCCATCTGTATTTGAGGGTGGACAAGCTACAAAAGATCAAATTGAGGCTGAAGCACGTGCGATACGTGCATACAATTATTACTACCTAGCAATTAATTTTGGGCGCTTGCCGATGTTGGAGACAGGTGAAACATTTGTGAATACACCAGATAAGCCACGAGCAGCGAAAATGGAAGATACCTGGAACTATGTAATTGAAGATCTTTTATATACCATTAGTAAAGTAGATTGGACTCCACGAAATAATGAAGGCGGACGTATCACACTTGGGATGGCCAAAGCTTACATTGCTAAAGCATACATGCAAAAAGGAGAGTTTAGTGAAGCTGAAAAACATCTACAGGATATTGTTAACAGCGGCGAGTTTGAATTGGAACCTGTTTTCGGAGCTATTCATTCCGAAGGTTATCGTTGGGGAAAAGAAAGCATCTGGGAACTTGCTTATCCAGATCATGATTTCATGAGCTGGGGAGCCAATGGACAATATGATGCTTTATGGTGGCCTAATTACAATATGGAATGGGGATCATTATACATCTCGCATGAATGGGTGGCTTCTTTGGAAGCTGGAGATAGAAGAGGTGAATATTCGGTAGTAACGTATGGTAACATAAATCCATATACTGATCGTCAGATGTCTTCTGATAAATTTGGCGACGGAGGTGCTGTCCCTAACAATAAATGTTTGAAGTACTGGAAACGTGATACCGATTATTCAGGCAATATTTACTACTCTATGTCCGCCATTTTGATGCGTTATGCAGAGGTTTTATTAAACCTGGCTGAATGTAAATTCCAAACAGGAGGAAACGGATGGAACGAAATTGATGAGATACGAAACCGAGCTTGGGGTAATCTTGAGATCGGTGTTCAAACAGAAGAGTTACCTGACAGATACCCGGATAGGATTACTCGTATGACGAGTGCAAATCCGGCACCATCAGCAGCAACCTTCTACGCCAATTATGCTTCAGCAAAAGGATATTCTTCTGAAGCCTGGAAAGTTGCATTGATCATGGAGCGACGTCATGAGTTCCTGGCAGAGTACTCTTTATGGTATGATATTACCCGTATGGGAATGGCTAAAGAATATTTGGATATTGAATATCCTATTGGCGGCGGTGATACAAAAAGAGAAGTGGAGTATCAAGACAACTATGCTTTGTTCCCGATTCCATATGAAGAAATCTTAACCAATGGAGGCATTAATCAGGCAGATCAGAACCCTGGTTACTAAAAATTACAATAAATAAGACTACCTCCTTGTGGGGTAGTCTTTTCCAAATTGGTCAAAATAAGACAGAATCAAATGAAAAGATACATTCCAATTTTAGCAATTGCACTCACCGCTTGTACTCAGCCTAAGAGTACTGAATTTGTTCAAACTGCCAACTCCTTTAGCGCAGAAGGAAAGAAAGCAAGGGTAATTACTACTGCAAAAGATACCAAACTAAGATTAAGCAATACAGGAGAAGTTTTATTCCAAAAATCGAAACAAGCACTGGAAACAGAAAACTCGATTTTTGTGAATCCAAACAATACTTTTCAAAGCTTTATTGGAATTGGAGGAGCAATTACCGATGCTGCGGCCGAAGTATTTACTAAACTCTCCAAAGAGAAACAGGAAGAACTTTTAAATGCCTACTATTCCAAAGAGGGAATAGATTACAGTTTAATGAGGACATCAATTCACTCATGCGATTTTAGCAAAGGCAACTTTACATATATCGAAGAAGGCGATAAAGAATTAAAGACATTTTCAATTGACGTTGATAAAGAATACCGTCTGCCGATGATAAAAAGAGCGATTGAGAAAGCAGGTGGTTCTATCCTATTTTATGCAAGTCCGTGGAGTCCTCCGGCTTTTATGAAGGACAATAAAAACATGCTACAAGGAGGAAAACTATTACCAGAATTTTACAACTCCTGGGCAAGATACTATGCAAAATTCATTCATGCCTACGAGCAAGAAGGTATTCCGGTATGGGGAATTACCATTCAGAATGAGCCTATGGCAGTTCAACGTTGGGAATCTTGCATCTATACTGCTGAAGAGGAAAGAGATTTCCTAAAGAATCATCTTGGGCCTATTTTGGAAAAAGAAGGTTTAGGAGATAAAAACATAGTGGTGTGGGATCACAATCGTGATTTAATTACACACAGAGCAAATACCATTTTTGATGATCCTGAAGCATCCAAATACGCTTGGGGAACGGGATTTCACTGGTATGAAACATGGAGAAAAGGTGAACCAATGTTCGACAACCTTCAGAAAATACAGGAGGCTTATCCCGATAAAAAGCTCTTGTTTACAGAAGGATGCAATGAAAGCTTTGATCCTGAAAAATATCAATACTGGCCAAATGCAGAAAGATACGGGCGTTCTATCATAAATGATTTCAACTGCGGTACGGTAGGTTGGACCGATTGGAATATCCTTTTGGATGAAACAGGTGGTCCCAATCATGTTAGCAATTTATGCTTTGCCCCCATTCATGCGGACACAAGAACAGACAGTTTAATCTATACTCCTTCCTATTATTATTTGGGACATTTTTCCAAGTACATTAGACCGGGAGCAAAAAGAGTGAGTACAGTTTCAAGTGTAAGCTTCCTTCTAAGCACTTCTTTCATAAACAAAGATGGCAAAATGGTTAGTGTTGTAATGAATCATTCTGATAAAAAAATGACATACAAACTCTATGTTGGAGTAAATGTAGCTGCTGAAATAAAAATTCCTGCAAGGGCAATACAAACTATAATTTACTAATGTGTAGATAATATCTTAACTTATTTGTCAATGACTTTGATAGCAAAAAACAAATCAAAAAGGCCGAAGAGAATACTCATAATTTTACTCAATTTACTTTTTATATTGGCTTTTTTTTCTGACTTAACAGCTCAGGAATATTCAAAATCCACATGGCACATTCATTCAGGTAAAATTAATCCAAACAACTATTATGGCATAACAGTGGCTAATGGCATTGTGGGCTTGGTTTCATCTTCCAAACCAATGAAAGTGAAGGATGTTGTGCTCAACGGTGTGTATGATAATTACCAGAGAGGGCGAGTAAGTAATATTCTCAAGATTTTCAACCACATGAATATGCACCTTGAGATTGATGGCAATCGTGTCGATGGTGAAAATATTGCAGATTTTGAGCAAACCCTTGATATGAAAGCCGCAAAATTGATCACAAATTTCCGGGTGAGTAATAAAGCAAGGGTGAAACATGAATTATTATCACTTAGAAATCTGCCCTTCACATCGATGGCTGTTATTGAAGTTGAAGCTAAACAAGATATCGAAATAGTACCCATTAACTATATTGAAGCTCCAAATCATTTGTCAGATATTCGAAATTATTACTCAGAAATAGACCGTCCACATGTTTTAATACCTTTGTTAAGCTCCGAAGCATTAAGTCCTGGTAAGAAAACCATTGCTACTTCTACGTCATTTATTTTTCCGGATAAACACGAAAACGAACCCAATGTCATCCATGAAGAATGGGACTATAACATGCACTCCATGAAGTTCAAAAAGCAACTGAAAGCAGGAGATACTTATCGCTTTGCAGTTGTTGGCAGTTGCATTTCATCCGTGCATAATAACGATCCAAGAAATGAAGCAGAAAGACTAACCATCTATGCAAAATTAGAAGGGCTTGAAAGATTGAACAAGGCACATGAAAGAGCCTGGTCTAAACTTTGGGAAAGTGATGTGCAAATCGAAGGTGACTCCGAATCACAAAGAGCTATCCGTTCGGCAATTTACCATTTGTATTCATTTGCCAGAAAAGGAAGTGCATATTCCCTTTCTCCAATGGGTCTATCAGGTTTGGGATACAATGGACATGTATTTTGGGATACCGAATTATGGATGTACCCACCGCTACTTGTTCTACAGCCAGAAATCGCAAAATCATTGTTGGAATATCGTTTTCAACGATTGGAAGAGGCGAAAAAAAATGCCTTTTCGCATGGTTTTGACGGTGCAATGTTTCCCTGGGAATCATCGGCTGATGGTTCTGAAGATACACCTGTTTGGGCACTCACAGGTCCATTTCAACAGCACATCACTGCTACAATAGGTTGGGCATTTTGGAAATATTATGAAGTGACAAAAGACAAAGAATGGTTACAATCCAGAGGATATCCGATTCTAAAAGCAGGTGCTGAATTTTGGATGAGCAGAGTTGAGCCTAATGAAAATGGTCAATATGAAATCAATAATGTTATTGGTGCCAATGAGTTTGAAGAAAACATAGACAATAACGCATTTACCAACGGTATGGTGAAAACTGTATTGGAATTTACTGCCAAGGCAGCAGAGACATTAGGACATGTTCCTAATCCAAAGTGGCGTGAGGTGGCTGATAAACTCGTTATCCTAAAATTTCCTGACGGAACCACCAGAGAAAATGCAACTTACTCAGGGCAGGTAATAAAACAAGCAGATGTAAATTTATTGGCGTACCCACTGAAAGTAGTGAGTAAAAAGGAAGATATTCTGAAAGATTTAAAATATTATGAACCCAGAATGTCGCTCAACGGCCCGGCAATGGGAAATGCAATTCTTTCAACATTATATGCCCGTTTGGGCCAACCTGAAAAAGCATTTGAAATGCTAAAGAAAAGTTACGAGCCTAACCAGGTGCCACCCTTTGATGTGTTAGCAGAAACAGCCGGAGGAACAAATCCATATTTTGCTACCGGTGCAGGTGGTATGCTGCAAGCCGTACTGTTTGGCTTTGGAGGTTTAGAGATTACCAAAGACGGGATAATTCAGCTGGATACCCATTTGCCCAAGGGTTGGAAATCAATAAAATTGATTGGTGTTGGGCCGAATAAGGTTTCTTTTGAATTAAATGATTAATCAACTAATTAGCATGGAGAAGCAAGACAGAATTCTAATTGTAGATGCTCTAAGAGGCTTTGCCCTTTTGGGAATTATTCTGATACACTTCGTTGAGCATTTCGAATTATTTAAGGAAACTGAGGTTAATTATTTCTTTTCCTTAGAAACAGATCAATGGGTGATGGAGACTATTATGTATCTTATTAGCGGAAAAGCTTATTCCATCTTTGCCCTTATGTTTGGCTTTAGTTTGTTTATTCAAATAGATAGGAAAGAAAAACAGGGTATCGATTTTAGAGCACAATTTGCCTGGCGATTAGTCCTATTGCTCATGATAGGCTTTATTCATTCTCTTGTTTACAGGGGCGATATACTTCATATTTATGCTTTGCTCGGTTTGCCATTGGTATTTCTGTACAAAGCAAACAGCAAAGTTTTACTAGTGCTTCTACTTTTATTGGCCATTCAAATACCTATATTATATCAACTGATATTATCCTTTCTGGATCCATCTTATACCTACGTTCAAGATTGGGGTGGAAACACTTTTTCTGAATCTAATTCAATATTTGCAAGCGGTAGTTTTTTGGATGTGGTGAAAATTAACTTTTGGAAAGGAAGATATTTTGTTTGGGCATGGACCTATTATACAGGAAGAAGCGTTCAGTTAGTTGCCTTATTCATAATTGGATTATTATTAGGACGTAAAGGGTATTTTGAAAATCTTGCTTTATACAAGTCACAAATAAAAATGCTCCTGACCGGAAGTGTTTTCTTAATTGTTGTATTACATTTCATTTCTGTTGGTATAGCAGGTTCAGAACTAACTGAACTTCAAAAAGAACTTGCTTCCACTTTATTTACTTCCTACGCCAACCTGGCATATACTTCAACCATAGTACTGCTCTTTATATTAGCCTATCTAACTTTCCATAAATTACGCGTTTTTGGCTCTTTTGCGATCTATGGAAAAATGAGCCTGACAAACTATGTAAGCCAAGCCATATTTGGAGTCATCTTCTTTTATGGATTCGGTTTTGGAATGTACAAATATATGGGGGCAACCTGGAGTCTTATTTGTGGAATTCTATTTTTTGCTTTGCAAGTCGTGATTAGTAAAGTGTGGATTAAAAAATTCCATTACGGGCCTTTGGAATGGCTATGGAGAGCTTTAACCTATATGGATTTTTCTATCCATTTTAGAAAATCAGAACCTCAAACTCAATTATCATGAAAAAAAAATTATTTACGGGTATACTTTTAACTGTATTAAATGTAAGCTATTTGTTTGCACAAGTTACTCCCGTCTCTATCAATGATAAAATTGAAGACATATTAAAGCAATTAACATTAAAGGAAAAAGTGGCAATGTGTCATGCTCAATCAAAATTTAGCTCATCGGGAGTTGCACGTTTGGGAATTCCTGAAATCTGGATGTCAGACGGACCACATGGTGTGCGGGCAGAGATTGCCTGGGACAGCTGGGATCACGCTGGTTGGACAAATGACTCTTGCACTGCGTTTCCAGCCTTAACTTGTTTGGCAGCTACTTTTAATCCTCAACTTTCCTACAAGTATGGTGTGGCCATTGGAGAGGAAGCTCGTTATCGTAGAAAAGACATTTTGTTGGGACCCGGTGTCAATATCTACCGCACACCTTTAAATGGTCGCAATTTTGAATATATGGGTGAAGATCCCTATCTGGCTTCTGTAATGGCTGTTCCTTATATAAAAGGGGTGCAAACCAATGGGGTTGCTGCTTGCGTGAAGCACTATGTACTCAACAACCAGGAAGTCTGGCGTGGTCATATTAACGTTAAGTTGAGTGACCGTGCTTTGAATGAAATCTATCTGCCGGCTTTTAAGGCTGCAGTACAGCAAGGTGGTGTCTGGTCTCTTATGGGCGCCTATAACAAATACCTAGAACAGTGGTGTTGCCATAATAAAGTATTGGTTAATGATATTTTAAAAGGCGACTGGGGCTTTGATGGGGTATTGGTAACGGATTGGGGAGCGACACATGATACACGTGAAGCAGCACTCAATGGTTTGGATATCGAAATGGGAACCGGAACTGATGGCCTCACTTCATCAACAGAAAACGCCTACGATTATTACTATCTGGCTAAACCATTTCTGAAACTGCTGAAAAGTGGTGAGATTGATGAATCAGTAGTGGATGATAAAGTGCGTCGTATTTTAAGATTGATGTTTCGCACTAATATGAATACTTCCCGTCCATTTGGAAGTATGGCTAGTCAGGCACACTTTGATGTTGCACGTGAGGTAGCGCAGGAAGGAATTGTCTTGCTGAAAAATCAGAAATCTTTCTTCCCAATCAAACCAGATACCAAACAAACCATAGCTATAATAGGGGAAAATGCCACTCGTATGATGACTGTAGGAGGTGGATCATCGGAACTGAAAACGGTGCATGAAATTTCTCCTTTGCAAGGCATTCAGAAACGTTTCAAGGATGCAAATATTCTGCACACAATGGGCTATGCCTCAGGTCCATCTGTTTATGGACAGGTAGTCCCTTCTGGTTTAGATGTAGACTCTCTGAAACATGCTGCAGTCGAAGCTGCTAAAAAAGCTGATTTAGTATTGTTTGTGGGGGGATTAAATAAAAACCATGAACAGGATTGTGAAAATGGTGATCGCAAAAGTTATAACTTGCCTTTTGGTCAGGATCAATTGCTGAAGGAACTTACTGCCGTAAATAAAAATTTGGGCGTTATCCTAGTGAGTGGTAATGCGGTGGCCATGCCTTGGTTATCGGATGTAAAAGCCGTGATGCAAGCTTGGTACCTGGGGAGTGAAGGAGGCCACGCCATTGCCGATGTACTCTCTGGCGATGTGAATCCGTCCGGTAAGTTGCCTCTTACCTTTCCTGTTAAGCTAGAAGACAACGCCGCCCATTCATTAGGTGAGATATCCTATCCAGGAGATGGGATTCACCAGGAATACAAAGAAGATATTTTGGTGGGATATCGCTGGCACGATACCAAAAAGATAAAACCCCAGTTCGAATTTGGTTATGGCTTGTCGTACACCACCTTCAAAATTACAAAAGCATCAAGTGATCAATCTACTTATTCAAAGGATGATGAAATCACATTAGCTGTTGAAATAAGCAATACTGGAAAATTATCTGGGGATGAAGTAATCCAGGTGTATGCTAATGATGTGACAGCTTCGGTGATGCGACCTGAGAAGGAACTGAAAGGGTTTAAAAAAGTAAAGCTGCAAGCTGGAGAAACAAAAGCTGTAGAAATAAAATTACCTGCTGCTTCATTAGCTTTTTACGATGTGGTTAAGAAAGATTGGAACCTGGAAACTGGTCGATTTAAACTGATGATAGGAACTTCATCCCGAAACATCAAGAAAACTGTTGAGATAGAGATACAATAAGCCTTAAACACGTGTCTTTGATACATAATTAGAAATCTGAATAACTCACCTTTCCATATCCGATCTGATACGGAGAGGTGGTTTCTTGTTTATTTTTTATGAATCTAACAATTTAAAAACAGACAAATGAAATTTAATTTATTGTATATAGGTATTCTTGCAGGTATACTCAGCTGCTCCCCTGGTAATGAGCTTAAGCAGAATCCTAATCTGATATACAAATCTTATCAACCCGAAAAGAATGATTTGGTTATAAGTCGTGAAAAATATTATAACAAACTTCAAGGCTTTTGGCTTGGCACTTGTATCGCCAATTGGACCGGTTTAGTCACCGAAATGGATAAAATTGGAAATGTTGGCGGAATAGAGACAGGAGATTTCTATACACGTGAAGATTGGGGCAAACCTGATCAACCCAGCATATGGGGACAAGGCATTCCAAGTAAGCTTTCGCCTACCATTGATTTTGTATTTGCAGATGTGGACAGCATTTGGGGGGCTGATGATGATACGGATATTGAGTATATCTATCAGGAACTTTTACTCGACAACAAAATTTCAGTATTGAGTGGGGAACAGATCCGGGACGGCTGGCTTAAACATATCAAACACGAGGAAGAGAATTATTTATGGGTATCGAATCAAAATGCTTTGGATTTAATGAAAGCTGGTTTAGTACCACCAGAAACTGGTGATCCTGAAAATAATCCTGAATATGAAATGATTGATGCCCAACTTACCACTGAGATTTTCGGATTGTACGCCCCTTCCAGACCAGATGTTGCACTAAAGATGGCTCAATTGCCGATACAAAATACGGCGCGGGAAAATAGCCAGTGGATTTCAGAATTCTACATAATAATGTTCTCTCTTGCATCGGATGTAGATAAAACATTGCCAAGAAAAGAACAGATTATTTCTATGGCAGAACGCGCAAGAAAGCATTTCCCTGAGACATCTTACTCAGCAAAAATGTACGATTTTGTGAAAGCGAAGTACGATCAAGGCTTACCTTGGGAACAAACCCGTGACTCAGTTTATTTTCGTTACCAGGTTAACGGATTGGATGGATATGATCTGACATCCCGATGTGAGCCTCATGAAGTTGGCTTTACAGCCGGCATTAACTTTGCCTCAAGCTTAATCAGTTTATTTTATGGAGAAGGAAATTTAATTGAGACGATAAAAATAGGAACACTGGCTGGTTGGGATTCGGATAATCCTACAGCTACATGGGGTGGGTTAATTGGTTTTATGATTGGGATAGAGGGTGTTGAGAATGCATTCGGGCGTCAGTTTTCCAATCAATTTGATATTCACCGCACACGGGTTGGATTTGACAATAACGGTCTGGATAATTTTGAAAATATGGCGCTTAAAGCTTTATGGATTATTGACAGAGTAATACAGGAAGAAATTGGCGGGGGGATTGATTTAAAAAATAACAAGTGGTATATACCAGTCCTTCAGTAATGAATCAATTAGGAGCTCATCTCTAGGGAATATCATTCGGAGAATAGTGTGCTGGTGATTCAGACAAAAAATATGATGTATCTTAAATATTAACAATATAAATTCAAAATATAATAATGAAAAGACAATCTTTGATCCTACTTCTATCTCTCTTTGGATTCTTTTATTCCTATTCGGTAACAGGGAAAGAATTGTGTTTAATGTCCTATAATATAAGATGTGATTATCAGATGGAAGGTATCAATACCTGGGAAAGTCGAAAGAAGGATATGGCAGAACAGCTCTCATATTATACACCCCAGGTGTTTGGTGTGCAGGAAGCTTTACCTAATCAGCTAAAATACCTGGATAGCTGTTTAACTAATTATGATTATATTGGCGTAGGCAGAGAAAATAGTCAAGGGGGTGGAGAATTTTGTGCGATCTTTTATGATACTGCTCAATTCCGAGTGTTGCATGAAGAAACTTTTTGGCTTTCTCAAACGCCCGATATAGTTTCCATAGGCTGGGATGCAGCTTATCCACGAATATGTACGTGTGGGTTGTTTGAAGATCGAAAGTCAAAAGAACAATTTTGGATCTTTAATACGCATCTGGATCATGTAGGAATAATGGCCAGAGAGGAATCTTCACTCTTGATTCTAAAACGAATAGGGCAGTTGAATACCGACAACAAACCTCTGGTTCTAATGGGAGATTTTAATGCTACACCAGATAAACGATCAATTCAAGTGCTATTGACAAAACTGAACGATGCTCAAAGAATTACAGAAAAACCGTTCTACGGCCCTGTAGGAACTTTTAACGGCTTCGAATCAAAAACCATCGAACAGCGAATTGACTATTTCTTTGTATCCCATTTAACGGTAAAATCCTATTCACATTTGAATGACCGGAGGAATAATCAATTATACATTTCGGATCATCTACCTGTCTTAATGACCGTTGTACTATAAATACAGCATTGATTGTTGAACCTGGCGTGAAATTTACATCTTTAATTAAACCCTTAGTTTAGTTAGTTGTATATAAAATAATAGCCGTGACTGTAGTAAATTTATAGGGTGTAGCCCGCTCCAACGTACTTATAACGTGACAGGTAAGTGCCAAGCAATCGGCTACTATTCTTATACTAAACGTTGTGCCGCATACCACAAGAGATTTGAATTCAAGGATTTTGATTTATGTTTAGGAATAATTATAAAGGACTAATGAAAAAAATACTAATAATTCTATTAATTTCAATACATGCCTTTGCTTCATGGGGACAAGATGTTTTAATAGAACAAAACAGGAAACAAATACCTTTATTAAAGTTTAAAGCACTTTCTCCGGCATTACAGTTTAGAGTCATAGCCCCGAATGTGCTTCGAGCCAAAAAAGTGGTATTAGAATTTGAAGGAACTACTATTGTTAATGATATAGATTCGGTATTTCTAATTAACATGCAGCAAGATTCCGTTTGGCAAGAACACCGTGGAAATATAATCAAACGGATGGCTCTAAAAGAGAAAAATGCTGTTTTTACGTTTTCAACACCGCATCAGATAACGGATAGTTACTTTCTTATTGCTGTAAAGCTAACAGATACAGCTTCGCTAAAACATAAAATATCAACAGGAATAAAAATGATTGAGTTTTCAGACGCACCACCAGTAGCCCTTGTGGTAGATACTAATCGGATAAAACAGCGCATTGGAGTATCATTAAGGAATGGTGGTGACGACGGGGTTGTTAGATATCGCATTCCTGGCATAGCCAGCACAGCTAAAAATTGTTTACTCGCAATTTATGATGTTAGAAGAGATAACGGCGGTGATTTACAGGGTAATATTGATATTGGTGTTAGTCGAAGTACAGATGGTGGAAATAACTGGGAGCCGATGCGTATAGCATTAGATATGGGAGAATATGGTAACCTTCCACAAAAATTCAATGGAGTTAGTGATGCTTGTATACTGGTGGATAAAAACAGCAATGCAATTTACATTGCAGGATGTTGGATGCATGGTGTAATTGACAGTAAAACTGGTAAGCCTGTTACAGACCTTACAGCAGAATCAACTAATTGGAATCATCAATGGAGAAACTATGGCTCTCTACTTGGGTTTGACATTAACAAAACTTCACAATTCCTGATTACTAAATCTATCGATGATGGAAGAACATGGGGAACTCCCATAAATATTACGAAACAGGTGAAAAGCAAGGAATGGCATTTATCAGCACCTGCTCCTGGTAGTGGAATAACACTCGATGATGGCACTTTAGTATTCCCCACACAAGGGAAAGACAACAATCAGCACCCTTTCTCGAATATTACTTACAGCAAAGACGGTGGACAAACATGGCAAGCAAGTAAACCATCATACAGTAATACTACTGAAAATATGGTTGTGCAGTTAAGCGATGGAAGTATCATGCAAAACATGCGTGATAATCGTAATCGCCATGAGAAATCAGATAGCAACGGGCGTGCTATTTTCACCACTAAGGATCTCGGAGAGAATTGGGAACAACACTCTACTCATCATAATGCTTTAGTCGAGCCAGTTTGCATGGCATCTATATACAAACATACATACACCAATATACATGGCGACAAAAAAAGCATCTTACTGTTTTCAAACCCAAATTCTAAATATAAACGTGAACGCATGACAGTTAAGGTTAGTCTTGATGAAGGTAAAACATGGCCTGAAAAGTATTGGCTTCTTTTGGATGAACTGGGGCTTAGTGGAGGTTATTCTAGCTTAACATCCATTAATAACACTACCATTGGTATTTTGTATGAAGGCAGTCAGGCACAAATGACTTTTGAAAGTATAGGATTAGATGAATTGGGTATAAATGATGCTCAATTGCCTTAATATCATATTCAAATTTTATAAAGTAAGATTTGAAAAAATAAAATGCAAAAGAAAGTACGACGGCACAACAATATATATGTGTTAGATCATAATAATTCAAAATAAAGATGGAAACATCCATTAAGAATATCATAAAAATTGACATTGAAGTAGAACAGAGAATAAAAGAAAAATGAGAAAATATATAAATTTTGGAATTGCATGTTGCTTGCTATTATCGGCTTGTGCAAAACAAAGCAATACTGCAAGTACGACAGATCAATTTGTTGATCAGCTATTGAGTAAAATGACATTGGAAGAAAAAATTGGTCAGTTGAACCAATGTACCAGCAGATGGGAAATGACCGGACCTGCTCCCAAAGGTGACAATATCCAAAATCAACTCGAAAATATTAAAAGTGGAAAAGTAGGATCCATGCTCAATGTAAACGGAGCTAATGAAACCTACGAAGCACAAAAACTGGCTGTTGAAAAAAGCCGGTTAGGTATTCCTATGTTGTTTGGTTACGATGTAATTCATGGTTACAAAACCATGTTTCCAATTCCTTTGGCCGAAGCATCTTCATGGGAACCTGAATTAGCAAAACTTTCATCACAAGTAGCAGCGAAAGAAGCAGCTGCATCAGGTCTTCACTGGACATTTGCTCCAATGATGGATGTTGGAAGAGATGCTCGTTGGGGACGCGTTATGGAAGGCTGTGGAGAAGATCCTTATTTGGCTAGCATCTTCTCTGTTGCCCGCGTCCTTGGATTCCAGGGTACTGATCTTTCTAAAGATTACACTGTGGCTGCATGCGCCAAGCATTTTGCAGCTTACGCCTTCTCCGAATCAGGTCGGGATTACAACACTGTTGACATTGGAACTTACACGTTGCACAACATGGTTTTACCTCCTTTTAAAGCGGTAACTGAATCCGGTGTTGCTACTTTTATGAATTCTTTTAACCTCATCAACGGAACTCCTTCTTCCGCAAATTCATACTTACAAAGAGATCTGTTAAAAGGAAAATGGGGATTTAAAGGGTTTGTAGTTTCCGATTGGGGAAGCATAGAGGAAGTTGTCAATCATGGTGCAGCAAAAGATTTAAAGAAAGCTGCCGAGCTTTGTTTTAATGCCGGATCAGACATGGACATGGAATCGGATGCCTATCTTCCTTATTTGGAAGAATTGGTGAAGGAAGGAAAAGTTGATGAATCGCTTATTGATGATGCAGTACGTCGGATTCTAAAAATTAAATACAAGCTTGGACTTTTTGATGATCCATATCGCTATTCAGATATCAAACGAGAAAAAGAACTGGTTTATAGCAAAGAAAACCGTGCTATAGCAAGAGAAGTTGCCAAACGGTCAATAGTTTTACTTAAGAACGAAAATCAATTGCTTCCCATATCGAAAAACACCAAATCGATTGCTGTAATTGGACCTTTAGCTAATGATAAAGATATCCCTTTAGGAAGTTGGAGAGCCAAAGCTATTTCCAACTCTGCTGTTTCTTTACTGGAAGGAATTCAATCAGCAGTATCTTCAAACATAACCATAAACTACGCAAAAGGATGTAACCTGAGCATCAGTGAACGAAGCTTTGCCCAGGAACTCGTATTTGAAGAGAATGATAAATCAGGATTTCCTCAAGCCGTTAATGCTGCAAAAAAATCAGATGTTGTAGTTTTGGCACTGGGCGAAGATTGCTGGCAATCAGGCGAAGCAAGAAGTCAAACCGATATCAGGTTAAAAGGTCTGCAATTGGAGTTGTTTGAGGCAATTCGTAAAGTAAATAAAAATGTGGTAGTAGTTTTAATGAATGGGCGCCCAATTGCCATTCCCGAAATAGCAGAAAAAGCTGATGCCATACTGGAAACATGGTTTGCTGGAAGTGAGGCTGGGAATGCAATTGCCGATGTTCTTTTTGGTGATTATAATCCATCAGGAAAATTGACTATGTCTTTCCCAAGAAATGTAGGCCAATGCCCCATCTATTATAATCACATGAATACAGGAAGGCCTTCGCCTTCGGGTAATGTTTTCTGGTCGCATTATACCGATGCACAAAATACTCCGTTATATCCATTTGGTTACGGTTTATCTTATACTAACTTTGAATATGCTGAACCAAATCTTGATAAAGAATCGTACAAACTGGGAGAATCTGTAAAATTAAGTCTTCTTCTGTCTAATATTGGCCAAGCGGAAGGGGAAGAAATAGTACAGGTATATATTCAGGCTCCATATGCTAAATATGCTCGTCCGGTTAAAGAGCTGAAAGCTTTCGAAAAAGTAAAGTTGGCAGTTGGCGAAAAAAAGAAAATCACATTCAAACTAAACAGTCAGGATTTGGGATATTATGCTCCAAATGGCGATTTTCTCATAGAACTAGGAATCTATCATATTTACCTGGGGCGTAATTCACAAGAAGTTCAAAAACTAAGTTTCACCCTAATAGAATAGTTAAGTTAGTTGATTATTAAAATGGCAGTGCAATCATGGTGTTGTGCTGCCATTTTTTACTTGCGATTTGTTAAAAAACCATCGATGATCTTGAAACCTGATTCTTGTTAATAAACTTTTCGGCTTAAAACATTCATAAGCTTTCATAAAGAACCTTTCTTCTTTGAATGATATTAAAACAAAAAGCCTTCAAATCATATGGTTTGAAGGCTTTTTTGATGTGTAATGTTAATTTAGGTCATTGATGACACCATAAGTGATAGCCTGAAATTTTTCGTGAATTTTGTGGTTATTATTGGGATACATTTGCAAAAGCAAAACTGCAACATAGTTTTCTTTGGGATCAGCCCAGCTGTAGGTGTCGTAAAATCCTCCAAAGCCAAAAGATCCGATACTCATAGGTCCTTGGGCAGCTCCATATTTGTTAGTAACCCAGGTGGCAAACCCCTGATTGGAAATGCCATCATCAAGTTTTGTTTGTTTGGAGAGCATCATTTCTATATAGCGTTCACCTATTATGCGGGTGTTATTATAAACCCCTTTATTCAGTACCATTTGAACAAATTTCGCGTAATCCTCTGCAGTAGAGCATAAATCGGCACCTCCCGAAAAGCTACGTCTTTTATTTAAAGTTGGAAAATCATTAAAAGGGTATTCGGTGGGTTCTAGGGCAGTACCGTTCTGTCCCGGTTGATACACCTCAACCAACCGCTTTCTTTCCTGTTCCGGAACAATAAAGTAGCTGTTTTTCATGCCCAATGGCTTTAGAATATTTTGGGTAATGTACTTGTCGTAGCGCATTCCTGAAACAGTTTCAATGAGCACACCCAAAACATCATAACTTAAGCCATATGTGTAGGTTTCTCCTGGCTCATGTAACAGGGGAAGGCTGGCAATTTTTCGAATATTCTCAATTGAAGTTCTGTCATCATTACCGAAGCCTTCACAGATGTTATTTTTTAATATCAGTTTGTTGTATCTATCATCCTGGAATCCGTAACCAATCCCTGAGGTATGTGTTAGGAGTTGACGGATGGTGATTTCGTTTTTTGCTGGTCGCGAAGAGAAACTGGAATCTGCTAAAACTTCAACAAGCACCCTGGGATTTTTGAATTCAGGGATGTATTTGCTGATTTCATCATCCAGGTCAATTAGGCCACGTTCTTTTAATTGTAATACTCCAACAGCCGTTATTCCTTTGGTCATGGATGCCATTCGAAAGATATCATTTGCATTCATAGGGCTTTGTTTTTCCATGTTTTTCATCCCAAAAGCTTTATGATATACTGTTTGTCCGTTTCGTTCAATGTAGGCAACAGCACCTGGAACCTCCCTATTATGTATCGCAGTATTTAGAAGAGAATCAAGCAGGTTTTCTCTGTAGTTTGCTGTTTTGATAGGAGATTGATGTTTGGATTGGCATGAGAACGAAAAGATGAGAACAAAAAAGCATACGGTTTTAAAGAATGATTGTAAGTGTGTCATAATTACAAAGTTTACTGTTTAGGTGATTAGGTGAAAAATAATTACTTTATTTAATCGCTTCTTCAACAAACAGATCCACTGCCAATTACAGGAGCAGTGGATCTGGTATATTAACAATTAAATATGATAATGGCTTATTACTCTTGCCAGATGAGAGCTCTCTTCAAATAGTAGTCATATAATACGGTATAGGTTCCAGCCTGATTTTTAAACTTCAAGTCTTTGGTACCGCTGCCTTCTTTAATTTTCACCCATGATACTGGAGCTGTTACTTCCTGATCCTGAACATCAAACCCGGCATCATAAGCCCAACCATCTGTTTGACCAATGAATTTTAAATCAACGTCATCAGAGAACTTCAAACCTGAGATCATGAAAATATGCTCACCATAGCCATCAGGATTTGCAGTCATAGGAATGGCTTCTTCTGTATTCCAATCCAGGTTTGGATAATCTGTGAATCCTTTTCCTACAATGTACATCTCGGTGCGAGGAGTAACCACTTCTGTTAAATCTTCAACAGTGTATTGCATGTTGTAAGGGTTGAAGCGAACCTTTTTGTAAGCTGGGTTTGCACCATTGGCGCCTAATAGTATTGTGGCGCTGGATTCACTGTTTAACATCCCTTGTGAAGGATCAGCCTGATCAACTAAGCCCCAATTGTCAGGATTCCAATCTAACTGACCGAGAAATTTTAATTCTTCATATTCTCCATCCCAACAATGCAAGTCTACTTCAAACCATTCATTATTGTCCGGATCAATTTCCATTGGGTAAGCCAGGTCCGCACGCCAGGTCCACCATTGGAACCCTCCGGCAACATAGATGTTTTCATACACAATGTCTTCGCCTGACAAATTAATTGCCATATCAAAAGAAGTTGTTCTGTTGGCAATATTACTTACAGAAATGCTCCCATTGTGTAATCTTTTTTCTGTTTCCAGTGGAATGGTGTAACTGTAATCCAGCACGTATTCTTTTGGAGCGTTCGGCAGATCAATTGTGTAATCAAGTCCAATACCTGAATTTACCAAATGAATGGATGAGATGCCTTGATCATCAGTAATTGTGCCACTGAATGTAATCTCATCGCCAGGTGATCCCATGAAATTAAGGGCAATGTCCTGGCTAGCCGGAGGAGTTGCTACATCCAGATTAACCGTGAACACCTCCGAATCCCCGGAAAGGTTTTCGGCTGTAATGGTAACATCGTAAATTTTTAATGCAGCATCATACGGAACGGTAAATTTATAATCCAGAAAATACTTGTTTACCTGGTTGGCAAATACAATTTGTTTGTCAAGCAGTAATTCAGAGTTGGAAATTGTAATTCTAGAAAAACCATTTTCTGCTGAAAAGGTACCCGTGAAATTTATTTGATCACCAGGTTTGGCCAATATCTCAGTTGTTACATTTTCTCCTGTTGGAGGTGGTCCATCAGGTGTGTCACTATCGTCACAGCCTATAAATAGTAACACACTAAATAAAAAAAGAAGTGGAAATTTAATGAAAGCTTTCATAAATTTAGATTTTGTTAGTAAATAAGTTATTCCTCCCTATAGATACCTTTATCTTCAAAGTTAGTTCAGGGGGGCTGATTCAAATTTAAGACGAGATTGGCAGGCTAAGCGGTTGTTTACTGTCCAATCTTGAGGGTGAATTTGTTCCTGGTTTAAAACACAATGTCTTATGTGCTATGGAATGTACGGTTATTGGTTGAAAACCATTGAAACGAGAGATATTTTTCTGGAATGAAATACTTACTGCTAGGTTTCTTTTTTAATTAATTTTGTTTGCTGTACTGAATAAAAACGATGATCAAGGATAGAGGGAACAAATTTACCCTGTTTCAGAACAAATCCCCCTTAGTTTGACCGATGCGGGATTCAAATTTTTCTTTTGTGAATTAATGATACTAATATTTGATGTTTTAATAATTCTGGATTTCTACATCGGACTGAGCTAATTCTGATCTATTTAATCTCAGAGGGGTTTCTTCCATACTGCTTTTTAAAACTCTCCCTAAAATATTTTAAATCGTTAAAACCAGAATTGTATGCTGCCTCGGAAACATTCATACCTTCCCTAATAAGTGAAGCACTCTTTTTAAGCTTTACTGAACGAACAAAGGCATTGATGGATAATCCTGTAAGGCTTTTTATTTTTCGATAAAGGGTAGTTCTGCTAAATCCTAGTTCTGATGCTAAATCAAAAACAGAGACATCATTATCTAAACAGTTTTCCAGAATGAAATTTTCAATTTTTTGAAGAAATTCCATTTCCTTGTCATGTTCAGCGGGATAATTTTCAGATTTAGCTTGGGGTAAACCAGCAAAGTAATTCGTGAGTTTTATTCTGTTTTCAATAATTGTTTTTATCCTGGCCTTTAAAATGGATATTTTAAATGGTTTAGAAATGTAGTCATCTGCGCCGGTATCCAAACCTTTTATTTCATCTTCTTCCGTTCCTTTGGCAGTTAGCAGAATAATTGGGATGTGACTGGTTAAGGGGTCATTTTTTAGCTGTGCACAAACCTCTGTGCCACTTATCCCAGGCATCATAATGTCTGAAATGATAAGATCCGGACTACATTTACGGGCTAAGTTCATTCCCTGCATGCCATCGAGGGCTTTTAGAATCTTAAAATCAACTCTTAGCTTGTCGTCTAATAGGTCAAGAATTTCTTCATTGTCATCTATTAGAAGGAGAATTTTCTGATTGTCTTTATCCCTAGTAAGTAAATATTCCTGATCATTTTCTAATGATTCCGCACTTAGTTCATTACTGACTTCTTCTACAGAAAACAATTGTTGTGATGAGAAATGATTGTTTCCTTTCATGAATTTCAGGTTGAAGCAAGAGCCTTTCCCGGGTGTGCTTTCTACATGTATTTCACCTTGGTGAAGTTCCACCAAGGATTTTGTCAATGCCAATCCGATTCCGGTACTCGAGGATGTATTATCCAGTTTAAAATACCTGTTGAATATTTTGGATTGCATCTGTTTTGGGATTCCTTCACCGTTATCCTCCACTTTAATTGTGATTTGTGAATCAGACTCTTCTATACTTAAGGTGATGTAACCTCCCGGGATGCTGTGTTTGAATGCATTGGATAGCAAGTTGTTCAGGATCATGGAAAATTTGTCAGGATCGATCCATAAAAACACATCGTTTATGGTTGAAGATACTTTTAATGTTACGCCTTTATTGCTTGCCATTTCCCTGAAGCCTTGCAGAAAATCAGGAACAAACACATTTAAATTTATTTTTTTCACCACAATATTGGAAACCCCCTTTTCAGCCTTTCGGAACTCCAACAATTGATTGATCAAATCCATCAAACGATTTGAGTTCCTTACGGCAGTTTCAACTGATTTTTGGGTTTTTAGATTGCCATTTTTCATTTGATCTAAATCCTCTAGTGCTGCACTTACCAGAGTTAAAGGGGTTCTCAATTCATGTGATATATTGGTGAAAAATTCCAATCGTTCACTGTGGAGTCTTTTTTCCTTGTTTCTTAATTTCTGCTCGTAAGCCAAACGGTTTTTTATCTTGTACTGTTTTAACCTAAAACGAAAAACGGTAATCACAATAAGAACGATAAATATGATGTAAAACAAGTATGCCCATATTGTCTTCCAGTAAGGGGGAAATACATGAACATCTAATGATGCCTCGTTGGAATGAATTTGCTCCTGATTTTGACAGGTCCTTACCTTGAATACATAATCTCCTGCAGGCAAATTCCGATAAGTTGCGCTGTTCTGTTTTTCAGATCGGTTCCAACTTTTGTCATAGCCCTCCAGAATATATTCGTAATAAGTATCTGAAGACAATGGGTAACGAACCGATTGAAATTCAATGGTAAAAACAGAATGTTTGTTGTTCAGATTAATATCAGGCCTGAACTCAATGCTTTTGTCAATTACATTAGAAGAACCAGGTGCAATATCTTCATTTAGAATTTTTAATCCTGTAAAATGAATATTGGAAGGCTGTGCTGAAAAAATCAAATTTTTGGGACGAAAATAATTGACTCCATTTATACCTCCGAAACAAAACATCCCATTGGAGGTAATAAGTCCGGAACCATTGTGAAACTCCTCCGTTTGTACCCCAATAGACCAATAATAATTGGTGAAAATCTCATTTGAAATGTTGAATTTTGATATGCCATTGTTTGTGCTTAGCCAGAGGTTTTCGTCTTTGTCGGCTAATATGGAATGAATCGTATTATTTGACAATCCATCCTTTTCGTCGAAGGTATCAAAGCTTTTTGTTTTAGTATTGAACCGGCACAAGCCACCATACCTGGTGCCGAGCCATAAATACTCATCATTCGTTTTGTATAAGGAAAAAATAGTGGCTGATGATAGTGAGTTGGAATTTGTAGAATCCGGGTAATACATTTCCATTTTTTTTGTACCCGGAATGAATTTAATGAGGCCATCGGCAAAGGTTCCCAGCCATAATGTGTCTGCATCTTCACAGATAGCACGAATGTCGTAACCCAAAAGCATCTGTTCGGTCTCAAATGAGTCCTTTTCCCTATTGTATTTTGCAATTCCTCCCCGGTTCATGCCAACCCATAAATTCTGAAGCTTGTCTTCGTATATACAACGGATATCATTATTTGGGAGTTGTAAGGGAGCCTGGTAGCGGTAAAAACGACCAGATTTCGGCTCGTATCTGTTTAATCCTCCCTCATAGGTGCCCAGCCAAACCTGTCCGGTGTAATCAGTATCAGCACAAATGATGGCATTGTCGCTGATAGAGAAGGGATTATTGGGATTGTATTTGAAATTTTTCACTATTCCTTCGTCAGGTGACCACAAGTTTATTCCATCCCCATCAGTTCCCAACCACACTCTTCCTTTGTGGTCCTCGGTCATCCCCCAGACTTTATCATAGGATAGCGTGTTGTATTCTCCCGGTTCATGTTTTAAAAGGTTGATTCGTTGCTCCTTATTTTCGACAAAGTTGACGCCGCCGCCGTGAGTTCCAACCCAAAATTGTTGATCTCTGTCCTGAAAAACAGATAAAACAGTTCGGTATGATAAGCTTCCTGGAAGAGAACTTTGCTGATAATGTGCAAAAGTGGCCTTTTCTCCTTTCTGAAGGATTTCATTTTGATGGACGATAAGCAAACCATTCTTGCGTGTTCCAATCCATAAGAAGCCATTTGGGTCAAGAAAGAGAGAAACGATATCATTGTTAACCAGGAATGAGTTTTGCTGCTTTAGATTATTAAACTTGTGTAATTTGTTTTCATGGAGGTCATAATAGGCTAAACCAGTTAGTGTTCCAATCCACATTCCCTTCTTTCCATCTTTACAAACCGTATTGACATACATAGAGGGTAAAGACTGTCTGGTTTTATCAATCAAGGATTGGGTTTGATGCTTAGCTATGTTGTAAATGTCGATACCCTTATCCCTGTAACCAATGAAAAGGAGTGAATCAGAAATTAACTCTAAACAATTAACTCTGTTGGAAGAAAGTTTTGTCCTTTCGTTTTGTAAGGTATTCAGGTAGCTATATTTCTGTTCTTCTATCTTTTTGTAACTAATTCCGGAGTAGTAGGAAGCAATAAACAAGGTGCCGTCATCGGTTTCCTTCACATCTGATGAAGAATTATCAGCAAGAGTCCCATCAGATCCATTGGCAAGAATTCGATTTATTTTGTTTTGATGGAGGTCAAAGTAATTCATACCGCTGGCAGTCATCACCCAAAGATTACCCTTTTTGTCCAAGTGTAGGTTTTGTACAAAATTGTCCGATAAACTTTTTGGATTGTCAGGTTCATGCCGGTATATTTTGAACTGTGTGCCATCAAACCTGCATAAGCCATCATTTGTGCCAATCCAGATAAAACCTAATCTATCTTGCTCAATGGTCATCACAGTGCTTCCAGGCAAACCATCTTTCATGCGGATAGCTCTGAAAAAAAGGCTGTCTTTTGATACTGTAGCGTTAACAAGACCTGAAAATAGAACTAGAAATAGAATTGTAATCTGAAACCTTAACGACATTTTTTTTATTTCAAAATTAACCAAAATAGCTGAAGAAGCAGATATTGATTACAATACCAATGATGGGTAAAATGTATATTATGGGTGGGGATTTTGTTCATTCAGGTAAATTACGCCTTATTTGAACAATTGTCCTTTGTACTTGGACAAAATGCCTCTTTTTAAAGTAGAAATGAATGAATAGGTTTGTTTTGTCGGTTATCAACAATTTAAACTAATCTATTCTACTATGAAAAAATGTTACGAACGCATTAAGTATGCGTTGACCATATTTCTGTTTTTTGTCTCCCAGTTTTATTCTGGTGCCTATGCTCAACAGACTATGGAAATTAAAGGTAAGGTGAGTTCTGGAATTGGAGAATTGCCCGGAGTTTCAATTGTAATTAAGGGAACAATTCAAGGAACAATAACAGATGTACAAGGCAATTATACCATTAATGCATTGCCATCGGATACTCTGATTTTTACGTTTGTTGGTTTTTCAACAATTGAAGAGCCAATTAACAGTAGGTCGGTAATCAATGTAAGTATGGTGGAAGATGTGCAACAGCTCGAAGAAATAATAGCAGTTGGTTACGGAACTGTAAAGAAAAAGGATTTGACAGGGGCGATATCTACTGTAAAAGGAGAGGAGTTGGCCAAAATTAATACAGCCAACTTTACTCAGGCACTACAAGGGCAATTGGCCGGTGTTCAGGTATCTTCAAATGGAGGTTCTCCCGGGAATGAGGCTACTATTTTAGTGCGCGGAATTTCTACCATCAACGGGAATCATCCGCTGTACGTCGTTGATGATGTGCCACTGGATGATATCAGTTGGTTGAATCCTAAGGATATAGAGAATGTACAGGTTTTGAAAGATGCTTCTTCCAGTGCCATTTTCGGTTCAAGAGCTTCTAATGGTGTTATTATTATTGAAACCAAGAAAGCCAGGGAGGGACAAACCAATATTGTTTTTGACGCAAGCTTTAGTGTACAATCGGTTGCGAAAAAACCCGACTTGGCAGATGCTACAGAATATGCGCTAATTGCCAATAAGGCAGCTGTAAACTCGGGGCAGTCTCTGCCTTTTAGTGATCCAGCATCATTAGGGAGCGGAACCGATTGGTGGGATGAAGCTACCCAATTGGCTCCGATTCATAATTATGCCCTTAATATCAATAAAGGGACTGAAGACTTAAAAATTTCAACTGGTGTTTCCTATTTTAATCAGGATGGAATTGTTAAGGGAGGTGGTTATGAGCGAATCACTCTTAGGTTGAATACGGAATATAAACTAACTGATAAGATCACAATTGGTGAAAATTTAAGTTTAAGTAAGGATAAAACAACCAATGGTCCTGGTCTTGTGTGGGATGTGCAAAGGGTTGAACCGACTATTCCGGTTTTTCTTCCTGAATATGAACAGGAAGGGATGAATGAATTCAGTATTTATCACCCAACTGATAGAACGGATGTTGCAAACCCAATGGGAGCATTGGCAAGATCATTTGATGAAACGGATTATATGAGAACAGTGGGAAGCTTTTTTGTGAAGTTAGATATTGGGTATGGATTTACAGCAGAGTCGAAATTCGCATTTTATTTAAGTTCATGGGAAAACAACTGGTTTAGCCCGGACTACTATATTGAGCCAACCGACAAGGCTGATGTTAATTCTGTTGGAAGGACTCACAATAATCGAACAGATTATACCTTAAATAATTTGATTCATTATACAAATAAATGGGATGATCACAAGTTCAACGGTACCGTTGGTTTTACAATGGAAAGTTTTGAACATCGCAGTTTGGCCGGAAACGGAAATGAATTGCCAAGTAATCATCCGGATCTTAGATATCTGGATGCCGTGACTGCAGCACATTGGACGGAGGGAACAGACTGGAGAAGTACACAACAATCTATTTTAGGTAGAATTAATTACTCCTATAAGGACAGATATTTGTTAACAGCATCATTTAGAGCGGATGCCTCTTCCCGTTTCTCAAAAGAAAACAGATGGGGATATTTCCCGGCGGTGTCAGGAGCCTGGAACATTGCTGAAGAAGCCTTCATGAGCGATGTGAACTGGCTGTCACAACTAAAATTAAGAGTAGGATGGGGACAAGTAGGAAATCAGGACATTGATAATGATGCGCTGCTAACGACTCTTGGAAGAACCGTTTATGTATTCGGAGCTGAAAGGGCAGTTAATCTGGGTATGGCACCTGCCTCTGTGGGTAATATGGATCTGAAGTGGGAAACAGTTGAAGACATGAACATAGGGGCCGATATGGGATTTTTAAATCAGGAACTGACTGTTTCAATTGATTATTTCGAACGAAAGTCTAAAGATATGTTAATGGGGATGTCGATTCCTATCTATCTGGGTTCTGCCTGGAGTACTCCCTGGTCAAATATCGGAACTTTGTCTACAAAAGGATTTGAATTCGTTGCCAATTATAGAAAGAAATTCAATTCCGGATTACAATTAAATGCATCTGTAAATATTTCACGGGCAACCAGTAAAATGACAAAGCTGGCATTCGGAGAGGATATACAAAGTGGTAATCATCAGCGACTTGATCTGTTGACAAGAACAAGAGAGGGTGGACCTGCAGGAACATTTTACGGTTGGGTAACTGACGGAATTTTTCAGAATCAATCGGAAGTGATTAATTACACTGATGAATTTGGTAATGTTATTCAACCTCTTGCACAATCAGGCGATATGCGATTTAAAGATTTAAATGGTGACGGGTCAATTACGGATGAAGATCGTGCTGTTATTGGAAATCCGGAACCTGATTTTAGTTTTGGAGTAAACATTAATCTGGCTTATAAGGCTTTTGATTTGAGTATGCTTTTTAATGGAACTTATGGAAACGATGTGTTGAATGCCATCAAACCATACACTCATGCAGGTAACGGGGTGTATAATTCAGCTAAAGGATTATTACAGGATGCCTGGGATGGAGAAGGATCTACCAACTCACAACCACGTCTGGCTGTTGTTGATAACAATCAAAACTTTAGATATTCAGATTATTACATCGAGGATGGTTCCTACCTTCGCCTGAAATCTGCTCAGATTGGATTTAATGTTCCGGAAAATATTTGCAAGAAAATAAAACTGTCAAGAGCAAGATTATTTGTTGGAGCCGAAAATGTATTCACCCTTACAAGTTTTAGTGGGATGGATCCTGATTTAGGGGGAAGTGCCCTGGAAAGAGGTATTGATTGGGGGCAGTATCCTTTGCCAAGAGTCTTTATGCTTGGTGCTAATATTACATTTTAATTCAACTTAAATTTTATAAAAATGAAAAGATTCACATTTATATATTTTCTTTCATTTCTCTTCATATCATCTGTTCTAACGGGTTGTGATGAATTTCTGGATCAACCGGTGAAGGGAAAACAGGTCTTAAGTAACTACTTTTCAAATGAAGATGAATGCTTGAAAGCTTTATCGGGATGTTATGCATCCTTAAGTCCTGAGGACTGGTGGGAGAATGATTTTTTCTATTTGGTAGGCGATATTTGCTCAGACGATGCATTTAAAGGCAACTCTATTGAGGGTGACCAGCGTGACTTCGGTAATCTTGCCCGGTTTTTAATTACTCCTCAAAATGAGTGGATAGAAATTAAGTGGCGTTACGCTTATGAGCAGGTTTATCGAACCAATCTGGTGATCGAAAATGTGCCCAATGCACCAATCTCGGAAAATTTAAAAAAGCAGATTGTTGCAGAGGCAAAGTTTTTAAGAGCCTTTGCTTATTTTGAATTGGTGAAAAACTTTGGAGGTGTTCCTTTGTTAACAAAGCCTTTAACTGTTGAAGATCCTAAACAATCAAAAGTACCTGCTTCCCAGATTTGGACACAAATAGAAGCCGATCTTCAGGCTGCGGCAACGGATTTGCCTGACAAATCTGGACAAAGTGCAGCTGAATTGGGCCGTGCTACTAAAGGTGCTGCTTTGGCTTATTTGGTTAAGGCGTACATTTATCAAGAAAAATGGAATGATGCAGAGCCATTGGCTGCCCAGATTATTGCTACAGGGGAATACAACCTAAACGATGCTTTCGATATGGTTTGGAGTGTTCAAAATCCAAATGGAAACGGATCCATTTTTGAAATTCAGAACAATTACCATGAGTTGTATGACGCTGGGAATGCTCTTCCTTCGATAACCCGTAGCCGGGCAGATGGAGGTTGGGGGTTCTGTACGCCATCAAGCGATCTTGATAACTTTATGGCTGGTGATCCTCGTCGTGATGCTACTATTATTAAAGAAGGTGATTATGTGGATGAAGATCATCCTGAGTATGATACCAGTCTTTCTGAAAATGAAACTGGAAGAACGAATCGTAAATATTATTTGTCGCTAGCAGATAGAGCTGAAGTAGATGAGCACAAGAGAGCTCCGCTGAATCAAATTCTATTCCGCTATGCTGATCTTTTGTTATTGCACGCTGAAGCTGCCTGGCACAATGGTAATTCAGGAGCAGCTCTAACATCGGTTAATGAAGTAAGAAACCGTGTTGGTCTGGCACCTCTTGCTTCTGCAGGCGACCAACTATTACAGGATATCTATGGTGAACGCCGTATGGAGTTGGCAATGGAAGGCCACCGTTATTATGACCTGAAACGACAGGCCGGTATTTCACAAAGCAGTTTTCCCCGCATAAAAGAGGTGATGGAAGCCTTTGTTACCTATAACATGAATAGTAATACGGATTATGATGCAGGTAATAACAAGGGCGTTCTTTTTGATGTCTCTGTGCACACTTTATTTCCTATACCTCAGAATGAAATTGATCTTTCAGAGGGGGCTATTACACAAAATCCAGGATACTAATTTGGAACCAATTTTTTAACTAAAAAGGGCAAGGTCACGCACCTGCCCTTTTTAAAGAAGTATTTTGTCCCGTCTTGAAATAAGTTGACAGAAACACGACTTATTTATGAAAGCAATATGAGTTAGTTTTTGATAAGACATCAGAATCTGCGAGGCTTGATCTTCATTAGGTTAGAGTAGAGTTGGGAGATAAGTATTAATAGAGTTTTATATGACAAAGGAGTTTTTTGTTTAGAAACTAACCGGAGCACTTAAAAAAAAGCAGAATAAACTAAAATAGAAATATAAACTAATGATGAAATATGTTTTTGTTGGGCTGTTTGCAATAATTGCACAACTTGTAAGTGGACAGGAAAGTGTGAAGTTATGGACAAAGAATAACATGCCTTACAGTAAGGTAAACTCATTAATAGAGGAACAAAAAGAGGTATGGGGTACCACATGTGTGTGTAATGTAACGGAACCAGAGCTTTATATTTACAACGCTCAGGGAGAAAATAGTGGAAAGGCCGTTATAATACTACCCGGTGGCGGATATGAGGTGGAAGCTATCAATCATGAAGGCCATGATGTAGCTAAGCTATTTGCCCAACATGGTATTACAGCTGCAGTCCTAAAGTATCGCCTACCCTTGTCTGAAGCTTCTGACTCAACACATTTACTACCGATAACTGATACTCAAAGAGCTTTGGAAATACTACGTCAATCGTCAAATGAATATGGTTTTGATAAAAGTAAATTGGGTGTACTTGGTTTCTCTGCAGGAGCTCACCTGGCAGCTTATGCATGTATGAAAGAAAATCAAAAACCCAATTTTTCATTACTCATATACGGATGTTGGATATTAGAAGCCGAAAATAGTAAATGGCTTGAGAATAAGCTTTTTCACAGGGAAATGACAAAAGATGAGTATGAAGATATGAATATTCTTCAGCGTATATCATTCAATACACCTCCTGCATTTTTAGTTCATGCCTTAGATGATAAAATATGCAGTTATAAGGAAACTACTCTTTACGCTCAAATGCTTGGCGAAAAAGATGTAGAACATGAACTTCATCTGTTTTCCAATGGCGGACATGGTTTTGGACTTGGAAATGCCAAAACAGGTACAGACAAATGGATTCAGTTGGCAATAAACTGGATCAAAAGGCTTTAGATTTTACAGGAATTGTTATTTAATCAAATGAGGCAGAAGACTGCTGTATTTTATATTTTACTTATGCGTTTTATTTTACTATTTATATTAATCGTATGCTTTAATTTAAGCACCATAGCCCAACATAATTGGGAAGATCCTTCTGTTTTGGATCAAAACAAGCGTGATGCATACGCATGGTCCTTTCCATTTCGATCAATCGAAAACGCGGGAGTCAATAGCTTTGACTCTTCTCCATATTACTATTCGTTGAATGGTAAATGGCGTTTCAAATGGTCTTTAAACCCTCAAAATCGTCCGGAAGAATTTTACAATCCGGATTATACTACCGATAGCTGGGATATTATAACAGTTCCGTCTGATTGGCAAATGAAGGGATATGGAACACCTATTTACACCAATGTAAAATATCCTTTTAAAATGGATCCTCCTAATATTCCAGCGGAATACAATCCTGTGGGATCTTACGTGAAATATTTTGAAGTGCCCAAAAACTGGGATGGTACTTCTGTGATTCTTCATTTTGGAGCTGTGAACTCTGCCATGTACGTATGGGTGAACGGACAGAAAGTTGGTTATTCTCAAGGTTCAAAAACACCGGCCGAATTTGATATTACTCCTTATTTAAATGGAGGGAACAATAAGTTGGCCGTAGAAGTGTACCGATGGTGCGATGGGAGTTACCTGGAAGACCAGGATATGTGGAGATTGAGTGGGATAGAACGGGATGTGTACTTGTACGCACTTCCTCAACAACATGTATCAGATTTCTTTGTGAAATCCGGCTTGTCGAAAAACTATAAAAACGGTATACTTAATCTGGAAGTTAATACTGAAAACGCAGATGCAAATTGTAAGCTGGAAATTGAATTAAAGGATATGGAAGGGGAAGTCGTATACCGCAAGCAGAAGAGTTGTAGCGGAACTACCACTCTGTTTGAAGGGGAGCTGAAAAAGGTTAAACCTTGGAGTGCCGAATCACCGGTTCTTTATCAACTCTTTATCACTTTAAAAGACAAAGCAGGAAAAGTTCAGGATATCAGGACTTCGTATGTGGGTTTCAGATCGGTTGAGATAAAAAACAAACAACTGTTGGTTAACGGGAAGCCTGTTCTTTTGAAAGGGGTCAACCGTCACGAGCATTGCCATATTAATGGTCATGTGGTAAGCAGGGAAGATATGTTGAATGATATCAGATTAATAAAATCATTTAATATTAATGCTGTACGATGTAGCCATTATCCTAACGATCCTTATTGGTACAGCTTGTGCGACCAGTTCGGACTTTACGTAATAGATGAAGCAAACATCGAAAGTCATGGTATGGGTTCATGGTTGAACGATGGATATAGCCTTGATAAAACCCTGGGCAATAATCCAGACTGGAAGGAGGCTCATCTGGACAGAACCCAAAGAATGGTGGAAAGAGATAAAAACTTTCCATCCATCATAGTTTGGTCATTGGGAAATGAGGCCGGATCAGGGGCGAACTTTGAAAAAACATCGGCTTGGATTCGCCAAAAGGACAATACCAGGCCAGTTCAGTATGAACAAGCCTGGCTGGAAGACTATACCGACATTGTTTGTCCGATGTACCCTAAGATTGAACATTTACAGGAGTTTTTGAAGCTGAATGACCACAGGCCCCTTATTATGTGCGAGTATTCTCATGCCATGGGAAACAGCAATGGTAATTTGGTTGATTATTGGGATCTTATCAAGAAGGAGCCACAGCTCCAGGGTGGATTCATTTGGGATTGGATGGACCAGGGATTAATTCAAACTACACCTGCTGGTCAGTCATACTGGGCCTACGGTGGAGATTTTGGACCTCAGGATGTGCCATCTGATGCAGATTTCTGTACCAATGGATTAATTTTTCCAGACCGAACACCTAAACCTGGATTGTGGGAAGTGAAAAAAGTTTACCAAAACTTTGAATTCGTTGCCATTGACCTGGAAAAAGGAATAATAAGTATTGAAAATCAACATTTTTTCACAAGCAGTTCAGCTTATACATTACGTTATGAGATTAAATCAGAAGGAGAGATTATAGTTCAGAATGAGATTAGCATGTCAAAAGCTATTGATCCGGAGAAAAAAATACAAACAAAGATCCCATACGATTTTGAAATCATACCGGGCAAAGAATATTTTTTGAACTTATATGCAGAACTTAAGGAGACTGCTGGTTTATTGCCTAAGGGGCATGTGGTAGCCAGCGAGCAATTTCTGTTGCCTGTTTCGGTGCCAATAAAAAATGCGGAACAAAAATATTCTGCCTTATCCAAAATCGAGAATGAAACGCATTTTATCTTTTCAGGGACAGATTTTACCATTGTGTTTGCTAAGGAAAGTGGGAATATTACCGATTGGAAATATCAGGGGAAAGATCTTCTAAGAAGAGGTTTACAGCCTAATTTTTGGAGAGTTCCAACCAATAACGACCGTGGTAATCACATGCCGAACAGGTGTCAGGTCTGGAGAAATATTCAGGAAAAAAGGAAACAGGTGATAGTGGAGCTTGAACAGATAAATGAAGGTCTTTATGTAATCAATGTGCAATCGATTCTTGAGCCTGGAAATTCAGAGTATGATGTAAAATATTTGGTAAATGGAAATGGCAGTGTTGATGTTGAAGTAAATTTCCGAAAAGGAGATACTGACTTGCCCGAGTTACCACGCTTTGGAATGAACCTAATCATGCCGGCAGGATTTGATCAGGTCCAATGGTATGGAAATGGTCCAATGGAAACCTATCAGGATCGGGAATCCGGTGCTATGGTAGATGTTTTTAAAGGTCGCGTAATGGATCAATATACCCCTTATATATTTCCTCAGGAGAGTGGGAACAAAACGCAGGTTAGATGGATGAAGGTAACCAATGAAACAGGACTGGGTTTTATTATCAGGGGACAGGAACCTATAAATGCAAGTACCTACCATTATTCCCTGGAAGATTTGGATAATAATTTAACTCACAATTATCAGGTACTGCAAAGAAATATTACGGAAGTAAATATCGATTTATTACAAAGAGGTGTTGGTGGCGATAACAGTTGGGGCTATGATACTCATGATAAATACAAATTATTGGGTTTGGAATATAGCTACAGCTTTACCATTGGTACAATAAAGTGATGAGAGGATTGAGATAGAAGGGAATTAATTATGGGTAAAATGAAGATTATGAATTATATATGGATCGCTATGTGTGTTCTTTCGTTAGCGGGATGCGGAAAAGATGAAACACAAGAAGGTGAAGGGGGAGCTTCTCACCTGGAAATAACCGTTAAGGGAAATGAAACAAAACAAACCATTCATAGCTTTGGAGCCTCAGATGCCTGGAGTTGTCAGTTTGTTGGTAAAAACTGGCCTTTAGAAAAGAAGGATCAAATTGCTGATTGGTTATTTAGTACAGATTTGGATGATCAGCAAAACCCAAAAGGTATAGGATTGAGCACCTGGCGTTTCAATATCGGCGGGGGTAGTGCCGGACAGGGTTCTTCCAGTGGTATTGGTGATGAATGGCGAAGAGCAGAATCTTTTATGACAGATGTTGATTCTTATGATTGGAACAAGCATGAAGGGCAGCGATGGTTTTTACAGGCAGCCAAACAAAGGGGTGTAGATCAATTTATTGGTTTTGTAAACAGTCCTCCGGTTGCCATTACCAAAAATGGAAAGGCATTTTCATCCGATAAAAACCATTATAATCTTCCTGAGGAAAACTATACAGCTTTTGCCAACTACCTGGCGGAGGTGGTAAAACACATGGAAAATAGCGAAGGAATATCCTTTAATTACATAAGCCCTTTTAATGAGCCACAATGGGATTGGACTGATGGAGGACAGGAGGGGACTCCGGCTCAGAACAGTGAAATTGCTGCAGTAAGTAAATTGATTGATGAATCTTTCACCAACCATGGTGTTTCGGCAAAATTGGAAATACCTGAAACGGCCCAACTGAACTATCTATATGAAGATGATAATAAAGTAGGAAGAGGTAGACAGATTAATGAATTTTTTAATCCCTCATCACCACATTACATCGGAGATTTGAATCATATGGCAAGAAAAATTGCAGGTCACAGTTACTACACAACCTGGCCTCTTAGCAGTCTTTCTGAAACCAGAATGAATGTTAAAAATGCAATCGACACAAATCCTGAACCTTTGGAGTTTTGGATGAGCGAATATTGTATTCTTGCAAACAATAGTGAAATCTCAGGAGGAGGACGTGATTTGACAATGAAGCCTGCCTTATATGTGAGTAGAGTAATATTTTCTGATCTGGTGTTGGCCAATGCAAGTTCCTGGCAGTGGTGGCTGGCAGTTAGTCCGTATGACTTCAAGGATGGATTGGTGTACATGGATTACAACAAGAACGATGGTCAAATTTTTGATTCCAAGTTGCTTTGGGGCTTTGGAAACTTCTCAAGATTTGTAAAACCTGGTATGAAAAGGGTGGCTGTTGCCAGAAATGATGGGCGCACAGATGTTCAAACTCTGGATGGTGTGATGACTACAGCATTTGTATCTGAGGATCAATCAAAAGTATCTGTTGTAATCATCAATTACAAAGAGAATAAAATTCCAGTTAAAGTGAATCTTAAGGATTTGGCCGAAGTTCAGGAATTAAAGTATTATTTGACCGATGGAAAACCAGCCAATAATTTGTCTTATCAAGGCACAATAAAACCCGGTGATTCATTTGAAATTCCTGCTCGATCTATTATCACAATTACAAACCAGAAATAATAATCACATACTTATAGTTCGCTCAAATATTTAATTAAGAGGTTAGTGTGTTAATTTTTTTACAATGAAATTATAGGAAAAAATAGACGTATAGAAGGTTAAATTTAGATGGTTAAAAGCCAGTTTTGAGGTAAGCGTTTCCCTTTGTTTTTTTGGTAGAAGAACAGGGGGAGACCTTGCTGTTTATTCAGGTTTTTAGTTTTCTGGGTTTATATTTGAATCGAATTTAGACAAGTTTGAATGAACGGTCATAACATAGTTTGAAATTCAGGTAATCTGATTAATTAGTTTGTAAATGAGGAAAATTTATAGTTTACTAATTTTATTGACTTTTATAAAGGTTTTGTCAGCCCAGAGAATTGATGATATATCATTTGGGGCAGATGAAACTTTGGAGGTAGTAACATGGAACATTGAGAGGTTTCCCAAAAACGGAGAAACCACTATGGATTATGTCGTACAGGTAATCGAGACTCTCAATGCTGATGTTTATGCTCTCCAGGAGATCAGTGATACCACGTTATTCAAACAAATGGCTGAAGGTATGGAAGCTTATGAGTGGTATTTCGATCGTGGGTGGTTTGGAGGATTGGCCTATGTATACAATAAAAATACAGTTGAGATTCTCGATATGTATAAAATATATGATTCTCAAGCATATTGGAAGGCTTTCCCAAGATCTCCATTAGTAATGGAAATGCGATTTGGGAATGAGAATTACATCATCATTAATAATCATTTTAAATGCTGTGGAGATGGTATTTTAGACGTTAATAGTTCAAATGATGAAGAAAATAGAAGACTTACTGCCAGTAACTTATTAAAACAGTATATCGATAATAATTTGGAAAATGAGAAAGTTATTGTGGTGGGCGATCTCAATGATATTCTTACCGACAATTCCACCAATAATGTATTTCAAACATTTTTAGATGATACGGATAACTATCAGTTTACTGATCTAGATATTGCTTTGGGGAGTAATTCTGATTGGTCTTTTCCGGGCTGGCCATCTCATTTGGACCATATCCTAATTACGAATGAATTGTTTGATGAGTTTAAAAATCCGGGATCTTCATTGCAAGTCATTAAAGTTGATGATTACCTGGACGGAGGCTTGTCCGAATATGATTCAAACATATCAGATCACCGTCCGGTGGCCCTAAAATTATTGTCAAATCTACATGTTGGGATCGATGATCCAAACCAAACTGTAGCTAGTATGTCTAGTTATCCTAACCCATTTAAAAATAAAACAACTATTGCATTTACAACGGTAAAAGCAGATGCAGAAATTGTAATTTTTAATCTGCAAGGTAAAAAAGTGGATACCTTGTTTGTTACAAAGGGAAAATCTTCGATAATATGGAATGCTGAGGCGCTGGCTACAGGGGTTTATTTAGCAAAACTTATAGTAAATCACAAGACAATCTCAAGTGGTAAAATCATATTAATTTAATAATGTAACTTCATTGACAGGGCTATCAACACAATCCATGTTGAATATTCATTGAATGGTGGTTATTAGCTAGATAATAAGATCAATACGGTTTGTTAGGGATTGATATTAAAAATGAAAATCTTAAATATTTTTGATTAGTGAAAAATAAGAATGAAAGCATTGAGCAAACAGATACAAAGAGTTTGTTGTGCTCTGGTTTGACAGAAGTATCTAAAAAGATACACGAGGACAATAGGGATAAGGGGTTCTGGGATAGTGATCGAGAGATCGGCACTTTACTAATGCTTGTGACTAGTGAGCTTGCAGAAGCTTTGGAAGCAGACAGAAAAGGTAATTATTGTGGGAAAATTAAAAGAGAAGAACTTGATGGCAAAGACTTCCCAGCTTGGTTTGAAAAGAACGTAAAAGATACTTTTGAAGATGAGATGGCCGATACGGTCATTCGTATATTGGATATCTGTGGAGCAATGGATATTGATTTGGAGTGGCACATCAACCAAAAATTGAAATACAATCGAACACGTGCGCATAAACACTCTAAGGCTTATTAAGTGCGGTAACCAGATATTGTGAAATGTTAACAGTAGACAGATTGTGAGATCGTTTCGTCTAATCGGATTTTTATGAAGAACTTCTTATTAATATTGGTCACCATAATATGGGGATCAACTTTTTTTATTATTAAAGATACGGTAGGTACCGCAAATGAATATTTTATTGTATTTGGAAGAATGTTATTGGCAGCTATTCCAATGCTATTGTTTGTTTCTTTTACTAACAGGAAAAGTTTATTAAACAAGCATGCCATTATTAATGGGGCTGTTTTGGGCTTACTTCTAACAATTAGTTATTTAGCTCAAACTGTTGGGTTGAAATATACAAGTAGTGGGCATAGTGCATTTATAACGGGTGGAGCTGTTATTTTTGTTCCTGTTATTATGTTTGTTTTGTTCAGAGAAAAGTTTTCCAAAAGTGATTTTTTTTCAATTCTGGTCGTAGTAAATGGACTTTTCTTGTTGACTTACGATTTTAATACAGAAATTAATAAAGGCGATATTATTACTTTGATAACTGCTGTTGCAACAGCGTTACATATTATACTCGCTGGACAGTATGTTAGGAAAACAGATTCCTTACCATTGATTACCTATCAGTTTATCTCTGGTAGCATTTTTAGTTTAATTGGTTTATTAATTACCGATTTTGAGTTTGTGAATATTCCCCCAATGACACTGTATTCAATAACGTATTTAGGCTTGATGGGAACCCTATTTTGTTATTTTGTATCTGTTTGGGTGCAGAAATATGAGAGTTCTGTAAAAGTTGCACTAATTTTTACAATGGAACCGGTATTTGCAACTTTTTTTAGTTATTTGGCTTTAAGAGAGACATTAAGTAGTAAAGAAATCTTAGGAATGCTCTTCATATTACTCGGAGTGATTATGTATCAGGTTTTAAGAAACAAATCCATTTCCTCCTTAAGGATTAAATATAAAAATGGGTTTGTGAATGGCGTATGAAAATTTAGTATTCACATCGTAATGGGCCTGGTAAAGAGTAACTGTCTTTTGAAGGTTCACATTTAGAATTTTTACTGAATTGCTTGGAAAGAGCAGAAAATAAAATGGTTTTTGAAATGTATAATATGCGAATTATTAAGAAGTTGTTTTTGTTTTTATTCTTGATTGGATTCGGGGATGTTGCCCTGGCTCAGAATTCAAGATATGTCACTAAATTAGATATGCACTATTACAGTGATTCAATCAATCAGATAGATGAATACATGAACGAACGTTGTGTTTTAGATATTTATTATCCTGAGGGAGTTGAAGATTTTGCTACCATTGTTTGGTTCCATGGCGGAGGCCTTACCGGAGGCAATAAGGAGATCCCTGAATATCTTAAGGGAAAAGGTCTTTGTGTGGTGGCTCCCAATTACCGGCTTTACCCCAGGATAGGCGCCCCCAAGTATATTGAGGATGCTGCTGCGGCAGTAGCCTGGGTATTCAACAACATCGAGGAATATGGAGGAGATTCCTCCCTGATTTTTGTATCCGGACATTCAGCAGGAGGATACCTTGCCAGTATGGTGGGATTGGACAAAAGATGGCTAAAAGACAGAGATATAGATGCCAATAGAATAGCTGGTTTGATCCCGTTCAGTGGTCATACCATCACTCATTTCACGGTACGTAAAGAAAGAGGCATTGACGGAACCCAACCTGTTGTAGATGACCTTTCGCCTCTCTTTCATGTTCGTTCTGATGCACCACCTTTACTGCTCATTACCGGGGACCGGGAAATGGAAATGTTGGGGCGGTATGAGGAGAATGCTTATCTGATGCGCATGATGAAAGTGACAGGCCACAAAGAAACCAAACTGTTCGAGTTGGATGGATTCGGGCATAATATGGTAGAACCCGCATTGCCATTATTATTAAAAGAGGTAAGACAGATTTCAGGTAAGAAATAATTATTATTCCCCTTCAACACTTTGTTTTCGAAATAAGTTATACTTGAATTGTTTCATTTTCCATTTAGGAATCAGGAGTAATAAATTTTAAAAATTATATCGCAGAAAAATGAACATTACTATTGATCATGTTTGTGAAAATTAATTAAAGGGTTAATTATGATTTTGAATGTTTTAAAGATATCCCTGTTCAAAAAGCAATAGGTTTTGTTTAAAAAACATTAAGTCAATACAGTGGAGATATAAATAGGGGATTTTATTTATGATTTTAGAGAACAATTTTATTAACCTAAAAGCCGAGTTATCGAATGCAGTGGTGGCTTTTGAGAGAGGAGAGAGTGGGTACAATTTATTTTTTAATAATCATGATGGTTTTCAGGAGTTTAAACGCCATTTGAATCACTTGTATTATGAATTTATTAAAGAAGTTCAAAACAATCTATTGGAGGTTGATACTGAAAAGGGAATTCATATTTACCTTGAAATGCTCCTGCATCTGTTTGAACTTTTGGATGAACAAATTGGAACATATCCTGATTTTGTGACTCCACATAGAAACACAAAAATGATTTCACGGATCAATACAAAAGTTACATGTATTCATACCAATCCTGATGATCTAAATCAGTTATTAATCTATTTTCAACATCAGAAAAAAATAATTAGAAAATCTATCAAATTTATTCAAGTATTCAAAGAAAAATGTTCGGTTCAATTAAAAGGGATGGATTCAAATGTTTTGACTTGGAAAGATGAGTTGAAGGATTTCTACCCTGAAATGACAAGATTGAAAAATGAGATGGATCAAATAGATAATATTCCTGGTCGAATTGAGTATTTACAAAATGAACGGGAAAGATTGAATCTTGAGTATCAAAAACAAAATAAAAGTTTATACTCATCATCAATCAACTTCTTTTTTGAATCAAGAATTGAATGCATGAAAGATGTATTGGTGTTGGAAAATGGGAGGAATAAAAGTCAGAAGGAAAATCATATCCCGGCTAAATCTGATGACAAAAACAAGAAAGTTTTCATGTGGACTGAAAGTAAAGCAGCTTTGGTGGAATTAATTTATGCCATTTATTATTCGAATGCTCTGGATAAGAGTAAAAGTAGTATCAAAGAATTGGCTGGATTATTCGAACATTTTTTTGATATTGACTTAGGTGATATCTACCATATCTTTCATGAACTGAAAAATCGGAAATTGGAACCCACTAAATTTATCGATTCCCTAAAAAGTGCATTTCTAAGAAAAATTGAAGAAGAAATGGAACGCTGATTTCATTCCCAACTTGGGTCTGTACTTGGGAAAATTAATCATCATTTTAATGCAATTTGAATAGGCAATTAATAATATCATTTAATGCCAAACAGATATGCCTACAGAAATTGTTACCACCGATGATTTGAGGGAATTCAAAATAGAATTCTTTCAGGAACTGAGAAAACTACTTAAAGAACACTACGGACAACCATCAAAGAAATGGCTGAAATCCTACGAAGTCCGCGAATTACTGGGAATATCCCCTGGGACCCTTCAAAACCTGAGAGCCAATGGAACACTTCTTTTTACAAAGATTGGAGGCGTCATGTTCTATGACTATGAAAATATCAAAAAGATGCTGGAAGAGAATGTAGTTCAATCCAGGTTTCCACCCATGAGAAGGAAATGAACTACATCAAACATCTGAATGGATTTTTTCAATATCTGGAGCAGGATGAAAGGATGACAGCTTACCATATCAGTCTGTATCTGTCCTGCTTCAGACTTTGGAATATTAACCGCTTCAAAAATCCCTTTCCCATTTGTCGTTTTGAAATGATGAGACTTTCACGTATAGGATCAGTCAATACCTATGCACGATGCATCAAACAGCTTCATCAGTGGGGATACATTGAGTATTCACCCTCAGCCAATATGCACTCTGGAAGTATGGTTAGCTGTATCAGATTTGATATTGCAAGGGATTCTGCAGGTAGTACAGCATCTGATACACTTTTAATAAACACTACAAACAATAGTAAAGGGAATAAACAAGTAGCATCCTCAAAAGAAAATTCAAAAACCTCTAAAAGCAGATTACATGCCAAAATCAATAAAGACTACTTTGAACCCTTATAAAGACTTAGCTGATTTACAAGGGAGTATTTACAACTTTAATTTTTATGCCTGTTTGAAATGGTTGGAAAATCAAGGGAAAAAAGCCTTTGGTTCTCACTTTAAAATACTTAAAGAAGATCATGAGTTGATTTTGAAATTATTGGTTTATGCCATAGCAGATGAGAAGACTTGTACTGAGAAAAACTTAAAACTTCACAAAGGGATCTTGTTGACGGGACCCATTGGATGTGGGAAAACTTCCTTGATGAAATTAGTCAATTATTTTTTTCCACCCCTCAAACAGTATCCTATCAAATCCTCCAGGGAAATCAGCTTTGAATTTGAGAGGGAAGGCTATAGGGTGATCCATCGCTATGGGAATGGTTTTGTTCATAGCATGGGAGGGAGGCTTCGATCTGGCATCATCTGCTTTGATGATTTGGGAGTGGAGCAAACTCAGAAATACTATGGCAATGAATGCAATGTCATGGCAGAAATTCTCTTGAGTAGATATGACCTGTTCATACAAAAGAAAATACTGACCCATGTCACAACCAATTTGTCAGCTTCCGAGTTAGAATCCATTTATGGCAACCGTGTACGCAGCAGGTTACGGGAAATGTTTAACCTGGTAGCATTTGATAAAAATGCAAGGGACAAACGAATCTAAAGTTTCTTCCCATGTAAAGGCATTTCTTTAATGGAAAAGCCTTTTTACATCCCACATCAAAAGTAGTCTTTCACTTCGTTGCAGAACTACACTTGCCTTTTGCCCACCTTTCATTACAATTTAAAAGTTTTAAGTTTTTTTAAGATGATCAGAGCATTATAGTTTGCCTACCGGACAGACACATTCAGAGCTGCCATCAAAGTTCACAATGCACCAGGTATTTTCCCAGCGCATTGATAGAAGCTTTTCCTTTACCCCGAAAGAGTCTTTCCTCCACACTGCAAAAACATCTTCTTCGCCAAGCTGCGAAAATGTACTTGCCTTTATCAATCCATTTTATCAATTTTTCCTGATTGTTATGGTATCTGTTTCAAAGTATTAAGAGAGCTGTTTCATAAGCTAAAAACAGCTCAAAACGAGAAAAGAAAGCCGAATTTGCCCAATAAAATAATAAACTAAAAGGCCATGCAAAGTAGCCCAAATAATTTGTGAGATGATTTTTGGGAATAAAGTTTGGCTAGCCTTGTATTTTATTATTTACTCGTTATTGTGATGACTTTCTTTTCTTTTTTTGAGGCTTTTTTCTTCTCTTTTGAGGTAATAAAAATATGTAATGAACCTGTTTGGTTTGATTTATAGCGGAACTTGGGATCAAAACAAATTTGAAGCTGTTAATTTGAGTCAAAATAGCCTGTTTTCCTGTAATTATCCACTTTTTAGCTTATCAATAAAAAACACCCAAGTTGATCCCAACTTGTGAAAATCGCTTGTTCCAATTTCAGAGCTTTGACCTATCAAATCCATAACACCAGGATTTGAAAAACAGACCTATTAAGAACTAAAAACACTGGCTCATGTTTGGATTGGAAAAAATTGCCTGGGCTGAATTCTTCAGCCTGATTGTCATCCTACTCCTTCTGTGGTATATGACACTGCTGATAACCGCATGGTGGAAAGACAAGCAGTATCTGAAGAAAGACCTGTTTGAACAGGTAGATCATGATGATTTTTCCACGACTCAGCTTGCCCCCTTAAAAGTATCGGAGAAGGATTTTCCCTCGCAGCTGATGCCAGGCATTTCAGATGAGAGAATAGCTCTGCTTTCCTCTTTCTATGAAGAAACCGGAATAGACGACGGCTACGAAATCGACTATTTCCTGGGAGGACATGAGGCCACACTCTTTTCCATCCTGAGTCAGGTACAATGCGAATAATCACCCTTAAAAATAACGATTCATGAAACAAATTATTCCAAGAATTTATCAAAGGCTGATCACTTTTGTGATCATTACTTACTTGGCAGCCGGTCATTTGCTCGCACAAAGTTCATCAGGCATTGACCAGGCAACAACGGAAATCAATTCCTATGTAGATCCTATCTCCAACCTGATCATTGCCATAGGAGCAGTAGTCGGACTCATTGGAGGAGTTAGAGTCTACATCAAATGGCAGAGTGGGGATCAGGATACACAAAAAGCCATCATGGGATGGTTTGGCGCCTGTCTGTTTCTCATTTTGGTGGGAGTGGTCATCAAAGCATTCTTTTCCTGATGGAAAGCTATCAGCTTCAAAAAATTGACACCAGCCTCTATGTAAAAGGATTTTCAGGAACCCTGGTTTACCTGGCCCTGTATGCTGTAATCGGATCATTCATTCTCTTTGTCATCCTTTACATTCTGGCTGGTGTTTTTACAGCTCTTCTCATTTGCTGTCCATGCTTTTTTACAATGCTATACCGATTGAATCGAATTCAGAAAAGATACGGACACCAGGGTTGGTCTAAAAAACGACATGCCCGCAAATTACCACACTTCATCCTTGTTAAAAGAAGAATCTGTCAAATCTAAGTCATGCACGTAAAATCCATTGAACAAACACTATCCGTACTGGGATTCCAGGGAGATTTTCTGATCTCCAATAATCTGGATCTGAGCTTTGGCTTGAAATTACAACTGCCGGAGAGTCTGTCCTGTAGCCAGGAGCAATTCTATGGCCTGCATGATTGTTTTAAAAGAATAGTCAATCTGTTGCCTCAGAACACTCTTTTGCACAAACAGGATTTCTTTTTTGTAGATCAATTTTCTGGAATTGTATCAAACAGGCAGATAGGATTAAATGATTCTTACAACAAGCATTTCAGGGGAAGAAGCTTTTTAAAACATGAATCCTATCTCTACATTTCTTTGCTCAACAAGGGATTGTTGAAAAACTATCTTGGATCTTCTTTGATCCTGTCAAAACAGGTCAAAGAGTTGGAGATGCAGCGAGATGAAAAAGCCAGGGAATTACAGGCCAATCTGATGACATTGCTGAGACAATCAGGTATTGGATGTGAACTGATAAAAAGAGAGGAGGCCGTTGGCACAAAGGAAAAGACCGGTTTAATAGAATCATTTCTGACCCTGAATTTCAAAAATGAAAAGCCACTGCTGGGAGGGATTGACTTTAGGGACAGGCTTAGGGTAATGGATCAGTTTGTGGAAATTCTAAGCTTGAGTGACTATTCCCATGTTCCATCAAGTCTAAGGCCAACAGGAGGACATCCGGGTAATGGACTTCCCACATCCTTTATGTATCCATTGACCTTTCATTTGCCATTTTCCCACATCACCAACCAGTTTATTTATGTGCCGGGACAACAGGAAGTAAAGGCCATGTTGGAAAGCAATTACAAGAAGATATACAGTTTGTCCCGATTTTCTTCGGAAAACAAGATCAATGCAGGGTTGATAGAAAAGTTTTTGGACACGGTACAAAGCAGTGGAGAGAAGATTGTAAAGACACATTTTAATGTCATGTTGATGGAAGAATCATTGGGAAAACTTAAGCAAAACAAGAGTGAGTGCGCCTCTGCATTCTCACTAATGAACTGTTTTCCCTACCAGCACAGCTTTGATCTTCCCATGCTATTTTTTGCTTGTATGCCATTTTCTACCCAGCTACCGGAATCCGAGCTGTTCATTACTCAGGTGCCGCAAGCCTGTTGCCTGACCAACTTTGAGGGAGAAGTCAGAAATTCCCAATCTGATTTTTGCATTCAACTTTCCAACCGTAAAGAAGGATGCCCGGTGCAAATTGATCTTTCTGATGAGCCCATGGAAAAGCATTGGATCCACAATCGAAATAAACTCATCATCGGCGGATCAGGTTCCGGAAAATCCTTTTTTACCAATCACCTGTTAAGGCAATACGCAGAAAACGGGAATTGTCACATTGTACTTTTGGATGTGGGACGCAGTTACGAGATGCTGACCCGCTACCTTAACGAAAGTTTGAAAAAGCAGGGAGGAGCCATGATGGTAGAATTCACCACGGATCAGCCCATCTCCTTTAATCCATTTGTGATCGAAGGAGAACTCAGTGTGGAAAGAAAACAGACCATCCTTTCAGTGATCTATACCATCTACAAGGAAGACCTATCGGACATGGAAAAGGATGTCATTGCCCATTCGGTTAGTGATTACCTGAATACACCGAGATTGGAACGATCTTTTAATGGCTACTACCGCTTCAGTATGGATTACATTCCTGATTTGGTGGAAAGACAGTCTTTGGAATTCAATACCAATGAGTACTTTTTTATTCTGAGCAAATACTTTGAAGGAGGAGAATACGATTACCTTTTGAACAAAGCCATGAAAACCGACGAGTTTTTTTCCTGTCCCTTTCTGGTATTTGAACTGGACAACATCAAGGATCATCCTGTGATTTTTCCCGTAGCAACGCTTATCATCATGGACATTTTCCTGCAAAAGATGAGAAGGCTCAAAGGAGTAAGAAAGGTAATTTGCATAGAAGAAGCCTGGAAGGCCATCGCCACACCTCAGATGGCGGGCTACATGAAATACTTTTTCAAGACCATCAGAAAATTCTTTGGAGAAGCCATGGTAGTAACACAGGAAGTGGATGATGTCATCTCATCACCCATCATCCGGGATGCCATCATCAACAATGCAGATACCAGGATCCTGCTGGACATGAGCAAATTCAAAAATAAGTTTGGTCAGATCAGCCAGTTTCTGGGATTGACCGACTTTCAAAAGGAACAGATCCTTTCCATCAATAAGAACCTTCCTGGAGACAGAAAGCTCAAAGAGGTCTTTATTTCCCTTGGCTCTTATTCAAGGGTATTTGCACTGGAAGTAAGCCGTGCAGAGTATTATTGCTATACCACAGAACAGAAGGAGAAGGAAATGATCCTTGACAAACTCTCCGGGGATAACTCCCTGATTGATATTTTAAACCAAATGGAATCACATTAAAACCTTATAAAAATGAAAACAAGAATCATAGGTACAGTTCTGCTATTGGCAATCTTTTTTAGTGGAATTGAAAAAACAATTGCTCAAACTCCTGTTACGGATGTTGGAGCAGGAATTCAAAGGGAAGCTCTCTGGAAACAGGAAAAGGGAATTCTGGCTAAAATCAACTGGTACAATGTGCTGATCAAAGCACTGAACGGGGACATCAAAGGATTAACCGGTGAGATGCTTGGTATAGATCAGAAAATGCTGGAAAGCCTTGAGAAAGTATCCGCATTGATCAAGGACTACAAACGGGTACAGGAAACCAAACGAATGCTGGACAAGGTGATGGACATCTATACCAAAAAACTGCCCTTGTTGATTCAGGATGAGAATTTCACCAATGAACAAGCGGTAGTCATCGTCCAGTCCTTTGACCTCATACTCGATGATAGCAGACAGCTTGTAAATACCATTCTGAAAACCATACTCAAAGACAACCTTTTGATGATGGATGACAAGCAGCGATACGATACTATCAATGGTGTTTACATGAGTGTGAAACAGCACTATGGAACCATCTGTTACCTCTACAACAAGCTTCTGTACGCTTCCTATTTGAGAAGTTATGAAAGCAAGAACCTGGAAGGCTTTGCCATGTATTATTCCTTGTACAAATAAACATAGAGATATGAATAAATTTAGAATTATCATCGCCATTATATCCGTGCTTTTACTTTTCCAGTCAAGCGGGGTAATGGCGCAGGCCATAGCCATCAAAAAATGGAAGGGAAGGTACCCAAGGATGAACAACAATTATCCCCAATCCTTTATTGCCTTTAGAGGCTGGTTGCCTCCGAAACCACATCTCTTTGTGCGGATTTCACCCACCCATTATTACTGGAAAGTAAAATCCATTCCGGTAACCGACTCTAAGGAGACCACCGGAAAAATCAAAACAGGTTTGCTGCGCATTTTTTCAAAACTGATGGAAAGATCACAGTTCAAGGGAAGGCATCAAGAAACAGCTTTGATCAAACTCATGAATGAATTTCAAAAGCAGATCGATGAAAAACTCTTTGACAGCCGAAAGGATCAACTGGCTGACATTTATGGACTGACTGAAGCCTTCCTGGAACTCTACAACAGGATGGATGAATTCAAACAGATCAAACATGGGGGTAAGGTCAGGAGAATCCTGAAAAAGGAAGCCAATGAACTCTTGGAACAGTTTTTAATGATCAATCTCCTGGAAACAGATCACGGACAGAAATTTCAGGCTTTTTCTCATATCAGAACAAGACTGATACATCTCTTTGGGGAGGTAGACTACAGCATTAATAAAATGCACTACTTCCAACACTTTGGCACATACCAGAATACTCATTACGCATTTTTAACCCAATAAACCGGAATCATGATCTTACAGATATTGACAACAAATGATTTTTTTGCCTTTACAGATGCATTGGTAAATACAGGAATCAATCATGCAAGGATACTGGTGGATATGGCAAGAGCCATTGGAGGGATTGCAGCCTTTTTCTACATCTCCAAACGCATCTATGAAGAACTGATAGCCGACAATCCCATTTCCCTACTTCCACTTCTAAGACCTTTTGCCTTTGTCTTGATCTTGAGTTTTTGGGGTGTATTTGTCAACCTTTTGATGGTGCCAACCAAAGGACTGGGCACCCTTTCAGAAGCCATTTATGCAGACAAAAAGCACATTGTCGCCCAAAGACTGGAAGAGAAGCAAAATGCCATGCTGGCAGCGGATTTGCCTGTTTTCTATGAGAATGAAGAGAAAGAGGCAGCCCTTTGGGACAAGGGGATCAACATCCTTTTGACCACCTACAACATCATGACCGGGAGAGCCATACAAAACCAAATCAACTTTTATATCATGGATGCCGTTCGTCAGCTTCTGGAATCCATATTTGAAGCCATTGTTTACCTGATTGCCTTTCTGCGAACCATCTTCTGTGTCCTGCTGGTAATCTTTGGACCATTGGTCTTCGCCCTTTCCATATTCGATGGATTTCAGGACAACTACCTGCAATGGATTGCCCGCTTTATCAATGTGAATCTGTATCTGCCAATTGCCCTTTTGATTCTGGCATTGGTACAGGAAGTACTCATCTACATGCTGGAATGGGAAATTAACAAGATCAACAGCATGTTGATCTACCAGCCTCAAATGTTTTATGTCACAAGCCTTGTAGTACCCATTTGCGGTATTGTAGGCATGAGCATGGTACCCAAAATTGCATCCTGGATTGTACAGGCAACGGGAACCAACTCAGGAGGAGGCAGAATGTTCAGAACAGCAGCTACCATGGCCATCACCAAAGGAATGTTGAAATAAAAGGAAGGGTAAGAGATGAAGAAAATATTTGACATCCAAAGAAAGTTTCGCTTTACGGTCTACATCCTATTTGCGAGTGCCGTATTAATGATTGGAGTGAGTGTATATGTCTTTCAGCTTTCAGCAAATATGGTTGAGCGATCCAGACAAAAGATCTATGTGCTGGACAATGGCAAATCCCTATTGATGGCTCTAAGGGAGGATATCTCCGAGAACCGCAATGCAGAAGCCAGGGATCATGTCAAAAGATTTCATGAGCTCTTTTTTACCATGGAGCCTGACAAGGACTACATTGAAAAAAATGTAAGGGAAGCCCTTCATATGGCGGATCGATCAGCCATGGATCAATATCAGTCCTACAAGGAAAAGAACCTCTACAACCAGGTGATTGCTTCGGATATCAGCATGACCATTCATACGGATTCCATCCAATTGGATTTTTCCACCTATCCATACCGCTTTCATTTTTATGGAAAGCAAAAGATTGTACGAAAATCCAATATCACCATTCGCAGCCTGATTACATCCGGAACACTGAGAAATATCTCCAGAACGGATAACAATCCACATGGTTTTCTGATGGAAAACTGGCGCATCAAAGACAATCAGGACCTGGAGACCATCAAAAGAAAAACTTTTTAAGAAAGGAATGTGATATGAAAAACGGAAAGAATCTACAAGACAAAAAAATCTTCACAGAGGGGATTGATAAATGGATCAAAGAAGCAGATTTGGAAGATCAGTCACTGGATCCGGTCATTCGAAAAAGAAAATGGGTACTGATCCTTTGTTTCCTCTTCGTTCTCTTTGCCGCTTCCTTCATCTGGAATCCCATGATAAGGCTACCTGAAGATGCGATTGACTTGTCAAGAGAACAGGAAAAGTTACCATATAAAAATGGTACATACGGCTTTGAAATGCCGGTAGACTCATTTGAAAATCATCTAAAAACCAATATCCATGAAAAGCTATCTGAAAAAGAATAAAGCCTTGCTGATTTTACCTTTGGTATTGATCCCCTTTGTCATCCTGATTTTTTATATCCTGGGAGGAGGAGAGCAAGCCACCACAATGGATAATAATCATCAGTATCAGGCTGATGGAGCCAATTATCGGCTTCCTCAGGCAGACAAAAACATTGAGATCTTTGACAAGCTGGAAGCTTACCAAAATGAGAACCTACCCGTTGAATCGAGAATTCATAATCTGGACTCGGTACGTATCAAAACAGATTTAACAGATGTACAGGCCGATAGTTTGCAGACATTACTACAAAATCATTCCAAGACAGATGTATCCAACAAATTATTGGCACACATCAAACGAAAGGAACAGGTGGTTAAACGGGAGAGGAATGATGAGAAACCATTTCATAGAATAGTCCCTAATCAAAAGCAGACATCTTTAATAGCAGTCAGGGAACATGAGGTAAAAAACAATCCTAATTCTGAAAATGAGCTTAAAAGAGCTTTGCAAGTCCATGAAAGCGGATTGCAAGAATTGGAGAAAGTGTTTGATCAGAACATTAGTCTAAACCGTGAAAATGATTCCCTGAAATACTTTTTGAAAGATGCCCGGGAAAAATTGAAACATCTGGAAGAGAAAAAAGAGAAGAAGTTCAGCCTGGAAAGGAAGACCAAGACTGGTTTTGATGGACAAAACTCAAGGACTTCCATGATCAAGGCAGAAGTCTGTGAAACCACGACCGTGCTCAATGGAAACCGCATCAAAATGCGATTGCTTGATGATACATGGATAGATGGAAGCAAGGCAGTAAAACACAGTTTCTTCTATGGGATATGCAAGATCAAAGATGAACGTTTGAACATACAAGTAAGCAGCTTTCCTGTGGAAGATAGTTTTCTGCCTGTGGATTTATTGATCCATGATCTGGATGGATTGCCTGGCCTTTATGTACCAGATAATGCAGACAGGAGAGTAAGCAAAGAGATCGGTTCCCGAACAAATCTTTCACCTCTTTGGAGTATGGGCAGCGATCCCATTACCGGTATCGGAATCAATACCGCTGATCGTACTGCACAGGCACTAATAAAAAGGGTGAAGCTTCGAAAAATCACCATCAAACAAAATACACTCGTTTATTTAATCAATCAAAACTAACAGTCATGAAATATTTTTTAAGCATTATCATTTGCCTCATGTTGTTTGTAAACCTACATGCTCAAAACAATTTATTCATTAATGAGAATATGGTCATACACCTGATCTCAGAAGAAAAAATTACCTACCTGCAGGTGGGAAACCCTAATCTGGTATTGGCAGAGATCGTTTCAGAGCATCCCAATTTGGTGCGGATAAAGGCAACTGGTGAATTTAAGCAGGAATCATCCCTCTCAGTAGTTTCTGAGGGGAAGATGTACAGTATAAGACTCAATTACGGAAATATTCAAAAAAACTCTTTTCATCTGCAAGATTTGAACGGAGTAGCAGCTAACCTCTATGTAGGAGGATTGCTAAGAGAAGAGGATTTGAAATCCTGCGCCAGGATGATATTGGACAAAAAAAGCAAAGGCACTAATGTAAGAAAATGCAAGAGGGATGGAATCCATTTTTCAGTCCGTAATATCTATCTGAAAAATTCAGCCCTGTTTTTTGAGCTGGAAATCCTCAACAAAACGGATATGGACTATGATGTGGAAAGCTTTCATTGGTGGATCACTGACAAGAAAAGATTGAAAGCCACCAACACGCAGGAGTACCAAGTCCATCCGGTTTACCAGTACTATGAAATTCAATCCGTACCAGCTCAAAGTAAAATCAGGGAGGTATTTGTTCTGCCCAAATTCACCATCACCGATCAAAGAATACTGCACATAGAATTACGTGAAAAAGCATTGGGAAACACAGGTAGGAAATTAAGTCTGGAAGTAAAGAATAAGAATATCATCAAAGCAAAGAGTTTGTAAAACAAATTAGACAGGGAGAAGCCATGACAGGAGAATCAAGGGAACTGGTAAGACTGCATGAAGGATTTAGATTCTTCTGCTATCTCTTGCTGCTTGTATCTCTCTACCTGGTTCAGATCAACTTTTTTAGATCTCAGGGCCTGTATATCCCCGAATTGGATGGTGTGATTGCCAAACTGCAAAAGCTACAATGGTTGGTACATCCTGTTTATTCCAAGGCAATCTGTATGGGCTTTCTAATGATTACCTGCATCGGAACCAAAGCCAAAAAGGACAGAGATTTGAAAGTGTCCGGGCTCTTATACCAGCTCGCTTTTGGAATCCTGCTTTATTGGGGAAGTCTTTTTTTATTGAATCAACAGGCAGGATTGTACCTGTTATTCTCCTTCTGGGGATTTGTGGTACTCAATATTAGCTTTGATAATATCTCCAAACTCATCAATGTGAACCTGATGAAGGATCGCTTCAACCGGGAAAATGAGAGTTTTAAGCAGGAAGAAGAATTACAGAAAAATGAGTTCTCCGTGAATTTGAAATCACAATACCGACACAAAGGAAGTGAAAGGCAAGGGTGGATCAATCTTGTAAACCCATTTCGTGGCAGCATGGTTATTGGTACGCCAGGATCAGGGAAATCCTTTTCTGTTGTACTTCCCTTTATCAAACAGCATCTGGACAAAGGTTTTGCCATGTGTGTATATGATTTTAAGTTTCCTGACCTATCCAAAGTGGCATACAATCATTTTCTCAAGGCAATAAAAAGAGGTAGATTACCTGAGAAGGCAGCTTTTTACATCATTAATTTTGATGACATCACAAGATCTTATCGATGCAATCCATTGGCACCAGAGTTTTTGGAAAGTCCAATTGACGCCTTTGAATCTTCTCGAACGGTACTCTACAACCTGAACAGGGAGTGGATCCGAAAACAGGGAGAGTTCTTTTCTGAATCAGCAGTCTCTTTCTTTGCGGCAGTCATCTGGTTTTTAAAGCGCTATCAGGATGGAATGTATTGTACCTTGCCACATGCCATAGAACTTCTTCAATTGGACTACGATGATTTATTTGAAGTGTTGTCACAGGAAAAGGATGTAGTTAACATTATCAATCCCTTTATCAATGCCCACCAAAGAGGCGCGCATGAACAGTTGGAAGGACAGTTGGGAAGTTTGAAAATCGCCATCTCCAAAATTATCAGCAAAGAGATCTACTGGATCTGTTCAGGAGATGATTTTAGCCTGGACATCAACAACACAAATCAGCCCAAAGTGCTTTGTCTGGCCAACAATCCCCTGCGTATTGAAATGTATGGAGCGGTACTTTCGCTCTACATCACCAGAATGCTGAAAGTGATCAATCGAAAAGGCCAACACAAATCTTCCCTGATCTTTGATGAGCTGCCAACCATCTATTTTCGTGGCCTGGATACCCTAATTGCAACAGCAAGGAGCAACCTGATATCCACACTGCTAGGCATTCAAACCATAGACCAGTTGATCCGTGACTACGGAAAGGAACAGGCCAATGCCATCCTGACCAACATCGGAAACATCTTCGCTGGCCAATCGGTAGGGGAAACGGCAAGGTTCATACAAAACAGAATGGGCAAGATCCTTCAGGAAAGGCAGTCCATCAACATCAACAGAAACTCTCAATCCACATCCTTTTCAACACAAATGGATTACCTGGTGCCCGAAGGTAAAATTGCGACTCTGCCACAGGGCTATATGGTGGGACAGGTGGCAGACAATTTTGGAGAGCAAATACAGCAAAAGAATTTCAACAGCCTCATAGATGTGGATACAGAAGCCATCGAAAGGGAAGAGAGAAAGTATAAATCCATTCCTCAAATCTATGAATTTGATGACAGGGAAAAGGTACTTGAGAACAACAGAAACCGAATATGTGGTGATATCCAAAAACTACTATTGGAGTGCAAGATTACAAACAAACAAGAATAGTAATCATCATTAAAAATCTAAATAATATGGAACAAACAACAAGAATCAACAAAGATGAGATTCCTTTTGAGAAATTGGAAAAAGTAGGAATTAAAAGAGATTTTGTAGACAGAATGGAAAAACAGGAATTGAATGACTTTCTAAATGGCTTTCGTTCCAACAAGCTATATACAGTAAATGCTAGGATCAATGATGAAGATTTTCGCATTCCAACCAAAATCAGGCTTCAAAAAAATGAGGATGGAAGTGTGAACATCAAAGTACACCCTATTCAGCGTTTACACATCCCGGAAGAATACATGGGACATAAGTTTACCAAAGCGGAAAGAACCGTCTTGTTGGAAAACAGAAACCTGGGAAAAACAGTAGAGCTAACAGGAAAAAATGGAAAGAAGGACTCTTATTATTTATCCATTGACTCCAAAACCAATGAGTTAATACCGCTCAGAACTAAGCATATCAGGGTGCCTGAAAAGATCAAGGGAGCAGGCCTGTCAGAAGAGCAAAGACAGAAACTGGCAGCCGGAAAGAAAATCACCTTGAGTGGCATGACCGACAAGAATGGCAAGAAGTTCACTGCTACCCTCCAAGTGGATGCCGCCAATCGAAGTATTAATTTCTCGGGCTTCAAGCAGGAAAAAACGGAAGAGAAACTGCAAAAGTCAAAAGGAACCAGTCAGAAAGTAGGATAGAATTATAGCGTGGTTGAGCTAAGGTTGGGGGAAGGTCATTCCAAAGATTTGGTTGGTCTTCCCTTTTTTTGAAAGAAATAGTTAACAAATAAGGTTTAGCAGAAACTTTAAAGAGGGGAATGCAAGATGTGTTTTTGTAATACAAAAACTCTTGTGCCTTCCGGCAGGAACCTTTAATCTTGGGATGAAAGGCTGGATTCTGCGAAGGCTAATTAAATAAAAGCTATGAGACCCAAAACAGATCAACATGAGAAACTGGATGTCTTACTGGTTGTTCGGTTGAGCAAACTGGAGAAGCGATTGCTTTTGAGAAGAAGCAGGGAGGAAGGCTACCGAACCTTGAGTGATTTTTGCAGGGCCAAGTTGATAAAGAGAAGAGAGATTAAAAAGATAGAGGTCTCTGAGGAGTTTGTGATGATTACCAAAAAGTTGGACTATGACCTCAACAAGGTTGGAGTGAATCTCAATCAGGTTGCCAAAGCCATTAACTCAAGCCATGTTTATCAACTGACCAAGGCAGATCAGATGGTGTTTCAGCAGCTATTACAGGAGCTTAGAAACTGCTTTTCCACTTTGCAGAATTACATGGACATGATTGAATAGTTCTTCAAATCCACTGATATGGTTATTGTCATCCATCAAACCAAGAGTACCGAGAATGCATTTTTGTACAATGAGAAAAAAGTGACTGAGAAACATGCCAGCTTTTTTCACAGCCTAAATACCAAGGCAATCAACCCCTTTTTCTACAACAATAGCCATCGTTTAAAGGAGTTTACAGACATCGAGAAACTCAATCCTCGTATCAAAAACAAATGCCTTCACATCTCCTTAAATCCATCCACAGGAGATTACCTGAAACTAAACGACAAGACGATACGGGAGGAGATTGACGAGTTCATGAAGCACATGGGCTATGGAAATCAGCCTTACTATGTCTATAAGCACAAGGATTTGGAGAGGGTACATTTTCATATTGTATCAACGCGGATTGACAGGCAAGCAGGAAAGAAAATCAAGGACAATTATGAATACAGAAAGGCTCAGAAATTCATTCAAGAACTTGAACAGCGACATCAGTTGAGCAACAAAACACAGAAGGAAGAAGCTGTTTTTAAATTCTCAGCCAGGAGCAGAAACATCAAGCAAAGTTTGGAATATCTTTTCCATCATTTGAATCAGATTGATTCAATCAATTCCAAAGTTTTATACGATGAAGCGTTGAAGCTTTTTAATGTGGAGATTAGAAAATCTGGGAGAGGGCATATTGTTTTGGTGACAGATGGGGAAGGGAAAGTGATTCGTTATCCGATTCGATTGTCGAAGTTTAAGGAGAAACCAAGTTTTTATCTGAAGGAAAAGTCAATTATGGAAATGCAAAGAAAAATAACAACAGAAAATGAACCGCAATTTGATCTCACAAAAAAGTTTCTCATAGAATTGATGAGACAGATAAGAAAGAAAAACCAAGAGATGAATATAAGGAAAAAATCAAGGTTAAAAATTAAAAAAAGAAAGTTTAAAAGATAAATGTGATTACCTCTGTAAATGCAGTGAATGTTTTTTGGTTTTTAACTATAGAAATATTTACAATAATTTACTGATGTAACTGGATATCTAATTTTTAAAATATTTCTGGGAATAGTATTTATGGTAAATATTAGTATAGTAATTGTTCATTGTATATTAATCAATTTTGTTAACTTTGATTTTGCATATCATCTAATAAAATAATTACAAAAACTCATGTCCACGTTAAGCTTATTTCCTAATGAAAATGTAATTGTAGAATTTAATCAAACTTTTACTAAGAGTTTTAATGGGAATAGAATATCATATTTTATTGGTATAGAACAAGGTATGCTTGAGAAATATTATGGATCTAATTTTAGCGGTTATATTTTTAAGTCTACCAATGGTAAGGATTATTTTCTTTCAATTCATAAAAAGAATTATCCTAAAGATTATGATGCAGCTTTTTATATTAACACTAGTGAACTGGCAGATATATGTCTGGAATCTCTAGCTAAATGCGGAAAAGAAATTTTGTATGTCAATGTGCCGGATTCATCCGAAATCAAAAAATCTTGGAAAGATTCTTTTAGCTATAGGAAAGAGTTGAAGGGAGAGAATGGCGAAGTGAAAAGGTTTGGTTTGAGGCCACCACAGATTGGAGCCTTGCATTCGATTCAGGCACATTGGAGCACATCCAATAAAACAGCTTTGATAGTAATGCCAACGGGAACGGGAAAAACTGAAACGATGCTTTGTCTTACTTTGGCCGAGCAGTGCTCAGGATTACTTGTAATAGTGCCATCTGATTCGTTGCGTACTCAGATTTCAGAGAAATTCCAAACCTTAGGCATTCTCAAAGATCCTAAATTCCAGGTTGCATCATATAAGAGTTTAAATCCTAAAGTCTGTACTCTTACTACTGGTCTAAAATCACTAAAAGATGCTGAAGAAATATTCAATAGTAATGTGATTGTGTCTACTCCGCAGCTAGTTAAAAATATACTAATAGGAGATGACAAGATTCGAAATGCATTTCTGAGTTGGTGTAATTATTTAGTGGTTGATGAGGCTCATCATAGCCAGGCAACAACCTGGAAATACATTAAGGAGGACTTGGAAGCAGTTGGGAAAAAGGTTCTTTTGTTTACGGCAACACCATTTCGTAATGATAAGAAGCGTATTATAGGTGATATAATATATAATTACCCATTATCTCTAGCACAAAAAGATAATTATTACAAAAAAATCGATTTTCATCCAGTATTGGAGTTTAATCAGCAATTGGCTGATGAGAAAATTGCGCAAACAGCCGTTGGCCTTTTGATTGAGGATCGAAAAAAAGGTTATGATCATCTATTAATGGCTCGTGTTGACAAAAAGGAGGAAGCGGAAAGGATTTACAATGAAATATATTCCAAATACACAGACTTAAATCCGGTATTCATACATAGTGGTATAAAGTCAGTGGTTGAAAGGAAAGCGATACTTGAGAGAATTAAGAATGGATCTCATAAAATAGTTATTTGCGTGGATATGTTGGGAGAAGGATTCGATCTTCCTCAATTGAAAATTTGCGCTATGCATGATCTACATAAAAATATTACTACATCATTTCAATTCTTTGGTCGTTTTACCCGAGAGTCCAATTTGAAGTTGGGAAATGCAAAAATAGTAGCAAATATTACGGACACGAAACTTAAAGGGACTTTGCGTAAGTTATATCAGAAAGATTCGGATTGGGATAGTATAATTTGCCATGCAAATGAAAATGTTATTCAGGGTATAGTCGAAGAGGAAAATTTTTTCAAAAACTTTTCAGAAGTTGAAATTCCGAACAAAATACCTTTTAGGAATATAACACCGGCCATGAGTACGGTTGTCTTTAAATTGTATGATTCCAATATTAAATGGACTCCTGATAATCACTCAAAATATTTTCCGGAAAGTACATATGAGACGGTTACTGTTGAGCATGAAGAAGAAGATCTGCAAATAATAATTGCCAAGAAAACCAAACCTGTAGATTGGGGAAGAATAGATGATTTGGTTAATTGTGAATATGACCTTTATCTTATCTACTTAAATCGTGAAAAAAAACTTCTTTTCATCAACAGCTCAAACAATGGATCAACGCATAACAAGCTTGCTGAAGCTATTTGTGGAGCCAATAATGACCTGTTCTGCGAAGCAAATATATATCGATGTCTGGATGGAATTTTTCAATTGGAACTATTCAATCTTGGATTAAAACCTGTTTTGGATGGTCCAATTAGTTTTACAATGTATGCAGGGAATGGGATTGTTAGTGGTTTAGATGAACTTGACAACAATAAGACCAGTTCCAATCTATTTGGAGTCGGATATGAAAATGGTGATAAAGTAACAATTGGTTGCTCTTCGAAGGGCCGGATATGGACAAAGTTGGTGAAATCAATTCCTGACTTTTGTAGCTGGTGTGATGAAATGGGAGAAAAGCTTCTGGATGAATCGATTAATACTGAGGATATATTCAAATTTATCCAGAAACCAGAACGAAAGAAAGAAATGCCGGTGGATAAACAGCCGATTTCAATCAAGTGGGATGAAGAGTTTTATCGTCATCCTACCAAATTTGAATATCGAAATTTTCCTCTTGCCGACTATTCAATTGAGGTTGTTGATAATGATCACGATAGTATTACGTTTTCTGTTGATTTGAAAGGAGTTGTCATAAACTACCAACTAATTTTAAAAGACGATGATAAATCAAGAGGATTTGAATATAAACGTGTTGTTGGTCATCCATTAAGAATACGTCGCTCAAAAACTGAATTTGACCTTGTGGATCTATTTTTAGAGTTTCCTCCTGTCATTTGGTTTCACGATAACTCAAAAATGCATAATAATATCTTTTTTCCTTTTAAGGGAAAAATTTGCATATTCGATTATAATAAAATATTACCATTTAACTGGGATGGTGTGGATATTAGAAAGGAATCACAGAAAAAAGAAAAGAGATCTGATTCTATACAATTCAGAATGCTCCAGAGGTTAAAATCGAATAACGAATACGGCATTGTTTTCGATGATGATGATGCAAACGAAGCAAGTGATATAATCGCAATAAAAACATTTGACTTTGCAGATAGAAGAGTGCTTTTTGAATTGTACCATTGCAAATATTCAAGTAAAAACGAAAGCGGTGGACGTTTGAAAGATTTATATGAGGTTTGTGGTCAGGCTCAACGCAGTTTCCATTGGAAACACTATGCGGTTGAATTACTCAATCATATGTTGAGACGAGAAGAGAAAAGGGTAAGTCAAGGGAAGCATTCTCGCTATGAGAAAGGGGGAAGTAATGAGATGCTAACAATCATGAACATGCTTACGTCTGGATATTGTCAAATAGATTTTAATATTTATGTTGTTCAGCCTGGTATTTCTAAATCAACAATAATCAAAGAGGAGGAACACTTAAAATTACTTGGTGCAACAGATTTATTGCTTAAGAAAACGGGCAATGAATTCTATGTTATATCGGATTATTGAAAAAAGTGTTGGTGGACTACTTTTCTTCCGTTCATTAAATCTTGCCAAAGTTAGATTTATTCAACAGTAATATACTTGTTCATTAATATTCCTTGTTCATGTGCAGTGAATGAATTACTTTGTGAACAGATGTAAAGTGAGAGAATTAATATTGCAGTCGAAAATCTAAATTATCAACAAAAATGGAGGTGAAATGGTGTACTACTTTCGAAAGAAATTGGAGATAAACACAATGGTGAAGCAAAAGTTGAAAGCCATGTATGGAACGGAACAAGTTTTAATATTAGGCTTTCAATATTTGAAGAGTTTTAATCAATTAGGTTCCAATGTGTATTGGAGGTTTTATCAGTAGTATCTCATAAAGTATCAATTTTTAGAGGTTGAATTATAAAAATTATTGTCTGTAGTTATTTATAACTTCTTTTTAAGCTTTTTCATATCCTTACTCACCTTCTCATTAACCACTTTAGAATAAATTTGAGTGGTTCGAATGCTTTTGTGTCCAAGCATGGAGCTGATTGATTCAATCGGTACTCCATTAGCCAAAGTTACAGTGGTAGCAAAGGTGTGTCGGGCTATGTGAAAGGTTAAATTTTTATCAATTGATGCCAGGTCAACAATCTCCTTTAGATAGGCATTTAATTTTTGATTGCTAAATGCAGGAAAAATATAATCTTCAGTTCTCTTTCCTGGAAAATCACTGTATTTTTTTATTAGTTCATGAGGTTTAGGAAGAAGTGGGATATTTGAAGGTGTTTTTGTTTTCTCACGTTCCATAATTATCCAAAGATTTCCATCAATACCAATTCTTATATTATTTTTAGAAAGATTTGAAATATCAATATATGCTAAACCGGAATAACATGCGAATACGAACATATCGCGAACAACGTCCAATCGCTTTATTGAGATTTTTAAATTTTCTATTTGTGAAAGCTCTTCTTTTGTAAGATATTCTCTTTTTACGGGAATTATTTTTGCTTGATATTTTAAGAAAGGATCTCTAGTAAGCCATTCATTTTTAATTGCAATATTAATAATTTTTCTAAAGTTACGAATGTATTTAAGGGTGCTGTTGTGGTTGCATTTTTTAATTGACTTCAAATAATTCTCAAAATCTGTTATAAATGAATACTTTATTTGTCTTAATGGTATGTCTTTAAGTTTATACTGATGTTGAAGAAAATTTTTTGTGTGCTTTAGAGCTGTATTATATTTTTTTATCGTTCCTAAAGAATATGTAATTCCTAGTAAGTTTTTCATTTGTGCATTGTGATACTCAAAAGTTTCAATAAGTTTTCTATGGTTTTCTTCAGTTCCTAATAATCGTTCCTTTAGCTTTTTTGCGGTGACATATTCATCATTCTTAATCATTTCTGTATGGTGGTCGTAAATTTTATTCTTTAAGACATCCAGGAATTTATTAATTTGAACTGCACCTTTTCTTTTGATATTAACTTTGCCTGCTTTGTTGTCCCAATCATCTTTATTAATAGATCTCCCTGTTGAAATTTCTGCACGTTCATTTTCCATTGCGATCCTGATATAAATAAGATATTCTTTATCTAATTCAGATTTACTTTTTCTGATTAAAAAACTAATGGTAATGGGAACAAAGGGATTCATTTTTTTCTAGGTTCATAATTTGAAAATGGAAAAAACACTAATTAGTTCACCTAATTTAATAAAAAATAAGGAAAGAATCAAGTTGTTGAAAATTACAGATAGTGTGTTACTGTCTAAAGAATAGAGTGTTATATTGCTTCTGGTGAATTGGGTGTTAAATAGAGGAGAGCTCACCGCAGAATACACCTTTCTATTGATATTTAATGTATTTAAATGATATGGTAAAAAATAAAAAAGACTGTAAATCAATGGATTTACAGTCTTTTAGTTCTATTTAACCTCAATAGTGTGGAGCTGCAGGGAATCGAACCCTGGTCCAAACATGCGACCAATAGGCTTTCTACACGCTTAGTGATTTATTAATTTTCGACCAAGGTTAGGGAAATCACACCCGAAGTCTTAGCTTATCTTCTAAATTTCGCCGATAACCCGAAGTAAATTATCAACTAACCTCGAATTGATAGCATCCAATTACTTACCGGAACAAGGTGGAACCATAAGCTGGATGTCTCGTCTCCACTCCTAGAGTGATGATGAAGCTTTAATCTACTATGATTCGATTAAGCAGCAAGAGCGTAGTTATTTTCGCCAATTAAAAAGTGTGAGATCCGATATTTACGAGCTGGAATCACAACGCTCGACATGCTTACATATCAATTCTACATGCTGTCAAAACCACGTCAGCCCCTAGAATTCATGCAAAATTAGTAAAAAACTATTCATTGCGTAAGCTTTTGGCTAGGAATTCACTTTTTATTTATCATCCAGCTGCTACATTCTTTACTATCAGCAAGTAGAAAATTGTTAAAATTTTAAATAAAATCCTTAAATCCGTTAAGAATTTATTAAATTAGAAGTACAAGCCCCAAACTATAGAAAATGATGAGTATTAAAACCATCATTTAACCTTTATTACTCATACCTAAAAACGAGTTTAATGAAAAATAGAATTAGAGTAGGCGTACTTCGTGAAACAAAGAATCCACCAGATAGAAGAGTGGCAATACCACCACAAACGGGATTGAAAATATTAGATAAATATCCAAATGTTAGCATTTTTATTCAGCCAAGTGATATTAGATGCTATACCGATGCTGAGTATAGAGAACAAGGATATTTTTTAACTGAGGATTTACGAGAATGTGATATTCTAATTGGTGTAAAAGAAGTTAATATTCCCACTTTAATTCCTAATAAAACCTATTTGTTTTTTTCTCATACAGCAAAGGAACAGCCTCATAATAGAGATTTATTACGGCAAGCAATCAAGAGAAATATTACACTAATCGATTATGAATATCTAACTGATAAGAGCAATAAACGATTGGTAGCTTTTGGTCATTGGGCTGGAGTAGTTGGAGCATATAAGGCTTTGCGTGCAAGAGGGATGAGAACAGATTTTTTTGATTTGCCACCTGCTCGATCGTGCAAAGATATGTACGAAATGTATGAGCATTTGAAAAATATTACACTAAAACCAATTAAAATTTTGGTGACTGGTGGTGGTAGGGTAGCTAATGGTGCCATGCAAACTATTCGTACTTTAAATCTGAGAGAGGTAAGTGCGGAAGAGTTTTTAAATAATGATTATGCTGAACCTGTGGTTTGTCGAATTGATCCGGATCAGTACGTAGAAAGAATTGATGGTAGTGAATTTGATATGAATCATTTTTACCAGAATCCTGGCATGTATCGATCCACTTTTAAAAAATTTACCAGGGTTACCGATTTATTCATTGCTTGTCATTATTGGGATCCTAAATCACCAAAATTTATAACTCCTGATGATTATAAAGAGGATGATTTTAACATATCAGTAATTGCTGATGTGAGTTGTGATATAAATGGACCCATTCCTTCCACTCTTAGACCATCGACAATTGCTTCTTCGTTTTACGGATACGATCGATTTAACGAAGAAGAAACCATTCCTTTCGTTGATAAGAGAAACGTAACAGTTATGGCAGTAGATAATTTACCTGGTGAATTGCCTCGTGATTCTTCAATAGATTTTGGAGAAGGGCTTTATGAGAATGTGTATAAGGCTTTGTTTGATAACGACTCAGAAGGAATATTGGAAAGAGCCACCATTGCTAAAGGTGGAAAATTAACTCCACAATTTTCTTACTTACAAAATTATTTAGAAGGAAAGGATGTCGTTACAGTGTAAAAAAGAAAGACCAAATGTAAATTCATTTGGTCTTTCTTCTGTCTTATAGTTTTTTCAAATCGGATATGGTCTCACTTGGATTATTTGCTCCAAAAACAAAACTTCCGGCAACTAGAGCATCAGCGCCAGCTTCAACTAATTTTTTACCGGTTTCAGTATTTACACCTCCATCAATTTCGATAATCGTATTAGCATTTTGTTCGGCAATCATAGTTTTGAGCTGTCCAACTTTTTTATAAGTGTTCTCAATAAAACTCTGTCCACCAAATCCTGGATTTACACTCATAAGTAGAACTAAATCAAGATCAACAATAATATCTTCAAGAACAGAAACAGGTGTATGTGGATTTAATGAAATACCAGCTTTCATTCCATGTTGTTTAATATTCTGAATGGTTCTGTGAAGATGAGTACAAGCTTCATAATGAACGGTAAGGTAATCGGCTCCAGCTTTTTGAAATGCTTCTACATATCTGTCTGGATCCACGATCATTAAATGAACATCAAGAGGCTTGGTGGCAATCTTGTTTATTTGTTGTACAACTGGTAAACCGTAAGAAATGTTTGGAACAAATACTCCATCCATAATATCCAGGTGAAACCAGTCTGCCTGACTGTTGTTAACCATCTCGATGTCAGCTTTTAGATTTGTAAAATCAGCAGCCAAAAGAGATGGTGAAATAATTGTTTGCATCGATTGTTTAGTATTAATTTTTTATCTGGCGCAAAGATATAATTAAAAAAGGATAAGAGATGAAAATTAACATTTCAAAACTCTTATCCTTTTAATATCCTTAGTAGTTGTGCAATTTATTCTCCTAAATAGGTTTTTAGAATTTTACTTCTAAAGGTTGTTTTCATTCTTTTAATCGCCTTTTCTTTTATTTGGCGTACTCTTTCTCTGGTAAGCCCAAATTCTTTTCCAATTTCTTCCAGTGAGTAAGGAGGTTTGCTGTTTAATCCAAAGTACAAGCGGATAATGGAAGCTTCTCTTTTTGATAAGGTAGAAAGTGATCTTTCAATTTCCTTTCTTAAGGAGTCCCTAATTAATGCTTTATCCGGACTTATCTCATCGTTACTTAATAAGATGTCGTACAAAGTATTTTCTTCATCCGGATTGATTGGAGCATCCATAGAAACGTGTCTTCCAGAAGCTTTAAGTGCTTCTTTTACGTCTTTAGGGCTCATTTCTAAAATATTGGCAATTTCTTCAGCTGAAGGTTCACGCTGATATTCTTGCTCTAATTGAGAGAATGTTTTGTTAATTTTATTTATGGATCCAATTTTATTTAAAGGCAAACGAACAATTCTTGCCTGTTCGGCTAATGCCTGCAAAATGGATTGGCGAATCCACCAAACAGCATACGAGATGAACTTGAAACCACGAGTTTCATCAAATCGTTGGGCTGCTTTAATTAATCCTAAATTTCCTTCATTAATTAAATCCGGTAAACTAAGCCCTTGATTTTGGTATTGCTTAGAAACGGATACAACAAAACGTAGATTACATTTAATCAGTCGATCCAGAGCTTTTTTGTCTCCTTTTTTTATCAACCTGGCAAGTTTTACCTCCTCTTCCGCTGAAATTAGATCGACTTTTCCAATTTCATGCAGATACTTGTCAAGCGACGGAGTCTCTCTGTTTGTTACTTGTTTTGTAATTTTTAATTGTCTCATAGTGGGATTAAATGGTATTAAATGTTCAAGCCTAGCTTGTTCATTAATATTTAAATATAGCAAAATGATTTAAAAAATGAAATTGCTTGGAGACGTCATTTGTTAAAATTCAGTTATATAAATGTGATTAAAATCAATACAGTGATAAAACTGCGATTATTTTTTGCTAATTATAAGTAAATGTGTAATATTGCATTTGAATTCCGATTGATTCTTCTCATTTAGAGGTCGAAAGATCAGGTTCTGTATTATTCTAATACAATTCTATCTAAAACATTACCCAAAAAATATTAATAAATTTTTTATGTACGATATTCTTGAATTAAACAAGAAGCTTGTGCCTGAATTGCGAGAAATCGCTAAAGAACTCAAAATTAAAAAAATTGAGTCGTTCAAAAAGCAAGATTTAATTTATAAGATCCTTGACCAACAGGCAATTGTAGCTTCTGAAATGAAAACTTCTGAGAAAAAACCTACTCGTAAACGAGTTAAGAAGGCAGAAGGAGAGACAAGGGTTGAGGAAGATCAACCAAAATTGAAATTACGTAGAAGAAGAAAAACTGAGCAACCTGTTAAAGAGGTTGTGAAGGAAGCTGCTGCGCAAATTGAAAAAGTGGAAAAGGTTGAATCTCCTGTTAAGGAAAACAGAAGAGAACAGAAACCTGTTGAAGCGAAACAAAATCCTGAAAAGGAACAAGCTCCTGTTAAAAAAGAGGCACCTGTTAAAAAAGAAGTACCTGTGGCAAAGCAGGAAGAAAAGCCTGTTCAGGAAAAAGTTGAACGTCAGGAAAGACAAGAAAAACAAGAGCGTCCAGAGAGACAAGATCGTCAGGAAAGACCAGAAAGACCAGAAAGAGGAGATAGACAAGATAAATCCAATCAGAACAGAAAAAGATTCGATAAAAGAGAAAAGGAAAAGCTTTTCGAATTTGATGGAATCATAAACAGTTCTGGAGTTTTGGAGATCATGCCTGATGGATATGGTTTTCTTCGTTCGTCGGATTACAACTATTTGAATTCTCCAGATGATATTTACGTTTCTCAATCGCAAATTAAATTGTTTGGATTGAAAACTGGTGATACAGTTAATGGAACAATCCGTCCTCCTAAGGAAGGTGAAAAATATTTCCCATTAATTAAGGTTGCTAAAATTAATGGACGTTTGCCAGAGGTAATTCGCGATAGAGTTCCTTTTGATCATTTGACTCCTTTATTTCCTGATGAGAAATTTGAATTAACAGGAAAAGGAAGAAGTTCATTGTCGACCAGAGTTGTTGATATGTTCGCACCAATTGGTAAAGGGCAAAGAGGTTTGATTGTTGCACAGCCAAAAACTGGTAAAACAGTATTATTGAAAGAAGTTGCAAATGCAATTGCTGCCAATAATCCAGAAGCTTATATGATTATCCTTTTAATTGATGAGCGTCCTGAAGAGGTTACCGATATGGCTCGAAGTGTAAATGCTGAAGTTATTTCTTCAACATTTGATGAGCCTGCAGAACGTCACGTACGAGTAGCAAATATTGTTTTGGAAAAAGCAAAACGTATGGTAGAGTGTGGTCACGATGTTGTTATTCTTTTGGATTCAATTACTCGTTTAGCACGTGCTTACAATACTGTTTCTCCAGCATCAGGGAAAGTATTGTCGGGTGGTGTTGATGCCAATGCATTGCACAAGCCTAAGCGTTTCTTTGGAGCTGCTCGTAATATTGAGCACGGAGGTTCGTTAACAATTTTAGCTACTGCTTTAACTGAAACTGGTTCTAAGATGGATGAGGTAATCTTCGAAGAATTTAAGGGAACAGGTAATATGGAACTTCAGCTTGACCGTAAGTTGTCTAACAAACGTATTTACCCAGCTGTTGATATTACAGCCTCAAGTACTCGTCGTGAAGATCTTTTATTGGATGAAGCACAGTTGAACCGTATTTGGGTTCTTCGAAACTTCTTAACGGATATGAATTCGGTAGAAGCTATGCAGTTTATTAGCGATAGAATGCGTAAAACCCGTTCAAATGAAGAGTTCTTAATTTCGATGAACGATAAGTAGGAAAGATATTTCCATAGAAATATAAAGGCAGTAGGTTTAAAACCTACTGCCTTTTTTTTGTCAGTTTACCCTGTATAATGGTGTTGTTGGATATTAAGGAGGAGTCAGAATTGAACAAATTAAAATATATTAAATATTATTTTAGCAATCTGAAAACGTACTCATCAATAGCTTGTTAATGTTTTTTTGTATCTTATTTTAAATAAGTATAAATTGCAAAAACTGAATCGTTTTGTAATCTCTAGATAGCAAAAGTAAGCTATAATTCTATACATTTGCGAAGTAAATTCGATAAAATATGAACACCTTACTACAGACTCACAACAGTTTGTTGAAAAATAAAAAGAGTAACATTAGACGAGAGTTGGCTGATCAAATTGATTGGTCCCAACGTTTGATTGCTATTAAAGGTGCCAGAGGTGTAGGTAAAACTACATTCCTGCTGGATTATATTCGTGAACACTGTGCTAACGATAAAACTTGTTTGTATATAAATATGAACAATCTCTTTTTTACTGAAAGAGGTTTGGTTTCATTTGTTGATGAGTTTTATAAAAAGGGTGGTAAGTTATTGCTACTTGATCAAATTCATAAATATCCGGAATGGGCAGAGGATTTGAAAATTTGCTATGAGCAATATGAAGATCTTAAGATTATTTTTACAGGATCCTCAATTCTAAGAGTAAAAACCAACGAAATTTTAAAAAATTTCGTAAAGGTTTATTATTTGAATGGTTTATCGTTTAGAGAGTTTTTGAATTATGAAACTGGAAATAGATTTACGAGTTACACTTTAGAGGAGATTCTTGAGAATCATGAAGAAATAGTTGAGGATGTATTAAAAAAAGTACGTCCATTGGCTTATTTTAATGATTATTTGCAATATGGGTATTATCCTTGTTATCAGGAAGAAAAGAGCTTTATTGATAACTTGTTGAAAATCGTCAATTTGATGTTGGAGTTTGATATTACCTACTTGAATCAAATTGAATTGAAATATCTGCCAAAACTTAAGAAATTACTATATATAATATCCAGTAATGTGCCATTTCAACCTAATGTTAGTAAATTGGCAAATGAAGTTGAAACATCACGAGCTACAATCATGAATTATTTGCGCTATTTAAAGAATGCCAGATTAATTCGATTGTTAAATTCTAAAGAGAGTCAGAAAGATTCATCGAAGAAACCTAATAAGGTATATTTACACAATACTAATCTTCTATATGCAATTTCTCCTGATAATATGGATGAAGCTAATTTACGTGAAACCTTTTTTTACAATCAGGTTGGACCGGGCAGAATGATTACGAGTACCGATATGGGACATTTCATGGTAAATGATAAATATAATTTTAACATTACTGGCAATTCGAATCCTACTGAATCAAAATTAAGAACAGAAGATTATTTTGAGGCAGCCGATATGATCGAACGCGGTGAAGGAAACAAAATTCCTTTGTGGTTGTTCGGTTTTTTGTATTAGAGAAATAAATAACAGAAATAAATTAAACTACCATTAATTAAAATTAATTGGAGGAGTAAAATGGCAAGAGAAAAAAAATTCATTACCTGTGACGGTAATGCTGCTGCAGCTCACGTAGCATATATGTTTAGTGAGGTATCTTGTATTTACCCAATCACACCATCTTCGCCTATGGCTGAAAATGTTGATGAATGGGCTGCGCAAGGTCGTAAGAATATTTTTGGTGAAACAGTACAGTTGGTAGAAATGCAATCAGAAGCTGGTGCAGCTGGTGCTGTTCACGGTGCATTACAAGCTGGTGCATTAACTACAACTTATACTGCATCTCAGGGATTATTGTTGATGATTCCTAACATGTATAAAATCGCTGGTGAGTTATTACCATGTGTATTTCATGTAAGTGCTCGTGCCCTTGCTGCACAGGCATTAAGTATTTTCGGTGATCACTCTGATGTATATTCTGCACGTCAGACTGGTTTCGCAATGTTGGCTTCAGGTTCAGTTCAGGAAGTAATGGATCTTTCTGCTGTATCTCACTTAACAGCTATCAAATCACGTGTTCCTTTCATGAATTTCTTCGATGGATTCCGTACTTCTCACGAAATTCAGAAAATCGAAGCTATCGATATGGAAGATATGAAAGAACTTGTAGACCAAGAGGCTCTTCAGGCTTTCCGTGATCGTGCATTGAACCCAGAAACTCCTGTAACAAGAGGTACTGCTCAGAATCCTGATGTATACTTCCAGGCTCGTGAAGCTGCTAACCCATTTTACGATGCGGTTCCAGATATCGTAGCTGACTACATGAAAGAAATTACAAAACTTACTGGTCGTGAGTACAAGCCTTTCGTTTACTATGGTGCTGAAGATGCTGAGAACATCATCATCGCAATGGGATCTGTAAATGAAACTATTAAAGAGGCTGTTGATTTCAAAATCGCAAAAGGTGAAAAAGTAGGTTTAGTATGTGTACACCTATATCGTCCTTTCTCAGCTAAGCATTTCTTAAGCGTTGTACCTAAATCAGTAAAACGTATTTGTGTACTTGATCGTACTAAAGAGCCAGGTGCTAACGGTGATCCTATGTATCTTGATGTAAGAGAAATTTTCTATGGAACAGAGAATGCTCCAATGGTAATTGGTGGTCGTTATGGTTTAGGTTCTAAAGAAGTAACTCCATCTCAGATTGTTGCTGTATACAAGAACTTAGGAATGAACGAGCCTAAGAATCAATTTACTTTAGGTATTGTTGATGATGTTACATTCAAATCTCTTCCATTATTGCCAGAGGTTAAGATGAACTCAGAGTCTCTTTACGAAGCTAAATTTTATGGTCTAGGTTCTGATGGTACTGTTGGAGCTAACAAAAACTCAATCAAAATTATTGGTGGATCAACTGATAAGTATTGTCAAGCTTATTTCGCTTACGATTCAAAAAAATCAGGTGGATTTACAGCTTCTCACCTTCGTTTTGGTGATGAGCCTATCCGTTCAACATATTTAGTAACTACTCCTGACTTCGTTGCATGTCATGTTCCTGCTTACGTATATCTTTACGATGTATTAAAAGGATTGAAAAAAGGTGGTTCTTTCTTATTGAACTCTATTTATGATGCTGAAGAGACGATTAAGCATCTTCCTAATGGCATGAAAAAGTACTTGGCTGAAAATGAGATTAAATTCTACATTATCAACGGTACTAAATTGGGTGAAGAGCTTGGTCTTGGTAATCGTACGAATACTATTATGCAGGCTGCTTTCTTTAAAATCACTAACGTGATTCCTTTCGAGCAAGCTGCTGAAGAGATGAAGAAAGCGATTGTTAAGTCTTATGGTATCAAAGGAGAAAAAGTTGTTAACATGAACTTCGCGGCTGTTGATGCAGGTGGAGAAAATGTTGTTGAAGTGGCTGTTTCTGCTGACTGGAAAAACTTAAAAGATGAGGTTGCTGCTGATGCTGCTAACGATCGTCCTGAGTTTATCACTAAGGTTGTTGATCCAATGAACGCTCAAAAAGGTGATGATCTTGCAGTTTCTACATTCACAGGTCGTGAAGATGGTACTTTCCCTGCTGGAACAACAAAGTTCGAGAAGCGTGGTATTGCTGTTAACGTTCCTGAGTGGAAAGAAGAAACTTGTATTCAGTGTAACCAGTGTGCTTACGTTTGTCCTCATGCTGCTATCCGTCCTTTCTTATTAACTGATGAGGAATTAGCTTCAGCTCCTGCAGGAACTGCTGTTAAGCCTGCAACAGGAAAAGATCTTAAAGGATTACATTTCCGTATTCAGGTTGCTGTTGAAGACTGTACTGGTTGTGGTAACTGTGCTGATATTTGTCCTGCTCCTAAGGAGAAAGCTTTGGTTATGGAACATTTGGAAACTCAAACTGCTGAGAAAGAAAGATGGCACTATATGGACCAAACAGTTGGTTACAAAGAATTGCTACCTAAAAACAATGTGAAGAACTCACAATTTGCTCAGCCATTATTTGAGTTCTCTGGAGCTTGTGCTGGTTGTGGTGAGACTCCATATATCAAATTAATCACTCAATTATTCGGCGAGAGAATGATGGTTGCAAATGCAACAGGTTGTTCTTCTATTTACGGTGGATCTGCTCCTGCAACTCCATACTGTAAGAACGATAAGAGTGGTAAAGGTCCAGCTTGGGCTAATTCATTATTCGAAGACAACGCTGAGTTTGGTTTCGGTATGAACGAAGGTGTTCGCAAGATGCGTGACCGTATTGCTCTTCGCATGGAAGGTGCTATGGACGCAGTGAACGCTGAATCTAAAGCTGCATTTACTGAGTGGTTAGAAAATAAAGATAACGGTGAAGCTTCTGTTGAAGCATCTGCTAAAGTTGAAGCTGTATTAGCTAACGAAACACATGCTGTTGCTAAAGAGATTCTTAGTCTTAAGAGTTACTTAATCAAGAAGTCACAGTGGATCTTCGGTGGTGACGGTTGGGCTTATGACATCGGATTCGGTGGATTAGATCACGTATTAGCTTCTGGTGAAGATGTAAATGTTTTGGTAATGGATACTGAGATTTACTCTAACACTGGTGGACAGGCTTCTAAAGCTACTCCAGTTGGTGCTGTTGCTAAATTTGCTGCTGCAGGTAAGCGTATCAGAAAGAAAGATCTAGGTATGATCGCTATTTCTTACGGATATGTTTATGTAGCTCAAGTTGCAATGGGAGCAAACCAAGCACAATACATGAAAGCTATCAAAGAAGCTGAGGCTTATCCAGGACCATCATTGATCATCGCTTATTCTCCATGTATTTCTCACGGATTGAAAGCATCTATGGGTAAATCACAAGCTGAAGAGAAGAAAGCTGTTGAAGCTGGATACTGGCAAATGTATCGTAACAACCCAGCATTAGAGAACGAAGGAAAGAACCCATTCACTCTTGATTCAAAAGAGCCTAAGTGGGAGAATTTCCAGGACTTCTTATTGGGTGAAGTACGTTATACTTCATTACAAAAATCATTCCCTGAGCAAGCAAAAGAATTATTTGCTGCTGCTGAAGAGAATGCAAAATGGAGATATAAGACATACAAGCGTCAAGCTGCCTTGGATTATTCAGAAAAGTAAATCAATTACAATAAATATGGAAACGCCCAACTCGAAAAAGTTGGGCGTTTTTTTTAATCCGATAATGATATTAATTCTTAGTAGTATCGCATAAAGTGTGTAAGTAAAGTAATATTATTTTTGCGAAGTCCTGTTTTTAGTTCAAAGGAAAAATTGGCATAAGTGATTGGAATAGGCATTGAATTATGAGCTCAATTATAATATTCTCTATAGTATTCTAGTTGATTGAATTAAAGCATCTTATCTGAGTAGAAAAATTGAAGTAAGGTTTGAAATATGTTGGATAGACTCATTTGATTTGGGATGAATTATAATACTATTGTTGATAGGTCTTTAAGAAGGAAGAGAAACTTAAATGAAGTTGAAAAATACTGTAGAAGGGAACTCTTATTTCGATATGGCAACTGATTTATTACTTCTTGCCAATTTAGGAAAAAATAATATAAAACCTTTGGAAGTATAATATTTCAATTTGAACGATCTTGGTAAAGCATTTAGTTAGATATCAGAATGCTTTTGGGAGAAAAATGAAAAACTAAAAAAAGAATTGGTAATGCATGACAGAGGCTATAATTATTTGAAGTGAGTTATGGATGTAATTCGTAATGTAAGTAAATTTGTGTTTTAGAATTACTCTAGACATAGAGGATTGTATCATAGTAGTATAATAAATGATAGCAAGCAACCTTTTGAAAACAACTAAACGGATCGTGTGCATTTTTGGAATGGTTTATTTAGTCTAAGGAATGGGCTTTACTGTCGGGAGAATATAAAAAGTGTCGGGACTTGTAGGTGAACTGATATCTCGAATGAAATGATTCTCATTAAACTTCTATATATATAAGATATTTACGTGGGTCTTTTTAAATTTATTTTTTACAGATGCAGTTTGAGTATTCGGGACAAATTTCCGGATTTCATATATTTACTAGAATAATGCTGTGAGGGTAAAATGCAGTTAATTATTATTATTACGAGATGAATTAATTGCAACATAAGAAATAAATATATTCATATATTTTAACAGTTTTCAGGGTTACTTTTTTATTATTTCAGGAATAAAGGAGTACTTTATTTAACTGAATGATATTATATGAAAATTACAGAACATCCCGAAATTATAGAGAGAGTACTTCAGCTTGTAGAAAGAAAAGCTACAGGAACACCATTACAGTTAGCAAATATGATGGGAGTATCCCAAAGGAATTTGTTTCGAATATTGGAGTACTTGAAGGATATTGGTTGGCCTATTAAGTACTCTAGATCTTTAAAATCTTATTTTTTAATTAAAATATAAGTAATCAGATTAATTTTTAAGAAAATCCCTCCCTGCCATTTTTGGCAGGGAGGGATTTTAGTTTTGTATAGAGAAGAATTCATAGTTTATGTGGATTACAGATATTTTAAATGTGGAGGGTGACTTTATAAGATAAGTAAGCCTTAATAAGTAGAATTTTGTAGGAAATGTGGAATTGTTTAGAAGGTTTAGATAAAGATAGGGTAAAGAGAAAGTTAAAACTTATAGCTGATGAATTGTATCAGAAAGATTCAAATTATTTTGGTCCTGGTTTAATGGGAGGTAATTCAGGAATAGCTTTATTCATGTATTATTATTATCAATATACAGGAGATAGTAAATATCTCAATAAATCACAGGAATTAATGCTTGAGGATTTTGAATATATTAATCATAGTGGTAAGTTAGGTACATTTGCAAGCGGAATTTCGGGTATACTCTATACTTTAGATGTTCTTCATGAAAAATTGGGTATTGATTTCAATAAAGATGAAATGTTTAGGCCTTTTGATAATTATTTATATCAGAAGATGAAAAGATGTTTGTTGGATAATAACTATGACTACCTGCATGGAGGATTAGGTTATTGCATGAAATTAGTTTTGGAACCAGCTTTTACAAAACCTTATTTAGAAGAATTAGTATCAATTATATATGCCAAGTTGAATCTAGGTATTCAAAATGGTTTATTACTACCAACACAAGATAGTAGAAATGGGCAAATGGTATCAAATTTTGGTTTGTCCCATGGTTTACCTAGTATAATTAGTATTACTACTGATTTATGTAAGCTGCATGTAAAAAGAAAAGAATCGAAAGAAATAGTGAAAATTTTAGTCGATTTTATTCTTTCCAATGTTCAAAATCCCTCGGTTGTGGGCTCTTATTTTCCTCTTTATTTGGGTGTTGATACAAATAAGCATAAAAGCAGATTAGCTTGGTGTTATGGAGATATGGGAGTTGCTATGGCTCTATTAAAAGCAGGTATGACCTTAGGAGATCAAGAGCTTGTGAAAAAATCAGTTTCAATTTTAACGTATTCAACAACACGAACAAATGTAGATGTTGAAATAGTAAGAGATGCTGGTCTTTGTCATGGCTCTGCAGGCTTAGCGCATATATTTTTGCGAGCCTATAATTATACAAATAATGCTGAATTAAGGAAAGCAGCTGAATATTGGGTGGATGTAACACTCAACTTTTCAAAAGAAACCAATAAATCAGCAAATTATTTGGCTTATAAACCAAATGGCACAGTTAAAGAATTTGGTTTTTTAGAAGGGATTTCTGGAATAGGTTTGGTCTTAATTTCAGCGATTTCAAATATTGAACCAGACTGGGATTCAGTACTATTGATTAGTTAGAAAGCGTATGCCGAAAAGCTTTTAGAGTAGGTGTAATATAAAATAAAAAAAATGAAGAAAGTAAAATTAACACTTAAGAAAGAGGTTATTTCAGATTTAGAATTGACTAATGTTACAGGTGGTGCATATGTTCAAACTGATGAATGTGTTGGGAAACCTCCAGCTACAGAAACAGGAAAAAATTGTGGAGAGCCGCCTGCAACAAGGTGGAGTATATGTCATGATAATTGTGGGCATACTCCTAATACTGGTTCTGGATTGATTTAATTTGTTGATCGTTAAAATTAAGAGAGTGTAAATCACTCTCTTTTTATTTTTATTAAGATGAATAACCCATACAAAGTTGTGGACGGTTTTGTGTATCGTCGTCATTTACTACCATTTAATTTTATTGAAGATATATTTAAAGATTATTCATTAGATAGGATAATAGATATATGTGCGGATAAAGTAATTCAAGAGGCAATTTTTATAGCTTCTCCAGATCTAATCTCCCAAATAAGAAAGTACAAAGGCAATCCAACACTATCGGAAAAGAAAAAAAATAAATTACTTACCTCTTTACTAAAGTATTTAATTAGAATTTCATCTAGATCTACGCCATTTGGTTTATTTGCAGGCTGTTGTTATGGTTCATTTTCAAATGTATCAAGCATTGAAATGGCTCCCATAGATCAGTTTAGGAGCTCAACCAGATTGGATACGCAATACTTATTTGAAATTTTTCTTGCTGCTCAAAAAAACAAGAGCATAAGAGAGAATTTAAAATTTCAGGTGAATTCTAGTCTTTATCGATTTGGTTCAGATTGGCGTTATATAGAATATACTCTTTCCGGAACAAAACGTAAGCATAGATTAATTGGTATAGAAGGTAATTTTTTATTTGAAAAACTATTTAATAACTCCAGAAGTTATATTTCATTTAAAGAGCTAGTGTCATTGGTGACAGAAGAAGATTATAGTCAAGAAGAAGCAGTAAATTATATTGAATTATTAATTGATAATCAGATTTTGATTTCAGAATTGGAATTATCTCTAACAGGAGAAGAATTTCTTATAATGCTCACTAAAGTATTGAAAAGAGTTGAGAAAAACACTCTTGGTGAGATGGTATCGGAGATAATAGTATTATTAGATAAAATTGACAAACAAACTATTGGTATTGATTTGGCTTGCTATACTGCAATTTCAGATAAGATAAAGTCCTTAAACATACCTTTTGATAGTCAATATTTATATCAAACAGATTTAAAATTAAAAAGTTTTAACTGTACATTAAATAAAATACTTAAGGAGCAAATTCTTGAGGGGTTTAAGGTTTTAGCAAAATTGAGCAGTAACTCTAAGAATAAAAAATTAGAAGAATTTAAAAATAAATTTTATCAGAGATATGAGGAAAGGGAGATGCCACTTCTTCATGTTTTGGATACTGATATCGGGATTAATTTTATTCAAAATGGGAATTCATCAGTAAGTGATCTTAATCCATTAGTTGACGACATAGATCTTAATTTGGGAATAAATAATGGAAATGAGATACAAATTAATGATTGTAGTTTATTGTTGCAGAATAAAATTACTGTTGCTAATAAAACTAACCAAATAGAAATAATTTTAACTGATTCCGACTTAAATAATCTAAAATACGATTATCATGACCTGCCAGACTCGATGTCAACAATGGTTGAATTATATAGAAAAGATGATGATATGGAGATCTTTATGAATAATATTGGAGGTTCAAGTGGAGTAAACTTATTAGGAAGATTTACAGCGAGTAATCCAGATATTAGGAAGCATGTTGAATCTATAGCAAATACCGAAGAAAGTTTGAATGAAGGCAAAATTATTGCTAGTATAGTTCATATACCTGAATCCAGAACTGGAAATATTTTACAAAGGTCAAAGATTAGAAGTTTTGAAATACCTTTTTTGGCTAATTCAAGTGTAGAGTCTGACAAAGTGATTGAATTAGACGATATAACAATATCGGTTAAATATGGTAAGTATATTATTTTAAAATCAAAAAAGTATGGAAAGGAAATTATTCCTAGATTGGATACTGCTCATAATTATATGAATAGATCTTTACCCATCTATGAATTTCTTTGTCATATGCAAACTAATAATCTAAGTAATGGAGTTGGTTTTAACTGGAGAGGTTTAGAATCTTTATACAAATTTTTACCAAGAGTAAAGTATAAGAATATAATTTTAAGTTTTGCTTCCTGGTCAATATCTGGTGATGACCTAAAAAAAATTGTTAATGAGAAGAATGAGAGTTTATTGGGAAATCAAATGAGTTCTTTTTTGGAGCGAAATAATATGCCTGATGAATTATTATTAGTGGAAGGGGATAACGAGTTATATTTTGATTTTAAAAATACAAACAGCATAAAACTTTTTATAGAAATTGTGAGAAGAAAAAAACATATTAGATTAGTGGAGTTGTATTTTTCTGAAAAACGAGCTTTAGAAAATACAATTTGTGGATCCTATAGAAGTCAGTTGGTATTTACTCTAGTAAAAGATAAATTATAATTTATTGGAATGAAAAGATTATTTGTACCTGGTGAAGAGTGGGTTTATTACAAAATTTATACAGGAGTTAAAAGTTCTGATAATATTCTAATTAATTATATTCTTCCTCTTAGTAAAAAACTTACCGATCTTAAAATAATTAAAAAGTGGTTTTTTATTAGATATGCCGATCCAGATGAGCATCTAAGAGTCCGATTTTTATTGTCAAATATATCCAATTTTGGAGTCGTTGTTAGTGAGATAAATCTATCTTTAAAGAGTTTAATTGAGGATGATATAATATGGGATATTAAACTAGATTCCTACAAAAGAGAACTTGAAAGGTATGGAGCAAATTGCTTTCCTATTTATGAAGATATTTTTTATGTAGATAGTAGTTTTATTCTCAGGTTTTTGAAAGAATTGCTAGAGGAGCGATATTTGCCATATTTAGGTATTCGAATTATTGATACTTTTTTATCTGAGTTTAAGTTAAGCGATAAGGACAAAATTGAATTTTTAGAACTGTGGTTTAATGGTTTAGGAAAAGAGTTTGGTTATGATAGAAATTTGAAGATTCAATTGGATAAGAAGTTTAGGAAAATGCGTAAGGAGATTGACTTACTCTTTGATAATTCTATGTGGCCTGAAAACTTTCGGAATATGTTGGATTTATACACTAAAGAGATACGTAGTGGCGTTAATGAATTGATGATTAACTCTTTAAGTAAAAAGGAGAAAATTTCTATTATTAATAGTCTTTGCCATATGGCAATTAACAGACTGTTTAGATCTAAGCAAAGGTTGAGTGAGTTTGTTATTTATGGATTAATGATAAAAATGTTAAAAAGTAATTTAAAGAAGAAATCAAATCTTGAATTGATAAACAAGTAATAATTTTTTAGTTTAACGTGTAATCCTAAATTACATTTTGCGTGTAGTGAAGTAGGATACTATCTTTATTTTATTCAAAGAATGAATTGTTGTATAATGTATTCTATCATGTTCTATGTAATAGTGTAACATTCGGTGTAGACTCTTAATATAAGTATATTTAATATTATTACTATAACAATTTTTCACTTAATGTTTAATATAAATCAGTCGCTACATGATAAGTTGTAAATAACCCATGGGTGTGTTTTTTTAATCTTGCCAAGGCTTTAGAAAGTGTTGGGATGAATAATAAGGAGTTCGAATTTCTTTCAAACAAAAGAATCATTTGCTGCTGCTTTCATAAATAAATCGATTTTCTGTCAACTTATTTCAGGACGGGACACTATATAAAATACAGGGATTCCAATTTTGGAATCCCTTTTTTTATGCGCTAATGTCATTTATGCGACAATTATTTCGTGTATTAAGCTTTATCTTTTATTGTGAAATGGTAGGTATTAGAATTTAGGAAGATGAAGAAATTAATTTACATGTTCGCGATTTTATTCTCTTTTGCCATCTACTCTTGTAGTAGTGGAGGAGATGATGATGGTATGTCACCAAGCCCTGAGCCAGATCCAGTGGCTGATTTTACTGTTCGCGCGGCAACGAAAACAGCTAACCATCCTTGGGCAAATCAAGGTCATTCGGTAGCTTTTACCATAAATGGAAACGAAGGTGTCACACTTAATTTGACGCGAGGTACAACATATGTTTTTGATATCAATACACCAAGCCATCCATTTTATATTAGTACCAATGATACAGGTGAAGGAGAAGGAGAAATAACTGATGGTGTAACAGGTGGCATGACTACAAATGGGACTTTAAGTTTTACGCCCAATTCTAACCATCCTGATATGCTCTATTATCAATGTTCAGTCCACCCTAATATGGGATATATAATTATCCTTACAGATCCTTAGATGAATAGAAAACTAAATAATTTAATCGATCCTATCAGAATAACTCCGGATCGAAAAGGCAGAATAATAAGTTGGTGGATCTTTTTATTCTGCCTTTCATATGAAAAAAAATAAAGACTCGAAAGTCCTTTAATTAGCGACTTGTAGCTATTTTGCATTGATATACAAATGATTAAAATGTGATTTTGGTTGAATATATCAAGTTCATTTATTAAATTTAGTATTACCTGAAATATTTTAATCCAAAATCATATGGCAAATTTAAACGTAGAGTTTATGGGATTAAGCTTAAAAAATCCCATTATAGTCGGGGCTTGTACCCTTTCCGCAACAGTTGAAGGTGCACAGGAATTGGAACGTTCTGGCGCAGCTGCAATTGTTTACAAATCATTGTTCGAAGAACAAATTCAAATGGAGCGAGCTCAACTTTCCGATGAGTTAGATGAGTATGCTGATAGAAATGCAGAAATGACATCTTTGTTTCCAACCTTGGAACACGCAGGACCAAAAGCTCATATTCTAAAGTTATCTGAGGTAAAAAAGAATGTTAATATTCCTGTTATTGCTAGTTTGAATTGTTTATACGATGTAACCTGGTTCGATTATGCGAAACAATTAGAAGATGTTGGAGTAGATGCATTGGAATTAAATTTTTATCAGATGCCTGGCGATGTTGATAAAACAGCGGAGCAATTGGAAGATGAGAAAGTGAAAATAGTAAAGATTCTTAAAGAAAGATTATCTATTCCTTTTTGTATTAAGCTGAGTCCTTATTATACTAATACTCTTAATTTTGTGAATAGATTGGATCAGGCTGGTGCTTCTGCATTTGTATTATTTAATCGATTATTCCAACCTGAAATTGATATCCATACAGAAAGTCATGTTACAAATTTTAATCTGAGCAATCAGGGCGATTTCAAATTAGGATTACGCTATGTAGGCTTAATGTATAAGAAAATTGAAGGTGGTTTGTGTGGTACAAATGGTATTTATACATACGAAGATGTTGTTCAAATGCTATTAAGTGGAGCAAATACTGTTCAAATGGTAAGCGCATTGTATAAAAATATGCCTTCTTATATCGCACAAGTTCTTTCTGAGTTAGAGGAATGGATGGATAAGAAAGGATACAAATCTATTGATGAATTTAGAGGGAAATTATCAGATAGTGAATTGAAAGCATCTGACATTTATTACAGAGCTCAATATCTTGATTATCTACTCAATCCTGAAGAGATAGTGAACAAATATCCTATGAGATAATTTTAGTTAATATCGAACATAAAAGTCTGTCAATCGACAGACTTTTATCGTGTGATTTTGAGTTGGATTTTCTTAGTTTAATTTTTCGCAAACGTTTGAAAGAGAAAAGTGTACGACCATCTAAAATTTCTAATGAAAAGCGTCTTAAATCACGCAATTATATTTTTAAAATTAAAAAAAGAAAGCTACTTTTGTGTGCGTATTTCTGCATGACAAATATCATGCTTAATCCCTTTACATTTATTGTTTTAAATAAATAAGAACTAATAATATAATTGTTGTTAAAGATCCTGTTGTGTGGGACTTTAACGTGTAAAACTAAAAAGCGATAATTATGAGTACTAAGTACGTTTATACTTTTGGTGACGGTAAAGCCGAAGGTAAAGCAGACATGAAAAATTTGCTTGGAGGTAAGGGTGCTAACCTTGCTGAAATGAATCTAATCGGTGTTCCAGTTCCTGCTGGTTTCACTATCACTACTGAAGTTTGTACTGATTACAACAAGCTTGGAAAAGATGCTGTTGTAGCAATGATCAAAGAGCAAGTTGAGGCTGCTGTAGCTGACACTGAAAAAGCAATGAACGCAAAATTTGATGCAAAAGAAGGATTTCCTTTGTTGTTATCAGTTCGTTCTGGTGCTCGTGCTTCTATGCCAGGTATGATGAACACTGTTCTTAACTTAGGTATGAATGATGATACAGTAAAAATTGTTGCTGAACAATCAGGAAACGAGAAATTTGCTTACGATTCATATCGTCGTTTCATCCACATGTACGGTGACGTAGTTATGGGTGTTGAGGCTGAAGAAGGACAGCACAATCCATTTGAGGTTGTTCTTGATGAGTTGAAAGAAGCTAAAGGATACAAATTAGATACTGAACTTACTGTTGCAGATCTTAAAGAATTGGTAGAAGGTTACAAAGCAGTTGTACGTGAGCACGCTGGTGTTGATTTCCCTACTTGTCCTTGGGAGCAGCTTTGGGGTTCTGTATGTGCTGTATTCGATTCATGGGATACTGAAAGAGCTATCCTTTACCGTAGAATGGAAGGTATTCCTGACGATTGGGGTACTGCTGTAAACGTACAGGCTATGGTATATGGTAACATGGGTGAGACTTCTGCTACAGGAGTTTGTTTCTCTCGTGATGCTGCTACTGGTGAAGACCAATTCAACGGTGAGTATTTGATCAACGCACAGGGTGAAGACGTTGTTGCTGGTGTTCGTACTCCACTTGAAATTACTTTAGTAGGTTCTAAGCGT